>JABLTQ010064869.1_pt1 | contig 244469 bp, 212 predicted proteins | sample 7160101 | NCBI WGS metagenome assembly JABLTQ01 (sample SAMN14651228, study PRJNA627086) | human gut metagenome | isolation source: feces | host: Homo sapiens | reverse complement strand
GGGAGGCTGCCCTCCGAGTATTGTCAGCACGAGTGAGCTTAACTACCGTGTTCGGAATGGGAACGGGTGGACCCTCATCGTTATAGGCACCGACTTCAGAGCGATTTTTGCATGACCGCTCTCTCAAGTGCTCGACTATAATACAACATCCCACGACAAAAGTCAAGGGCTTTTTTCAAACTTTTTTAAAAAATCTTAAACTTTTTTGCACACCTCTGTTATCTCGCCGATATAAATGCGGTGATAGTCGCCGTTATGGTAGTTTTTCTCTATCTCCGGCACCAAAAACTTTGACGGATCCATATCGGCGAAAGCTATCTTTTTGCAGGCTATAATTAAATTCGCCTCTTCAAACGCCACGCTCCCGCCGAGTTCTACTACATTCAAGCTGCATTCTTTAGCCTTGTCATAGTCGCGCCCGCTCTTCGCGCCGCAGAAGGAGAGCGCCTTTTTATATTCGCCGCCAAAAAACGAGAGTGTAAAATCGCCGTACTTCTCCATGAATTCATATGTGTATCTCTGCGGGCGCACGAAAACCGCGACAACATTCTTGCCCCACAGCTCGCCTGTCATGCCCCAGCTGACGGTCATGGTATTATAATCACCCGCTTTGCCGGCGGTCAGCAGCGCCCAATCATCCCTGATAAGGCGCGTGAAGCTGTCTTTTATATCGCAGATATCTATTTTTTCAAAGCTCATGCAAATACCCCTTTTCTCGCTTGATTCTTCTCTGTAATTGACCAAAGTTTAGAAATATGTTATACTTATGTTATAATTACAAATAATAGAAATTCAATTAACATAAACGGCGCGTTCAGAAAAATCTGCGGTTCCCGCACATATATTATATGCCGCTTTTTGCGCAATGCAAGATTTTTCTTTGCGGTGCCGGATGAAAGAGAAAGGAATTGATGTTATGCCGGAGCAGAACATACCGGAGATCAAGGGAAGTCTCAGAGACTTCATGCTCAAAGTTCCCGAGCCGATTTATCGCTGCAGCGGAATCAAAATACTCGGCAGACGAATTAAGTCGGTGCTTTTTTCAACCGACGCGAGCATCATCAGAAACACTAACGCGGACGCGGTCATCGCAGTCTATCCGTTCACCCCTCAGCCCGTGATAACCCAGGCTGTCATGGTGGCGGCGGACGTGCCGGTCTTTGTCGGAGTCGGCGGAGGACTGACGCAGGGTCACAGAGTCGTCAACCTCGCCCTGCACGCCGAGTTTCAGGGCGCGATAGGCGTTGTCGTCAACGCGCCGACGAGAAACGAGACGATAAAAGAGCTGCACAGAACTATAGACGTGCCGATAGTTGTCACCGTGCTCAGCGAGGACGAGGACATTCAGGGACGCATCGACGCGGGCGTCAGCATCCTGAACATATCCGCAGCCGGCAGAACGCCGCAGGTCGTGCGCAGCATCAGGGAGCGTTTCCCGGATATCCCGATAATCGCGACCGGCGGTCCAACGGAGGAGAGCATAATCGCCACCGTCGAAGCGGGAGCGAACGCGATAACCTGGACTCCCCCGTCAAACGGCGATGTGTTCAAAGACATTATGGACAAGTACCGCCACGGCGAACCCCACCCGGATTTTTAATCGAATCAGTCGCCCGGAGAGATACTCCGAGCGGCTGATTTATTTTGCATAACTCAGTACAGCTAAAATAAACCGCCGTCGGAGTTTATACCTCCGGCGGCGATACTTTTATATTATTTTGCTTTTAATCGGCTGAGAACACTTTCGACACGGTCGATGGCTTTGTTCACCTGATCCCTCGCGTTGTTTATCCTGTCCTGCATGACAAAATCGGCAAAGGTGCTGTCCATGAACCAGTCGGCAAAGGAGAAAAAGCCGTCGGTTTTTATTCCGAGGTCTTTGAAGTCTTCCACATCACGAAGCTCCTTGCCGAACCTCGCGAGCTCTCTCTTCGCCTGCTCCATGTAGGCGTTCGCATCGTCCATCTTCGAGCGCTTGATAAGCGACGAGACAATACCGCCGCCGAGTATATCCACGACTCCCCAGCTCTTCGCTTCATCGAGCTTACTTTTTGCGCTTTTGAGGCTCGCAAGCGCGCGTTCGCCCGCCTTAACAGCCTCGCGTTTTTCTTTCTCAAGGTCGTACATACGGCACACTCCTATCGACAGATATCAAATATATCAGCTGTTATTTTATCAGCAGTCTTTTTACTTTTATCTCGCCGTCCGCTACTTCGCCCATGCCTAAGAATTCGTTTCCCGGCGCAATGACGCGCACAAGCTCGTTTTCCTGCGGGGCTTTGAGATAGAGCCGCTCAAGGCTCAGCTCGCCGCCGTTTTTGAATCTCCGCGCCTGCGGCTCGGTGACGGTCACGAATCTGTAAGAGTCGAGAGCCTGCTCGATCGGGATAATTTTTTCTTCGATTTTGCCGCTCTGCGCGAGTTCCGCAAGCTCATCGAGGGTTATGCATCCGTCTATCGGGAACCCGTTTGCCTTTGTGCGGCGCAGCGCAGTCATAACGGCTCCGCAGCCGAGCTTTTCGCCGATATCGGCGACGAGCGAGCGGATATAGGTGCCCGCCGAGCACTCGACGAATATTGTATATTCGCCGTTTTTTTCGTTGCAACCAACAAGTGATATTGAAGAAATATTAACAGTCCTGCTCTCGCGCCCGACTTCTATCCCCTGCCGCGCGAGTTTATATAATCTCACGCCGTTTTGCGAGATGGCGGAATACATAGGCGGCACCTGCTCTATTGTGCCCGAAAAGCTCTGCAATGCGGATTCAAAATCCGCGCGCGTGGCGTTTACTTTCCGCGTTTCGAGCACTTCGCCGGTGATATCGAGCGTGTCGGTAACAGTGCCGAGCCTTAAAGATGCGATATACGCCTTGTCGTGCGACGGGAGCAGCTCGCAAAAGCGGGTCGCTCCGCCGAGCAGAACGGGCAGAACGCCTGTCGCCATGGGGTCGAGCGTCCCGGTGTGCCCGGTCTTTTTGACGCCCGTCATTCGGCGGACACGCGCCGCCGCAACGAACGATGTCATGCCCTCGGGCTTGTCAATGAGCAGAATCCCTGTCATGTTTTTCTCCGTTTTCAGTCGTTTATCATTGCGTCATAGAGCCTGTCGCAGCAGTGGTCGTCTCTGTAGAGGAAGAAATCCTTCATGCGCGAGGCATAGGGCTCCTGCGGGACAAAGCCGTTGTTTATATATTCTTCGAGATGGTCGAGCAGGGTGTCCGCATCCTGCGAGAACGGTCCGAAGCCGTTTTCAAGCGGCAGGTCAAGCTGTCTGTAGTTATGCGACACGCCCGCTAAGAACAGCTCATAGTCCGGCACGAAATAGAGCACGGGGCAGTTGAGATAGACGGAATCGAAAACTATCGAAGAATAGTCCGTTATCATCAGTCTGTACTCATCTATATTCGTGTCGAAGTTGTCCGTGCAGACCCTGTCATTCTTTATATCAAACAGATAGTTGTAGCATTTGAATATCGGATGGTTCTTGAAATCGAGATAGAGATCGTTTTTCTCGAGCATGTCGTGCAGTCTCTCGGAATTGAGGAACGCCGAGACCTGCTTGAAGAAATCGGACTCCATGAACACCTCGGGCAGCACTTCGCGCTCGTTGTTGACAAGCGCACCGATAAGATTGCTGCGCCACGATGGCGAGAACACAATTCTATTTTTCTTTTTTCCGCTGGGCTCCATGCTGTCATATCGCGGCATGCAGCTCTTTATCAGCTCGCGCTCCGCAAAGCCGTAGTTCTTCTGGAAGTTCTCTATCTCGAAGCCGCTCGAAACGACGACTCTGTCTATCGAGCAGTGCTCCTTGTCATAGAGGCTTCTGAGCGACGCGTGGAGTATGCCGTGCTGGAGGTAGACCAGCTCGAATTTTACAAGGTCGGCATACCAGCGGGTCGGACCCGCCCCGAAAGGCGAGACATTCGAGAGATTCGAGAACGATGTGATTATCTTGTCGCAGTTGAAATACAGCTGCTTATGAAGCTTCGAATGGAACATCACGACGTTCTTTTTCTCCTCGGGAGTGAAGCGCTCGTCGAGCTTGTCGCGGTCGCAGTCGTTGAGGATATAATAGCGCTTAACGCCGTCTTTTTTGGAGAAATCGTGCTTGAACTGATCGTATGCGTTGTCAAACACGCCGTAACGGTCAAGATAGAGCCATATGGGGCCGCTCCCTTTAAAAGTCAGCGCAAGCAGGCGGTTATACACTATCCTCGGATTCTTCAAGCCGAAATAGAGCATATTGTAAAACGCCACGAGCAGTTTATAAAACGCATTGTTGAGAGCCGGAGACGAAGAGATAGTGAACACTCCGTTTTTCTCCTTATAGCGTCTGCCGTCTCTGAAGAATATTTTCTGCCCCTTGTCCTGAGTCAGCGGAACATGGGGACCGAAATAATAAGAGAGCTTGTAAGTATTGCCGCAGGTCTCAACCTCGAGCTCGAATTTCTTCGTCTTTGTGACATCGATATCAAAGCGCATGCGCCAGAATGTGGCGGTCTTTATCCCCGCGCGGTAATATTCGTAGTTCGAGTGAGTCAGTTCAATCTCCTCGCGCGCGCCGTCTTTTATTATAAACACGCGCGGCTTTTCGACATAGTCAAATATGACGCACTTCAAAAATGCGTCCACGCGCAGAGTTTCGCCGAACACTTTGAACGAGTTGACAACTATCGGCACCTTGTCGGCACTGTAAACCTCCTCGCCGTCATAGAGCACACGCAGATTCTTTTTGTCCGCTGCGACACTCATCTTGTCGCAGCCCTTTATCCTGAGCAGAAAATGCTTGTGATAAAGATCCATATACGGGTGGTTGAGAATGACGCTGTCGTCGACTCTGTCAAGCAGGGCATTTATCCTGCCGACTGCTCTGTCGAACTCATCTTTCGGATAGCTGTAGGGCAGCAGGATATCCTGCGTGCTCTTCCAGTTTATATCATTGATATAGAGCGACTGGAGATAAGACGGCACATGACCCTCGTATCTGCCGAACATCTCTTCCCACATAGCCATGGTGTTTTCAAAGATATAATAGGCATAGCCTTTTTTGCCCGTTGTGCTGCCGGGGCGGCGCAGATAGAGATACTCCGGGCGGCTGCAGAAGCCGATTTTGAGTTTGTCACTGAGAACATCGAAGCAGTATTTCTGATCCTCATGGAATGCGAGCGAGGTATCGAAAAGAACATTCTTCCCCTCGCCGAGATTCTTGACGCAGATGTTCATCGTCGTCTGCGTTATATAGCAATATTCGGGATCCTCGAGGTCATAGACGCCCGTCTTTTTGAGGAGCTTGTATCTGTAGTGCAGGGCGAACTTCTGCTCGCCGTAATACGGAACTATCTTGTAGGTCACAAGATCGATCTCGTCAAAGTGCCTGTCGAAGAAATCGGCAACCGTTTTGAGCGTATTGTCGGTGAGTGTATCGTCGGAGTCGAGATAGGTTATATACTGACCCTGCGCATGCTCGATACCGAAATTTCTCGTTGCCGAAACGCCGCCGTTTTCGAGCGAGAACACCTTGAAGATATCATATTTTTCGGCATATTCTTTGCATATGCCGAGACTGCCGTCCTTTGAGCCGTCGTCTATCAGCAGGACTTCGAGTTCGTCCTTGTTTATGGTCTGCCTCAAGAGGCTGTCAAGGCACGAAGCGAGATAGTCCTCGCAATTATAGACGGGAACGATGACGGACATCCTGTACTTAAACATCTTATACTCCTCACATCAGAATATACAAAAATTACCTGTATATTTTATCACATTTCGCGATCTCTTTCAACCGTTTGAATCGAGCCATGCGTTTGCCGTCCGTGCGACGCCGTTCAATGCGTGCTCGCCGAACGGATCGTCTATGCCAGCGGCGGCGCAGAGCTCCTTGAAGCTCTTCTTCCCGCCGAAGGATACAAAACGCAGATATCTCTGCCACGCGTCTTTATAATCTTTTTGGCTCAGCGACCAGAATTCGAGCGCCGCAGTCTGCGCGAGGCAGTAGTCGATATAATAGAACGGATAGAGATAGATGTGCAGCTGTCTCTGCCAGCCGCGTCCGTTTGAATAGAAATCGACATCGCTGAAGTCCATATACGGGCGGTACTTTCGCTCGAGTGCTAGCCACTTTTCGTTTCTCTCTGCGGGAGTCAGCTCCGGCGAGTCATAGACAATGTGCTGGAACTCGTCAACCATCGTGCCGTAGGGCAAAAAGACCAGCGCGCTTTCAAGATGGACAAATCGCGAGCGCACGGCATCCGAGCCGTAAAACAGCTCGTGCCATGGCCACGCAAAGAACTCCATGGACATCGAATGGACTTCGCACGACTCCATAGTCGGGCTTATCTGATCGCAAAGCTCCATCTTGTCTCTGATGCTGTAATAGGCGAACGCGTGACCCGCCTCGTGCGTGAGCACATCGACATCGCCCGAAGTGCCGTTGAAATTCGAGAAGATGAACGGCGACTTGTATTCGAGTATCTCCGTGCAGTAGCCGCCCGCAGCCTTGCCCTTTGCGCTCAGGACATCCATGAGGGCGTTGTCATACATAAAGTTTATGAACTCCCCCGTCTCGGGGCTCATCTGCTCATACATTTTCTTTCCCGCGGCGAGGATATCCTCGGACGAACCGTCGGGCTTCGGGTTGCCCTCTTTAAAGGCGAACGGGTCGTCGTATATTTTCATGTCGTCTATGCCGATGCGCTTTTTCTGCATCTCCTTGAGGCGGCAGACGACCGGCACTATATCGCGCACGATGCGCGAGCGGAAAGCCGAAACATCCTTTGCGTCATAGCAGTTGCGCGTCTGGCGGCAATATGCAAGCTCGGTGAATGTGTTGAAGCCGAGCTTTTTTGCAATGCGTGTGCGGCATTTTACAAGGCTGTCAAAAATCCTGTCGAGCTCGTCGCAATGAGCCATATAGAACCCGCTCTCCGCCTCGTATGCCGCGCGGCGAACATCGCGTTTGGCATTCTCTTTATATGCGCCGAGCTGAGAGAGACTCAGCTTTTCGCCGTTGAAATCTATCTGCGCCGAGGCTATCAGCTTCTGATATTCGCTCGAAAGCTTGTTCTCCTCCTGCAGATCCGGGATTATCTCGGACGAGAAGCACCTGCGCGAAAGCTCCGCATTGACGAACATCAGCTTGCCGTATTTCTCTTCAAGCTGTGCGCGAAGTGGGCTTCCGAGCATCGCCTCGGTGAACTTCTGCTCGCTCTGCTCAATAAGCGGGGCGTTTTCGTCGTTGAAGTCGTTCTCTTTCTCATAGAACTCATCGAGGGTGTTGACGGTGTGGCGGATATAGGCTATCGTGCTCATCGTCTGGACATGGGAGATTATTTTTTCACGCCCTGCAAAAGCTTTCTCCGCCTCTTCGATAGTCTTTGCCGCACTGAGGCGTTCCGCCGCCACATCGAGCGCTTCAGTCGCCGCCTTGACATCTATTCTCTCATATGGCATATCACAGAATTTCATATCAATTCCTCCGTTGGGGTTATTTGACGCTTATCTCATAGAAAACGACTGTGTTGGGGGCGATTGCGTTTTTGAGTACGAGTTCACCACAGCCGCGGCGAAGCGCATGACCCATCTGAATATAATACTGCGCATATTGACCCTCCGATATATAATTTCCTACATATGGATTATATAGTCCGTGACGCTTTGTGTCAATCCCGCGATTGATTTATACCCCCGCGCATGATATTATATACTAAACAAAAATAAAAACAGGTGATACTATGTTCAAGCCGGAAAAATATACTCCCCCGAAATTCGACCGCGAGCCGTTTATATCATTCCCCGATGTGACGACCGAAAAGGCGGGGGACGGCTACATCCCGGAGAATTTTTACGCGACTACGATATATCCCGAATATTTCAAAATAAACGGCGAGTGGAAGATGCTCACAGGCAGCCGCATGGACTGCTCCGTCGTGATAAAAGACGGCATGCCCTACGCTGTCGAGATGAGGAACATAAAAAAGGGCGATGAAGTAGTCGTTAACCGCACTGACGACGGCAGAGACGGCATCTTTGTCCACGCGGACGGTTTCTCCGCCCCGGAGAACAGCGTCGATCAGGCGTTCGCGTTCAGGATGGGACAGAGCCGCGAAACTTCGTATTCCCGCGACTACGACCGCCTCTATGATATCCTGCGCCACGACCGAGACCACGGCAAGATAGTCTGGGTACTGGGCCCCGCCTGCGTGTTCGACCACGACTCCCGCGCCGCCATGGAATCGCTCATCAACAACGGCTACTGCGACGCGCTCTTTGCGGGCAACGCCCTCGCGACGCACGACCTCGAGGGCGATCTGTTCCACACCGGGCTCGGGCAGGACATATACACAAAGCACAATGTCCCGAACGGGCACTATCATCACCTGCACACGATAAACCTTGTCCGCAAAGCGGGCGGAATAAAGAACTATGTCGAGCAGAACAACGTCCGCACGGGCATCATGCAGGCGCTCGTCAGGAACAATATCCCCTATGTGCTCGCGGGCTCCATCCGCGACGACGGCCCTCTGCCCGATGTGATACCGAATGTATACGACGCGCAGGACGCCATGCGCAAGCACACGAGCGAGGCAACGACGGTAATAGCCCTCGCCACTCAGCTGCACACGATAGCGACGGGCAACATGACCCCGTCATATCAGGTGGTGGACGGCGTTGTCAGACCCGTATATTTCTATGTTGTCGATGTGTCGGAGTTCGCCGTCAACAAGCTCAAGGACAGAGGAAGTCTGAGCATCACGGGCGTTGTGACGAACATCCAGGACTTCATCGTCAACGCCGAGCGCAATCTTATCGGCAGGGATGGGAAATAAAATAGCAAAGCAGGATTGGACGGTGAAAAAAAGATGAAGCGTTTATCGCTTTTTTCGATAGTTTCATTATTTATAATTTTCTTTGTTATGCTTATCTCAATATCATTGATAGGTTCCGGTACGGTAGTCACTTCATATGAGGGGTTTGCGCTGGACTCAAACGAGAATTTATATTTGGGCGAGTACGGCAAAATAAATGTATACAAAGAAGGCTCTTTGTTATATTCCGTTGACGCGCACACGTCAAGAGCCTATGCTTTCACTATTCAAAATGATGAAATTTTGATATCAACTGCCGAGACCGTTTATATCACGGATCTAAGCGGAAATGTTATCAACAGCTATAAAGATACGGATACCTCGCTGTTCAATGAACTCAAAAGTAACAAAGACTCTTTCTCATTGAACGGCAGCACCTACAAAATGCAAAAAAACTTTGGCAGAAGCAGAATAGTAAAAGATGACGGCAAAGTGATATATCAAATGCCGCTTCTTGATTACATAGTTAAAATAGGAATTCTGATTTCAATGTTGTGGCTGGCGGTACTTGCAATATATTTGGTTATCAGTTTTCGCAAAAAAGCCGAACATAACAAATCACAAAAAGGATGATTGACTTTTGCTCAAGAAAAAAATTGCCGAACTTTTTGAAAAAATCAAGAAAGCAAAAACATCTACTAAAATTATGATACTGCTTCCTGTCATATCGATGCTTATATCTACTACGGCACCATTTATTCCGGGACTTCTGGAAAACAGGATAGCATTTGATGCAGTGTCGTTGTTTGCTTTGTCTTTGATAGTTTTATTTATGATTTTGTTAAGTATAAAAGTCAAAAAGCAGCCATGGCACGGTATACTGTGTTTTTTCACAATATGTATCGGCGTTTTGTTCTATATAATATTTATAGGGTACACAGCGCTTTGGGACTATCTGCTGTAAGTATTAGAAAGGATATCAATGAATAAAAAGTACAAAAGGGATCCAAAAAGTTTGGCTCTGCTGCTATCGATATGTCTTGCAATTCTTCTTATCGCAATCGCAGTGATAATCAGGTTTTATTCAATCCGAGTGCTGCTGACAGCGCTGGTATGCGCAATAATCCCGTTTGCTTTTATAACGATTTATACGATAATGGACGCAGGAGATCATATTGAAATCCACGACGATTTTTTCGTTTTTAAACAGGGACGCAAGTCTCCCCGAAAAGTTTATTGGAAAGAGATTTCCGGTCTCGCTTTTTCGGGAAACAAACACTTCCTGCCATTCAGCGTAATGAATGTGTTCGAGGAAACCGGCAATATGGAGCCGCAGACTATCGTGTTATTGGATTCAACATACGAACAATACAAGAAAATGTGGGAAGATATGATTTTGTCTTATACAAAATCGCAGCCCGAGTCTCACAATGTCGATGCAAAATTCGGGGAGTTTTTAAACTTATAAAAAAACAGCAACCGGAGTTGTATCTGCCGTAAAAAGTTTTTAACAAAGGGATTGATGAAATGGATAATCAAAAAAAGCTTATAAGATTTTTTCCTTTTGCTTTGACTCGAATTGAAAGACTGAGAGATTATCTGAACAGAATGTATGAATACGGATATCAGATAGTCAAAATAAAATTCGGATGCATACTGATTTTTCAAAAAGCAGCTGCCAAAGAAGGCTTTAAGTATTTTATACTTACAAGACATTTCTACAGCAAGGCTCGAGTAAAAAAATGGGACGATGTAGATCTGTTGGAAAATATAAGTCCGCGATTTCATAAAGGCAACGGCGAGCAATTTCATGTGTATGTATGGCTGTCAAGTGCCATGTATTATATTTATCTAACCCGTCATATCCCCGAAGCGGACTACGAAAAAATAATTGCATACAGAAAAAAGCATCTTTTCAAAGCGAATGCAATGAAGATAGGCTTTTGGTTGCTTCTGATTGCACTGCTTATATATAATATTTATATCTGTTGTGTGTAATTAAAAGTATTTGGGACTTTAATGTGTGCCACAATAGCCCTCTGTGGTTTAGTCGTTAGTCTTATCAAGTATTCTGTTATTTGCTTTTCAAAATAAAGTACAAAGAGGAGAAATATATGATTGAATTCAACGGATATCTTACTGGAGCATCAGAAAAATTCTTTTTCAAGAAGTATGTTACTTATATGCAAAACGCATTTATTTTTGGTTTGGTAATGGTATTGCCTTTGATTTTTATGCTGATGAGAACTTTTCAGACATTTTCAATATTTTACGGATATTGTGCGGTTTTTGCATATGCCATGATAGCGGTTCGCATTAAAACCCCAAAGGGAAGAAAAGAAATAACGCCTAAAAGAATATATATTGCAGATGATAATCTCATTTGTATTTCCGATAAGCAAAGCGAGAGCAGAAGTATCGGATTAGTAAAAACAGCTTATGATTACGGGGAGTTCTACTTCTTGTCATTTCCAATGGGAAAGAAAAGCGGAAACTTTGTTTGTCAAAAAGATTTGCTCACGCAAGGAACTCTCGAAGAATTTGAAAAACTGTTTGACGGCAAAATAGTAAGAAAATATTAAAAGTTACTGCGACCGGGAAAATTTAATTGCCTGCAACAAACCGAAACAACCATAAAACTATCCCCAAAAAATTAAATGTTTTTGAGGGTTAGTTTATTTGTCAATTGTTATTTACCGCGATTTTCAGCCTATCCAAATTCAGAAACTCCGGATCTTTTAAAAGCTCAAAATAAAAATACGAAAAACTTCAATTTTTTCTTGACAAAGGCGAGTCTCTTTGCTATAATCTCTCTTGCAGTTGCGGATGTAGCTCATCCGGTAGAGCGCCACCTTGCCAAGGTGGAGGTAGCGAGTTCGAGCCTCGTCATCCGCTCCATAAACAGTCTTTGTCTTTGACGAAGGCTGTTTTTATTTTTATCAAAGTACAGTACAACAAGCAAAATAAAAAAAGAAAAAGCACCTGCAAAAGCAAGTGCCTTTTCTGGAGCTACTGGCCGGACTCGAACCGGCGACCTGCTGATTACGAATCGCTTACGATGAGTTTCACGAACTTTCACGAAGTGCGAAAAGCGTTGATATAGAGCCATTTTTTCAAGGACACCTTTCACGAAGTTTAACAAAAAGTAAAGACCAAACGCCAAAATAAAGACCAAATAAAGACCAGAAAAAGACCAAATAAACAGAGAGCGGGCAGATTGCAGTCGAATGCATTTGCCCGCTCTTTTTTCGTTTTATTAACCCGCTCCCGCTGTTTTCTTTTTGCTGAAAATATCCTCAAGAGCTTCAGCTGCCATTTCATCAGCGGTCTTTATCGCGTGGGCGTATATGTTACCGGTTGTACTGACATCGGCGTGACCGAGACGATCTGAGACGGTTTTTATATTCGTTCCGTTGTAGATTAGTAGCGTTGCGTTTGTGTGCCTCAATCCGTGAACCGTTACCGGCGGCAAGTCATGACGCTTGATAAAACTATGAAACCATGAAGTCACCGTATCCGGACAGATTGCGCTACCTTTCCATGTAGTGAATATTTTCGGGCTGCCCTCCCACTTGTCACCGAGTTTCAGCCGCTGTTCTGCCTGAATCTTCCGATATTCGCGAAGCTGCGCCGTCATTGATTCGGGTATCTTTATAGGACGGCTTGAAGAATAGTTCTTTGTTTCATCGTCAAATACGCCCTCATGCGGGATATATGTGCTTGTTTTGTTTATATCTACAAGATTGTTTTCAAAGTCTATATCAGACCATTCAAGCCCGCAGGCTTCGCCCCTGCGCATTCCGGTATAAAGTATAAGCATTATCAGCGTTTTGTACATTATAGGCTCATTTTCGAGGGCTTCAAGCAGTTCAAGGGACTGTTCTTCATCGAGGTATTGAGCCTCTTTTCGCTGAATCTTTGGAGCTTTTACTCTACTGCACGGATTCGAAGAAATAATCTGCCACTGTACAGCCGTACTTAGAACGCTCGATATAAAACGGTGATAGTGCTGAATCGTGTTATTTGAGAGAACATCTATATCGCTTGCCACCCGGAAAAGCTCAGACCGCCGCATTTTTAGTGCATTGCATATCTTGTTTGCCGTTTGTTCAGCGACATTATTACCGTTTACGGCCGCTCTGAGCGTGCGCTCCGAGACCCCTGACCGTTCCGAAAACTCTTTCATTTTCAGCCCGTTGTCCTTTAAGAGCCCGCGAAGATCGCACTTGCAGCAATACTTCGTATCTTCCCGCACGCCGTTCTCTGCAAGCTGATTATAAAATTCAAGTATGTGCTGCGGTTGCAATCTGTCGAGGCGTATGTGCCCTATAGCGGCATTTGTGCGCACAGCCATTTTTCGATAACCGAGCAGTGTTTTCGGTCTGAGCTGCTTCTCTGCGTAGTCCTTGAACCATGTCTCGACAAAATCGGCAAATTTAATATTACTGCCGATAAACTGCCCGGTCTTTACCCGCTCTTCGAATAAAGTTGCCTGCCGGTTAAGTCCCTTTTCTTCTTGCCGCTTCGTCATGCCGGGATCGGGCTTCCATGTCGTGGAGCGGGTTATCTGCCGACCGTCTGCGGAATAGCCGCAGGACACTTTTATTCTGTATGTGCCGCCGCGTTTAGTTATCGTTGCCATTGCTATCACTGCCCTTTGCTTCTTCGCCGGAGTTCTTCTCAGTTATCATAGCAGCTTCTTCGGCTTCTTCAAGCTTCTTGTATTCGGCTCTAATTTCCTTGAGTGCCCGCTCTTCTTCGCTTGCAAGCTCTTTGAGCAGACTTTTAAAATCGTCTGCCGCCTCGTAAAGCTCATATTTTGCAAGCTGTTCTTTTTTGTTATTGTCTTTCTTCTCCCAATATTCGGGGGCAACCGTAACAAATGGCAAACGCTTCCTATAACGAGGGGCTTCTTCGTTCGCCTTTATCCTTGCTTCTAAACTGCCAAACCCCTTTATATTTGCGCTATGTTCCTCAACAGCCTCAGCAATTCCTAATTTATATTTATAAAGATGTCTCCCCATTTCTGACATATGATCTTCTATAAACAGATTTACAATGTCAAGAGCCGCTTCGCGTGAATGTGCATACATTCTTATAGTTTCATCAATTATTGCCCGCTCATCATTACAACCGTTTATAAGTTCTTTGTTGTTATGAAGCTCCGAAACCGCCGCTTCGCTCAGTCCGGTATAGTCGCATATGGCACGGATCTCGGTGTTTTGCGTGTGAGCTTTTGTGCGACCGAGTAGAAAATCAGTCGATACATTAAAAAAATCTGCAATAGTTGTTATCTGTTCTAAATTTGGAGTTCTGCTGCCACTCACAAAATACGAAATAGTATTGTCCGTTACTCCGAGTTCTTTTGCGAGGTCTTTCTGCCTCTTGTTTTGCTCTGCCAATAATGTGTTTATAGCCTGACCGATTTTCTTCTTTGTTATTACATCCATTATAAAGCCGCCCTTGATATCGTATTTGTTATGTTGTTTTAAAAGCATAACATTTCGCTTGATTTGTTGATGACGTTATGTTACCATAATATCATAGCAAGTGAGCTATTGTCAACAACAAAGCAGGAGGCTAAAATATGGCAGTCAAAAATCAGGACATTAGGAACGCTGCAAAAAAAGCAGATATAAAGCTGTGGCAAATCGCGGAAAAGCTCGGAATATGGGACGCGACATTGAGCAGAAAGCTGCGTAAAGAGCTGCCGCAGGAAGAAAAAGAGAAGATCATCGGCATAATAGCCGAGCTTGCAAAGGAGGCAGAATAATGAGTATTCCCCGCATAAGAACGATTCCCGAATGTGTCGCCATGCTCAAGGAGCTTGACCCGGAAACGGCAATAACCATAACCGCCCTGCGCAATATGGTGAAGCGCGGCGAAGTCCCCGCCGTTCCGGTAGGATCAAAAAGTCTTATAAACTTTGATATGCTGCTCGAGATGTTCTGCCTAAAACAGCCCGCTCCCGCTCCGTCAAGCGGCGAGTACGGGAAAATCAAACCCATTAGTGAGAACTTACATAGGTTCGGATAATGTCTACTAATAACAAATTGCTAAAGCTCGGGATCTCCACCGAACGCTACTTAGAATTGAAATATTTCTGCCTGCAATACCGCAGAATGAAAGCCCAACAGACCGCCCGCTCCGAGGAATATGCAAAAATTATTGAGCAGTGTGTAATAGCTGCCTGTGAGCCTGACTGCGGGTTATATGCGCCGTTATTGCAAAATGTTGCAGAGGGCACGAAATATGAATGTTTATCCGCACCGTGCGGCAGGAGACAGTTTTATGAAAAGCGAGCTCTTTTCTTTGAGCTTTTGGACAAGTTAAAGCATTGATTCAGAATGTCAAGGGAGCGGGTGACGATGAGAGTTAAAAAGCGTATATTCGCGGGAGCTGTATGCGAGCAGGAGGTCTTTTCCGTTTCTGACCGCACAAAGAACATAGCAAAGGCTCAATACAAGCCGGAAGCACGAACAGCAGAAGAGCGGGAACGCCATAACCGAATGATTGCCCGGCGGCACCATGAGCGGCTAATCAACGAAAACTTCTCTCCCTCGTCTCTGTACAGCACCTTGACATTCGATAATGAGAACGAAGTGCACGACTGGAACGAAGCACGGCACATTCGTGATTTATATAATCGCAGGCTTAAATATGCCTATCCAAAAGCTCGCATTTGCCTATATATGGGGCGCGGGAAGAACACAAACAGAATACATTTTCATATGCTCTCGGACGGCATACCGCCCGAAGTAATCGCTTCGCAATGGCGATACGGCAATATTATCAAAATTGAGCCGTTAAGGGAACACAACTACTATAACGGCATAGACCACGGGCGCGATTATACCGGGCTTGCAAACTACCTTTTCGACCACTGGACAGAAGAGCAAGGCACGAAGCACCGATATCTCGCAACGCGCAACCTCAAGCAGCCTGAGACCGAGAACGCGACAGAAACGCTCAGGAACTATTCGCCCGATAATCCGCCGCGAGCACCGAAAGGTCACAAACTTGTGGAATGCGTTCAGAACCGCTTCGGATATATGTGTTTTAAATATGTACTGCAACCGCAGGAATTCGAACCGGGCATTGAAAGACGGCTTTTATAAAGCCTTGTAAATGAGTCAAGTTCTACAACGATACGGCAGAACAAAGAAAAAGCAGAGCCCGCCAAAGATAACGAACTCCGCCTATAAACACCTATATTATATTTTTATGGGAGCGGGTTGTCAATGAGTAATGAAGAACTGGCATTGCAAATCAAAGCCGGTAATACCGAGCTATATGCCGAGCTGTGGAAAAATACAGAGAAGCTCATGATTTGGAAAATAAACAAACTTTATAACATTCAAAGCCCGCGATTTGCCCGCGCCGGGCTTGAACTTGATGATTTAAAGCAGCTTACTTTCTTCGCACTTATAGCCGCCGTGGAGGCATATGACCCTCAAAAGAGCTATGCTTTCAGTTCCTACATTAGTTTTCATTTACGCAACACAATAGCGGCGGCTTTGGGAATACGGAGCAGCAGGCGTGACCCGCTCAATAACTGTATAAGCTTGGATATGCTCGTGGGAGAAGATGAGGATATCACAATCGGAGAATTGTTCGCTGACCCTGATTCTGATTGCCCGTTTGATGAAATTGCAGATAATGACCTGATAGCAGCCTGTCGGCGCGATCTCGAAAAAATCATGTCAGAGTTTCCGGAGGACGAAGCGGCGGTTATTCGCTGCAAATACTTCGAGGGCTCTGACAACAGAATGCGGGTATCAGAAGAACTGAATATGCCGTATCACAAAGTATGCCGATTAGAGTCCAATGCTTTGACAAAATTCAGACAACCGAAGAATAAAAGAGCATTGCAATTATACCGTGAAGAGCTCATCGGGAGCAAGCCATACACCGGGAGCGGGTTGTCAAGATTCAAGGCAACCGGCATGAGTAGCGTTGAATGGTGCACGGAACTGCTCGAACGCGCAAGAAACACGAGAAACAGACGAAAGCTATTGCACGAACATATGTTCGACAAATAAAAGCGAAACGCCTGCCCGCTCCGGCACCGTTGAATTCATATAACCTCTCCCGCATATCCCTATGCGCCAAAACGCGGTCAAGAAACCCTGCTTCAGGGAGCCATATAAAAGCGAGCGGGCAAAAAGAAAGAGCGGGCTTTTGCAGTCGAATGCAATTGCCCGCTCAGATATAATATTTTGTGCTGTTATAGCGTCATACCTCGAAACGCATTAGTCGAAACTTATTCCGCGAAACTCGTCATAGTATTTGCTCAGATAGCAAGCGCGATTGAAAGCGTCCGCTTCCGCAACTCTAACTTGTCTGTCAATCAGGCAGATAAGCTTTTCTTTATACTGTGCTTCAAGCTCAAGCAGCTCTATGAACTCGCTCAACGCCTCAACCGCGCTATAAAATCCGTCTGTGCGCCCCGAACTCGGTATTATTTCTCGAACTTCGGGACACTTCGCAGCAATGATCCCGAGCACGTCGGCTATTTTGTCCGCCTTTATTTCCCGTGAAAAACTCATTTCTTTATCCCCCTCTTAACTGTTCATTGCCGCTCTTGCGGCTTTTCTCTTCTTTTTTTCTTTTGCCTTTGCTGCTCGCTGTCCTTTAAGGAATCCGAAACAGAAAGCATAGCAAATTGCCTTATAATAGTCCTCGTTAGAAATGCGATATATCGCCCGCATTTCCGGCAAGGTCATATCATATGTGCCCGGATGTACTTCGTTTAACTTATTCTTGAATTCTTCATCATTAACCATAATTAAAGCTCCTGTTCTTCTTGATTTTCGGGAGCGGGCATGATAGAATGAATCTACCCACTCCGGTGGGCTGTGCTCTTATCCGTGTTAGCTTTGGTCGGCGTTCGGATAGGGGCTCTTTTTAATCAATGTCCACAATAAACTCATCGTTTTCGGTTATCCATTGGAAAGCACGCTGAAAGCCATATCTAAAACCCTCAAAATAAGCTTTGTCGAGATCCTCGCGTGTCAGGCTGCTCTCCTTCGAATTTGCCGCCCTGCCTTTCTTACTTTTCTTTTTGCTCACTGTTTTTCGTCCTTTCTTTCTGTGTTTGCCTGATCGTGCGGTTTGTCTTGCGCCTCCTGCGGCTTCCGTCAATTCGGATTGAGCGGCGAGCGGGTCGGCATGTTGCCGGTTCAGGGCTTCGGCAATGTTGAGCGGGCTGTTGCTCTTCTCAACCTTGCAAGACCTATTATACACCATTCTCAAGTGAATGTATATCCGCTTTATGCACAAACTTTATGTGTATAATTTGTTCACTTTGTACACTTGCTATGTGTGCATATATGTGATATAATTGTTATCGTGGAAAGGTGTACTGTTATATCAGCGCGCCCAATAAAAGCAGAAAGGAAATGTACAGTGCCGATAGAATATAAAATTGATATCCTCTCAGAGCTGAAAGCCGCCGGATATTCTACCTATCGCCTGAGGAAAGAAAAGCTTCTCGGCGAAGCCACAATGCAGAAAATAAGGCGTTCTGAGCTTGTATCTTGGGAAAATATCGCTACTATATGCCGCCTGCTGCAATGTCAGCCCGGCGATATTATAGAGTATGTCGAAGATAACGAAGCTCGATAACCAAAACTTTACATTTGGCGCATAGGAATGTGCGGGAGTTATTTTGATATGTCCGGAGCGGGCAAAAAAAGAAAAGCGAGCGGGTTGTTTGCAGTCGAATGCAAGCTGCCCGCTCATGCTGTTTTTATGTTGTCTGTGCTGTTCCGCCCGGCAGATCTCCGCGCACACATAACCGGGGGACAGTAAAAAAGTTTGAGTGTTCTCGGGTAACCGAACGGCGCCCCTCTGTTTCGCGGCAAAAACGCCGAAAATTGATTTTCAGGGCATTCCGGTGCCCGATTCGCTATAGAGCGTCGCGAAAAGCTACTTCTCTTACGGCTTGCAAAATATAGGCAATTTTAAAGTCCATAAAGACCAAATAAAGACCAAAACGCGGAAATTTGCCCGCTCTCGAACAGAATTTCGGGCAAAAGAAAAGCCCGCAAACCCTTGATATACAAAGGATTGCGGGTTGGAGCTACTGGCCGGACTCGAACCGGCGACCTGCTGATTACGAATCAGCTGCTCTACCAACTGAGCCACAGTAGCAGAAAAAAATCAACAGCTCATATATTATAAGCGAGACTTCGCTTTTTTGCAAGAGCTTTTTCCAATTTTGTTGACCGTCGGAAAAATATTTTTGCGCCGCGCGTCCGCCGCTCTTGCTTCCGGCTTTCTTCTGTGCTATAATATCCGCACATCCGCCCGTAGCGAAGCTGGATATCGCAGCAGATTCCGATTCTGAAGGCCGGGGGTTCGAATCCCTCCGGGCGGGCCAGAAAAGAAGTAACTTTTGTCTACCAAAAGTTACTTCTTTTTTTATCCAAGCTGCAGGCTTGGTATATCATCACGCGTCAGCGTGTATATCATCGCCGTAGGCGCATATCATCAACCGAAGGTTGTATCACTTTCGTAACAATAATATGCAGCGAACAAAAGAGATGCCGCACAAAACAACAATAAAAATAAGTAATACCAAAAAAATAATTGACAGAAGCAGAAATTTGCGATATGATATAAATAATAAATCAAAGGAGTTGATGAAATGGAGTGGAATGTGGTAAAAATAAGTCAAACGAGCGGGAATAATGTGCCGTTCGTAAGCATAGGAAGAGGGCAACTGGATTTTAACGCAGTAGCCTGTGATCTTATCAACGACTGCGGAGATTATAGATTTGCACAATTGCTCACAGGAAAGGAAAATGGAAAAACTGTAGTAGCAGTCAAATTTTTAAAAGAAGCTGATACAAACACCATCCCAATCAAAAGAAAAACACAGAACGGAAAGCCCATAAAAGGTATTAACGTTACAAATAAAGGCGTTATCTCTGAATTGTTTGGAAAAAATGGCAGTAATGATGGAATGGTTCGTTATAGTGTAGAACTGATTGCTGAAAATATGCTTAAAATATTAGATTGATTTCCTATTTCTACGCACCTTTTCTTCGTTTTTACCTATGTTTACGCACCTTTTTGCCCGTATTTCTTTTCAGTGAAATAAATCCCTTCCGGGATTTGTGAAATTTGCTTCGCAAGTGAAATACGCCTGCGGCGTGTGAAATGCCTGCGGGCGTTGGTGGATTTATTTCATTTCACCTTCCGCGCAAGCGGAAAATTTCACAATGGCCGAAGGTCATTCTTTCACATTCGAAGGATATTTCACTTCACAATCCGTCCTTTCTGCTGTATAATCAGTTCAATAAACAGGATTTTGATGAGGTGAACGTATATGAAATACAAAGGAACGCTTATAGTTGTTAAAGATTGTAACCGTGCGTTAAAGTTCTATAGTGATATGTTTGGATTTCAACTGCTTCAAGACAACGATGGGAATATGGAATTGACGAATAATTTATATTTACAGGAATCGAGATACTGGGAACAATTCACAAAAAGAAGTGTAATTCCAAACAGTAATCAGTCTGAGCTGTATTTTGAAGAGCCCAATATAGAGCAATTTGTAGAGCGTCTTGAAACACTTTACCCTGAAATCGAATATGTCAATCACCTGATGACACACAGTTGGGGACAAAAGGTGGTCAGATTCTACGATTTGGATGGTAACTTAATTGAAGTTGGAACACCGATATAATCAACAAATCCCAAGTTGCGCACCTTTTCTTCGTTTTTACCCCTGTTTACGCACCTTATTGCCCGTTTTTACTTCTTCACTCTTACCTCTTCACTTTTTCACCGATATTCTTCAAATAACAGCTCCGGCGGCAGGGACTTTTCCCGCCGCCGGTTGCTTTGTTGTTTTATTTATTTCACGAATGCCGAATATATCGTGTTTATCGTGCGCTCGTAGTCGCGCTCCGCGACGGCGATGACGATGTTTATCTCGCTCGACCCCTGGTCGATCATCTTTATATTGATGTTCTCCTTGGCGAGGCTCGAGAATATAGTGCCCGCAACGCCGCGCGTGGACTTCATCGAGCGTCCGACGACTGCGATGAGTGCGATGCCGTTCTCGACCGTCACGCTGCTCGCCGAAGTGACTTTCTTTATATCGTAGACTATATCGTCCGTCTCGTCGCCGAGGCTCGTAGTCTCAACAACGATGCTGAAGTTGTCGATTCCCGAGGGGATATGCTCGAAATTCACGCCGTGCTCCTCGAGCACCTCGAGCATCTTGCGCACCGCTCCGCACTCGTCGTGGATGCGGTATTTTTCAATGTTTATCGAAGAGAAGCCCTTGCGCCCCGCCACGCCGGTGACGGTGTTCTCGGCGGGCTCGTCAGTGTCGGCAAGGATAAGCGTGCCGGCGTCCTCCGGGGAGTTGGTGTTCTTTATTCTGATCGGAATTTTCTTCTGCATGACGGGGAATATCGCGTCCTCGTGAATAACAGTCGCACCCATATACGAAAGCTCGCGCAGCTCCCTGTATGTAACGGTCTTCATGACCTGCGGATTATCAACGACGCGCGGGTCGGCGATGAGGAAGCCCGAGACATCCGTCCAGTTCTCATAGAGATCGGCATCGGCCGCCGCCGCGACTATCGAACCTGTTATATCCGAACCGCCGCGAGAAAATGTGCGGATAGTATCATTGGGCATCGAACCGTAGAAGCCGGGGATGACTGCGTACTCAGTGTAGCTCAGGCGCTCGCGCAGAATGGGTATCGTGCGCTTTGCGTCGTATTTGCCGCTCTCGTCGAAGAATATGACATCGGCGGCATCTATAAACGCGAAGCCGAGCAGCTTTGCAACTATTTTGCCGTTGAGATACTCGCCTCTCGATGCGGCATAGTCGCGGCCGGCGCGTCCGATAAAATTGAGGCGTATATGCTCAAAATCATCTTCGAGAGACATATCGAGCCCGAGTCCGGAAATTATATCGTTGTAGCGGTTCTTTATCTTCTGGAATATCTCTTCAAAATCGCCGCCTCTCGACGCGGAATCGTAGCAGGCGTAGAACATATCGGTAACTTTTGTATCTCCGCTGAAACGCTTGCCGGGCGCAGACGGCACGACATAGCGGCGGTCGGGATCTGATCTGATTATGTCGGCGACCTTGAGAAACTGCTTCGCCTCTGCGAGCGAAGTTCCGCCGAACTTGACGACTTTTGTCATAAGGCTCTCCCCTTTTAAAATTGAAGATACTTTATTATACTAAAATGCCGATAAATTGTTACTCTTAAAAAGAAAAATAGCCATATCCGCGCCGATTTCGGAACAAAAGACAAAAAAAGGCAGGCTTTCGCGGCATTTATCTGCAGTTTTGAGGTCAATTCAGCCGTTTTAGTGAATAGGATATAGACACCCGCACAAATTACAAATCCATAACAGAGTGTAACAGTAGGTTACAGTTTGCGCGCTTTTGTTGCAAAGTTCGACATTTTATACTATAATATCAGTTGTTCGTAAGTTTTTACGGAAAGGAAAAACGATATGAAAAAATTATTTCGCCGTCTCGCGGCTCTGATGTGCACCGTGCTGTTTATTTTCGGCGCGGCGGGCTGTGCGGTCAAAAGCGATAAACAGAAAGAGGAGCTGAGTCTCAAGTTCCAGCACACCGCCCAGGACAGGGAGGTCGGCGAGACCCAGTCGATGATAACATACGAAAATCACTACGCCTATGGCATTCACTACCCCGCAATAGGCGTTGAGGCGATAGACAGCCGGATAAAAGCGGCGGCGCAGGAGATAGCCGACGGGTTTGTCAAAGAAGTGCCGAACTCGAAGCCCAAGGGCGAACTGCCGACGCTGAGCGCCGACTACAAGAGCTATCTTGTGATGGACAACGGCAAGAACAAATATGTCAGCATCGTGTTCGAGATAAAGACCGACATTCCAGACAAGAGCATCAAGACGGACAGCATAGAGACGCTCGTCTTTGATATCCCATCCGGCAAGCAGCTGAGCGCGGACGATATTTTTTCTGACGGCTACGAGAAAATCGCCAGCACGCGGGTTGTATCCTATTTCACCGCCAACCGCCTGTTCAATGCGGGCGTAGGCTCGGATAAGTTCAAGCAGAACACCTCTGCCGATAAAAAGAACTTCACAAAATTCTCGATAAGCTCCGACAGCTTGACATTCTATTTTGACTCCGGCGTTCTCTTCGACGAAGACAAAGGCTGCGTTGAAGCTGTATTCCAGCTCAATGATATAAAGCCTATATTCTCAGCCGAAGCTGCAAAGGTTCTGCTCGGCGCAGAGGCAGTCACAGAAACCACACAGCAAGGTTCAGCCAAGCCCGAGAGCACAACGCAGCACAAAAAGCCGAATCTCCCCGCGGGGGTCAAATATATCGCGTTCACATTTGACGACGGTCCGAGCAAGATCGCAACCAACCGAATCCTCGACACGCTCCAGAAATACAACGGCAAGGCGACGTTCTTCGTCCTCGGCACGCGCGTCGGAAGCTACTCTGCGGAGGTCAAGCGCGCCTACTCGATGGGATGCGAAATAGGCAGCCACTCATGGAGCCACGCAAATCTCAGAAAGATAAGCGCGCAGGAGCGCAAGAAGGAGATAAACAAGACGAACGCCATAGTCAAAGAGGTCATCGGCGTTGAGCCGACTCTATTCAGAGTCCCCTACGGCGACTACAAGGGAATTCAGAAGGACTTCGACCTCCCGCTCATCCAGTGGTGCATTGACACCGAGGACTGGAAATACAAGGACAGGCAGGGGTCGGGCAGAACCGAGGCTCAGCGCAACGCGGACATGCAGAAGATAATCTCCTCCGTTGTCGACCACGCGACCGGCGGCGAGATAGTCCTCATGCACGATCTCTACGACATGACCGCCGACGCATTCGAGCAGATAGCCGCCGAGCTGCACGCCGAGGGATTTGAGTTCGTCACCGTCCACGAGCTCTACAGCATCTACGGCAAGACGCTCGAACCCGGAAAAGTCTACTTCTCGCCCAAGCAGTAACTAAAGCAAAAAAATTCAAAGCCAAGCTGTGTTTTGCAGCTTGGCTTTTTTGTTTAGGGTTATTATAAATTGAGATTTACAGCATCGGCGCACTTGTCATTGGCGGAATCTGTAACGCCCCTGCTTTCTCCATCACATAAACGTAAAAACAGCCGCAGCAGTTTAAATTGTTGCGGCTGCATGATTACAATTTTCATTTTTCACAGCACATAGAGCACTATGCAGAAGAAGTGCGCGAGGCTGCCGAGGATAACAAAGATATGGAAAACCGAGTGCATATATCTATGCTTTATCCCGAGCCCGTAGAGTATCGCGCCGAATGTGTAGAGCAGACCGCCTGCGACGAGCAGGAGAAATCCGCCGAGCCCCAGCGCATGATATGTCGGCACGACGGCGAAGATTATGCACCAGCCCATGCCCATATAGCATATCATCGAGAATACGCGGAATTTTTTGAGGTCTATCGCCGTTAGCGTTATCGCCACCGCCGCGAGAGCCCAGACGATTCCGAATACCGTCCAACCGACTGCTTTGTTGACTTTTGTCAGTCCGCAGACCGCGATCGGCGTGTATGTTCCGACTATCAGAAAATATACCGTACAGTGGTCGATGACCTGCAGGACTTTCTTCGCGTAGCCGCGCGGCACGCCGTGATAGACGCTCGACATGGTGTAGAGCATTATCATCGACAGCCCGTAGACTATCGAGGTTATGACTCCCGATATGCTCCCGTGGAGCGCCGCGACCGTCACGCAGGCGACGAGTATGACTACCGCCAGTCCGCCGCCGACTATGTGCGTGACCATGTTGAATATCTCTTCTCCCCGTGTGTAGTCGGGTAATTGCCTGTCTTTCAGCTGTGTTCTTTTCATAAAAACTGTCCTCCGAGTACAAAAATGTACTTTAGTACAATTATATCACCCAAAGTCCATTTTTATACCCGAAGGAGAATCAAAACTTAAATTTTCTGTGAATTATCCGACATTTTTGCAACTTATGATGCAATTCCGGCTTTCTTCAGATTTTCGAGATGTTCCTCATATGTGTCGGCATAGTAGTATTTTGCACTCGAGTCGTGGCAAAAATAGAGATAAGATACATCCGCCGGATCGAGTGCCGCATTTATCGTCCGCGCGCCGGGGTTGCATATCGGACCTGCGGGCAGACCCTTGCATTTGTACATATTATACAGGCTGTTGTAGCGGTTGACGTCGCCGGAGATATAGGGTTTGACGCTGCGTTCGATATAGTAGATGCCCGAATCCATCTGCAGCTGCATACCCGCCTTGAGGCGATTGTATATGACGGCGGCTATCTTTCTGACTTCGTTGGGGTTCGCGCCCTCTTTTTCGATTATCGACGCGACGGTCAGCACCTGATCCATCGAATAGCCCATGGATTTTGCCTTTGCCCTGTCGGCAGAGGTTATGTATTTTTCGCTAATGCGCAGGAAACGCCCTATCGCGTCCTGCGGCTTTTCGTTTTTATAGAAGTCGTAGGTGTTCGGGAAGAGATATCCTTCGAGTTTGAACGCCCTTGTGTTCGACGGTCTTGCGGCGATAAGCGGATAGTAGCTGTAGTCGTAGCTCTCGGCGGTCTTCATCAAATCGTTAAAAGAGCACACGCCGTTTGCCTCGAGCTTTTTGAATATCTGAGTCAGGGTCATGCCCTCGGTTATCGTGACGCGCACGGTTTCGCGCTGCCCCGAGCCGCCGTCCGGGCTCTCCGGCTCCCAAGCGTTGTCTCCGCCCGCCGCGGGTTGATTTTTCGTCTCGCCGTTTTGTGCGAGCGTGCCGCCGTCGTTTGAAATAACGGTCTTTGCCGTTGTGCCGTCGGCGGATATAACAGTGACCTGCGTGTCCGACTCCGCGCCTGAGGTAGTCTCGTTATCGACACTCTTCGAGCACGCCGCGCAGGACATTGCGAGCAGCAGCGCAAGAGCCGCGCAGAATATATTTCTGAGCTTTTTCATTTCAACATCTCCCATATAGGTTTCGACAAGATTATAGTATATCCGTCGGGTGTTGTCAAACCGCGCGATAAGTGCTATAATACGGCGGTATGTGTCTTTTGGGGGAATAAAAATGTTGGTACGCGACAAGAAATTTTACCGCGACTTCTTCACGATGACCATGACGATAGCGCTCCAGAATCTTATCGTCTACGGCGTCAATCTCGCGGACAATATCATGCTCGGAGCTTACAGCGAGACGGCGCTCAGCGGCGTTGCGATAGCGAATCAGGTGCAGTTTCTTCTGCAGATGGTCGTCACGGGCACCGCGTCCGGAATGGGCGTTATCATCTCGCAGTACTGGGGCAAACGTCAAACAGAGCCGATAAAGCGCGTGTTCGCGGTCGGCTTCTGGATAAGCTTATTGCTCAGCGCGATTATGTCCGCGATAGTCTGGTTCGTGCCCTATGGGGTCATGGGATTGCTGACAAACGAGCAGAGCATCATTCCGGCTGGCGTGGAATACCTGAAAATAATGGTATTTTCATATCTGATGTTCTCGATTTCAAACTCTCTGCTCGGAGTCATGCGCAGCGTCGAGACGGTAAGAATAGGCTTCTACATCTCGCTCTCGACCCTGCTTATAAATATCTGCCTCAACTATACTCTCATCTACGGCCACTTCGGCGCGCCCGAGCTTGGAGTGAAGGGCGCTGCATATGCGACGCTGACTTCGAGGGCAGTCGAGTTTATCGCGAGCATAATCTATTGCAGATTCATCGACAAGAAGCTAAAACTCAGAATCAAAGATGTTTTCGCGCTCGAGCGCAGTTATATAGCCGACTTCATGAAATCGGGCGTGCCGCTTCTGCTCTCGAATGTCTCCTGGGGCGTTGCGATGTCCGTTCAGGCGGCAATACTCGGCAGGCTCGGAGCGTCCGGCATAGCGGCGTCGAGCATAGCGCAGACGCTGTTCCAGTGCACCTCGGTCGTCGCCTACGCAACGGGCGACGCGGCGCGTGTCATGACGGGCATGGCGGTCGGCGAGGGTGACATGAAAAAGGTCAAGAGCGGCGCAAAGACCATGCAGCTGATGTTCTTGATTATCGGTGTGCTGACTTCGCTTGTGCTGTTTTTAGTCCGAAAGCCGATAATCTCGGTCTATAACGCCTCGGTTGAGACGGCGGAGCTTGCAAATATATTTGTGCTTATCCTCTGTGTCACGGCGATAGGCACAGCGTATGAAATGCCGTGCCTCACGGGCATAGTCTCGGGCGGCGGAGATACGAATTTCGTCTTCTTCAACGATATTGTCTTCATGTGGTGCATCGTGCTCCCGCTCTCCGCGCTCTCGGCGTTTTATTTCAAGTTCCCGCCCGCGGTCACCTTCGCCCTGCTCAAGGCGGATCAAATACTTAAATGCTTCGTGGCGATAGTCAAAGTCAACCGCTTCAAGTGGGTCAGAGTATTGACAAGATAAAATCAGCCCTATATTCAGAGAAGTTAATAAAACAGTTAAACCGACCTATAGCTTCATAGGTCGGTTTTATATCTCATTCAGCGTCTTTGCTATTCCGTCCGCTATCGCCTCGGCGTAGGATTCGAGGTTGTCGTCGAACAGGCGGTTGTCGCCGTCATCGGTTATGAAGCCGATCTCGGCGAGGCAGCTCGGCATATTCGTGCGGCTGTTGACGAAATAGTTCTCTCCATCCTCGCGCGCGAAGCCGGACTTAACGCCCCTGTTTTCGGATATCCCGGCGGTGGCGAGTGCGTCGCAGATATTCTGCGCGAGCGCGGTGTCCTTGGGCGGCGAGTCCGAATGAATCCATATTTCAACGCCGTGCGCATTCTCTGCGCTGTTGCGGTGAAGCGCAACAAAGAGCTTCGCCTGACGGATATTCGCCTTTCTGCACCGCCCGGCGAGGGAGATAAAAGTATCGTCGTCGCGCGTCATGCAGACCTTGACTCCGCGCGCTTCCAGCTCTTTTTCGACCGCCAGCGCAAGCTCGAGATTGTCATCCTTTTCGAGTCTGCCCTCATATTGAGCGCCGGAGTCGTCTCCGCCGTGACCGGGGTCGAGGCAGACATCAACGCGCATGCTGTCCATAACTATTCCTGCCGTCAGAGCCGCCGCGGCGGCAATGACAAGGCAGATGATAAGAATTCTTTTTGCCGTTCGTTTTTTCATATGTCAGCAGTCAACCACCTCTGAGCCGAAAGGCATGAATGCGAGCTTTGCGAATTTGAAATACTGGAGTCCGAGCGGGATGCCGATTATTGTGCAGCAGCAGACAACACCCATCGCGGCGCAGTAGACTGCGTTCTCCCAGCCGAGCAGGATTATCCATAAAATATTGGCAATGAAGCTCGGCGCGCCGCCGCCGAATCTTATATCCTTGCCGAACGGAGCCGCAGACAGACGCGCGAATTTGAAGCACTGCTTGCCGAGCGGTATGCCCACGACCGTGACGCAGCATATGAGACCGCTCATCAGCCACATCAGCGCCGCAAGAAATCCGCCGCAGATAAACCAGACAATGTTGCCGATTGTTTTCATCTTTTATATATTCCTTTCCGCGGAGATATATCCCCGCATTCTGATAATAGCAACAAATTGTTGCGGAAAGATGACCCAAAATATAATTTTTTTGCGCCCCTGTTCGTCGGCGCATTTTTATAGTATAATATATGTGTCAAAAATGTGCATCAAAAGGCAGGTAAGAGAATGAACCCGAAAATCAAAGAGCTTCGCAAAAAGGCGATGCAGCTTCCGCTGACCCCCGGCGTCTATCTGATGAAAAACAGCAGCTCGGAGATAATATATGTCGGCAAGGCGAAGGCACTCAAGAACCGAGTCAGCCAGTATTTCGGCTCCGAGCATAATCATACGGTAAAAGTGCGCAAGATGGTCGAAAATGTCGATGATTTCGATGTCATTCTCACCGACAGCGAGTTTGAAGCCCTCGTGCTCGAATGCAGCCTTATAAAGCAGCATTCCCCGAAATATAACATTCTTTTAAAAGACGACAAGGGCTATTCATATATAAAAGTCACGTCCGGCAAATGGCGCAACATATATGCCGTGCTCCAGCGCGAGGATGACGGCGCGAAGTATATCGGCCCTTATATGAGCTCGTTCGCCGCGCGCAATACCGTTGACGAGGCTAAAAAAATATTCCGCCTGCCGCAGTGCAACAAAGTATTCCCGCGCGACTTCGGGAAGAGCCGCCCGTGCCTCAATTTCTTTATCGGCCAGTGCAGCGGCGTGTGCAGCGGCAAGGTGCCGTTTTCGCAGTATAACGAAGCAGTTGAGGACGCTCTCGCTTTTATAAAAGAGGGCGGAACCGCCGCGCTCGCGGATCTTCAAAAGCGCATGGAGGACGCGGCGGAAAACCTTGAATTTGAAAAGGCGGCGCGTCTGCGCGACAGAATAGCCGCGATAAAGCGTCTCGGCGGCAAGCAGAAAGTTATGTCCGCCGATGTCAGGGAGCAGGATGTCTTTGCCCTCGTCACGGGCGCGGCGTCGTCCGGCAAGGCGTGCCTCTCCGTGCTCCGCTTTGCGGACGGCAGGCTCTATGACAGCGAGAATTTCATAACAGATGTGCCCGAGGATACGTCGGAGACGCTCGCCGAGCTTATCCGCAGCTTCTATATGATAAGAGATTTTGTCCCGCGCCGCGTGTCGGTCGACGGCGAGGTTGCCGACAGCGAGCTGCTCGAACGGTGGCTGAGCGAAAAGAAGGGCAAAAAAGTAATAATATCCCACAGCACCGCGGGCGAGCAAAAAAAGCTTTTCGAGATGTGCCGCTCGAACGCCGCGCAGTATCTGACTCCACTGACCGGCACCGCCGGCAGAAAGACCGCCGCGCTCGACGAGCTCGCGGGTATGCTTGGACTGCCCGCTGCGCCGGAATTTATCGAATCATATGATATCTCGCACACCGCCGGAAGCGACAATGTCGCGGGCATGATAGTTTTCCGGAACGGCGAGCCCTACAGGCGCGGCTACCGCCGATTCATGATAAAAGGCTTTACCGGTCAGGACGATTACGCCTCCATGGCGGAGGTGCTCGACAGAAGATTCACGAGATATGAGGAAGAAAAAGAGAGCGGCGAGGGCTTCGGCCGCCTGCCCGATCTTATTCTGCTCGACGGCGGCAAGGGACAGGTTTCGGCAGTCGAGCCGATACTCAAAAAGCACGGGCTTGAAAACATCCCGCTTTTCGGCATGGTCAAGGACGGCAGCCACCGCACGCGCGCGATAGCGAAATCCGGCGGCGAGATAGCGTTCACTTCAAAACGCCGCGCGTTCACTCTCGTTGCGGAAATACAGGAGGAAGTCCACCGTTTCGCCGTGACCTATCACAGGCAGAAGCACAAGGCTTCCGCGCTCTCTAGTACATTGACGGATATCCCCGGCGTCGGACCGTCGCGGGCAAAGGCACTCCTGCGGCATTTCAAGACCGTGACCACCATAAAAAATGCTAGTGTTGACGAGCTCAAAAATGTGTCGGGTATCTCCGACTCCATGGCGCAGACTATATACGACGCTCTGCATCCAGAATCTTGACACGGGCGCGTATAAATGTAATAATATGTATAACAGTGCGGCAAAACCGCAGATTGAAAAGATAAATGCTGTATAAAGGAACTGATGATATGAGAGTTATAACAGGCACGGCACGCGGCAGAGTTCTCAGAACGCTCGAGGGCGAGGATGTCCGCCCGACTACCGACCGCGTCAAAGAGGCCGTTTTCAGCATAATACAGTTTGAGATAGAGGGCAGGCGCGTGCTCGATCTGTTCGCAGGCTCGGGTCAGCTCGGCATTGAAGCTCTCAGCCGCGGCGCTGCGTCGGCAACATTTGTTGATATGTCGAAGGACTCATTGAGCGCCGTCAAATATAATCTCGAACACACGAAGCTCGGCGACAACGCAAAGGTCGTTCAGACCGACGCGCTCTCGTTCTTAAAGCTGACGAAGGACAAGTTCGATATAGTATTCCTCGATCCGCCATATGCGAGCTCACTCGTAGTCGATTCGATGAAGCTTCTCTCCGATGTTGTTGCCGCCGGCGGCTGCGCAATATGCGAGACTCCTGTCGATTCGGAGCTGCCCGAAAGCTTCGGCGAGCTTAAATTCCATCGCAGCTACCGCTACGGAAAGATAAAAATCACCGTTTACCGCAAGGAGGGTGAGGACGAATGAAAATAGCCATATGCCCCGGCAGCTTCGACCCCGTCACCAAGGGTCATCTTGATATAATCAGGCGCACCGCGAGCATGTTTGACAGGGTCATAGTCGTTGTTATGCACAACTATCACAAGCCCAATTCATATTTCAGCGCGATAGAGCGTGTTGGGCTCATAACAAGATGCGTCAAGGATCTCGACAATGTTGTTGTTGATATGCACGACGGGCTTCTCGCCGCATATGCCCAGGAAAAGGGTGCGGTCGCGATAGTCAAGGGCCTGCGCGCCGTTTCGGATTTCGACTACGAATTCCAGCAGGCGCTGACAAACAAGAAACTCAATCCGAATATCGAGACCGTTTTCATAACGGCTAATTCGGATTACATGTACCTATCGTCGAGCGTCGTCAAGCAGGTTTGCGAGTTCGGCGGGGACATCTCGGACTTTGTTCCGCCCGAGGTGCATGATGATATTGTCAAAAGAATAAGAGAGAGGAGCGCTTCAAAATGAACATAGATTCCCTTCTGGAGCAGATAGAGAATATTCTCGACAGCGGCACAAAGATAACGCTTTCCAAAAAGACTGCGGTCAACGCCGAGGAGATACGCGAGTGCATCGCGCAGCTGCGCGAGATAATCCCCGAGGAGGTTGATCAGGCAAAGTCGATAACCGCCAACCGAAGCGAGATAATCGAAAAGGCGAAGAGCGACGCGGCGGCATCCGTTGCCCGCGCTCAGGAGAAGGCGCAGACTCTTGTGGAAAAGACCGAGGCAAAGAGCGAGCAGATAATCTCAGCCGCCAACGCCAACGCCCAGAAGACCGTCGACAGCGCGAACAAGCTTGCCGAGGAGACTGTTGCAAAGGCAAATTCCGACGCGGCGGCGATAGTTGAAAAGGCTCAGCAGACGGCAAACAAGCTTCTCGACGAGAACGAGATAACCGCTCAGGCGCGCGCATATGCGTCGCAGCTCAAGGTCAATTCGCAGAACGAGGCAACCGAGCGAGTCAACTCCGCGATAGCTAGAGCGGAAGAGATGCTCTCCAACGCAACTCGACAGGCGGACGATATAGTCAAAAAGGCTAATGCGGAGTCAAACGAGACTCTTGCGAGGGCGAAGAAGTGGTCTGCGGATATCCGCGAGGCCGCGAGCAACTTCGCCGACAGCGTCCTGCGCAGCGCGGACAAGGCTCTTGTCGCGAGCATAAACGAAGTCAGGGACGCGAGGCAGAAAATAAGCGACACCTACAAGGGCGAGAAAAATCCTCAGTAAAGGGAAGTGCGTTAAAATGAAAACTGGTCATGCGGACAAGGCGCGCGAGCTTTTCAACGATGGATACAACTGCTCTCAGGCGGTGCTCGGCGCGTTTGCGGAGGATGCGGGACTCGATGTCAAAACCGCGCTCAGGCTCTCCGCGCCGTTCGGCGGCGGAATGGGCAGAATGCGCGAGGTCTGCGGCGGAGTCAGCGGAATGTTCATGGCGATAGGTCTCTTCTTCGGCTATGACGAACCCGACGGCGCGCAGGCAAAGAAAGAACTCTACTCATATGTCCGCGCCCTTGCGGACAAATTCAAAGAGAGCGAGGGCTCGATAATCTGCCGCGAACTGCTCGCGGGAGTGAAAACTCAGCCCGGCCCCGATCCCGAGCCGAGAAACACCGCGGACTATAAAAAACGCCCGTGCCCCGAGCTCGTCGCATACGCGGCGCAGCTGACCGAAGATTTTCTCAATGAACACGGAAAGCTGAAATAAATAAAAAAGATGTCTATATGACAGTAACCGACCGCAGCAAGCTTGTGCGGTCGGTTTTTTATGTTTGCTTGTCAGCTTAGACAGATAAATTGAGATTTATCCAGAATCTATTTAGGCTCTCCCGCATGGGAGCCGGCTCGGCGTAAACCGATGCCGAGGAATTATTTCGCTTAAAGTAATAAATCTATGCGGCGGTGGCGATTTGCACTATTGCGGCAATTATCTGTCGCAGATATTTATCTCGACTTGCCTCTCATACAGTGTAAACCAAGCTCAGGCACAGCAATCATATGCCGCGCCTGAGCTTTTGATATTATTTCTTTCTCTTCTTTCCGGCTATCGGCAGCATTGCCGCGCCGGCAAGGAGTGTTATCGCGGATACCGCTATCGGCGCGCCGGTCTGCGGGGTCAGCGGAATTTTTCCGCCGCCGTTTGCCGCGCTGCCGGGCGTATTTTTCTTACCGGAGAGGAACACATAGTTGTCATACTCGCTGTCGCTCATCGCCGTAAATGTAAATGTGCGGCTCTTGACAAACGGCACCTGACCGTTCTTGAGCGAATAGACGACCGTTACGGTGAACGGCTCGGTGCTCTTCGGCATGGAGTGCTTTTTGAAATCTATCTTGCAGCTCTCGCCGACTTTAAGAACGGTTCCGTTCTTCGCCGAGAGGTCGGCATCCATGCCGTCTGCCTTGACGCTGATTATCTCGGTGTCGTACTGCTCTGAAAGGCTCTCTATAGTCAGCGCGGTGTCCTTCGATGTGTGGAATCCCGACGGGGACTTGTCGAATTTGACATAGAGTCCGTTCGCTGGGTTCTGACCGAGGTTGAACTGCGGGAACTCGGGATCGGAGTAGACATCCGTTATTCTGTCCGTGAAGAAGAATGTCAGATAGAAATTCCTCGTGTATCTGTCCCACGGACACATTCCGTGGAACTGACCGTTGACGAACCAGGTGTTCTCGGGCAGATACGCGCAGCTCGCGTCGATATCGCGCTCGGGAGAGATGTGCCGGTGAGTCGGGTCATTGCAGACCGTGTTCTGCTTTTTGTAGTCCGCCGGGAACTTCTCGCCGAACGGGGCGCAGTATGCGCCGGATGCCGAGTGAACGTCAATAATATAGTCGGAGTTGACTCCGGTGCTCGTGCCGATATCGTGCTCGGTATTTGCGATTATCGCTATCTTTGTGCCTGCGTCCTGAGCGCGCTTCAAGCCCTCGCTCATGTGAGCCATGGCGTTGTAGTGCATCTCGTCGCTCTTGGCTATCAATTCGGCATTCTCGACGGGGTCGAGATATTTTGCCTTGAACTCCTCGTACTTGTCGGGGGGAACGAAATCCCAGACACTGCCGAAGTTTATAACAACATCGAGCAGATACTGATGAATGATATCGTTGAACGCCTGATTGAGGCGGTCGAAGCCGAACGCCTCGACGAGCCACTCATATTCATACTCTTTGCGGAAGCCTATCTCGACATATTCGATAAGGGTCGCGACATCGAAATGGATGTTGCCCTCGAACAGGTCAACGACGAGCTGAGTGCCGCAGGTCGCGGGAGCGTCCATTATCGCGCGGTCAACATCGCCCTTTGCGCCGTAATAATAGAGATATGTCGCGGTCAGCTGGCCGCCGTGGCTGAGTCCGTAGAGATTGACTTTCCGGCTTCCGGTGAGCTCCTTCACTTCCTGAATGAACTTGTCGAGCTTGGCGGCGTTTTCAACCTGACCCATGCGCCAGTCCTCAGTGAAAGTGAAGTGATTCTCCGCACCGATGCGCTCGATGAGATCGGCAGAGATCTCTTTTTCAGCTATGTATTTGTCCTCGCCCTTTGCCTTGAGGACGGATGCGCGGGTGTTCGCCGCGCCCTCGGGATAAACTGAAAGATCATATTTAGAAGTGCCGTCCGGGTTGCAGCGCAGGGGTTCGAGCAGCTCGACTCCCGCCTCGCCTACGACTTTAACGAGCCTTTCATAATCGCCGAACGCCGCTCCGGCAAGACCGCCTGCGAGCTCGGGGATACGGGCAATGACTATCTTTTTGAGGTCATCCATATTGATGCCCCAGACCTGATGCTCGTTTTCGCCGCCGAGGTCATAGAACAACGAGGGACCCGAATAGCCCTGAACGAGTATCAGCGGCGTTGCCTTATCTTGTGCGAAGACCGACATCGGCAGGATGCACAGCAACATAACAACGCAGAGAATGGCAGATATTATTCTTTTCATGCCTTCTTCTCCTTGGTGACTTTTGCAAGGAAGATAAGCGGCACGATTATAAGCACCGCGATTATAGCGGAGACGAGGAATATCGTCGGGATCGGGACGAGGGTGCTCTCGCCGTATTCGTTGAGCATGGTGCCCAGCTCATATCTGCCGGAGAACTCGGAAATAGTCCAGCTGCCGACCTTCGGGCCGATTATCATGGGCAGAGTGACGGTGAACAGAAGTCTGACGCCCTGGAACTGACCGACCTTATCCTCGGGAGTGTAATCGCGCACTGTAGCGTTGAGGATTATCATAAGAAGACCGTAGCCGAGGATCATAATGAGCGCAAAGAGCACGAAAGTGAGAAGAGTCTTTGCAAAGAAAACGGCAACGAGTCCCGCGACGAAGAGAAGAACTGCGGGGAAGACGAATATTCTCTTGCCGACCTTGTCGAGAAGCTTGCCGAGCAGGATAGTTACAACGACGAGACCGACAACAGCCGCCGCGCCGCCGATGATTATGGGCGTGGTTATCTGGAAGGTGTTGAGGTCAAACTTGAGATAGTGCTGAACATAGATGAATATGTAGGGCATGAACACCTGAACTGCGGTGTTGAAGATGCAGGCGGACGCGAGGCAGAGATAGAGCGCCGCGTTGTTTTTTATAACCGACGGACGGAAGCCGTAGATAAGATCGCTGAAATAGTTTGTGCTCTGTTTTACGCCCTTGCGCGGATCCTTGACCGAGAACAGGCCGATGATTCCGCATATTGTGACGAGCGCGCCGAGGAACATGAAGCATGCGGGATAGCCTGCCGCCTCAACGCCGACGCCGAAAGCGACGGTAACTATAACGGTTGCGAACACGGGCAGAAGCGCCAGAACGGCTTCGGCAGTGCCGCGGTTTTCGGGGACGGTAACGTCTGTGACCCACGCGTTGAACGCGGCATCGTTCGAGGTCGAGCCGAAGAATGTCATGACGCAGTCCATGATGATAACGACGCAGACCGTTGCGGCGACGACCTTGGAGGTATCGGAGATATTGAAGAGCTTTCCGATATTCTCTCGCGAGATGAATGCGAACACGGCGACGGTGAAGCCCCAGATTATGTAGCCGCCGCTGATGAAGATTTTGCGGCGGTCGAGCTTGTCGCTGAGAGTACCCATGATGAATGTGGTCACAACTGCGGCTATCGCAGACGCGGCGACCATCTTTGCTATATCGTCGGCTGTGCCGCCGATGTAGTTGAACAGGAATGTGTTGAAGTAGACATTCTCAACAGCCCACGCGACCTGCCCGATGAAGCCGAACAGGATGATGTTGAAGAGAATCCGCCCTTCGAGCTTTTTCTTTTCCAATTGTATGTCCTCCGTTCCGGGGCGGATTACCGCGCCCCGATTTATTTCACGGAATATAATACCAAATTCATGGCGTATAATCAACATATTTTTGTATATCTTTGTCAAATCGGTTTATTTTCAGAGAACTTTATTTTTGAAATCCAAGGTCTCCGTCATCCACACCGCGCAGGACTGACCGTAATACGGGACGACAAAAAATGCAGGCAGAATTAATACACAGCTGAGAAACCAGAGAATAAATCCCGCCTTGAATCGGGCGAAAGCGCGGCAGTGCCCGCGCATGATATCGCGGCTTTGGCGCAGAGCCTGTTTTATTGAAACATCCGGATCGGCGGCGAGAATATACTCCGCCGCAGACCACGCCTGACGCGCGCCGGAGCAGAATATGCAGCCCGATATAAGCATGAGTATGCTACCCGTGAGCACGGCAGCTATCGTCAGAATGCCGACAGTTGACGAGAGAAGCATATATATCCCGCCCGCCGCGAGAGCCGCACCCGGCAGAAGAAAGAATATCCACAGAGCGAGGTTCAGCGCCGCGAGCGCGATATGCAGGCGGAGCGCGGAAAAAGCGCGTTTGCCGCGAAACGCCGCAGTACACTCGGCGGCGCGGCGTTTTTGTCTCAGCGCGCCGAGCAGGAAATATCGCTTCATCCCCTGCCGCAGCGGCGCAATGAGAGCCGAGACGGCTATGGTCAGCAAAATGCACGCCGCCGCATTGACGGCGGGGCTGAGCAGCTTTGACACCGAAGATAACGCGGAGGTCACTGCGGAGGCGTTGAGCAGGAGCCGCGCCCCGGCGGTCATGAATCCCCCGGCGACAGCCGCCGCCGCGAGACAGCCGAACATAACGGCGCCGCCCGCTCCCGAGTCCGTCTGTGCCGCCCTGCCGCACACTCTTATCTGTGAATCCTTCATTTTTTGTCACCGCCCATTTTTTGAAGATATTATTTCCCTGATTTTCCGTAAAATTCCTCCGGATAACAAAATAAGAAGAAAATTCATTTTACTTTTAAATTTATGTGATTTATACTATATATAATAAAATAAAAAATCGGAGACAAAAATGAAGATAACGAGAAAAACCAGCTCCACGCTTTGTGTTGACATCCACGGCATGCGCGAGCGCGAAGCAAAATTCCGGCTCGAGTCTCTAATCGAAAACGGCTCGGCGGATATAACGCGCCTTGAGATAATCCACGGCTTCAACGGCGGCACGGTTTTGCAGTCCCTCGTGCGAAGCGGGCTCGAATCAAAAAGGATAAAGGAAATTCGCCCGGGCGACAATTCCGGGCAGACAATAATAATACTTAAACAGGGAGAAAAATGATGAAAAAGAAAACAAAGATACTCATCTGCGTGCTCTGCGCCGTCGCGATAGCGGGCATTGCAGGCGGACTGTTCGCGAAGTTCCACACGAAGAAAATTCGCCCGAAGGAGACCGTCTCGATAAAGAGCGTCAGCGGAATAAACCTCGACGAAATAACGCTCACGGCACACAGGGGTCTGAGCGCAATCGAGCCGGAGAACACCCTCCCCGCTTTCAAGGCGGCGTGCGAAGCGAAGTATAACTATGTCGAGTTCGATATCGAGCCGACCTCCGACGGCAAGTGGATAGTCATGCACGACGACGATCTCAAGCGCACGACGAACGGTCACGGCAAGATAAACAAATATACACTCGACGAAGTCAGCGCGCTGAAAATCGACAACGGCGCAAATATAGAGAACTACACCGACCTAAAGCTCCCCACATTCGAAGAGACGATGGCTCTGCTCGACGAATACTATCCCGATGTGAAGCCCATGATTGAAATAAAGAGCATCGGCAAAGACAATCTCGACTCGCTCGTTGAGTTCTTCAAAGACTACGCCGCCAAGGGCAAGAGCACGATTGTTATCTCGTTTGACAAGGATATAATCGACACATTATATAAGGAGTGCCCCGAGCAGACCTATTGGCTGCTGACAAGCGAGCTTTCGGACGAGGCCGTTGACTTTTGCAAAAATCACGGCAATATGCGCGCGGCATTCAACGGCAACAACGCGAAGAACACCGACAGCGTGATAAACGCCGCCATTGATATGGACATCCCGCTCGCCGCGTGGACGATAGACAACCCCGACACACTGAAGCACCTCTATTCTCTCGGTATCAGATATTTCACAACAAATCGTATTACACCTTAAAAAATTTTTTAAAAAGGTGTTGACAATCATAAAAAGTATGATATACTAATAACAGTAATCATTACTGATTATGAACTGAGAGGAAGCAATATGAGATATTCGTCACAGCGTGATACTGTTCTGAAAGTCGTAAAAGCGGCTCGCGATCACCCGACTGCGGACACGATATATTCGCGTGTGCGCGCCGAGCTGCCGAAGATAAGCCTCGGCACCGTCTACCGCAATCTGAGCCTGCTCAGCGATATGGGGCTGATAACGACACTCGAGACGCTCGACAAGAGCATCCACTATGACGGCAACACCGACTCTCACAGCCACTTCATCTGCGAGCGATGCTCGAAGATAATCGATCTTGGAGTTGAACGCGGACTGCCCGAAGATATTTCCGAGCTCGGGCTGCTCGTGCGGCACAAGAAGATCATCTATTACGGACTCTGTCCCGATTGCCAGCAAAACACGGCGGAGGATGACGACGCCGGAGTTTTACAATAAAACAAAACAAAAATCTTAAAAAAGAAAAGGAGAAATCATTATGAAATTCGTATGTCCCGTTTGCGGTTATGTTTATGAAGGCGATTCTGTTCCGGAGGGCTTCAAGTGCCCCCTCTGCGGAGCTGACGGCTCCAAGTTTATCAAGCAGGAAGAGGGCATGACCTGGGCTTCCGAGCACGTTGTCGGCGTTGCAAAAGACGTTGATCCCGAGATCCTCCAGGGACTCAGAGACAACTTCGCAGGCGAGTGCAGCGAAGTCGGCATGTATCTTGCAATGGCGAGAGTCGCCCACAGAGAGGGCTATCCCGAGATCGGTCTCTACTGGGAGAAGGCAGCTTACGAAGAGGCTGAGCACGCCGCCAAGTTCGCCGAGCTCCTCGGCGAGGTCGTAACCGACTCGACGAAGAAGAACCTCGAGATGAGAGTTGAGGCGGAGAACGGCGCTACCCTCGGCAAGACCGAGCTTGCAAAGCTCGCAAAGGCAAAGGGTCTCGACGCTATCCACGACACAGTCCATGAGATGGCTCGCGACGAGGCGAGACACGGCAAGGCTTTTGCAGGACTTCTCAAGAGATACTTCGGCGAATAATTCTTCGCATAAAAAAACACACACATTCGTTCGCGGCGTACATCAAACGGTGTGCGCCGCGTTATTTTTATATAATCTTATCGGGACTTGAAAACGGCGGCGCAATATGCTACGATAACTCAAAGAGCAAGAATTGAGGAGAAAAGATGAAGGTAACCTGCGAATACTGCGAATCGGTCGTCGACGCCGATAAGAACGACACCTGCCCCAACTGCGGCGCGCCGCTGGCGGACAGCCGAAAGGCAAAGGAGGCAGAGCTGCGCGAGGCTCAGAAGAAAAAAGAAGCCTACGAACGCGAGGCGCGCGAGAAGCAGCGCAAGCTCGAACAGGAGCGGATAGAAGCCGAGCGCGGCAAGATGATACTCGACGCGGTGACGAATGTCACGGGACGCGCACATTCAGTCAGAAATTCACGCGCGCTGAAAGCGGGATGCCTCATCCCGATAGTTGTAATTGCGCTGATAATAATACTATCTATCGCCTTTTCGGTGATTCGCCAGATCTCGGGCGGCAGCGTTGACGATCTGCTTTCGGGAGTTGTCACCGAAAAATTCTCCGACTACGAAGAGACGGAAGCAGTGCCGGAAAAGGTCGAAGTGAACTTCGGCGAAAAGGCGGTCACGCCCATGTACACCGTGCTGTGCGACGAGATAAAGGAAGTCGACAGCTACCCGTGGACGGTGCAGAAGGGCTACAGATATGTTGCGGTTCATCTCGTGCTGACGAACAATCTCAGCGAAGAAGAAAGTCTCAACGAAAAGACCGATTTTGTTGTCAACGGCATAGCGCAGGACAGCCGTTTTCTCTCGGGCTACAAGCGCATATCCTCGTCACCCGTGACGGCGGGACTCTCGATAGACGGATATCTCATCTTCGAGATACCGACAAATATCACAACCGCCCAACTGAAATACGGCGACTATGTGACAATAGACATAAAGCCCTCGGACATCAAAAACAAATAAAAAAATCAGGCTCGGTGTGAATTGCACCGAGCCTTTATTATTGATTCTCCGTCTCTATTTTCTTCTCCTCGCCGATATTTTGCAGGCAGCCGTATTCGCTGAAAAACACTGCTCTGCCGTCGGACTGCCGCTCGGTCGTCGTGCGGCTCATCACGAGCATATCGCGCAGATTATTTGAAGATTTATAGAAGTGCTCCTCAAGCGTGATAAGATCGGAGAGGCTGTCGTCCGTCGCGTCTGCGGGCGCGAATATATATTTCCGCTCGGCTCTTATGCCTATCGGGAGCTTCTCACCGCCGAGGGTCAGGAATCTGTCCTCGGTAAAATCCGGGGCTATACGCGAGCCGATGGGTATTTTAAGCGAAAAGAACAGCAGAGTGTAACGCGACTTGACATCGCTTATTTTCCTTGACGGCAGGCTGTGCGAAGAGGTCGAAAAAGTATGCTTTGTCAGCGCGGTGATATACCCCGCGGCGTGGCGCATGCTCATGCCGCCGTCGCGGTTTTCGACGATTCCGCTGATTATCGTGTCGCCCTTTAAAACGGCGGCGTTTCGCTCCTGCATCGCAGTGCCGCTGAAAATTTCGAGAGTCTGTATCTGCCCGTCCGCTGCGGCGACTATATCGCACGGCGCATCATTTTTTTTGACACTCTTGCCGACTCCCTCGCGCACATCGACATTGACCGAGCAGCCGACTATATTAACAGACAGCCACGAAACATCCGGCAGAGCGGACATCGCCTCCTCGGCGACCGTGTGCGTGTCGAGCTGTTTTTTTCTCATCCCCGGATAGACGCCGAAGCGCTCGACCGTCTCTCTTATATCCTCTTCCGGCACTGTCTCGCAGCCCGTCACATTGACAGTCCATATTCGCCCGGAGAGCGCCGCCGTTATCAATATAAAGCACACCGCGCCGACTGCAAGCCCCGCATGGACGCGGTTCTTTGACAGCAGAAAAGGCAGTCCGCTCTTCTTGACTATTTTCATGCGCATGCCCGCTTTTTTGGCACAGGGGCGCATCATGCGGTAACCCTCGGGCGTCGTGCGCGCGAAAACGACGCCGTTTGTGCAGCAGACATCCCAATACGGAATATTCCCGCGCGAGCATAGATTCAGAAAGCGTTCCGGGAATCCCCCGCTTGCCCTCATGCAGACATAGCCGCGCAAGAAATTAAATACATCAGAAATATTCCCGCCCCCTATTTACAGAATTCCATGCTCATTATTTCCCCGTGTATGACCGCCTGACCGAGGTCGAAAACATCTATGCTGAGCCCTTTGCCGCAGAAAACTATCTCTTCTTTGCCGGCGCTCAGGCGTATCCGCTCGCCATCATATTCGAGCACGCCATAGAGTCCGTCTATGCTCGCCTCCCGCCTGCCGAAAAATTCGACATGCACCTGCGAATATTTTCTCGACGAGTCGAGCGCGTTTATCTTTTTTATCATGTCCGCCGCCGAGCGCATCTTCCCGCTCTCCCTGCGTTTTGGCATGTGCATCCCTCTTTTCCCAAATAATGTATGCTCCCCCGGCAATAAAAAGAACGCAGGGTGAATATCAATATGACTGAGGGGTGATGACATGAGAGAGTATTTTAAAAAGGCTCTGCGCCGTCTGCCGCTTTTGGCGGCGACTTTATCGGCAGCCGCGCTCATTGTCGCCATGCCGTCGGTCAGCGCGGCGGGAGTAAAAAAAGGGCTTCTTATCTGCGCTTCGAGCGCCGTACCGTCGCTCTATCCGTTCTGCGTGCTCTCCGCTTTTTTCGTGCGCTCGGGGCTGTGCGGCTATCTCGGAAAATTTCTCGAAAAGCCCGTGCGGGTTCTTTTCGCCCTGCCCGGGAGCGCGGGCGCGGCGGCGTGCATGAGCTTTGTCGCGGGCTACCCTGTCGGTGTGGGAATGACTGCCGCGCTATTTTCCGACGGGCGCATCTCGCAGAGCGATGCGCAGAGGATGACCCTTTTCTGCGTCAACGCAGGTCCGGCGTTTGTTATCGGCGGAGTCGGCGCGGGTATGCTCGGAAGCGTTCGGGCGGGAGTCATAATTTTTGTGTCACTTACCCTTGCGAGCCTCGCGCTCGGCGTGCTGACGCGGTTCATCCCACATGATGAGACAAATAAGCACGCCGCCCCGGCTATTTCGAGTCTGCCGCTCTCCCGCGCGCTGACAGAAGCGGTCGCCGAGGGGACGAAAAATATGATCTCAATATGCGCGTGGATAGTCATGTTCGCCTGCGCCGCCCAATATATTCCCCTGCTGCACCTGCCCGACTGGGCAAATTTGCTTCTCGGCTGCACGCTCGAAGTCACCGGAGGATGTGCCTCGGCAGCCGGGGTGTTCAATATCCCCGCCATAGCGGCGGTGCTCGGCTGGGGCGGAGTGAGCGTACACTGCCAGATAATGCGGCACATAAAGACCTGCGGGACGCCGCTGCCGTATTTTTTCTGCGCGCGCCTTGTCTGCGCCGCTCTCGCCGCGCTGTTCTGCGAGGGACTGCTCCGCCTGTTCCCTTGTCCCGTAAACACCGTTTCGCTGGGTTCGGTAGGCGCTCCGCAGATGTTCTCTTTCTCCGCGCCCGCCGCGTTTGCGATGCTTTTAAGCGGCGCGATGCTGATATTGGAGCTTGATACAAGCGAAAAAAAGTGTTAGAATAATAAAAAAGCGATTAGGATGATAATTTTGAAAAGCAAACTGCTCAACAAAAAGAGCATACCGCCGGCGTGCGAATACTGCACCAGAGGCAGCGGCGCACCGGACGGCAAGACTGTATTATGCCCCAAAAAGGGCGTCATGCAGAAGGATTCGAGCTGTTCCGCGTTCCGCTACGACCCGCTCAAGCGCAAGCCGAAGCAGCCAGTCGAGCTGCCGCAGTTCGATGCGAGCGATTTTGAGCTTTAATCAAACCGTTTTTTGTTCTCCGCTTATTGATTTAACGGCGGGAATAATGTAAAATAATAGCATCATTAAACAAAGGGTGATAGAAATGTCAATCAAGCACATGTACTACAGGCTTTATCAGGGCGTTTTCAGGGTCGCCGTCAACTTCCTTGACTGGACTCCGCCCAAGATAATCTCCGGCCCCGGCTCCGTCAAGAAGCTGCCGCAGGTCATCAAGGAGAAGGGTCTGTCGAAGATGATGATCGTCACCGACAAGGGTCTTACCGGACTCAACCTGCTCGACGGCCTCTATGAGGGTCTCAAGGCAGACGGTATCGATTATGTCGTCTATGACAAGACTCAGCCGAACCCCTCGATAGACAATATCGAAGAAGTCCGCAAGCTCTATCTTGACAACGGCTGCCAGGGCTTCATCGCTTTCGGCGGCGGTTCTCCGATGGACTGCGCCAAGGGTGCGGCTGCAAGAGTCGTCTGCCCTAATAAGACTGTTCAGAAGATGCGCGGACAGCTCAAAATACGCAAGAAGCTGCCTCCGTTCTTCGCGGTTCCCACCACCGCCGGCACCGGCTCCGAGACCACTCTCGCCGCCGTTGTTACCGACACCAAGACCCACGAGAAATATGCGCTCAACGATCCCGTGCTCCGTCCGAAGTACGCAGTTCTCGATCCCGAGCTTACAGTCGGTCTTCCGCCCCACATCACTTCGACCACCGGTATGGACGCTCTGACCCACGCGGTTGAAGCCTACATAGGCCACTCCAACACCAAGGACACCTCCGAGAAGGCAGAAGTCGCCACCAAGCTCATCTTCGAGAACCTCGAAGAGGCTTACAAGAACGGTAAGGATCTCCACGCAAGAGAGCAGATGCTCCTCGCTTCGCACTATGCGGGCATCGCGTTCACGAGAGCTTATGTCGGCAACGTCCACGCTATAGCCCATAACCTCGGCGGATTCTACGGCGTGCCACACGGACTTGCTAACGCCATTATCCTGCCCTATGTCCTCGACTTCTACGGCGAGACCGCCTATGAGCGCCTTGCAAGACTCTGCGAGTGCGCAGGCGTTGCGAAAGCCGGTCAGACCGACGAGCAGAAGGCTCTCGACTTCATCCAGGCTATCAGAGACATGAACGCCAGAATGAACATCCCCGACAAGATCGAGAAAATTCAGGAGAAGGACATTGAGACCATCGCAAAGCGCGCATGCAAAGAGGCAAATCCCCTCTACCCCGTGCCGAGAATCATGGATCTCGACGACTGCATAGCGATAATCCATCGCCTCATGCCGTAACATAACAACACAGCGAGCCGGAAAAAATCTTCCGGCTCGTTTTTTATGCAATATAAAAAGGGCTGAGCGAGTTTGCTCAGCCTTCAGTCTGTCGAAAAAGTCTGTAATACACGGTCTCAGGGCTCCCCTGTGTAAGGGGAGCTGTCACGGCGAAGCCGTGACTGAGGGGTTGTTGCGTGAAAGTCCAAAATACTCCGCATTTTTGAAAAATTACAACTTATTCAAAGCAATCCCTCCGGCGCTTCGCGCCACCTCCCTTTACACAAGGGAGGCATTGATTCCTGCGAAACCCAAAAACCGGGTTTATCGATAAATTGAGGGCTGAGCGCGTTTGCTCAGCCCTTTTATGTTATTCAGCTTTTTCTTTATCTTTTTCCTTTTCCTCACGGCGCTCGGCGAACCAGCCGCCCTTCTCGCGCTTTGAGTCGTCCTCCGCGTCCTCTTTTTCCTCTTCGACAGGGAGAATCTCAATCTTGACCTTGCCGATTCTTCTGTCCTCAACATTGAGAACGGTGAAGCGCAGGTTCTTATATTCGACAACATTCATCTCGCCGTCCTGCGGGAGATAGCCGAGCCTGCTGATAATAAAGCCGCCGACAGTGTCGTAATCGCCCTCGGGGAGGGAGACATGGAACACCTCGTCAAGCTCGTCGATATAGGTCACGCCGTCAACGGTGAAAGTAGTGTCGTCGATTTTAGAAATCTCTTCCTCTTCGTCGTCATATTCATCCTGAATATTGCCGACTATCGATTCGAGCACGTCTTCGAGCGTCACTATTCCCGCCGTGCCGCCAAACTCGTCAACGACTATCGCCATCTGCGTGTGCTTGTCAGTCATCTGCTTGAACAGATCGCCGCAGGGCATCGATTCGGGGACGAAAACGGGCTCGCGGATAATATCGCGCAGAGTCACATCCTCCGGCAGGTCGGTGCCGATATACTTGAGCAAATCTTTGACATACGCTATGCCGACTATGTTGTCGGGGTCGTCGTCATAGACGGGGATTCTCGAATAGCCGTTGTCCATCGAGAGCGAGACTATTTCACTCAGCGGATCGCTTATCTCAGCCGCCGTCATATCGGTGCGGTGGGTCATTATATCTCCGGCGTCGAGGTCATCGAACTCGAAGATGTTGTTTATCATCTCTTTCTGCGAGTCCTCTATAACGCCCTTTTCTCCGCCGACATCGACCATCATGCGTATCTCCTCTTCGGTCACGGGCTCCTCCGATGCGTTCGGATCGTAGCCCAGCAGACGGACGAGACCGTTGGTCGACAGGGAGAGTATTTTTACGAAAGGCTTGGTTATTTTCTTGAAGCCGAGCAGTATTCCGACGACCTTGAACGAGACCTTTTCGGGCGCCTGCATGGCTATTCTCTTGGGCGCAAGCTCGCCCAGGACAAGAGAGAAATACGAGGTTATGAGCGTAATGACAACGACGGAGAAGCCGTTGATAACGCCTGCGGGGATTCCGCTCAGGACAGATATTTTCCCGATAGCTCCGGAGAGCATATCAACGAATGTCTGCGATGCGGATGCGGAGGTCAGGAAGCCTGCGAGGGTAACGCCGATCTGAATGGTTGAAAGAAATCCGCTCGAATCCGCGGTGAGCTTCAAAACCTGCTTTGCTTTTTTGTTGCCTTCCTCGGCCATTTTCGCAATCTTCGTGTCGTTGAGGGAGATTATCGCAATCTCGCTCATCGCAAAGAAAGCATTGAGAAGAATAAGTACGAACAGCAAAATTATCTGAAAAATAAGATTGCCGGGGTCGGGGTCATCCATGAATGGATTAGCTCCTTTCGGTTTAAATATTATTCACCGCCGGCATATACGCCGAGATGTTAAGTTTTATTATACACATAAACATATTCTCTGTCAAATATTCAAACTCCGCCTCATTCAAAGCGGGAGCGCGTGAGAGCACCGCGCGCGGATGCGAAGGGCAGGGAAAGACAAATTCAGTTGTTTTCGGCGAAAATCACGGAAAATCGGAGCTTTTGTGTCCGTTCGGAGCCGTGCCCGGCTGCATATTGGGTATTATATTACATTATATAGGCAGAATATGTGAACTTTGACAAATTTCAGAAAGGGCGAAACAAATATTTTCTATTATTTTAGTTTATTTATCTGTTTACATTGAAGCTCAAAAATGTTACTATATTCGTGGTGTCATTTGACCAATGCCATACGTTCAAACGTTTATTAAAATAGGGAGGAACATAGAATGGCAAGAATAGCAAAGAGCATGGACGGCAACAATGCTGCTGCATATGTGTCGTACGCGTTCACAGAGGTTGCCGGTATCTACCCGATAACCCCTTCGAGCCCCATGGCTGACTATGTTGATCAGTGGTCGGCAAAGGGCATGAAAAACATTTTCGGCACGACCGTCAAGGTCGCCGAGATGCAGTCCGAAGCAGGCGCTGCCGGAACCGTTCACGGTTCTCTGGCCGCAGGTGCTCTCACAACCACCTACACCGCTTCTCAGGGTCTGCTCCTCATGATCCCCAATATGTATAAGATCGCAGGCGAGCTGCTTCCCGCAGTTTTCCACGTATCCGCAAGATGCGTCGCTTCTCACGCTCTTAACATCTTCGGCGATCATTCCGACGTCTATGCATGTCGTCAGACCGGTTTCGCAATGCTTGCAGAAACCAACCCGCAGGAGGTCATGGACCTCGGCGCTGTTGCGCACCTCGCTGCAATCAAGGGACGCGTTCCCTTCATCAACTTCTTCGACGGCTTCCGTACCTCTCACGAGATACAGAAGATCCAGGTCTGGGATTACGAAGACCTCAAGGAGATGTGCGACATGGACGCTGTTGAGGCGTTCAGAAAGCGCGCTCTCAACCCCGAGCGTCCCGTAATGCGCGGCTCTCACGAGAACGGTGATATCTTCTTCCAGCACCGTGAGGCCTGCAACAAGTATTATGACGCTATCCCCGGCATCGTCGAGGAGTATATGGACAAGGTCAACGTCAAGCTCGGCACTGACTACAAGCCCTTCAACTACTACGGCGCTCCCGACGCTGACAGAGTCATCGTCGCTATGGGCTCCATCTGCGACGTTGCAGAGGAAGTTATCGACTACCTCACCGCCAAGGGCGAGAAGGTCGGTCTTGTCAAGGTTCGTCTTTACAGACCCTTCTCCGCTGACAGACTTGTCGCAGCTATCCCCGCAACCGCCAAGAAGATCGCTGTTCTCGACAGAACAAAGGAGCCCGGCGCTCTCGGCGAGCCTCTCTATCTTGACGTTGTTACCGCTCTTGCTACAAAGGGCGTGACCGCAAAGGTCTGCGGCGGCCGTTACGGCCTCGGTTCCAAGGACACTCCGCCTTCAAGCGTGTTCGCTGTTTATGACGAGCTCAAGAAGGACGAGCCCAAGAACCAGTTCACTATCGGCATCAACGATGATGTTACCCACCTGTCCCTCGAGGAGAAGGAAGCTCCCAACACCGCAGCTCCCGGCACCATCGAGTGCAAGTTCTGGGGTCTCGGCGGCGACGGCACAGTCGGCGCGAACAAGGACTCCATCAAGATCATCGGCGACCACACCGATAAGTACATCCAGGCTTACTTCCAGTATGACTCGAAGAAGACGGGCGGTATCACCATCTCCCACCTTCGTTTCGGCGACAACCCGATAAAGAGCCCCTACTATATCAACAAGGCTGACTTCGTTGCCTGCCACAACCCCTCCTATGTCGAGAAGGGCTACAAGATGGTCAACGATGTTAAGCCCGGCGGCGTTTTCCTTATCAACTGCCAGTGGGACGCTGATGAGCTCAGCGAGAAGATGCCCGCAGAGGCTAAGCGCTACATAGCCAAGAACAACATTCAGCTCTACACCGTCAACGCTATTGATATCGCGGCAAAGATCGGTCTGGGCAAGCGCACTAACACCGTTCTTCAGTCCGCATTCTTCTCCCTTGCCAAGATTCTTCCCGAGGAAGAGGCTATCGGCTACATGAAGGAGAAGGCCCAGAAGTTCATGAAGAAGGGCAAAGAGATAGTCGAGATGAACGAGAAGGCTATCGACGCCGGCGCTACCGCATACGTCAAGATCGACGTTCCCGCGGACTGGGCTGACGCTGTTGACGCTCCCAAGGCTGTCAGCGAAAACGGCCCCGAGAAGCTCGTCAAGATGGTCGACTCCATCATGAGACCTGTCGGCCTTATGAACGGCGATTCTCTCCCGGTTTCCGCCTTTGTTGATCACGCAGACGGCACATTCGAGCAGGGCGCATCCGCCTATGAGAAGCGCGGCGTCGCGGTCATGGTTCCCGAGTGGAACGCAGAGACCTGCGCACAGTGCAACCAGTGCTCCTTCGTCTGCCCGCACGCAACTATCCGCCCGTACCTTCTGACCGAAGAAGAGGCTGCCAACGCTCCTGAGGGCGCAGCTATCGTCGACAAGAAGGCAGGCAAGGGCAAGGGCGTCTACAAATACACCCTCGCTGTTTCTCCCCTCGACTGCATGGGCTGCGGCGTCTGCGTAGGCGTCTGCCCGACCAATTCGCTCAAGATGGTCTCCCGTGAGAGCCAGGATGCGAAGCAGTCCGTATTCGATTACATGGTCGCAAACGTCTCCGTCAAGGATGAGGTTGCAGACGGCACCGTTATCGGCAGCCAGTACAAGACTCCGCTGCTCGAGTTCTCCGGTTCCTGCGCAGGCTGCGCCGAGACCGCTTATGCCCGCCTGATAACCCAGCTGTTCGGCGATAAGATGTATATCTCCAACGCCACCGGCTGCTCGTCCATCTGGGGTGGCCCCGCTGCGACTTCCCCCTACACCACCAACAAGGCCGGCCACGGTCCCGCATGGGCTAACTCCCTGTTCGAGGACAACGCCGAGCACGGCTTCGGTATGCTCCTCGGTCAGAATGCTGTCCGCAACAGACTGATTGCAAAGGTCGAGGCTATAGCTGAGTCCGACAAGGCTTCCGACGAGGTCAAGGCTGCTGCTAAGGCATTCCTTGACACGAAGGACGATGTCAAGACCAACGGCGCTGCTGCCGACGCACTTGCCGACGCTATCAAGGATATCGACTGCGCAGACTGCAAGGATATCGTTGAGAACAAGGAGTTCCTCTCCAAGAAGAGCGTCTGGATCTTCGGCGGCGACGGTTGGGCATACGATATCGGTTTCGGCGGCGTTGATCACGTCCTTGCTTCCGGCGAGAACGTCAACATCATGGTCTTCGATACCGAGGTCTATTCCAACACCGGCGGACAGGCTTCCAAGGCATCTCAGATCGGTCAGGTCGCTCAGTTCGCGGCTGCCGGTAAGTCGATAGCCAAGAAGAGCCTTGCCGAGATAGCAATGAGCTACGGTTATGTCTATGTTGCCCAGATCGCTATGGGCGCTAACATGAACCAGACGATAAAGGCAATCGAAGAGGCTGAGGCTTATCCGGGTCCGTCGATCGTCATCGCCTACGCTCCCTGCGAGATGCATTCCATCAAGGGCGGCATGGTCAACTGCCAGAAGGAAATGAAGAGAGCTGTCGAGTGCGGCTACTGGAACATGTTCCGCTTCAACCCGATGCTCAAGGCAGAGGGCAAGAACCCCTTCACAATCGACAGCAAGCAGCCTGTCACCGAAGAGTATCGCAACTTCCTGCTCAACGAGGCTCGTTATTCCTCGCTGACCCGCTCGTTCCCCGAGCGCGCAGAGAAGCTGTTCAGCGAAGCTGAAGTCAAGAGCGTCGAGAGATATGAGCACCTGCTCAGACTCAAGGACCTCTATGCACCGAAGGCTGACTGATTTCTCAGTTAAAATTAAGAATCCCCCGTACAGGAGAAATCCTGTACGGGGGTTCGCTTATGCAGTTTCTCAACCTTTTTCGAAAAATTCTTTGCTTATTGATTCTCTGTCAATAAATTCAACTTCGCTTATCTTGCCCGATTCGGCTAAACCGTTAATCCTCTCAATTTGTTCTTCCTTTAGTATATAGCCTTTATTAATTGCGGTTCTTACACAATCTTTGACAAGGAAGTCCCTATCATCATAAAAATAATCGCTGTATATTGTCGAACATGAGCCCCAATATTCCCAATGATTCTCATCCGTATCATATACATATAGGAAATAATTATTTACCGTTGCTCCAAAGGTGTTTGTTGCGTTTAATCGTACAACAGCATATCCTCCGAGTTTTCCTCTGTCGTTAATAAATCCATAATGATACGCATCGCGTAAAACAAAAGACGACGGATCCTTTAAAATGTTAATAGCCATACTGCTTACACCGGCAGCAACATTCTCCGAAAAAACTTCCAACTGTTCTTCACCGGAAGCTCTTTTAAATGCAGCTTCATAATCGCCTCGTTTGCATAAATTATCTACTGACATAAAAGTAGATGTTAAAACAACTGCCAATGCAACAATTACCGCCACAACAGCCGTAACGATTCCAACAACCGCACCTTTCTTGGGGCGTTTTTTCATATGGTCATCTAATTTAATCTTTTTGCCGCATTTGGGACAAAAGGTCTGTCCTTCCTCTAATTCGTTTCCACACTTTTTACATATTCTTTTAGCCGTATCTTTCGATTCGCTCGACTCAGAACAAGTATCCGTATAGCTTTCTGAATCTTCCGGCTTCACATCTTCCGACACAGGCCGCTCCGGACAAGTCGAATTTATACCTTCTCCGTTTTGATCTGAACACGTTTTGTGATATTGCGTACCGCAATTCTCGCAAAAGTCCACATCTTCGCTGACTTCTTTTCCGCATTCCGGACATTTAATAAGTGCCATTGTAACATTCCTCCTGAAAATAGATTTTTTTAGCTTTGCACAAGTGTACCGCACTTCATCATTTCTATATTAGCAACACTCTCCTTTTTTGTCGAGTAATTTATCGGACACTCATTATTTTATCATCAAAATCTCTGTTTTTTGTCTTTATTCCATTTTATCAAAGCTTTTGACTACTGTCAAGCAACATTTACACACTTTCAGCAAGTTTATGTGTATTAAAAGAAAGCATACAATATAATCATACCAATGATTGGAGTATGCTATGGACAAGACGTATTCGGAAAAGTACCGCAAACTGGGGCAGAATATAGCCTATTACCGCAAGGACAGGGGCTATACTCAAATGCAGCTTGCCGAGCTGCTCGACATAGACCGCAGTCACATGAGCGCGATTGAAATTGCCAACCGCGGTGTCTCTCTCGACCTCATTTTTAAAATATGCGATATACTGAACCTGTCAGAAAAGGAACTATTTGATTTCAGATAAAATATAAAATACAGAAACCGGGACTGCCGCGCTCCAAAAGAGTGCGGCGGTTTTTTGTTCAATTCGTCGGTTTATTTATGCTCGGCGGTGTGATATAATTAGATATATTCCAAGCCGCAAATCCATTGCGGGGACGAATATCAGACAAAAAATGCTCCGGCAGCATCGGAGACGCACAGAGAATAAAGCGGGTAATTATTTTGGATAAAGCGAAAAAGAAAAGAATAATAGTATATGTCTCGACGATAGTCCTATCGATAATCTATCTGTTCACAGCATACAAAATTGCCATAGGCAACGGCGTTTTCGGCGACAAGGAGGACGTTGTCTCCGTGCGCGCAAAGGTACTGCGCATCACGGACGAACAAGAAACCGTAAGCGACGAGGAGAGCGGCGGAAAAATCAGCATGCAGTACATATTCTTTGAGGCGAAAGCAACCTCCGGCAAAGTGCGCGGCAAGACCCTCTACGCCGTTCAGGAGAAGGATATGCTCTACGGTCTGCCCCAACCCGAGGTCGAGGTCGGTGACAATGTCATTCTCGTCTATGACCCGAACGACGAGGGCACGGCGGACTACTACCTCTCCGACTTCTCGCGAATAACGCCGCTCGTGATGCTCTGCGCGTTTTTCTTCCTGCTGATACTGATTTTCGGGCGCAAGAAGGGACTCGATACGATAATATCGCTCGTGTTCACCTGTCTTGCAGTGTTCATTAATCTGATCCCTGCGATACTCAACGGACAGAATATCTACATTTGGTCGATAGTCACCTGCGTCTATATCACGGTCATGACGCTCGTTCTGATTGAGGGCTTGAATGTCAAGTGCTTTGCCGCGGGAGTCGGATGCGTGGGCGGCGTGCTCGTCGCGGGCGCTCTCGAACTGCTGCTGCGCGATCAGATAAAAATGTCCGGCGTGCTCGACTCGGAGTGGCTGTATCTCTACAATCTCCGCAAGGACAACCCGATCGACCTCAAGGCGATAATCTTCGCGATGATAATCGTCGGCGCGGTCGGCGCAGTGATGGATGTCGCGATGTCGATAGCCTCGTCGCTGTGCGAGATAAACGAAAAATCGCCCGATCTCCCGGCGCGTGAGCTGCTGAAATCCGGGCTCACCATCGGGCGCGACATAATGGGCACGATGGCGAACACGCTCGTGCTCGCCTATATCGGCTCGGCGCTCTGCTGCATGCTCCTCATGGTCACTTACAGCAGCAATGTCAGCCAGATACTCAACCGCGAGCAGATAGCCGTTGAGATTCTTCAGGCGCTCGCCGGCTCGATAGGTATTCTCGCCGCCCTGCCGCTGACCGCGATAACAAGCGTACTCTGTCTCAAGCCCCTGAACCGCATTAAACGAAGCGTTCATTGAACAAATTATCAGCCGTTCATTCTTGCAGGGCGTGGCTATTAAGAGCCCGATTGTCAAGACTGCACGTGTTGCCCAATTGCACTTTTGCAAAGTTTGAAGTTATCGGCAAGTGTTCAACGACTCTATAACCGATACTGCCACCCAAAAATTGCATACCACTAAAACGACAAAAAGCGGCCGTGCATCTGCACAGCCGCTCATTTTTTCTATCAGACTTCGGGGATCTCGAGCTCTATCTCATGGCCTATCTGAGCGGAACGGTAGATTCCGTCGAGGATAGCCTGGTTGTAGATAGCCTGGCTCGTCGGGACGGGCGCTTCGCCGCCCTCTTTAACGGCGTCGAGGAACTTTCTGACCTTCCAGTAGAACACGCCCTCCTCCGGCTCTTCGAGCATGGGGACGACCGTCTCAACCTCTGCTTCGCCGATGTTTCTGTATATTTTCAGCGGAGCGTCAATGCTGCCCCAGTGACCCGACGACGGTATCTTCAGTCCGGCTTTTGTGCCGAGAACGACGGTGTCGCCCATGGTGTCGACATTCATCGCCCATGCGGTCTTGAAATCGATAGTCAGACCGCCCTCGAGGCGGACAAAGCCCGCCGCGAAATCGTCAACGCCGAAAACATCCTTGTATTTGTAGTCGTCTGCCTTGCCGAAATAATCGGAGAGGAAGCCCGTGACCGTCAGCGGCTTGGGATAGCCCATGCCGTTCAAAACCATGTCGAGCGCATAGCAGCCGATGTCGCCGAGCGCACCGATGCCGCCGGTCTCTTTCTCGATAAAGGTCGTGCCGAACGGGGTCGGGATGCCTCTGCGTCTGCCGCCGCCTATCTGGATATGATAGACCTTGCCGAGTTCGCCGGACTCGATTATGTATTTTATCATCTGCATATTCGGGTTGTAGCGCGGCTGGAAGCCGACGGAGACTATCTTGCCGTTTCTCTTCTCTGCTTTTCTTATCTCGACAGCCTCTTCGAGGGTGACACACATGGGCTTTTCGAGCAGGACATTGACGCCGTGATCGAGTGCATAAATTGTGCACTCCGCATGGGTCATGTTGTAGGTGCAGACGCTGACTGCGTCGAGCTCCTCGTTGTCAATGAGTTCCTTGTGCGAATGATAGACCCTGACTCCCTCGGGTGCGTTCCACTTTCTGAGGAACTTCTCCGCCTTGCCGTCGACAAGATCCGCCACGCCGACAAGCTCAACATCGGGCATCTTGAGATATTCGCTGATGTGGCTCTCGGCTATCCAGCCGGTGCCGATTATACCGACCTTGAGCTTCTTGCTCGTGTCGATACTGTAGTTGTCCTGATCCTTTGTGAAGAGATTCAGGTCGTTTGCTCTTTTGTCAGACATTTTTTAACCTCGCTTATTTTTACGGGCTGCGCCCTTTTTTGCTTATATAATCTCGGCCTCCGAGAATATCATCTTGCGCTCGCCGTCGGTCAGCAGACGCGCCTCACCCTCCTTGAGTGAATTGTCAAGCTTCAGCGCACCTATCGCCGTTCTGCGAAGCGCCGAAACGCTGTTCCCGACCGACGCGAACATCCTCTTGACCTGATGATACTTGCCCTCGCGTATCTGAACGCGCACCGTGGGCGGCTCATCGCTTATCTTTCTGAGCCTCGCTGGCAGGCACTCCGTGCCGTCGCCGAGCACCGCGCCCTGTCGCAGGGTATCAAGCTGTTCTTCACTTATATCGCTTTCGAGCGTCGCCTCGTAGGTCTTGTAGACATGGTGGGACGGCGAGATGAGTCGATGGGCAAAGTCGCCGTCGTCGGTGATTATCAGAAGCCCCGTTGTGTCTTTGTCGAGCCTGCCGGCGGGGAAAAGTCCGCGCCTGCTGAGCTCGGGCGGCAGGAGATCGACGACCGTCGGGCAGTCGGGATCCTTTGCGGCACTGAGCACGCCGGAGGGCTTGTTGAGCATTATATAGAGATATCGGCGCACGGTGACTGTTTTTCCGTTTATTTTCAGCTCGTCGGAATTTATATCAATCTGTTCGTCGGCTGCAAATATTTTTTTGCCGTTCACCTCGACCGCGCCGCTTCTTATGAGCTGCCTTGCGCCGCTGCGGGAGAGATTCATCTGCTTTGCGACCGTTTTATCGAGCCTGTCCATGCGGCGCCCCCTTTTTCCTGATGAAAGGATTTTACCACAAAATATAAAAATTAACAACATACAAATTAAAAATGCCGCAATATAATTGCCGCTCTGCCCTGCTGCCAAAAATATCCGCAAATTAAAAAATTCCGCTTCTAAATGTGCCGAAGCTGTCAATAATAAAACCGAACAGCAGAAATGCGCGGCATTGCCGGCAAAATCTAAAATTTTTATTGCACAACGCCGCCGACGCAGAAAAATGCAGTATAATTTTTTGAAAAAACCCTTTTCAATGGGGCAAAAAGATGATATAATTTAGTGTCGTAAAATGTATTTTATTTCATTCGATTTTTACTGCTTTTTTGATATAAAAACTATATAGGAGTGAACAAATTGGAAAAGTTCGTGCTCAACGGCGGCATACCCCTCAGAGGAGAGGTCAGCATAAGCGGCGCTAAAAACGCAGTCGTAGCTATTCTGCCCGCAACTATCCTCGCTCAGGATGTATGTGTTATTGAAAACATTCCCAACATCAGCGATGTTTATTATATGACAAAAATTCTCGAACAGCTCGGCGCACGCATAAAGCGCCTGAGCAAGAGCACGCTCGAGATCGACACAAAGGGAGTCAACTCCTACGTCGTGTCGCACGATATGACGAAGCATCTGCGCGCTTCTTATTATTTCATCGGCGCGCTGCTCGGCAGATTCCACCGCGCGAAAGTCGCCATGCCCGGCGGCTGCAACTTCGGCGTGCGCCCGATCGACCGCCACATCAAGGGCTTTGAGCTGCTCGGCTCAACAGTCACGATAGGCGAAAATGCGATAATCGACGCCGCCGCAGAGAGGCTCGAAGGCAACTCCGTTTATTTCGACGAGGCTTCTGTCGGCGCGACGGTCAATGTTATCCTCGCCGCAGTCAAGGCGAAAGGGCTGACCGTTATTGAAAACGCCGCAAAAGAGCCGCACATAGTTGACCTCGCGAACTTCCTCAACTCCATGGGCGCGGACATTCGCGGAGCAGGTACGGATACAATTAAAATCCGCGGAGTCGAGCACATGCACGGCTGCAACTATTCGATAATCCCCGACCAGATCGAGGCTGGCACATATATGGTCGCCGCCGCCGCAACGGACGGAAACGTTCTTATCAAGAATGTTATTCCGAAGCATCTTGAATCCATCTCCGCCAAGCTTATAGAGTGCGGCATCGATGTTATAGAAAATGACGACAGCATCAGAGTCTGTGCGAACGGCAGACCCGGCAAGTGCACGATAAAGGCTATGCCATACCCCGGCTTCCCGACCGATATGCAGCCGCAGATGACCGCTCTTCTGAGCATCGCGGACGGCACGAGCTTCGTTTCCGAGGGAGTTTGGGATAACCGCTTCCGCTATGTCGAGCAGCTGACCCGCATGGGCGCTTCGATAAAGGTCGAGGGCAAGATGGCAGTTATCGAGGGCGTTGAACAGCTCAAGGGCGCACCCGTCAGAGCAGACGACCTGCGCGCGGGCGCGGCGATGATAATCGCCGGACTCATCGCCAAAGGCACAACCGAGATTGAAGAAATCTCGCACATCGACCGCGGATATGAGAACATTGTCGAAAAGCTCACCGGACTCGGCGCGGACATTCGCCGCGTTGACAGACCCGAACCCGACGATATCTCAAGAGCAGTCTAAAAATACAAATGCAAGAATCCTGCATCGGTCATGCCGGCGCAGGATTTTTTAAAGGAGAAAAATATGGCAAAATTCTGTCCGCTCTTCTCTTCGAGCAGCGGCAACTGCATATACATAGGCACTTCCGACGGCGGCATACTCATCGACGCGGGAGTCAGCGCAAAAAGAACAACCGGTGCGCTCGAAAATATCGGCGTATCGCCGGACAGCATCAGCGCGATTTTCATCACCCACGAGCACTCCGACCACATAAACGGGCTGCGGGTCTTTGCAGGCAGCAGGAATATTGATGTCTACGCTTCGGCGGGCACGCTCAGGGCGCTCGACTCCATGGGCATACTCAACGGCAAGTTCACCGCACGCGAGATAAGCGAAAACGGCGCGGAGGCGGCGGGGATATATGTGAAGCCCTTTGCAACGCCGCATGACGCCGCGCAGAGCTGCGGCTACACAGCGGTCACGCCGGACGGCAGGCGTATATCTATAGCGACCGACCTCGGTCATGTGACCGACACAGTGATGAACGCGATTTATGGCAGCGACCTCGTAATGCTTGAATCGAACCACGAGATAGACCTGCTGCGGCGCGGACCATACCCCTATCCGCTCAAGCAGCGCATACTCTCGGACATAGGGCATCTTTCAAACACGGCGTGCTCCGACGCGGCGGTGAAGCTGCTCGACTCGGGCACGGTGCGGTTCATGCTCGGGCATCTGAGCAAGCAGAACAACACGCCCGACCTCGCGTATGAGACGACCCACTCGGCGTTCACCATCCACGGCGCAAAGGCGGGCAGCGACTATCTGCTCGGCGTTGCGGGCGACAACGGAAAGGCGATAAGCTTTTAAACGGAGGGTAAGATGTACAACATAGATATAATATGCGTCGGCAAGCTCAAGGAGGACTACCTGCGCGGCGCATGCGCCGAATATTCAAAGCGGCTCTCGGCATTCTGCAAGCTGAAAATAACGGAGCTGACCCCCGCACGTATCCCGGACGACCCGTCGAGGGCGCAGATAGACTCGGCTCTCGCGGACGAGGGAAAGCGCATTTTGCAGCTCATTCACCAGTCGGCGCGCGTTTACGCGATGTGCATTGAGGGCAAGCAGCTCTCTTCGGAAGAACTCAGCCACGACATTGAGCAGGCGGCAGTCGGCGGGAGCGGAAACCTTGTTTTTATTATCGGCGGCTCGCACGGGCTGACTGACGAGGTCAAGCGCCGCGCGAACTTCAAGCTCTCGATGTCGAAAATGACATTCCCGCATCAGCTCGCACGTGTGATGCTGCTCGAACAAATCTACCGCGCGTTCATGATATCGAGCGGCGGGAAATATCACAAATAAAAATGCGGAACTGTGGCAATAGTTGCAGTTCCGTTTTTGCTATATCAAAAGACCGCCGTATCTTGTGATACAGCGGTCTTTGTTAATTTTTATATCAGAGATTAATATCTCTTTCCGCCGTGGCCGCCTCTGCCGCCGCGGTTATCTCTTCTTCCGCCGTCTCTGCCGCCGCGGTTGTCCCTTCTGGGAGCTCTGCGGGGCTCTTCGGACAGGTCGTTCTCGGGAACAAGTCCCTCGACCTCGATAAGAGCGTCTCTGCGGGAGAGATTGAGTCTGCCCTGGTCGTCTATCTCGCGAACCTTGACTATGACCTCGTCGCCGACAGCAACGACATCCTCAACACGGTCAACGTGCTTGACATCAAGATGGCTGATGTGGACAAGACCCTCTTTGCCGGGAGCGATCTCAACGAATGCGCCGAAATCCATCAGGCGGGTAACAACACCCTTGTAGATAGCGCCGACCTCGGGATCGTTCGCGATGGTCTCAACCATATTGAGCGCACGCTTCGCATCGTCAATGTCGATAGCGGAGATGAAGACGGTTCCGTCCTCTTCAACGTCGACCTTGCAGTTGCACTCTGCGCAGATCTTCTGGATAACCTTGCCCTGCTTGCCGATGACATCGCCGATCTTCTCGGTGTCAATCTTGGTGGTGAGCATCTTGGGAGCATACTTGGAGAGCTCTTTTCTGGGCTCGGAGATAACGGGCAGCATGACTTCATCGAGGATGTAGCAGCGTGCCTTGTAGGTCTTGTCAAGAGCCTCGCGGATGATGGCGGGGGTCAGACCGTGTATTTTAAGATCCATCTGGATAGCGGTGATACCCTTCTTGGTGCCGCCGACCTTGAAGTCCATGTCGCCGAAGAAGTCCTCAAGGCCCTGGATATCGACCATGGTCATGAAGCGGTCGCCCTCGGTAACAAGTCCGCAGGAGATACCAGCAACGGGAGCCTTTATCGGCACGCCGGCAGCCATAAGCGAAAGGGTCGAGCCGCAGATGGAAGCCTGCGAAGTCGAGCCGTTGGACGAAAGAACCTCGGAGACGAGGCGCAGGCAGTACGGAAACTCCTCAACGCTCGGGATAACGGGCAGAAGAGCACGCTCTGCAAGAGCACCGTGGCCGATCTCGCGGCGTCCGGGGCCTCTTGAGGGCTTGGTCTCGCCGACCGAGTACGAGGGGAAGTTGTAGTGGTGCATATAGCGCTTGGTGTCCTCGCCGTCGATGCCGTCAAGAATCTGAGAATCGCTGACGGGTCCGAGGGTGGTGACGGTCAGAACCTGAGTCTGGCCTCTGGTGAACATACCCGAGCCGTGGACTCTGTCGAGCAGGTCGATTTCAGCCGCAAGCGGGCGAATCTCATCGATGCCTCTGCCATCAACGCGCTTGCCGTCGTCAAGCAGCCAGCGGCGCACGACGAACTTCTGGGTCTTGTAGAGGCAGTCGTCGATCTTCTCTATCTCGTCGGGATAAATCTCGTCGAACTTCTCATGAACCTTCTCATAGATGGGCTTGAGGCGCTCGTCACGGATGCGCTTGTCATCGGTGTCAAGAGCGACGCGGATATCGTCGATAGCGAAATCCTTGATAGCCTCGTACATCTCGGGCGCGGGATCGTTTGAGGGGAAGTCGATCTTCTTCTTGCCGACTTCTGCCTGGATTCCCTTTATGAACTCGACGATGCGCTGGTTCTCCTTGTGGGCGAACATGATGCCATCGAACATCTCGTCATTGGTGACTTCCTTTGCACCTGCCTCGATCATTGCGACGAGGTCGGAGGTGGAAGCGACGGTGACAGCCATGCGGCTGACTTCACGCTGAGCCTCGGTGGGGTTGATAACATACTCGCCGTCGATAAGGCCGACGCTCACGCCGGAGATCGGGCCGTCCCACGGAATCTCGGAAATGGAGAGCGCGATGGAAACGCCGAGCATAGCGGCGATTTCGGGCTGGCAGTCGGGATCGACCGACATAACGGTAGCCACGACGCTGACATCATTTCTCATATCCTTGGGGAACAGAGGACGGATGGGTCTGTCGATAACTCTCGATGCAAGAGTTGCCTTCTCGCTCGCTCTGCCCTCACGGCGCTGGAACGAACCGGGAATCTTGCCAACGGAATAGAGCTTCTCTTCAAAATCAACTGAAAGCGGGAAGAAATCCACGCCCTCTCTCGGCTTTGCAGCCATGGTTGCGGTGCAGAGCACGTCGGTCTCGCCGTAACGGACGAGGCACGAACCGCCTGCGAGCTGAGCCATCTTGCCGACTTCAACAACGAAGGGTCTGCCGGCGATTTCAGTTTCAAACTTTTTGAAATCCTCGAACATAGTTTTACCTCTTTGTATTTATTTCCACAGACCCCCGGACTTAGCAATAAATCCGTTCCCCGGCTTCCCGGAGCCCCGATTCACTGCTAAAACCGTTGCAGTCTGTCGATTGTGAGTTCAGAAAAGCAGGCAGAAATAAACTCCTGCCTGCTCGTCGTGCAATTATTTACGGATACCGAGTCTGGCAATGATCGCACGGTAGCGCTCAATGTCAACCTTCTGAAGGTATGCCAGGAGATTGCGTCTGTGACCGACCATCTTGAGAAGGCCGCGGCGCGAATGATGATCCTTCGGATGCTCCTTGAGATGCTCTGTCAGGTCACGGATTCTCTTGGTGAGAACAGCGATCTGGACCTCCGGAGAACCGGTGTCGCCCTCATGGATAGCGTACTCCTGCATAATTGCGGTTTTTTCTGCCTGAGTCATTTCTTTTCACCTCATTTTAATATTTGCTCCGTAACCCAGCAAAAGGCCGGTGAAAACCTCTTTGAGGTTTAATCCATAAGCCGAGTAGCGGACGCATACAACGGTATTATACCAGTAATCAATCGATTTGTAAAGAATTTTTTGAAGATTTTGCGTTTTCGCCCGGTTTGATATCGGACACCGAAAACCGTTGCCTGACGGGTCGCGGCGTGATATAATTTAGAAAGAACACGGAGGTGCTTTTATGTCAAGAGGAATTGACGGAACTTTTTTTGAAATTCACCATCACAACACGGCGGAGGGCAAATACTGGAACCCCGCTCTCGACTCCTTTACCGCCGAAAACTGGCGCGAAAAGGTGCGCGAGATAGCGGCGCTCGGCATGGAATATATAGTCGTTATGGCAACGGCACTCTATGACCGCTGCTATTTTGAGTCGTCCGTTTTTCCGCTGGCGGATATCCCCTGCGCCGACCCTATCGAGGCGGTGCTCGACGAGGCGGACAAATGCGGCATAAAGGTTTTTCTCGGCAACGGCTTTTACGGCGACTGGACTAAGCCCGGAGTCAACATAACCTCGAGCGAGGTAATAGACCGCTCATTTAAAGCCATGGATGAGCTGACGGAAAAATACGCGCGGCACAAAAGCTTTTACGGCTGGTACTTCCCGGACGAGACCTGTATTATCCTGCGCTTCTCGGGCGATTTCATGAAATATGTCAATCTCTGCTCCGCCCGCTGCCGCGAGATAACGCCCGACAAAAAGACGCTCATCGCGCCCTACGGCACAAATCTTACACTCACAAACTCGAAATATATCGACGCGCTCGCCTCGCTCGATGTCGATTTTATAGCGTATCAGGACGAGATAGGCGTCAAAAAGACGCGCGTGTGGCAGAGCGAGAGAATATTTGAACGCCTGAAAAAAGCCCATGATAAAGCGGGACGTGCCGCACTCTGGGCCGACATTGAGCTGTTCGATTTCGAGGGCATGGTGTATAAGAGCGCACTGCTCCCCGCCGATTTCAACCGAATCGAGCGGCAGATAGCGAACGTCGCGCCGTATGCGGACAAGATAATCGGATATCAGTATATCGGGCTGATGAATCCCGAGGATTCCGGCTCGTTCGCCGGGCACGAGAGCTCGGCGGAGCTTTACAGGCAGTATGCGGAGTATCTGAAAAAATAATGATGCCATGTGAATGCACATTCTGAATATACGGTGATTTTATGAGCAACTTGAGATTCCGCTGTCTTGTTGACAGCGATTTCTGCGATATTGCGCCTTTTGAGCCATATATTGAAAAAGGCTCGTCGGATATGGGCTTGGCTCTCATAGCCTTCGATGAAAGCGAGCTTGATACAGTCAAAAGCCTTTTAAATGAAACTCAGCTCGAGGGCAGCGACGGATATTTATATACACTGTCGCAAGGCTCCATTGAGAAAAAAGGCAAAATGCCCAATTCGATCACGAAGGCGTACAGATACTATAAGCGCTATAAGAAAAAGCAAAACCGAGCCGCCGCGCATATAGAGAGAGAACTCAGCCGCAGCGGCGACGGCATAAGGAAAGTATCCGGCGGCAGATTTTCAGCCTATAAATACACCGACCGAGAGAATAAAATATGCTTTCCTTTCAGGCTTCGTGCAAGCAAAAATAAAAACAAGCCTTTGTTTGTTCTCTTACACGGCGCGGGCGCAATGGGCAATGATAATTTCAAGCAGCTGTTTGACAACTTACCGTTGTACAAGCAATTATTAAAAACAGATTGCAATATTCTTTTGCCGCAGGCACCTTTCGGCTCAAACAGAGGCGAAGCGATGCAGAATTACATAAAATCGATAAAGAGGCTTGTTGATGAGCTGCCCGCAGATTTCGACAGAAAGCGCATATATATTATAGGCACTTCCTTCGGCGGCTGCTGCGTCTGGCAGCTTATCTATCTTTTCCCCGAATATTTCGCGGCGGCAGTGCCCGTGATGGGCGGCTTGTGCCTGGATCGTGACTATGAAAAATATGACATTCGGCGGTTAGTCAAAACGCCTATCTGGGCGGCGCATTCGTCAGACGACACAAATGTAAAAATAGACAGCGACGATTACTACGCCGCCAAACTCAAAAAACTCGGAGCAGACATAAAATACACCCGCTGGGACAAATACGGACACACAATGTCCGGCAAATTCTACAGAACAGAAAATTGGGCAGAGTGGTGTCTGAGTAAGAAATTGAGATAGTCGGATTGGGATCCTGCGACAAAACCCCATTTATATACCCACCACACAAATAAATTATAAACCGAGCCGCAACAGATTGAACTGCTGCGGCTCGGTTGTTTTATCCGTTCTTTTTCAAATAATTTTTACTGCGTTCTGAGTATCTCCTCGAGCTCGTCGGCGGTGATATCGCCGCCCGCGCTCTCCTCTTTGAGCAGACCGTTGTAGCGGCCTATCCAATAGGGCATGATGAGATTGTATGAGCCGTTGACGCCGATGCTATTGTCCCATCTACCCTGGCGGGCATGGAAGAAATCAGTGCCCGTGCCGCCGCGCTCATCCATTGCAACGGCATAGGGTATCGGCTTCTCGGTATCCTTATACCAGAGCATGCCGTCCTCTTCGCGGGCATCGGGTCGCGTGGTGTTGTCGATAAATATCTCGCGGGAGCTGACGGGATAGCGCGAAGCCTGCCATGCAAGAACATCTTTGCAGGGTCTGCCGAATGCGTCGTATTTCTCCTCGTCGGGGTACATCAGCTGATAGACGAGCGACCACTCTATATCGCGCCCGTATTTTTCGAGCCTCCACCAGCAGTCCGCGCCGCGCCTGAACTTTTCGAGCAGTATCGGATCATCCTCGAGCTGCGACATGGTGTAATAGACTATCGCCGCCATGCGCGTGTCGGAATAATTCATCGTCTTGACGACCATCGGGAACAACGTCTCGGAGTCAAGCTCCTCGTTGTGCAAAAATTCTTTTATCTTGTTTTCATATCGCTCGTAGTGCTCGCAGGCGAGGTCGGCATAGCGATAGGGCTCTTCGAGCGCGAGCTTGCGGTATTCTTTATCCCAGCGCTCGTTGCCTGTGACATGATGCGCTACTTTAAACAGCTGGAGCAAGATCATCGTGCCGAGCGGTCCGTCCTCGTAGCCCTCGCAGTCGCGGTTGAGATAATACTCCCTCGTCATGCGCGCCCATGAGGTCGGCTGACCGCCCGCATCCGTATGGGCATAGTCGTTGTCCGCGAAGTGGCGGGCGTGGCGCTCGGCTATCGTCGCGATTATCTCGCGGAGCTCCGGGTCATCCTCGCCGAGTATATCATAGGCGAGCTGCCAAATTGCGTAGTGACCCGTCAGCTCATCGTTAGAGGTGTCGCATTTATAGACTATATCGTCGTCGCCCCAGTGCTTGCCGGTCGCGGGGTCAACCTCGTCCGCATAGAGGCGGCGCAGGCGCTCGGGAATTTCCAGCGAGCTGTCAACGGTAAGCAGTCCGGGCAGATCATCGCCCTTGTCGCTGCTCGTGGGCACGCGCACGCTGACGAGCTTTCCGTCGGGGTCATAGACTTTTTTGAAGAAAACGCCGTCATGGAACGGTATCGGGTCGTTGACGGGGTCGGTGACATGATAAGAGCGCGCTATATAACCCTCAACGTTGCGGAAAACTATCTCCGGCACCGCGTCGCGCTCCGCCCAGTCGTCCTCATCGACGGGACCGAGCTCGGCATGGATAAAGCCTGCGGGTCCGACATCGGGAATGTTCAATTTTCCCTCTCTGCCGCGTTTGAGATAGCCTTTTGAGGCGCGGTTTGTGCCGGGCTCGTTGTAGCGGACGAACGCCGCGACCTTGCCCTTCCACGAGGGTATGTATTCGAGCAGGAGCACGGCCTCCGTCCAGCGGGTCGCAACTTTGCGCGCGTGCTCTATCTGCTCGGAGGTATACTTCGGGTCGTTCTTCATCACGCCGTAGCGGCAGATGTCGCCCATCGCGACGAGGGCAGTCCAGAGTCCGTCGTTGTCGGACTCATGGGGCACCCAGCGGTTTCTCTCGGCGCTCCAATCAGTGCCGCTGAGCATTCCGCGGCGCTGAACTATTCTCTCGTCCATGGCGGAATGAAGATTCGCCTTGTGCTCGACCGAGAGCAGACGCATCTCAATGTGCGAAACGCCGGTTTCGGTCAGCACCCATACGCCGTTTTTGCCGTCCGGTTCAACGGCTTTGACGCTGTTATCAAGCATACAGGCGTTGGCTCTGAAGCACTGTACGCGGTCGAGCTCGTCTTTTTCGCTCTCGTCCACGCGCCAAAGTCCCTCATTCGTGCCTATCCAAAAAACATTTTTGCCGTCAACGCAAAAGCAGGTGACATCGCCGGGAGCTATAAACTCCGGCAGGCGTTTATTTTCATTTTCGCCGAGCTCTTTTTTCGGCAGAGCCGCAAGCTCCGCCGCCTTTTCGGGTCTGTCTTCTCTTTTGTACCGTCTCGCGACGCGCATAAGACGCGCTGAAAGCGAAGCCGGTTTTCCGTGGTAATCGTGTTTCATCGGCGTCCCTCCTGAGATAAATTTACACATTATATATTATATCAGAGGTCAGCCCTCGGAGTAAAGCTTTTTTCCGATTCTCCGCAAAAGTATCAATCCCAAATCCATTTGGAAAAATACGAGTTTTGATAATAAATGACTCTCTCCGTCCTCTCCCCGTCAGAAAAAATATGCTGCGAACCGAACTGCTCGACTTCGCTGAAGCCGCGATTTTTCATATATTCTGCGAACAGCTCGTAGTCCGGTCGGGCGACAACTACTCTCGGCGAGCGTTGTATTTCAACATATTCCCTGTCGGCAGCCGTCACCTGCACAAATCCGTTGGCGGCAGCAAAAAAATTCGCCGTGCCGAATTTTGCGGATGATATCAGACTGCCGCCGAGCAAAAAGATGATCAACAGAACTGCCGCAAATGCGGATATCACAATATGTCTTTTCCTGTTAATCTTACCTGCAAAAGCTTTGAGCCGCTTTTCGTCATCATTTTCCGCATCTGAAACGGCAGACTCAATAACATCGGTGACTTTCAGCTTTTCGAGCTCCGCGCGGCAATCGGCGCACCCGATAAGATGCTCTTCAACGAAAGATTCCGTGTCCGCGCTCACCATTTTATCAGCATACAGCGGCAGAATATCGCGAATGATATTGCACTCATTTCTCATTTTCGTTCTCCTCCAATCCTGTTCTTATCATGCCGCGCGCCCGATGATAAGTGACACACGCCCAGTTTTCGGTTTTGCCGAACAGCTCGCCTATCTGCTTATAGCTGAGCTGCGCAAATACGCGCCACATAAACACCTCTCTGTACGGGTCGGGAATAGAGCGCAGGATTTTCCGCGCCCTCATTGCCTCATCGCGCTTCAATATCTGCTCTTCGGCGTTTCCTTCAAAGGCAGGCAGATTGAAGAGAACGGAATCATCGACGCTATCCGTCCGAGCGGATTTTTTGAGATAAGTATAATAGCAGTTTTTTGCTATCTGACACAGCCAAACGCGGATGTCGCACTCGCCGCGAAAGCCTTTTATCGAACGCATGGCCTTATAGAAAGCTTCGCTCGTGATATCCTCGGCTATATCCTCGCTGCCCGAAAGTCGTTTGATATAAAGAAACACATCGTCGAAATAATCGCGGTATATTTTTTCAAACTCCGTCACTTTGCCGCCTCCTTTCATATATAAGACTGCGCTAAACTCAAAATCTTACAAAATTTTTAAAGCGGCAATTAAATTTTTAACCGCCGCTTTTGCTTTTATTTTAAATTTAAATAATCACGCGGCCATGAAAACGTATTCGTATATCACATAGGCGTGTATCATGCTGCCCGCGACCATGAATATATGGAACGGCACATGGCACCACGGGTGCTTTCTGCCGACGGCGCAGAATATCGAGCCGAAGAGATAAACCGCGCACCCGAGCACGAGAAGCAGGAGCGCATGAACATTTATCTCGTCTATAACCGCGAGCGAGCAGGAGAGCATCACCGCGCCTGCGATTATATAGACCGCGACGCACGCGGCTTTCGTCTTTTGGAAAAAGAAAAGCTTCGCGACAAGCCCGAATATCACGCTTCCCCAGCCGAGCAGGAGCACGGCGGCACAGCAGATTTTGTTGTGATTATAGAGCGTTATGAGCGCGCACGGGGTCGCAGTGCCGGCGAGCAAAATCGGTATAACGGAGTGATCAACAAGACGCGCCGTCCGCTTCGCCTCGCCCCGCGGCAGACCGTGGTAGACCGCCGACGAGCCGTAGAGCAAAATAATCGAAAGTCCGTAGACTACGGCCGCTGCCGTATATCTCGCACTGCTAAACGGCGCTGCCTTTTTGATCAGCAGAATGAGCACCGCCGCGCCGAAAATTGCGCCGAGAGCGTGGGTAACGCAGTTGAGCGCATCCTGCGCTTTTGTGTATTCTATAAGCTCCACGCTGTCTTTGTTTTTCATGTTCAGACCTCCGAAGCACTGATAGATAAAGTTTACTCTCTATAGCATGATAAAGTCAACAGGGTTTTCCACGCAAAAAAATTATCCGCCGCACAAATTGCAGCGGATAATTGAATTTGAGTCTATCAGATGTTCTTGAGCAGGTTCGGGAGTCCCTTGACAACGGCGGGGATAGCCTTGCCTATAAGGACGAGTATGCCGCGTCCCATGGGCTTCTTGTCGTTGAGGATATCCAGAAGCTGACGTCCGAGTTCCTCGCTGAACACACCCATGCTCATGGAGACGAAGTTCTTGACGGGAGTCTGGAGCGCGATGGAGCACGCCATGCCCTCGCTGCCGACGAACTTGCGCAGCATCTTGCAGAGCTTCGCGCCGTTCTTGCCGCAGGCGGAGTCCTCAAGAGTGTTGGCAAAGGTCAGATTCGGATAGTCGTGGATCTCGCTCTCGGGAATCTCGTGGCCGAGAAGAGCCTTGAACTGATCGTCCGGGACATTCATAACATCCGCCGAATAATAAGCGGGCATGGTCTCTCTGAGATCCTTGACGGGGGCGTCAACGGTGCTCTCGACCTTTACACTGCCCTCGAGGCGGATATCGCGGCTCGATGCGCCGACGAGGATCTTATAATTATCCGTCTCAACATGCCAGTCGCCGAGATCGACATCGTAGAACGCAAACGCACGCTTGCTGAGTTCGATTTCGACTTCTTTCTCTTCTCCGGCCTTGAGGAAAACTTTCTTGAAGCCCTTGAGTTCCTTCTCGGGGCGGAAGATGGTGCTGTTTTCCTGGGCAACATAGAGCTCGGCAACCTCTGCGCCGTCTCTGTCGCCGGTGTTCTTTATCTTGAAGGAGACCTTGAGAGTGTCGGTATCCTTGATGCTGTCCGCAGAGACCTTGAGGTCGCTGTACTCGAAAGTGGTGTAGGACAGACCGAAGCCGAACGGGAACAGGACGTTCTTTTTTGCGGTGTCATAGTAGCGGTAGCCGATATACAGACCCTCGCGATACTCGACAGTTGCGGTATGGCCGGGGAAGTTGTTGTAGCAGGGAGTATCCTCGAGTGAGAACGGATAAGTCTCGGCAAGCTTGCCGGAGGGGTTGACATCGCCGAAAAGGATATCGGTGACTGCGCTGCCGCTCGCCTCGCCGCCGAGGTAGCTGTTGAGCAGAGCCTTTGTCTCGCCTATCCACGGCATCTCGACAACTGCGCCGCCAGCAAGGACGACAACGATGTTCTCGGTAACTCCGCGTATAGCGCTGAGCAGGGCGACATGCTCGGGCGGAATGCGAAGATGGGTTCTGTCGAAGCCCTCAGACTCGAACTCGTCGGTAAGACCGATGAACAGAACTGCGACATCCGCTTTCTTTGCAGCTTCGACTGCATCGGCTATGTAAGTCTCGGGAGAATTTTTCTTCTCCTTCTTAGTCATCGCGTAGCCGTCGGCATAGATAACATCGATGCCCTCTTCGAACATGGTGTTATATGCGCTGTCGATTTTTATAGAGTTGACAAGAGAGCTGCCGGCGCCCTGATGACGCGGCTTCTTTGCCATCTGACCGATAACTGCAACCTTTGCCTTCTTGCTCAGGGGCAGGATATTGTCGTCGTTCTTGAGAAGCACCATGCTCTCACGCGCAATCTTGCGTGCCGCCGCGTGATGCTCACCCGCATTGTAGCCCTTGCCGTCTGCAAGAACTTCCTTTGCGCGCATGATAACATCAACAACGCCGTCGACCATCTCATCGAGGAAGTCCTCGCTGATCTCGCCGCGCTTGACTGCGTCATATATCTTTCTGTTGCCGTCGCCGTTCGAGGTGGGCATCTCGAGGTTCTGACCTGCGAGCAGACCGAGAACGCGGTCGTTCTCTGCGCCCCAGTCGGTGACTATCATGCCCTCAAAGCCGAAATCATGGCGGAGGACATCGGTAAGGAGCCACTTGTTTTCTGCGCCGTAGACGCCGTTGAGGCGGTTATACATGCACATGATGGTCCAGGGCTGAGACTCCTTGACGGCTATCTCATAAGCAGTGAGATATATCTCGCGCAGAGTTCTCTCGTCAACAACTGCGCTGACGGTCATTCTGCGGGTCTCCTGGCTGTTGACCGCGTAATGCTTGAGCGAAGTGCCGATACCCTTGGACTGAACGCCGTTTATGAAAGCGGCGGACATCTTGCCGGCAAGATACGGATCTTCAGAAAAATACTCAAAGTTTCTGCCGCAGAGGGGCGAACGCTTCATGTTGGTTCCGGGTCCGAGCAGGACGGACACCTTCTCGGCTATGCACTCTTCGCCGAGGAGCTCGCCCATGCCGTAGATAAGCTCGGGATCCCATGAGCAGGCGGTCGTGGCCGCGGTGGGATAGCAGACAGCAGGAATGCCGCCGAGCAGCGCATCCATGCCTTCGCCCTTCTTATCCTTCTTCTTGGGCTCGTCCTTATCATGGGTGCCTACGCTGTTGCGTATACCGTGAGGGCCGTCGCTCCAGAGTATGGACGGTATGCCCAGACGCTCGATGGATGCGGTGTGCCAATAGTCGCTGCCGGAGCAGAACGCGACTTTTTCTTCCAGCGTCATCTGCGAGATGAGATCTGCATGTTTCATTAAAAAACCTCCAATTTTCACTTGATATTTATAAAAATGAGTTAGTTTCAAATGAGTCAACGCGTGTCGAACGCACGCCATATAAAATGATTATATCATACATCCGAATAAAAAGTAAATATAAAACGACAAAGAACTGCGCTCATTTAATACAAATTATCCGAAAAATAAAACTGCGGGCAACACTTTTCGGCAAAGTGTCCCGCAGTCCGATTAAAATAAAAAACTGCCATGGGATACCCACAGCAGTTTTTGTTATTCAAAGTTAAATTACTTAACCTCGACAGTTGCGCCTGCCTCTTCGAGCTTAGCCTTAGCAGCCTCAGCGTCGTCAGCAGAAACCTTCTCCTTAACAGCCTTGGGAGCGCCGTCAACGAGCTCCTTAGCTTCCTTCAGGCCAAGGCCGGTGATCTCACGGACAGCCTTGATGACGTTGATCTTAGCAGCGCCGGCAGAAGTAAGGATAACATCGAACTCGGTCTGCTCCTCAGCAGCAGCAGCGCCGCCCTCAGCGGGAGCAGCAACAGCAACAGCAGCAGCAGCGGAAACACCGTATCTCTCCTCAACAGCGGAGACGAGCTCGGAAAGCTCGATAACGGTAAGGGTGTCAAGAGTCTCTAAAATGCTTGTAATTTTCTCGTTTGCCATTTTGAATTACCTCCAATTAGTAAGTTAGCTTTTTCTTTAAGCTTCGGCTGCCGCCTCTTCAGCGGGAACCGGGGTTGCGCCGCCCTTTTCAACAAGAGCCTGCATAGCTCTGGCGAAAGCGGCGATGGGTGCGTTGAACGCATTGCAGACGGTAGCAAGAAGCACGTCCTTTGAAGGCAGCTTTGCAAGGCTCTCGACAGTGTCGACGCCTATGACCTTACCGTCCAGGAAGCCCTTCTTAACAGTGAAGGTCTTGCTGGTGCTTGCAAATTTGCAAAGGATGCGGGCAGCGGCGGTGTAGTCCTCCGCGCTGGTTGCGATAGCGGTTGTGCCCTCAAGAACATCATCGATATCGGAAAGCTCGGCCTTCTCGGCTGCAAGCTTGAGGATAGTGTTCTTGACGACTGCGTACTTGACGCCCGCCTCACGAAGATCCTTACGCAGCTTTGTGTCGTCATCAACAGTGATACCCTTGTAGTCAACGATAACACCTGCGACGGAAGAGCTGAGTGTGTCTGCAAGATCGTTCACGATCTGCTTCTTCTGTTCAAGAATTTTTTCGCTTGGCATAGTTTCACCTCCGGAAATGGTGGTTGCAAAGGCAAAAGGAAAAACCCTCTTCCGCAAGCTGGGAAAAGGGTTGAATATCTGCATAATACGCAGCTGTACTGCGCGCAGCTTCCTTTCCTCGGCAGGCGGTTTTCACCTTATGCCGGGCCTAAAGCCCGTTGCACCTGCTGTCTTTGGTTAGAACAGCTTTATTATATTAACACACGAACAGACGCATGTCAATAACTTTTTTATTCGGCAGAGCCCGCGTTGAGAACCTTAGAGGGGTTGATGCGGATGCCGGGGCCCATGGTCGAAGCAACGACGCAGGACTTGATATACTGACCCTTGGACGAAGCGGGCTTAGCCTTGACTATAGCGTCGAGCAGGGTGTTGAAGTTCTCACCGAGCTTCTCAGCGCCGAAGGAAGCCTTGCCGATGGGGCAGTGGATGATGTTGGTCTTGTCGAGACGGTACTCGATCTTACCGGCCTTAGCCTCGTTGACAGCCTTGGCGACATCGGGGGTAACCGTGCCTGCCTTGGGGCTGGGCATAAGACCTCTGGGGCCGAGAACCTTACCGAGACGGCCGACGAGACCCATCATGTTCGGAGCAGCGATAGCGACATCGAAATCCATGAAGCCCTCGCCCTGGATCTTAGCAACAAGATCCTCAGCGCCAACGATCTCAGCGCCTGCGGCGGTTGCAGCCTCAGCGTCTGCGCCCTTAGCGAAGACAGCTACGCGAACCTTCTTGCCGGTGCCGTTCGGAAGAACGACAGCGCCTCTGACCTGCTGGTCAGCGTGGCGGGAGTCAACACCCAGGCGGATGTGGACTTCGACAGTCTCATCGAACTTTGCCGTTGCAGTCTTAACGGCTATGTCAAGAGCCTCGCTGGGCTCATAAAGGGCAGCTCTGTCAACAAGCTGAGCGCCCTGGTTGTATTTCTTACCGTGTTTCATTATAGTTTCCTCCCAATCGTGTGGTTAAATCGGATTCTTCCTCCCACAGGAAGCATCAATCAGCAACTGTGACGCCCATGCTGCGTGCGGTACCGGCTATCATGCTCATAGCGGTCTCGATGCTTGCAGCGGTGAGGTCGGGCATCTTCTGCTCGGCGATCTTTCTGATCTGCTCGGTAGTGATCGTTGCGACCTTTGTCTTGTTGGGAACGCCTGAACCGCTCTCGATTCCGCAAGCCTTCTTGATGAGGACCGCGGCGGGCGGAGTTTTTGTTACGAATGTGAAGGAACGATCCGCATAGACGGTGATGACGACGGGGATTATAAGACCCATGTCATTCTTCGTTCTCTCGTTGAATTCCTTTGTGAACGCCATGATGTTGACGCCGTGCTGACCGAGCGCGGGGCCGACGGGCGGAGCCGGAGTTGCCTTACCGGCGGGAATCTGCAATTTGATTAAGCCAACAACTTTCTGTGCCATGACTTGCACCTCCATAAGAATGTGGTAAATGTCGGGGAAACATCCCCTCCCACGGGAGCCGAAGCTCCGCGCGCATAAAGCGCTATAATAAGGACATAAAGTCCGTATTACCGGGATAAAAAATTACTTTTCGAGTTCGACCTGATCGAGCTCAAGCTCGACAGACGTCTCTTTTCCGAAGAACGCGGAAACGGAGACGGTAACAGTCTCGTTATCCATATCGATCTTCGTGACCGTGCCGGAGAAGCCCTCAAGGCGTTCATCCGTGATCCTCACGGTATCGCCCACCTTATATTCGACCTCAATGCTCTTCTTTTCAACGCCGAGCTTGAGAACCTCATCATCGGAGAGCGGAGTAGCCTTGCTCTCGGGGCCGACGAATCCGGTCACGCCTCTGGTATTTCTGATCACGAACCATGCGTCGTCGCTCATAGAGGGGACGTTGTTCTCGTCATAGGTAACAGCTGCCTTGACAAGCACATAGCCGGGAAAGAGCTTGCGCTCAACTTCGCGCTTTTTGTCGTCCTTTATCTCGGTGACGATCTCGGTGGGGATCTGAACCTCAAGGATCTGATCCTGCATTTTACGGTTCTCGACCATTTTTTCGATATTCGTGGCGACCTTATTCTCGTAGCCGGAATAGGTGTGCACCACATACCATTTGGCATCAGCAGACATCGCGTTTTCCTCCGTTATAAGCCGAGATTGATCATGCTCAGGATCGCGGCGGCAGTTTCCTTGTTCTCGCCGGTCTTCTGGGCAAGCTCAATAAGCTTGGATACGAGGAAAGACAGACCCTGGTCGATGGCATAGATAACTACGCCGACAACAGCGACCGAAACGAGCACGACGCCGGTGTTCTTGAGAACTGTTTTCGCGCCGGGCCATGTGATCTTTTTGATCTCGCCTCTGAAGTCCTTCCAGAACTTCTTGAAGCCCTTGACAAAACGCTGGAAGATATTCCCGTTGGGATTCTTCGGTTTTGCGGCTTTCGCTTTGGACTTTTCAGCCTTAGCGACCTTCTGGGCAGAAGTAAGCTTGGAGTCTTCGGCGCCTTTTGCGGCCTGCTTTTCAGCCTTGGCGACCTTTGCGGCGGCAGAGGTGTTCTCTTTTTTCGCCATTCTTATACCTCCCGACTTACTTTGTTTCTTTGTGGAGAGTATGCTTCCTGCAGAAACGGCAGTACTTGTTCATCTCCAGCCTGTCCGGTGTGTTCTTCTTGTTTTTAACAGTGTTGTAGTTGCGCTGCTTGCATTCCGTGCAAGCAAGAGTAATCTTTACTCTCATGACGGCACCTCCAATATCTTAGGATTTGATTAGCCTCCCTCTGAACCGGCCAAAAAATGAGGGCAGAAAAAAATAGCCCTCTCACAGAGGTATAATCAGTTTATCACAGACATACCCGTTCGTCAAGTTTTTTTCGCTCAAATCTTGAAAAAATTTATTTTTCGGACGCTGCGAGGGCGACTTTGATATCCTCAGTGAGTATGCTGCGCATACGCACGGGGTATTTTTCGGGGTTTATCGCGCGCAGAGCCTCGGCTATTCTCTGTCTGAGTCCGGGCTTTGCGGCCGCTATGAGCGGCAGAGACTGGATGCACTGGCGGACTGTTGTCGCCTGCTCCGCGTCAACGGTTTTGAGAAGCCGGTCGATATTTCTGTCGATCTTCTTTCTCGAATCCCACGAAACATTCTTGGCTATGAGCACGAAGGCGCGGGTGCGCGCATAGGGGTTGCGGTCGTCGAGAAGCATGAAAAGCTTGTCGAGATGAGCGTAGACCTCCTTGCTTTTGCCCGACTCTGTTTCCAGCTGGCGCATTGCCTCGCAGCCTATCGCAGTGCTCATGGATCCGAGCTTCGAAATGTTTGTAAGAATTGTGTCATTGTCCATATTGATATCTCCCTCTTCCGCCCTCTCGGGCGCCCTTATTCCTTATATATAATAGGATTCCTGTTACGGCTGAGACGGTATATCCGGTTCAGCCGGAGCAAGACCTGCGGCGATCAGATTGGCTCGGTGCTCTTCCGCTGTTGCCGCATAGCGGTAGATCCCGTCCTCTCCGACGCAGAAATACAAATAATTTGTGTCCAGCGGGCTTATTGCGGACTTCACAGCCTCCGAGCCGGGGCTGCATATCGGTCCCGCGGGCAGACCCGCGCACTTGAAGGTGTTGTAATACTCCTCATATTTGCTGTATGTTTCCGGGTCGTCGCTCTTTATGTAGTTCTTTATGACCGAGTCGACATATCTGCCGGTCGAGTTCATCTCTAGCTGCATACCCGCCTTGAGTCTGTTCTGAATGACGGACGATATCTTCGCCATCTGCGCCACATCGCCGCCGCTCTCTATTTCAACTATCGAAGCGATGGTTATCGCTTCATCGACGCTCATGTTTCTCGCCGCTATCTGACGGCGCATCGGAGTGCTCACGAAGCTCTCCATGCTGCGAAGCAGTCGGCTTATGACATCGGCGGGCGCGGTATTTTTAACAAATGTATATGTGCCCGCGCGTACATATCCCTCGAGCGCAAAAGCTCTGCCGGTCTTGCCCTGCGCGCCTACGAGCGGAAAATAGCTGAAATCGGTGTTGACCGCGGTGTTCATCAGCGCGCTGAACGAGGCGACTCCCTTTGCTTCGAGAATCGCGAACATATCCGCCATCGTTGCGCCCTCCGGAAGGGTGACGCTGACCGACTCGACATTGCGGCGCTCCGCTGTTTCGCTTATTCTGCCGCCGCTTTTGAGCGTCGTGCGCGGAGATTCAATGCCGTCCTGAACAGTCTGCACCGGCTGTTCAACGACGATATAGGTCTCTCCGTTCGTGTCCGTCTCGATTTCCGTCACCGGCATCTCTCCGCTGAGAGTCTCCTCGGGGATATTCGAGATGTCGTAGATGCCGTTGTAGACATAGTTGATAGTGGTGTTGCTGCTCTCCGGTTCGGTCTGCACATCTTCCTTTGAGCATGCCCACAGACCCGAAGCCACGCACACCGCGAGCCCCAGGCAAGCGATCGCTTTGAGTTTGTCTTTCATTTTCTTTTTCCTCTCGTTGGACGCGATGCGTCCGATCTCCTATATATCATCGAGCCAAGTGCCCGATATAAACAAATCAACCGCCGAACGGCGTTTGAACAAGGCGTTCGCGCATAACGAAGCGCACATAGTTTATCGCCTTGTCTGCGCTGAAAGTCCAGCGCGTCAGCTGAGCCACCCGCTCGCCGGGTGCGAGCTTCAGCTGCTTTTGCTCTTTTGCGGTCGGCAGGCGAAGGACGATTTTCATATCAATTCTGTCAACATCGACGCCGTCGCTGTCAAGTATCGCGTGCGCCACCGACTTGTCCGGGTCGAGGGATCGCACGGTGCTATAGAGCTCCTCGGTAAAGTAACTGTCCTCAACGGCAACGGTCTCGCCGCCGGCAAGGCGCAGTCTGCTGAGTCTGCCGATTTTTTTATCCTGCGGAAAGTTCTTTGCAAGCTCGCCTTTCGGATATTCAAGCCCCGAGGAAATGATTACGTTTCTTATCTCCATCCCGAGCCTTTCGAGCGAATAGGTCAGCGAGATTATCGGCTCGAACGCGGGCATCCACTTGTTAGAGCTGACGAAAGTGCCGACTCCGTGGCGCTTGTATATCCTGCCGTCATGCTCAAGCTCGGAGAGCGCGGAGCGAACGGTCGCCCTGCCCACACCGAGGGTTTTCATCAGTTCTTTTTCCGTCGGCAGTTTCGAATCAGCCGGATAGTCGCCGGAATCTATCATAGAGGTTATGTAATTTTTGACCTGCAGATAGAGCGGCAACCTGCTCAGACTGTCCATAGAAACTCCCCGATAAATTAAGATAAAATAAACTTTTTTAATATACTTGACACTATTCTAATATAATGCTATAATTTTGTCAAGATGTTCGGACAACCGAACAAGAATCACAAAAACACCTAAAATCGCGGCTCTGCCGTCACGCGCTGTGCTTTTCCTTTTATATAGGGAGGAGCTCGGCGTGAAATGCGCACCGCCGCAGTCAAAGGGGAGATGAATATGGCTCAGAAAGTGCAGAAAGTCCGCAGCAAGCTCGAAAAAAAGGGCTACAGCGGGATCGAATGCACCGAAGTCGGCAAGTGCATCCGCCTCGAGGGCGAGATGACCGAATGGACCGACATCGTCAAGGCCGGCAAGGCTGCCGCAAAGTTCGGCTACAAAGGCGTGCTCAACGATATCTCACTCAAAGGATTCACCGAGCCCGCCATACGCGCGCCGAAATTCACCGACGGTTCGCTCGAGGGCGCTCAGCCCGATGTTCTCATCATCGGCGGCGGCGTCATCGGCTGCTCTATCGCAAGAGAGCTGACACGCTACAAGCTCAATGTTCTGCTCGTCGACAAAGAGAGTGATGTTGCAATGCAGGCGTCGTCGAGAAACGACGGCATGATTCATCCCGGCATCGCATCCCATGTCGGCACGAAGCGCGGCGAGATGAACGTGCGAGGAAACGCAATGTACACTCAGGTGTGCAAGGAGCTTTCCGTTCCGTTCGAGCGCTGGAGCAATCTTATACTCTACAGCGAGAAGATTTTCGGCTTCTTCTCACCTCTCGTGTTCAACTACCGAGAGAAGCACCTCGGCATCGAGGGCAGAAAGATAAGCCGCGAGGAGCTCCACCGCATCGAGCCCAACATTACTGACGAAGCTATCGGAGCGTTCGAGTTTCCGTCGTCCGGCGTGCTCTCGCCCTACAAATTAACCGTTGCGTTCGCGGAGAACGCAGTGGAGAACGGCGCCAAAGTCTCGCTCGACACGATAGTTACTTCAATCGACACCGAGGGCGGCAGGATAGTCGCAGTACATACGAACAGAGGTACAATTCACCCCAAGGCTGTTATAAACGCAGCGGGCGTGTTCTCGGATAAGATAGCCGAGATGGCGGGCGACCGCTTCTTCACCATCCACCCGAGAAAGGGACACCTCGCGATACTCGACAAGAAGCAGGGTCCGCTCGTCCAGAGATCGATGGGACTCATCGGACTCTCGCAGGCGACTTCGGACACCAAGGGCGGCGGCGTTATGCGCACGATAGACGGCAATGTCCTCGTCGGTCCCGACGCATTCGAGCAGCCCTACAGAGAGGATTTTTCGACAAAGCGTGAGAATGTCGACGCGATGCTCAACAAGCATCTCCCGCTGATAAAAGGCTTCTCGAAAGCCGATGTCATAACATATTTTGCAGGCGTGCGCGCCGCGACATACGAAGAGGAGTTCATAGTCGAGGGCTCCGAAAAGCTTCAGAATCTTATCCACGCCGCCGGCATCCAGTCCCCCGGACTCGCAAGCGCCCCGGCAATAGCCGAGGATATCAGCAAGATAACCGTTGACCGCCTCTCGAAGGTCATGAAAGTCGTGCCCAACGAGAAGTTCAACCCGAACCGCAGAGTGACCCCCGTCATGGCGAAGCTCTCGGTCGCAGAGAGACAGGCGGCAATAGAAAAGAATCCCGATTACGGCATCGTCGTGTGCCGCTGCGAGGGCATCAGCCGCGGCGAGATAATCGACGCAATAAACTCCCCCGTTCCCGCGACTTCAATTGACGCGATAAAGCGCCGCGTGCGTCCCGGAATGGGCAGATGCCAGGGCGGCTTCTGTATGCCGCTGGTCACCGGCATTATCTGCGAGCAGACCGGCATGAAGATGACCGACGTCACAAAGAGCGGAGACGACAGCAACCTGCTGTTTGAAAAGGAGGGCACCGACAATGACTGAACTCAGATATGATGTAATAGTCCTCGGCGGCGGCCCGGCAGGTCTTGCGGCCGCGATATCCGCGCACAAGAACGGAGCAAACGTGCTGCTTATAGAGCGCGAGCACAAGCTCGGCGGTATTCTCAAGCAGTGCGTGCATGACGGATTCGGACTCATCCGCTTCGGCGAGCGCCTGACAGGCCCCGAGTATTCGGGAAGATTCATCAGGGAGTTCCTCTCCCTCGGAATAGACTACAGAATAAACGCATTTGTAACAGATGCCGAGAAAACGGCTGACGGCTTCACCCTCACCGTTCAGAGCGCGCAGGGCATACTTATCTGCCGTTCGAAAGCCGTCGTTATCGCGTGCGGATGCCGCGAGCGCACCTCGCGCCAGGTATTTATCCATGGCGACAGACCCGCCGGCATATACACCGCCGGCACGGCTCAGTATTTTGTCAACATTCTCGGTCAGATGCCCACGCGCCGCTGCGTTATTCTCGGCAGCGGAGACATCGGCATGATAATGGCACGCCGCCTCACCCTTGAGGGCGCGAGCGTCGAGGGCGTCTACGAGATAAAGGACACTCCCGCAGGTCTTGCGCGAAACGTCCACCAGTGCCTGCATGATTTTGACATTCCGCTCCATCTTTCCACCACGGTCACAAAGGTTTTCGGCGTCAAGCGCGTTGAAGCGGTCGAGGTCTGCCAGGTGGACGAAAAGATGCAGCCGATAGAATCCACCGCGCGCATCATTCCCTGCGACGCGCTCATCCTCTCCGTCGGACTTCTGCCCGAGAACGAAGTGGCGCAGATGCTCGGAGTCAGGCTCGACCCCGCAACGAAAGGCGCGGTAGTCGACCAGACGCTGATGACGAATATTCCCGGCGTATTCTCCTGCGGCAACGCGCTGCACGTCAACGACCTTGTCGATTATGTCTCCCTCTCGGGCGACCAGGCGGGCGAATCCGCCGCCGAATACTGCAAGGGCGATAAGAATGCAGCCGACAGAGTTCCTGTTGAATACGACAGAGCGAAGTTCCTCTATGTTGTTCCGCAGTATTACGACAAGGCGGCAAAGGACGGCATGACGATGTACTTCAGACCGCGCAGCGAGTTCAAGAAGCAGTCCGTCACCGTCGCGAGCGGCAGCGATGCGCTGATAAACAAAAAGTTTGCAAATCTCTCCTCCTCCGAGATGGAAGTCTTGAAATCCGAGAATATTTCGGATAGAATTACAGACAAGATAACCGTCCGCATGGAGGACATGAAATGAAGATAAAATATCTGGGCACGGCGGCAGCAGAGGGCGTTCCCGCAATTTTCTGCCGCTGTGAGGTGTGCAGAAAATCAAAGGCGGCGGGCGGCAGAAACATCCGCACCCGCTCCCAGTCGATAATCGATGACAGATTGCTTCTCGACTTTTGCCCCGACACTTTCATTCACACCCTGCGCGGCAATATCGATCTTATCTCGATAAAATCCTGTCTCATCACCCACGCGCACGAGGATCACCTCTATCCGCAGGACATTCAGATGCGCCTGCCGGAATGCTTCGCGAATTTTATGAGCGAAGAGGTGACTCCGCTGAACTTCTACGGTTCGGACACGACGCTCCAATGGATAAGAGACATGGAGTGGTGCGATGCGCTGACAGAAAAGAATGTTCTCGCGCTGCACCCCGTAAAGGCGTTTGAACCGTTTGAGGTCGAGGGTTACACAGTGACCGCGCTCAAGGCGGATCACGACCAAAAGACCGACCCGTTTATCTATATAATATCAAACGGCGAAAAAACGATGCTCTACGCGCACGACACCGGATATTTCCCCGACGAGACCTGGAACTATCTCGAACGCAAAAAGCCCGTATTCAGTTTTGTCTCGATAGACTGCACGGGCATGTTCGAAAACTACCGCCAGGGTCACATGGGACTCTCCGCCGATGCGGACACAAAGGACCGCATGATAAAAGAGGGGCTTGCGACGGATAAGACCGTTTTCTGCTGCAACCACTTCTCCCACAACGGCAGAGCGACCCACGACGAATTTGTCCCCGCGGCGGCGGAGAAGGGCTTTCTCGTCGCCTACGATTCCATGGAATATGAGTTTTAACCGAAAGGACTGACACAAAGTGAACGTCACCGAAATGGTCTGTATAGTCTGCCCCAACGGCTGCCGTCTGAAGGTCAGCCGCGACGGCGACAAGATAGATGTTCAGGGCGCAAAGTGCAAGAGAGGCGTCGCATTCGGCACGACCGAGCTGACAAATCCCACCCGCTCCCTGACGACTACAGTCGACACCGCGTTTTCCGATATGCCCCGCCTGCCCGTCAAAACGAGCTGCGAGATACCGAAAGAGCACCTGCTCGACGCCATGAAAACCATCCGCGCATTCAAGCTCAGCGAGCGCGTGAACACCGGAGATGTCGTTATCAAAGACGTTTTCGGCGCGGATATAGTAGCAACAGCCGACATGAACTGAACATAAAGCTTATCAAGGAGGAAACACCGTGAGCAAATCAAAGAAGTTCGTACCCGATTGGTACCACGAGAAAGCACCCGAAAGATCCTACCGTTCCATTCTCAAATGGGGCGATCCCGAAGCGTTCAAGGCTCCGAACACAAAGCTCTATGAGCTGATGAAAGAGACCTTCCACATGACCGACGACGACTTCAAGGTCAAGCAGGAAATGGGTCTCGAAGAAGTTGATTATGATATCCCCTGCCGCCTGAGTGACGACCAGATAGCGGCTCTCGAAGCGATTGTCGGCAAGGCAAACGTCAGCACCGACAACTATGACAGACTCTCTGTCGCATACGGCAAGACGATGGTCGACCTCATGAGACTGCGCAAGCACATCGTTGAGAATGTACCCGACGCTGTTGTCTATCCCAAGAACCGCGAGGATATTATCGCACTTGTCAAATACTGCTGCGAGCAGAAGATTCCGATGTATGTCTACGGCGGCGGCTCCTCCGTCACCCGCGGCGTTGAAGCAGTCAAGGGCGGCATCACGCTCGACATGAGAAAGAACTTCAACAAGGTTATCTCCTTCAGCGAGCACAACCAGACAATAACCGTCGAAGCCGGCATGAGCGGTCCAAAGCTTGAAGAGACCCTCAACAACGCCGTCTCGACCCTCGGCGCAAAGCGCGCCTATACCTGCGGCCACTTCCCGCAGAGCTTCGAGTATTCCTCCGTCGGCGGCTGGGCTGTCACCCGCGGCGCAGGTCAGAACTCGAGCTATTACGGCAAGATCGAGGACATCGTCATCAGCCAGGAGTATGTCACTCCCATCGGCATCATCAAGAGCGACGAGTTCCCGAGAAACGCCACCGGTCCTTCCATAGACCAGATCATGATGGGCAGCGAGGGAACCTTCGGTATCCTCACTCACGTTACCCTCAGAGTTTTCAAGTATATGCCCGAGAACCGCAAGAAGTTCTCCTATGTTTTCAAGGATTGGGAGAACGGTCTCAACGCGGCGCGCGAGATAATGCAGGGCGAGTTCGGCTTCCCGTCGGTCTTCCGTCTCTCCGACCCCGAGGAGACTTCGATAGCTTTCCGCCTCTACGGCGTTGCGGACACCGTTATTGACAAGATGCTCGCCGCTAAGGGCTACAAGGACGGCAAGCGCGTGCTCATGCTCGGCTGGAGCGAGGGTGAGAAGCACTTCAGCAAGAACGTCGCAAAGCAGATAGACAAGATATGCAAGAAGCACGGCGCAATGTACACCACCAGCATCGTCACCAAGGGCTGGGAGAAGGGTCGTTTCACCGATCCCTACCTGCGCGAGGACATGGGCGACTACGGCCTTATGCTCGACACCCTCGAGTGCTCGGTCAACTGGGATAACTTCACCAATGTCTATGAGAATGTCCGCCGCTTCTGCAAGAGCAGACCCGACACCATCTGCATGACCCATATGTCCCACTTCTATCCCCAGGGCGCAAACCTCTACTTCATATTTGAAGCAAAGATGAACGACCTCGACGAGTATCTCGAGTATCAGCGCGGCATCATGGACAACATCCAGAAGTACGGCGCGGCGATGAGCCACCACCACGGCATAGGCAAGATGACCGCTCCGTGGCTCGAGGCGCAGATCGGCAAGAACCAGATGGATATCTACCGCGCGCTCAAGCAGCACTTCGATCCCGACAACCTGATGAATCCGGGCGGAACACTCGGTCTCGACCTCCCCGAAGATCAGAAGAGAGACTTCATCAACAAGTAAATTCACCTCCATTTTCACCGGAGAATGAGAACAGAGAGTGCCCTGCGGTTAAATTTCCGCAGGGCACGTCGTGTTTTTGCAATCAGAAATCGGAACGACCCCTGCGGTGCACAAGCCGCCGGGGTCGTTCCGAATATAGGAGATTTGTGGTTGTCGATTATGTACGGACGCCTTGACGGCGCCCGGCATAAGGCGTGGAGCGGGAGTCCGCGTCCGCAAGCGAACCCCCGTCCGCTTGACGTGTGCCGCACTGCGGTTTTTTTGCCGCAAAAACACGGTCTTCCTGCCCCCGTTTTATACAAGCACATAATACACCATTTTCTCAAAAAATGGAATAGACTTTGTATAACTGGTAAATTTTGAGGATAAATAACCGTCTTAATTTCTTTAAAAAGTATATAATTATTTTTACAGCATTCTTATTGCTTTTTATGACTTTTAATTTGTGCCTTTTTATTCTTGTGTTTCGTTCTGAATGTGCTGATTTTTCACTCTATATTTATCTTTCCGTATATCTTATTCACGGGGATAAACAGCAGAAAAGTGAGCACGGAATTGAGGCACGCTTTTATGAGATTGAACGGGATTATCGCGGGGATGAGCATTTTGACGACCGCCTCAACACCCGTGCCCATGAAGATTCCGGTAAAGATGAGATTGAGCGGTATCATAACGAGGGTCATCAGCACCGAGCCGACCGCGAGTCCCGCCGCCATGCCCTTTTTGCCGCCGATTTTTTTGTACATCAGACCGGATGCCAGCACGAGCACGCCGGACGCGCAGAAGTGCATAAGAAAGCCGATAATGTGGCTCGACGAGCTGACGGTAAACGCCTGGATAGCCGAGGTGATGAGCAGAATCACAAGCCCCGCGGACGGTCCAAACAGCATCGTACCTATAAGCACGGGGACATCCGCAATGTCGTATTCGAGAAACGGCGCGGAGGGCAAAAGCGGAAACTTGATGAAATACACCGACACCACGGCAACCGCCGCGAGCATCGCCATGACCGTTATTTTCCGCAGGTTCTGTTTTGAGTTTTTCTTCATGAGTATCTTCCTCTCTTTATTTTGCAACCGGGAAGATGAAAAAGCAAAAGCCCCGCCATATAAGCGGGGCGCAAATGCATTTTTCGCATCCTCTTCCATCCGGACTTTACCGTCGGCTCCGGAATCGCACCGGATCAACCGCTCTCGCGGCTCGCGGGCTTCGGCTTTCGCCTTCACCGCCGGTGGGGAATTTCACCCCGCCCCTGAGATTGCTGTATATATTGTCGCACTTTGAAAGTGTTTTGTCAATAGCTATGTGGAACTTGATATTCTCCGCATCAAAAGTTTACACTTGATTCAAATATCCGGGCGCAGTTAAACGGACTGCAAAGCACTGTTTGCAGTCTGTGGGTAAAATCCCGGACAGATGAGCGCTTTATTCCGTTGTATTTCGCGCCGCCTTATGTTATACTTAATCCCGACAAACAAACGGAGGCAACAGCATGAATTTCACTCAATTCAATAAAAACGGCGGCGTTGAGGGCTTCTGCCTGATAAAGACCGTCGATCGCAAAATGACGGCAAAGGGCGTGCCTTATCTCGATCTCACGCTCGCCGATCCTGACGGCGAAACAAACGCAAAGCTCTGGGACTACAAAGAGGAGCTTCACGGCGAATTTGCCGCAAACGATCTGATAAAAGTTCGAGGAACGATTCAGCCGTTCAACGACTCGCAGCAGCTGAGGATAGAGCGCATACGCAAAGTGACAGAAGCGGACGGCGTGCGCATTGAAGATTTCGTTCCCTCGGCGGGCTTCTCGGGCGAGGCTATGTTCAACGAGCTGATGAAAGTTGCGGGCAATTTCAAGGACGAGGAGTTAAAGACGCTCGTCACCGCTCTGCTCAACGAATACAAAGACAGGCTGCTCTACTGGCCGGCGGCGTTCAGGCTGCATCACGCGATACGCGGCGGGCTGCTCTACCACACGCTTTCAATTCTCCGCATGGCTCAGGGAGTCGCAAATATATATCCGTTTATAGACAGCGACCTGCTCTTTGCGGGCGTTATACTCCACGATATCGCAAAGACAGAGGAATTCGACGTCGCGCAGACCGGCATAGCTTCAGGCTACACGACCGACGGCAATCTTATCGGTCACCTCGTGCGCGGAGCGATGGCGGTTGACAGATGCGGAAGGAAGCTCGGCATCAGCGAAAACACGCTCATGCTCGTCGAGCACATGATAATCTCGCACCACGGCGAGCCGGAGTTCGGCGCGGCGGTGCGTCCGATGTTCCTCGAGGCGGAGATACTCTCCTCGCTCGACACGCTCGACGCGAAGATATATGAGATCGAGCAGGCGTGCAGGAATGTTCAGCCCGGCGAATTCACTCCCCGCCAGTGGGCGCTCGACAACCGCAAGCTCTATAACCATGACCGCAACCACGCCGATTTCAAGGCGGAGCTGATAAAATAAGAGGAGAGCCTATGGACTGGACAGAAATAAAGATAACAGTTGACACAAAGGATATCGACACCGCGGGCGACATTGCCAACATGGTCGTGCCATACGGCATATATATCGAGGACTACAGCGACCTTGAGCGCGAGGCGATGGAGATAGCCCACATCGATCTTATTGACGAGGATCTGCTCGCCAAGGACAGGACGAAGGGCATTGTCCACATATATATCGACCCGCAGGATCACCCGCAGGAGGCTGCCGCTTTTCTGACGGAACGGCTTGCGGCGGCGGGAATAGAGAATGAGATCGACCTCACCCAGTGCAAAAACGCCGACTGGGAGAACAACTGGAAGCAGTATTTTCACCCGATAAAAATAGGCGAGCGCCTGCTCATCCGCCCGACATGGGAGGATGAATATGACGCAGAAGGTCGCGCGGTTCTACATCTTGAACCCGGGCTCGCGTTCGGCACGGGCAGCCATGAGACGACCCGTCTCTGCCTTGAGGCACTTGAGAAAAATATCAAGGGCGGCGAAAAGGTTCTCGATGTCGGCTGCGGGAGCGGCATTCTCGCGATAGCCTCTCTCCTGCTCGGCGCAGAGAGCGCGACGGGCGTTGACATAGACGAGCTCGCGGTTAAGACTGCAGAAGAAAACGGAAAGATGAACGGCTTCGGCAACGACCGTCTGACATTTATTCACGGCGACCTTGCCGACAAGGTCAGCGGCAAATTCGACATAGTCGTTGCAAACATTGTTGCCGATGTCATAATCATGTTCTGCAAGACCGTGCCCGATTTCATGGCGGACAACGCCGTGTTCATCACCTCCGGCATAATCGACATACGCGAGCAGGAAGTCGTTGACGCATTCGCCGAAAACGGATTTGAAATCATCGCGCGGCACGCCGACGGCGGCTGGCGCTGCTTCGAATGCAGAAGAAAAAAGTAAACACACAAACAGTTCGAGGGACTGCACCGATGTGCGGTTCCTCAATTTTGATTTCAAGAGCTTTGTTTATATCAGACTTTCAATAGTAGAGACAGCCCTTGCGGCTGTCCGCTATCGGTGAAGACGATGTGCTTTAGCAAATTATATCGTGACTTGTTTTTTTAAACTTTTGCAAAGTAAAAGCAAGCGACTCAATTAATTATCATAATTAAACTTCCAATAGCCGCGCCGCAGTGTTTGATAAGCCAACTAAGAGGGGCGAGGGAACGGCTTGCGAAGCAAGACGCACGAGCACGCATTCGTTCAAGCTCCGGCGCGTTTGCGGGCGAATGTGCCGAGCTGCCGACTGAGAGCCACGAGCTATGTACTGCGGCACGGCGTTGCCGGGGTCTCGGGGTGAAACCCCGAGTCTGCCTTTTCTTTGCAGGCGTTTCTTTTCTCAGACAGAAAAGAAATGCCGAAACGCGGGAAGTGTATATCATTTGATTATGGTAGGACGCGAAGGCAGAGGTCAAATTTTGCGGCCTTGCTTTTCATCGTCGCCGCTCCAAATCACTCGACAGCCAAAACAAAAGCCATAATTCAAATCGTATCCGCAGCGGAATTGATTATGAACTATGGCTCTTTTTATTTTGCTGGTTGGTCTACGCTGAATGCGAAAGCTTTAAGCAATTTATTTCATGCCCTGCTCGTAAGCTTCGATCATCTTCTTGACCATCTGTCCGCCGACAGAACCGGCCTCACGGGAGGTCAGATCGCCGTTGTAACCCTGCTTGAGATTGACGCCCACCTCAGAGGCGGCCTCCATCTTGAAGCGGTCAAGCGCGTCGCGTGCCTCGGGGACAACACCCTTGCTGGAACTCTTAGCCATTTACTTTACACCCCTTACTTTTTAAGACTTTGTTTGCGTTTGCATCCTTATTATTTTCCGCCCGCGCGTTTTTATAACTTTTTCGAAGTGACAATGTTTGTCAAAAGTCCGGCGGTCACACTTGGTGATATTTATTGACAAATCGTTCCCGTTAAGTTAAAATAATATTAACATAATAATAGTATTATATATAATCATATATAATATGTTCATCAACTAATATATCCCTGTCAACTGACAAGAGCGTATACGGTAAACGCCTATGCCGTTGTCAATTGACCGGAAAAGAAAGGAGCAAGCTGTTATTGCAAACACAAAATTTTCCGATCACCACAACCTGATTCTCGAAAAAGTCCGTGAATCCGCGCTCTCGGTTCTGCCGATATTGGTCATAGTCGTGCTGTTGTGCTTCAGCGTCTCGCCGATTGACACGGATTTATTTCTGAGCTTTCTCGTCGGCGCGATTTTTGTTGTAGTCGGCATGGGTCTTTTCTCCCTCGGAGCCGAGACCTCGATGACGCCGATAGGCACAAAGCTCGGCACGGCGATGACAAAATCCCGCTCCCTTCCGCTGATAATTATAGTCAGCTTCATTCTCGGCTTTGCCGTGACGATAGCCGAGCCCGATCTCCAGGTGCTCGCGCAGACGGTGCCGCATATCAATAATACCGTTTTGCTCGTGACGGTCGGCGTCGGAGTCGGATTCTTTCTGTGCGTGTGCATGATAAGAATACTCACGGGCGTGCGCCTTCGCTGGCTGCTGATAGCGTTCTATGCCGTTGTTTTTATTCTGGCGGCGTTTTCAAAGCCCGATTTTCTCGGCATCGCGTTTGACTCGGGCGGCGTGACAACAGGACCTATGACCGTGCCGTTTATTCTCGCGCTCGGCGTCGGTGTTTCAAAAATACGAAGCGACGCAAAGGCGGAGTCGGACAGCTTCGGTCTCGTTGCCCTGTGCTCAATAGGGCCGATACTCGCGGTGCTTTTGCTCGGATTCTTCTATCCGAACGGCGACGGCGTTGTTGACATAAGCTCGGCGGCGTATTCGAGCACGGGAGAAATCGGCCGCGCCTATCTCACCGCTCTGCCCTCTTATATGAAAGAGATGGCGGTGGCTCTGCTGCCGATAATTGCGATATTCTATATCTTCCAGATTTTCTCCCTCCGCCTCTCAAAGCGCGAGGTCGCGAGGATAACAATAGGCGTCGCATATACATATGTCGGGCTCGTGCTGTTTTTGACGGGCGTCAACGTCGGCTTCTCTTCGCTCGGCGCGGTGCTCGGCGCAAAGCTCGCCGAAGGCAATATGAAATATCTGCTCATACCGCTGTCGATGCTCCTCGGCTGGTTCATTATCTCCGCAGAGCCGGCGGTCGCCGTACTCGAAAAGCAGATCGAAGAAGTCAGCGCGGGAGCGATTCCCGGAAAAGTTATAAAATACAGCCTTTCGGTCGCGATCGCCGCAGCGATGGGCATATCGATGATAAGAGTTATAACGGGTATATCGGTCATGTGGTTCCTCGTGCCCGGATATCTTATCGCCATAATCCTCTCGTTCTTCGTGCCGGATATCTACACGGCGATAGCTTTTGACTCGGGCGGCGTTGCGTCGGGTCCGATGACGGCGACATTCATGCTCCAGTTTATGATAGGCGCGTCAAAGACGCTCGGCGGCGATCCATTGAGCGACGCGTTCGGAGTCGTGGCGATAGTCGCGATGATGCCGCTGATATCAATCCAGGCGGTCGGCGTCATATATGAAAGGCGCAGGAAGCCCGCAGAGAAAGGCGAAACTTTCGCCGACGACGAGATTATCGAGCTTTGGGAGGTGCCGACAGGTTGAACTACATAATGACTGTAATAAACCCCGACGCGCTCAAGAAGCTCTCGGATATCTGCGCCCAGCTTGAGATACCGATGTCCGTCGCCCTGCACGGGCGCGGGACGGCGATAGAGAGTATGCGCGATCTGCTCGGCATCGATTCGACGGAAAAATGGATAGTCTTTTCAGTTGCAGGCGAAGAAAAGACAAAAGAATATATGAACAGGCTGCGCCGCACGCTGTATATCGGCGTGCCGGGTCACGGCATCGCATGGGCTGTGCCCATAAAAAGCGTTGGAGGAGGAAAAATCTTGGCATATCTCAACGACGGGCGGCAGGATGCCCGATACACGCCCGAATTCAATTTTTCATATGAACTGATTGTCGCGATAGCCAACGAGGGGCGCACGGATACCGTCATGAACGCGGCACGCGCCGCGGGCGCGATGGGCGGCACTGTGCTCCACGGCAAGGGCACCACCTCGCCCGAGAGCGAAAAGTTCCTCGGCGTATCGATAGCAAAAGAAAAAGAGGTTATTCTCATCGTCACGCGCAAGGAGCAGAAAGCGGACATCATGCGCTCGATAATGACCCGCGCGGGCGCGGACACAGATGCAGGTGCAGTCGTGTTTTCCGTCCCTGTGAGCGAGGTCGCGGGATTCGGAATGTTCGACGAAACATAAAAAGATAGACTTTGGGGCGGTGCTTCGGCGCCGCCTTTTGTCATGCAAAAAAATAAACTGCAATACAATTTTTTAATTTAATTTGTATATTGCTCATTAAAACTGCCGATATATTTGCCGTCCTGTATTTTGCCGCAAGTCAGGCTGAATATGCCGAAAAATCCAACACAAAAGCGTAATCGGCACAATTCACATAAACTTTCAACGATAGCGGAGCGTTTATGAAAGATTGTTCAATGATAGTTAATATGCAATTATATTTATGATTATATATCAATTTTATTTAAAGCCGCATTTGCCATTCATTGCAAAATTTGAATGAAGTTTTATATAAATTGCATTTTTGTACCGCGGTACAGCTAAATTCACTTGATTTTCTTAAATTTTTGAAACTTTTATAAATTCGCTTGCATTTTTATGCGCGGTATATTAAAATATTTGGCATTGGCGGCGGGATATATTTTTTATATTTATTTTATCGCCGCAAATCGTTTTGGGAGTGATAATATGAGCTATATTGACGACATGATACTTCACGTTCAGCAGAAGAACGCGACTCAGCCGGAGTTCGTTCAGGCTGCGACGGAGGTTCTCGATTCCATTCGCCCGGTTGTCGAGGCGAACAGGACATATCAGGATTGGGCTCTTCTCGAAAGGCTCGTTGAGCCGGAGAGGGCGACGGTTTTCCGCATCTCGTGGGCGGACGACGCGAGCAAGGTTCACACAAACCGCGGCTACCGAGTTCAGTTCAACAGCGCAATAGGCCCCTACAAGGGCGGTCTGCGCTTCCACCCCTCGGTCAACATGAGCATTATAAAATTCCTTGGCTTCGAGCAGATATTCAAAAACTCGCTGACGGGACTCCCCATTGGCGGCGGCAAGGGCGGCTCGGACTTCAACCCCAAGGGCAAGAGCGAGATGGAGATAATGCGCTTCTGCCAGAGCTTCATGACCGCGCTCTACCGCGTCATAGGCCCGAACACCGACGTTCCCGCGGGCGATATCGGGGTCGGCGGGCGCGAAATCGGCTACATGTTCGGTCAGTATAAGAGAATAACGGGTCAGTACGAGGGCGTGCTCACGGGCAAGGGGCTCTCGTTCGGCGGCTCGCTCGCGAGAACCGAGGCGACCGGCTACGGCCTTGTATATCTCGTTGAGGAGATGCTCAAGAATCACGCGAACTCGATCGAGGGCAAGACGATCGTCGTCTCCGGCTCGGGCAACGTCGCAACCTACGCCATAGAGAAGGCACTGAGCCTCGGCGGAAAGGTAGTAACTGCGAGCGATTCGAGCGGATTCGTCTATGACCCGGACGGCATCGACGTTGCGACGCTCAAGCAGATAAAAGAAGTCCGCCGCGCAAGGATAAGCGAATATATCAAAGAGCGCCCGAACGCGAAATTTTACGAGGGCAAAAAGGTCTGGGGCGTGCCCTGCGACATAGCTCTCCCGTGCGCCACGCAGAACGAGCTCGGAGCTCAGGACGCAAAGGAGCTTATAAAGAACGGCTGCATCGCAGTCGGCGAGGGAGCGAACATGCCCTCGACTACGGAAGCTACCGAAGTTTTCCTGCAAAACAAAATTCTCTTTGCCCCCGGCAAGGCGGCAAACGCAGGCGGAGTCGCAACCTCCGCGCTCGAGATGAGCCAGAACAGCGCACGCGTCAGCTGGCCGTTTGAAAAGGTCGATCACCAGCTCAACAACATTATGATAAATATCTATCACAACATGGCAAACGCCGCAAAGGAATACGGACACGAGGACAACTTCGTTGTCGGCGCGAATATCGCGGGCTTCCTCAAGGTCGCGGACGCGATGATGGCACAGGGAATAGTGTAAAAAATATAAAGAGGTTCCCTCACGAAAGAATTCCGTGGGGGAGCTTGTATCATACAAAACTATTTCTTCATATTTATGTGTCAAATACCGAATCCAAGTAGGGGTCGGCGACTCGACGACCCTATGTCGCCGACGGCGGCACGGCAACAATCAGCAATATTTTACGGAGTCTCGTTACAGCAACGTTATGCCGATTGCCCGTTCGCAACTATAATGTATATGCATTTGTGCTGGCTCCGTCAATAGCGGTGCGTCGAGTCGCCGCACCCTACAAAAGCACCTGCTAAAAAGAAAGCTTTTTCATTCAAATATTTTTCATATATGTTCAGCTCCCCACGAATAAAATTCCGCGGGGAGCTTGTATCATACAAAACTATTTCTTCATATTTATGTATCAAATACCGAATTCAAGTAGGGGTCGTCGAGTCGCCGACCCTATGCCGCCGTCGGCGGCACGGCAACAATCAGCAATATTTTACGGAGTCTCGTTACAGCAACGTTATGCCGATTGCCCGTTCGCAACTATAGTGTATGTGCATTTGTGCTGACTTCGTCAGCAGCGGTGCGTCGAGTCGCCGCACCCTACAAAAGCACCTGCTAAAAAGAAAGCTTTTTCATTCAAATCTTTCTTAGATATGTTCAGCTCCCCGCAGAAAATTTCGCAGGGAGCTGAATTTTATTTTTGTTATTCCTCTATCTTTATTCCCTTATCTTTAAACAGATTCCTCAGGCGTTCTACAGATGATGAGCTAAGTGCGGTTTTCGTCAGAATAAACGCACTGTCTGCGGCGATATAGATATAAAAAGCGTGCTTTGTGATGCAGACTTTCTGTATCTTTGAATAAGGGATGATGCGCTTTATGCTCTTTTCGCCGTGTTCGATGAGTTCCAGCTTATCTTCGTAGAAATCGAACTCCTGCTCGGCGAAGAACGACTTGTCGAGCTTTTTGAACGCCCTGTATGGCGCTAAATATTGGATATAGACATACGCCGCCGCGCAGAGTACGAGAACGGCGCTCACGACATAGAGAAAGATATTGCCGCCGACCTTCACAAAGCTCACTATAACAGCCGCGGCGCAGGCAAGCAGAAGCCAGCCGGTCGCGCCCGAAAAGCGAGTCTTTCTGCGCTTGCTGTCCGTGTAGTGGACATATTTGAGATACGAGTCAAATGTATTTTTGCAGTTTGCAGTAACTATAAGCATATGTTTCTCCGTTTTTTATTCCATACCGAGCGCGTGCTCAAGATTTTTTCCGAGTATTCCCTCTTTTGCCTCTTCGGAGATGTCGAGGGAAATTATTCTGTTTATCAGCGCTTTTGCGTAGTCGGCTTTTTTATACGGGAAGTCGAGCCCGAATATCGCGCAGTCGTCGTCCCCCTGATGAATGAGCGTCAAAAGCTCGTCGTCGGAAAGAGTCCAGTAATCCGGCAGGCCGTTGTCGTCCGGCATAATGCTCGTCAAGCCCGCGTATACGCGCCTCGGATCGCTCGCGCGGTGATGGTTGTTGCAGATGACCGCCAGCGCCTCGCGGAAAAAGTGATACCCGCCGACATGCTCCATGCTGAATTTAAGGCGCGGGAAGTTCCACGCGACCTCGTCAAAGAGCAGCGGCTGATAGTCCGCGATACGGTGCCAGTGCAGCCCCGTATGAAACGACAGAAACAGCCCGTTCTCCTGGGCGGCAGAATAGACCTCGCACGCTTTGTCGCCCATAATATTGAACTCCTGATATGCCGGGTGGAGCTTTATGCCCCTGAAGCCGAAATCGGCTATTCTGTTGACCTGCCCCGTGATATCGCCGGAATCAAAATCTATAGTTCCGAAGCCGACGAGAGAATCGTCGTTCTTTATTGCGCCCGCGAGCCAGCTTATGCAGTCGCCGGGCATGTTATATTCTTTATACTGCGATGGGAACGGCGCGAAGCAGACCGCCCGCTCTATAGAGCACTCATCCATGAGCTTTTTGAGCGAATCTATCCCGCAGTCTGGTCTTGCTTCCTCCGGGAAAACATGGGCGTGGTTCGCAAATATATGATAATCCTTCATATTTTCTCCTTTGATTTAGGTCGAAGCCGATGAGGCGGTGTTTGCCGCGGCCATGGCAGTGTCTATAGCGAGGACTATGCCGAGCGATATCAGCTCATATTTCGGGTCGAGGATATCGAGCTCGTAGCTGTCGCCCCATGTGAACCACTCCTTATGGATGTTCATGATGTTCCTGTCGCCGTCATAGAGCGAATATTCATGCGACCAGAAATCGCCCTCTACACTGAGCGAGGTGTTTTCGAGCGAATATTTCGGGCGGAAGAAAGAGAAATCCTTGACTATCTCCGCTATCTCTTCGCCGCCTATCTCGAGGATAAAATGCGGCAGAAAAGTCATCAGCCGGCGGTATATCCGCCCTATCTCCTCGCCTTGCGCGTCCATGATATGCAGCCTGCCGCGCAGGGAGAAGAACTCGCCCTCGACAAAATATCTGTCGTTTCCCGACTCGTCCTTCACTGTAAATTTTGAAGTCAGCGAAAAGACCTTCTGCTTGATATAGAGCTTCATTTTGTCCTCCCCTTTCCCCTTTTCAGTATATCATAAACCTCATGTCTTTACAACCGCGGCGGCGGGTTTGCGACTAAAATAAATAATTTTTGACCGAAAAAGCCCTCAACGATTGTAACAATGCAAAAAATTCAAAAACCTTGTCCCAAGTAATTGATACGCTTGTATTTTTTTGATATAATAGCTCTGTACGGGATACACAAAACGAAAGGAGACTACGTGTATGAATTATACTCAAGAAGTAGAGAATATGTGTATTGTCAAAAAGGGTCCGAACCACGGTCCTGCTCCCATCCCCGAAGAGGGCAAATGGGTCAAGGCTTATGAGATAAAGGACATCTCCGGTTTCACCCACGGTGTGGGCTGGTGTGCTCCCCAGCAGGGCGCATGTAAGCTCTCGCTCAACATCAAGGACGGCATCATCGAGGAAGCTCTCGTTGAGACCATCGGCTGCTCGGGCATGACCCATTCCGCAGCTATGGCAAGTGAGATCCTCCCCGGCAAGACCATTCTTGAGGCTCTGAACACCGACCTCGTCTGCGACGCTATCAACACCGCTATGCGCGAGCTGTTCCTCCAGATAGTCTACGGCCGCTCCCAGTCCGCTTTCTCGGACGACGGACTTAACGTCGGCGCAGGCCTCGAGGATCTCGGCAAGGGACTTCGTTCGCAGGTCGGTACAATGTACGGCACAAGATACAAAGGCGTCCGCTATCTCGAGATGGCTGAGGGCTATGTCACCAGAATGGCTCTCGACGAGGACGATCAGGTTATAGGCTACGAGTTCGTGTCCCTGGGCAAGATGACCGACTTCATCAAGAAGGGCGACGACGCTCAGACCGCATACGACAAGTCGGTAGGCACCTACGGCAGATTCGCCGAGGCCGCCAAGTATATCGACCCGCGCAAAGAGTAAGGAGGATACGGACAATGGCATTATTTGAAAACTATGAGAGAAGAGTTGACAAGATCAACTCCGTTCTCGCTCAGTACGGCATTTCCTCCATCGAGGAGTGCAAAGAGATCACTCTTGCAAAGGGCATCGACTGCGACAAGATCGTCAGAGGTACCCAGCCCATCTGCTTTGAAAACGCTATCTGGGCATACACAGTCGGCTGCGCTATCGCTATAAAGAGCGGCGCTGTCAAGGCTGCCGACGCCGCTGCCGCAATCGGCATCGGTCTTCAGTCTTTCTGCATCCCCGGCTCCGTCGCCGAAAACCGCAAGGTCGGCCTCGGCCACGGCAACCTCGGCAAGATGCTCCTCTCCGAGGAGACAGAGTGCTTCTGCTTTCTCGCAGGTCACGAGAGCTTCGCCGCCGCTGAGGGCGCTATCAAAATAGCCCTCAACGCAAACAAGGTCAGAACCAAGCCCCTGAGAGTTATCCTCAACGGCCTCGGCAAGGACGCCGCAATGATAATCTCCCGCATCAACGGCTTCACATACTGCAAGACGGAGTTCGATCCCTACACCGAGACCGTCACCGTCACCGAGCAGAAGGCTTATTCCAACGGTCCGAGAGCGGACGTCAAGTGCTACGGCGCAGACAACGTTCCCGAGGGCGTGGCTATCATGAAGCTTGAGAACGTCGGCGTTTCCATCACCGGCAACTCTACCAACCCGACCCGCTTCCAGCATCCGGTCGCAGGCACCTACAAGAAGTGGTGCGTCGAGAACGGCGTCAACTACTTCTCCGTCGCTTCCGGCGGCGGCACAGGCCGTACCCTGCATCCCGACAACATGGCAGCAGGCCCCTCCAGCTACGGCATGACCGACACCATGGGCCGTATGCATTCCGACGCCCAGTTCGCAGGTTCATCCTCCGTCCCGGCGCACGTCGAAATGATGGGTCTTATCGGCATGGGCAACAACCCGATGGTCGGCGCGACCGTCGCCTGCGCTGTTGCAGTCGAAGAGGCTATGAAATAATCGGACAACCGATAAAAGTACAAAAAAGGGAGACATTCAAAAGAGTGTCTCCTTTTTTATTGCGCGAATATTTATAAGGCGGCGGATATTATTCGCCTGCGAAATTTATACTATACCGGCACACATCCTGCAAAGCATATCTTGAACGCCGGCTTCCCTTGCAGGGGCGCCTGATAGATTCCGACGAAAAATTCAATTCACTTCTCCCTACCAGATACCGAAAAAAATTCCCTCTCCGGAAGCTCGTCCGAAGAGGGAATTTATTATATATCTTACTTGTTCACCGCGCCGCAGCACTTCTTGTACTTCTTGCCGCTGCCGCAGGGGCAGGGATCGTTCGGGCCTATCTTTGCGCCCTTGCGGACGGTGCGCCCCTTTTCGCTGCCGTCGGACGCGCCGCTGGTCGAGGTTATCTCGGCGACCTGCTTGCGCTTGGTGTCCTCCTCGTTCTTGGGCATGATGGTCATCATCAGGCGGACGGTATCCTCGCGGATAGACATGGTCATCTCGTCGAAGATATCATAGCTCTCCTGTCTGAACGCAACAACGGGATCCTGCTGACCGTAGGAGCGGAGTCCTATGCCGCGCTTGAGCTCTTCCATGGCGTCAATGTGATCCATCCACTTGCTGTCGACCATCTTGAGCAGAACCATGCGCTCGAGAGCTCGCATTATCGGCACGCCGTTCTCGTCGACGCCCATGAGCTCCTCGCGCTCGTCGTAAAGCTTATGTCCGCGCTCAATGAGCTCTTCCTTTGCGTCCTCGCGGTCAAAGCCGTCCGCGAAGTCTTCAGGAGTGGTCAGCCAGCCGAGGAACTTCTCACGCAGTCCGGCTATGTTCCAGTCGGAGTGGGAGAGCGCCTTCGGGCAATAGAAATCTATGGACTCGGCGATGCACTCGTCGAGCATCTTGAGTATAACGGGCTTGAGGTTCTCGCCGTCGAGCACCTGGTCGCGCTGCTTGTAGATAAGCTCACGCTGGCGGTTCATGACATCGTCGAAGCTCAGGACGCTCTTACGCACCGAGAAGTTGCGCGACTCGACGCGCTTCTGCGAGCTCTCGATAACATTCGAGATCATCTTCGACTCTATCGGCATATCCTCGGGGGTTCTGAGCGTGTTCATTATAGTTGTCACGCGCTCGCCGCCGAACAGGCGCATCAGATCATCCTCAAGCGACAGGTAGAAGCGGCTAACACCGGGGTCGCCCTGACGGCCGGAACGTCCGCGCAGCTGGTTGTCGATACGGCGGGACTCGTGGCGCTCTGTGCCTATGATGCAGAGGCCGCCCGCCTGTCTTACCTGCTCCGCCTCGCCGGAGATTTCATTCTTATATTTCTTCTCGAGAGCCTGGAATTCCTCTCTCGCGCTGATTATATCCTCGTTGTCCGTGTCGCCGAAGCCGGTCGATTCGGCTATAAGCTCTTCGCTGTAGCCCTTGCGGCGCATCTCGGACTTCGCAAGGAACTCTGCGTTACCGCCGAGCATGATATCGGTTCCGCGTCCTGCCATGTTCGTGGCTATCGTGACCGCGCCGAGCTTACCTGCCTGCGCGACGATCTCCGCTTCCTTTTCATGGTACTTGGCGTTGAGCACTTCATGTTTGATGCCGCGCTTTTTGAGGAGCTTACTGAGCGTCTCGGACTTCTCGATGGATATCGTGCCGACAAGCACGGGCTGACCCTTTTCGTGGCGCTCGACAATGTCGTCGATGACCGCATTGAACTTCGCGGGCTCGGTCTTGTAGACGAGGTCGTCCATGTCCTTTCTTATCATCGGCTTGTTCGTCGGAATCTCCACGACGTCAAGCGAATATATCTCCTGGAACTCCTCGCTCTCGGTCATTGCGGTACCGGTCATACCGGAGAGCTTGTCATAGAGTCTGAAGTAGTTCTGGAATGTTATCGTTGCGAGAGTCTTGCTCTCGTGCTCGACGTTTACGCCCTCTTTTGCTTCGATTGCCTGATGCAGACCCTCATTGTAGCGTCTGCCGAGCATGATACGTCCGGTGAACTCGTCGACTATGAGCACCTGACCGTCCTTTACGACGTAGTCGACATCGCGGCGCATGACGCCTATCGCCTTTATCGCCTGGTTGATGTGGTGCTGTATGGTCATGTTCGCGGGATCCATGAGGTTGTCGAGATTGAAATACTTCTCGGCCTTTGCAATACCTTTTTGAGTCAGCACGGCGGTTCTCGCCTTTTCGTCAACTATGACGTCGCAGTTTTCGCTGACCTGGTCGGCGGTATCTTCGAGTCTCGAAGAGGAGCGCAGCTCCTTTATGCGCTCGAAATTGAGCGTGCGGGCGAAGGAGTTCGCCTGCTTGTAGAGATCGGTCGAGCGGTCGCCGCGGCCGGATATGATGAGCGGCGTTCTCGCCTCATCGATAAGTATCGAGTCAACCTCGTCGACTATTGCGAACGAGTGACCGCGCTGAACCTTGAGCTCTTTGTAGGGCACCATGTTGTCACGCAGATAGTCGAAGCCCATCTCGTTGTTCGTGCCGTAGGTTATGTCGGCGGCATATGCCTCACGGCGCTCGTCGTTGTTCTTCTCATGGATTATCAGACCGACCTTGAGCCCCATGAAGCGGTAGACCTTGCCCATCCACTCGCTGTCGCGGCGTGCGAGGTAGTCGTTGACCGTGACGATGTGGACTCCGTTGCCGGAGAGCGCGTTGAGATAAGCGGGAAGCGTTGCGACGAGCGTTTTGCCCTCGCCGGTCTTCATCTCCGCGATGCGTCCCTGATGCAGAACGATACCGCCGAGAATCTGCACGGGGAAGTGCTTCATCCCGAGCACACGCCACGAAGCCTCGCGGCAGGCGGCGAACGCCTCGGGCAGGATATCGTCAAGGGTCTCGCCGTTGGCGAGGCGCTCCTTGAAATAAGGGGTTTTTGCTTTGAGCTCCTCATCGGTGAGTTTTGAATATTCCTCGTCAAGCGCGAGCACCTTGTCCTTTATCGGCGTGATACGCTTGATTTCTCTCGAAGAGTAGTCTCCAAAAATTTTCTTTAAAAGACCCATAGAAAGTCACCTCAAAAATTTCTTCTTGCCTTAACGGCTTGGATATGTTAGTATCGGGTTGATATATTATGCTATTATAAGGGAAACGGAGCGGTGAAAAATGCCTAAAAGAAGCGATTATATCTCGTGGGACGAGTATTTTATGGGGATCGCGATGCTCTCGGCTTGCAGGAGCAAGGATCCGAACACCCAGGTGGGCGCCTGCATCGTAAACGACAGAAACAGGATAATGTCCGTCGGCTATAACGGCTTCCCCTCCGGCTGCGACGATGACGAGTTCCCGTGGGAGCGCGAGGGCAGCGCGTTTAACACAAAATACGCCTATGTCTGCCACGCAGAGCTCAATGCGATATTGAACGCCAGCGGCGACCTGCGCGGATGCAAGGTCTATGTCGCGCTTTTTCCCTGCAACGAATGCGCCAAGGCGATAATCCAGAGCGGGATAAAAGAGGTAATTTATATCAGCGACAAGTACCGCAACACCGACAGCGTGCGCGCATCAAAAAGAATGTTCGACGCCGCGGGAGTGAAATACACGAAGCTCGAGATGAAGCGCGACAAGCTCGTTATCGACTTCAGCGAAAACTCAATATAAAATCAAGCTTTCCTGCGTCGCCTTTTCGGCGGCGCTTTTTTATATATCGACAGTCAGCTCGACCGGACAATGGTCGGAGCCGAATATCTCCTGATGTATTTTCGCGCCGGTAAGCCGGCTGTTGAGCCGCTCGGAGCAGAGGAAATAGTCGATGCGCCAGCCCGTGTTCCGCTCGCGCGATTTGAAGCGGTAGCTCCACCAGCTGTACTGCCCCTCGACGTCGGGATAGAAATATCTGAATGTATCAGTAAAGCCCGCGGAGAGCAGTTCGGTCATCTTGCTTCTCTCTTCGTCCGTGAAGCCGGGGTTCTTGCGGTTCGTCTTGGGGTTCTTTAAATCTATCTCGTTGTGCGCAACATTCATATCGCCGCAGACTATTACGGGCTTGTCCCTGTCGAGCGAGAGAAGATAGTCCCTGAACGCGTCCTCCCATGTCATTCTGTAGTCGAGCCGTGCGAGCCCGTCCTGCGAATTGGGGGTATAGACGCAGACGAAATAGAATTTTTCAAATCCGAGCGTTATCACGCGCCCCTCGCGGTCGTGCTCGGGAATGCCGATGCCGTATGACACGCTCAAAGGCTCTTCGCGCGAAAAGACCGCCGTGCCGGAATAGCCCTTTTTCTCGGCGTAGTTCCAGTAGCAGTGATAGCCCTCGGGCGCAAAGTCGACCTGCCCCTCCTGAACCTTCGTCTCCTGCAGGCAGAGGATATCGGCATCAAGCGCCGCAAAAGCCTCGGAAAAGCCCTTGCCGATGCACGCTCTTATTCCGTTGACATTCCATGAGATGAGCTTTTTCTCCGCCATGCCGCAGACTCCTTTCGGGGTGTATCTTATGCGCCGGAGCACATATACCTTGATATTATATCATAACTTTCGGCGAATTTCCATAACTTTATAAAAGCGAATGTAAACAATCTATTACCAAAAGGCAGTCTGTGATGTTATCTTGCATAAAAACATGGCGTTATTAATTTTGTTTTTATCAAAATTTACTTGACATTATTAGTTAATTAGTGTAAATTTATAGTGCGCTGTGTTGCCTTGTAAAGTGCAGCACAAAAAACGGGCGGAAATACCCGAAAATATTTTATGAAAGGTTTTTGACATGAAAAAGAATCTTCTGAAGATCGCTTCCCTGCTTCTTGTCCTCGCGATGATATTCTCGTTCGCGGCGTGCAAGAGCGACAAGGACAACGGCGATTCCACCGCTCCCTCCGAGAGCTCCGCAGACGCGAACAACACCGTCTCCGACGAAAGCACCCCCGCAGAGGCCTCAAGCGAGGACGCTTCTGCCGAGTCCACCGAAATTGAGACCGTTACCGACGCTTCCGGCAAGGTCATCGAGACCAAGCCCGCCGACAGCGGCAAGGCTCCCGTAGTCACCTCGAAGGGCAACAAGGCCCCCTCGAGCACCGCGGATATCCTCAACTATTACAATGCCGCCACAAAGGCAGCCGTCTCCGGCAAGGTCGGCTTCACGAAGCACAGAGAGACCAAGAACGAGAAGATCGAGGCAAACGCTGTTGTCAAGCAGTTCAAGAGCCTTATCTACAAGTTCATGGGCATCGGTGCCGAGAACGCCTACAACGAAACCGTCACCAAGGGTCAGTGGAATACCGACACAAACAAGTATTTTCTCAGAGCCTCGACCCTCGGCACCGGCGACGTCACCGCAGCTTCCTGCAAGCAGAGCGGCTTGAACTACATAATCACCATCAACATCAAGAACGGCAATTCCTATGCAACCAAGGGCACCGCGACCTGCAACGCTCCCCTCGACAAGAGCGGAATCTGCGTCGGCGACAAGGACAAGGGTTACTATGACCACAAGAGAGCCAGCTGCATCTATGACGCCATCGACGAAGTTTACGGCGGCGCAAAGGTCACCGAGAGCTACTCGGGCGCAGTCGTTACCGCAACCATCGACGCCGCTACCGGTCATTTTGTCAAGCTCGATGTCAAGTTTGATATCACCGTCAACATCGACATCGGTATCGGCAAGCCCACCGCTACCGGAACATCGTATGTAAGCTATTCCAGCTTCAAATATTGATTTTCCAAGGGGATAGAAAACAATGAATAAGAATCTCAAGAGAATCGCGGCTCTTCTGCTCGCGATCGCCATGATTGCAAGCTTTGCGGCCTGCAAGAAGGACAAAGATAACAACGACACAACTGCCGCCGGCGACGTTGCCATAAACGGCGACGCTATTGCGGACGATCTGCTTCCCGAGGCCTCCTCGGAAGCAGCCTCCGACGACACCGCGGTCGAGACCGAGATAGTGACCGACAAAGAGGGGCACACCGTTATCGAGACCAAGGCTCCCGCCGACAATTCTGCAAAGCCCTCGAACGGCAAGCCCGAGAGCTATGCCGAGATCCTCGCCGCTTACAGAGACGTTCTCAATCTCGCAAAGAGCAGCAAGGTCGGCTATGAGAAGTCCGAGTGGCAGACCCTGCCCAAGGACAAGAGAAACTTTGACGGCTTTGTTATCAACGCGGCTCTTCCCGTTGCCGAGCTGTTCATGACCAGCGAAAAGGATGCCAAGGGCAAGAAGCACGAGAACAATCCGAAGGGCACCGACATGAAGTGGTTCCCGATTTATCAGCATCCCACAAAGGGCTGCACCCTGACCGATGTCAGCAAGATAAAGAGCGCAAAGTGCGAGGTTCTCTCGAACGGCAACTACAAGATAACGATAGTCCTCAAGGCGGATATCAACCCCGAGCCCTGCGATCCCAAGACGGGCGTTATCTCCAAGGGCTTCACCGGAACGATGTTCAGCCCCCTTGCAAAGGCCGATATCGACAACACCCTCCAGAACGACCCCAACGTCACGAAGGTCGTCAAGGATGTTGAGTATTCGCTCAAGTACTATGACTGCACCGCAGTGCTCACCTACAACCCCAAGACCAATCATATGGTAGATCTCTATCAGTATATGCACGTCCTTATCACCGGCTCCGGCAAGGTGCTCGGCAGCAAGTTCAGCGGCAGCGCGGTTCTCGACAACTTCCTCGAGATAACCAACGTCAAGTATTAATCGAATAGCAAAATAGAAAAGGCGCGGTTCACAGCTTATGTGAGCCGTGTCTTTTTATATAACTCCGCTTTTTCGGATTTAACAACAAACTTGAAAAATTGCCCCAAATAGGGTATAATTAGCTGACTTCAAAAAACTTGTGAGGTGTCTATGGACAGAGAAAACAGAAAATTTCTGAAAAAGCTTTCCGTATGTGTTGCCGTTCTGTTTGTTATAGTAACGGTCGTGAGTCTGTGCGTGATGAATTTCACGCCGATAAACAGGCTTCTCGGAGGATACAAAGAGCAGCCGCTCGACCTCTCCCGCGCAGACGGAGCCAATATTACTTATAACGACGACGGCACGATAACCCTCGGCGAGGGCTATTCCGAGATAGAGTTTACCGGCATTGACGCGCGTGTCGGTTCTATAGGGTTCGATGTCGACTTCGGAGAGTCGGCAAACAGCGGCAAGGTCTATGTCGATTTCGCCGATTCAACGAGCTCATATTACCGCACGAATATCGCAAAGCTCACGCTCGAAAACGGGCTCGACAATGTCATGACCTGCAACTTCTCCGGCGAAGTGTCGCGCCTCAGACTCGAGATATCTCTCGACGACTATCACAGCGCAACGCTCAAGGGCATCACGCTCAATCAGTCGATAAGCGCGCTACACATAGCGGAAATTATCCTGACATATCTGCTCATAGCTGCTGCCGCCATAATTATCATCTATGCTATAGCGAATCCCGCCGGAGCACGCAAGAAATTCTCCGACAACAGAGTCAACTGCGCCCGCATCGCGGCAGTCATAACCGCCGCCGCAATGGTATTTTCGGTGTATCTCACATTCACAAATCTGCAAAAAGGCTGGTCGACCACGCACTACAGCTTCACTTCGCAGGAGGGCGACCAGATAACCAAAGAGCTCGTTGACGCGTTTGAGCATCATCAGGTGAACCTTCTCGAAGAGCCTGACGAAGATCTGCTCAAAATGGACAATCCCTATGAATACACAAGGCGTGATGCTGAAATAGGCGCGGGCAACTTCCTCTGGGATCACTGCCTGTATAACGGCAAATACTACTCATATTACGGCATCGGACCGGTCATCGCGCTGTTCCTGCCGTATCATTTGATAACCGGCTGCTATTTCCCGACCGGCTGGGCGACGCTGATGTTCGCGCTCGTCGGAATAATATTCCTGACGAAGATATATCTCGCGGTGATAGACAAAAAATTCCGCGATTTGCCGACAAACACGGTGCTCGCCGGATTGATAACCTTGCAGATGTCCTCGGGAATCATGTTCTCCGCGGCGCGTCCGCTGTTCTATGAGCTCGCCATCTCCGGCGGATTCATGTGCGTGACTATCGGCGCGTATCTGCTCATGACCTCGAATATTCTCTGGGACGGCAAAATTTCATATGTCCGCCTCGGCTTTGCCTCGTTCTTCCTCGGCTATGCCGTGCTCTGCCGCCCGACGCTCGCGGTCTATTGCATCGCCGCGCTGTTCTTCTTCGCGGGCGGACTCAAAAAGGCTCTCGACGGACTCGAAAAGAAGCAGAAGACCCGCACATTCTTCAAATATGCGGCTGTCGCCCTCGTCCCGCTCGGCGTTATCGCCCTCGGGCAGATGGTATATAACTATCTGCGCTTCGACAATCCGCTCGACTTCGGCATTCAGTATTCACTGACGATAAACGACTTCACCCACTCGGAGTTCCACTGGAAATATGTGCTCATCAATATGTATGCGTATCTTCTGAACATGCCGCACTTCACGCCCAAGACATTCACGCATCTTGCTTCCTCTGCGGAGCGCTTCGGGCTCAACGGCTATATGTTCTTCGACGACGCTGGCAAGAATCTTATATCCGTCGGAATCATATACCGCGCTCTGCCCATGTTCGCCTATCTCTTCTCGGGCAAGGCATTGCAGCGCGTCGAGAAGAAAAAGCGCGTGCTGCCCATCCTGCTTATCGGCGTGACCTGCATTCTCATGCCGCTCGCGATAATCTTCTCCTCGTGGGAAAGCGGCTATGCCGTACGCTACAACGCGGACTTCTCATGGCAGATGGTCATCGGCGCGCTCGTCATCGCGTTCACGCTCTACAAGAGCATCAAGTCGGAGAGCGCAAAGAAGCTCGTCGATTTGATATTCACGGTCTCGACTGTCGCGTGCATATATGTGAACATGGCTCAGCTGATCTCGTTCACGGGCGTTGAAGGCGCTTTCTGGATGAATCTCTGGAGATAAAATAAAACTAATCTGACCCTGTCTGTCATGCGGACGGGGTCAAAACACGATATAAAAGGCGAGAGAATCGACGGCGGCAAGGCGTTCGACTGGGGCAGAGCGGGCGAAACAATGCACCCGATAGAAATACCCGCCTGCTACAAAGAAAAGTTCGAGCTCATGCACCACGAGGAGTGGAAGCTGAAGGTGCACTTCACGCGCGAGAGCTGGAACGGCAGGATGAAAGCCTGCCGCGGAATCGGCGCATCGCTGACACCCGAGGAGATAGAAAACTGGGAGCGCGAGCATCTCCGAATGCTCAGAGAAAACGCACCCGAGGAGTTCGATATTCTCCACTTCGCCGCCATGGCGGAGCTCAGGAAAAAAGACTGATAAAAAGCAATCCTACCCGAAATTTTCGTCGGGTAGGATTTTTGCGTTGTACTCCGACAAGAATCAGAAATGCCCAAAGCTCGTTATATACAAAAATCTCCTGTCCGGGAACAGCTCCCGGGCAGGAGATTCTGCTTTTTACTTCCAATTATCGCAACTCTGCCAATCACTCCAGCTCAAACGCACCGGTGTAGAGGCGATAGTATGTGCCCTTTTCGGCGATGAGCTTTTCATGGTTGCCGCGCTCGATTATTCTGCCATGGTCGAGCACCATTATGACATCGGAGTTCTGGACGGTCGAGAGGCGGTGCGCGATAACAAAGACTGTGCGTCCTTTCATCAGCTTATCCATGCCGCCCTGGACGAGAGCCTCGGTGCGCGTATCTATCGAAGATGTCGCCTCGTCGAGGATCATGACGGGCGGGTCGGAGACCGCCGCGCGGGCTATCGATATCAGCTGACGCTGACCCTGCGAGAGTCCGGAGCCGTCGCCCTTGAGTACGGTGTTGTAGCCGTCCGGGAGCATGCGGATGAAGCCGTCAGCATTTGCGAGCTTCGCCGCCGCGATGCACTGCTCGTCGGTCGCCTCGGGGTTGCCGTAGCGGATGTTCTCCATGACAGTGCCCGTGAACAGGTTGACATCCTGGAGCACGACGCCGAGACTGCGGCGCAAATCGGCTTTCTTTATCTTGTTGATATTTATTCCGTCATAGCGTATCTTGCCGTCCGCTATGTCATAGAAGCGGTTTATGAGGTTTGTTATCGTGGTCTTGCCCGCTCCGGTCGCGCCGACGAAAGCCACCTTCTGACCCGGCTCTGCGTAGAGCGTGATATCGTGAAGGACTTCCTTTTCGGGTGTGTAGCCGAAATCGACATGGTCGAGAACGACCTGACCCTCAAGCTTTGTATAAGTCAGAGTGCCGTCGCCGTGGGGATGCTTCCATGCCCACATTCCGGTGTGCTCCTTGACTTCGACTATCTCGCCGTTCTCTTCTTTCGCATTTACGAGAGTAACATATCCGTCGTCGGGCTCGGGCTCTTCGTCCATAAATGTGAAGATTCGCTCGGCGCCCGCGAGGGCGTTGACAATCGAGTTGAACTGGTTCGACATCTGGGATATCGGGTTTATGAAGTTGCGCGAGAGCACGAGGAACGAGGCTATCATGCCGAGAGACAGCGTGTTGATACCCGTCAGCCCGAAATTCTTCGTGCCGGCGATAGCCATATATGAGCCGATAACGGCGAGCAGGATATACAGAAAATATCCGAATGCGTTCGTCATGGGCATCATCGAGGTCGCGTGGCCGTTTGCGTTCGCGGCGTTGTGCTCCCATTCGGTGTTGCGCTGCTTCATTTCTTTCTTAGACTGCTCTTCGTGGCAGAAGACTTTTATGACCTTCTGACCGTTTATCATCTCTTCGATATATCCGTCAAGGTCTGCAAGAGATCTCTGCTGGGCTACGAAATACGCGCCGCTCTTGCCGACAACTCTCTTGATTATCTGCATAATGAAGAACAGCGATACGCACACAACGAGCGTCAGACCGACGCTGATATAGAGCATGCAGCAGAATACCGCCACGACGGTGAACGCCGAAGAAATCAGCTGACCCATAGACTGCGCGAGCATCTGGCGCAGGGTATCTGTATCGTTGGTATAGAGGCTCATCGTGTCGCCGTGGGTGTGTGAATCGAAATATCTTATCGGCAGGCGCTGCATCTTCTCGAACATCTCATCGCGTATGGTCTTGAGCGTTCCCTGAGCTATAGTGACCATGCGGCGGTTGTAGATAAGCGTCGAGAGCGTGCCGATGAGATAGATAACCGCCATGGTTATCAGCGCGCGTATGAAGCCGGAGAAGTCGGGTGATGACTGACCGACCATCGGGGTTATATAGTCGTCGATAAGCGTCTGGAGGAACATCGATGACGCCGCACCCGCAACTGCGCTGAGCAGGATGCAGATTGTGACGAGGACTATCGTGCCTTTATAATTTTTGAGATAAGAGAGCAGACGCTTGAGCGTTTTCTTGTCGAGCTTTCTGGGCTGCATTCCGGGTCCGCCGGGCATGCCCTTGGGCCCGCCGTGCATGGGCATAGGCTTACTCATCGTCGTTTCCTCCCTTCTGCTGGGATTCATAAACTTCGCGATAGATATCGCAGGATTTCAGTAGTTCGTCATGCGTGCCCTGTGCGATTATTCTGCCGTTGTCGAATACGAGTATTTTGTCCGCGTTCTGAACCGAGCTTATGCGCTGGGCGATGACTATCTTAGTCGTATCGGGCATATACTGCGAAAGTCCCTTTTGAATCAGCGCATCGGTGTGGGTATCGACGGCGCTTGTCGAGTCGTCGAGAATGAGCACCTTGGGATTCTTGAGCAGAGCGCGCGCTATGCACAGCCTCTGCTTCTGACCGCCGGAAACGTTCGTGCCGCCCTGTTCGATATAGGTGTTGTAGCCGTCGGGCATCGCGCTGACAAATTCATCCGCCTGAGCGAGCTCGCAGGCGTGCTTTATTTCATCATCGGTCGCGTTCTCGTTGCCCCAGCGCAGGTTCTCGGATATCGTGCCGGAGAACAGCTCGTTCTTCTGGAGCACCATTGCGACCGAGTTTCTCAGGGTATCGAGATCGTAGCTTCTGACATCCACGCCGCCGAGCATCACTTCACCGCCCGTTACATCGTAAAGGCGCGGTATGAGCTGGACGAACGAAGACTTCGACGAACCCGTGCCGCCGATTATGCCGACCGTCTCGCCGGAGGCTATATGCACGTTGACATTGTCGAGCACCTTGGTGTCCGCCTTTGAAGCATAGGCAAAATTGACATTTTTATAATCTATCTCGCCGTCTTTGACTTCGAGAACGGGGTTCGCGGGGTTCGAGATATCGGTCTTTTCGTTGAGTATCTCAGCTATACGCTGAGCGGAAGAACTCGCGATTATCATCATGGCAAAGACCATGGAGAGCATCATGAGGCTCATGAGTATCTGCATGGCGTAGGTGAACAGCGCGGTAAGCGAGCCCGTAGTCAGACCGAGTGCTGCGTTGTTGCCGCTGGCGATGACCGCCTTCGCACCGAGCCACGAGATGAGTATCATGCAGGTATACATGCAGACCTGCATGATCGGCGAGTTGAGCGCAATAAGGCGCTCCGCTTTTGCGAAGTCTTTATATATCTTCTCGGATATCTTCTCGAACTTGCTTATCTCGTGATCCTCCTGATTGAAGGACTTGACGACTCTTATGCCGCGCACATTCTCCTGAACGACGTTGTTGAGCTCATCGTAGGTGCGGAAAACGCGCTTGAACACGGGGTGCACCTTGATGATTATCAGCACGAGCAGAGCCGCGAGGACAGGTATAATCGCAATGAACATAAGCGAAATCTGGCTGTCGATTCTGAACGAGACTATCATGGCGAAAATCAGCATAACCGGTCCGCGTATTGCTATTCTTATGAGCATCTGATAGGCGTTCTGAATATTTGTGACATCCGTCGTCAGTCTCGTGACTATCGACGCGGTCGAGAATTTGTCGATGTTCGAGAATGCGAAGGTCTGAACATTATCATACATATCGCTGCGCAGATTCGCGCCGAACCCGGCGGACGCGCGCGAGCCGAGGAACGCCGCAAGCATTCCCGTCACCATCTGGAATACCGCAAGAAAGAGCAGCGCAAGACCGTATTTCCAGACCATGGACATCACGCCGCCCTCGATGCCGTTGTCGATAAGACCCGACATACAAAGCGGGATAACTATCTCGAACACGACTTCAAACGCGGAGAAAAAGATAGTCGCCCATGATACTTTTTTGTATTGGCGCATGCTCTTCAACAAAGTTTTTATCATATTCTCACTCCCTCTTTTCTTTCTTTGCTCCACTTTCCGGTTTGCAGCCGGGGCTGCTGTCAATATCAAGGTTATCGCATATCCTTATGAGATATCCGCGGAGCTGTTCGACTTCTTCTTCGCTGAACGATCTGAGCATCGCCCGCTCGCCGTTATCAATCGAACGGCGTATCTCGAGATTGATGTCTTTCGCCTTGTCGGTCAGCCGCACGACCTTGTTTCTCTTGTCCGACGGGTCGGTACAGGTGCTGAGAAAGCCGCTCTGCTCCATGCGTGTGACTATGCCGACAATCGTCGGATGTGAGACATGGGCGTAGTCTTCTATTTCTTTCTGGGTTGTCTGACCTCCGCGCTCGGCGAGAAATCTTATGATCCGCGACTGCGCAAAAGTCAGCCCGTGCTTACCGAGTGCGGCATCGGCGTTCGACTTCAGACGGTTGTCTATACGCTTGAAAAAATATCCGATATGCTCCATAGCGATCTCCTTTCCGCAAAGCTGTTTTCAGCAATATTAAGTGTAGCACGCTACACATTATACATATATGCGCGCCGATTGTCAACAATATGTTTGTAAACAATTTGTGACCTCGGCGCTGAAGATTTTTATGCTCTGTTTTCGTTGAGATTAAAGACGGTGCGTATGAGCTCCGACGCCGCGCGGATGCCGTGCTCGTCCGGATTCATGAGCAATAATCTTGACGTTCCGCCGATGCAGAAGATTATTTTTTCTTTGCGCTCCGGCTCGTCGTCGTCATGCAGATAGATTCTGAAAAGAGCCTCCTCCGCATCGTTGAGCAGTGAAGCTATATCGTCGCCGTAGAGCGCGCGGATAAGCCGCTCTTCGCGCGATATCGCGCCGACCAACTCTGAAACAAAGGCGTATGTATCGCTGAACGCCATCCGGGCGCAGTCGCAGCGGCCGAGGATATCGGCGACGGTCTCGCGGCAGATGTGCCGACGCAGGCTCTCCATGGTGTCATAGTGGGAATAGAATGTCGTTTTGTTTATCAGCGCCTCCCGGCACAGGTCGCTGACCTTGACGGGCGACGGGTCGCGCAGGCGCAGATCGACATATGTATGTACTATCAGCCGCTCCGTTTTGATATATCTCAAATCGTTTTTATTCACCATTTAAACGCCTCTTTTTATATTTAGTCGTTTATCTTACCAATTCATAAAATAGTTTCTTGATTAGACAACTTTAGTTGTTTATAATGTTAGCATATACTAAAAAATATTACAAGGGGGAGTATGCCGAATGAACAGAAAAGACCGCACCGTCTATATTATGCTCACCGACTATCCGGATAAGGTCTCGCGAACTATAAAAAGAATAGGGCTTTGGGAATACTCCCACATGTCGATAAGCACGGACGAACACTACCCAAAATTTTTCAGCTTCACGGGCAAGCGCGGATTCATGACCGAGGACTTTGACCTCCACCCGACTTATAAAGGCACGGATGTCCCCTGCGCGCTGTTCGCTCTGCCCGTAACGGAAGCGGAGCTTCGCAATGTAGAGCGCATCATAAAGCACATGACCTCGAACGCCGACGAATATAAATACAGCTACATCGGGCTTGCACTGCTCTATCTGCGGATAATCCCGAAGCAGCGCGGGCGCGACACCTGCGTCGGCTTCGTCTCGCGCACGATAAGGGAGCAGACCTCGCTCTCCGCAGGGCGCAGAAAAAAGTTTTGCAGCCCGAACGACATAAAGGCGTTTTTTATCAATCAGCTCGTCTTTGAGGGACCTCTGAGAGTGCTGCTGCAAAAGGGCAAGGCGTAAATTAAAATATCAATCCGCCGTCGGTTCGTGCCGTTCGGCGGTTTATTTTCAGCAAAAGCAAAAGGCCTCCCGCCCGGGGAGGTCTTTTAATATAATAAGGGTTGTTGAAATCAGTTCTCGCCGTCACCGTTTATGGTCGATATCTCGGGGGTTATCTCTTCGAGAACATCGAGGACTATCTTCACGGTGTCGAGGGAGGTGAATATCGTCACGCCGTTCTGGACGGCACAGCGGCGGATCTCAACGCCATCCTCAAAGTGGACGCCAGAGAGAATGGCGCGCGTGTTTATAACATAGCTGACATAGCCCGCGCGGATGGAATCGAGGATCTCGGTGCTGCCCTCGCTGAGCTTGCCGCGCACGCGGGTGCGTATGCCGTGCTTCTTGAGAAACGCCGCGGTTCCGGCGGTCGCCTCGATATTGAAGCCGAGGTGATAGAAGCGCTTGACGAGCGGCAGAGCCTCTTCTTTATCCTCATCGGCAAGGGTGACTATTACCGTACCGTATTCTTTCATCCTGACTCCGGACGCCTGAAGAGCCTTGTAGAGCGCACGGTTCAGGCGCTTGTCGTAGCCTATCGCTTCGCCGGTCGATTTCATCTCGGGCGAGAGATACGCGTCCATGCCGGTCAGCTTCTCGAACGAGAACGCCGGGGCTTTGACATACCAGCGCTTGCCGTCGGGCAGGCGCATATCGGTTATGCCCTGGTCGCGCAGGCTCTGGCCGAGCATGACCTTTGTCGCGATGCGGACAAGGTTGCAGTCGGTGGACTTTGAAAGGAACGGCACACTTCGCGAAGCGCGGGGATTGACCTCGATAACATAGACGCTCTCGTCGCTGTCAACTATAAACTGTATATTGAACAGACCGACTATGCCTATGCCGAGTCCGAGCTTTGTGGTGTATTCGGCTATCGTGTCTCTGACCTTCTGCGAAATAGAGAACGGCGGATACACGCTCGTGCTGTCGCCCGAGTGGACGCCGGTACGCTCGACGAGTTCCATTATGCCGGGGATGAACACCTCGCTGCCGTCGCAGATAGCGTCTATCTCAACTTCCTTGCCCATAAGATATTTATCTATGAGCACGGGCTTGTCCTCATCGACCTCAACGGCGTTCTTGAGATATTTTCTGAGCATAGTCTCGTTAGCGACTATCTCCATCGCCCTGCCGCCGAGCACGAAGCTCGGGCGCACAAGCACGGGGTAGCCTATGCGCGCGGCAACAGCCGCACCGGTCTCGATATCCGTAACAGCCTCGCCTTTCGGGTTCGGGATGCCGAGAGATTTTATAACGGCGTCAAACGCATCTCTGTTCTCGGCGCGCTCAATGGCGTCACAGTCGGTGCCGATTATCTTCACGCCGCGCCTTGCAAGCGGAGCCGCGAGGTTGACGGCAGTCTGACCGCCGAGGGTGACTATAACGCCCTCCGGCTTTTCGAGATGGACTATATTCATGACATCCTCTGTCGTCAGGGGCTCGAAATAGAGCTTGTCGGCAGTGGTGTAGTCGGTCGAAACGGTCTCGGGGTTGTTGTTTATAACTATCGCCTCATAGCCGAGCTGCTGAATGGCATGGACGGCGTGGACGGTCGAATAGTCAAACTCAACGCCCTGTCCTATACGGATAGGACCTGAACCTAAAACTATTATCTTCTTTTTGTCCGACACGACGGACTCGTTCTCGCTCGCGTAGGTCGAGTAGAAATAGGGCACATAGCTGTCAAACTCGCTCGCACAGGTATCGATCATCTTGTATGTCGGGAAGATATCCTCTTTGCATCTGCGCTCATATATGCTGTCCTCGCTCTCTTTCCAGAGCTCGGCGATATACGAATCGGAGAAGCCGAGGCGCTTTGCCTCGCGCAGAAGAATGTCGGAGCCGGGATTCGCCTCCATCTCCTTTTCAAAATCGACTATCTTCTTTATCTTGTCGAGGAAGAACATATCTATATGCGTTATATCGCAGATAAGCGATGGGTCAACGCCCATCCACATCAGCTGGGATATTGCATAGAGACGGTCGTCCGTGCCCTCTTTGATATATTCGAGCAGCTCGTCAACGCTCATATGCGCCGAGTCGAACTTCTCCATATGCAGGTGGTTCTTGCTCTCCTCGAGCGAGCGTATCGCCTTGAGCAGGCTCTCTTCAAAAGTGCGACCGACGCTCATGACCTCGCCGGTCGCCTTCATCTGGGTCGAAAGCGTGTTGTGCGCGGCGGGGAACTTGTCGAACGGGAAGCGCGGCATCTTGGTCACGACATAGTCGAGCGAGGGCTCGAAGCAGGCAGGGGTATTTGCAAGCTGTATCTCATGCAGATCCATGCCGACCGCTATCTTCGCCGAGACACGCGCTATCGGATATCCGCTCGCCTTTGAAGCGAGGGCGGACGAGCGCGAAACTCTGGGGTTGACCTCAATAACATAGTAGCGGAACGAATGGGGGTCGAGCGCAAACTGAACGTTGCAGCCGCCCTTTACTCCCAGGGCGCGGATAATTTTGAGCGCGGAATCCCTGAGCATCTGATATTCTTTATTCGTCAGCGTCTGGCTGGGCGCGACGACTATCGAGTCGCCGGTATGAATGCCGACGGGGTCGAGGTTTTCCATATTACAAACGGTAATAGCGGTGTCGTTCGCGTCGCGTATCACTTCGTATTCTATCTCTTTGTAGCCCTTTATGCTCTTTTCGACGAGCACCTGATGCACAGGCGAGAGCGCAAGCGCGTTCTTCATCATGTCGCGCATCTCGTCGGGGTCATAGGCGAAGCCGCCGCCCGTTCCGCCGAGCGTGAACGCGGGGCGCAGGATAACGGGGTAGCCTATCTTCTCCGCCGCCTCAAGACCCTCTTCGATGCTGTAGGTTATCTGCGAGGGGACTATCGGCTCGCCGATGCTCTCGCAGAGCTCTTTGAAAAGCTCTCTGTCCTCGGCGCGCTCAATGCTCTCGGCATCAGTGCCGAGCAGCTCTATCTCGCACTCCTTGAGAACGCCCTTCTTCGCGAGCTGCATCGCAAGGTTGAGTCCGGTCTGACCGCCGATGCCGGGGACTATAGCGTCCGGGCGCTCATAGCGGCAGATACGCGCGAGATATTCGAGCGTCAGCGGCTCCATATAGACTTTATCGGCTATGGTTGTGTCGGTCATTATCGTTGCGGGGTTCGAGTTCGCGAGGACGACCTCGTAGCCCTCCTCACGCAGGGCGAGGCACGCCTGAGTTCCCGCATAGTCAAACTCGGCAGCCTGACCGATGACTATAGGACCCGAGCCGATAACGAGCACCTTTTTTATATCAGTTCTCTTAGGCACGCTCCTTCGCCTCCTTCATATAGTCGATAAACTGACCGAACAGATAGCTGCTGTCCTGCGGACCGGGCGCGCTCTCGGGGTGATACTGCACGCTGAACACAAGGTCTTTCTTGCATCTTACTCCCTCGACGGTGTTGTCGAGAAGATTTATGTGCGTCACTTCGAGATCGGTGCCCTCGACCGTTTTCGGGTCAACGGCGTAGCTGTGGTTCTGCGAGGTTATCTCTATCTTGTTGGTGTCGAGGTTCATGACCGGGTGGTTTCCGCCGCGGTGGCCGAACTTGAGCTTATATGTCTTTGCGCCGTAGGCGAGGGATATCATCTGATGTCCGAGGCAGATGCCGAAAATCGGATATTTGCCGCGAAGCGCCCTGACCGTGTTTATGACAGGGGTCACATCCTCGGGGTCGCCGGGACCGTTCGAGAGAAACACTCCGTCGGGCTTCATGAACTCAATTTCATCCGCCGGCGTGTCATAGGGCACAACGACGACGTTGCAGCCGAACTTATTGAGGCTGCGCACAATATTGAGTTTCATGCCGCAGTCTATCGCGACGACATTGAACTGCGGGTTCGAGGTGCGCGAATACCAGCGCTTTTTGCAGCTGACGCGGCTGACAGCATCGTGGGCGACGGGGGTATTTTTGATTATCTCAACCGCGACCTCCGCCGGGATATCGGGCGAGGTTATGAGCACGCGGCGTGAGCCCAAATCGCGTATGCTGCGGGTAAGCTTTCTCGTGTCAACGCCGGAGATGCCGGGGATACCGTTCTCTTCGAGCAGCTCCGAGAGCGTCTTTGTGTATCTGAAGTTCGAGGGCATATCGTTGTAGTCATACACGATAAGGCCGCCGATGCTCGGGTTTTTGCACTCGAAATCGTCGTCGGTTATGCCGTAGTTGCCTATGAGCGGATATGTCATAACGACCATCTGATCGGTATACGACGGGTCGGAGACTATTTCCTGATAGCCGACCATCGAGGTGTTGAAAACTATCTCGCACACCCTGTCGGCATAGCTGCCGAAGCCGTATCCGTAGTACTCGCTGCCGTCCTCAAGGACGATCTTGCGGTCTATGAGTCTCATTTAAAAATACACTCCTTGAATTTATCAGATCGAGCTCTGAAGTCTCGCGAGAACATCTCTGTAGCCGCCGAGAACATCGCCGAGGTCGCGGCGGAATCTGTCCTTGTCGAGTTTTTTGTTTGTCTCCATATCCCACAGGCGGCAGGAATCGGGGGATATCTCATCGCACAGGACAAGTCCCTCGTCGGTGCGGCCGAACTCGAGCTTGAAGTCGACAAGGCGCACGCCGCCCTTTGCGAACAGCTCGGTCATCAGCTCGTTTATGCGCTTGGACATGGCTCTGAGCTCGTCGAGCTCCTCCTGCGTAGCGAGACCGATGGCGGTTATCTGGCTGTCGTTTATCATGGGATCGCCGAGCTCGTCGCTCTTGTAGCTGAACTCAACGACCGTGTTTTTCAGGGGCGAACCCTCCGGCACGCCGTATTTCTTTGAAAAGCTTCCCGCTGCGATATTTCTGACTATGACCTCGACCATAACGATCTCAGCCTTCTTCGCGAGGACGGTGGTTTCGTCGATGACCTTGAGAAGATGGGTCTTGACTCCGTTCTTCATGAGGTAATCAAAGATGATGTTGGAGATCGCCGCGTTGAGTTTTCCTTTTCCGGGCAGATCCTCTTTCTTGACGCCGTTGCCGGCAGTGGCGGTGTCCTTGTACTTGATGATGCAGGTACCGGGCTCCTCCGAACTGTAAACGACCTTGCTCTTGCCTTCATACAACTTTTCCATACCGCAGTTTCCTTTCGCTTTTCGTATTTTTTTATTTGATCCGCTCGGAGAGTTTCCCCTCAAAGCGGTCTTTGGTGATAACATCCGGGATAGGGGTCGGATAGACTCCGTTGAAGCACGCGCTGCAGAAGTTCTCGCTGCCTATCAGATTTTTAAGCTCCGACTCCGGCAGATATCCGAGGGAATCCGCGCCGATTATGTCGGCAATCTCCTCCACCGAGTGGTGGCAGGCGATAAGATTTTCGCGCGAGTCAACGTCAGTGCCGTAGTAGCACGGATGCATGAACGGCGGCGAGGAGATGCGCATATGCACCTCTTTTGCCCCCGCTTCGCGCAGGAGGTTGACTATCTGGCGGCTCGTCGTGCCGCGCACTATGGAGTCGTCGATGAGCACTATTCTCTTATCCTTTACGGATTCGCTTATCGCGCTGAGCTTTATTCTCACCTGATCGATTCTCTTGTCCTGACCGGGCGAGATGAAAGTTCTGCCGATATATTTGTTTTTTATGAAGCCCATTCCGTAGGGTATTCCCGACGCCTCGGCATAGCCCAAAGCGGCGTCGATTCCCGAATCCGGGACGCCCATGACGACATCGGCTTCGACCGGATGGGTCTTTGAAAGTATCGCGCCGGCATTTCTGCGCGCCGCGTGAACCGACACGCCATCAATGACGGAATCGGGTCTTGCAAAATAGATATACTCAAAAATGCATGAGCGCCTCGGCTTTTCGCCGCAATGATCCCTGTTCGAGCGCACGCCGTTTTCGTCAAAGACGAGTATCTCGCCGGGGAGTATATCGCGCTCGAATTTTGCGCCGACGGCAGAGAGCGCACAGCTCTCGGACGCGACGACATAGGTGCCGTCGAGCGTCTTACCGTAGCACAGCGGGCGGAAGCCGTAGGGGTCGCGCGCCGCGAGCAGCTTTGCGGCGGACATGAGCACGAGGGAATACGCGCCCTCGAGCCTGTTCATCGCGCTGCTCAGCGCATTTTCTATTGAAGGACTGTTGAGGCGCGCCTGCGTGACGATATAGGCGATTATCTCGGTGTCGCTCGTCGTGTGGAAGATAGCGCCGCCGAGCTCAAGCTCGCTGCGCAGTTCATAGGCGTTGCTGAGGTTTCCGTTGTGGGCAAGAGCCATCTTGCCCTTCTGATGGTTGACCTCGATGGGCTGGCAGTTCGCTCTGCTGTTGCCGCCGGTCGTGCCGTAGCGCGCATGGGCAACAGCCATCCTGCCCTGCGGGAACTTCATCAGGTCGTCGCGCGAGAAGACTTCGTTGACAAGTCCGATATCCTTGCGCGAAGCGAACACTCCGTCGTCGTTAACGACTATGCCGCAGCTCTCCTGCCCTCTGTGCTGCAGGGCATAGAGACCGTAGTAGGCGAGATCCGCCACGGGGCCGGGCTTGGGTGAATAGACTCCGAAAACGCCGCACTCTTCATGCAAGTTTGCCATAGGTATTTATTCTCCGATCTCAGATTTTTCAAGCGCTGCGGCTATAAAGCCTTTGAACAGCGGGTGAGCCTTGTTGGGACGGGATTTGAACTCGGGGTGATACTGCACTCCGACATAGAACGGGCGGTCGGAAAGTTCGACCGTTTCAACGAGTCTGCCGTCGGGCGAAAGACCCGAGAGGGTGAGTCCGTTCTGAGTAAGTATATCGCGATAATCGTTATTGAACTCGTAGCGGTGGCGGTGGCGCTCGGAAATTTCGGACTTTCCGTAGCAGCGCTCCATTGTTGTGCCGGGCTTGATAACGCAGGGATATGCGCCAAGGCGCAGTGTGCCGCCCTTGTCTATATTATCGCTCTGACCGGGCATAAAGTCAATGACCTTGTTCTTGCAGAGCTCATCGAACTCGCCGGAGTGGGCGTCTTTGATACCCGCGACATCGCGCGCGTATTCGATAACCGCAATCTGCATTCCGAGGCAGATTCCGAAATAGGGAACATTGTTCTCTCTGGCGTATTTCGCCGCGAGGATCATGCCCTCGATTCCTCTGCCGCCGAAGCCGCCGGGGACGATTATTCCATCGAGGTGCGAGAGCTCCTGCTCGTAGTTCGCCTCGGTCAGATTCTCGGAATCGATCCAGTCGATGCGGATATGGGTGTTGAGAGTGTAGCCCGCGTGGCGAAGCGCCTCGGCAACGGACAGATACGCGTCATGGAGCTGGACATATTTGCCGACAAGACCTATCTTGACTTCCTTTTCGCGGTTCTTGATGCGGTGGACAAGCTCCGTCCACTCGTCGAGATCCGGCTCGGGAGCGTCTATATTCAGCTCGCGGCAGACGACGGACGAGAAGTTCGACTTCTCGAGCATCAGCGGAGCTTCGTAGAGATAAGGCAGGGTTATGTTCTCGATAACGCAGTCGGGCTTGACGTTGCAGAAGAGCGATATCTTCTTGAAGATAGCCTCCTCAAGCGGCTCGTCACAGCGCAGGACGATTATGTTCGGGTTGATGCCCATGCCCTGCAGCTCCTTGACCGAGTGCTGGGTGGGTTTGGACTTATGCTCGTCCGATCCACGCAAAAACGGCACCAGAGTGACATGGATGAAGAGGCTGTTCTCACGCCCCACCTCAAGAGATATCTGTCTTACAGCTTCGAGGAAAGGCTGGGATTCAATGTCACCTATAGTGCCGCCGATCTCAGTGATGACCACGTCAGCATCGGTTTTCTTGCCGACACGGTATACGAAATCCTTTATTTCATTTGTTATATGGGGTATGACCTGAACGGTCGAGCCGAGATACTCGCCGCGGCGCTCTTTGTTGAGCACGTTCCAGTATACTTTACCGGTGGTGAGATTCGAGTATTTGTTGAGATCCTCGTCGATGAAGCGCTCGTAGTGGCCGAGGTCGAGATCGGTCTCCGCGCCGTCTTCCGTGACGTAAACTTCGCCGTGCTGATAGGGGCTCATGGTGCCCGGGTCAACGTTGATATAAGGATCGAGCTTCTGCGCCGCTACCTTGAGTCCGCGCGCTTTGAGTATTCGTCCGAGCGACGCCGCAGTTATCCCCTTTCCGAGGCCGGATACGACGCCTCCGGTCACAAAGATGTACTTTGTCATTAATATCCCTCCGTATTTTATCTTTTTCTTTTTTATATACTTCTCCGGTTAAGGTTTCACGCGTACTTTCATTATATCATATTATAACACACCTTCCCTACCGACTTCTACGGTATTCTGTACTAAAAGCGAGTGCTTTGAAACCGAAAAATATGACAACGCGGTCAACTGCCCGCAAAACCCGATGAGATGCGGGGCGCTCGGTTCCGAAAAAGCAAAAAGCAAAGGCGTCCGCCGATGGGGGCACTGTCCCCGGGGGAATGAACGCCTTTGCTCATTTGAGGCGTATTTTATCATATTAAAAGACCCGTGTCAATCGCGTATTTTATATGTATCGCACTTTATTTTCCGAAACGGCTGAGAGAAAAGAGCGCCGTCGAAAAAATTTTTCCGGCGCGAGTTCAACTCCGCCGCATTTCTCAGAAAAGCGGTTACATCTTGCTCATAAAATTGCTTTTCAAAAAGCCCCGATTGCGGCTATTTGCACAAAAATAAAGAATTGTCCGAAAACGCCTTGACAAACGATTTTGCTGCGCGTATAATTCAGCGCATAAAGGCAATGGCGTCTTTGAACCGAACAGGTTCATTGACGCCATTTTTTATTTTTCGCCTTAAAACATGAAAAAGGAGCGCTAACTTATGAGCACAGTATCTGATTATTTCGGAAGTCTCGTTTTTGACGACAGAGTGATGAAAGCAATGCTTTCCGCCGATGTTTACCAGTCTCTCAAGAAGACTATTGACGAAGGAGCAAGCCTGAATAATGACGTCGCCAACGCAGTTGCCGCCGCTATGAAAGACTGGGCCGTTGAGCATGGCGCGACCCATTTCACCCACTGGTTCCAGCCCCTGACCGGCATCACCGCCGAGAAGCACGACAGCTTCATAACCCCCGCATCCGACGGACGCGTTATCATGGAGTTCTCGGGCAAGGAACTGATAAAAGGCGAGCCGGACGCATCGTCCTTCCCGTCGGGCGGACTCAGAGCAACATTTGAAGCCCGCGGCTACACCGCGTGGGATCCCACTTCCTACGCATTTATAAAAGACAAGACCCTCTGCATCCCCACGGCGTTCTGCTCTTATGGCGGCGAGGCACTCGACAAGAAAACGCCTCTGCTCCGTTCCATGCAGGCTCTCAACAAGCAGGCTCTTCGTATTCTCAGACTCTTCGGCAACACCGATGTAAAGTGCGTGCGCACCTCCGTCGGCCCCGAGCAGGAATACTTCCTTGTTGACAAGGCTCTCTATGAGCAGCGCAAAGACCTCGTCTTCTGCGGACGCACTCTTTTCGGCGCAAAGGCGCCCAAGGGTCAGGAGATGGACGACCACTATTTCGGAGTTATAAAGCCGAGAGTCGCCGCTTACATGGCAGACCTCAACGAAGAGCTCTGGAAGCTCGGCGTTCTTGCAAAGACCGAGCACAACGAAGTCGCACCGTCTCAGCATGAGCTCGCACCCATATACACCACAACGAACATCGCCACCGACCACAACCAGCTGACTATGGAGATCATGCAGAAAGTCGCCGCGAAGCACGGACTTGTCTGCCTGCTCCACGAGAAGCCGTTCGCCGGAGTCAACGGCTCGGGCAAGCACAACAACTGGTCCATGGCTACGGATACCGGAGTCAACCTCCTCACCCCCGGCGAGACCCCCTATGAGAACGCACAGTTCCTGCTGTTCCTCTGCGCGGTCATCAAAGCCGTTGACGACTATCAGGATCTGCTCCGCGTCTCCGTCGCGACCGCAGGCAACGACCACAGACTCGGCGCGAACGAAGCTCCGCCCGCAGTTGTCTCTATGTTCCTCGGCGACGAGCTGACCGCAGTTCTCGACGCTATAGAGAACGACGCGCCCTACAGCGGCAGCGAAAAGACAACAATGAAGCTCGGCGTTCATGTTCTGCCGAAGTTCACCCGCGACACCACCGACCGCAACCGCACATCGCCCTTTGCGTTCACCGGCAACAAGTTTGAGTTCCGTATGCTCGGCTCGTCGAACAGCATCGCCTGCGCGAACATCATGCTCAACGCCGCCGTTGCGGAGTCGCTCAAGATATATGCGGATCGCCTCGAAAATGTCGATGACTTTGAGACCGCTCTGCATGACATGATAAAGAAAACCATAAAAGACCACAAGAGAATCATCTTCAACGGCAACGGCTATGACGACGCATGGATAAAGGAAGCTACCGAGGAGCGCGGACTGCTGAATCTCCGCACCACTCCGGACGCTATGCCCGCGATGATTGCCGACAAGAACGTGAAGATGCTCACCGCTCACAAGATATTCTCACCCGCAGAGCTTCACAGCCGCTATGAGATACTTCTTGAGAACTACTCAAAGACCGTCAATATCGAAGCTCTGACCATGGTCGACATGGCGAGAAAAGAGATTCTCCCCGCAGTTGAGGGCTACACAAAGTCGCTTGCAGAAACCCTCGCCGCGAAGAAAGCAGCAGTCGCAGGTCTCCCCTGCAAATACGAGACCGCGACCATCGCGAAGCTCTCCGAGCTGTCCGATGAAATCGCCGACGCGACTGCGGACCTTGACGGCGAGATAGCAAAGTTCCAGGCTATCGAGGATGTCACCGAAGCGGCGAACGATATCAGAGACGTTATCCTCGGCAAGATGGATGCCCTGCGCGCCGTCTGCGACGAGGCTGAGACGATAACCGCCAAGGAGTTCTGGCCGTTCCCGACCTACAGCGACCTGCTCTTCAGCGTAAAATAAAAATCCACAACCCTTTTTACAATAACAAAAGCGCCCGAGTCGGGAGAAGTAACGCGGAATACCGCTCAAAGAGAGCATGGGACGGTGAGAGCCATGCAGCACAGGAGCCGCGCAAATAACACCCGACGAGCTGCAAGCCGAAAGGACTACCGAGTAGGTGCGCCGGACACGCCGACCGTTACAGCGGCGAGGCTTTCTTCGAAGCCGAAAAGAGAACAAAGATAGGTGGCACAGCGAGTTGGCACTTGCCCTATCGAATGCTTAAACTAACCGAAAGGAAAGATTACTATGTGTTCGATAATGGGTTACTGCGACTGCTGTGCCGCTTTTTCTGATTTTGAGGAAGGATTCAAAAAGACCGTTTCAAGAGGACCGGACGACAGCCGGATAATAGACACCGGCAAAGGACTGCTCGGCTTCCACCGCCTTGCGATAATGGGGCTGACCCCCGACGGGATGCAGCCGTTTGAATTGGACGGCAGCTATGTAGTCTGCAACGGCGAGATTTACGGCTACGAGAAGATAAAAGAGGAGCTCTCGAAGAAATATACATTCAAAAGCGGCTCTGACTGCGAGATACTTCTCCCGCTCTACCGCGAATACGGCACGGATATGTTCAAAATGCTCGACGCCGAGTTTGCGCTGATTATCTACGACGGCGAAGAGAAAAAATACATCGCCGCAAGAGACCCGATAGGCATCCGCCCGCTCTACTACGGCTACGATAAAAAAGGTGTTATCATGTTCGCGAGCGAGGCGAAGAACCTCGTCGGAATGTGCGGGCATGTTATGCCCTTCCCGCCCGGACACTACTACAAAGACGGCGAGTTTGTCCAGTACTGCGACATAGCGGCGGTTGACGAAGTCTGCCATGACGACCTTGAGACAGTTTGCAAAAACATCCGCGAAAAGCTCATCGCCGGCGTTGACAAGAGACTCGTCGCGGACGCAAAAGTCGGCTTCCTGCTCTCCGGCGGACTCGACTCCTCCCTCGTCTGCGCCATAGCGGCAAGACAGAGCAAAAAGCCGATACGCACCTTTGCAATAGGCATGAGCGAGGACGCTATCGACCTCAAATACGCAAAGGAAGTCGCCGACTATATCGGCAGTGACCACACCGAAGTCATCATGACAAAAGAGCAGGTCATAGACTCGCTCGAGGGTGTCATCCGTATGCTCGGCACATTTGATATCACAACTATCCGCGCGAGCATGGGTATGTACCTGCTGTGCAAATGGATACACGAGAACACGGATATCAGAGTTCTTCTGACGGGCGAAATCTCCGACGAGCTGTTCGGCTACAAATACACCGACTTTGCGCCGAGCGCGGAGGAGTTCCAGAAGGAGTCGCAGAAGAGAATAAGAGAGCTGCACATGTACGATGTTCTGCGCGCCGATCGCTGCATCTCTGTAAACTCGCTTGAAGCGCGCGTGCCGTTCGGCGATCTCGACTTTGTAAAATATGTCATGTCCGTCGACCCCGCTAAAAAAATGAACACCTACGGCAAGGGCAAATATCTGCTCCGCCACGCTTTCGAGGGCGATTATCTGCCCCACGATATACTCTTCCGCGAAAAGGCGGCATTCTCCGACGCGGTCGGTCACTCGATGGTCGACTACCTCAAGGAATACGCCGAGGGGCTCTACACCGAAGAGGAGTTCAAGGAGAAGTGCGAAAAATACACCCACGCAAAACCGTTCACGAAAGAATCCCTGCTCTACCGCGAGATATTTGAAAAGTACTATCCCGGCCAGTCCGAGATGATAGTCGATTTCTGGATGCCCAACAAGTCATGGGAGGGCTGCGATGTCAACGACCCGTCCGCCCGCGTGCTCTCAAACTACGGCGAAAGCGGAAAATAAAAAATGTCCCCCGCGCGGAAATTTGCCGTGCGGGGGATTTTGCAAATTGACTGTAAATTGATTTGAATGAAGCGTTTGCCCCGCAAACATGAAACGGCAGCTTTGCTGCCATGAAGTACTCGCTGACGCTCGTATGAAGTGAAGCGCATGACAGACTTTCGGCGTAATGCCGTCAAACTTCATATGGCGAAGCCATACTTCATTTTTCATGCACCGCAGGTGCGCTTCATTTGAAAAAAGCAGCCTGACGGCTTGGCAAAAGTGCCGTTTTTAGACTAACTTGCCAAATGATGACAGAGACGCAAAAAAGATTGTCCTCTGACTTCTATTATAATTGGAATATCCGCATCAATACCTGCTCAATTACAGCAAAGCATTTATATTGTAATAATGAAGCGTTTGCCCCGCAAACATGAAACGGCAGCTTCGCTGCCATGAAGCACTCGCTTACGCTCGTATGAAGTGACGCGCACGGCGGGCTTTCGGCGTAATACCGTCAAACTTCATATGGCGAAGCCATACTTCATTTTTCATGCACCGCAGGCGCGCTTCATTTGAAAAAAGCAGCCTGACGGCTGCTTTTTTCATGGCACCCCCTGGGGGAATCGAACCCTCAACTGCCCCTTAGGAGGGGGCTGTTATATCCATTTAACTAAGGAGGCGTATATGCTTTTTGACGCTCAATATTTTATCAGATAAGCTCTTCAAAGTCAAGAAGAATCGGTTCGGGCAAAACAATATAAAAACTTTTGGGATAATTGCCTGTTTTACATGGTATCATACATACAAATACACTTGAAATATTTACATTTATGTTATAAAATAATCAGTGGTGCAAGCGTAAAAAGCTGGCAAATTCAACTTTTGAAAGGACGATCAAAATGAGCGCACTTAACAAAAAGTCAGTTAAGGATATCGACGTTTCCGGCAAGAGAGTGCTGGTACGCTGCGATTTCAATGTCCCGCTCCAGGACGGCAAAATCACCTCGGACAAGAGAATTGTTGCCTCCCTCCCCACTATCAAATATCTTATCGATCATCACGCAAAGGTTATTCTTTGCTCCCATCTGGGCAGACCCAAGGGCGAGTTCAAGCCCGAGTTCTCCCTTGCTCCCGTAGCCGCAAGACTTTCCGAGCTTCTCGGTCAGGACGTCAAGATGGCTAAAGACGTTATCGGCGACAGCGCAAAAGAGCTTGCCGCTAATCTCAAGGACGGCGAAGTCATGCTCCTTGAGAACGTGCGTTTCCACGCAGAAGAGACCAAGAACGATCCCGCATTCTCGAAGGCTCTTGCCTCCCTTGCGGACATCTATGTAAATGACGCTTTCGGCTCGGCTCACAGAGCTCACTCCTCCACAACCGGCGTTGCCGACTATCTGCCGGCAGTCTGCGGCTTCCTCATTCAGAAGGAGATCGAGTTCATGGGCGGCGCTCTTGAGAATCCGAAGAGACCCCTCGTCGCTATCCTCGGCGGCGCAAAGGTATCCGACAAAATCGGCGTTATCAACAACCTTCTCGACAAGGTCGACGTGCTCATCGTCGGCGGCGGAATGGCCTATACTTTCTTCGTCGCCAAGGGCTATCATGTCGGCACCTCCCTGTTTGAGGCCGACAAGGTCGAGCTTGCCAAGGAAATGATGAAGAAGGCAGAGGATAAGGGCGTTAAGTTCCTTCTCCCCATAGACAATGTTATCAGCAACGAGTTCGCAGAGAACGCCGAGTACAAGACCATTAACTCCGACGAGTTCCCGGACGGCTGGATGGGCATGGACATCGGCCCCAAGACCCGCGAGCTGTTCGCAAACGCCATAAAGGGCAGCGGAACCGTTATCTGGAACGGCCCGATGGGCGTCTCCGAGTGGGATCACTTCGCAGGCGGCACCATTGCCGTTGCAACCGCTGTTGCTGACAGCGGCGCTATCTCCATCATCGGCGGCGGCGATTCCGCAGCTGCTGTTCAGAAGCTCGGCTTCGCCGACAAGATGAGCCACATCTCCACCGGCGGCGGCGCATCTCTCGAGTTCCTCGAGGGCAAGGAGCTGCCCGGCATAGCTGCGCTCAACGACAAATAATTATCCGCAATTTTCAGCCCGCGGGCGGCAAACCCGCGGGATTTTTCAGGAAGGAAGGAAGTTTCAGAATGAATAAGCAGCTCAGAAAACCCGTTATCGCGGGCAACTGGAAAATGAACAACACTCCCGCAGAGGCTACCGCTCTCATCGAGGCTCTCAAGCCCCTTGTAAAGGACGCCGACTGCGAGGTCGTCTGCTGTGTCCCCTATATCGATCTCTATGCGGCTCTTGAGGCTGCAAAGGGCAGCAACATACAGATAGGCGCCGAGAACTGCCACTGGGCAGAGAAAGGTGCATTCACCGGCGAAGTCAGCGCGAAGATGCTCAAGGCGGCAGGCGTACCCTATGTTATCATAGGCCACAGCGAGCGCAGACAGTATTTCGGCGAGACCGATGTCACCGTTCGCAACCGCGTCAGAGCCGCTCTCAACGAGGGTCTGAAAGTCATCCTCTGCGTCGGCGAAGTCCTCTCCGAGCGCAAGGACGGCATCACCTCTCAGATAGTCAGCGCGCAGACCGAGATAGCTCTCGGCGGCGTATCCGCTGATGAGCTCAAGAACATCATCATCGCCTACGAGCCCGTCTGGGCTATCGGCACGGGCGAGACCGCAACTCCCGAGCAGGCGAACGAGGTCTGCGCCGTTATCCGTTCTCTTATCGAGAGACTTTACGGCAAGGACGCCGCGGACGCTATCGTTGTCCAGTACGGCGGATCGATGAACGACAAGAACGCCGCAGAGCTGCTCGCTCAGCCCGATGTCGACGGCGGTCTCATCGGCGGAGCTTCGCTCGTTGCAGAGAAGTTCACCGCTATAGTCAACGCCGCAAGCGCAAAATAAACAAGATTTGCCGCCGGTCGGTCACATGCCGAACCGGCGGTAATTGAAAGGAAAGTTAAAATGAGTAAAAAGCCTGTGCTTCTTTGCATCATGGACGGCTTCGGCAAGAATCCCGACACCTACGGCAACGCTATCGCCGCGGCGAAGAAGCCGAATCTCGACAGAATATTCGCGGAAAATCCGATGACATATATCGGCGCATCGGGTCTCGATGTCGGTCTGCCCGACGGACAGATGGGCAACAGCGAGGTCGGCCACACCAATATAGGCGCCGGCCGCGTTGTGTATCAGGAGCTCGTGCGCATAACCAAGGCTATCGAGGACGGCTCGTTCTTCAAGAATCCCGCTCTCGTTGACGCCATGGAGAACTGCAGGAAGAACAACTCCGCGCTTCATCTCGCGGGTCTGCTCTCAAACGGCGGCGTTCACAGCCACAACACCCACCTCTATGCGCTGCTGAAGATGGCAAAAGATTTCGGCATCGAAAAAGTTTTTGTCCACTGCCTCATGGACGGACGCGATGTCTCCACAACCTCCGGCAAGGGCTTCATCGAGGAGCTTGAGCAGAAGATGAAGGAGATAGGCGTCGGCAAGATAGCTACTGTCGAGGGACGCTACTACGCCATGGACAGAGAGCGCAAGTTCGACCGAGTCGAAAAGACCTATCGCGCCATGACGAGCCTTGATGCTCCGAAGTTCGACGACGCAGCCGCAATGATGGAGAAGTCATATGCCGGCGGCGTGACCGACGAGTTCATCGTCCCCTGCGTCAGCAAGGATGCCGAGCCCGTCAAGAACGGCGACAGCATCGTGTTCTTCAATTTCCGTCCCGACAGAGCGCGTGAAATTACCAGAGCATTCGTCGATCCCGATTTCGACGGCTTCAAGCGCGAGAAAGAGCCTAAAGTCTTCTATGTCTGCATGACTCAGTATGAGGCGGAGATGCCCAACGTCGAAGTCGCATTCAAGCCCGAGAGAATAGACATGCCCCTGGGCGAGGTATTCAGCAAGGCGGGTCTTCGCCAGCTGAGAATCGCCGAGTTCACAAAATATGCCCATGTCACATTCTTCTTCAACGGCGGCGAAGAGACGGTCTACGAGGGCGAGGACAGAATCCTCATCGACTCCCCCGATGTCGCGACCTATGATCTCAAGCCCGAGATGAGCGCATACGAAGTCACCGACACGCTTGTTGAGAAGATCAACGAGGACATCTACGATGCGATAATCCTCAACTTTGCAAACTGCGACATGGTCGGTCACACCGGCGTGTTCGATGCGGCTGTCAAGGCAGTTGAGGCGGTCGACGCCTGCGTCGGCAGACTCGTTGACCTCGTCGCTTCCAAGGGCGGCGTAACGCTCATCACTGCGGATCACGGCAACGCAGACCGCATGATAGGCGACGACGGCAAGCCCTTCACCCCGCACACGACGAACCCCGTTCCGTTCGTTGTTGTCGGCTATCCTTGCAAGCTCCGCGAGGGCGGCAAGCTCGGCGATATCGCGCCGACCATGCTCGAGATAATGCATCTCCCCCAGCCCGAGCAAATGACAGGCAAGAGCCTGATAGTAAAATAAGACAAAAGTATAAACCCCGGAGTTTTCGATAAGCTCCGGGGTTTCAGTCTGTCGAAAAAGTCCGTCATGCACGGTCTCAAGGCTCCACTGTGTAAGGGGAGCTGTCACGGCAAAGCCGTGACTGAGGGGTTGTTGCGTAAAAGTTCAAAATACCCGACAATTTTGAAAAATTACAACTTATTCAAAGCAATGCCTCCATTTACACAAGAGAGGCATTGATTCTGAGCCCTGCGAAGCCCAAAAAACGGGTTTATCGATAAGCTGTAACCCCGGAGTTTTTGATAAAAGCTCCGGGGTTTTATTATATCTTTATCTGCCTATAGGCGATATACTCGCGGTCGTATGTGTAGGTTATGTGCAATATTCCGTCCCGCTCGGTTATCGCGGGATAGGAGAACTCGCCGCCCTCCCTGTCCTCAAGGCGCATGAGCAAATTGAATGTCTCGCCGCCGTCCTCGGAGACGAGCAGATCGAGCGGCGAACGGCCGCCCCAGTTCTTTTTGACCGGGTTGCAGACGAGATAAATCTTCCCGTTCCCGGCGAGCACAAGATCGATGCCGCTGTTGTTGTTCGGCATCTTCGTGCGGTAAGCTCTGCACCATGTCTCGCCCTCATCGGACGAATCGCTGCGGTATATCCTGCCACGCGAGGTTCTTGTGAGCATATGCACATTTCCGTCCTCGCTCTGCCACAGGGTCGGCTGGATCATCGGGACATAAAAGCCCCTGAGCGACTTTGTCGGCACGGTGCGCATACGCTTCCATGTGCGGCAGTCGTCGTTCGAGATATCAACAAAACAGACCCAGAGCGTATTTCTTTCGTCCGAGGCTGGCGCTATGACCCTGCCGCTCCTGAGCCTTATCGGCTTGTTCTTGACAGGTCCTCTGCCGCCGCCGATGTCTTCGGGCACGAGCTCGGCGGGCTCAGTCCAATCGACGCCGTTATCCGAGAGCGAAAAATACGTCTTCCACATCGGTATCTTCTTGCCGACTTTGAAAAAGAGCATTATCTTCCCATCCGCACGTCGAAAAAGCACCGGGTTCCAGTGCGGGATATTGCTGTCCGCGCTGACCCTGACCGGCTCGCTCCAGCCGCTTTCGCTGCGCACGCTCGTCAGAATATCGACATCGTCGGCACTCTCTTTCGTGCCGGCAAACCATGCGGCGACAACTCTGCCGCCGTCCAGCGGCAGAACGGTCGAGGCATGGCAACTCTCAGTCGGCTTGTTTTCAAATATAAATTCCTTCAAATCTTCCAAAGCTTATCCCTTACCTTAACTTTTGTTGTTATCATTATAGAATCCCGCGCCCCGGAATGTCAACTTCGGGGCGCAAATTTCAACTCATTTTCAAACAATATATTTCGCGCATCGAACCATTTCCGCAAATTACATTTATATTTTAAATTTTTCTCTCAATCATTGACAGTATTGCCATAAAATGGTACAATGGAGTCGAAATAGGGTATAGGTCAAATATAGGAGGTCTTTAAAAATGGAATCATTGGGTATCGTCAGGAAGATTGACGAGACCGGACGCATCGTACTGCCAAAGGATTTCAGGCGCAGGCTCGCGCTTGAGCCCAACGCGGACGCGGTGGAGCTTTTTGCGGACGGAGATCAGATCATCATCCGCAAATATGCCGCGCGCTGTATCTTCTGCGGCTCGTCCGACGACACGATCGAGTTTTCCGGCAAGCGAGTCTGCAAAGACTGCTCTTCGAGACTCAGCGAAGTCATTCGACTTCAAAGCAAATAATAACACAGAGAGAAAAATCCGCCGAATGTTTTTTCGGCGGATTTTTGCTATTCAATATTTTTTACAGCTTCTCTATAGCCTCGACGGCGTCCTTTACATACTTGTCGCCGACAAGCTCCGCCGCGCCCTCGTCAACGAGCTTCGCGGTCTTTTCTTCCATCGGGATCCTGCCGAGCACGGGCACTCCGAGCTCCTTGGCGGTCTCATCGATGTGACTCTCGCCGAACACCTTTATCTGCCTGCCGCAGTCCGGGCAGAGAACATAGCTCATGTTCTCGACCAATCCTAGTACGGGGATGTTCATCATTTTTGCCATGTTGAAAGCCTTTTTGACTATCATTGTGACAAGATCCTGCGGGGTCGTGACGATAATTATTCCGTCGACGGGCAGGCTCTGGAAAACGGTCAGCGGCACATCGCCCGTTCCGGGAGGCATATCAACGAACATGTAGTCGACATCACCCCAGACGACCTCCGACCAGAACTGCTGAATAACTCCGGCAATAACCGGTCCGCGCCAGACGACCGGTGCATCCTCTTTTTCGAGCAGGAGATTGACTGACATTATTTTTATCCCGGTCTTGCTCTCCATGGGCAGAAGTCCGCGCTCGTCGCCGACGGCGTTGCCGTGGAGACCGAACGACTTCGGTATGGACGGACCGGTGACATCGGCGTCCATTATAGCGGTCGCGTGTCCGCGCGCCTGCATAGCAGAAGCGAGCAGGCTCGTCACAAGGGACTTGCCGACGCCGCCCTTTCCGCTGACTACGCCGATAACTTTTTTAACGTTGCTGAACTGACCGCACGGAACGCGCAGGTCTTTTTCAGAGCACTTTGATGAGCATGTTGAGCAATCGTGTGTGCATCCTTCACTCATTTTAAAACTTCCTTTCGGTTATATATCTGTTGAATATCTTTTAGTATATGCATCGTCCGCATGGACAACACATCGATTATCAATAAAATCGGATCTGCCTTTTATTGCTGGGATTGAGACTTTTGGGCATTTCCTGTCGTCGAGGTCGCCGACCCCTACAAAAGCGCTTATATGAGAAACTTGTTATTTTGCTATGATCTTTTCAACAACCCAGAGTATGCCGTAGATGATCGGCTGATGGGCTATGTATATCACGAGCGCGTGGCGTCCGAGAAAACACAAAGCCTTTGAGCGCTGGCGATAAGTGAACGCGGGGAATCTGCCGTTCGTCGCATATACACCGACGAATGTGCCGGTCAGGAACATAAACAGATGCGGCAGCAGCGGAAAATAATCCGCCGAATGGAACGAGGAGTTGAAAAATCCGAGCGGCATGAAGTAGTTGGTTCTGTAGAGCACGGCGGGCAGATTAAAAGTCTTAAGCCCCGCTATGCCGACATAGCCGGCCGACACGCCGTAGGTGAAAATATATATTGCTATACATACTATAATACCTACTATCGGGTTTATCTTATCGAGTCCCGCGCGCAGCGCCGAGAAGATGAGCATCGACAGCGAGAGCAGATGGAGGATACCGAAATATATCTCCGCGCCCTCGAAGTGCATCATCGGCATAATAACAGCCGTCACGACGGTCAGCGCGAGCGCGACGCATAAAAGGCGCACGCCTCGTTTAGTATTATTGTGAGACAGGCGCGAGGATATGCCCGATATGACTATAAACAGCGCCGCAAAAAACGGCTCTGCAGGGGTGAAAAAATCGAGCAGCTTCGTTCCGATTGCAATGTTGAAGAACTCGGACATGCTGTAAAACGCATGATAGAACACCATGCAGAAAACGGCAAGCCCGCGAAGCTCGTCGAGCAGATATATTCTTTTCTTTCCGGCTGCCACGGCGCACCTCCCTGTATTCGGTAATGTATATTCTATCACAACCGCTCTATTTTGCAAGCCTTTCTTGACAACAGACGTGGTTTCGCCGTATAATTTTATAGTATGTCAATACGACTTCAAATAAAACGGCAAAGGATGGGCTCAGCATGAAAGACACCTATGAATCCCCGCTCAACTCCCGCTACGCGAGCGACCGAATGAAATATATCTTCTCGCCGGACTTCAAATTCAGAACATGGCGCAGGCTCTGGATAGCTCTCGCAGAGAGCGAAAAGGAGCTCGGGCTCAACATAACGGACGAGCAGATAGCCGAACTCAAGGCACATAAGGACGACATAAACTATGATGTCGCCGCCGCCCGCGAAAAAGAAGTCCGTCACGATGTCATGTCCCATGTTTACGCCTACGGAGTGCAGTGCCCGAACGCCAAGCCGATAATCCATCTCGGCGCGACCTCCTGCTATGTCGGCGACAACACCGATGTAATAATTATGCGCGAGGCGATGCTGCTCATCCGCAAGGAGCTTGTCAATCTGCTCAATGTCCTCGCGAAATTTGCCGTTGAATATAAGGACATGCCCTGCCTTGCATTCACCCATTTCCAGCCCGCTCAGCCCACGACTGTCGGCAAGCGCGCGGCACTCTGGCTCAACGAATTTCTCATGGACTTCCAGAACCTCGAGTTCCAGCTCTCACAGCTCAAACTTCTCGGCTCAAAGGGCACGACCGGCACGCAGGCGTCGTTCATGGAGCTTTTTGACAATGACACCGACAAAGTCAAGGCCCTCGACAAGATGATAGCCGAGAAGATGGGCTTTGACAGCTGCTTCGCAGTCTCCGGTCAGACATATTCGAGAAAGCTCGACTATCAGATGCTGACCGTCCTCTGCGGCATAGCGATGTCGGCGACAAAGTTCTCAAATGACATCCGTCTGCTCCAGCACATGAAAGAGATAGAAGAGCCGTTCGAGAAGCATCAGATCGGCTCGTCGGCGATGGCATATAAGCGCAACCCGATGAGAAGCGAGCGCATAGCCTCGCTCTCGCGATATATCATAGCGGACATACAGAACACGGCGATGACCTCCGGCGCGCAGTGGTTTGAGCGCACGCTCGACGACTCGGCGAACAAGCGCCTGAGCGTCCCCGAGGCGTTCCTCGCCGCCGACGCAGTACTCGACCTGTGCATCAATGTTGCGGACGGACTCGTAGTATATCCGAAGATGATAGAGAAGCACCTGCTTGAAGAGCTGCCGTTCATGGCGACCGAAAACATCATGATGGAGGCGGTCAAGCGCGGCGGAGACAGGCAGGAGCTGCACGAAAAAATCCGCGTTCACTCAATGGACGCCGGCAGAGTCGTCAAGGTCGAGGGCGGCAAGAACGATCTGCTCGACAGGATAGCCGCGGACAGCGCGTTCGGCGTAACGCGCGAGGAACTCGAGGGCATAATGAAGCCCGAAAACTTCGTCGGCCGCGCTCCCCAGCAGACCCAGGAATTCGTGGACAACGAGATTCAGCCGATACTTGACAAATACTCCGACCTACTCGGACTTGATGTTGAAATAAAGGTGTAAAGAATGGAAAAACTAAAGGCAATATTCAAAAAGCTAGTCAACAAAGAGACGATACTCTATGTCGTCTTCGGCGTGCTGACAACGCTCGTCAACTTCGTCGCGTTCAAGCTGTTCACGATGGTGTTCGACAAGCTCATATCCTCGCAGCTCGGCGTTCACATCTCGAACGTTCTCGCATGGATATTCGCGGTCGCATTCGCCTATGTCACGAACAAGCTGTTCGTCTTCGAGAGCAAGAGCTGGAAGGGCAAGGTGCTCGCAAAAGAGATTCCGTCGTTCGTCGCGGCAAGACTCTTCTCCCTCGGCGTCGAGGAGCTCGGACTCATTATCTTCGTAAACTTCCTGCACTTCGACAGCAAGGTTTTCCACATTCCGCTGATAAACTTCGACCTCAGCGGCGAAATGACTGCAAAAATAATCCTCGCAGTCGTCGTGGTTATTCTCAACTACTTCTTCAGCAAGCTCGTTATCTTCAAAAAGAAGAAAGCTCCAGAGCAGGAAAAGGCAGAATAAATCAAAAATAGCAGTATGAATCTCCCGTCAAACACGCGGCGGGAGATTTTTTCGGCAAATCCGAACTTTTTATGCAAAAAGGCTTGCAATTTCTGAAAAAGTGTGTATAATATAATAACGCACTGAGGAACAGAATATATCGCGGAGTAGAGCAGTTGGTAGCTCGTCGGGCTCATAACCCGGAGGTCGCAGGTTCAAGTCCTGCCTCCGCAACCATATCAAGCGGATGTAACTGATTTCAGTTACATCCGCTTTTTCTCGCCATGTCCGGAGCAGGTTTATGCCTGCTCCGTTTTTTCGTCTAACCTGTCTCTGTCATACTCCGAGCACGGTCACGCAACCGTACTCCTTCAGTGTTTCCGTCATCCATGCGTCCATTTCTGTAATAATCTCTCTTGTTGTGACGCAATAGTTTGCAGAGGCCTCTTTAATCTTTTCCCATTGTTCCGTATTAATTTCGCATCCGCATGTAAACATATCGAATTCCGGTATGACTTCGGAAAACAAAGGTTCAAGATCCAAAAAGTAAAAATGGTCATCCCAAAGATACATGGAGTCTTTACGATGAGATTCATCTGTGACGCGTCCCTTTTGAAACTCAATATCGCAGGTTGAGTCCCCGCGTTCGAAATCATCGAAAAAGTAATGCCCGTTTGTTTTGTAATCCCAGTCCATGATAAAACCTCCTTTTTAACAGAATACCATATTCAGAGTCCGAAAAACAGTACAGTGATAAGATTTTTCGTAGCGGGTCATGCCCGCTATGTCTTTATGCCGATAAAAACGCTTGCTATGCAGGCGGAATGTACGGACTTAAGTGTCCGTATTGCAAAAGCTTTATAAAATGATATAGTGATTGAGGTAAATCGTAATTTGCGGGAGGATATTATGCGTTTCGGTTTCAGGCAAATGAAAAACGAAGATATTTCCGTATTTATTGATGAGATGTTTGAGATTTTAGCAAGCAACATGAGTGCTGTTGCTCCGACGGGGAATTCCTATGACGAGGATTACAAAACCTGGTCGGAAAGCGCAGTACCTGCATGGCGCGAAGGAAAGCGCAGTGTAATTCTGATTTTTTGCGAAGATAAGCTGTGCGGATTCTTTCAATATTTCGTAAACGATACGACCTTCAGAATGGATGAAATACAGTTTAAGAAAGAATATCAGGGGTGCGGATTATTCGCCGAACTGTATCATTACTTAACAACAGTGATCCCCGCCGGGACAAGATATGTTGAGGCATTCGCACGAAAAGAAAATCTGAAGTCTCAGGGAATTTTAGAGCATCTCGGTCTGTCGGTCGTCGGAGAGAGCAAAAACGGTAACTCTCTGCATTTCAAGGGTGAGTATAAGGCTTTGTCGGAACGGAATTATTTTTATAAAAACGCCGCGGCGTCTTGTCCTCCGGCACCGATATGTTTTTGCGCTTAACAAAAGGCGCTTAAAGAGCAAAAACCAAATAAAAGAAGGTCATAATCCGCGCCGGCAGACGTGAATTATGACCTTTATATTTTGCTCTTCGGTCTGCGCCGAATGCGAAGCCCCGATTTTATTTTACTTTGTTCTTCCCAGTTATCCTGAACGTGAGCTCAATCATCGTTATCATCAGAACGAAGAAAAAGATGAGGTAGAATGGCATTATCTTAAAGCTTACAGCATTGCCGAGCAGCCCGAACAGCGGCGGAATGAATGTCGAGCCGACATAGGCGCCCGCCATCTGTATTCCGATTATAGCACCCGAGTTCTCCGCCCCGAAGTTGTTCGGCGTGGAGTGTATTATGCACGGATATATCGGCGCGCAGCCGAGCCCGATTATGACAAAAGCCGCGGCGGCGAGGAAATAAGAATTCATCGGCACGAACAGGCAGCATATGCCGCAAAGGAGAATCGCCGTTCCCGTTATTATCATTTTGCGGTCGCCGAGCTTATCCGTGATAAAGCCGCTTATAAACCGCCCGACGGTGATGCCTATATAAAACAGCGACGCGAATGTAGCCGCGCGCTCTGCGGATATGCCCTTGACTTCAACGAAATATGTGCTCGCCCACTGCATGGCGGTCGTTTCTGCTGCGCAGTAGGCGAAAAAGCCGATGAGTAGGAACGGCACTCCCTTTATTTTCAGCGCGCCGACGAGTCCGACGCTCTTTTTCTCCGTCTCGTCCGTCGCCTTGTTGACTTTCCACACCGGTAGGGTCACGAGCAGGAGTATCGCTATCGCGAGCTGTATCGCGCCGACTATGCGGCAGCCGCTGTTCCAGGTCTTGTTTGTCAGCGCATAGCCCATGATAAACGGGCTGACTATCGTCCCGACGCCCCAGAAGCTGTGCAGCCAGCTCATGTGCTTTGCCTTGTAGTGCAGGGCGACATAGTTGTTGAGCGCTGCGTCTATCGCGCCCGCTCCGAGCCCGTAAGGCACGGCGAAAACAATAAGCATCCAGAAGCGGCTCGAAAAAGAGAAACCGAACAGCGCGATGACCGTCAGGAACACGCTTATCACCGTGACTATCCGCGTGCCGAGTTTTCTGTTGAGCCTATCCGACATCAGGCTCGACACAATCGTTCCACCGGATATTACCATTGATACGATGCCCATATACGATATCGGCACGCCGAGCTCAAGATGCACGACCGGCCAGCCCGAGCCGAGAAGCGAATCGGGCAGCCCGAGGCTGATAAAGGCGATATAGATAAGTGCAAGCAAAAACGAATACATTCGGGTTCTCCTTGTCTGCGCGGCGCAGCACCGCATGAAATCATATAACTTATAACATAAATAGATTTTTCTGTCAATAAATCCGCCAAGCGATTTTATAATTTTGAACCACAGGTTCAATGACAAAATCTTCGCCGCGATGTAAAATATCGGCATAACAAACAGCGAGGTGAAAGATATGAATCTCAAAGAAGCATTCAGATATCAGAATAAAATCCAGGCGCTCATGTGCGAGGCAGAGAATATTCTCCGCAACAGGGCGAACATAACAAAAGTCACCAACACCAATCTGCGCCACAAGGTCATGCCGGAGGCATCCGACGAGACGGTCGTTGAAATTCCCGAGACCGAATACTGCGGCAAAATAACCGATGTCGCGCTGTTTCTCGTATTTCTTCTCGAAGAGAAGTCGGCGCTCACCGCCGCGATACGCAGGGCGAAGAACAATCTCGACATAGACATGGACAGCGAGGTTGCGCTCAACTCCGCGCGTCAGACCGTCGCCGAGATTTTCAGGACGATGAACGGCATCCGCAGCTCAGAGCAGACCATTGCAAACGGCGGCACGGGCTACCGCTTCAACACCGACGGCAATCAGGTCACCTACCGCTGCGACGTGCGCCGCGTCACGACGATAAATTACGATCGCAATGTCATCCGCGCCGAGCTCGGCAGGCTCGACAGAGCCGCCGATGAGATGTCCGCAAAGCTCGACATCTGCATGGTCACATCCTCGGTCGATTACACTCCCCCGTTTGATGTGAACTCCGGATTCGCCGACGCTTTCGAAAATTATCTCGAAAACAGACGCTGACTTTATGCCCGGCTGTTCCGGGTGCGGCAGGATAAGAGAACGCAGGATCGGTTCAGGTGCAGATGAACTGTAACGCTGCACGTCAACTCCCGGAAATCCGGAACTCAACTACTTACTTATTGATTAAAACGATGTTCGCTTCCGTCCGCGCCAAAAGCTCAATCGCTTTTCGCTTTGACGCAAACGCGCTCCTATCTCTATATTCCACTCACGCCGCGCCCAATATCTTTGTTTTTTGCCGCTTTCGGCATCGAAGCCCCGGCTTCATTCGCAGGCATTCGGGAAATATTTTCCCGACGCGCCGCAAAATTGATCATGCCGCATCGGACTTCTGACGCATCCGGAACAGCCGGGCATAGAAATGACTCGAACAGCAGGCATCTTCCTGCTGCTCGCTGTAACTTTTGATATTTTTGACGGGAACCAGTATCTGATCCATGGGCACGCCGAGGAGATTCCCGAGCGCGTAGAGGTTATCTACAGTCGGAAGGCTCTCGCCGTTCTGCCATTTATAGACGGCGCGGGGCTCCTCAAAGCCGAAATAGCTCTGGATGTCCCGAACCGTCAGCTCGCGTTCGATGCGCAGGCGGCGGATATTGTTTCCCGTTGCCGCGAGGTCGATGACCGGGAAGAACTTCGTGTTCATATGAACACCTCCTTGAAGAGTGATACTATAAGATAGCAGAAAGCGAAGAAAAAAGCAAGGAAAATTTTATACACCGGGCAAATTTTTTTTGCCCCCATGAAAGGAGAAAAAAATGAAAAAGATGGTTCCGCTCTCGAAGCAGAGCAAAAAAGAGCGGCGCAAATATTATGCGTCAAAGCGCGGGTCGTGGAACGGGGTTTCGCCCGTGACGCGCGTTGTGCAAAGCCGCAAAATATATGACCGCAAGCGCATGAAATCAGCCGACAGAAAGATATGCGCAGAGTGAATCTCCCCCGCAGAGCAATTCCGCGAGGGAGATTTTATATTATTTTATCAGCGAGAACACGAACACGACTATCCCGAGCACGACGAGGACGACGCCGGTCGCGCGGTTGAGGGTCTTGGGCTGAGCTTTGTTCGCTAACACTGCGGCGATGCGCGCCCAGATGAGCGTGAACACGACACACAAGATAAGCACAGTCATGTCGGGCATTCCGCCTATCGCAAAATGCGATATCGCGCCGGTGAGCGCGGTAAAAGTCATGATAAATACGCTCGTGCCGACCGCGGTTTTCAGCTCATAGCCGAGCACTGTGGTGAGGATAAGCAGCATCATCATGCCGCCGCCTGCGCCGACGAATCCGCAGATAAGACCGATTATCGTTCCGCAGATAACGGACTGTATCGCACGCTTTTTCGCCGGGACTTTTTCCATCGCCTCTTTCGTCGTCATGACCGGGCGGACGATGAATTTTATTCCGAGCAGGAATGTCATTATGACCGAGAAGCTGCCCATCGTTGCCGACGGGAGCAGGCTCGCGAGATAGCTGCCGACGACTGTGAACGCGAGGACGGTCGCCATCATAATGAGTCCGTTTTTTATATCGAGGTTCTTTTTCTTGCCGTATGTATACGCCGAGACGGCGCTCGCGAGCACATCGGAAGCGAGCGCGATGCCGACCGCCATATATGGATCCATCCCGAGGAAAGTTATGAGCATCGGGCTTATGACCGCCGCCGCGCTCATGCCGGCAAAGCCCGTGCCGAGTCCCGCGCCCATTCCGGCGAAAAATGTTACGAGTACTGTTATAAATATTTTCATTTCTCTCACCCTTTGAGCATCTCATCGAGATTGCGGTCAATAATCCCAACCGTCTCGGTGAAGTTTTTTTTCATTTCGTCCGTCGTGTTTTCAAACAGCATATCGAAAAACGACTGCTGGAGCTGCCTCCCGCGCCCGACTATCGGCTGAGCCTTTTCGGTCAGCGAGAGGCGTATTTTTCTCCTGTCGCCCTCGATATTCGTGCGCTCAATATAGCCGTCTTTTGCAAGCTTTTCGACATTGACGGAGACGAGATTCGCCTTTATCTTTCTGACATTGACTATGTCGCCTGCGGTGCTGTAATCCGGGTTGTTCGCGAGAAACATCAGGATATCAAACGCCGTCTGCGGTATGTTCAGCTCACGGCAGAGCGGCTTGCAGACTGCGTTATACGCCGCCGCAAGTTTCTTCGGGAAGTCTATTCCCATGTTCATGCTATCATCTCACTTCAAATTTAGATAGTTCATTTTTGAAGTATTATAATCCAATACAGCGCATTTGTCAACAGCCGACGGCAAGTTATGTCCCGCTCTGAAATCTGTTGCAAAATCCGCGCCCGCCGTGTACAATAGACATACTGAAAATTCGGAGGATTCTATGTCTACTTACAACTCAAGAGCCGCTGTGCAATCGATAATGGCTATCGCGGAGAGTGAGAATTCAAAGCCCGGCCGCGTCACGATGCCGAAAGTATTTCTCGGTGTCGGGATATTCGACGTTATCGCGATGGGCGTTGGTATATATTTTTCTCTGCGGTTTAAAGAGATAATCCCCGCCGTAATATTTTCGATTTTAGCCCTGCTCGGGATTTTTCTCATCATCGGATATTTCAACCAACGGATATATTACAGCGCCGACAAATTCGTCAACAGCAACCTCTGGGGAGTCAAGCGCACCTATAGCTACGGCGACATAAGCGGAATAATGGGCTATGGCAGAAACACGGATGTCAAGATATATATCGGCGACAAAAAAATCGCTATTGACCGCATGGCGGTCGGCAAAAAGGAATTTATCGAATTTGCTCTCAAGCGTCACCGCGAGCTGAAACATAAAAACATTCCGCTGCTCCGGGCGGCAAAAAAGAAAGATCTGTTCAACGGCAACATCGCAAATCCCGGCGAATTCATCGCGGTTTACATAATAATTGCGATCGGCGCCGCTCTGCTTTTCGGTATAATGCTGTTCGTTGAGTTCAGTCCGCAGACGCCGGAAACCGATCTTCGTTATTCCACCGTCGCGTTCAACAGCTGTGAGGTATATGGCGACGAGCTGTGGCTGCGCACCGACGGCGACATGGACTACAAAATAGCCCACTACGACGAAGTGCTCCCCGATGTGGACGCTTTTCTTGCAAAATACAAAAGCGGCGGCGTTTTGAAGCTCGGCTATCAGTCGGTCAGCCCGAGACACGACCCCGACTATTACAGAGTATATTACGCCCGGGGCGCAGCGAACGAGATGTTCGTAACGCAGGAGAAGGAGTGCGAAGTCCGCGCACGCCACACAAAAGAGGAGCGCCCGAAAATCATCGCGCTTTTCTCGGCGCTCATGCTCTTCCTGCTGAGCATCATACCGGGAAGCATCTACGCCGGTCGGCACGCGGACACGCTGAACCCGAAAATAGTCCGCATCTTCTTCAAGCCCGATTATATTCTCTGTTCGGGAGGTTCCGCGCCGAAGATAAAAAGACGCGGAAAGAAATAAAAAGTCAATAAGCGAGAACGGCAGCCGCAGCAGATTTATTGCTGCGGCTGTTTTGCCACAAAATCGAGCCGATTGCGCGGCGGGTTGTCGTGCTCTGCAAAAAGCTCAGCAAAAAAAACGGACAAAGTCAAGCTCCGTCCGTCTGCAATTCTATTAAAATAATCTCCGGCCTGTTGTTGACGCGAAATGGGAAAATGCTGTTGCCTATGCCGCGGCTGACAAGCATTTTCGTTTTTCCCTCGGAAAACAGTCCCGCGTCATATTTCGGAAACAGCCCCTGATTCGGAGCCGCCAGACCGCCTATAAACGGCAGGCGGAACTGACCGCCGTGCGCATGGCCGCTCAGGACAAGGTCCGCATTGCAGGTTGCGTAAACATCAAACAACTCCGGTCGGTGGGAAAGCAATAAAGTAAAGCCGTCATCCTTGTCAAAAAGCGCTTTCAGCTGCGACTCCATTATCGCCTCTTCGTCATGGAATAAGTAGTCGGAGCTGAAGCTCGGGTCCTTTACACCGATAAGAGTGATTTTTTCGCCATCTCTCTCCACTTCCGTCTTTTCGTTTTCGAGCACGGTTACACCGAGCTTTATTAAGCCGGTCTTTAAAGCGTCATATTCCGATGCCCTCGCCTCGTGATTGCCGGTGACATAATAGCAGGGCGCGATTTTGACCGCTTCGCCAGCAAAGTGCAGTGCCGCGGCAACGTCGGTTTTTCGGGAATCTATCAAATCTCCCGTTATAGCAATAATATCGGGCTTCGCCTCTCTCAGCATATTAAGAAGAGTTTCATTGTTTTTGCCGATTTCGGTGTTGTGCAGATCCGAAATATGCGCGATTTTGCAGCCGTCAAACGCTCGGGGCAGCCGCTCGCTCGAAACCGTGTATTTGTTGAGCTGCAGCGCCGTGTTGCCCCAAATTATCCAAAGAATCAACGCCGTAAGCAGAGCCGAGACAACCGCGAGGGCGATTATCGGCTTTTTCTTTTTTGCAGTCATCGGACATCCCTCCCGACGGTCAGTATAGCATGAATTTGTGAATTTTTTGCATTTTTTGAGAAATTATCGGCGTCTGCTGCCGAGAGCCCGTGGTTTTCAGCTCCCGATTTGAGGTGAATATCTGCTTTTCGCCTGCGAATTTTTCCACAAATCCGCGCGGGATGTTGCAATGCGAAAGAAAAAATTTATACTTGTTTGGCTTTAAAAGAAGAATTATTCCCGTATAAATATTAATTCCGCACAATCTACGCTATAATTACTAAATAATCACATGAAACGGAGGCTTGCCAATGTCTACCTGGGAGGAACTCAGGCAGGAGTGCCTGAACTGCCGCAAGTGCGGTCTGTGCCAAACGCGCACGAATGTTGTTTTCGGCGTCGGCAAAGAAGACGCGGAGGTCATGTTTATCGGCGAAGGACCCGGTCAGCAGGAGGATCTCAAAGGCGAGCCGTTCGTCGGGCGCAGCGGTCAGCTGCTCGACAAGTTAATGGCAACCGTTGACCTGTTCAGGGACAGGAATATCTATATCGCGAACACCGTCAAGTGCCGCCCGCCGCAGAACCGCGATCCCCTGCCCGAGGAGCAGGAGGCGTGCTCCGCATGGCTCGACAGACAGATAGCTCTGATGCACCCGAAGATAATCGTCTGCGTCGGCAGGATATCCGCCCAGAGATATATCTCGAAGGATTTTCGCGTCACAAAAGAGCACGGACTTTTCTATGACCGCGACGGTATACTCTATATGGGCACTTTCCATCCGGCGGCTCTGCTCCGCAATCCCAACCAGAAGCCCGCGGCGTTCGAGGATTTTATTGCCCTGCGCGACAAGATAAACGAAGTCTGCGACCACACCTATTGAGCCAATCGCCGCTTGAGCGGTTGAAATATACTTAACGGCACGAGCCGAATTTTTGAAGAAAGGATCGATTTCAATGCAGCAGAAGTTTCTTGAAAAGACTCTGGGTCAGCAGATCGCCGATATGGCGGCAAAGTACCCGGACGACAACATGATCGACTACACTGACAGGGACTACTCCAGAACATGGAAAGAGTTCAACGACGAGTGTGAGACGATAGCCAGAGGCTTCATGGCACTAGGCCTTAAAAAGGGTTCACACATTTCCATCTGGGGCACAAACGTGCCCGCATGGCTGCTAACCTTTTTCGGCAGTGCAAAAATGGGCGGTATACTTGTTACCGTCAACACCAGCTATAAAGTTTTCGAGCTCGATTATCAGCTCAAGCAGTCCGACTCCGAGGCTATTGTCCTCATTGACGGCTACAAGGGCACGAGCTATATCGATATAATAAACGAGCTGTGCCCGGAGCTTGAAAGCTGCGAGCCCGGCAAGCTCAAGAGCCGCAGACTGCCCCTTTTAAAGAGCGTTATCTACGCGGGTGAGGGCGAGTGCCCGGCGGGCATGGTCGACTGGAAAGATCTCTATACTCTCGCCGAGCAGACTCCGGTCGAGGAGTTTGAGGCGGTGCGCGACTCGTGCGACTGCCACGAGGTCGTCAATATTCAGTATACCTCCGGCACGACCGGCTTCCCCAAGGGCGTTATGCTCACCCACTATAATATACTCAATAACGGCCAGACGATAGGCGACGGCATGAAGTTCACCCACGACGACAGGCTGTGCATCACGGTTCCGTTCTTCCACTGCTTCGGCATGGTGCTCGCGCTCATGTCCTGCATATCCCACGGAACGCCCTTTGTGCCGATTGATATGTTCAACGCCAAAAAGGTCATGGATGCGCTTGTGACAAAGCACTGCACCGCAGTCCACGGCGTGCCGACGATGTTCATCGCTATGCTCGAGCACCCGGACTTCGACAAATATGATTTTTCGCATATGCGAACCGGCATAATGGCGGGCTCGCCATGCCCGATAAAGACTATGTACGATGTCAGCGAGAAGATGAATATGCACGATATCGTCATCGTTTTCGGTCAGACCGAGGCGGCGCCCGGCTGCACGATGACAACGACGGAGGATTCCCTCGAGACGCGCTGCGCAACGGTCGGCAAGGCATTCCCGGGAGTCGAATGCAAGATAGTTGACCCGAACACGGGCGAGACTCTGCCCGCGGGCGAGATAGGCGAATTCTGCGCGCGCGGCTACAACATAATGAAAGGCTACTACAAGATGCCCGAAGCCACCGCTCAGGCGATAGACAAGGACGGCTGGCTCCACTTCGGCGACCTCGCCGTCTGTGACGAGAACGGCTACTACAAGGTCACCGGCAGGCTCAAGGATATGATAATCCGCGGCGGCGAGAATATATATCCCAAGGAGCTCGAGGAGTGCCTCTATCATAATGACCGCGTCAAGGATGTTCAGGTCATCGGCGTGCCGAGCAAGAAATACGGCGAGGAGGTCTGCGCCTGCGTCATCCTCAAAGAGGGCGAGGACATGACCGAGGAGGAGATAAAGGCCTACTACAAGGAGAATGTCGCGTTCTTCAAGATCCCGAAATATGTCTGGATAATGGACGAATTCCCGATGACCGCGAGCGGAAAAATCCAGAAATTCGTTCTGCGCGACATGGCGGTCGAAAAATATTCGCTTCAGAGCGACGACTCAATAGAAACTGCGTAAAAGAATATTACGAAAGGATCTGTTACGATGAAACTATCATTTTCAACCCTCGGCTGTCCGCGCTGGACGCTGAAAGAAATAGTTGCGACTGCCAAGGATTTAGGCTTCGGCGGCGTGGAGATAAGGGGTATAGGCGACAAGATAAACGCGCTTGAAATCCCCGAGTTTTCGGACGCCGAAATCGAGCAAACGAAAGAAAAAATCGCTCAGACTGGGCTTGTCATTCCCTCTCTGACCTCGGGTGCAACGCTCGCCGTGCGCGACAGGGCGCAGGACTCGTTCCTCGAGGCGTGCGGCTACATTGACCTTGCGAGAAAGCTCGGAGTAAAATATATCCGTGTCATGGGCACGGGCGAGCCGCACATCACCGTCGGCGATTTCATGCTCGGCGCAGGGCTCTACCGCCAGCTGTGCGAGTACGGCGCGAAGAGAGGCGTCACTCCGCTGATAGAGACCAACGGCGACCTCTCGAGCTCAAAAGCGATGCTCGCTTTCCTCGACAGAGCCGGAAGCGACAACTGCGGTGTGCTCTGGGATGTCCATCACACGGTGCGTTTCGGCAGCGAGAGCCCTGTAGAGACCTTTGCGGCGCTGGGCACCTATATAAAGCACGTCCATTTGAAAGACTCCGTTATGCGCGGCTCAAGGGTCGAATACCGCATGATGGGCTACGGCGATGTGCCCGTTGCGGATGCAGTAACCCTGCTCGACAGAGCCGGCTTCGACGGCTTCTTCTCCCTCGAGTGGGTCAAGCGCTGGAACCCCGACCTTCAGGAGCCGGGCATAGTCTTTGCCCACTATAAAAACTACATGGATTCGCTTCCGGAATAAAAACAGAAACGCCGAATTCAGAGTATTCGTAAAACAGATTCAGCCCCGACAGAATAATATCTGCCGGGGCTTTTCCTGTATGTATTAAGCCGTGTAGGGCGGATATTATCCGCCCGCGGGTTATGCGGTGATTGCAGCAGGCGAGCTAAGCTCGCCTTTACAAGGGAAATGCGGAAAACTTTGAGTTGTAGGGGTCGGCGACTCGACGACCCTTTGACGCGACATCGTCACCGAAAATCTATTTATTCATCCGTGTCGTGCAAAACGCTCTCTGCGTGCGGCTTGCCCCCTGTGCCGCCTACGGCGGCAGCGGTGCGTCGAGTCGCCGCACCCTACAAAGTGAATAGCCGCAAGTCACTGCAAAAATTACTTTGTTCGCCCGCAAACTTACGGTAAACTTTTAAACCGTTCCATTCACAGCCTTTGAGTTGTATACCATGTTCTTACACTACTGTTTACCATGTTTCTCTTGACAGGTCGCCGACCCCTACAAAGCGAACTGTTGCAAGCTGCTGCATAAATCGCTGGCGGATGATATCCGCCCTCTACGCTATTGTGTCAATTTGCAATATTAAAATTGTTTGTCTAACGGCAGTTTTACCCTCTGCACGACGCCCGATTTGTCAAACAGATATAAAGGAGCACTTTATGTCTTACGAATACTCCGACAAAGGCAGCCGGAATATTATCCCGAGCCTTTCGGCGGTATATGAGTGCTATATCAGCTCAACTTCGATGTCCTCTCGCGGCTTGTCGTAAAACGTCATGCACCAATCCGGCTCATATTCCGGCTCATAATACAGTGACGAGCAAGCAGTTCGCCCGCTCGCCGATGATGTGACGATGACGGTCGGTCCGTCCGCGCCGCCGATAATGCCTATTGCCGACGCCGCTTTGCCGCGGGGCGCGAGAATCCCGCGCGGTTTTTCCGGCTCCGAGCGGTCATTCACGGATATCTCATCCCTCGGAATTTTCGGTGAGATGTCATAATTCATTATTGTACACAGCGGCGGTTCTTTTTCGCCGATATGCCGCAGCTTTGAAAACTTCTGCTGTTCAACAGCCGTAACCGTCAGCGTATGCTTTTTTCCGGTCACGGGATTTATAAATTCTGTCTTGTCGCCGGGGCGATTCGCCTTGAAATGCGCTCCCGGGACGGGTATCTTTTCCGCGCGAAGTTGCAGGGTCAGGGAATCTGATTTTTTCGGTTTTCTGCCGCGCCACGGGATACTCATCCTCACTGCAAGCCAGCAAAAAGATTTATCGAGCCCGTATCTGTCGAGCAGAGCTTCCGCCGCATCACCGCTGTCGGGGAAAAGCGGATTCCAGCAGTCGGAGCTTGAAAACTCCATGTCGCTTTTTCTGCCGCCGAACTGAATTGAGGCGAAGATATCGCTGTTCAGCGGATTTTCAGCTTCTATTTCAGCCTGCTGTTCGTCTGAAAAGCCGTCACAATCGCTGTTTTCATCGAGTCCGAATTTTTCGGCGAACGCGCGAAAATCCTCGACGCTCACACTTTTGAGAATGTCCGCAACAAGCCCCTTGCCGCAAACATAGACAGACGGCACGAGCCAGCTTTCGCCTCCCCAAAGAAAGCTTTTATTGATTTCGATTTCCTTTCCCGCGCGATCGCGACCGAAGTGGCCGTAGAGCGAGCCCTGATAAAAGACCTTGTATTTTTTCTCCATATCAAAACCTCATCATGTTCCCGAGCTCGAGCGACCCGTCGGCGCGCTGCAGCTCGGACGAGTTGGAGAAGCGTATCGGCTTGCCGTTTTCGAGCGGCTTTTCAATGCGGATAAAGAGCGACTGCCCGTCGTCTATGCTTATCTGCGCCGAGAATACTGCGCTCTTTCCGGGCATGAGGCGGCAGAGCTTTTGATTTTCCGCTTTAGTCCACTGCGCATTTTTCTCGTTTCCGACGCCGAGAGACACGCCGAGATCATAGTATATCGGGGCGACGCCCGTATTTTTTATCGTGACAAAAGCATAAATTTTGCCGAAAATTTTCATCACTCTCGCGTCTGTGACAGTAAAATCATAGCCGAGAGCCGCCGAAGCTGTTTTGGCGCGCTCGATTTCGTCCGCGCCGAGATTTTCTTCAAACGCGCCCGCCATCATCAGCCACGAGCAGTGGGTCACATTGACGCACTCGGAGTAGTCCTGATATCCGTCGAGCGGCGCGCCGGACAAGAACGCCGACTGCCCCTCCGGGCGGAACTCGCCGCCGATTGGCTGATTTTTCCAGGCCCCGGTCTGATGCGCCTTTTTCATCTTGGACATAAAATACCAGCTCTCGCCGTAGAGTGTCGAGTGGGTGAAAGAATCGTCGTGGAAGCCGACATTGCCGCCGCGCGTAGTGCCGGGAGTCCCGGGATAGCGGGTCAGAATGCGCGTAGTCTTGAAATTTTCCGCAAATGCGGAGATAATTTTTGCTTTCTGCTCTTTTGAAGCTTCGAGCTCCGGCAGGCAGACATGCCACTCGCCCCAGTGACCGAGAAGCCCCGTTGTGATATAGGCTATGCGGCGGTCGCCGTCGTATTCGCGTGCCAGCTCGCGCACGAAATCGCAGAGGATATCAATGAGCCTGCCGTCCGAATAGTCGGGGCACCAGCCTCCGCCGTATTCGTCGTAGTGCTCTTTTTTTATACCCATATCCCAGATGAACCGCGGCACGGCTTTTTCGCCGATACTCGATCCGGGATAGTCGAGATAGACTCTGAAAACCGCCTGATTCCCGCGCGCCGATATATCTTCAAGATACGGCTCAAGCCCCTCGCGGATAGTGTATTCGCCGCTGTCGGACATGAGCGCGGAGAGCGGAACATAGAACCACTCCATGCTGTAAGGCACGCTGTCGGCGGCGCCGCCCTGTTTATAAAACGGCATGAAGCCTTTGAGCGGATTACCGACCGCCTGCTCATATTCAAAATCATAGGCGGCAAAGCCCTCGAGTGGCGAGATACAGAGCGAAAGCCCGAGTAAAAGAGCTGAGAGACGGGCAAAAAATTTCAAAAATCTTCTCATAGCGTTTTCCTTTCAGTATATCTCAAAAGCGTCCTGCGGCAGGTTTCTCACATGATCGAGATAGCCGATGCAGGCAGCCGCCTCGCGTTCGTTATAGCAATAATCGAGCATGGCGGAGGTTTTTCGCGCGGTCTCGTCAAAGAGCTCGGTCATCACGCCGACCGCGTCCCATATTTCATTCGCCCGTGCGGCGCAATATGTCGAAAGATAACGGGAGCATATCTCCTCGGGCAGGAAGCGCGCCATATATTTTGACGATTTCCCGGTGCTTATCGTGAATCCGTTTTCCGCGCCCGTGAGCCAGTCGAGCATCTGCCGCAGCTGCGGACGGATGTTGAAATCCATCATTTCGAGCGTATAGCTCAGCTCGCCGCGCCACAAGCCCTTTGCAACATTGTCGAGGCACCACCAAAACTCGTTGCACACGGCGGAGAACTCCGCCTGCGTCGGCTTTTTCACATTGAAAACAGTCGTATCCTTGCCGATATCCTGCGGGATAATATTCTCTTTGTCAACAAGCACGCGGCAGATGTCAATATTTTTCAGCGCGTGCTCCGGCGTGCAGACATGGAGGTCGAGCCTGTTGCCGTCCGAAAACCGAATGAGCCAGCCGTAGCAGTTTTTTGTATCTGACTTCTCAAACGGACAGTCGTCGGGATATTGCATGAACAGCCGCTCGCCGAAGCGGTCTATCCATGATTTGTCTGCGATAAAGGGCGCCGTGTCCCTGACTATATATTCAACGTCGTAGTCCCGGAAAATATCTTTTTGAGCGTTCGGGTCGACCCGAGAGCCCTCGAGATATGCGGCGATTATCCGCTCATCCTCTCGGGCGGTGCGGATAATTAAATCGAGCATCTCTTTTTCGCTGCGCATATCTTCACCCCCCTTTGTTCCAAGTATAACATTCTTTCATCCTTTCCTCAAGATAAAAAGAGCCGGAGTCTCTGTCGACTTCGGCAAAAAACTTTATTTTTACATATTCCGAGGCGGCGGTTTAATCCTCGCGCTTTTTGCGCGCCCGGAGCTTCTCTATGCCCGTGCCTACAGCAAGACCGACGGCGGAGACTGCCGCGCCTATGGGCAGGGTGATGAGGTCGTCGAGGTGCATTGCTATGTCGCCTGCGGAAATGCACGCCGAAGCGGCGTTGGCGAGGGTGAAGGTCAGAAACGGAATGAGAGTGTACATAAGAGCGAGGATAGGCACAGCCCACCATTTTCTTCTGCCCCAATAGCCGTTTGTGCCTATGAGCAGCGAGATGACGAATGTGGTCAGCGGGATTGCGCCCCATATAACGAGCACGGCGTACGCGCCCGCGTCCGACCCGGAGACGGCGAGCCAGAAAAACGCGACCGACACCGTCCATATGACGAGATATGCGGCGACGAGCACAAGCTTTCCGAGTCTGCGGCGGCTCTTGACGACGTTTGTGCTCTCTTCGAGATAGTTGAGATAGTTGAGATCGTTTGACACGGTTTTTTCCTCCTTCAGCAGGCAGTCGAGGCTGACGGAATAGAGGTCGCTCATTCTTATGACGCTCACTATATCGGGATAGGTCTTGCCCGTCTCCCAATTCGATATGGTCTGGCGGCTCACGCCGAGCGACTCCGCCGCACTCTCCTGAGTCAATTTAGCCGCGTTTCTCGCGTCCCTGAGCTTCTTCCCGATATCCATCTGCCGCGCCTCCTTTTTTCGCTTTCAGTTTACGCAAAAAACAGTCGTGTGTCTATCAAAAGCGTTTTACATCTGCGCATTTTCCGTGTCAAAATGCTTTTACACATCGATTATATCATGCCGCGCAGGTGTTTTCCATATTGAATTTTGGGTGCGGGGCTGTGTATCAATAAATCCGTGCGAATTTTGCAGGTTATGATATTCGTCACTATGTGGTAGGATAAATGTTTATAAAGATTTCGTGCCGCTTTCGCGGCATCGGTGCGTCGAGTCGCCGCACCCTACAAATTCCGCGCCAATAAAATTGTACAGATTTCGCGGGCGATTATATCTGCCCGCATTGCGCACTTTTTCACTATTCACTTTTACTTATTACTTTGAGCGAAGCGAAACAACCCCCTCAGTCTCGGCTCATTCCGCGCCGGTTCTCTTACAGGGGAACCAATATCGAAAAACAGCCGCCCAGGGATCAATCCTCGGGCGGCTGCGGTTATTATTTTTCTATGCTGTTAAAAATTTCTTTTGCCGTCCGCGCGTCGGCGGCTATCTGGTCGCCGAGCGAATCGAGCGAATCGAAGACCCTTTCGGGTCGGATATATCTGAGCAATTTTACCTCGACATTTTTTCCGTAGAGGTCGCCGGAGAAGTCGGTTATGCAGGTCTCGCTGCGCAGATCGTCGCAGGTAAACGACGGGCGGCGTCCGATGTTCGTGACCGCCGCATGCAGTTCTCCGTCTATCGGCACTGCCGAAGCATATACGCCGAACTTCGGGACGATGAAGCCCTCTGGGAAATGCTGGTTTATCGTCGGCGCGCCTATCAACCTGCCGCGCCTGTCGCCGCTGACGACGGTGAATTTATAGGAAAATTCGCGCCCGAGCATGGCGTTTGCGTCTTCGATATTGCCCTCGGCGAGCGCGTTTCTTATCCTCGTCGAGCTTATCGCCGCACCGTTATAGTCGGTGCGCTCCGCCACGGCGCATAAAATTCCATGCTCCCTGCAGAGCTCTTCGAGGTCGCGGGAATCCGCGGCGGCGCTCTTTGCGAAGCGGTAATTATATCCGCAGCAGACAGCACCTGCGTTCAGCTCGCCTATCAAAATATCGTTGACGAACTGCTCCGCCGACATATCGGCGATGCGCCCGAACGATATCTTTTTGACGGTTATACCGAGGCTTTCGAGCATTTCGTCGCGCGCCTGCGGGGTCATCAGCTCCGGGGGAGCTCCAGCACCGACAACTTTCAGCGGGTGCTCGTCAAAGACGAGGGCGCACGGCTCGAAGCCGTCTTTTTCAAACGAGAGAGCGAGGTCGAGCACAGCCCTGTGACCCCGATGGAGTCCGTCAAAGCTGCCCAGAGCAACTGATCGGCGCTGTGTCATTCCTGTCTCCCCTTTCAGATTACTTGCCTCTGAACTGCTGCTTGAGTCTCTTTTCTTTTGAAAGAATGCGCTTTCTGAGTCTGAGCGACTTGGGCGTAACTTCAAGCAGTTCGTCGTCCTTTATGAATTCCATGCACTGCTCGAGGCTCATCTCCGTATAGGGCACGAGGCGCAGCGCGTCGTCGGAGCCCGATGCACGGGTGTTGGTCAGATGCTTGCTCTTGCAGATATTGCAGACTATATCCTCATTCTTGGCACATTCGCCGACTATCATACCCTCGTAGACCTCGACGCCCGCGGGGATGAACAGCCTGCCTCTGTCCTGAGTGTTGAACAAACCGTATGCGGTGCTCACGCCGGTCTCGTGAACGACTATAGAGCCGCGCTCACGGGTGACTATCTCGCCTTTGTAGGGCTCATAGCCGTCGAACAGCTGGTTCATGATACCGTTGCCGTTGGTGTCTGTGAGGAACTCGGCGCGGTAGCCGATGAGTCCTCTCGACGGGATGCGGAACTCAAGATGAGTTGCGCCGCCGTCGCGCGTGCCCATGTTGACAAGCTCGCCCTTGCGGGATCCGAGCTTCTCTATAACAGCGCCGACATACTGCTCGGGAACTTCGACTATGAGCAGCTCCATAGGCTCGCAGGTCTTGCCGTTTATCTCTTTGAGAATGACCTTCGGGCGCGAAACCTGGAACTCGTAGCCCTGACGGCGCATGGTCTCAATGAGAATTGACAGATGCAGCTCGCCGCGGCCGGAGACTTTGAAAGTATCGGTCGAATCGGTCTCTTCAACGCGCATGCTGACGTTCGTCTCGACCTCCTTGAACAGGCGGTCTCTGATATTTCTCGAGGTAACGAACTTGCCCTCGCGGCCTGCGAACGGGCTGTCGTTGACCATGAAGTTCATGGATATTGTGGGCTCGTCTATTTTTATGAAAGGCATCGGCTCGATGCAGTCGGGTGAGCAGGCGGTCTCGCCGATATTTATGTCGCTGATACCGGAGATACAGACAATATCGCCCGCGGCGGCGGAATCGACCTCGACACGCGAGAGTCCCTCAAACTGATAGAGGCGCGACACCCTGACATTCTCCTGAGTGCCGTCCGTTTTGCAGAGCACTATCGGCTCGTTCTTAGTCACTCTGCCGCGCTCAACTCTGCCGACGCCTATTCTGCCGATATAATCATCGTAGTCAAGGCTCGTGAAGAGTATCTGAAGCGGGGCATCGACATCGCCGTCGGGAGCTTCGATATGCTCGAGAATTGAGTCGAGCAGCGGGCGCATATCACCCGAGCGGACATTGGGATCGAGCGAGGAATAGCCGTCTCTTGCCGAAGCGTAGACAACGGGGAAGTCGAGCTGATCCTCCTCGGCGCCGAGGTCGATGAACAGGTCAATGACCTCGTCAACAACTTCTGCGGGGCGTGCGTTGGGTCTGTCGACCTTGTTGATAACAACGAGGACTTTCTTCTTGAGCGCAAGAGCCTTCTTGAGGACAAAGCGTGTCTGGGGCATGCAGCCCTCGAACGCATCGACGAGCAGAAGCACGCCGTCGACCATCATGAGTATACGCTCGACCTCGCCGCCGAAATCGGCATGGCCGGGAGTGTCAACGATATTGATTTTCACGCCGTTATAATGGACGGCGGTGTTCTTTGAAAGTATTGTTATTCCGCGCTCACGCTCAAGGTCGTTTGAGTCCATGACCCTGTCCTGAACCTGCTCATTGGCTCTGAATATGCCGCTCTGCTTGAGCATCTCGTCGACGAGGGTAGTCTTGCCGTGGTCGACGTGCGCTATTATGGCTATATTTCTTACGTCTTCTCTCTTTGCCAAAAGAATTCACCCATTCCTGAAAAATTTGTGATGATAAAAGTTGAAAGCGGTCTGCGGATGGTCGTTTCTCCGTCAGCGCGCACAAAAACAAGAGCGCATCTTTGTGCGTCCTGACGAAAAAACCCCCGTCAAACGACCGCACCGCCGCCAAATACGGCAGAAATATAAAAGCTTCTAAAAAGCACTATTTCGGCGGAACATAAAAGTTCCGCCGAAAATGAGTGTATGTTTTGATTATTCGCCCTTCATCTCAAGGAGCTTAACCTTACCCTCATAGGAAGCAACGCTGACCTTGATAGAATCGGTGATAGCAGCCTTGATGTCGTCCTCAGTAACACCGAGCTCTTTGTAAGCATAATCAGTGGGCATGAAGAGATCAAGATCCATGATATCCGGAAGACCCATGGGATTGATACCGCTGTCGATGCCCTTCTCGGCATACTCCTTGACAACGCCCTTGAGTCCCATTCTCATCATCCACGGCGGGATGCCGATGATCTTTCTGTTATCGCCCATGCCTCTTGCGGCGTAGACTATCTTGAGGAACGGAGCCCACTTCATGTTGTAGCAGCTGATGGGCCATGCCTTTGCACCGGTGCTGCGCTCAGCCGCGCCGACGATGGACTCACCGACCTGACGGACTGTAAGCATAGCTGTACCGCCTCTGGGATAGAGGGTGCAGGGAAGCTTATCCATTCTCTTGATCTGCTCGATAAGGATAACCCAAACGGGCTTTCTGCCGGGCTGAGTGCCGAAGATGTAGGGCAGCTCGAGAACGGCAACATCGAAGTTGTCATCGGCATAGGAGAAAGCAACGTTCTCCTGGTCGATACGGCTTCTGATATAGGGGTGCTTCTCGCAGAGCTTCATATCCGGACGCTCTTTGGCAAGGTAAGAGAAGTAAGAGCCGAGGATAACGGCCTTCTTATAACCGAGCTCCTTGCAGATGGGAAGAAGTCTCTTGAGGGGAGCGATGTTGTACTTGTAGTAAGCATCGTAAACGGGTGCGGGGAATTCGACTCTCTCGTCGACGCCTGCGGCGAAAACGAAGCAGTCGCAGCCGGCCATAAGCTCTCTGATCTCATCGTCGGTCTTCTCGTAAATATTGCACATTACGATCTCCATCTCCTCGGGGATGGGAGCTCCTTCGGGAAGGGGCGGAAGAGCAACAGACTTGACGCTGTGGCCTCTGTCAATGAAAATACGTGCTGCGGCGCTGCCGAGAAGGCCGGTGCCGCCAATCATAAATACCTTCATTTTGTTTACCTCCAATTTATTTGCATTAGCTCTTTTATTATACTTTTTATATCGGTAATAGTCAAGCGATAAACGACAAAAAAGTGTACTAAAGTACAAAAATTTCCGCCGCTTTCTTTGTATAAAAAATCATCGCTCCTGAATTTCCTTGCCGCTCATGTGCTCTATATCTATTTCATACATCCGCACAGCCTTTCCCGAAGCAGCGATTTCCTCATCCGCAAGGCCCTCGTCGGGATAATATTTCATCGCGAGGCGTTTGACCATAATCAGCGTCTGAGCGCGGTCTTCGATGACGCGGCATCTGCCGAACACAACGGCGCTGCGCATAAACGGCGCCCATGCCTCTTTCCGGATAATCTCATCCCCGCAAGCCGTGAAGCACACTTTATCGCATTTATTTATCGAGTCCGCCTTGTGGCCCGCCTTTGCGCCGTGGAAATATATCTTTCCCGCCTCTTCGTCATAGAGATAGTTTATCGGTATCGCGTAAGGATATCCGCCGTCGCCGTTGACTGTGAGCACTCCGCGGCGGGCGGAGCGCAAAATTTCTTTTGTCGCTTCTTCGCCGAGGGCGTTTTTACTTTTGCGAACAGGTCTGAACATAATATCGTCTCCGGTGATTTTTGAATTTATTGTAGCATAAGCACGCGTGAAAATCTATAGAGAAACGCCCGAAGAGCGTCTGAACTCTCCGGGCGTCTTTATAGTTTTATATCAGAGAGCTGTTATCAGTCCTCTTTTTTCCTCTTTGCAGAGCAGCCGATAACGAATGCCGCACCTGCGAATGCAATAAGCATTACGGGAGCTGCCGCACCGGTGTTCGGCACTTTGCTGTCGCCCTCGGGCTTATTTGTCTCGGGCTTCGTCGAGGGGACTATCGGGCTTGCGGGATCTGAAGGATCGAGCGGCTCGCTCGGATTCGACGGGTCTGAGGGCTCTTCCGGCTTCTCGGGCTTTCCGGGCCAATGGGGCAGACCGGGGATTTCGGGAAGCTCAGGCAGGTCGGGAAGACCGGGCTTCTCGGGCTTCTCGGGCTTTTCGGGTTCTTCCTTCTCTGCCTTTGAGAGCGCGAAGGAGTCGATTCTCGTTGCGCCGTCCTTTGCCTCATCGTCGAGCATATAAGCGTCGAAATAGAGCTTGCTGCCGTCAATAGTAATCGCGGAGAACACTGCGCTGTGGGCATCGTAGATAGCCTCGGCTCTCGGGAAGAGCTTGTCGGTATCCTTGACATCCTTGGTCTGGTAGTCCTTGACACCCGCGCATGCGCTGATAACATAGACGGTGCCCTCGGGATTGAGCTTGGCGGTGTACTCTCTGCCGCCGAAGGTTATCTTCTGCTCCTCAGCCTTGACAACTTTATTGTTGTCCATGACATCGGTGCGCAGATAGACATGGTCGTGACCCTGGAGGACGATATCGATGCCGAGGTCGGGCATGAGTCCGCAGAGCTGCTTACGCATAGCCTTGACATCCTTGTCGTCATAGTGCGAGCCGTTGGAATAGAGCGCCTTGTGGAGAACGACTATCTTCCACTGAGCGTCGCTTGCCTGGGCGTCCGCCTTGAGCCATGCGAGCTGATCGTCGCTGAGTGCCTTGGAGTCGCTGAGATTGTTGGTGTTGAGGACGATGAAGTGAGCGTTGTTGTAATCATAGGAATAGAACACGCCGCTCTCTCTGTCCTGATCGACTGTCTTGGGCAGGACAAAGTTCTGGTCGAGCATATATCCGCTCTTCTCGTGGTTGCCCGCTGCGGGCATGATAGCGGTGTTCTTGATATTCTCAGAGGCATTGAAGAACCACTGCCACTGCTTGAAGTGCTTGGTGTAATCGACCTGGTCGCCCGCGCTGGCAAAGAACTTGCCCTCGGGGAACATCCTGAGCGCGGTATCGACTACCTTGCCCCATGTGCCGTACTGAACAGCGTTCTGCGACTGCTCGTCGCTGACATGGAAGAAGGTGAAGGAATCGGAATTGTCCGCAGTCTCGATTATGCCCGTGCCGCTCCACCAACCGTACTTTGCATCACCGACTCTGTAGCAATACTTTGTGCCGGGCTTGAGGCCGGTTATGGTCGCGGTGTGGCGGTTGACATTGATGCCGTAGGAGATGAATCCGATAATGCCGAGATCGACGCCGGGATACTCCCTCTTGACGAGCTCGGAGGTCGTGCTGACCTTGACTCCCTTGGGAAGCTTATCGGTGAAGGTCGGATTCTCCGAATACTCGGCTATCTGAATGTCGGAATTTTTGAGGCTGTACTTTGTATACCAGTTGATGCTTCTCTCGGTCGATGCGTCGCCGGTGAAAGTTGTGCCTATATTCGAGGGCAGGCGCATATTGTCCTGCGTTACCTCGGGCTCGACGGGACCGTCATAGACGAGAGTCACATCGAGGTCGGACTTCTCGGCAGGATTCGTATCCTCAACGAGGCTGCGAAGCATTCTGCCGATAGTGTAGCCGATGCTGTCATACTGGCTCTGAGTCATATACTCATCCATGACGACGGTGTTGAGTATATTGCGCAGGCTGCTGTACTTCTCGGGCAGGAGGTTGAGCACGCTGTAGATAACATTCTCATAGCTCGGGTTGCCGCGGAAGATAATCTGCATGATGATATCGGTCACAACGCCTATGGGGCTGGTGACAGAACCGGCGGGGAAGAGCTTGCCGGGGTTGAACTTGAGGGTGGAGAGGATCTCTCCCTCGATAACGTCGTCAAGCAAGGTGTCGATAAGGAAGTTGATGAGCTCCTTTGCGCCGTCTCTGTTCTCGAAGTAATCGAGAACATCGTTCATGAACTTGTCGTCGCTGATATCCTCGTTGGCGTTGTAAAGAGTGTAAAGAACGGTGTAAGCGGCATCCTCAAAGGTGCCCTTCTCGTTCTTGCTCTCCATGCCCATGGCCTCATAGAACTTTGTGCATTTATAGTCGGAGACCTGATAGTTGAGAGCCTTTGTGACTACGCCGTCAATGACCTCCATAACATGGTCGGGGTTATTGATATAAGCCTCGTCGACCTGCGTGCACAGATCCTTGATGAAGCTCATAATGTTGCTGCTGACCGTAAATATCTCAACGCTGCCGACCTCGAAGCCGTTCGTGCCGAGCGCGTCGATGATTATCTTCTCAAGGTCGATTCCCGAAGCCTCGAGATATGCATAGAGTCCGCCGGCCTCCTGAATGTCCTCGAAGATGCCGGAAAGGGCATTGTCGATCATGGTCATGGCGAAGTTGTGGAGATCGCCGGGGCCATAGGTCTTGAAGAACGAGAAGCTGTCCTTATAGGGCTGGGCATAGGTCTTTGAAGTGCCGTTGGGGAAGTTTACGACAATGGGTCCGTCCTCGTCAATGTCGTGGGACTTCGCGTCGCAGATTATCTTGCCGTCCTGAGTGTTGTCAAAGGTGACGGTTCTGAACTTGTTCGGGAAGCCCGAAAGAGATGTGGTCTCGATATCATAGAGAGTCTCGCCGTTGTCGCTGACATGGGAGGCTATATCGGGAGTGTGGAGATGTCCGCTGAAGACAAAGTGCATACCCGCGTCTGCAAGGGTCTCGGCGCACTCCATCCAATCGTCGAGCACGAAAGCGAAGAACAGCTCAGGCTCGATGGTCATGTGCGGCGCGAAGTTGTGGTGACCCATGCCGATGATGGTCTCGCCGTTCTTCTTCGCCTTTTCGCACTGCTTGAGCACCCACTCCATGAGCTCGGGGGTGATGCTGCCCGCGGTCTCCTGAACATCGTCGCCCTTGGCGGTGACATCGGACGAATACTTGTTGGTATCCATGACGATGAGTCTGTAGCCGCCCTTGAGGCTTATAGCGTAGGAGAGCTGACCCGCCTGACCTGTGGTGGGGGTGAAGACATCTTCTTTTTCGTCCGTCACAAGGTCGCGTCCGAGATTCTTATAGATCTCGCGGAACGCCTCGGGAGAGGTGACTTCGCCGGACTCTTTGACGCCGTTTTTGAATGTAACGCCGTTATAGTTGTTGACATCATGGTTGCCGTTTACAACGATGACCTGTATTCCGCTCTCCTTTTCAAAGGCTTCGAGCTTTGCGGCAAGAGCCTTGTGACCCGCCAGCTCGCCGTTGAGGGTCAGATCGCCGGGAAGGAACACATAGTCGCTCTTCTCCTCAGCGGCCTTGTCGAGAGCCGCTGTCAGGAGCGCGTCAACCTCGTTGTGCTGACGGGAACCTTTGTCGTTCCATTCGTTGTAGGCTTCGCTGAATCCGTTCTTTGTGTTCCCGGTTCCTTTTTCGGAATCAGCAAAATAGTGAATGTCGGAGATGGATGTGACTTTGAGCTTGCCCTTCTCGGTCTGCGCAAAGGCACTGAAAACTCCGGTCGGGAGGGCGGCAAGGACGAGGGTCATGCAGACTATAACTGCAATGATGCGTCTTGCCAGTCTTCCTTTGTTTTTCATTTCGTTTCCTCCTTTTTTCTGGTTTTATATTAAACAAAAACGAAAATGCTTAATCCTCCGAGCCGTCCGTCTGCTCGGCTATGCCGAGATATGCGTCCGCCTCCGCGGCGTCCATGCTCTCGATTCCCTTGAGCTTGCCCGCCATGATACGGTTTCTGTCCTGCGCGGCGACAAGGGTGCGCCCCGCCTCGTCTATCTTTTTCTTCGCCTTGTCGAGCACGTCGCCGAACTTTTCATACTGCGCCTTGGCGACGGAGAGCAGACGGCGGACTTCGTTCGCCTTCTCGTTTATCGCCACGGCTCTGAAGCCCATGGAGAGGGAGTTGAGAAGCGCCGTTATCGTGGTCGGTCCCGCTATCATGATGTTATATTCGCGCTGGATGCGCTCGGCTATTCCCGTGCGCGAGGACGCGATTTCGGCATAGAGTCCCTCGGTCGCGAGATACATTATCGCAAACGGGGTCGTAGCCGGAACGTTTATGTATTTTGTGACGAGCTTCGCTTCGCTCAGGACTCTGTCCTCAAGAGCCTTGCGCGCCTTGGCGACTTCTTCGGCGTCCGCGCTGTCCGCGGCGGAGCAGAGGCGCACATAGTCCTCCATCGGGAACTTCGAGTCAACGGGGAGATAAGCGTCCGCGCCGCCGTCGCCGGCAGGGATGCGGATAGCGAACTCGACGCGCTCGGAGCTGCCCGGGCGGGTGGCGAAGTTTTTCTCATACATATTGGGTATCGTCTGGTCGAGTATGCCCTCGAGCTGGACTTCCGCCCATGTGCCGCGTGCCTTGACATTCGTCAGCACGCGGTTAAGATTCGTGACATTTGTTGTAACACCGGTCGAGAGCTCTTTCATCTCGCCGAGCGATTTGTAGACATTTTCAAGCTGCTCGGAAACGGTCTTGAACGAGCTGTCGAGTCTGGTAGTGAGGGTCGATGAGAGCTTTTCGTCGACGGTTGCGCGCATCTCATCGAGCTTTTTCTCGTTGCTCTGCTGCATTTTCTCTATCGACTCTGCAATAATTCTCGACTGTCTGTCGTTTTGTTCTATGTTATTGCGGCGGATAGTGTCAAGTGATTTCGAGAACATATCCGTCAGCTGCTGCTGATGCTTGAAATTCGCCTCGGTCATGAGCGCGAGACGCTCGTTCATCTTGTCGAGCGATTCGGTAAGCTCGGAGCGCATGTCCTTCTGATTGCCCGCGCTCTCTCTGCGGCTGCGCTCGAACTCGTCGCGCAGCTGACCCTCGAGCGAGCTGACTTTATGCTCAAGCTCCTTTATCTGCCCGTCCTGCGCGGAGGGGCGGTTAAGCTTCATTATAACAATCACAAGCAGCACGGCGCAGACAGCCGAAAGAGCCGCCGCGATATATAAAACAGCGTCCATAATTCCAATCTCCAAAATCTGTAAGATATGATAAAGAATTGTAACAGATTTTTAAAAAAATTGCAACATTTATACAGATATATTTTTAACAATAAAAATTTTTTGAACAATATTATATTTGCCGGATAATCTTTGCAATTAACGGTTGATAACGGGAATGGTTTTATGCTACTATATAATGTATCTGAAAGGGGCTGCGCGCCCCGAAAAAATTATGCCTCAGGCCGCCCGCAGAATTTGTATAAATACGCCGCGGTTTTTAATATACGGAGGAAAAGCATGAAAAAAATCACGAGAATAGCTTCAATATTTCTTTCGCTCGCGCTGATATTCACAGCCGCCGCCTGCGGCAAGGACGGCTCGGGCGCGGCGCTGAGCTATCCGATAGCAGCCCAGCCGGATTGTCTCGACCCGCAGATAGCGCAGGGCGCGGAGGCAAAGACCGTTGTGCTCAACTGCTTCGAGGGGCTTGTCCGCAAGGACGCGGAGGGCAAGTATTCCCCCGCCGCGGCAAAGAGCTGGAGCTATGACGCGTCCACTCTCACCTATACATTTAAGCTCCGCGAGGACGCGCGCTGGGTCATAATGAAAAAGGCATTCAAGCCGATCCTCGGCGACAACATAGACAAGACTTTCGACTCCCGCGTCACGGCGGCGGATTTTGTCTTTGCGCTCAGGCGCGCGGTAGCCCCCGCAACGGGTGCGCCCGAAGCGCTGAGCCTCGGCGTCATAAAGAACGCAAAGAGCATAATAAACGGCAAGATGTCCTCCGACAAGCTCGGCGTGCAGGCGGTCGGCGACTTTGAGCTGCGCATAACGCTCGAAAGTGCAACGGACGAATCGGCTTTTCTCGATCTGCTGACAAAGGCAATATGCATGCCTTGCAACGAGACTTTCTTCAACGCGACCAAAGGGCGCTACGGGCTCGACTATTCGACGCTCCTGTGCAACGGTCCGTTCTATCTCTCATATTGGCTGCACGACTCCGCACTGACTATAAAAAACAACGACGACTACACCGGACCTTTCCCGGCGAAGCCCGCGAGCGTGTCGCTCGTAATCGACAGCGACAACGAGCAGAAGCTCACTTCCCTGCTCGACGGCACTTACTGCGCCGCCCAGCTCGGCACGACTGCGCCCGATTCGTCCGACCTCTCCGTAACAAAGAACTACGACACCGTCTGGGCGCTGTGCTTCAACTGCGCCGACGCGCCGCTCTCCAATGTGTCGCTGCGCCGCGCACTCTGCACGGCGGTCGACTATAACTCGCTGACGCTTGAAAGCGAGGATATGCAAAAAACTTATTCTGTAATCCCGCCCGCCTGCTCTGTCGGCGAGGGAGCGGATCTTGGCAGCGAGCCCGTCAGCATTCTCGGCTACGACATGAACAGATCCGCCGGATACTGGGCTCAGGCGCAGAAAGATCTCACGGGCAAACTGAGCCTTGAGATAATCTGCCTGCCCGAGCACGAAAACGCCATGCGACGCATGATACAGGGCTGGCAGAAAGTGTTCGGTCTGAGCGTCAATTTTACAGTCACTGCGCTCGACAGCGCGACTCTTTCCTCGCGCGTGCAGGACGGCGACTATCAGATAGCCCTGACCTCCATGTCCGCGGGCATAACGGACGCTGCAGGTTTCCTTTCGACGCTCACCTCGCAGGGGACGAATAATATAGTCAGACTCAGCGACGCGCAGTTTGACGCATCCGTCAAAAACCTCAAGGCGCTGAGCGGCTCTGAGCTCGTCAAGGCTTGCCGCAGCGCGGAGGGCAGACTGCTCTCGCTCGGCGCGGTGCTCCCGATGTTCATAACCCCGAGCTATTTTGCAACGGCGAAGGGCGTCAACGGCCTGAGCGTTGACCCGGAGAGCTCGGCAGTCGATTTTGTTTTCGTAACGGCGAAGGACTGACAAGATGAAAAAGGAAAACAGACTCAGATATATACTCCCCGAAAATCGGACGGTGCGCATCGTGCTCGCCGTCTTTTTCTGGTTATTGGCGGCGGCGTGCGCCGGATGCATATTCTGGCTTTCGAGCCGTGACGGCAACCAGTCAAAGGACATGAGCGACAATGTACGCGGAATTTTAGCCAAAATTCTCGGCTCGCCGCTCGGCAGCTTCATTGTGCGAAAATTCGCGCATTTCTTTGAATATGCGGCGCTCGGATTTCTTATCGGCTGCGCGCTTTTCCTCAGCCGCAGGCGTTTTTCGCCCGTTATCTCCGTCATTTGCAGTGCCCTTTATTCAGTCAGCGACGAGATACACCAGTATTTCGTCCCCGGACGAGCATGCCGCATTTTCGATGTCGGAGTCGACACCCTCGGCGCGCTGACGGGTACACTTATCCTCACGCTCATAATTCTTATAGTAAACTCAATCGCAATGCGCAGAAAGGAAAAATATTCCGCGTAAATTTTTAGCATTTCTATTGTCGTTTTATAACAGTATATGATATAATAAAGTTCATATAGAGACTTTTTGGCTGAGAGGTATATTCAATGGATCATAAAGAGGGGCTCATAGTCGGGCGCAACGCAGTGCTTCAGGCTCTCGAAAGCGGCAGAACGATAGACAGCGTGACCGTTGCACAGGGTCAGCGCGGCGGACAGGCAGGCAGAATAATCGACATCTGCCGCGAGCGCAAGATCCCTGTCAAATTTGCCGATCAGCGTAGGCTCGACCGCCTCTGCGACGGCGCGGCGCATCAGGGCGTTGCGGCATTTGCCGCGGCTCACGAATACGCCGAGATGGACGATATTTTTGCCCTCGCCGAGAGCAGGAACGAAAGCCCGTTCATAGTCGTGTGTGACTCACTTGAAGACCCGCACAACCTCGGCGCCATACTCAGAAGCGCGGAGGCAGCCGGAGTTCACGGGGTAATTATCCCGAAGCGCAACTCCGTGACCCTCAACTACACAGTCGCCAAGACCTCGGCGGGTGCTATTGAATATGTCCCCGTGGTAAAAGTCGCGAACCTCCCCGCCGCCATAGACGAGCTCAAATCGCGCGGCGTCTGGATATTCGGCGCGGACATGGACGGCACGGATTACACCGCCCTCGACTACAGCGGCAGCATCGCTCTCGTCATCGGCTCTGAGGGCAAGGGCATAGGCCGCCTTGTGCGCGAAAAATGCGACTTCATCGCCTCCCTGCCGATGCGCGGCAAGATAAATTCTCTCAACGCCTCCGTCGCGGCGGGAATCCTCATGTTCGAAGCGGCGAAACACAGAAACTGACTTTTATCCGATTTTTTCAGCATATAAGCATATATAAATTGGGGTGAGATGAGTGGAAAACAAACCTTCCGATAAGCGGAGCAACATGCCGCTTGACAAAGTTCTCTACCAAGTGGCGAAGATTGAACACGACAGCGGCGAACCGGACAAGATCTGGAAAATAACCGACATAGACGATCTGATAGCGAGCACGGACGCCGATTCCACAGCACTTGACTACGATGACGACGATGAGCTTCTGATGAGCATCGCCTACTATAAAAACAGATACTCTGACGATGACATATCGTCGGAGTATGAGACTATATATACAGACCCGAAAGAGCCGGAATCCGAGCCCGACGAAGAGCCCGAGCCGGAAGAAGCCGAACCCGAAAATCCGGCGGACGAAGCGGAGGCTTCGGCAGAAGCAGAAACCGAAGAGCCTGCCGAGCCCGCAGAATCAGACGTGGCGGAGCAGACCGTCGAAAACAAAGAACCTGTAAGCGAAGTGCCTTTTGCGAAGCCCGAAGAGACGGAATCAGCCGGCGAATCATATTTTGAAAGCGAAGCGGCAACAGAGTCCCCCGCAGAGCCGGAAGAAACCGAAGCGGTGCAGGAGTCTGCCGACGAAATTGAGCCGGAATCCGAGGAAGTTAAGGCTGAAGAAGTTCCCGCCGATGAGAGCGAGGATATATACTCCGATTCAAAATTCGAGCTATCTGTTGTGAAAGCCGACGGCGAAGATGATGATATACAGGAATCGGAACCTAAAGATGAAGTTGACACGGACGAATCAAATAAAACCGACGAGTCCGACAACAGCGATAACATTCTGACGCTCCACGGCGAGGAAGAAGAATCCGAGGACGAGGATGAAGCCGAGAAAAAGCCGACGGTAGAGGAGCTTTTCGGTGCGCCCGCTTCGAGATATTTCGGCGAGCCGACAGAAGAGCCGGAGGAGGACTCTGAGCGTGAGAGCCGCGCCATACCCGGCCTGTTCGGCGACACAGTCGTGTTCGGTCCGATGAAATCCCTTTCCGAGCCGACGCAGAATAAACCCGACGACGAATATAAAACAAAGCTCATGACCGCGATAGGCTCGGCAAAAGCGCCGCAGAGCACTGAGACGATAGAGAAGCCCGGCGTTATCTTAAAGCGCGGTCCGCTCTCCGAGACATCGGGGCTCGAGCCCCTGCCGCAGGTCATTCCCGCCGAAGAATTTGTCGGCTCGGGGGACGATAAGCCCGCGTCGATAGAGGATCAGCCTTTCACTAATCCCGCCGCCGGCAATCAGCCGGAGGAGGAGCAGATGATGCTCAGCGGCTTCGGCGAAGAGCCGGAGACTGAAAAAATAGACGAAGACGAGCTTCGCAGCGAGCTCGACAAAAAGAGGGCGGAGAAGAAGAAAAAGTTCGTTCTGCTCGGCGGACTCGGCGACGATGAGCCGCAGGAGGACGAAAATCTGCCCGAAGAGAAAGAGGACGAGCCGGAGGAGCAGCACGAGAAAAAGAAAAAGCACTCTGAGAAAGCTCCCCTCGAATACGAGAAGCCCGAACAGCGCGGCAGAGTCTATAACAGCCTCAAGAACGCCGCATCGCAGTTCAAGACCTCGGTTATCGGTCTGTGTGTGCTCGAAGGCGTGTCGCTGCTTCTGCTGCTCATACCGAAAATTCTCGAGTGGGCGGCGATAGACGCGCCCGCGTTCGACCGCGGAGGTGCGGGACTCGCGGCGGCTAATATAGTGCTTCTGCTCGCGTCGTTCTATCTCGCGTTCCCGAATATTTTATCCGGCGTAAAGGCGCTTGCAAACGGCCGCGTGACCGGCGGCGCAGTCGGCGGGCTGACATTTATACTCGCCCTCGTCCAGACGATACTCTCGTTCTTCAACAAATCGCCCGAGGGCGCTTCGGGCATGTTCTACTGCGCGGCGGCGATATTCGCCTTGCTCATGACCGCCGAAAACAGCAGCCGCGGCACGGCGCGCGTGATGCAGAATTTCCTCTTCTGCACCGCAAAACGCAAATCAGGGCTCTACGGCATAAGGGCTATAGAGAGCGAGAAAGACGCATTTGAAGTCGGACGTGCGCTCAAGATGGGCAACCCCGACATTTTATATTCCGGCAGGGTTGAGTTCCCCGCCGACTTCATCAAAAATTCCGAAGCCAACTCCCCTGCGGACAGCTGCATAAAGCGCAGCCTGATAATTTCTTCAGCCGTCTCCGTGCTGCTCGCGGTTATATCGGGCATAATAACAAAAGATATCTTCCAGGCGTTCGGCGTGCTCACCGGCGCGTTCTGCCTGACCTCGCCCTGCGCTATTGAACTCGCGCTGATGATCCCGCTCTATCTTGAGAACAGGAAGCTCAACTCAGAGGGCGGCATGATAGCGGGCTACGACGCGGCTCTCGAATGTTCCGAGGCGGTCGCCGCCTCCGTTGACAGCGCCGATCTCTTCGACCGTGCGGCGTGCGAGATGCACGGAATGAAGGACTTCCACACCGTGCGCATAGACGATGTTCTGCTCTACGCAGTCGCTATAGTGCTCAAATCCGGCGGTCCGCTCACAGATGTCTTCAACCGCATTATCGGCGGCTCGACCGAGCTTCTGCCGCCCGTGCGCGACATGATATACGAAGACAGACTCGGTCTTTCAGCCACAATATATAATCAGCGCGTGCTGCTCGGCAACCGCAACCTGCTCACGCACCACAATATTGAAGTTCCGCTCAAGTCCGAGGAGGACAAGGTAAAGCGCAACGGGCGCAAGATTCTCTACATAGCCATCGACTCGCAGGTCGCGGCGATGTTCGTTTTCAACTACGCCGAGGACGCATCGCTCAAGGATTCGATAAACGAGATGGCGGACAACGGCTTCAGCCTTGTCGTTCGCACGGACGACCCGAATGTGACCGACGAGCTCATCGCCGCCCGCTTCGGCATAGCGCAGAAAGATATCAAAATGACGCTCTCCCACGGTGCGCGCATATTCAGCGCATACCGCGACAGCGTTGTTGATTCAGCCCCCGCAAAGGTCATGCACGACGGCTCCGCCCGATCTTACTTCAAAAGCATCGCGGCGTGCGGCAGGCTCGCAAACTTCGCTTCGCGCTGGGCAGTGTTCGCCCTTATCGTGCAGGCGGTCGTGGCGGCGGGTGCGATACTCTGCGTCGCGCTGAAGGCGTTCGCGTTTGTGTCGCCCCTGACGGCGGTTATAGTTCAGGCCGCGATAGTGGCTTTCAGCGTAATACTGGAAAAATTCAAAAGATAAATATACTACCCTGTAACATCTAAAAGTCTACATCCAGTTGAAGGATGAAAACGCAGGTAGGCTGCCGCCTGTCAAGTTTGAAGACGCAGTTAAACGCAATCAGATGACGCAATGCTTGTAAAGTTTTAGGTGTTGCAGGGTAGCAGGGGCTGCGCTGAGAATGCGACAGCCCCTTTCTGAAAGGATAAGCGGATATGCAGGAAAAATCAGTCAAGGCAAAAATTGATTTAAAAGGCAAGACCGTGCTCGTGACGGGCGCGGCGGGATTCATCGGCTCTTTTCTCTCGGAGCGTCTGCTCTCGGACTTTGAAGATATCCGCGTCATCGGCTTCGACAGCGTCAATGACTACTATGATATCCGCCTGAAAGAATCGCGGCTCGAAAAGCTTCAAAAGCATAGAAATTTTATTTTTATCAAAGCGAACCTCGCGGACAAGGACAAAGTGAGCGAAGTGTTCCGCGAATACTCGCCGCAGATAGTTGTCAACCTCGCGGCGCAGGCGGGGGTGCGCTATTCGATAACGAACCCCGACGCCTATATCGAGTCGAATATAATCGGCTTTTATAATATCCTCGAGGCCTGCCGCCACTCATACGACGACGGCGCAACACCTGTCGAGCATCTTGTATACGCTTCGAGCTCGTCGGTCTACGGCAGCAACAAAAAAGTGCCCTACAGCACCGACGACAAAGTTGACAACCCCGTCAGCCTCTACGCCGCAACGAAAAAATCCGACGAGCTGATGGCTCACGCCTATTCGAAGCTCTATAATATCCCCTCGACGGGACTCCGCTTCTTCACGGTCTACGGACCCGCAGGCCGCCCGGACATGGCGTATTTCGGCTTCACCGACAAGCTTCTGCGCGGCGAGACAATCCGCATTTTCAACTACGGCAACTGCAAGCGTGACTTCACATACATCGACGATATAGTCGAGGGCGTTATGCGCGTCATGCAGGGCGCGCCTGAGCGCAAAGACGGCGAAGACGGTCTGCCCGTTCCGCCGTATGCGGTCTACAATATAGGCAACCAGAACCCCGAAAACCTGCTCGACTTCGTCGACATTCTCCAGCAGGAGCTTATCGCCGCGGGAGTTCTGCCGAACGATTACGACTTCGAGGCGCACAAACAGCTCGTCCCGATGCAGCCAGGCGATGTCCCCGTGACATACGCGGACACGACCCCGCTCGAGCGCGACTACGGCTATAAGCCCTCGACAGATCTCAGAACCGGGCTTCGCAATTTTGCCCGCTGGTACAAAGATTTTTACAAGATTTGAATAGCATATATTATATATTATATAATGTATGTCTTTCGGGTCAAAGATGTGGACGAAAGACAAATTAAGATTTGTATTATTTGGAGGCTCGATTATAAAAATTATTTGAGTCGCTCACTTTACCATGATTCAAGTGATAGCCCGCTCCACATTCATTTCGTGCCTTGACTCGAAATGTTTCAACAAAAAAATCCTACCCGATGCTGCTGCGCGGGTAGGATTTCTGTTATATTCACTCTCTGATATCAATCCGGATTATGTTCATAGAAATAGTCATACGCCTCTTCGTAGTCCTCGAAGTCGTCGTAATAATAGTCGTAAAAGTCCTCGGGGTCATTGAAGTCGCGGGCGTTATACGGATCGTCGTCATAGTAGGCTTTTTTCGTGGTAGTCACCGGGCGGTTGCCGGAGGGTCTATACGAGCCGCCGGAGGATGAACCACCGGAAGAGGAGGTCTGCTTCGGCACGGTCTCATATTCCGGATAATGCCACACGCTTTCCACGGCACCGTTTCTCACATCTACCGCATAATATGCGTATAACCAAGCAGAATACTCCGACTGCTTTGCGTAATAGGGGATCTTCCAATAATATTTATGATACCCCTCGCGGCGGGCAACTGTCTGATCATAGAACTTTGAATATTTGAGCGGGTCATAGTTGACGGCGGTCGCCTTGCCGAGCTTTGTTGAATTTATCAGCTCCTCCGGCATTCCCTCATACGGCAGAATCTCCGAGACGGGGGTTATCCCCTTGTCGGTTTTCATCCCGAGAAAGTGAATCTCTCTGCCGTCATTGACCGATATCAGATTTTGTCTGCTGATGTAGGCACTGTAGTTTATTTCATGCTCCTCGCCCGACCCCGTCACATACTCGCCGACATAATATGTGTGCAGGGAGATATGGATAAACGGGTAGTCGGACTTCACGCCGTCGAGCTCGTCGAGAAAATAATAGAACTTCTTCCAGTCCTTTATTTTTCCGGGCGGGTCTAATTTCAGCGATACTTCAATTTCATATTTTATCGGGTCCTCGGTTTCGTCGTAGATGTATTTGTTGCTGTACGGCTCATGAATAACTGATTTGACCGTCAGCTGCGCGTTGACCTTGTGCTTTTGGCAGACGGCGGCAAATGCTTCTCTGAGCCTCAATTGCTCGACGTCCGCCGTATCGTGTCGGTACAGGCTCTCGTCGGCCTCGCTCTGCCGGCGTGATTCGTCCTCGCGGGCGGCATTTATTACGTTTCTCGCGAAAAGCCCCAGCGTGACGATCAAAATAAGCGCGCATATTATGCTGACAACTATCTCCGCCGTATTCGGCTTGTTCTTGGTCTGTTCGCTCATGTCCTCCCTCCTTATAGCTCTGCAAACCCGGAATTATTTCTTCTTTCTGCCCTTTTTCTCAGTATATTCATTGCCCTTGACTCCTGGATTGACGAGCTTGAGCTTGCGTCTCTGGCGACGCTTGTAGTTTTCATATAAGAACAGCGCAATATAGCCGACAACGAGAATGGCGACTATAGATGCGATAATTTTAAATACTGTGCTCGAAGCGACTTTCTTTATCGTTGCGCCTATGAACAGCAGAACATTTCTCGACACATCCTCGGACGCGACGAGCTTTATCCGCGCTATCTCCTCGCCGGCATAGAGCACGCGAGCCTCGCATATCTCCTGACCCTTTTTGACCGGCGCGTCAACACTTTTCGGCACGGTCTCGGGCACGGGCTCAATAAGCACGCTTCCGGCGTCAGCCCCCGTCGGGACGAGAGCCAGCACTTCTTCACCCGGGACGAGCGAAATATGATCGGTTCTGAATGAGAGTTTGAGCGGAACTTCGGTTATTATCTGAGTCGGGCTCGCTATCGACTTTAATTCGATGTGGTTGAACACCCAGTTGAACATCCTGCGGCAGTCGACAAACGCGCAGTTTTCGAGCGGCTCATCGTCGTCGATATTCTGCATCGGCGCGTTCATTATCACGCACAGATAGTTATAGCCGTTGCCCGTGCCTTTTGATATGACGCAGCGTCCGGCGTTATCGGTCGAGCCGGTCTTGATACCCACAGCGTAGGGCGAATAATAGTCGGCATATGCCTTGTTCATAAGATTATTCGTGTTGCGCAGGGTGCGCTCCTCGCTCTTGTTTGTGGCGGGGACTTTATATATTGTAGTCGAAGTTATCTCCGAGAAATACGGCAGGGTCAGCGCGTGCTTTGTTATCGTCATCAGGTCGCGCGCGGTGGTGTAGTGGTTCGGGTCGTCGAGTCCGTGGACATTCGCAAAGTGCGTATTCTTGCAGCCGAGAGCCGCCGCCTTGTCATTCATCATCTTGACAAAGCCTTCGATAGATCCGCCGACATGCATCGCGAGGACATTCGCCGCGTCGTTGCCGCTTCGCACGAGCAGGCAGTAGAGCAGATTCTTTATGCTCATCTTCTCGCCCGGCTCAAGCCCGACTATCGAGCTTCCTGTGCCGTCGAGCAGGTGGATAGCCTCATAGCTCGCCTCGACTTCTTCATCGAGATCCTTGCAGTTTTCGAGCACGACGGTGGCGGTCATTATTTTAGTCAGCGATGCGGGAGCCGCCTGCTTGTCCGCGTCTTTTTCAAAAATGACCGTGTCGTTGTCGAGGTTGACGAGCAGATAAATCTGGGCATAAATAGGATTATCTCCGCTGTCTGTCAAACTTTTCTCGTATACCGCGTTATAATTAGCGTAGGCAGGCATGGTGCAGAGCACCGACGCGATAAGAATAAAACAAAATAAAATTTTTATGAGTTTTTTCATAGACAGTCACCGCCGAATGTTGTATTATATATATAAACGATAGAAGACAACTTTGTCCTGACACTAATTGATTATACCAGTTTCAGGCTGTAAAATAAAGTAATAAAACGGATTTTGTTTATCAGGGGGATTAAAATCATGCTTTATGTTACGGGAGACACCCACGGAGATTACGAGCGATTCACATCTTCCGCGCTCAAAAAACTGAAAAAGGGCGATACGCTCTTCATCTGCGGCGATTTCGGATTCATCTGGGACGGCTCGAAGAATGAAGAGAAGCTGCTCAAAAAGATAGGCAAGCTCAAATACAATGTATGCTTTATCGACGGCACGCACGAGAATTTCGAAAGACTCAGGAGCTACGAGGTCTCGGAATTCAAGGGCGGAAAAGTCCATCATATCACCGGCAACCTCTATCATCTCATGCGCGGTCAAGTCTACGACTTCGACGGCGTGAGCGTCTTTGCAATGGGCGGCGGCGAGAGCCCGGATATAGATATCCGCTCTGATCTCAACTCCTGGTCGGGCGACGAGATACCCACCGAAGCGGAGCTGACCGAGGGCGCGCAGAATCTCAAGAAGCTCGGCAACAAAGTTGATATTATAATCACCCACGAGCCGCCGATGAAGATAAAAGGTTTCCTCAGGCTCAAGGACAAGGAGCCCGTGCGCGTGACGGGACTCAATACATATTTCGAGGAACTCGGCGCTGCGTGCGAATACAAGCACTGGTTCTTCGGCTCGATGCATATCGACAAGTTCATCTCCTCGTCCCACATCGCGGTGTTCCAGCACATAATCAACGCAGAGACCTGCGAGATTGCAAAATAATTATAATACAGTCACACAGCGGCTCTCGGATTCATTTCTGAGAGCTGTTTTTATGCTTTTTGACATCATTTTTACTTTTCCAGATGCAAATAATCTAAAACAGCAACAAAATTACAAAAAATATGATATTATATAGGCGGAAAGAAAAATTTCACAGGAGGTGTTTTATGAACATCAAAAGACTTTTAGCCGTCATTCTCGCAGTTCTGGCGCTCTTGTCATTTGTTGGATGCAATGTAAAAAAAGACACGGGCAAAGAGCCTCTCAACGCCGCAGGAGGGAAAGCAGACGAAGCCATGTCGGAAAATCAGCCCGAAAGCACCGACGCGCAGGCAAGCGACACGGCAAGCGAAGCCGCCGGCAATGAAGCCTCTTCGTCCGGCACCGCCGAAACTGCAAAAGAAACGCAGAAGCCGACCGCCGCGGCGACCGCAAGGCCGAACAAGCCCGACGTAAAGAAGTCAAAATATTTCCTCGGCACCGACCTTGACGGATGGTACAACTGGGCGCTTGCCGGAAAAGGTTATAATGAAGGCGCAAATTATATCAAGGTCTGGACAGAGGAATTTGATTCTCACGACAACCTTGTAAAGCGCGTATCATACAAAACTCTTGACGGAGAAAGCATTCCCTCCATTACAACGACATACGAATATACCTATAACAGCAACGGCACCGTAAAAGAGATCCGCACCGACGGCGGCAACGGCTACATATACAGCTATGAATACGACTCTGCGAAGAGGATCACCAAAATCTCCGTTGTTGAGCCTATATCCGGCGACACTATGAACTCGTACAAGTTCACATATAACAAAAGCGGAAAGCTCATCGGAGTTGACAGCGGCAGGGTTGCCGGCATGGACGGCACCGAATACAAAATCACCGTTTCGTATGACGGCAGCGGAAGAGTCTCAAAGAAAGAGAAAGTTTATTCCGGCGGTCTTGTAAAATCGTACAAATACGAATACAACAGCCGTAACGACATCTCCCGCAAGACCGAGGAAGTCAAGCAGTCGGATGACTATTTGAAGAATGTGACCGACTACAAATATGACGAAAACGGCGCGCTTATAAAGCTGACGGTGAAAAGCTCGGACGGCTCTTCGCAGGAATCCGTATACACCAACGACAAATACGGAAATCCCGTCAACATAAAGGTCACAAAAACCGCAAACGGCAAAACCGTAAGCTCGCATACTTATCCCTATACATATAAGTACGAATCCAATCGGATAACCGTGACCGAGCACGACGGCAGCAAAAAGATATACGAGTATCATAAGAATCAGAGCATTATGCTGGACGATTCGCGCATATTCTGATATTTTACAAAACAGAGATCCCGGCTTCGCACCGGGATTTTTTCACTTTGTGAATCGAAAAATCAAAATCCGCACATTTTTTATAAAAAGTGTGCTATTATATAGACAAGAAAAACTTTCAGGGGAGGTATTCCATGAAACTCAAGAGAATTTTTGCAGCCGTTCTGGCGACGGCGATGCTGCTGTCGTTTGCGGGATGCGCGAACAAGGACACTCAGGGCGACTCTTCCGAGCCTGCGGGAGAGCAGACGACCGAGGAGCGAACCACCGAGCCTCAGACGAATGAGGACGGCAGTCTCGTCAAGCCGAAAAACGCCGTCTCGGTCTCCGACGATGTGAAGATCAAGACCTACAGCGGCACTTCGCTCATCGAAATCGGCAACCGCGTCATGGAGCCCTATGGCAACGCGTATAAAAACATGAAAGCCTACGCCGACGCGCTCAACCGCCTCAAGGCGGAGATGCCGGACACCAAAGCCTACTGCCTCATGGCGCCGACCGCCATTGAGTTCTATGCCCCGAGCAAATATAACACCGGCGTGTCGAAGTCGCAGTACGAGGGCATGTGCTACATCTACGAGCAGTTAAAGGACATAACGCCCGTCAACGCCTATGCCGAGATGGCGGCGCACACTGACGAATATCTCTATTTCAGAAGCGACCACCACTGGACCACCCTCGGCGCGTACTACGCCTATCGGACCTTCGCCAAAGTCGCGGGGTTCACGCCCGTTGACAAAAACACTCTCCGGACCGGCAAGCTCTCGCCGTTCCTCGGGCTTTTCTACAAAGACACAAAGAGCACCGCGCTCTCGAACGACCCCGACTATGTCGAATATTTCATTCCGCCCGTCAACACAACGGCTATAGCCTCGGACACCGACGCCGCGATGAGCAACAGCTACAGCATTAAAGTCATCAACACCGAAACTACTTCGTCGAACAAATACTTAGCCTTTGTCGGCGGCGACCACGGCGTTGTCAAGATAACGACCGATGCACAGAGCGACAAGAGCATCGTTGTTATCAAAGAGAGCTACGCAAATGCCTTTGTGCCGTGGCTCTGCGCGAATTATAAAACAATATATGTCCTCGATCCGCGCCAGCTGACCGTCAAGCTCGCCGATTTCGTCAAGACGAACTCGATAGACGAAGTCCTGTTCCTCAACTATATGTTCATTCCCAGCAACCCGAAGTTCATGAACGCGCTGGAAAACATGGCGTAAATAAAACAACAAGAAAGCCCCGGAAGATTTGACTTACGGGACTTTTTGTTTAAGCGAGCCTTTTGCTCTCGTCTTTTTTCAGCGTGCGGTAAGTATAAATTATCACTATCGCCGAGGCGATAAATGCTAGGATATCCGCCGCGGGCATCGAAATTATTACTCCGTCGAGCCCCCACACGAGCGGGAGTACAAGCACCAGCCCGACGCCGAAGACTATTTCTCTTATCATCGACAGCGCGGTCGAGGCGACCGCCTTGCCCATCGCCTGCAGGAAGATGAACGCCGCCTTGTTGACGCAGGCGAGCGGCATCATGCATAGATATATTCTGAAGCATTTCACCGCGAACTCGGTATAATACGCGCTCTCGTTCGCCGCGCCGAAGATAGCTATAAGCCCAGTCGGGAAGAGATCAACTATGAGCGTCTCTATCGCGCCTGCAGCCGCCTCGCATATCAGCAGGCGGGTGAACAGCCCGCGCACGCGGCCGTATTTTTCCGCGCCCATGTTGTAGCCGACGATAGGAATACATCCCGCCGCCATGCCGATGCACACGGACATAATTATCTGGAAGAATTTCATCACTATTCCGACGACAGCCATGGGTATCTGCGCATATTCAGCGAGCCCGAAAACCGGGTCGAGCGCGCCGTATTTTCTGATCATATTATTCGTCGCCGCCATCGCCGCGACGAGGGATATCTGCGCCAAAAAGCTGCAAATGCCCAGCGGAATGAATCTTTTTATCACGCCGCCGCAGAGCCTGAACGACTCTTTTTCGAGCTTCACGGAGCGCATATGGAACAGATAATATACCGCCATCGCTGCCGTGAGCAGCTGGCCGAGCACCGTGGCGACCGCCGCGCCCATCATACCCCATTTGAACACGAAAATAAATATTGGATCGAGAATAATATTGACCACCGCGCCCGCGACCGTAGACACCATCGCAAAGCGGGGGCTTCCGTCCGAGCGGATGACCGGATTCATCGCCTGACCGAAAACATAGACGGGGATGCCCAGGGCTATCCAGAAGAAATATTCTTTCGCGAACGCGAATGTTTTTTCGTTGACCGTGCCGCCGAACATGGCGATAAATTCATCCGAAAAAATCAGATATAATATGCACAGCACTATGCCGCCCGCAGCGGAGAGCACAACTGCGTTGCCGACTCCCCTGTGCGCGTCCTCGCGCCTGTCCGCGCCGAGGGATATGCTCACAAACGCGCAGCAGCCGTCGCCTATCATAACGGCTATCGCAAGGGCTATGACCGTCAGCGGGAACACGACAGTGTTTGCGGCGTTGCCGTCCGAGCCGAGATATGCGGCGTTCGCGATGAAGATCTGGTCGACAATGTTATAGAGCGCCGCGACGAGCAGGGAAATCACGCAGGGTACCGAATATTTGCCCATGAGCCTGCCGAGCTTTTCCTGCCCGAGAAAGGTCTGATCGTTATTTTTCATGGTTGTCTCCTTTGCAAAAAAATAAAAGGCGCAAACCCATCCGGATTTACGCCTTTGGCTACACGATGAAAAAATTATATCAGCTTTTGCCGTATTTTTCAAAGGCAGTAATTGTCAAACTTTCATTTTTTTGCGCCGATGATTTTATATAAAAAACGCAGAGATGCTTGAACGGCATTTGCGGTTATGCTATAATCTTGAAAAAAGCAGGAGGAAGTTTATGAACAGCAGAAAAACAGCGTGCGCCGTCCTCGGAACGCTCGGCGGGCTGACCGCTCTGACTGCGGCTTCGGCGGAGATATTCTATAACTTCGCGATAAACACGAAATCGCCCATACATATGAGCAAGCTCAACAACCTCGTTCAGAAGGCGACAAACACGAGCGCCGATGAAGAAGAGGCGAGCGCAAAATACAGCGGCATGACCGGGACACCCGAAATGAAAAAGTGGTACGCCGACGAGGGCGAGGATGTCTATATAATTTCCGACTCTCTGCGCCTGCACGGCAAGAGATTCAAAAATTCCGGCTCCGACTATGCGCTCGTCTGCCACGGATACACGAGCAAAGCGAAGCACATGGCGGGGTTCGTCAAAAAGTTCTATGATCGCGGCTTCAATGTTCTCGCGGTCGATGCGCGCGCCCACGGCGACAGCGAGGGCGCAAAAATCGGCATGGGCTGGCCCGAGCGCAGGGACATAGCCGGGTGGATAAAGCTCATTCTCTCATGGGATCCCGACGCGCGGATAATCCTGCACGGCGTGTCCATGGGCGCGGCGACGGTGCTTATGGCATCGGGCGAGACGCTGCCCGAAAATGTCAAGGCCGTTATCGCGGACTGCGGCTACACCTCGGAGTGGGATGAGTTCATCTGGGAAGCGAAAACGCTGCACATCCCGTGGTTCCCGGTGCTCAACGCCGCGTCATTGCTTTCAAAGCTTCGCGACGGCTATGATTTCAAGCAGGCGAGCGCGCTTGACCAGGTCAAAAAGAGCGATATTCCCACCCTGTTCATCCACGGCACGGAGGATGAGCTGGTGCCCTATAAAATGCTCGGCGAGCTGTACTTAGCGGCGGCGTGCGAAAAAGAAAAACTGACCGTTGAGGGTGCGGGACACGCGCTCTCGTCATCGGTTGACCCGGAATTATATTGGAGCACGGTTGAAAGATTCGTAGAAAAATATATCGGCAGCTAAAGCAATAACCACCGTCGCGGACGGTGGTTAGAGCGTGTCGATAAACCTATTTTTGGTGGTTTCGCAAAAATCAAAGCCTCCCTTGTGCAAAGGGAGGTGGCGCGAAGCGCCGGAGGGATTGTTCTGAATAAGGAAAAAATTTTCAAAATGCTGAGTATTTTGAACTTTCATTACAACAACCCCTCAGTCACGGCTTAGCCGTGACAGCTCCCCATACACAGGGGAGCCTTGAGTCCGTGCAATGACAGACTTTTTCGACAGACTGTAACCACCGTCGCGAACGGTGGTTATTTTATCGCACAAAAGAAAATCCCGACCGGTTAAGGTCGGGATTTTCTTTGTATAAAACGGGGGCAAGAAGATGGTAGGTGTCTGATTTATTCGGCCTGCTTCGAGTATTTCTTGAGATAGATAACTCTCATGAGCAGGCTCTCGATAGGATTGATCGGCTTGCACTTACCGAGGAGGCCGGAGCCTATGTAGGTAAGGCAGCTCTTCTCTGCGATCATCTCGACCGCACCTGCGTTGCTCTCATTCGAGCCGCAGCAGAGCGCGCCGCCGTCCTTGACGAGAACGCAGTGGCGACCCTTGAGCGCCTTGACGACCTTCTTGGGCGAATTCTTCGCGCACTTGAGGCTCACGCCGATTATCTGGGCGCTGTCATCAAGCTGAGGTTTAACAGTCTTGCCCATGGCGGCAACTGCGAGCACCTCGGGAGCCTGGGAATAAAGAATAGCATTGATATCGTCGCGTGAAGCATATATGGCGCGATGGAGGTCTGCCGTCGGAATCTCTCCCTCGCCGCTGACCGCCGAGGTCACGGGGTCTACGGTGACGGTATGCTCCTTGTCGCCCGCAGCGTAGAATACTATCTTTCCGCTTGCGTCTCTGTACGAGTTATTATAACAGGTTTCGTCATGTTTTACAATAGTTTTTCCGTGCTTTTGTGCCCAGGAAACACACATTTCGCTCAGGTCGGCAATTTTTTCTCCGAACTTTCTGTCAAAAAGGTCGAGAACATAAAGCGCGCTCTCGCGCTCGAGCGTGGCGGCGACATTGAACGCCTCCTCGCTGTCCTTGCCGTAGCAGACGGCTCCGTGGTGCGCCATGATAACAGCCTTGCTGTCCATGTCTGCGGCGATAGCGGCGGCGACGCCCTTCTTGAGCTTCTTTGTGCCGGGCAGACCGTATGCGCCGAGCAGAACCTTGTCGCCTATAACTTTGCGGCCTTTTTCGCTGAGCGTCGGGATGCCCTGCATGGTCGCGCTTATAATGGAAGCGAACTTCTGATGGGTGTGGATAACAAAGCCCGCCTCGGGATGAGCCTTGTAGACCTCGGCATGAACGCCCTTTTCGGAGGAGGGCTTGACATTGCCCTCGTAGCTCAAGGTGTCGATCTTGACCTCGACGATATCGTCGGGGGTCAGTCCCTCATAGGGCTTTCCGCTCGGGGTTATGACAAAGCTGTTCTCGTCAACGCGGCAGCTGACATTGCCCCATGTTCTCGCGATGAGGCCCTTTTCGACAAGGCGCAGACCGGCTGCGATAACTTCTTTTTTTGCCTGTAAAATATCCATGAAAACCGTCCTTTCACGATAAAATCCGAATTGTGCTTGCGAACAATTTTGTACTACAGTTCAATTATAACACAAGAAGCCCAAAAGTCAACAAATTACTCTTTCGGCTCGCCGTCGGTCTCCTGATTCTCCTCTTCGGCTGAAACATCCTCCGGCTGGACTGCCGCGGCGTCCGCCTCAACGGATTTCTTCGAGCTGCGCCAGATATGGATAACGCCGTCGTCGTTGAGCACCTTGAGCACGGTTATAACTATCGGCATAATAAATATTCCGATGAAGCCGAAGAGCTGGAGTCCGATATACATGCCCATGATGCTGACTATCGGCGGGATGCCGAGATTGCTCGCGACTATCTTCGGCTCGATTATCTGGCGTATGACAGTTATGCAGGCATATATGACAATGAGTCCGATTCCGAGTCCGTAGCTGCCGTTTATCAGCGAGAACACCGCCCACGGGATAACGACAGTACCTGTGCCGAGCACGGGCAGGATATCGACTATTGCGGTTATTATCGCGATAATAAATATATATCCGCTCTTGTACGCGCCGATGACTTTCAGCACGCTAAGACCTATCGACATCTCAGCAAAAGTTATAAGCATTATCAGCGCATAGGACTTGACGAGCTTGCCCATGGACGAGAATACGATTTGTTTAGTTTTCGAGAGCGTTCTGCGCTTCTGCGGGGTCAGCTGATTCTTGATGAAGCCGACTATTCCGTCATATCCGGCGGTCATGAAGCAGGCGGCGATAATAAACAGGAGCACGCCGATCAAAATACTCGGAATCTGCTTCGCGGTTGACCAGACGCCGCTGAGCGGAGTCTTGAGGATAGACAAAAGATTGATATTGGAGTTCTGCTCGCCGCCCTGCGCGCGCTGAGCCGCACGCTCTTCTGATGATAGCAGGAGCTTGTCCGAGAATGATTTTATCGCATCCTCGGCTGAGCTTTGAAGTCCGTCCGGCAGACGCTCGGCGAAGCGATAGAGCGAAGCCTCCCAGCTTTTTACATAACCGGGCACTTTCTTGAGCCACTCGGCGAGTGTCGAGGCGAGTCCCTTGACCTCGGACACGACCCTTGCGCCGGTCAGGGCAACTATTGTTATCAGCAGCGCGATTATCAGCAGCACCGCGATAACAGAGACAATTCCCTTTTTGATATGGGTTTTCTTCGAGATAAAATTGGTCGGGCGCTGGAGCGCGGCGGCAACTAAGAATGCGAACACGAACGGCGCGACTGTCCAGAATGCATATTTCATGAACAGATAAAACGCGCCGAGCACGAGCGCGATATATGCGACATTGATAAGTACCGCTCTTCTCTTTTCCACAGTGGCAGGGGACATTTTCTGCACCTCTTCTTTCAACCGTTTTTTTCCTGCGTCCAATGACAAAACAGCATAATTTATTATATATATTATACTATTTTATCTTAAAACTCAATGAGTTTGAAAAATACTTCATAAAAATGTAAGAAAGTTTTCCTTTTGGGGCTTTATCGCCGGGGCTGTTTGTGATAAAATAATAAAAATTAATGACAGTGGGGAGACAGTTATCATGTATATAGCGATAATGGGCTACGGCGTTGTCGGAAGCGGCGTTGCCGAGGTCATCAACAAAAATCACGACAGCATCGTGCGCAAGAGCACACAGTCGGAGCTTGAGATAAAATATATTCTCGACCTCAAGGATTTTCCGGGCGACCCGAATGAGAAGCTTTTTATAAAAGATTTTAATATTATTCTCAACGACCCCGAGGTAAAGGTCGTTGTCGAGACAATGGGCGGGCTTCATCCGGCGTATGAGTTCGTCTCCGCCTGCCTCAAGGCGGGCAAGAGCGTTGTGACCTCGAACAAAGAGCTTGTCGCGGCGAAGGGCTGCGAGCTGCTCGGATACGCCGCAGAGCACAATGTGAATTTCCTCTTTGAAGCGTCGGTCGGCGGCGGAATACCGATAATCAGACCGATAAGCCAGTGCCTCGCCGCAAACGAGATAAACGAATTCGCGGGCATTCTCAACGGCACGACGAATTTTATTCTCACCCGCATGATAAACGATGGCATGGCGTTTGAAGACGCGCTCAAGCTCGCGCAGGACAACGGCTATGCCGAGCGCGACCCCTCGGCGGACATTCTCGGCTTCGACGCCTGCCGCAAGGTATGCATTCTCGCGTCCCTGTGCTTCGGCAAGCATGTCTATCCCGACCAGGTTCACACCGAGGGCATAACCGAGATAACACTCGAGGATGTCGAATACGCCAAGGACTGGGGCGGAGTTATAAAGCTCCTCGGCAGAGCGCGCAAGAGCGAGGACGGCAAGCACATCTATGCGATAGTCAGCCCCGCATTCGTCGATCACCACAGCCAGCTTGCGAGCGTTGACGATGTTTTCAACGCGATTCTCGTGCGCGGCGACGCGATAGGCGATGTCGTATTCTACGGCAGAGGCGCGGGCAAGCTGCCCACCGCAAGCGCGGTCGTCGGCGACGTTATCGACTGCGCACGCCACGAGAACAAGCAGAAGTTCTTCGGATGGGCGGACAGCGAAGAGGGCTATGTCTCCGACTATCTCGACATGCCCACGGCGCTCTATGTCAGGGCACGCGCTCAGCAGAAGCAGCAGGTCATATCCTCGGCGGAGAAGACTTTCGGCGAGATAAAGCTCCTCAAGCGCGCCGGCGCGCCGGAGGACGAGTTCGCCTTTGTCACCCCCGTCGCCTCGGAGCGCGAACTGCGCACAAAGCTCGAAACTCTTCTCGGCGCCGAAATCATCTCGACGATAAGAGTTACAGATTATTGATAGTTTTTCAAGAGGGACTGCCGTTTGGCAGTCCTTTTTAATTTTGCGGGAGTGATTGTGGGGTGCAAAGCGTTGTTTTATAGATTGAGAGTTCTCTATCGCTTGAGCCATAGCAACCCCCTAATTTGTCGCTGTATCTGTTTTCGCACACCGACTCCCGTTCAAAATAAAATCACCGCCCTGTATTACTATTTTCCCAAGCAGTTTTATCCCCACCTCATATTGATAATTGCGCGGTCTTGTGGTATCATATGAGCATAAATTTCGGGAGACTGACGCATGAACAAAAAAGAGATTGCCGCGTTCTTTGACCGCATGGCGCCCGAGTGGGACGCCAACATGATAAAGAGCGACGAAAAGATAAATTTCATACTTGACGCCGCCGGAGTGAAAGAAAATTCCGTCGTGCTCGACGTTGCCTGCGGCACGGGGGTCATGTTCCCGTATTACCTCGCGCGCGGCGCGGAGCGCGTTATCGGCGTTGATATTTCGGCTCAGATGGCGCGGATAGCCGCATCGAAGATGCACGACCAGAGAGTCGAGGTGATCTGCGGCGATGTTGAGGAAATTCCCGTTGAGCGCCTGTGCGACTGCTGCGTTGTTTATAACGCATTCCCGCATTTTGAAAGCCCGGAGAGGCTCGTTGAGCGGCTGTCCCATTGGCTTAAAAGCGGCGGACGGCTGACCGTGGCGCACGGCATGAGCCTTGACGCGCTGCGCATGCACCACAAGGGCAGGGCTGACAGCGTCTCGCGCGAGATGCTGACTGCCGAGGAATTATCAGCAGTGTTCGCGCCGTACTTTGATGTTGATGTCGCCGTTTCGGACGATGAAAAATTTGTGGTCTCCGGCGCAAAAAGATAAATAATATTAAAGGCTGCCCTTGCGGCAGTCTTTTTTTAATGCGCAAAGCCCCGGGAGGATGTTTCCCCGGGGCTTCGCAGAAGAGTCATGATGAAAATAGAAGTTGTCTGTTTAAAGAAATTTGGCAGTGATGACTATCAGCGCGACAACTGCCGCAAGAGCGGCAAGCGCCTTTGCTATCATCGGCTTTGCCATGTCCACGGTCGTGGGGACTACGCGCCATATCGCGTCTTTTATCGGCGTGTTGAGCTTGCCGTCGCAGAGCTGCTCATATGTCTTGGTATATGTCTTATAATTGCGCGGATCGTTCTCGTCGAGGACGAAGCAGCGCACGCCGCGCTGTTTTCCGTTGCCGTAGACATTGAAGCCCGCCGATTGAGTGAAGCCGACATCGATATTGCCGACCTTTCCGACATAAGAATTTTTGTGGTCGTGACCGACATATACACCTAGCACATCGCCCTTTTCGCTGAGTGCCTCGAACTCGCCGGTGTTGATATCCGGTATCGACGGAGGCTCTAATAATACAGAACCCTCGACGCACTTGGTTTCGTCTATTTTATAATGCTCGCCCTTGTGTATTCTGAACGCCGGTATCGCGCCTTTTTCGTGCTTGCCGACTCTTTTGAGAACATTGTAGTGCTCGAACATCGGTATGTGCTGGAATACAAGGGACGGAATGTAGTCTCCGTTTTTGACTTTCAGCTCGTCGCGCTTTTTCCTGTACCAGTCTATTATCTCCGGATCAAACGGCTCATATCCGCCGCCCTTTGCGTCAGTTCCGCTGTCGAAAAGATAAAGATTAAACGCGGTGCGTTCGCCGTCGGAGGACAAGATCGGTATGTTATATGTTCCGCCTCCGTCGATGCCCTCCGCCTGTTCGCCCACGCATCCGGGCAGGGCTTTGTATATCTTTTCGAACTGGTCTTTGTTGCTTATCCCAACCTGCCTGTCGTGGTTGCCGAAAGTGACGGCGAACGGGATGTGCCTGTCGGTCACGGGTTTCAGCAGCTTGCCGACAGTCTCGGCGACGCTTTCTATGAGCGCTTCGCCCTTGCCTTTATACGAGACTCCGTAGCCCTTTATCTGATCGCCGGTGAGCACGACGAGATCGGGCTTCTCTTCTTCGAGAGCCGCATTGATGAGCTTTATCGTATCGGGCGACACATCCGATATTTCCTGAATATCGGTTATCTGCATTATTTTAATTTTTCCGTCGGAGTTGAAGCGCATATTCACTCCCCCTGTTCTACAGCGGGCTTTTTCTTTCTGTGGATAACGAACCTGTTGAGCGGATATGTCCAGAGGGTCGGCACGGTCATAACGACGACCTTTGTCAGCAGCTCAATGAGCGCGTTGCTGCGGCCGCTGTTCTTGATGAGCGTGCCGAGGAATGCGCCGAACCAGGTGTTGAAAATAATCGTACACACGACCATTATCGCATACAAAACAGTCGAGAGCAGCGGATTCGCGTCCGCCTTGAAAGTTATCTTTCTGTTCATGACGAACGCTATCGCGTAACCGACGACAGTCGAGATGAAATACGAATACATATAGCCCTTATACTCGACCCCGAGAAACGCGAGAACGGGGCTGTCCGTCACGGGGACATCGTTGAGGGACTTGAACACAACATACTGGAGCAGAGCGAACACGCCGAGCTCTATCAGCGACGAGAATGCGCCTGCAAAAGTAAACTTTATGAATTTCCATATCTCTGCGTGCTTTTCAAAAAAGCTTCCGCCCTTTTCGGCGGCACTGGTTTCTTTCATGACTTTATTTGCCGGGCGCGTGCGTTTTCGTTGGTTTATATGCCCGGTTTCTCCCTTCCGCTATCAGTTTAACCCGTAAAAAGCCGAAGCATCAACCGACTTTTGGTAAAGCGAAAGTAAAATCCGTGTAAAAGCAAAAGAGCCCGCTGTCCGCAGGCTCTTTTATAAAATTATGTTTGTTGATATTCGCCGTCATTTGAAGAGTTGGTCGTAATCATAAGATTTTATCAAATCGTCGGCGTTCTTTTCGTATTCGGCGAGATTCTCTTCTGTGATACGGTATTCGTCATTCTTCATCCACTGCAGCATCTGCGAGTTCACCCATTCGCCGTAGTGCTTTGCGTCCTTGTAGTTATCGAGGTTGCATATGAGCTCGGAGTTGCCGCGGAATGAATACAGTCTGACATTGTCATATTTCAAAAGCTCTTTTGTTATCAGATTTTCCGCTCCGAGCGTCCTGTCGAGCTGGCCGTTATTTATCTCCATGCCCCAGTGCGCTATGCTGTAAGGCGGATAGAAGAAATAGAATGTGGTCTCGGGATGCGCTTTAACAATACTGATAACATTCTCGTTCAGATTTTCCGTTACAACGGCGCGGTCGGCATCGGTCAGCTGCTGTATCTTGCTCGCAGAGGCGTTGAGCTCGCACGACTTTATAACCTCGTCGCGCCCGTATTCATAGCCGGCGCTCCAGTTTTCATAAACATCAAACGAGGTTGCCGCTCTGCCCGTAACTGTTGATTTCACAACGCTTCCGGCGAGCTTTACAACGACCGGGTCGAAGAAATATTTTATATCGTCGAGGCTGCTGTCGTTATACAAATAGTCCGGGAAATCGCCCTTTTCGGTATAGCGGTAATTCTTGCCGTAGATCATCTTGTCATAGTCAAGACCCCATATGACATATTTGATGTCGTGTCCGGAATCATACGCCGCCTTGAGATTGTCGCCTATTTCCGTATATCCGCCGCCGGAGAACGCGACCTTTATAAAATCAGAGCCGAAAAGCTTCTGAGCCTCGCTCGTTTTGAAATTCTCCGTCATGGAGGTTCCGGTGATAACCGAATCATAGTCAAAGCGCCTGACTATTCCGTTATTCTGATAGCGCTCGTTGACAAGCGGATACGACAGAAACTTCAGCGGAGCATGATAATGGAACATCGGGTCTATTGCGAATATAGACAAAATAAATATAAGCACCGCCGCCGCTGCGGCTGCCAATATTCCGATTATCCATTTAATGGCAGTATTTTTCCTTTTTCCAGTATTCATGTTGCCACCCCATATACCTTTTGTTGATATATTGATTTTAGCACATTTATTATAAATACTCAAGCTTTTCATTATCTGACTCCGAACCGTAAAAAAGAGCCCGCTGCGCGGCTACACAAAACAGCAAAAAGCCATAACTCACTTTGAAGAGTGAATTATGGCTTTTGATTTTATATGCTGTTATTCTCAGCCGCCTATTTTCTCCTTGCCGCCCATATACGGTCTGAGGGCTTCGGGAATATTGACGCTGCCGTCGGCATTGAGGTTGTTTTCGAGGAACGCTATGAGCATTCTCGGCGGGGCAACAACGGTGTTGTTGAGCGTATGGGCAAAGTGCTTGCCGTCCTTGCCGTTGATGCGTATTTTCAGCCTGCGCGCCTGTGCGTCGCCGAGGTTCGAGCAGGAGCCGACCTCGAAATACTTCTTCTGTCTGGGCGACCACGCCTCGACGTCTATAGACTTGACCTTGAGATCCGCGAGGTCACCCGAGCAGCACTCGAGGGTGCGCACCGGGATATCGAGAGTGCGGAAGAAATCGACCGTGTTCTGCCAGAGCTTGTCGAACCACATCTTGCTGTCCTCCGGCTCGCAGACGACTATCATCTCCTGCTTCTCGAACTGGTGGATGCGGTAAACGCCGCGCTCTTCTATACCGTGAGCGCCCTTTTCCTTGCGGAAGCAGGGGGAGTAGCTCGTGAGGGTCAGGGGCAGAGTCTCAGGCTGGATTATTGTATCAATAAACTTGCCTATCATCGAATGCTCGCTCGTGCCGATGAGATAGAGATCCTCGCCCTCGATTTTATACATCATCGCGTCCATCTCGGCAAAGCTCATAACGCCGGTGACGACATCGCTTCTTATCATGAACGGCGGCACGCAATAAGTGAAGCCGCGGTCGATCATGAAATCGCGCGCATATGAAATAACTGCCGAATGGAGTCTGGCGATATCGCCCATGAGATAATAGAAGCCGTTGCCCGCGACCTTTCTTGCGGAGTCGAGGTCGATGCCGCTCATCTTCTCCATTATCTCTGTATGATACGGAACCTCGAAATCGGGCACTACGGGCTCGCCGAAGCGCTGAATTTCAACATTCTCGCTGTCGTCGCGACCTATCGGCACGCTCGGATCGATGATGTTCGGGATGACCATCATTATCTTCTTTATCTTCTCGCCGAGCTCCTCTTCGAGCTTCTCGAGTTCAGCGAGTCTCGCGGCGTTCGCGCTGACCTGAGCCTTCACCTCTTCCGCCTCGTCGCGCTTGCCCTGCGCCATGAGCGCGCCTATCTGCTTCGACAGGCGGTTGCGGCTGCCGCGCAGCTCATCAGCCTCGCCCTTTGCGGCGCGGCAGAGCTTGTCAAGCTCAATGACCTCGTCGACGAGCGGAAGCTTCTGATCCTGAAACTTCTTTTTGATGTTTTCTTTGACTATTTCGGGGTTTTCTCTGACAAATCTGAGATCCAGCATTTTATATCCTCCTGCATCATATTTAATAGAAAACACCCTCAGAACGGCTCCCGCCGTCCCAAGGGTGCAATAAGCACGGTACCACCTTGTGTTTAACTCTCAGCCCATAACGCGGGCACGCGGCAGAACTCATCGCCCTGCGGCTCGAAAGCGGAATAGACCCTGCGGACGAAGGAAACTCACAGCAAACATTTCCCTCTCTGATCGTCCCGAAAAGATCCGTGTTCTTCGTCACAGCCTTTATAATATGGGATTATTATACCCCGAAGAAAAATCAAAGTCAAGCCTGTTTTTGCGCCTGTCTGCGCGGCAGGAGCTTAGCTTTTGCAAGAACTTTTACGAGGGTCGGAATTATCACGAGCTGGATAGCGAGACCCGGCAGGCAGGTGACGAACGACGCAGTCACCCAGACGGAGAACGAATAGTTTCCGGCGGAGAAGATGAGGGCTTTGAGTATACCCGAAACGACGCGCCCGGAGATGAGCGCGACAACGAGGCTCGTGTAGAGCGAGAGATATGTAGTCTTATATTTAAACGCATACATCATAAGACCCGTCACTGCGCCGTAGACCGCGAGCTCCGCCATCATCGACGGCAGGATAGCCATGGGCGGCATCTGAGTCAGAAGCGACGAGAGCAGAGGGCCGAGCAGACCGCACACGAGTCCGTACTGCCAGCCGCAGATAAGTCCGCACAGCAGCACCGGGATATGCATCGGCAGGAATATCGTTCCGGCGTTTTTGACCATGTGGAACGCCATGGGCAGCACGATACACAGCGCGACGCACAGCGCGGTTATGACCGTCTTTCTGATTCGCATTGAATTCTTGTTTGTCATGGGGATCGTCCTTTCAAAAGACAAAAAGCGGGGGTACGGCACTCCCTTCTGGAAGCGCAGTTACCCTCGCGGCAATGTTTTCACGTTATTTTAAAAAAAATCTTCGCTCTCTTCTGAAAGCCCGATCCCTTCGTGAGATCGCGATTATTATATCACATTTCAAGCGAAAATCAAGACCCTTTTCCGATTTCTTTCACGGCGGACTGAACGAGCTTCGCCATCGGGATATCCCCGACGCCGACGACTATATTGTCGCAGTGGTTGACCGGGACGAGTACACGCTTTGCGTCGCTCTGCCCTATCGCCGCCGCCATCTTCGGCGTTATCTCGCCGAGCAGCGCATCGGCTATGACTATGCCGACGGGACCCGCTATGACATCCGCCTTGCGGCACCCGACACACACTGCGTTTTCGCCCGTCGCGGCGGCATCGGCGCCCGCCTTGAGCATGGCGGAGGTCGCGATGCTGTTCGCGCCGACGGCGGTCACGAAGAAGTCCGGATATTCGCTTTTTATCCCGGAAACGAGCAGCTTGCCTATTCCGCCGCCCTGTCCGTCTATAACAAGTACGTTCATATCAGTCTCTCCGTCAGTTTTTCACGGGCTCGAACATGTCCCCGTCAACGCCGCAGTTTTCGCAGCGGTCGGGCGCTGTGTCGCCCTCGATTTCAAAGCCGCATATCGAGCAGCGCATACGCGCGATGCCGTCCTTCTGAGCCTTGAACAGCTCGGCGGGCGACTCGCACTTCGGACACTTCTCGGGCGCATTTTCGCTCTTTATTTTAAGCCCGCAGACCGTGCAGACCCATGTTCTTGTCAGCGCGGGACGGCGCTCTTCAATCAGCTCGCCGCCGACTCCACAGTTCTCGCAGCGGTCGGGCGCAGCCTTGCCCTCGTGGACATGTCCGCATATCGTGCAGACGAATACAGGCTCTCTTTTCTCTTCCCTTGGCTCCGAGACGGGCTGTGAAAGCGACGCCGGAGCCGAGCAGTTCGGGCATTTATCCGCGGCCGCATCAAACGTGCGTCCGCATACGGCGCAGTGTATCTTCGCGCCCGTATTTCCCTCTTTGCTCACCGAATCCCTCCGTTTTTATGTTTTTTATTGTGCCGCATCTTATAGATGCGCCACTTATGGTATCTATATTTTATCATCTGATATGCCAAAAAGTCAAGTTGCATGAAATACGCAGATATGATAAAATGAATGGCAGAAAGAGAAAGGGTGAACGATATGGGACTTTATATACTTCTCGCCGTGCTTGCAGTTCTTGTTATATTTATATGTATACTGCTGATAAGAGCCGCGCTCGCCGCGAAAAAAGCCGAGCCGATAGGCGAAAAGCCGGTCTATACAACCGAGCAGGAGGATATCGAAAACGGCGAACGGCTGATGAAAATGATAGAATGTCAGACCGTATCGTCCCGCGAAATATATGACGACACGGAGTTTGCGAAGCTGCGCGCGGCGGTCAAAGAGCTGTTTCCGCTGCTGCACGAGCGCGCCGAGATAAAATATTTCAGCGAGGACTGCTGGGTCTATAAAATTCCCGGGCGCGACGAGAGCCGGAATATACTGCTCATGTCGCACCACGATGTCGTTGCCGCGACGGGTGACTGGACTCACGAAAAGTTCGGCGAGATATCCGACGGAAAGATATGGGGACGCGGCACGGTAGACACAAAGACTTCGCTCTTCGCGGAGCTCTCCGCAGTCGAGGAGCTGCTCGCCGAGGATTTTGAACCCGCATGCAACTTATATATAGCCTCGGGACACAATGAAGAGATTTTCGGCGACGGAATACACGAAGCCGTGAAATATTTTGAAAAGCAGGGCATCGAATTCGAATTTGCCATCGACGAGGGCGGCGGGGTCATCAGCGCACCGATAGACGGGATAGACTGCAAGTGCGCGATGATAGCTGTTCACGAAAAGGGCTACCACAGAATAAATGTCCGTGCCGTTCAGGGCGACTCAGAGGGGCTGACCCTCAGCGACAACCCCGTGACCAGAGTTTCAAAATTCATTGCCGAAGTTTCCGCGCTGAAGCTGACAATAAAAATGCCCGCGCAGGTGCGCGAGATGTTCACGGCGCTGCTGCCCTACATGAACTTCCCGCTGAGACTTATCTTCGCGAACCTATGGTGTTTCGAGCCGCTGCTGATAAAGCTCATGCCGAAGATAAACTCCCAGGCGGCGGCGATGCTCGGCACGACCTGCGTTTTCGGCAGCATCGAGTCAAAGAAGGGCAAGACCCCGCGCGACAACGAGTGCTCTGCGAGCGCGCTGATAAGATACATTGACGAAGAGGATCTTGTCGGCGACATGGAGAAGATAAGAGAACTCGCGAAGAAATACGCGCTCGAAATAACCGAGCCCGCCGACGGGCATGAGTTTCACCGACCGGCTGATACAGGCAGCAGGGCATTCAAATATGTCTGCCGCTGCGCGAGAGACGTGTTCCCGCACGCCGCAGTTGCCCCGTTCGTCCTCGCCGCCGGAACCGACGCCCGCTGGATGAGCGATGTCTGCCCGTGCACGCTGCGCTTTGCTCCGATCGATATCAACATGCAGCAGTTCAACAGCGTCCACAGCGTAGATGAAAACATCGACCTCTCCGCCATCGGTGCGGCGATAGAGTTCTACAAAGAGGTTCTGAGAAACTACAAATAAATATATTTCCGTGCCGCAGAGCGTAAAATCGCCCGGCGGCACGGATTCTTTTCGTTTTGGCGGGTTTTCGCTCCCCACCATATATATTGTATGAATATTAATGCAAAGTACCTGAATTTGTGTATCTGCCGTGCGAGAATTGTATTTTGTAATTCAATTGATAAAATTAACGAAATTTCAGATAAAAATTAGTTAAATATTACTAAAAAAAGTTGACTTTTTCTGTCGAAACGATGTATAATAATTACGATATAAACGGTGGCTGCCGATCTCCATTACCGCTTATATGGCTCAGGTAATGAATATCCGCAGCCTCGAAACATCTAAAGGACCGGATAACCGGAAAAATCGAGACCCTACGGAGATTTGTGAAATGAAAAGATTTTTAGCTTTAGCCATTGCAGTTCTTATGATCCTGTCATTTGCCGCCTGCGCTTCGGACAAGAGCGGCAGCGACGGCAGCGACACCACCGCGGCATCCGACATCAAGACGGATGCGGCAACGGCCCCTGCGGCGGATGACACCACCGCCGCGCCCGAGACGACCGAGCCTGCGACGAGCGGCACCGATGTCATTTCCGCCGCGCCCTCAGTCAGAAGAGGCCCCACAAAAACAACCCCCGCTGCCGACACCACAAAGCCCGCATCGGGCGACAACAGCGGCTCGGCTACCGTCCCCTCCAAGCCGGACGACAGCAAGCCCTCAGCGGTTGAAACGAACCCCAAAAAGATAATCGTCTCTGCTGAAAAAGAATGGATATTCACCAAAAAGCCCACCGACTCCTGCCACGCTTCGACCGTTCTGCCTCTTGACAACGGTACAGTTGTTGCGGCATGGTTCGCAGGCTCGTCCGAGAGCGACGACGATGTCAAGATACTCACAAGCGTGCGCGGCACGGACGGAAAATGGGGCGAGCCCATCAGAGTTTCCGCCGATCCGAATGTCGCCCACTGGAATCCCGTTCTCTTCCAGAACGACGACGGCACGATAACCCTCTATTTCAAGGTCGGCAAGGACACCGAATATTGGAAGACCTACTATTCCGTCTCGACCGACGGCAAGAACTGGGCAGCTCCCAGAGAGCTTGTCCCCGGCGACAACAGCGGCGGCAGAGGTCCCGTCAAAAACAAGCCCATCAGACTCAAGAACGGCACTATACTCGCTCCCGGCTCGACCGAGCTCGGCGGCAAATACAGATGCTTCGTTGACATATCGACCGACAACGGCAAGACCTGGAACAGAACTCCCGAAATTGATTCGACCTTCCTCGGCTTCTTCAAGACCCCGATGATCCAGCCCACGCTTTGGGAATCGAAGGACGGCTCGGTTCACATGTTCACAAGAACAAAAGTCGGCAAAATCTACAGAAGCGATTCCTATGACGGCGGCAAGACCTGGTGCAGCGCATATCCGACCAACCTGCCGAACAACAACAGCGGTATCGACCTCGACACCGACGACAGCGGAAGAATTTTCCTCGTCTATAACCCCGTCGGCATCCCCGGCATCAGAACGCCCCTCACCCTCGCCGTTTCGCTTGACGACGGCAAGACCTTCACGAAGATAAAGACCTTCGAGACCGGACTCGCGGAGTACTCTTATCCCGCAGTCGTTGTCAAGGGCGACACCATCCACATCACTTATACATATGAAAGAGACTATATCGCCTACTGGCAGATAAAGATCAAGTGATGTTTTCCTGCGGCTTTTACGTGATTTTCAATCGCTCAAAACCTTCTTGAGCGTTGTGGAAACGCGGCATAATATAGGAAATTTTTAGGAGGAAGTAAAATGACCAAGAGAATTTTATCGGTTCTCGTCGCAATCAGCCTCATGTTTGCTCTCGCATCCATAGGCATGGCTAAAAGTTCGAGCGATGATATCATCGTCTCCGCAACAAAAGAAATGATCTTCGACAAGAAGATAACCGATTCCTGCCACGCTTCAACGGTTCTGCCCCTCGATGACGGCTCCGTTATCGCAGCATGGTTCGGCGGCTCTTCCGAGAAGAAGAGCGATGTTAAGATCTACACCTCGGTTCGCACCGAAGAGGATGGCTGGAGCGATCCCATCGTTGTTTCCGCAGCTGATGACATAGCTCACTGGAACCCCGTTCTGTTCCAGAAGGAAGACGGCACTGTCGTTCTTTACTTCAAGGTCGGCACCGACACCGATTACTGGAAGACCTATTACGCAACCTCGACCGACGGCAGAAGCTGGAGCACTCCCAGAGAGCTTGTCCCCGGCGACAACAGCGGCGGCAGAGGACCCGTCAAGAATAAGCCCATCAGACTTAAGGACGGCACCGTTCTTGCACCCGCTTCGACTGAGATCGACGGCGAGTGGAGAGCATTCGTTGACATTTCCACCGACGACGGCGCGACTTGGACAAAGACCGCTAATGTCGATTCCAAATACTGCACATGGTTCAAGGTTCCGATGATTCAGCCCACCCTTTGGCAGTCCGCTGACGGCTCTGTCCATATGTTCACAAGAACAAAGGTCGGCAAAATTTATCGCAGCGATTCCTATGATAACGGCAAGACCTGGTGCCGCGCTTATGCCACCAAGCTTCCCAACAACAACAGCGGTATCGACCTCGACACCGACGATCAGGGCAGAATCTTCCTGGCTTATAACAACATTGGTCTCCCCGGCATCCGTACTCCGCTTGTCCTCTCCGTTTCGACCGATGACGGCAAGACCTTCACAAAGATAAAGACCTTCGAAAAGGGTCTCGCTGAGTATTCTTATCCCTCAGTTGTCGTCAAGGGTGACACCATCCACATCACCTACACCTACGAGAGAGACTACATCGCATACTGGCAGATAAAGATCAAATAAGATTTTTTTACAATCGGCCTGAGGGTAATCAAGGCTGAGAATAAGGGAAACTGCAACACATAAAAATATGCGCCCCGAAAGACAGTGCACAGTTCTTTCGGGGCGTGTATATTTTTTTAATCTATTCCGTACTTCTCGTGGATGACATTTCCTATCTGTGGGAACGGGATGACCGGCGGCTGATTTTCAAGATGCTCGCCGATAAGCTTCTCCATCCAAACCATGCCGTACCAGCGGTGGAATTTATATCCGCATTTCGTGAAGCCGCCAACCATCCGGTAGCCGAGATGCGCGTGGAATTCCGCGCTGTTTTTCGTCAGATATTCGTCCTCAACTTCTGGATAGGCTATGCAGGCGTTCATGTTGAGAAAGCCCTGCTCGCGCAGCACGGCTTCGAGCGCGTCGTGCAGCTTTCTGCCAAGCCCGCCGCCGCGCGCATTCTGATCGAGATAGATCGATGTCTCGACCGCCCAGTCATACGCCGGGCGCAAATGAAGCGGACCCGCATAGGCATAGCCGAGGATATCGCCCTCCCTTTCGAGCACGAGATACGGGTATCTCCTGAGCGTAGATTCGATTCTCCTGCGGAACTCCTCCTCGCTCGGCACATCGTATTCGTATGTTATCGAGGTGTTTTTGACATAGGGCGCGTATATTTTGAGCAGCGCCGGCGCATCGTCGGGCGTTGCCGCGCGGATTTTTATTTCATCGGCCATTTTATTTTGCCTCCCATATTTCTATGCTTCGAGCTTCTTCATTGCCTTGCCGAACTGAATTGTGAAGAGTATGGACGTGAATGTTATCGCGATAACATCCGCTACGGGCTCCGCCATATAGACGCCCATCGTCTTGTCTGCGACAAACGCCGGCATGATATAAATAAGCGGCAGGAGCAGCACGAACTTGCGAACGACCGCAACCGATATCGAGCACAGCGCGCTGCCTATCGATACAAAAGCCATCTGGCACGACATCTGTATGCCAAACAGGCAGAGCACGGCGCAGTATATACGCAGGGCGTGCGCGGTAAAACCAATAAGCGCGGCGTCGGAGCTGAACATCCTCGCAAAGCCCTGCGGGAACAGCTCGATGAATCCCCAGAGCAGGAACGAATAGGTGAGGCACACGGCAAGAAGCAGCTTAAATGTCTTTTTGACGCGCTCGCTGTTTCCCGCGCCGTAGTTGTAGCTGAGGATAGGCTGAGAGCCCTGTGAGATGCCGTTGAGCGGCAGCATGGCGAACTGCATGACGCTCGTCAGTATCGTCATCGCACCGACGGCGATATCGCCGCCGTATTTGAGCAAAGACGAGTTGAAGCAGACCGAGATAACGCTCTCGCTCGACTGCATGATAAAAGTCGCGAGCCCGAGCGTAACGCACGGCAGGATAATTTTAGGAGAAACGAAGAAATTCTTCGCCTTCAGGCGCAATATTGTCTTTTTGCCGAAGAGGAACGCCACGACCCATACGCAAGAGATACACTGCGATATAATCGTCGCGAGCGCGGCACCCCTGACTCCCATATGCAGCCCAAAGATAAATATCGGGTCGAGCACTATATTCGACACAGCGCCTATCATGACGGTCACCATGCCGATATTCGCGAAGCCCTGCGCCGTTATAAATGCGTTCATGCCGAGCGTCAGCTGGACAAAGACGGTGCCTATGGCGTAGATATTCATATAATCGACCGCGTATTCGATAGTGTTCTCGCTTGCGCCGAAGGCGAGGAGCAGGTCGCGGTCAAAGATAAGCAGCAGCGCGGTCAAAACGACGGATATGACTATCTGCATGGAGAAGCAGCCGCCGAGTATTTTTTCCGCCGAGCCGTTGTCGCCCTTGCCCATGGATATGGACGCTCTAGGCGCGCCGCCGGCGCTGACGAACGCGGCGAACGCCGAGATTATCATGATTATCGGCAGGCACACTCCGACTCCTGTCAGCGCGAGGCTGCCGTCGCCGGGCATATGACCGATATATATGCGGTCAACTATATTATAGAGCATGTTGACTATCTGCGCTATGACCGTAGGCAGCGAGAGCTTGAAAAGCAGCTTGCCGACCGGCTGAGTGCCGAGAAACGATTTATCTTTTTCCATTTAATTACCCCCATGCATGCAAAAAAAACGAACAGTCTAATTATATAACCGCTCCGCCGGTTGTCAAGGGGGACAGGTTAATATACAAAGCGCCGCCGAAAATGCTGCGGCTGTTTTTTGTTTTTAAGGCTCGGAGGGTAATGCTTCAAAAGAGTTGCAATGGCGGCGTGGAAGTTGTATAATTAATTGATTTTGATAAATTCGCGTCGAGGGGCGGCGCATTTTGCGGCGACAAAGCGCGTCAAGCGCAAAAAATATACTGTGAGGTTTTACAATGTTCAAAGTGGGATTCGATAACGACCTTTATATCCAGAAGCAGTCCGAGCAGATAAGCAAACGCATCAAGGAATTCGGCGGCAAGCTCTATCTTGAGTTCGGCGGCAAGCTCTTCGACGACTACCATGCCTCGCGCGTCCTGCCCGGCTTCAAACCCGACAGCAAGCTGCAGATGCTCAAGAATATCGGCTCTGATGTTGAGATAGTCATTGTCATCAACGCGAGCGATATCCAAAATAACAAGATCCGCCGCGACCTCGGCATAACCTACGACAGCGACGTGCTGCGCCTCATCGACGCGTTCCGCGCGATCGGTCTTTTCGTCGGCAGCGTCGTTATCGCGCAGTATAAGGGTCAGCCCGCCGCGCTTGCATTCAAGAACAGGCTTGAAAATCTCGGCGTGCGCGTCTTTATCCACTATCCCATCGAGGGCTATCCTTATAATATCCCGCACATCGTCAGCGAAGAGGGCTTCGGCAAGAATGAATATATCGAGACCGAGCGCCCGCTCGTCGTTATAACTGCTCCCGGCCCCGGAAGCGGAAAGATGGCGACCTGCCTCTCCCAGCTCTATCACGACAACCTGCGCGGCATCAAGGCGGGATACGCAAAGTTCGAGACGTTCCCCATATGGAACCTGCCCCTGAAGCACCCCGTCAACCTTGCATATGAGGCGGCAACCGCCGACCTCAACGATGTCAACGTTATCGACCCCTACCACCTCGAAGCATACGGCAAGACCACCGTCAACTACAACAGAGACGTTGAAGTCTTCCCCGTGCTCAACGCTATATTTGAGAAAATCGAGGGCAAGAGCCCCTATAAATCGCCCACAGACATGGGTGTCAACATGGCGGGCTACTGCATCTCCGACGACGCCGCGACCCGCGACGCCTCTTTGAACGAGATAATCCGCCGCTACTTCAGCGCGCTGTGCGACCACAAAAAGGGTCTGACCGGCGACGCGGAGCTGACGAAGATAGAGAGCCTGATGAACCAGGCGGGAGTCACTGAAGAATATCGCCGCTGCGTGCGTCCCGCGCTCGACAGAGCAAAAGAGACGGGCGCTCCCGCGGTCGCAATCGAGCTGCCCGACGGCAGACTGATAACCGGAAAGACTTCTTCCCTGCTCGGCGCGAGCTCGGCGGCACTGCTCAACGCAGTAAAGCTCCTCAGCAATCAGCCCAAGGAGCAGCTGCTCATCGATCCCGGCGTTATCGAACCGATACAGTCGCTCAAGACGAACATCCTCGGCAACAACAACCCGCGCCTGCACACGGACGAAGTTCTCATCGCGCTGACCATGAGCGCGATACAGAGCGAGCCAGCAAAGAAAGCGTTCGACGCGCTCTCGCTCCTGCGCGGCTGCGAGGCACACTCCTCGGTTATACTCTCCCAGGTCGACGCGGATGTCTACCGCAAGCTCGGCATAAACCTGACCTGCGAGCCGCATTATCAAGTCAAGAAGCTCTACCACAAAGCGTAAATATAAATAATCAGCCTGCGGGGATATCCTCGCGGGCTGTTTTTTTTGCAAGATGAGTCCTATAAATTGCCCTGTAAATGCCAGACCGCAAACTATAACAAAAGCCGCAGCCTACGCCCAAAAGCGCGAGTTGCGGCTTTTTTTGCTCTTTGGTCTGCGCCGAGTGTGACAACCCGGCTTATTTTGCGGGGACGGTGTGCCAGATGTTCTTTGCATACTCGTTTACCGCCCTGTCGGCGGCAAATCTGCCGGAGCAAGCGGTGTTCATCAGGGACATCGAGTTCCAGCGCGTTCTGTCCGCCCAGAGCTCGTCGATTCTGTTCTGCGCCTGACGGTAGTCCGCGAAGTCCGCAAGAACCATGTAGGGATCGTGATAGACGATGGTTCCGCTGATTTCCGGGAACTGCTTGCCGCAGAAGCCGCGGTTTATGAAATCGATAACATTGCGAAGCTCCGCATTGTTGTTGTAGAAATTCATCGGCACATAGCCCTTGCTCTTGAGTTCGTTGACCTCGGGGGTGGTCATGCCGAAGATAACAATATTCTCGTCGCCGACTGCGTCGTGAATCTCGACATTCGCGCCGTCGAGCGTGCCGAGAGTTATCGCGCCGTTCATCATCAGCTTCATATTGCCCGTGCCGCTCGCCTCGGTTCCGGCGAGGGATATCTGCTCGCTGACATCGGCGGCTGGCATCATATATTCAGCCATGGAGACGTTGTAGTCCTCCATGTAGACGACCTTGAGCCTGCCCTTGACATCGGGGTCGTTGTTGATGAGATCCGCGAGGGCGCAGATGAAACTGATTATCTTCTTCGCCATGAAGTAGCCGCTCGCCGCTTTTGCGCCGAAGATATAGGTGTGGGGCGTGAAATCGCCCGAGGGATTCGCCTTTATCGCGAGATATTTCGCGAGGATGTTAAGCGCGTTGAGGTGCTGGCGCTTATACTCGTGCAGGCGCTTGACCTGAACATCAAAGATGGAGTTCGGGTCGAGCTCGATGCCGGTCTTTGCCTTGACGCGCTTTGCGAAGTCCGCTTTGTTCGCGGTCTTTATCTTCTCTATCTCTGCGAGCACGGCGGGGTTATCTTTATATTTCGCAAGCTCCGAGAGGCACTCGGCGTTATATACGAACTCGCCGCCGATAAGGTCGCTGAGCATCGAGGTCAGGCGCGGGTTTGCCTGGCAGAGCCAGCGGCGGTGGGCGATACCGTTTGTGACATTGCAGAACTTGTCGGGCGTGAGAGTATAGAAATCATGGAACACGCTGTCCTTGAGTATCTCGCTGTGGAGGGCGGAGACGCCGTTGACGCTGTGGCAGCAGGCGACGCAGAGGTTCGCCATGCGCACGACTCCGTTTGAAATAACAGCCATTCTCTCGACCTTGCCCGCGTCGTGGGTCTGCTCCCAGACGCTGCTGCGGAAACGGTTGTCTATCTCCTTGACTATCTGATAGATTCTCGGCAGCAGGCGGCGGAAGAGATCCTCGCTCCAACATTCGAGAGCCTCGCTCATGACGGTATGGTTCGTGTAGGCGAAAACTTTCGTCACAACATCCCATGCATCGTCCCAGCTGTAACCGCACTCGTCGAGCAGCAGGCGCATAAGCTCGGGAATAGCGAGAGTCGGGTGGGTGTCGTTGATATGGATAGCCATCTTGTCGCAGAGATTGTCGAGCGAGCCGTACTTGCGCAGGTGGCGGTTGATGATATCCTGAACGGATGCGGAGACGAGGAAATACTGCTGGCGCAGACGCAGGCTCTTGCCCTCGGGATGGTTATCCGCGGGATAGAGAACCTTGCTTATAACCTCAGCCATGGCGTTTTGCTCCATGGCGCGCAGGTAATCGCCCTGATTGAAGGAGTTCATGTCTATCTCGGAGCTCTTTGCGCTCCAGAGACGCAGGACGCTGACGCCCTTGCCGTCCTTGCCGGCGACCATCATATCGTAGGGAACGGCGTGAACCTTCTTCGCGTTCTCTATATCGACGCTGTGATAGCCGTCCTCCCAGCGGTCAACGACATTGCCCTCGAAGCTGACGTCAACGCTCTTCTCCTCGCGCGCAACGAGCCATACCTCGCCGCCGGGGAGCCAGAAATCGGGCATCTCGGTCTGCCAGCCGTCAACGAGCTTCTGCTTGAAGATACCGTATTCGTAGAGAATGGAGTAGCCCATGCCGAGATAGCCGTCGGTTGCCAAAGCGTCGAGATAGCACGCCGCGAGACGGCCGAGACCGCCGTTGCCGAGACCCGCGTCCGGCTCGCAGTCATAGAGCTTGTCGAGCTTTATGCCGAAATCCTTGAGCGCCGCCTCCATGACGGGGATGAGGTTGAGGTTATAGAGCGTGTTCTTGAGCGAGCGTCCCATGAGGAACTCCATGCACATATAGTACACGCGCTTCGAGCCGCTCTCTTCGCAGCGCTGCTCGAACTCGTGTCTGCCCTGTCTGAGCATATCGCGGGTTATCATCGCGATAGCCTTGTAAAACTGCTCGTAGTTGGCCTCCTCGGGAGTTACGCCGAAAAAGTGAGAGAGCTTTGCGGTGATCTGCTCCTCGGCGGCCTTCTTTGTCAGTGAATAATCCATTGTATCAAACCTTTCGTTTGCTTGTGCAGCATATACTGCCAGATATATAAAAATATACCAAATGTTATTTTATACCGAAAATGTAAATAATACAACCGAATACTCGCAATTACCGCTCGAACGCCCTCAGAAAAAATGAACTCCCCGGCGAGAATTTTCAACAAAAATGCCTAAAAATGTCAGACACGATTGAAAAAACAAATATTGTTTACAATTTGTTCATATTTATGTATACTTAATGCAACACGGCGCAATTATTCTATATGTGTACCCAAGAGGTACCGAAGAGACAACTACCTATCTGGTTTTAATAATTGTCAACTTCTTTTTTCATTTTTATTTTCTCTTTCCCCAAAGCTAAAGCCGAATGCTGCACACATTCGGCTTTAACTTTTTTTCGGGGAACTTTTTTATTTTTACAGGTCGTCTACATCCTGCACGGGCTGCGAGCCGTCGAGCGGAGTGCCCGAATAACTGCCGAGAACATCGGTCGGGATAACTCCCTCTTTGTTCATCGGGTCGTTGTACTGCGGAATTTCGATTATCTTTTTCTTCTGCTTTTTCGGCTTGTCCACAAAAAATTCTCCTTTCTTTGCGTTTGCGTTTTTAGCTTTCCGCGCGGGCGCGCCGATATTCCGCGAAGAAGAAAGTTGAATTTGCTCGTTATTTTTGATAGAATCATCTTGTCCGAAAGACGGAGGTGCAAAAAATGAAAAATTTCAAAAAATATATCGCCGCTTTGCTGATTTTTATTCTCGCGCTGAGCCTTTGCTCCTGCTCGCTGATTGACCGCCTCAAGCCCGCTCCCGCGCCGGAGACGGTCAGGCTGACCTTTCCCGAGGGCACGACTGTCATTCAGGCGGCGCAGAAGCTCGAAGAGGGCGGAGTATGCACAAAGGACGAGTTTATCTCGGCGGTCAACAACACCGAACGGGACAACAAATTCGTTAAAGCTATAAACAATCCGCAGGAGCGCCCGTTCCTGCTTGAGGGCTATATCTATCCCGACACATATGATTTCTATGTCGGCGAGGGCGCGGAAAAGGCGCTCGGACGCTTTCTCGCAAACACTGAATCGAAGCTCACAGACGATATGTATGCTAAAGCTCAAAAAATCGGCATGTCCATGGACGAGATAATCACGCTCGCTTCGATAATCCAGCAGGAGGCGTCGGTGCCGTCGGTCATGGCGAATGTCTCCTCCGTGCTCCACAACAGGCTCAATTCATCGAGCTATCCGCGCCTGCAGTGCGACGCGACGGTTTTCTATTTAAAGCGCAGCGTCAAGCCGTATATAAGCGAGGATCAGTCAGACAAATACGATGAGTTCTACAACACCTACGACCGCAAGGGACTCCCGGCGGGTCCGATAACGAACCCCGGAATCGAGGCGATAAACGCCGCGCTGAACCCGGCGGATACGGACTACTATTTCTTTGTCACCGACAACGACGGCAACTACTATTTTGCAAAGACCTATCAGGAGCATCTGAAAAACTGCAAAGCGGCGGGAGTCGCGCAGTAAAAATTTGCAAATATTGCTTCCCGTGTAATTGAATTTTTCAGCCGCGCATAGTATAATTAGATTTTAGGCAAATCAAATATACTTCATCACAGGGGTATAAAAGAGGTATTATGAACGGTCTTATTGCATCTGCAAAAAAAATAGAAGAATACGGCGCACTGCTTGACTGCGTCAAAAACACCCGTCTGCCCATAGGCATGACGGGTCTTTCCCATATACACAAGGCGCATTTCGCCGCCGCGCTGAACGCGGACTGCGGCAGACCCGTGCTTGTGATAACGGCGGACGAGGCGCAGGCTTCGCGCCTTGCGCTCGACATGAAAACACTCGGCTGCCGCGCCCTGCTCTATCCCGCGAGGGATTTTGCGTTCCGCTCGACGGAGAGCCAGTCGCGCGAATATGAGCACAGGCGGCTCGGCGTGCTCGACAAGATGCTTCGCGGCGAAGCGCAGGCGGTAATCTGCTCCGCAGAGGCGGCGTCGCAGCTGACTCTGCCGCCAGAAGAGCTTAAAAACCGCACGATTGAACTCGCCGTCGGCGACGAGATGCCGCTAGAGGATATAGTAAAAGCACTGCTTCGCGCCGGCTACTCCCGCTCGGCGCAGGTCGACGGAGTCGGTCAGTATGCAGTGCGCGGCGGAGTGCTCGACTTCTTCACGCCCGGCGAGGAATATCCCTGCCGCCTCGAGCTGTGGGGCGACGAAATCGACAGCATGGCGTATTTTGATATAGAAACTCAGCGCCGCACGGACAACATTGGAAAGATAAAAATAACCCCGTCAAACGAGATTCTCCCTCCCGACACGGACGAATTCGTCGAGCTGCTCGAGCGTTTTCGCTCGGAGATACACGGCAAGGGTGCTGTCAAGGCGCGCGAGTGCGTTGACAAGGATATAGACAGAATAAAGGGCGGTCTGCGCCTGCAATCGACGGACAAATATATGCCCCTGCTCTACGATGTGGCTTCGATATTCGACTACGCGAAGGGCTATATTCTCTGCGTGAGCGAAAGCTTTTCCGTCAAAGAGCGGTTTAACGCCGCCATCGGGCTCATGCACGAGGCGATGAAGGCGATGTTCGAGGAGGGCGAGCTCTGCCCCGGACTCGACAGATTTTCTCTGCATCTCTCAGACCTGCTGAACAACTATGAGCAGATGGGCGCCATATACATGGACAATCTGCCGCGAGGCGGATTCGACACGCCCGTAAAGGAGCTCATCGGCGTCAACGCAAGGCAGATAACAGCGTGGAACGGCTCGTTTTCCGTTCTCAAGGACGACCTCGACGCGCTGACGGACAGAAATAAACGCACCTGCGTTATCTTCGCGGGCACGCGCAAGGCCGCCGACGCACTGCGCGGCGATCTTATAGACGACGGCTACAGCGCGCTCTACATGGACGAACTGCCGAACGAACTGGCTCCCGGCACACTGACCGTTGTGCCCGGCTGTCTCTCGGCGGGCTTTGAATATCCGCTGGCAAAAATAACCGTATTTACCCACTCCGGCAGGGCGGCGGTCGCTCAGCCGAAGAGAAACGTCCGCAAAAGCTCGAACGCATTCCATAGCCTCGATGAACTGCACCGCGGCGACTATGTCGTTCATGTCGCGCACGGTATCGGCATATTCGAGGGTATAAACAAGCTCGAAGCGAGCGGCACGATAAAAGACTATATTAAAATTCGCTACGACAAGGGCGACATTCTCTATGTCCCGGTCACTCAGCTCGACCAGGTCTCAAAATACATCGGTCCGTCCGGCGACGACAAGCCCGTCCGCCTCAACAAGCTCGGCGGCAAGGACTGGCAGAAGACCCGCTCGCGCGTGCGCAGTGCGGTCAAGGATATGGCAAAGGAGCTCACGGAGCTGTATTCGCGCAGGCTCAAAATCGAGGGTCACGCATTCTCACCCGACACGGATATGCAGAGCGACTTCGAGCGCAGGTTCGAGTTCGATGAGACCTCGGACCAGCTCAGATGCATCGATGAAATAAAGGGCGATATGGAGAGAAGCTGCCCCATGGACAGACTGCTCTGCGGCGACGTCGGCTTCGGCAAGACGGAGGTCGCGCTTCGCGGCGCGTTCAAGTGCGTTGCGGACGGCAAGCAGTGCGCCATTTTAGTGCCGACCACGATTCTCGCCTATCAGCACTATCAGACGGTGCTCAAGAGAATAGAGGGCTTCCCGGTCGAGGCGCGTATGCTCTCGCGCTTCTGCTCGAAAAAGGAGATAGAGGATACTCTGAACGGTCTGCGCCGCGGCAGTGTAGATATAGTAGTCGGCACGCACAGGCTCATTTCAAAGGATGTTCAGTTCCGCGACCTCGGGCTGATAATAATCGACGAGGAGCAGCGCTTCGGCGTGGCTCAAAAGGAGAAGCTCAAGGAGCTCTATCCCAAGGTCGATGTTCTCACCCTGACCGCGACGCCCATACCGAGAACGCTCAACATGGCGCTCTCCGGCATACGCGACATGTCAATACTCGAAGAAGCGCCGCACGACCGCTCGCCGGTGCAGACCTATGTTGTCGAGCACAATCCCGAGATGCTCGCGCAGGCGATGAACGCGGAACTCAGGCGCGGCGGTCAGGTATATTATCTGCACAACCGCGTTGAGAGCATCGAGCACACGGCGGCGGCGATAAAAGATATGCTGCCCGACGCCGTTGTCGGCATAGCCCACGGCAAGATGAGCGAAGATGAACTGAGCGAAGTCTGGCGCAAGCTGCTCGAGGGCGAGATAGATATATTGGTATGCACGACTATAATCGAAACGGGCGTTGATGTTCCGAATGTCAACACCCTTATAATTGAGGACGCCGACCGCATGGGTCTCGCGCAGCTTCATCAGATACGCGGGCGCGTCGGACGCTCGTCGCGCAGAGCGAGCGCGTATCTCACATTCAGACCCGGCAGGGAGCTGACGGAGATAGCCACGAGCAGGCTCGACGCGATAAGGGAGTTCACGGAGTTCGGCTCGGGCTTCAAGATAGCCATGCGCGACCTTGAACTGCGCGGCGCGGGCAATGTGCTCGGCGCACAGCAGCACGGACACATGGAGGCCGTAGGCTACGAGATGTATCTCCAGATGCTCGAACAGGCGATAAGCGAGGAGCGCGGAGACCAGACAAAGAAGCCGAAGAAAGAATGCCTTGTCGATCTGCCGATAGACGCGCACATCCCGCCGACATATATCGAGAGCGTGCCGCAGAGGCTCGGCATCTACCGCCGCATCGCGGACATAACCTCGCGTGCAGACGCGGACGATGTCACGGATGAGCTCATCGACCGCTTCGGCGAGCCGCCTGCTCCCGTGCTCGGACTGATAAGGACTTCTCTGCTCCGGGCGTATTCCGCCCAGCACAATATCTATGAGATCGGGCGCAAGGGCGACAAGCTGCTGCTCTATATCGACGACCTCGATATGCAGGAGATCTCCGCCATAGCCGCGGGCTTCCCCGGCAGGGTGACAGTCAGCGCCGCAGGCAAGCCGCACATAGCGGTGCGCATCATGCCGCAGGATAAGATGCTCGACCTGCTCGAAAAAGTGCTCATGCTCATGAACACCGCGAATAAACAGAAAGACAGCTGACCGAAATCAGCTGTCTTTTTCAAAAAAAGGGAAGCGGCCGGCTGACAGATATCAGACGGTCGCTTGTCTTCTCCCCAAATAGATGCTGCACGCCTAACGCACAGCCTAGCTTCTTTTTTCATAAGGCTATTATATACTGTTTCTGTTTGGGAAGTCAATATTTTTCGCAATAAATAATATTTTACTTATTCGCCGCGTTCTCTTCTCGCCTGCTCGGGCGAGATTTCGGCGTGGGGGCAGACTATCTCGTCGATGATTTCATGAGGAGCCGCCCAGCGCACGGCATTTATTAAAATCTGCTGAACCTGCGGGATATAATATGTGGGGTTAGCCTCATGACCGGGCTGGAAATAGAATACTTTTCCGCGCCCTCTTCTCCAGCAGCAGCCCGAGCGGAACACATCGCCGCCGGAGAACCAGCCGATAAAAACAAGCTCGTCCGGCTCAGGGATATCAAAACGCTCGCCGTACATCTCTTCGACGGGTATCTCAATATATTCACCGATACCCTTTGCTATCGGGTGCGCGGGATTGACTGTCCAGAGGCGCTCAAAATCGCCGTCGCGCCAATGCAGGGCGCAGGAGGTACCCATAAGGCGCTTGAAGGGCTTCGAAAAATGCGCGGAGTGCAGTGCTATGAAGCCCATGCCGCGCAGAACTCTGTCGTGAACGCGCTCAACAAGCTCGTCGGGCACTTCGTCGTGCGCCTTATGTCCCCACCAGATGAGCACATCGGTGTTTTCGAGCACTTCGGGCGGCAGACCGCAGTCAGGCTCGTTGAGGGTCGCGGTGCGCACCTCGATATCCTCCTGCGTGTCGAGGAAGCTCTTTATCTGACCGTGGATTCCGTGGGGATAAACTGCCGCTATCTCGGGCGATTCGACCTCATGGACGCCCTCGTTCCAGACGGTAACTCTTATCATTTTATCAGTTCCTTTCGGGAGAAATTTTATCCAAGTCAAGTATATATTTTTGCCCGCCCGCTGTCAATGGATTTTCTCCCGTATTGCAAAATCGACCGCCGTTTGATATACTTTAATAAAGATTTTTCGGGGTGATATTTTGCTTCTCAACAAAAATGACGACATTGAACTTCATATAGATTCGGTCTCGCTGACGGGCAGCGGAGTCGGCAGATACAACGGGCTCGCCGTGTTTGTCCCCGCGACCGCGCCCGGAGATATAATAGAAGCGCACATAATCAAGGCAAAAAAGAGCTACGCCGTCGGCAAGTGCACGAAAATAATCAAGCCGTCGCCGGACAGAACCGACAACGACTGCCCGGCATATCCCGGCTGCGGCGGCTGTTCGTTCCGCCACATGAGCTACGGCGCGGAATTAAAGCTCAAATCCGATGCCGTGCGCGACGCATTCTCCCGCATCGGCGGACTTGATGTTGAACTAAAGCCGATAATCGGCGCGGACTCGCCGGACGGCTACCGCAACAAGGCGCAGTACCCGGTGGGACGCGAAAACGGGAAATTAAAAATCGGCTTCTACTCCCGCCGCTCACACAGGATAGTCGATTGCCGCGCGTGCCGCCTCGCGCCGCCCGAGTTTGAAAAAATACTCGGTATAACGGCGGAGTGGATAGAGAAATACAATATTTCCGTCTACGACGAAACAAGCAGAAGCGGGGCTGTCAGGCACATATATCTGCGAAAGGCGTTCGCGACGGGTGAGATAATGCTCTGCCTCGTCAGCGCACAGGAAAACCTGCCGCACACCGACAAGCTCATCGAATCACTCAAAGATGAAAAAGCTATAAAAAGCATTCTTGTAAACATAAACCCCGACGACACGAACGCAGTGCTCGGCGAAAAGTGCATCCCGCTCCTCGGCGACGGCTGCATAACGGACATACTCTGCGGAGTAAAGGTACGCATATCGCCGCTGTCGTTCTATCAGGTCAACCGCGCGCAGGCGGAAAAACTATACAAAAAAGCCGCCGAATACGCCGGAGACAAAAAAACAAAGCTCCTGCTCGACCTCTACTGCGGCGCGGGCACGATAGGGCTTTCGATGGCAGACAAGGCGGAGGAGCTCATCGGCATAGAAACCGTCGCGCCGGCGATAGAGGACGCGAAGAAGAACGCCGCCGCAAACGGAATAGAGAACGCGCGATTTATCTGCGCGGACGCGGGTGAAGCCGCGGAAAAGCTGCTCGCCGAGGGCAAGCGCCCCGAGGTGATAATCCTCGACCCGCCGCGCAAGGGCTGCTCGGAGCAGACGGTAAGAGCCGCCGCAAAAATGGCTCCCGACAGGATAGTATACGTCTCCTGCGACCCGGCCACGCTCGCACGCGACTGCGCCGCGTTCAAGGAGCTTGGATATGAAGTCGAAGAAGCGACACCCGTCGATTTGTTCCCGAGGACAGCGCATGTGGAGACGGTGGCGAAGCTCGTGAAGAAAGGTTAAAGAACAAATATGAGAGCCGTAATTACCGACCTTGACAGAACGCTGCTGCGCACCGACAAAAGCATATCTGAATATACGCTGTCAGTCCTCGAAGAATGCCGCCGCAGGGGTATTCTTATCATGGCGGCGAGCGCGCGGCCGTTTCGGAGTATTCAAAAATATCACGAACTGATAAAGTTCGACGCTTTGACCACCATGAACGGCGCCGTCGTGTTCCTGCCGCATGAGATTTTACAGTTCGGCATCTCCCGCGAGAGCGGAGAAAAGATACTGTCAGAACTAATAAAATTCAACGATATCTCGCTCTCGATAGAAACGGACAGAGGACTATATTCCAACAGAGATATCCCCGAATGGAAGCCTATTGTTTATGACGGATTCCCGGCTCTTCCGGAGAACACGGTGCTCTATAAAATACTGGCAAGCGGGAATGAAAGCAGGCTCTATAAAAATATCTCCGATATTCTGACCGACGATGTTTACAGCACCGTTGCCGTAGAAGAGCTTGTTCAGATAATGAGCAGCGAAGCCACAAAGTGGAATGGGATAAAGAAAATGCTTTCGCATTTCGGCGCTTCTCCCGACGATGCCGTCTATTTCGGTGACGACAATGACGATATTGAGCCTATCGCAAGCTGTGCAACGGGCGTAGCGGTCGCAAATGCGATTCCCGCCGTACTTGAAATCGCCGACAGCGTCACTTCCTCCAACGACTCGGACGGAGTCGCGAGGTTTATAGAAGAAAATATACTTTAACTGCGACAAATCAATATAAAAAACTCACGGGCACTGTTTTCACAGTGCCCGTAGTTTTATCTTGTCTCATCCATCCAATCGGACAGGCGCGTCATGCTTTTTTCGCTGCCGACAGCATAGAGAATATCGCCCTCACGGAACATATAATCGGGATGCACATTGTCTGTCAAATTTCCGTTGTTTTCTATAGCGATTATGTTTACTCCGAACCTTCCCCGCATATCGGCGGACATTATCGTCATTCCGACGATCTTACGCGGAACTTCAAGCTTAAGGAGATTCAGCTTTCGGCTCAGCTGAACAAAGTCCAGCATATTGGGAGTTTCCAGTTTGTGGGCGAGTCTGACTGCCATATCCCTCTCGGGGTAGACGACTTCTGCGCCGAGCTTCTTGAGTATCTCGCCCTGCTCGGCGCTCGCGGCCTTTGATATGACCGTCGGCACACCGAGGGAGACAACGTTGAGAGTAGTCAGAATCGAAGTGTCCATCTTTTCTCCGATGCAGACCACCACGACGTCGCAGTTTTGTATTCCGGTCTCCGAGAGAGTCTTTTTGTCGAAGCTGTTGACCACAAAGGCGTTCTCCGTGTATTCGCGCATCTCGCGCACCTTTTCCTCGTTTCCGTCGATTACGAGCGGCTCCGCGCCCGATTTCGCAAGCTCCACAGCCAGAGCAGAGCCGAAGCGCCCGAGTCCGATTATTCCGTAAGATTTGCTGTCGCTTTTTGATTTTTTAAACATCTTTGTCCTCCGTTCTCAGCCTATGGCTATGTTTCCGTCGGGATATTTTATTCGATCTCCGTTTGTGAAGTACCAGAGAGTCGCTATTGTAAGCGGCCCCAAGCGGCCGATATACATCATGACTATTGATGTAAGCTTGCTCGCGGTGCAGAGTCCCGTGGTTATCCCGGTAGTGAGTCCCACCGTGCCGAACGCGCTCGTCATCTCGAACAAGGCATCCCTTATTGCTATTTCCGGCTCAAAGGCGCAGAGCATAAACGTTCCCACTGCTATCACACTTATACCCATGACCGCTATGACCGACGCCTTGCGGAACACACCGTGCGGCACAGAATAGTGAAAAGCCTTTCCCGAGGTGTTTGTCGCGGCGGTCTTTATGCCCTGTATCAGCGCAAACAGCGTGCTCGTCTTTATTCCGCCGCCGGTGGAGCCAGGCGACGCGCCGACGAACATTAAAAAGATCATAGCGAGCAGTCCCGCGTTTGAAAATTCGCCGAGCGAATATGTCGAGAAGCCCGCCGTCCTCGCAGTAACGCTGTTGAACAGGGCTCCTATCCACGGCATATCCTCGGTAATTCTGAAAATCACCGCGCCGCCGACCGTCAGCGCGACGCTCATCGTGAGCACTACTTTTGTGTGCATGGAAAATCTGCGCCAGCGAAATCGCTTTTCGACAATCTCGCGGATAACGAGAAAGCCGATTCCGCCGAAGAATATCAAAAGGCAGGTCACGAGATTTAAGAACACATCCTCTTTGTAGGCGGAGAGGCTTTGGAAGTTTCCGAGGATGTCGAAGCCGGAGTTGTTGAACGCGGCGACGGAGTGAAAAAGGCTTATTCCGAGAGCTTTGAGCGGCGGGTAATCGCGCACGAAAACAATGAAGCTCAGTGCCGCACCGACAAGCTCAAATGCCGCCGTAGTCAAAAACACGCTTTTTATAAATTTTACTATTCCCTTACCTGAGTCGAGATTCATCGCATCGCGCAAAACACGCCGACCTTTCAGATTTATCCTCTTTCCGACCGCTAAGATAACGCCCGCGCCCATTGACGCGACTCCGAGTCCGCCTATCTGTATCAGTGCCGCAACAACGAACTGACCGAACGCGGTGAACGTGTCCCCTATATCGACGGTCACGAGTCCCGTCACGCAGACGGCGCTCGCCGAAGTGTAAAGCGCGTCTATGTATTTTAAATCTACACAGTTTCGCACGCTACACGGCAGCATCAGCAGACCCGAGCCTATAAATATCGCGGCTGCAAAACCGAGCGCAATTATTCTTGCAGGCGACATTCTTTTTAACAGCTTTCTCATAATTCACCTCGTATCCCGTAAAAAAGACCTTCGGCAGAATCCGTCTGCCAAAGGTCTTGCTTCATTCACGGCCAACGCCGCCAATGTCCGCTGCCAGCACAGCTCCTGTGCGGTTGGTGACAGGCGGATGGGTAACCCATAGCTACTCCCCATTGGTTGTGGCTTAATTATATCCCTTTGCGGGCGAAAGTCAATATATTTATGAAAAAATTATCCGACATTAGAGGCAGAAAAGGTCTGCCGAGCTAATCGACAGACCCATGTCTTTATGAAATTCCTATTAATAAGCGAAAGTGTACTGCTGCTGCCATGTGCCGGTGAAGTCGGCGTCGATGGAGATACCCTTCTTGAGCTTGCAGATAACGTTTGCGGGCTCGCTGACGTTGATGCTCGCAAGAGTGCCGTTCGCGTTGAGCACGAAAGTGAATGTGCCGCTCTGATAGTTGACCTTGGTGCTGACAGGCTCAAACGGTCCGAAGGAATCCTTCGTCAGCGAAAGAGTGTCGAAGCAGGAGCCGTGGTGCTTGGGAACATATGTAAGTCCCTCGCCGCTCTCGGTAACGAGAGTGATGCTGACCTTCCAGCCGCTGCCCTGCTTGACGCAGGAAGCAGACTTGACGCCTGCGGGATCGACTTTATAGGAAGCGCGCTTTGCCGCGGGCAGGAAGCTTGCAAGAGTTGTGCCGTCGGAAGCCTTGCCGCCGTTGAAAGTCTTGTTGTCGGTCTTCGGATAGTCGTTGGGAAGCAGGGGCTCTGCGATTTTCGCTATAGCCGAACCGCCGGTGATACTGTTGATCTTCGAGGTAGTGCCCTGGACTCTCTTGACAGAGACCTTGCCGGTGTAGCTCTTCATAGCCGAAGCGTACTTGTTGAAGAACGCAACGATCTCAGCCTTGCTGCCGTTGACGGGAGCCTTTATCTCCGCTGCGGGCTTGTTGCCCTGCTGGCCGCCCTGAGAACCGCCCTGCTGACCCTGAGTAGCCACCTCGCTGCCGCCCTCGGAGGGTGCGACTGCCGTGCTGTCGTCAGCGGTGCTCTCTGCCGCGTTGCTCTCCGCGTCGCCCGTCTGGGTGTCCTGAACATCCGCGCCCGCACCCTGAGTGCTGTCGGCCGTCGTGTCTTTGTTGTCATCCTTGCCCTTACATGCCGCAAATGCAAATATCATTATCAGCGCGAGCAGGATAGCAATAATTCTCTTCATAGTTTGTCTCCTTTCATCTTTCGGCAGAGCATCCTCTGCCATGCTACGATTCAAGTTTACTTTATGTTTATTCGTTTGTCAAGAGAATAAACTTTATTTTATATTTCCATAATTTCCATAATTTTTTATCGATTTTTGTGCACTATATATTATATTCGTTCTTTATACAATATATAATAATTCGCCGCATTCCGGGCACACTATACAGCGAAAAAGAACAGAAAGGGTGCATAAAATGAGCAAAGACACACTTGAGCTGCTGCGAGAATGCGACAGCGGAATAAAGATGGCGGTCGGCAGCATTGACGAAGTGAGCGGACACATAAAGGACGAGGATCTCAAAAACCTGCTCGAAAAGAGCAAGGAGGAGCACAGCCAGCTCGGCGGTACGATAAAAGAACAGCTGGCATCGCTCGGCGACGACGGCAAAGACCCGGGGATAATGGCGAAGAGCATGTCGTGGATAAAAACCAACGTCAAGCTCGGCATGAACGACTCGGACAGGACGGTCGCAGGGCTGATGACCGACGGGTGCGACATGGGCATAAAGAGCCTGACCCGCTACCTCAACGAATATAAGGGCGCGGACGGCGCTTCGCGCAGCACGGCACGCCGCCTAATCGGCATAGAAGAGGATCTTCTCTGCGGGCTCAGGCCGTATCTGTGATATATTTATTTGCAGGACGGCAGCATTATTTTATAAAATCACGCCCACCGCGGCGCTTCGGACGAAGCTGCTGCGATGGGCTTTTTTAGTTCAGTCAGATATTGACGCCGCTCTCTTTAAAGCAAATCTTTTTGTTATCGAGGTCGATTTGATATTCAATTCCGAGGGGGAGCAGCCCCATGGGAGCCGCATGACCGATGTTTACATTGTAGATTATCCCCAAGTGTTCGCAATTGAACTCTTTGACTATCTTTTTGTATACTTTTTTATACTCTTCATAGTACACCTCGTCCTGCGGCTTGCCGACGATAATGCCGTTTATCTCCTGCAATATGCCCTGAGCTCCCAAATTTCTCAGATAGTATAAAATATAATCCGGCTTCGCTTTGTCCTCGCTCGTTTCAATAAGCAGTATTTTTTCTTTCCACTCGGAAGTATCCGGCCAGATCTCCGTGCCTGTGATTATCGGAAAAACATCGATGCATCCTCCGATCAGTTCGCCGGAAATTATACCGGAGCCGTTTATGACTTCATAGCCGTGCTCATCTTCACGCAGCTTTTTCAGATGGTTTATATTCTTCTCTTCCCAGTTCACAAAATCATCCGACCAATATTTGCTGGGCTTCACTTCATAGCCCGCTGTGTCTTTGAACAATATGTTCTCTACCGCCTCTTTAGTGTAGTCGAACATCTTCACATATTCGCCGAACTCGCACATAACGGACGGGCCGTAATAAGAAACTATACCCGCTTTTCTCATCACGAAATGGCTCACAGTCGTGTCCGAATAGCCCATGAATATCTTGGGATTGTCATGTATAACATCGTAGTCTATATATGGCAGAAGCCTTATCGAGTCGCTTCCGCCGATGGCGCAGAAGATGCCCTTTATTGACTTGTCGCAAAAGGCTTCCATTAAATCCTGCGCTCTCAGCTCCGGATGGTTATACACAAAATCGGTTCCCTTGAGGGCGTTTGGCATGGTGACCACGGTCAAACCGAAGTCTTTTTCGAGCCTATCTTTTGCGATATAGTATTTGTGGATCAGCCCTGCGTCGCCGAGCCCGCCCCACGACAGGCTGACGATGGCAATTTTATCGCCTTTTTTCAGCGCGTTCGGTTTTATCATTTTCTCATCTCCCGCAGAAATTGCCGGGTATATTTTCGGCGATGTTTAAATTATTTTCTGTGTGATTCAATTATAATATAGTTTAAATCATTCCGCAACCCGAAAACATTTATACGCTGCAAATTAAAAAACGGCACTCCCGATTGAGAGTGCCGCTATGTATTTTAATTATTTGAGCATGCCGTGCTCTTTTGCATATTCGTAATATGCCTCGATGCTGCGTCTTCTCGCCTCGTTGACGCTCGAACCGGTTCTGGTGACGGTCGTCATCGGGATGCCCTGCAGGCTGACGAGATACTTTGCGCTCGCGTTGAAGCCGCTGTCGATAGCGTTGTCGAGCAGGATTATCTCGTTGAAAGTCTCTCTCGCCTTGGCTATGTCCTTCTCGACGAAGAACTCGTCATACATCTTGCGGAACAGATTTGCGCCGCAGGAGGTCGGGGTTGCGCACACGCCGCGCGCGCCCGCCATATATGCATCAAACAGCAGCGGGATGTTCGCCTGGAGCACTGCGGAATCGCCCTGAACGGCGATTTTGTCCTTTATTCCCGCCATGGTGCAGGTGGTGTCCTTTATTCCGTGGAATCTGCCGGTCTTGACCAGCTCGCCGTATGCCTTGCCGGACATATTGCACGGCTGCATTCCCGGGAACTCATAGAGAATTATCGGCAGAGTAGTATATCCCGCGAGCTCGCTGAGATATTCGACAAGTCTCTCGTCGTTATCGGCATAGCCCTTTGAGACGAAAACGAGTCCGTCAACGCCGGTCTGCTCCATGCGCTTGACCTCTTCGACCTGCATATGCCATGTCGGCTCAAGGTTCGCCGTGGCGACGACTTCCGCGCTGCCGGAGCGCTTTGCGGCGATAGTCGCGCACTTGACTCTCTCCTCGGGAGTGAGCGTCGTCATCTCGGAGCTTCCGCAGACGGAGAACAGATGATGGGTTCCTCTCTCGACCTGCCACTCGACATACTGCGCGTAGACATCGTAATCTATCGACTTATCCTCTTTGAACGGGGTGAGCAGGAGGGAATAAACTCCCCTGTAGCTCTCAGGCTTATCAGTAAACATTGTTTCCACCTTCCGGATATTGTTTTTTCCAACGCTGATATCTTACTCCACAATGCACAAAAATGCAATAGAAAAAGGCTATTTGTTGCATTTGCTCTTGAAAAAACTACGGATTTCGATATAATTATTATTGATATTTATGCCGCCCGATGCGGCTTCGATTTTTTTACAAAAGGAGCAGATAAATGAAAAAACGCAGCATGGTATGCCGACTCGGAAAGTTTCCCCAGCTGACGAGAACGGTATTCACCTCCGCCGACGGTCTCGCGTCGGACAACATAACCGCGCTCTGCTACGGCGCGGACAACTGCCTCTATGTCGGAACGGACAGAGGTCTTTCAAAGATAGACGGAAAGAAAATAACCACGGTCGATATCGGCATTGAAAACGCGCCGATATCCATGCTCTTCTGCGCAAACGACGGGCATATCTTCGTCGGCACGGGCAAGAGCGTAATCGAGCTCAGCGGCAAAAAAATTATAGCGTCCCGCGAGTTCTCGTCCGACGCCGTCGCGATGAAGCAGGACTGCAACAACGTCACATGGATTCTCACAAAGACCGTTCTCTACCGCTTCCCGCAGGGGGCTAAAGAATTCGATCTTAAAATCGGCGTGCCCGGCAAGGGCAGCTGCATCGCCGTTTTCGGCAACAACAAAGTCTATGTCGGAACCGAGAGCGACGGTCTCCACGCGCTCGTCGGCAAGAGATGGCACTGGTCGGAGCTCATGGAGGGCGTGACCGGAATACTCAGCAACAACATATCCTGCCTCGACATTGACCCCGCGGGCGATGTCTGGATAGGCACGGACAAGGGCGTCTGCGTCTACGACGACAACAGCTACTGGCTCGACAATTCGAAGATAACCGGTCTGCCCAATGGCGAGATAACCGGCATGGTGACTGACAGCGAGGGCAGAAGATACTTCACGACCTCATGCGGTCTCATAATCCTCCACAACGGCAAGCTCTCATATTACGGCTACAAGCGCTGGCTGCCCGACATGCACGCGACCGGCATCGTCCTCTCGCCCGACGGCAGCTTCTGCGTCTCCACCGCCTCCGGCGGCATCAGTGTTTTCAAAACCGAGATGATGACGCTCGAAGAGAAGGCGAAGAGACTTCGCGCATTCAGCGAAAAATACAACGTCCGCAAGGACGGCTTTGTGCTCGAGCGCGCGCTTGAGCATGAGGGCGTTGTGTCCGAAAATGAAGGCTATGTCTGCACCGGCGACAACGACGGACTCTGGACGGGGCTTTATCTCGGCGCGCTGTGCTTTGAATACGCCTGCACAAAGGACCCGGAGGTTCGCGCCGCGGCTCACCGCTCGCTGCTCGCGATGATAAAGCTCACCGAGATAACGGGCATTGAGGGCTTCACCGCCCGCTCGATAAGATACATCGACGAAGCCGGCTACGGCACGGGCGTGCGCCACGAATGGCACCACACCGCCGACAAGGACGGCAACGAGCTCGAGTGGCTCGGCGAGACCTCGTCCGACGAGATGGTCGGTCATTTCTACGCATACTCGAACTACTTCGATCTCGTCGCGGACGATGAGGAGAAGAAGCTGATAGCCTCCGTTGTCAAAAAGATTCTCGACCATATTCTCGACAACAAATTCAGACTCGTTGACACCGACGGCGTGCCGACCACATGGGCAAACTGGGACCCCGATCTGCTCAACAACGACCACAAGTGGATATACGAAAAAGGTACGAACTCGCTTCAGATTCTGACCTTCCTCAAGGCGGGATATCATATCACCGGCGATAAGAGATACGAAGATGCGTTTGAATATCTCATCAGGGACAAGCACTTCGCCATGAACCTCATGCAGTACAAAATCCTTGACGGCCACCTGCTCCACATTGATGACAACCACGATTTCCTCATGATATCGCTGCTCATGCGCTATGTTGACGACCCGAAGCTGCGTTCCGTGTTCGCCATGGGTCTGACGCATCACTGGGACGACGAAAAGGCGGAGCACAATGCGTTCTTCAACTTCGTCTACGGCGCATGCACGGGCGAGCAGTGCGACATCGAGACTTCCGTAGACGAGCTTGCGGACTACCCGATGGATCAAATTCTCTGGACGCTCTACAACAGCTGGCGCGATCTCGACTGGGACATGCGCCCGACGGAGGTCGGCATGATCCCGCAGCTCTATCACCCGCTCCCGGCGCACGAAAGGCGCATTAACAGCTGCGACAGCAACCGTTTCATCGCGGACTCCGGCATCGCCGGCGAAGCCGAGCGCCTGTTCACGAAGTCGGACGACCCGACAGCGTTCACGATGTTCCCCGGCACGGGCGATGACCACGGAATGTACCTCATGGCGTGCACAAACTACACCCACCCCTACTGGTTCGCGCGCTACTACGGACTAATCGAAGAGGCGGAATAAAATATAAAACAAAGCAAAAATCCTACCCGGGAATGGGTAGGATTTTTTGTTGCAAGTAAAAGTGAGCAGTGGAAAGGCTCGCGATATCGGCGGATATCATTCGCACGCGAAATCTGCGCAATTTTATTTCTTCTCAAAACTCACGGACTTTTCTTTCATCGAGATTTTTCCGACCCGATAGCCGTAATCCGTAAGCTCCTTTTTGAAGTTCAGAAACGAGTGGTCTATCGGCACGCCGGCGATATTTTGTATTTCGTCAAAAGTGAGCTTCAGTGACTGTTTACCGCTGTTTTTGACATATTCCCAAAGTGCGTTGTATTTGCTCCTTTTTTCGCCTCATTATCCGTCAATATAGCTGTTCCTCTTTCCGAGCACCCACGGGATATCCGCATCGAAGTCGAGCTGAATAACTGGAAGAGGAAAATCCGGCTCCGGCATGTCGATACGGTCGCTGAACGAAACGCCAAAATTCGGCGAGAGCGGATATGTTGCTTTTCCGTCCCAACAGGCTGTAGAGTCGCTTGTCGGTTTCCACGCGCTTTTGCCGCTGAGCAAAGTTCCGCAGATGTGGCAAAAGCCGCCGTAGTACAGCGTGTTTTCGTCTTTGGCGCAATAGACATAACATTCGCAGATTTTTTTCATGTCAACGCCGAGCGCGGAGAAAAAGTCCCGGATATTCTGCGGAAGTTTGTCGACGGCTCTCTCGAAGTTAAGACACCCGTCGCATTTGCACCCCTCGCTGACCGTTTTGGCGCGGTCATAGAACTGCCGTGTCTTTTCAACATCAACATCGATTTTGTATTCGCCGAATTGAAATATCAAGTTTTGCACCTCCGATATGAGCGGTTTCTTTGATTATATCAGCAAAGCGCCGAAAAATCCACCGGGATATGCCAAAAAGGACGCAGTTTGCGCTGCGTCCTTTTTTCTGTTCTGTTGTGCTTATCAGCTGTGCTTTTTGCCCTTTTGCTGATTCGCGCTGTGGCAGGAGCCTGCCATAGCACAGTGGGCACAGTTGCAGCCGCAGGAGGATTTGCCTTTTTTCTTATTTTTTACGAGGCTGAATATTATCAGCGCCACGATAACGGCAAGCACAAGGCATATTATAATGGTTGCAATATTCTTTGATAACCACGCGAGCATTTCGGAAGACTCCTTTCACAGCATATAGCTTGGTTTATTTTGTGACCTTTACATCGGATGCGAGCTTTGTGGCCTCTTTGTAGGGGCGCACGAGCATGAAGATTATCAGGGCGAGGAACGCGAACGCGAACACAAGGCTTACGATATCAACTGCGCCGTGGATGTTGCCGGTGAAGAGGTTGCCGAACTGATTTATCATAAGGGAGATAACATAGGCGAAGCCGCACTGATAGCCGATTGCGAACCAGGTCCACTTTGCGCTGTTCATCTCACGCTTGATAGCGCCGATAGCTGCGAAGCAGGGAGCGCACAGAAGGTTGAAGACGAGGAACGAATAAGCGGTCAGGCCCGTAAACGCCTTGGCAAGGGTTGCATAAACGTTGCCCTCTGCGCCATAGAGGATGCCCATCGTACCGACGATGTTCTCCTTTGCGACAAGTCCGGTGATCGAAGCGACGGTAGCCTGCCAGTTGCCCCAGCCGAGCGGAACGAAGATCCAGGCGATAGCTGAGCCGACCTTTGCGAGCAGGGACTGATCAAGCTGATCCTCTGCAAGCATTCCGAAGTGGCCGTCTACGAAGCCGAAGTAAGAGGTGAACCAGACAACAATAGTTGAAAGAAGGATGATTGTACCTGCCTTCTTGATGAAGGACCAGCCGCGCTCCCACATGGAGCGGAGGACGTTCTTGAGGGTCGGCCAGTGATAGGCGGGAAGCTCCATAACGAACGGAGCGGGATCGCCGGAGAACATCTTGGTCTTCTTGAGCATGATGCCCGAGCAGATGATAGCCGCCATGCCGATGAAGTAAGCGGAGGTCGATACCAGAGCGGAGCCGCCGAAGAGCGCGCCTGCGATCATGGCGATGAACGGTACCTTAGCGCCGCAGGGGATGAATGTTGTTGTCATTATGGTCATACGGCGGTCGCGCTCATTTTCAATGGTACGCGAAGCCATGATTCCGGGAACGCCGCAGCCGGTGCCGATAAGCATCGGGATGAAGGATTTGCCGGAGAGACCGAACTTGCGGAATATACGGTCAAGGACGAATGCGATACGGGCCATGTAGCCGCACGCCTCAAGGAATGCGAGGAGCAGGAACAGGACGAGCATCTGGGGAACGAAGCCGAGGACAGCACCGACGCCGGCTACGATACCGTCGTTGATAAGTCCGCTGAGCCAGTCGGCCGCGCCGACCTTTTCAAGTCCGTTGCCGACGAGAACCGGAATGCCGGGCACCCACACGCCGTAAGCGGCGGGATCGGGCTCGTCGAAGCCCTTCTCTTCAAGGTACTTGACAGCGTCAACATAGGTCATGCCTACTGTTGCTTCTTTGTCAGCCTTGGAGAGGTTTGCGGGGATTGCCGAGTAATAAGCGGTCATGGCGTTGACGGCGAGGGTCTCCTCATCCTCAACATCAACCGTTGCGGTGTCCGCTGTGGGCTGATAAGCCTTCATCTCGGCAAGAGCCTTGTCGGCGTCAAAATCTTCTGCGCCGAAGTCAATGCCGGTGAATGCTCTGACAGCCTCGGTAGCTGCGGTGTAGTCGTCAGCGTCGGTCGAATAAGCCTTCGAGCCGATGCCGAGCAGGTGCCAGCCGTCGCCGAACACTCCGTCGTTCATCCAGTCGGTAGCGAACGAGCCGACAGTGACCATGGAGATGTAGTAGACGAGGAACATGATAACTGCGAATATCGGAAGTCCGAGCCAGCGGTTTGTGACGATCTTATCGATCTTGTCGGAGGTCGAAAGCTTGCCGACATTCTTCTTTTTGTAGCAGGCTTTTATGATAGACGCGATGTAGATATATCTCTCATTGGTGATAATCGACTCCGCGTCGTCGTCCATCTCTTTTTCGACCTCTTTAATGTCGCCCTCGATGTGCTCAAGGATCGCCTTGTCGAGGTTGAGCTTTGCAAGCACCTTGTCGTCGCGCTCGAAGATTTTGATAGCGTACCATCTCTGCTGCTCCTCGGGGAGTCCGTGGACGGCGGCCTCTTCAATGTGCGCGAGAGCGTGCTCGACGGAGCCCTCAAATGTATGCATCGGAACGGTCTTGGTGCTCTTTGCAGCCTCGATGGCAGCCTCGGCGGCGTCCATGACTCCGTCACCTTTAAGGGCGGAGATCTCAACTATCTTGCAGCCGAGCTGGCGGGAGAGCTCATCGACGTTTATCTTGTCGCCGTTCTTCCTGACGACGTCCATCATGTTGATGGCGATAACAACGGGGATGCCGAGCTCGGTCAGCTGGGTGGTGAGATAGAGGTTTCTTTCGAGGTTCGTGCCGTCGATTATGTTAAGTATAGCGTCCGGGCGCTCATCGATAAGATAGTTTCTCGCGACGACTTCCTCAAGGGTGTAGGGCGAGAGCGAGTAGATACCGGGAAGGTCGGTGATGATAACGCCGTCATGCTTTTTGAGTTTTCCTTCTTTTTTCTCAACCGTAACGCCCGGCCAGTTACCGACGAACTGGTTCGAACCGGTGAGAGCGTTGAACAATGTGGTTTTACCGCTGTTGGGGTTACCCGCAAGAGCAATGCGTAAATCCATTTTGATAGCCTCTCTTTCTTGAAATTATATCAGCTTTTCTGCGCGGGGTCTTATTCGACCTCGATCATGTCCGCGTCGGCCTTTCTGAGCGAGAGCTCATAGCCGCGCACCGTGATCTCGACCGGATCGCCGAGAGGCGCGACCTTACGGATATAGACCTCCACGCCCTTGGTCAGTCCCATGTCCATGATGCGGCGCTTTGTTGCGCCCTCTCCGTGGAGCTTGACTACCTTGACCGTTTCGCCGATCTTAGCCTGCCTGAGAGTTTTCATTGCTTATATCCTCCTTTTGTGCTTTTTCTCTTGGTGGTGTTGTGACCAATGGGGACAAATCGGTTTTGAAGTTTGCTTCAAAACTGCTCTGCATCCGAAATCAGCCGTTTATCGGGCGGTTTGTACCTATTGGGCACAACACTATATGTACTGCGCCGCAGCGCCGTCATATCATGATTTTCTTCGCCATCTCTTCGCTGATGGCAACGCGCGACTCCTTGACGTTGACTATAACATTTCCGCCCAGGGCGTTGACTACCTTTACAGTGCCGCCGACGACAAATCCGAGATTTTCGAGATGCTGTTTTACTTCCGGGCTGCCGCCTATCTTCTTGATGATATTCTCTTCGCCGACCTGCGCGAGCATCAAAGGCATCATATTGAGTCCCTCTTCCTCTTTTGTATTTCCGGGATTAGCATACGCTAACCTTGGGGCTTTAAAATTGATTAGCGCCAGCTAACCGTGATATATGGTACTCCTATAGTTGTTCCCTGTCAATAGAGTTTTTTCAATTTTTTGCCGCAAAACACAATTTCGGCGACATCCACAAACAATTAGCTTATGCTAACCGCCTGCTTTGGACATTTCAAACATATCCTCCCACCCTTGATTTTTCCTAAGTGAAGTGATATCATACCTTTAATACATAACAATATACACACCTAAAAGGGAGGAACAGATATGCATCTTCAGGAATCGGGCGAAATGTATCTCGAAACTATATATGTGCTTTCAAAAAACGGCGTTGTGCGCTCGCTCGACGTCGCCGAATATATGGGCTTTTCAAAGCCGAGTGTCAGCCGCGCCGTCGGGCTTCTCAAACAGGGCGGCTATCTTCTCATGGACAAGGACGGGTATCTGACCCTCACCGAATCGGGGCTCGATGTAGCTAAGAAAATATACGAGCGCCACACTCTGCTCTCGAAATTTCTCGTCCGTCTCGGCGTTGATGAAAAGACCGCCGCAGAGGATGCGTGCAAGATGGAGCACGACATCAGCGACGAATCGTTTTCGGCGATAAAAGAGCATATCCGCAGGAGCATGAAAAATGCCGATGAATAAAGAAATTTTTGCTTAGACCGACAGACTCGTGCTGAGAAAATTCAATCGGAATGATTATTTCAATCTGGGCGGAATATTGCAGGACGAAAAAAAACAATGTACGCCTATGAGAGCGCCTTTTCGGGCAGTGAAGCGCAGAGGATTTGCTTGAAGTAATAAAAAGAATCGATGCAGGCGAAAGCTCTGGCATTCGCTATTCAAAATATGATCTCTCGCCGCGCTTCGAGCCTCCCGAATGGGACTACAGAAAATACAATATTGAAAGCGACAACGCTCTATTCAAGGGCGAAACAGATCTTATCCGCGAGGCGTATGAGAGCTGCTGATGGCGATATTTTGCGATTCATCCACCCGTCTTCATTCAAAACAACCGACATAAAAAATCCTACCCGAGATGGGTAGGATTTTTTCACTCCCCGTCAAATCAACGGGGTTCATTTTTAATTATTATCAAAGATACTTCTTGATAAACTTATCAACTGTTGACCAATATTTTTCTGGGTCGACGGTCGAGGCCTCTGCGTGCGGTGCGCCGGGGATAACCAACTTCTCTTTGTCGCACGCGGCGGCGCGGTAGACGCGCTCCTGCATCCAGAACGGGACAAAGTCGTCCTTGTCGCCATGGATGAACAGGGTCGGCGTGACGGAGCGCGAGACCTGCTCGATGCACGAGGCTTTCTTCATATCATAGCCCGCGCGCAGCATCGTTGCGCTTCTTGCGGCGGAGAGGAACGGGAAGGTCGGCAGACCGTAAACGTCCTTCATGTTGGCTCTGCACTCGTCCCAGACGGATGTATATCCGCAGTCCTCAATAGCGCAGACGACATTCGATTCGAGCGGCTCGCCGGTGGTCATCATGACTGTAGCCGCGCCCATCGAGAGACCGAAGAGCACTATCTTCGCGTTCGCATTCTCGTTGATTATGTAGTCGATCCACGCCTTGATGTCGATTCTGTCGTTCCAGCCCATAGTGACATAGTTCGACTCGCTCGCGCCGTGGCCGCAGAGATACGGGAACAGGCAGTTGTAGCCCATCTCATGGAACCTCTTGCCGAACGAGCCCATTCTTCTGGGCGAGCCGGTGTAGCCGTGGATGACTATCACCCAGACATCGCTCGGCTCGTCTGCAAGGATTATCTCGCCGTGGACATATCCGCCGCGGGGAGTGACTATCTTCACCTTTGCGGGGCTTGCGGAGTCAAACCACTCCATGCCTTCTTTGGTGATACCGTCATACTCGTTCTTTTTCTCGTCCATTTTTTTGGCGATGGACTTTTTGCTCATGGTCTTGTTGAAAATCGCGTTGCCGACAGCAAGATATGCCGCGCCGACTGCTGCACCTGCGGAAGCGGCTGCTATAACAAGCTTTTCAGATGAACTTTTCTTTCCCACTGAAATTCATTCCTTTCATTTTTATATGAGCCTTATACAGGAGTATTCTATCATAAAAAGTCCGCAGTTGCAATAACAAAAAGCCCCTGCAAAAGAATACAGAGGCTTCGGATATGTACCCGCCGCGCGGCGGGTGAGGTTTATTCCTCGTTGAGCTTATTGCGCTTGTTCTGGGCCTTGTTCTCCTGCTGATTCTGCTGCTTGTTGTTCTGCTGCTGATTCTGCTGGTTCTGACCCTGCTTGTTCTGCTGATTGCGGTTTTCCATTGAGAGCACACTCCATAGATCCCTTCGCGGGAAAATTAGGATTTTTTCAAATCCGTTTTATATTCTTTCCCCCGGTTCGCGTTTTTATGAGCCTGAAACTAATGAAAATTTTGCCTTTTTCTGATATAATTTATAATAGAAAGCTTACGGAGGTCAGCAGATGGAAATATCCGACGAACTCATATCACATCTCGAATCGCTCGCGCATATTGAGCTTGACACCGACGAGCGCGAGGATTGCCGCAGAGATTTTGAAAAGATAATATCATATATGGACACGCTGTCGGCGCTCGATACCGACGGCGTTGAGCCGCTGACCAATTTATCCGACACGGTGAATGTCCTGCGCGAGGATGAACCGGGCGAGACGCTCGGCGTAGACGAGGCTCTGTCGAATGCCACAGAAACGGCGGGCGGCTGCTTCTGCGTCCCGAAAACAGTGGAATGAGGTGCGCTATGAGAGATATTATTAAAGATTCCGCCCTCGTTCTGGCAGAAAAAATCAGGTGCGGCGAGATAAAAATCGTCGAAGTCTTAGACGCCGTATATGAATCCGAGAAGCAGAATAAAGAACTCAACTGCTTCATCACGCTCTGCCGCGAGCGTGCATATAGCAAAGGCTCGGAGATACAAAAACGCATCGACGCAGGCGAATATATCTCGCCGCTCGCGGGCGTGCCGATAGGCATAAAGGACAACATCGCAGTAGAAAATGTCAAAATGACCTGCGGGTCGCGGATGCTCGAAAATTATGTGCCGCCCGTGAGTGCGGCGGCGGTAGAAAAGCTCGAAGAAGCGGGGCTTATTATCGTCGGCAAGCTCAACATGGACGAATTCGCCATGGGTTCGACGGGCGAAACTTCGTATTACGGCGCGGTGCTCAATCCTGTTGACAAAACGCGCGTGCCCGGCGGCTCGTCTTCGGGCGCGGCGGCGGCAGTCGCGGCGGGGATAGTCCCTCTCGCGCTCGGCTCGGACACGGGCGGCTCGGTCAGACAGCCCGCGGCGTTCTGCGGGGTATTCGGCTTCAAGCCGACCTACGGCACCGTCTCCCGAAACGGGCTTGTCGCCTATGCCTCGTCGTTTGACCAGATAGGCGCGATAGCGAGAAATGCCTCCGACTGCGCGGCTCTCGCGGCGATAATATCCGGGCGCGACTGCGGCGATTCTACAACAGAGGATACTGCTCCCGCCCGTTCGGATTTTGTCGAGTCCTATTCGCTCTGCGGCAAAATTATAGGCATGCCGAATGAATTTATTGATAATTGCGGCGAAGATATACGCAGTGCTGTGAATAATGCGCTCAAAAAAGCTGAATCGCTCGGCGCGAGGGTTGAATATTTCTCGCTTCCGCCGCTCAAATTTGCCGTGCCCGCCTATTATATAATCGCCTGCGCGCAGGCAAGCTCGAATCTTGCGCGGTATGACGGGGTTCGCTTCGGACGGCGCGCACAAAATTCAGACGACCTGACAAAAATGTATATCAAAAGCCGCTCCGAGGGCTTCGGGCGCGAGGTCAGGCGCAGGATAATGCTCGGTAATTTCGTGCTCAGCGCGGGATACTACGACGCATATTACAACAAGGCGCTGAGAGCGCGCAGGGTTATACGCGACGCGCTTTCGGACGCTTTCAAAAAGTATGATTTCATCGCGGGCGCCGTTTATCCGTCAACTGCGCCGAAGCTCGGCGAGAGCCTTGACGACCCGCTGAAAACTTATATCGGCGACGCATACACCGTTCCGGCTAACCTCGCTGGACTCCCGGCGATAAGCGTGCCGTGCGGAAAAACAGCCGCGCTTCAGCTCATGGCGGCACCGTTCGCGGACGAGAATCTTTTGGGCGCGGCAAGATGTCTGACCCTGTAACATTTAAAAATTTACAGAGTATGATCGTGTTGAACAAGTTTGAAGACACAGCTAAACGCAGTCGGACGGCGCAATGCTTGTAAAGTTTTAGGCATTACAAGGTACTATGGGAGGCTTTCAAATGAGATACGAAACTGTTATCGGGCTCGAGGTCCACATAGAGCTGCTGACTGAGACAAAGATATTCTGCTCCTGCCCGACTGAGTTCGGCGGCGAGCCGAACACGCATGTCTGCCCGGTATGTCTCGGACTGCCCGGCACTCTGCCGACGCTGAACAAAAAAGCCGTTGAGCTTTCCGTCCGCGCGGGACTCGCGGCGGGTTGCGAGATAACACCGATAAGCTGCTTCGACCGCAAAAATTATTTTTACCCCGACCTGCCGAAGGCTTATCAGATATCCCAGTTATATCTGCCGCTGTGCCGAAACGGCTCGGTCACGCTCGACAGCGGCAAAATTATACGCATAAAAGAGATGCACATGGAGGAGGACGCGGGGAAGCTCATGCACTCCCCCGACGACAACCGCACGCTCATCGACTGCAACCGCTGCGGAGTGCCGCTGCTTGAGATAGTCAGCGAGCCGGATATGAGAAGCGCAGAGGAGGCGGTCGAATATCTCGAAAAGCTGCGCGAGCTGATGCGCTTTTCCGGCGTTTCGGACTGTCGGATGCAGGAGGGCTCGCTGAGAGCGGATATAAATCTCTCCGTCCGCCCGGAGGGTAAAATAGAACTCGGAACGCGCACGGAGATGAAAAATCTGAACTCATTCAGAGCCGCCGAGCGCGCAATAAAAAGCGAGAGCGCGCGGCAAATATCGCTGATTGAAAACGGTGAAAATATTATTCAGGAGACCCGGCGCTGGGACGACGGCGCGGGTATGAGCTATGCTATGCGCTCGAAAGAGGACACGAGCGACTACAAATATTTTCCCGAGCCGGACATTCCGCCGGTGGTCGTTTCAACCCCCGACATTGAGAAAATCAAAAATCAGATGCCCGAACTGCCGCAGGCGAAGCGCCGTCGCTGGAGCGAAGAATATAATCTCGGCAGAGCGGACATTGACACACTGATGTCCTCGCCGTTCACGGCGGAGCTCTTCGACCGCACGGTTATGCTCTGCAAGAGCGCAAAGGACGCCGCATCGTGGATAAATGTTGAGCTCCCAGCCGTACTTCGCGGCGCGGGAATGAGCATTGAAGATGCAAAATTCAGCCCCGACTCGTTGGGCAGGCTCATAAATATGCTCTCATCAGGGGAGATAAACCGCGGCACGGCGAAAAAAGTCTTTGCAAAAATAGTGACCGAAAACGCCGACCCGGCGGAATATGTCCGAAAAAACGGACTTTCTCTGATGACCGACGCGGCGGCGATAGAGGACGCGGTAAAATGCGTTATCGCCGAAAACGAAAAGAGCGTCTCGCAGTACAGAGACGGCAAGACGCAGGCGTTTCAGTATCTTATCGGGCAGTGTATGCGCGCGCTCGGCGGCAAAGCCCCGGCGGCAGCAGTCACGGAAGCGCTCAAAAGGCTGATATAAATAACAAAGGACTGCCGTTACCCGGCAGTCCCGTTTTGTTTTCAGCTTTATGCCTCGACTTCGGTGAGGTTCAGAGTGCCCCAGCTGTCGTTATTGAGCGTGAGCACCTTGTTGTCTTTATTATACGACGCGGTGAAGGTTATCTCCGTGCCCGCCTTGAAGCCTGCGATAGCTATCTCGGGGACTATGGTCACGGTCGCGGGGTCAGCCTCGGTGTCGACCTTGTATGTACCGGAGACCGAAGTGCCGACGGAGATGCCCAGGATATTGAGGTTGCTCGAATCATACTGGAAAGTGCCGTCCTCTTTGAACTCTATAGTAGCGTTGTTCTGCGAGTCGCTCCACTTGCCGACGATGAGCTTGTCAATTTTCGCTCCGCAGCCCGCAAAGGCGCAGACGATTATCGCGACAGCCATAACGAGAGCCGTCAGTCTGAGAGTCTTTTTCATTGGTGATTACCATCCTTTCTGTTTTGCCGCTTTTCTTCCATACTCATTATATCACACTTCGCTCAATTTTGTCCATAGACGTTGCAGGGTACTGCGTGTCGAAAAAAGGTATAAACAGATTATTTACAATTTTGTAAAAATAATGTATAATTTTCCTGTTGCACATATGTGCTTGCGAAAGGAGAATACAAAAATGAAGAAAAATCCGTTCAAGCGGATGCTCTGCATTGTCATCGCCGCAGTGATGCTCTGCTCGGTATTTGCTTCGACCGCGGCGGCCGCCACCAAGTGCGCCTGCGGCCATTCGCCCGTTGTCATGATCTCCGGATTCGGCGCGACGATTCTCTCGGAGAAGCAGGAGGACGGCTCATTGAAGCGCGTTTTCCCGCCCGACACCAAAGAGATTCTCAAGCTCCTCGGAGTCAATGCCCCCGACCTCATCACGGGCATAATCGAGCTCATCGCCCAGAAGGGCACGGACGGCATCGAAAAGCCGCTTCGCGACATCATCACTTCTATCGTTGAGCCGCTCAGAATGAACGACGACGGCACTTCCTATTACGACATCGTGCCGATACTCAGCGGCGCTAAAAACACGAGCCTTGAGGCGTTCACGAAGAACGACCAGCTCGACCTCGTCCCCTACACAGGCTCCGAGTTCCTCGACATGGAGGTTATCGGCGACGAGATAGGCGACGACCATGTTTTCAACTTCCTCTACGACTGGAGACTCAGCCACGCCGATGTTGCGGCTCAGCTCCACGATTATCTCGCAGAGGTCTGCGCCCTCACCGGGCACGACAAGGTCAGCGTATACAGCATCAGCCAGGGCAGCCTGCTGCTGGGCACTTATATGTATGAGTATCCGAACGACAACTATATCGACCGCGCGGTGTTCGACACTCCGCTTCTCGCGGGCAGCAACCTCGTCTCCGATCTCTACACTGACAAGCCCCTTGCATTGAACTTCGACACCACCCTCGATATCCTCAGAGCTATCCTGCACACCGAGACCGACTTCTCGTTCGTCATGGACATCATCCCTGCCGACGGCGCGAACAACATCGCCGACTACGGTCTCAAGAGCATGGTTCTCCCGAGCGTTATAAACATCCCCGCATTCTGGGAGATGTGCGACCCGGAGAATTACGAATATATCAAGTCCCTGCGCCTCGACTCCGTCAAGAATGCAAAGCTCATTGAAAAAGTCGAGAAAGTCAGAAACGGCTTCATGTCCCACATTTCCGAGACCCTCTATGCTCAGCAGAAGAAGGGCGTCAGCGTTTCGATAAAGGCTTGCTCCGGCGTTCCGCTCGCATCGGGCACCGTTGACAACAGCGACGGCATAGTCAACATGAAGTATTCCTGCGGCGCCGTCTGTGCGCCCTTCGGCGAGATTTTCCCCGCTGACTACAAGCAGGCTGTCAAGACCGGCAAGAACAACATCTCGCCCGACAGAACGGTTGACCTTTCGACCGGCTATATGCCCGAGCGCACATGGGTAGTCAACCGCCACTACCACGGTCAGGCGGAATGGGATCCCCGCACCTACTCCCTGCTCATGGATCTCCTGCTCACCGACAACATCAAGGACGCATATTCGCACATCGAATATCCCCAGTTCATGGAGAGCCTCTCTCCGACGAGCGATGTAGTCGTTCTCTTCAAGAGCACGAACTCCTCGTTCCTGCCGACTCTCTCGAAGCACCTCTTCTCCTGCAACTCCGTCATGGTCAAGAACCTGTCGAAGAAGGACAAGATAAAGATCTCTTCGATAACCTCGGAGAACGGCACGCTGAACTTCGCCCTGCCCTATCCGATAGTTCTTGAAGCAGGCGAGAGCGCCGAGATAGCCTTCACCGGAAAGGTTCCCGCGACCGAGAGCTACGACAAGATAACCGTTGCCTACAAGCGCATGACCGTCACCGGCAAGGACGCGACCCGCGACTTCGGCTTCACCGTCACCCGCAGCTATTCTGGCGTCACGAAGATCGATCTCACCCCCGCTTATATCATCACCGCTATACGCATAGCGCACGATATACGCGATATCCTTGCGCGGATAGATGCAATCTTCTCGTTCATCAACGGGATAAAATAAAATATAAAATTAAAGCGAGCGGCATAACCGAGATTATGCCGCCCGCTTTTTGCTTATGAAAACTATAAAATTATCCCGCCGAAAAACTCGACGGGATTTCTCTTTTTCCGTTACGGGGTGAGTCTGTTCGGACCTCTGAAGATGAACATTGCTTCTTTGATATGGAGTCCGAGCATGAGCATCGTGAGGCGGTCGATGCCGATACCGAAGCCGCCATGGGGCGGGCAGCCGTATTTGAAGAACTCGAGATAGAACTCAACATCCTTGTCGAGACCCTTCTCCTGCGCCTGGCTCTTGAGCACATCGTATCTGTGCTCGCGCTGCGCGCCGGTGGTTATCTCGACGCCGCGCCAGATGAGGTCGTAGCCCTGCGGCACGCCGTTCTCGTCGCGCATATGGTAGAACGCGCGCTTCTCGGCGCTGTAGTCGGTAATGAACAGGAACTCGTGACCGTATTTCTTCATGACCCAGTCGTAGCTCAGACGCTCGGCGTCGGTCGTGAGGTCGCCCTTTTCGCTGTCGGGCACGGTATAGCCGAACTCCTTTTCGAGCTCGTCATAGAGATCGGCAAGCTTTATGACCGGGAACGGGGTCGTCGGGACGACAACCTCCTTGCCGAACAGCTCCTTTATCTCCTCGCCGTACTTCTCCTTGACCGATTTAAGCATATATGTCAGCAGCTCCTCCTCCATCTTCATGACATCTTTGAAAGAGGTGATGTAGCTGAACTCAAGGTCGAAGCCGGAGAACTCGGTGGTGTGCTTGTTTGTGTAGGACTTCTCGGCTCTGAAAACGGGGCCTACCTCGAATATACGCTCAAAGCCGCTCGCCATGGCCATCTGCTTATAGAACTGCGGGCTCTGCGCAAGATAGGCGAGGCGGTCAAAATACTTGACCTCAAAAACCTCGGCTCCGCTCTCGCTCGCCGCGCCGATGAGCTTCGGAGTGTGAATCTCGATGAAATTATGGTCTATCAGGAACTGACGCATGGCGTTGACCATGACGGTCTGAACCTTGAACATGAGCTGATTTTCGTCGGTGCGAAGGTCGATCCAGCGATAGTCAATGCGCTGGTCGATGCTCGAACGCTCGACACCCGGGCGCTTCTTGGTCGCGGGGATCTCCTTGCGCACTATCGGCAGCTCGTCGGCTATCGACTCTGCGGTTATCGACTCGGGGATAATCTCAATTCCGCCCATCTTGACGAAATCGTTCTCGACGGCGGTGCCGACGACCGAGATAACGGAATCCTGAGTCAGAGTCGCTATCACGGGGCAGAGCTCCGGCAGCTTCTCTTTCTCGACGGTTATCTGGATTTTTCCGGTGATATCCTTGAGCACGATGAAAGCCATATACTTGCTGTCGCGCAGGTTCTCGACAAAGCCCTGAACGAGCACGGGTTTGCCGAGATTATTTTTGATGTCCGCAATGTAAGTTCTCTCCATTATCTGAGCCCTCCAAAGAGATTTGATATATCGGCAGCGTTGAGATCTCCGTCGTTGATGCTGTCCGCAAAGGCGTTTGCCGCAGCCTGAACGAGAGCCGACGAGAATTCATCGCTGAAGTTTTCGATTGAGAAAGCGGTCTTTTCGCCGTTTTCCATGTTCTTGACGAGGACTTCGCCCTTCGCGATATCGTCGTCGCCGATAACGCAGGTGAAGCGTGCGCCCAGTTTGTCGGCGTATTTCATCTGAGCCTTGACCGAGCGTCCCGCAACGTCAAACTGCGCGCTGACCCCGTCCGAGCGGAGATCCGTGCAGAGCTTCGCCGCAACGAGCGAAGCGGCGTCGCCGATTGAGCCGATATAGATATCGCACTTCTGGTCGCCGGGCAGCTCAATGCCCTGCGCCTCGATAACGCTGAGCAGGCGCTCGAGTCCCATTGCGAAGCCGAGCGACGGGGTGTGCTGACCGCCGAGCTCTTCAATGAGTCCGTCATAGCGTCCGCCGCCGCCGCAGACAAGTCCGTCGGTCTTGTCGTTGTGCGAGACGAATTCGAAAACGGTCTTTGTATAGTAATCAAGTCCGCGCACGATGTGCGGGTTGACAACATAGTCTATCATCAGCGCGTCAAGATAGCTCTTGACTTTCTCGAAATGCTCGCGGCACTCGTCGCAGAGATAATCGAGCATAACGGGCGCGCCCTCGGCTATCTTCGAGCAGACGGGGCTCTTGCAGTCGAGAATACGCATAGGATTGCGCTCGAGCCTGTCGAGGCAGGTGCCGCACAGCTCGTCTTTATACTGCTCAAAATATGCCTTGAGCGCCTTGTGATACTCGGCGCGGCAGGTCGGGCAGCCGATCGAGTTTATCTCGAGCGTCAAGTCCTCGATTCCGAGGAAAGCGAATATTTCGGCGGCGAGGGAAATTATCTCGGCATCGGCGGCGGGAGCCGGGGTGCCAAAAACTTCAACGCCGAACTGGTGGAACTCCCTGTATCTGCCGGACTGCGGCTTCTCGTAGCGATAGCACGAGGTTATATAGCAGGTCTTCTGCGGCAGGGGCTCGTTGAAAAGTCCGTGCTCCAGAAATGCGCGCGCAGCGCCCGCAGTGCCCTCGGGTCGGAGCGTTATAGAACGTCCGCCCTTGTCGAGGAAAGTGTACATCTCCTTCTGCACGACATCGGTGGTGTCGCCGACGCCGCGGGCAAACAGCTCCGTATGCTCGAACACGGGAGTGCGAATCTCCTTGAAGCCGAAACGCGAGGCTATATCGAGCAGGGTATTTTCAAGAAAGCGGTTTTTATAGCTCGCCGCGGGCAGCACATCCTGAGTGCCCTTGACAGCTTTCGTAAAAAGAGCCATGTTTTTGTTCCTTCCATAAAAACATTAAATCCCGCCGTTGGCGGGATGAGCGAAAAAGCTCCGGGAAAATCCGCCCGGCGGGAAATACCGCCGGGGCGGGTCAAAGCTTATTTCGGGTTGACTATATCGCGCCAATCAAGGTCGCCGCGCGCAAGGCTGTGAATAAGAGCCTCGGCGGTGGCTATATTGGTGGCAACGGGGATGTTGTGCACGTCGCAGAGTCTGAGAAGATTTGCTTCGTTGGGCTCGTGCGGCTTGGGTGTGAGCGGATCTCTGAACATGAGCAGAAGATCGATCTCGTTGCAGGCTATTCTGGAAGCTATCTGCTGGTCGCCGCCCTGACTTCCGCTGAGGAAGCGCTGAATCTCAAGTCCCGTTGCCTCGGCTACGAGCTTGCCCGTAGTGCCGGTCGCGCACAGGGAATGGCGGCTCAGGATACCGCAATAAGCTATACAGAACTGGGTCATAAGTTCTTTTTTTGAGTCGTGAGCCATGAGAGCGATGTTCATTGTGTATCCCCCTTTTCCGAATTGTTGACTTCGCTGGTCATGTTAATATCATATCAGAGAAACCGGGTTATGACAAGAGTTATTTGTAACTTCTTACAAAATTTTAATAAAAACCCGACCGATTATTCCTCTGTTTCGGAATTTTCGCTGTCTTCGGCAGGTGACACTTCCTCAGCCGCGGTTTCTTCCGGCTTTTCCTGATCTTCCTCGCTCGGAGTGCAGGCGACGGTAACCAACTGCTCGCCCTCGGACACACGCATGACTCTGACGCCCTTGGAGGGTCTTGCAAATGTGCTTATTTGTGAGACAGGGATGCGGATTATAATGCCGTCGGACGAGATGAAAATAACATCCTCGCTCTCGTCAACGACCGCTATCGCGGCAACATCGCCGTAGGTCTCGGTGCGGTAGTTTATCGTACCCTTGCCGCCTCTCGACTGGAGTCTGTAATCCGAAGGTTCGCTGCGTCTGCCGTAGCCGGTGGTACTGACTGTGAGGACAGCCTTTGCATCGTCGAGCACTTCCATGCCGACGACCTCGTCGCCCTCACGCAGCTCAATCGCCTTGACGCCGCGCGCCGTTCTGCCGAGCGGTCTCGCGTCGTTTTCATTGAAGCGGATGCCCATGCCCTTGCGCGTGGCTATAAGCAGGTCGTCGTTGCCGGAGGTCAGGCGCACCCATGCGAGCTCGTCGTCATCGTCGAGATTTATCGCTATAACGCCGTTCTTGCGGACGTTGCGGTAAGCGTCGAGGCTCGTGCGCTTGATGATACCCTTGCGCGTGACCATGCAGAGGAACGCATCGGGGTCATATTCGGGCACTCTTATCATCGCCGACACCTTTTCGCCCGCCTCGAGGGGTAGAAGGTTGACTATATTCATGCCCTTGCTGTTTCTCGAGCCCTCGGGTACTTCATAGCCCTTGAGACGGTAAGTTCTGCCACGGGTGGTGAAGAACATGACGTAATCGTGGGTCGAGCAGGTGAACATGGTCTTTGCCACGTCCTCCTCGCGCCTTGTCATGCCCTTGACGCCTCTGCCGCCGCGGTGCTGGATTGAATATGCGTCGGTGGGGATACGCTTGATATAGCCGAGGTTCGTCATGGTGAACACGCAGGTCTCCTCGGGGATAAGATCCTCTATATCGACCTCGCCGCTGACATTTTCAATGACGGTGCGGCGGTCGTCGCCGAACTTCTCGGCGATGGCGCCGGTCTCCTCGCGGACTATAGTAAGTATTCTCGACTCGTTCGAGAGAATATCTATAAAGTCGGCTATCTTCGCCTTGAGCTGAGCCATCTCGTCCTCGACCTTTATGCGCTCGAGTCCGGTCAGCTGTCCGAGTCTCATCTGGACTATCGCCTGCGCCTGAATCTCATCGAGACCGAAGCGGTTCATGAGCGCTTCGCGTCCCTCGGGGACGCTGTTCGATGCGCGCAGAATAGCTATGACCTCGTCGATGAAATCGAGAGCCGTGAGCAAGCCCTCAAGAATATGGGCGCGCTCCTGAGCTTTTTTCAGATCGTACCTTGTGCGGCGGGTGACTATCTCGCACTGGTAGTCGATATACTGCTGGAGAATCTGCTTAAGGGTGAGTATCTTCGGCTCGCCGTTTACGAGGGCGAGCATAATCACGCCGAAGGTAGACTGGAGCTGAGTGTAGGTATAGAGCTGATTCAAAACTACCTGCGGATTCGCGTCGCGCTTCAAGGTGATGTCGATGTGCATACCGGAGCGCGAGGAATAATCGTGGATATCGGATATGCCCTCGATGCGCTTATCCTTGACGAGATCCGCCATGCTCTCTATGAGCTTCGCCTTATTGACGCCGTAGGGTATCTCGGTGACAACTATCTTGTGGCGGTCGCCCTTTGTCTCGACTATCTCGGCGCGGGCGCGGACTATAATTTTGCCGCGGCCTGTGCCGTAGGCGGCGCGTATGCCCGCTCTGCCCATGATTATTCCGCGGGTCGGGAAATCGGGGCCTGGCAGATGAGTCATAAGCTCCTCGAGAGTCGCGTCGGGGTTATCTATCAGGCAGTTCATGGCGGCTACGACCTCGCGCAGGTTGTGCGGAGGGATATTTGTCGCCATACCGACCGCTATGCCTACAGAGCCATTTACAAGCAGGTTCGGATATCTCGACGGGAGCACCGTGGGCTCCTTGAGTCGGTCGTCGTAGTTCGGGATAAAATCGACCGTGTCCTTGTCGATATCCGTCAGCATTTCGAGAGAGAGCTTTTTGAGCTTTGACTCGGTGTAACGGTAGGCTGCGGGCGGGTCGCCGTCGACGGAACCGAAGTTGCCGTGGCCGTCAACGAGCGTATATCTCATGGAGAAGTCCTGCGCCAGACGCACCATGGCGTCATAGACGGAGGCGTCGCCGTGAGGATGGTAGCGGCCGAGCACCGAACCGACCGTGTCCGCGCATTTGCGGTACGGCTTGTCGGGATAGAGGCCGTTTTCGTACATGGTGTAAAGTATGCGTCTGTGGACGGGCTTCAAGCCGTCACGCACATCAGGCAGAGCACGCGAGGTGATGACCGACATGGAGTAATCCAGAAAGGATTTACGCACTTCTCTATTGATCTCGACATTGATTATTTTTTGTTCGTTATATGCTTCGTCAAAGCTCACAGAGATCTACTCCTTTCCGTTATATATCCAGGTTCTGGACGTATTTTGCATTGGTTTCGATGAACTCGCGGCGCGGCTCGACCTTGTCGCCCATAAGAATGGAGAAGGTCTCGTCCGCGAGCATCGCGTCCTCTACATTGACGCGCAGCATCGTGCGGAAGTCGGGATCCATTGTCGTCTCCCAGAGCTGCTCGGCATCCATCTCGCCGAGACCTTTGTATCTCTGGATATCGCAGCTGCCCGAACCGCCGAACTCCGCCATGAACTGATCGCGCTCCTCGTCGGAGAAAGCGTATCTTATCTTCTTGCCCTTGCTGACTTTGAACAGCGGGGGCTGAGCGAGATAGACATGACCCTGCTCGATAAGCGGGCGCATATAGCGGAAGAAGAAGGTCAGCAGCAGCGTTCTGATATGCGCGCCGTCGACATCGGCATCCGCCATGATAACTATCTTGTTGTAGCGAAGCTTTGTTATATCAAACTCGTCGCCGATTCCGGTGCCGAGGGCTATGACAATAGGCATGAGCTTCTCGTTGCCGATAACTCTGTCGAGTCTCGCCTTTTCGACGTTGAGCATCTTGCCCCAAAGGGGAAGAATCGCCTGGAAGCGTCTGTCGCGTCCCTCTTTTGCGGAGCCGCCTGCGGAATCTCCCTCGACGATGTAGAGCTCTGTGCGCTCTGCGTCGCGCTCGGTGCAGTCGGCAAGCTTGCCGGGCAGGGAGTTTGAATCGAGCACAGATTTGCGGCGAGCCAGTTCGCGCGCCTTTCTCGCAGCCTCTCTTGCGCGCGAAGCGTCGAGAGCCTTCGAGAATATCGCCTTTGCGACTGCGGGATTCTCTTCAAAATAGGTCATCAGCTTCTCATAGACCGTTGTCGAGACGAGTTGGGTTATGTCGGTGTTGCCGAGCTTGCCCTTTGTCTGTCCCTCGAACTGAGCCTCGGTGAGTTTGACGCTGATAACGGCAGTCAGTCCCTCGCGGACATCGTCGCCCGAGAGCTTCTTGTCGCCGTCTTTGAGAATGGAATATTTGCGTCCGTAGTCGTTGAAAACGCGGGTCAGAGCGGTCTTGAAGCCGGTCTCATGAGTACCGCCGTCAACGGTGTGGACGTTGTTTGCAAACGAGAGCATTGTCTCGTTGTAGCTGTCTGTATACTGCATGGCGATCTCCGCGCTTCTGTCGCCGTGCATGGCGGAGAAATGGATCGGCTTTTCATGCAGGGGAGTCTGACCGCGGCTTGTGGTCAGATATTCGACGAAGCTCGAAAGTCCGCCTTCGTAGCAGTAGGTGCGCTCGATGATATTATCGGGGTCGCGCCTGTCCGCAAGGGTTATGCACAGTCCCGCATTGAGGAACGCGGACTCGCGCAGGTGCCTTTCAAGGGTCTCGAAATCATAGACCGTGGTCTCGCGGAAAATCTCGGGATCGGGCTTGAAGCGTATGGTCGTGCCGGTCGCCGAAGATGTGCCTATCTCCTTGAGGTCATAGTCGGGGTGGCCGCCGTTCGAGAAGCGCTGCTGATAGACATGGCCGTTCTGCGCAACTTCAACTTCGAGCCACTCGGACAGGGCGTTGACGACGGACGAACCGACGCCGTGCAGACCGCCGGAGACTTTGTAGCCGTTGCCGCCGAACTTACCGCCGGCGTGCAGGACGGTCAGGACAACCGTCACGGTGGAGATGCCCATCTTTTCGTTCATGCCCACAGGGATACCGCGTCCGTTATCCTTGACGCTGATAACATTGCCCGGGAGTATCTCAACATCGATATTCGTGCAGAAGCCCGCGAGAGCTTCGTCTATGGAGTTGTCGACTATCTCATACACAAGGTGGTGCAGACCGCGCGGACCCGTCGAGCCGATGTACATACCGGGGCGCTTGCGAACCGCCTCAAGTCCCTCAAGAACCTGAATCTGGCTCGCGTCGTATTCCTCGGTGACCTTGGTGTTCATATCCTTGTCAAGCTCAATGTCTTCGTCGAGCACGAGCTCGTCCTGATTCTCGGCGTTCTCTTCAAGGATCTCGTTGTTCTCATTGTTATCCAAAGCTTTCATCCTCCTTCTCCAAAGCTATAAAAACGAAGTTACTGATTCGTCAGGGTGGAGAACATGTTCTTTTTCTTCTTTTTCTTTTTGGGCTTGTACTTCGGCGGATTTTCGAGCCTCATTCTCGCGCTCTTGGACTTTGCGAGATACTTGTTGACCTGGACAACGGGAGAGATCATGTCCGCGCTCATGTAGTCAACGCAGTTTGCGAGCAGATCCTGATCGTTGTTGAGCTCGCCGAGGACGGTGACGGCTATGATGCTCTGAATCTCGTTCGTGCCGTCGTCATAGATCTCGTTGAGGAGATTGAAGAGCTTTCTCATCTTCTGCGGGTCGTTCTCTTTTATGACCTTGATAACCACGGGAGCGGCGTGGTTCTTGAAGAAATCCTCGGGCAGGAACTCGCCGTAGGTCTCAATATTCTTTCTGTATTCGTCGCGCAGCTCGGGATAGATAACGCTCAGACGGTTTGCGAAGGTGTTCGCGTCATAGCATGCCTCGCCGCTCTTTGCCGCAGCCTTAGACACGGGGGTGGGGAGCTTCACTTTTTTCTTATCGGCTGTGCCGTTCTTGCCGAAGCTCTCTTCGATAAGCTCGGCATACTCGTCCGAGATAAACTTGATGTCCTTGTCGTCGGCGGTCTCAACGTCGAGCAGAGAGTGAGCGATCTTCGCGAAATCCGTCTCGTTCGCACCCTCTTTCTGCGCCCAGAGCAGGGCTATTTTGTTGTCGTAGTGCTCGATACGCAGAGCCTTGTTGTCGCCGGAAAAATCCATAACGGCGCGTCCGCTCGTGACGGAGACGGGGATACCGTCGGAGATATCTGCGGGAGTGGTGATTCTGAAGCCGCACTTGGTGAGGGTCGGCTCAAGGTTCTTGTAGATGTCATTCATCGCTATACGGATATCGATCATAACTGTTCTCCTTAAAAAATACTCTGCACAGAGTATATATTATATATACTAATATAATATATCATAATATCGGCGCGTTTGCAATGCTCTAACAGAAAAATAATGCACCCGTTTTCAAATAAAACGGGTTGACGAAAGGCGTATAACTGTGGTATTATAAAAAATCAAAAGAACGAGGTTTTTCATAGCCTCAGAGCAAGAAAGAAAAGGACTTTTCCGATGGAAAAAAAGGTGTTTATAAACATTGAGGACAGCCACTCCGGGCATGACGACAGCTACTCGTCGCAGACGAGCACGCAGGGCGTTCTGCGCCTGCTCGAAAACGGCTACGAGCTCTCATATGAAGAGCCTGCCGCCGAGATGGAGGGCTGCGTGACCACCCTGCTCATCGAGGACGGCGGACTCGTCACAATGACGAGAAACGGCGCATATACTACACAGATGGTCATGGAGCGCGGCAGGCGCCACGTCTGCCATTATGCGACCCCCTTCGGCGATATGCTCCTCGGCATATTCGCCAAAAAGGTCGAGTCGTCCGTGACGGAGGAGGGCGGCGAGCTGTTGCTCAACTACACTATCGATGTCAACGCGGATCTCGCCGCGTCGAACGAGCTGAAGATAACGGTCAGCGGACAGTAAAAAAGACGGTTTGCCCGCAGAAACTGCGGTTACACGAAAGGATGGATAAATTTTATGTCAGTGCTTGTAAAACAGGTCGAGGATAAGCTCTGCGAGCTTGTCAGGGACGCCGCGAAAAAGGCGATGGCGGCAGGTGAACTGCCCGAAGCCGAGCTCACGGATTTCAAGGTCGAAATCCCGGCGGACAGAAAGAACGGCGACTACTCCACAAACGCCGCCATGGCGTGGGCGAGAGCTTTCAGACGCGCGCCCGCTATGATAGCCGCGGCTATAACAAAGAACATTGACCTCGAGGGCACCGCATTCTCATCCTGCGAGGCGGCGGGTCCCGGATTCATAAACTTCCGTCTCGCCGACCGCTTCTATTCGGAGATTCTCATGGATATCCGCAAGAAGGGCAGCGACTACGGCCGCTCCGACTTCGGCAAGGGCGAAAAGGTAAATATTGAGTTCGTCTCCGCCAATCCGACAGGACCGATGCACATGGGCAACGCCCGCGGCGGCGCTCTTGGCGACTGCCTCGCGGCGGTCATGGACTTTGCAGGCTACAATGTCAGCCGCGAATTCTATATCAACGACGCCGGCAATCAGATCGATAAATTCGCCCTCTCGCTCGATATCCGCTATCAGCAGATATACAAAGGCGCCGACGCGCCCGAGCTGCCCGAGGACAGCTACCACGGAGAGGACATAGCCGTGCGCGCCAGGGAATTTGCCGATGTCTACGGCGACAAATATATCTCCGAGAGCGAGGAAGTCCGCCGCAAAGCGCTCGTCGATTTCGCGCTGCCGAAGAACATCGACTCGATGCACGAGATACTTTCAAAATACAGAATAGAATACGACACATGGTTCAATGAGAGCACCCTGCACAACGGCACGGAGCTTCGCGACACAATAGAGTTGCTCAAAGAAAAGGGACTCACCTACGAGCTTGACGGTGCGCTGTGGTACAAGAACATCGAGGTTCAGACAAAGCGCCTTTTGGCTCAGGGCAAGACGCAGGAGGATATCGACAAGCTCGGCCTCAAGGACGACGTGCTCATCCGTCAAAACGGAAACCCGACCTATTTCGCGGCGGATATCGCATATCACCGCAACAAGCTCGCCGTCAGAAAGTTTGATAGGGCGATAGATGTCTGGGGCGCAGACCACCACGGCCATGTCGCCAGAATGAAGGGCGCGCTCGACGCGATAGGTCTTGACGGCGACAAGCTCGATATAATCCTCATGCAGCTCGTGCGCCTGACGAGAAACGGCGAAGTCGTGCGCATGTCCAAGCGTACCGGCAAGGCGATAACCCTTGTCGACCTGCTCGAAGAAATACCGATAGACGCGGTGCGTTTCTTCTTCAATCTCCGCGAGCCCGCAACGCAGATGGAGTTCGACCTCGATCTCGCCGTCGCCGAGAATTCGCAGAACCCCGTTTACTACTGCCAGTACGCACATGCGAGAATTTGCAGCATACTGAGAAAGCTCAAGGAGCAGGGCTGTGACATCCCCGAGTGCACGCCCGAGCAGCTCGACCTGCTGACTGCGCCCGAGGAGCGCGAGATAATCAGGCACTTAGCGTCGCTCACCGACGAGATCGCTCTCTCCGCCAAAAACTATGATCCCGCGCGCATCACACGCTACTGCATCGACCTTGCGACCCTCTTCCACAAGTTCTACAACGCCTGCCGCGTCAACTGTGACGACAAGAACTTGAGTGCGGCGAGAATATATCTGTGCCTGTGCGTCAAAGAGGTTCTCAAGAACATCCTGACACTGCTCAAGATAAGCGTACCGGAGAGAATGTAAAAAAACAGAATCAAAAAATCATTCCGCAGGGGCCCGGCGTTCCTGCGGAATATTAAAATGCGGAGTTTTTCCTGCATACAAGCGGCGCAAGGCTGTAATCGAGCGATTGTAGGGTGCGGCGACTCGACGCACCGCTGCCGCGTGAGCGGCACGAAATCATTTCGGCGCCTGTATCCGCATACCTGCATATTACCCACGGAGGTTATCATGACAAAGCTTCTGATAAAACTCTTTATCAAGGACAGCGAAAAAACCGACGACCCTGCCGTGCGCTCGCGCTACGGCACACTCAGCGGCATCGTCGGCATACTGTGCAACATTCTGCTGACCGCCGCAAAGTTCATTGTCGGCTCGGTAACGGGCAGTATAGCCATAACCGCAGACGCCGCGAACAACCTCTCGGACGCGGGGTCGTCCGCCGTCACGCTCGTCAGCTTCCGTCTGGCAAATAAGCCCGCCGACGATGAGCACCCGTTCGGCCACGGCAGAATAGAATATGTCTGCGCGCTGATAGTCTCGTTTATCATACTGCTCATGGGCGGCGAGCTGATCCGCTCGTCGGTAGATAAAATTCTCCACCCGGAGCCGCTCCAGTTCAGCGTGACCGCGCTCATAGTGCTCCTCGCTTCGATAGGAGTCAAAATCTGGATGGCGGTATTCAACCGCGGCATAGGCAAAAGGATAAACTCGACCGCCGTCGGAGCGGTCGTTATGGACAGCGTCAGCGACACCGCGGCGACGACTGTATCTATGATAGCCCTTATTCTCTCGAAATTTACCTCTGTGCCACTCGACGGGTACATGGGAATAGTAGTAGCCCTGTTTATCATCGCGACCGGAATAGGCATATTCAAGGACACGATGAACGAACTGCTCGGCGCGCCCGCTTCGCCGGAGATGGTGCAGGAAATCGAGAGCGACATTCTCTCATACGAGGGCGTTATCGGCGTCCACGACCTCATGGTTCATGACTACGGACCGGGTAGGATGTTCGCCTCCGCCCATGTCGAAGTACCGTCCGACTGCGACATAATGGCATGCCACGACACCATAGACCGCATCGAGCGCGACATAAAGAAGAAATTCGCCATAAACATTGTCCTGCATATGGATCCGATAGTCGTTGATGACGAACATATAAACGCCCTGCGTGAAAAGGTCGGCGAGCTGATAAAGGAAGTTGACCCGAGATTCACGATGCACGACTTCAGAATGGTGGAAGGTCCTACGCACACCAACCTCATTTTCGACCTCGTCGTGCCGCACAAATATCCGTTCACGAAAGGGCAGATAAAAGAGCTGATAAGCGACAAAATATCGATCGAGATCGGCGAGAACTACTACGCCGTTATGACCATAGAAAGCAGCTTCGTCGAAGACGAGAGAAAGTGAGGGCAACACAATGGGAACCACCGAAAAGACTGAGCTTACCGTGATGTGCATGATCTGCGACGGCACGAAGATACTCGTGCAGGACAGAGTGAATAAGGACTGGCCGGGCGTAACCTTCCCCGGCGGTCATGTTGAGCCGGGCGAGGCATTCACCGACGCCGTGCGCCGCGAGGTTAAAGAGGAGACGGGACTTGATATCTTCCGCCCGACGGTATGCGGAATCAACGATTTTGTCCGCGACGACGGCACGCGCTACATAGTGCTGTTTTTCCGCGCCGACCGTTTCAGCGGCGAGCTCAAAAATTCCGCCGAGGGCAGAGTATTCTGGATCGAGCGCGACGAACTGACGCAGTATAAGCTCTCGCAGGATTTCATCGACATGGTTCATGTCATGGAAAACCCGTCGCTGACCGAATTTTTCTATGAGCGCGACGGCGAAAATTGGAAGAAGAGAATAATATAAACCCGTATTCAAAGCAAAAAAATCCTGCCTGCGGTTTTTCCGTGGGCGGGTTTTTGATTTTGTGGGAAAAAACAATCTTTTCGTTGTTTGCAGATATGTAGACTTCAAAATCAGGCGGTATATAAAATAAACTTGGTGGAAATTCTGTGCCGCTATCGTGGCATCGGTGCGTCGAATTGCCGCGCCCTACAAGTTTCACATCAATAAAATTGTGCAAACTTCGCGGGCGGATAACATCAGCTTCAGCAAGGTTGTGATGATTTCCAATATTACGGCGGTTGACCGTTGCCGATACTTATATCTGCAAATTCCTATCCGCCTAATACTCACAGCCCATCAGCAGCCTTTCACCTCCTCCGAGCATTTACATTTTGGAAAAAATATGCTATAATGCGGGCACAAAACTCTGGGGAGAGATAATAAGATGATAAGATTGGCATCGGTCGGCGACGCGGCGGAGCTTGAGCGCCTCAATGCAGAGTTCAACGGCAAGGGCAAGACTACGGAAGAAAGCATTCGCGCCTCGCTTCTTACAAACAGGCGCGAGGTTGTCATCGTTGCGGACGGCGACGGCGGACGGCTCGCCGGCTTCGTCTGCGTTCAGCTGAAAAAATCGTTCTGCTACGACGAATATATGCCCGAGATAACGGAGGTCTATGTCCGCCCCGAGTATCGCGGGCGGGGCGTCGCGCTGGAAATGTTGATTTTTGCGCAGGAATACTGCAAAAAAATATACCCGCTCCACAGCTTCGAGCTGTTGACGGGCAGCGATAACACTGCCGCGCAAAAGCTCTACTCCGCCCTCGGCTTCGAGTGCAGCGGCGAAATGCATATGTCAAAGCAGGTAAAATAATTTGAGAGAATCGCAGGAACAGAGCTATGAGAATAATAAATACTTTTGATAAAATACCCGGCTGCTTTAAGAACAGCGCCTTTGATTTGGATGCATGGAGAGTATACGCCCGCGCGATTTCGCCGGAGCTTGGCGAAAAATGCGAACGGGATTCGAGGGAATATGATTTCAATAATGACGTGCTGCCCGTAGTCAATAACGTGCTGCTCAACAGGGACGCGGCGATTGCGGCAAACGACTCCTTTGTCGCCGTGACCGACAAGCTTGCGGAAAATATCGGACGGCTTTTTGAAAACGGCGTCGAGACGGATATTATTCTCTATTTGGGGCTGTGCAACGGCGCGGGCTGGGCGACATCGCTTGACGGCAGAGACGCGGTTTTGCTCGGAATAGAAAAAATTATCGAATTGAATTGGCAGGATGAATCCGCCATGCAGGCTCTGATTTTTCATGAAATAGGCCACATATGGCATAAAACCTACGGGAATCTCTATCCCGAGGCTCGGTCAGAGGGCGAAAATTCACTGGCTCAGCTCTATCAAGAGGGACTTGCCATGGTCTGCGAGCATATTTTATGCCAAGATGACAGATACTATCATCAAAATCAAAACGGCTGGCTCGATTGGTGCAAGGAAAACGAAGCCGAAATAAAGCGTGAATATCTCCGCCGCGTCGACAAAAATATCAGCACGCAGGATTTCTTCGGGGATTGGTGCAGCTACAAAAATCACAGCGACGTGGGCTATTATCTGGGCTGCGAGTTCGTCAAATATTTGCAACGGCAATACTCGCTTGTCGATATAGCAAGCCTCAATGTCAATCAGTTATATAATCATTTTAAGGAGTTTGCGTCGGCCGAATAAACGGACGGCAAGCAGCAAAAAAGCTTTTACATAGAAAGAGCGTACTGTTCGCGGCGTTTTTGATTATTTGAGATATCCGAATTATCATGATTATACCGGCAGTGTTATCGGTTTGTTATCGAGACTGATAACACCCGACCTACAGCTATGATAACAGCAAGCTATGCCGCTTCGAAATATTGTGTTTTTACTTAGAAAAGCGAGACCTTATATGTTACTAAGAAACATATAAGGCAAGTTGTTCTATGATTTCTTCATGCTTATGCTAAGAAAATTTCTCTCATTTAATATATTTTTCTCCGCCTTGACGGTATGTCAAAACGGAATTTTTATCGAATATGTAAAAGGCTTCCGCCCCTAACAGGGCAGAAGCCTTAAAAATTATGCGATTTTTAGGTTTAGTTGTAAGCCAAGTATTACTATTTCATCTGTTGCAAAAACGGTTACTCGAAAAGTGCCGAGTCCCGAAACCCGCATAAATACTGGGCTTTTTCAGCACATCTAAACCAAAGGGAATTATTCCCACTCGTTGCCGAAAAGCTAAACTTAACACATTTTGTTTATAAAATGTATCGTGTAGTCTTCGCAGTATTTTGATAATCCATATTATCATACCTGTATGACGAGAATTTATCATTTTCTTATCAGGTGCGATAAAACCGATG
>JABLTQ010082062.1_pt1 | contig 261529 bp, 258 predicted proteins | sample 7160101 | NCBI WGS metagenome assembly JABLTQ01 (sample SAMN14651228, study PRJNA627086) | human gut metagenome | isolation source: feces | host: Homo sapiens | reverse complement strand
ATGTTGGCTCGCGACAAAGAACTTGATACGCTTTGCGAAAAAGTTTTCGAAGAGAAAATCTTAGGTAACCTTTCGGAAGACCGATTTTTGAAGCTGTCGCAAAAATATGAGGATGAGCAGTTTGAACTCAAAGCACAGATAAAATACATGAAAAAAGTAGTTGCTGAAGAGAAGGCTCATGAACTTAATGCCGATGGATTCTTAAAAATCGTGAGAAAATATTCAAATATCGAAGAGCTGACAACAGAACTTTTACATGAGTTCATCGATAAAATTATTGTACATCATAAAGAGAAAGTCCTTGGAGAGACAATACAACGAGTTGAAATTTATTACAAGATGATAGGACAAGTGCAGATTCCAAAATTCAGCCGTCCAGAAAAAGACAGTTACAAAAAATCTTTTGGACGCACAAAAAAAGAGCAGATTGCCTGTTAAAACAATCTGACTCACCAGGCCCTAAATATTAAAAGTAGTTATAAGAAATCTCAAGTCCCTTATAACTACCCACATTGGTACGGATAACAGGACTTGAACCTGCATGAAATTACTTTCATATGGACCTGAACCATACGCGTCTGCCAATTCCGCCATATCCGCGCGTAAATGGAAAAAGCAAAATCGATGGTAGCGGTAATTGGATTTGAACCAATGACACTCCGGGTATGAACCGAATGCTCTAGCCAACTGAGCTATACCGCCACATACAATACCGAAACAATGAACGAGTTTTATTATATTACATAAAAACGAACTTGTCAACACTTTTTTGCGTTTATTTTTAAAAATATTTTCACCAATCGGAAATATCTGCTTTTTGGAGTGCGCCGATGATTTTTTTTCGAAGATTTGGATAATTTTTTTCAAGATTAAAAATTAGTTCTTTGGTAGTTTGCCGATTAGTGTTGAAGTTAGCCGGACAACTGCTTTCAACAACCGGAAGACTTTTTCTTTTTACGAATGAATTTATTTTAGCTTCCTCACAGAAAATAAGTGGACGAATCATGTAAAGATTTTTTCGGGATAAATAAGTTACCGGAGAACAACAGTCAATAGTGCCACAGTTTAAAAGATTCATAAAAAAAGTTTCCACGCAATCTTCCAAGTTATGTCCCAACGCAATTTTATTGCAGTTAAGTTCGTTTGCCAGGTCGTGCAACATCCCTCGGCGCATTCTGGCGCAAAGACTGCATGGATTTTTTTCTTTTCTCACATTAAAAATCAAATTGCCAAGCTGTGTTCGTTTAATTACATAATTTATGTTTAATTGAGCACATAATTTTTCTATTTTAGAGTAATCCGCATAAATATTATCAAAACAAGGGTCAATTGTTATAGCAGCTAAATTGAATTTTTTAGGATAGTAAGCTTTAATTTGGTTTAAAGCATATAAAAGAAAAACTGAATCTTTTCCACCGGAGAGGCAAACAGCAATTTTGTCATTTTCGCTAATCATTTTGTAAGAATCTATTGCAGAGCGAACTTTACCAATTAGATTGTGCATTAAAGATATCTCCTTTTGCAAATTTATTTAAATTATAACACATTTTTTAAAGTAACAAAATATTATAATGCTTTTTTGCTATTAAGTAGAAGTTTACTGATTTGTTCGCATGAGATTGCGACATAATAGCAATATAAACAAAATAAAAATAATTCTTTTATAGAATATTAACTTTGGCGGATAAACATAATATACAATATTTTCTTTTAATTAGCAAAAAAAAATTACACAAATGCTTGCATTTTGAAAATATGTATATTATAATAGAAATATCAAGTGGTGAAAAGTGGTGTAAAGTAGAAAGAAGTGGTGTGATTTTGCTTTTTTCTAACTTTTGGAGGGTCTTTTATGTTGATAGGAGAGTACCAACATAATATTGATTTAAAGGGCAGAGTTGCGGTTCCGGCAAAGTTCCGCGACGACTTAGGTGCGCTTTTTTACATTACTAAAGGACTAGATAATTGTTTGTTTGTTTTGCCACAAGATGAATGGAACAGGATGATTGACAAGATAAAAACTTTGCCTATTTCTAAAGCGAGAGGGCTTCAAAGATTTTTCTTTTCTGGTGCAGCAGAAGTTGTGCCGGACAAGCAAGGCAGAATTTTAATACCAACTCAGCTGAGAGAATATGCAAAACTCGACAAAGAAGTCACTTTTATTGGAACGTCGAGCAGAGTGGAAATTTGGAACAGCAGCAAGTGGGCTGAATTTAACTCTGAACTGACACAGGAAAATATTGAGGAAGCCATGGACATGCTTGATTTATAAGAAAGGACTTGCGGCAGATGAATTTTTCACACATACCAGTTTTGCTGTCGGAGGCAATTGACGGGCTTGCGATAGATGAGTCAGGGATTTACATAGACGGAACTGCAGGTGGAGGAAGTCATTCAGAAGCGATTTTAAAAAGACTGAAGTCAGGTAAGTTAGTGTCAATCGACCAGGACCCGGATGCAATTGAATTTTTAAAAAAGAAATTATCGCCGTACAAAAACTCAATTTTAGTTCAAGATAATTTTTCAAATATGGACAAGATTGTGAAAGGTTTGTCGATTGATGCGGTAAACGGAATATTGCTTGATATAGGTGTTTCTTCTCACCAATTCGATACGCCGGGGCGAGGTTTTTCTTATAGATACGATGCACCATTGGACATGAGAATGAGCCAGGAAGGGAAGAGTGCGGCAGATTTGGTTAACGGATTGTCGTGGCAGGAGTTGGCGAAAATTATAAGCACTTACAGCGAAGAAAAGTTTGCCAAAAATATTGCTCTTGCCATTGTCAAAGAAAGAGAAAATTCGCCGATTAAAACAACTGGGCATTTATCAGAAGTTATAAAATCAGCGATACCAGCGAAATTTAAGCGAGATGGTGGGCACCCAGCAAGGAAGACTTTTCAAGCACTGAGGATTGCTGTAAACAATGAACTTGATGTGTTGACAACTGGCTTAGATGCAGCTTTTTCAATACTAAAGCCAGGCGGCAGATTAGCGGTAATTACTTTTCATTCTCTGGAGGACAGGCTTGTTAAAAAGAAAATGGCAGCTTGGTGCGAGGGTTGCACTTGTCCACCGGAATTTCCAATTTGTGTATGCCATAAAAAGCCGCAGGCAAAATTGATAAACAAAAAAGTGATAGAGGCTTCACCTCGTGAAGTAAATGAAAATCCCAGAAGTAGAAGTGCAAAACTTAGAATTTGTGAAAAGCTTTAGCGTAGATAAATAGGAGTTGATAAAATGGCTTTGGGAGAGAGAAATACGGCTTATGATATATCTGTATTTGAAGAACGTAAATATATTGATGAAAGAAAGAACAATATTGTAGAACTGCCGGAAAGAAATGCGAAGATAAATAAAAAAAATAAGTCAAATGTAATAACAGTTTTATTTACTGCGCTGACATTTTCGCTTAGTGTTGCTATCGTCGGGACAATACTTTTTAATCAAGTGCAACTAACAGAAATTACAGATAAAATGAGTAAGGTAGAAAAACAACTTGAGGAAAGTAAAAGTGAAAATACACAGCTACAAATGAAAGTTAAAGAAAAGTTTTCTCCAGAAAAAGTTACATATCACGCCAAAAATGATTTATCAATGGAACAAACAAACCCAAGTCAAGTAGAGTACTTCAGTTTAGAATCTGGCGATAAAGCAGAGATAATTCAAAGTAGATAAAGCACATAAATAATTTTTTGACACTTGTGGGAATAAGATAAATTTTAGCTAAATAGATATTATGAGAGAGAGTTAAGATATAAGTCTTGACTCTCATGATGTTTATGGAGGAGCAAAGTTATGGCAAAAGGAACCACTATCAGAATGTGGCGAAGATCAATTTTCGTATTAGCAGCGCTTATTGTTGTAGGGTTCGGAGTAATTATTTTTCGACTAATACAGTTACAGCTGGTTCAGGGTGAAGGTTTGCAACAAATGGCCGCGGAGCAGCAGCTTAAAGATACAAAAATAAATGCACAAAGAGGCACGATTTACGACTGTAATATGAAACCTTTGGCTCAAAGTGCTACAGTTTGGACGGTGGTTTTGGAGTCAGCTTATTTGAAAGATGATGCAGTCCGTGAAAAAATTGCTACAGGGCTGTCGTCAATACTCGACATGGACAAAAATGAAATTTTGGAAAAAGCAAAGAAAAAATCATTTTATACGGTTGTAAAACGAAAAGTTGAAAGTGATATAAAGGACAAAATTGTAGAATTTCAAAAAGAAAATAAAATAACTACCGGAATTCGTTTAGTAGAAGATTACAAAAGGTATTATCCATATGGAGATTTCGCATCTTGTGTAATAGGCTTTACAGGAACAGATAGCCAGGGGTTATCTGGTCTAGAAAGCTATTATAATGAATATTTAACTGGCCAAGCGGGAAGACTGGTTACAGCCAGAAATGCATTAGGAACAGATATGCCTTTCGACTATGAAAAAATGATCCCTGCACAAAATGGGAATAGCTTGGTTTTGTCAATAGATGAAGTGATTCAGCACTTTTTGGAAAAAGGGTTAGAAGAAGGAATCGCCAATAATAAGGTCATGAACAGGGCCGGTGCAATTATGATGAACGTAAATACTGGCGAGATAGTTGGAATGGCGGTAAAAGGCGGTTACGACTTGAACAAACCGTTTGAGATTGCGGATGCAACGGTAAAAGAGCAGATTGAATCATTGCCTGAAGAAGAACGCTCAAAAGCAAAAGCGGAAGTGCTCGAGGCACAGTGGAGAAATAAACTTGTAAACGATACATATATGCCGGGTTCGGTTTATAAGCAAATTACCACAGCTATGGCATTCGAAGAGAATTTAATCGACGAAAAAACGGTTTTTAATTGTACCGGGAGTTTTGTTCCATTTCAAGGTGCTCGCCCAATAAAGTGCCACAAACATGGTGGGCACGGAACCCAACTTTTTGAAAGAGCTTTTTGTAATTCTTGCAACCCTGCGTTTATTCAAATAGGACAAAAAATAGGTCCAGAAAAATTTTACAAATATTATCATGCATTTGGTTTTACAGAAAAAACTGGTATAGATTTACCTGGTGAAGCAAACGGAATATTTTTCAGCAAGGACGGAAGCATGGGACCAATGGACTTAGCAGTTGCATCGTTTGGACAAAACTTTAGTATTACGCCAATGCAAATGGTAACTGCGGCAGCAGCAATAGCTAATGGAGGACATTTAGTTCAACCGCACGTGGTTAAACAAATAATCGACAGTGATGGAAATATAGTAAAAAGTTTTGATAGAATAGAAAAAAGACAAGTTATTTCAGAGCAGACTTCAAAAAGAATTTGTGCATTATTAATGCAAAACGCAATTGATGGAGGTGCAAAAAATGGCTATGTGCCGGGCTATAGAATTGGAGGAAAGACTGGCACAACTCAAAAAATAGGTAACAGTGGCCCGGGTGGAATGGATTATATAGCGTCCTTTTGTGGAATAGCTCCAGCAGATAATCCACAGTATATTTTACTTATTTATTACGATACTCCAAAAGGACCGAGTTATTACGGAGCAGCGGTGGCAGCGCCGACTTTTGCAAAGGTTATGCAGGACGCTTTGCCATATTTAGGTATAGAACGTAAATACACAGATGAAGAAGTTGCAAAGCTTGATATACCGGTTCCATTTTTAGTAGGTTCATCAGTTTCGCAAGCAAAAAATCAAGCAATAAATTTACAACTTAATCCAGTTATTTATGGTTCGGGAGATACGGTAATTGCACAAATTCCAGATGTTTCCACTAAGATGCCTAAAGGTGGAACAATAGTTTTGTATACGGATAAAGACAGCACAAGTAAAAAATCTGTTGTGCCAAAGTTTACAGGGCTTACATTAGCGGCGGCAAATAGAGAAGCCTCTGCGGCAAAATTAAATATTACAATAAAAGGCGCATCACTATCGAGTTCTGGGTCAGTTTGCACAAGTCAGAGTATAGTGGCGGGAACTGAAGTAAAACCAGGAACAGTTATAACTTTGATATTTTCTCAAAGCAACTCGGAGCACAGCGATTAACAGTCGAATTTTATTTTGTAAAAAAAACTTAAAGTGTGATATAATTAAAACTAGAGTAGTTAATTTTCAATATAAATTTGGCAAGAGAGGTGGAAAGTACCGTGGCAAGCGTTTGGGTAATAATAGCGACAATGATTTCATTCTTGGTTACGTATTTTTCAGGCAAAAAAATCATACCATACCTTCATAAGTTAAAATATGGGCAAACTATATTAGAAATTGGTCCATCGTGGCACAAAAATAAACAAGGTACGCCTACAATGGGAGGGATAATTTTCATTTTAGGCATATACCTGTCAATTATAGCCGTAATGCCGTTGTATTATTTTTTGACGGCAAAAGGAAATATGCGTTTGCAAGAGCCGCCACTTATGGTGCTAAAAATCATATCCGGGCTTTTAATGGCGCTAGCATACGGTGCGATAGGCTTTTTGGACGATTATGTAAAAGTCGTAAAAAAGCGTAATTTGGGGCTAACCGCATTGCAAAAATTAATAATGCAGTTTTTGGTTGTAGGCTCATATTTGTTGTCACTGTACTGTGCGGAGGTTTTGCAGGAAGGCGGGAATGCCACATCGACAATAATACCTTTTTTTGGCAAAGTGAATTTTGGAATATTTTATTGGCCAATGGCAGCATTGTTGATAGTAGGAATGGTTAATGCGGTGAATTTAACTGACGGAATTGATGGTTTGTGCACATCGATAACATTTTTCGTAGCGATATTTTTTATGCTGATAGCGGGCTTTTTAAGCATGATGAATTTAAGCATAGTTACTGGAGCGCTAATAGGTGGATGTTTTGGATTTTTGATATTTAATATGCATCCGGCAAGAGTGTTTATGGGCGATACAGGTTCGTTGTTTTTGGGCGGATTAATATGTGCAATAGCTTTCACAATGGATATGCCAATACTTTTGCCGATAATTGGAATAATGTATGTTTTAGAAATGTTTTCGGTGATATTACAAGTAACTTATTTTAAAGTGACAAAAGGCAAACGATTGTTTAAAATGAGTCCGCTACATCATCACTTTGAAATATGTGGCTGGAGTGAAACAAAACTTTGCTTGGTTTTTGACGTAATTACCGTGTTTTTTGGAATTTTAGCCACGGTACTCGTCGTGTGTGGACTTTGAAATTAAAAAAATTAAGAAAAATTTTTTAAGGAGGGTAAGATGAATAAAAGTTATAATAGAAGTGCTTCAGGATATCAAAAAGATAAGTCTATTGCAAAAAAACATAAAAAATCACATAGAGTAATCAATAATAAAAGTTTGCTTTCTATGTCTAAAAGATTAAACCCAGTAAGAAAAAAATTTAAAGTTTTTTCTATGCGCTCAGGACTTGATATGCCATTTTTCTTTATAAATATGGCAATCCTTGTAATTGGCTTGATAATGCTATTTTCAGCGTCTTACCCCAACGCATATTATTATAAACATGGTGACAGCTACTATTTTATAAGAAGCCAGCTAATCTGGGCAGTAATCGGAGTTGTCGCGATGATAGCGATTTCTTATTTCGATTATCATCATCTTCATAAATTTGCGGTGCCTGTGCTAGGGTTGTCATTTATTTTGTTGGTAGTAGTTTTGTTTATGCCAATGGTAAACGGAGTTCATCGGTGGATTCCATTGGGACCAATCGGATTTCAGGCATCAGAAATAACTAAGTTTGCGATAGTTTTGTCATTTGCACATTTTATCTCGATAAATTTCAAAAAAATGGGAACATTTAAATACGGGATTTTACCTTATGGAATAATATTGGCGCTTACAGCGTTTTTATTGTATCTAGAACCGCATATTTCCTGCTTGATAATCGTGGTTTTGCTTGCCGGTGGTATGCTGTATATAGGTGGAGTAAAACTTCGATGGTTTGGGTTGGTTTTAGCGCTAGCATTGGCTGCGGTCGGATACGTAGTTTTATTTACTGATAAGTTAGGGTACGCAAATGGCCGAGTTCAAGGGTGGCTAGACCCATTTACAAGTAATCCTAATGTTGATACTTGGCAAACGAAACAAGGCCTTTACGCAATAGGTTCGGGAGGCCTGTGGGGCCTAGGATTAGGACAATCGCGGCAAAAATATTTGTATATTCCAGAGCCACAAAATGACTTTATTTTTTCGGTAGTATGTGAAGAATTAGGGTTTATTGGTGCGTTGATAATATTAATTTTGTTTGCGATGCTTATTTGGCGAGGAATTATCATTTCTATGCGAGCAAAAGACAAATTTGGAGCGTTGTTAGGAATAGGGTTAACCGCGCAGGTTGGGTTGCAGGTGATTTTGAACATATTTGTTGTTACGAACACGATTCCAAATACAGGAATAAGCTTGCCATTTTTTAGCTATGGAGGAACATCGTTGGTTATGCTTTTAGCGCAGATGGGGATAGTTTTGTCAATTTCTAGAACATCTAAAATAGAAAAAACTTAAGAAGGAATGAGACTTATGAGGATTATTTTTGCTGGAGGAGGCACTGCGGGTCACATAAATCCGGCACTGGCGGTGGCTGGCTATGTAAGAGAAAAACGGCCGGATGCAGAGATTTTGTATATTGGAGCAGTTGGTGGAATGGAAGAACGGCTTGTAAAGCAGGCTGGGTTTGAATTTCGCGGAATAAAAATTTCAGGATTTAGCCGAAAAATTAACATAGCTAGCTTGAAAAAAAATATAGTAACGTTAAAACGAGTTCTGACGGCAAGTGCTGAATCGAAAGAGATTATCAAATCTTTCAAACCGGACATATGTGTTGGAACGGGAGGCTATGTAAGCGGTCCAATTTTGCGAAAAGCAGCACAGATGGGGGTTCCGATAATAATTCACGAGCAAAATGCACTTCCAGGTGTAACAACAAAGATGCTTTCGAATAAAGCAGATTGCGTAATGTTGGCGATAGAGCAGGCAAAAAAATTTTTTAGTGAAAAATGTAATGTGGTAGTAACAGGAAATCCAATTAGAAAGGAAATAATATCAGCAAATAGAGAACCGGCGCGAACTAAGTTAAAACTTGATGAAAGACCGGTGATTTTGTCGTTTGGAGGTAGCCTGGGTGCGAGAAAAGTTAATGAAGCAGTGCTGGAGTTAATTGCGGATACTGCGAAAAATGACGAATTTCAACATATTCACGCATATGGTCAATATGGACACTGGCTTTTACCAGAGCTGAAGGCAAAAGGCGTAGAACTCTCTGAACACCCCAATTTTGACATAAGAGAGTACATAAATGACATGCCGACTTGTCTGGCCGCAGCAGATTTAGTTATTTGCCGAGCCGGTGCGATAACTTTAAGTGAATTGCAGGTACAGGGAAAAGCCTCCATTTTGATTCCGTCTCCAAATGTAGCAGAGAATCATCAATATCACAATGCAATGGCTTTAGTGAACAACCAAGCAGCAAGCATAATTGAGGAAAAAGATTTGACCGGGGAAGTTTTAATAAAGAAAGTAAGAGAAATGTTATCACAACCGGCTTTGTTGAGAAAATACCAGCAAAATGCAAAAAATATGGCAATTTGTGACGCAAATGAGAGAATTTACTCTATAATAGAGAAAATAGTGAAATGAAAGACTGAGTTTATAGAAATATTTTTAGGGTTATTATAAAAAGGATTTAAGATTTTATGAAAAATGTGCAGGAAAATAAGAAAAAATCTAAGCAAAGAATAAAAGGTAAAAAAACTATTGTACGTAAAAACTCTAGCTTTTTAAGCTACAGGATTAAGTTATTTTTGACTTATACAACGATATTTTGCGTAATTTCTTCACTATGCATTTTACTTTCATCGGCAATTCTTTTTAAAATAAAAGATATAGTTGTACAGGGGGACGAAGTCTACGAAAAGCAGACTTTGATCGAAGAAAGTGGAATAAAAAGGGGAGATAATCTTTTTTTTACTAATACAAAGTCAGCAAGTATCAATTTAGAGGGAAAGTTTCCTAATATAGACACTGTTACAATTACGAAAAAATTCCCTAATAAGCTTATTATTGACATAAGAAAAGCAAATAAGGCTTTCTGTATAGAGTCTGAAGAGCAATACGTTTTTATAAGCAACAAAGGCAAAGTTTTGGAGATTTCTGATGAGCGCGATGAAAATTTAATTCTTTTAAAAGGTATAAGCTTAGATTCATTTGAAGTTGGCAAAAAGGTGCAATATGTGGATAAATCTGTAGAGAAAAAATTATCGGAATTTGCAGAAAAAATGAATTCAAATGGCTTATCAAAGATATCGGAGATAAATTTTAATAATGGTTCTTTATTTTTTGTAAATTACGATAACAGAATAAAAATAAATTTTGGATTTTATGAAAATATGGACTACAAAATTAAAATGGCATCAGAAATTATTAATAATAAATTAGGTGCAGCAGAGTCTGGCACATTAGATCTTTCTGAGGTGCCAAAAGAAAATCGCTCTTATTTTACGCCAAATTATTAGTTGAAGTTTGTTGCATTAAGGAATTATTTGGAATATTATTGTGGGAATATATACAAAACTTATTTTTTGTTCGAAAAAAGAAATAAATTTTATTAAATATCTTGCATTTTTTATATTAATATGTTAAATTAAAATAGGAGTTATATTAATTAAGAATTTTAATAGAAATTAATTTTAAAACAGGGGGTATAATAATGCCATTTGAATTAGAAAATGATTTTGATAATATAGTTCAGATAAAAGTTATAGGAGTAGGTGGCGGTGGCGGTAATGCACTGGACAGAATGGTTATGGCTGGTGTTAAGTGCGTTGAGTTTGTTTCTGTTAATACTGACAAGCAGGCTCTGCAACGTTCAAAAGCTACTCAGAAAATCCAAATCGGAGACAAAATTACACATGGAAAAGGTGCCGGCTCTAAACCAGAAATAGGTCAAAAAGCAGCGGAAGAAAATCGTGAAGAAATCGCTGCGGCAATAAAAGGCACAGATATGGTGTTTATTACAGCCGGAATGGGTGGCGGTACAGGAACAGGTGCAGCTCCAGTTGTGGCTCAAATAGCGCGCGAAATGGGAGTTTTAACTATCGGCATCGTGACGAAACCGTTTGCTTTTGAGGGAAAAAGAAGAATGGAACAAGCTGAAAACGGTATTGCAAATCTTCGCGAACACGTGGATTCTTTGGTTATCATTCCGAACGAAAGATTGAAATATGCGAGCGAGCAAAGAATAACCTTGCTTAATGCGTTTTCTGTTGCCGATGACGTTTTGCGTCAGGGTGTTCAGAGCATCTCGGATTTGATTTTGTTGCCGGGACTTGTAAATCTTGACTTTGCCGACGTAACTGCGGTTATGAAAGATGCCGGATATGCTCATATGGGCGTTGGACGAGCTTCCGGAAAAGATAAGGCCGAAGTTGCTGCGAATATGGCAATTTCAAGCCCGCTGCTTGAAACGGCCATTAATGGTGCAAAAGGTGTCATAATAAACATTACTTCTTCACCTGACATTGGTCTTGATGAAATTGAAACCGCTTCAACAATGATTGCAGAGCAGGCCGACCAAGAGGCAAATATTATTTGGGGTGCGGCTTTTGATGAAAATATGGAAGATGAAATGAGTGTTACGGTTATAGCAACAGGTTTTTCTGACGTAAATATTCCAGGGCCATCTAATGCGAAGTTAACTTATGCAGGAAAATTTACAAACAACAAAAATGAAAAACATCCGATAACATCTGGTTTGAGCGGAAGAAATGATAATGTGCAAAATGAAATATTAAATTCGGCAAAAAAAGAAACACGTCCAGGTCAGGCTGCAGATTTTGATGACGATGACGATACTTTTTACGATATAATGTCAATATTTAACAAGAAATAACAATTAAAAAAATTTAATGGAAAAAAACCTCATCATTTAGGCAAAGACTTTTGCTAGAATGATGAGGTTTCGCTTTTTTGACAATGAATAAATAATTTTTTAGAAATTTTTTTAATTGATCCGTCTGTAAACTGTTCACTAGACTTTATGCAAATGGTATGCTTAATTTATAATGCCGTACCATCAATTTATCCATTCTATTAAGCTGGTTTGCTTATTTTTATAATACGAAAATTTACCGTTTTATTGTTTTGTGAATACACACTTTGAATAATGTTTATTTTTGAAGTAAGATTACGCAAGCCCGAAAAAAATATTTGCTGAAATTATATAAGACAAAAAAGCCAACTCTAATCAATCGAAATATTTTGTTAACTCAGTAATGTTTTTTAACTAGGACGTTGTTTTAACCTGGATATAGTTCATTTTAATAACTAAAAGATTATTTACCAGCTGTGAAAGAGTGTTCAGTGTTTATAAGTATGTGTAATTCTTATGCGTTAAATTTTTGTTTGATATTATAAAGGTTTAGAAGACTTATATTTGTGAATGGTACCTACTAGTGTTGGATACTATTTGTTAATGAACCGTTAAGAGCCATTACATTATTTACGTTTGAAGAAGTTGTGTCGACCGCATTACATTCAGTTAGAATTTGATTTGTTAAGCCTATTTTGTGAATAAAAAAACAACAATGTACTAATAATGTAATCTGGTCTTTACATGTAAAGTTTGTTTCTTTCGTAAAAAAATGTTTTGCTTGTGCTAATTGGGCATAAAACGATAATATCTATTTGTATTTATATATCTTTTTTGCATTTTGGGGGATAACAGGTGCTTGTATAATAATTTGGCTTACTTACTTTACTACTTATTGTATCCATAAGCCGTATTTGAAGCTTCACGAACTAAATCCAAAATATACATAGATTCTTCGTCATTTTCACGAGTTAAGTCGTTTGGGACTTTTGAATACACTTCGCAAACTTTTTGACGCATCCACAGACTTGGCATAATTCTAATTGAGTACCCACAACCATTATTAACCACCCAGTCATAAAATTTAGCTCTAGGAACGCCGTAAGCAGCCAAAATCGTCATAATTACTCCTCCATGAGTTACTATAACTGTATCCTTGTATCCGCTTTTTACCGCATTTTCAACGAGTTTTTCAAAAGCTACCAGAACACGTTGGGTAAAATCTTTTAAACTTTCTCCGCCTTTAGGAGTTACTTCACCGGAATTATTCAACCATTTGGCAAATTCTTTATTATCTTTTAAATCCACCGTAGATTTACCTTCCCATTCGCCAAAATTACATTCAGCAAAATTTTTTTCTATTAGAATTTCATTTTCTGGATATAAAATTTTCGCAGTGTGCGTGCATCTTACCAGCGGACTGCTGAATACTTTATCAGCTTTTGGATATGAAAAATTGTCCTTTAATTTGTGCAAACGTTTTATTCCTTCATCAGAAAGTTCCACATCCGTTGCACCGATATATTTACCGTCGCTATTGGCTTCAGTAAGCCCGTGCCGAATTAAATGTATTTGATAACTTTTCATTGTAAAATCTCCTTTTTAGCTCATTTTTATCGAATTTTAGTCTTTACAAAATGTTTTTTATATTGTATAATTTACCGGTCGTTAATTTTTTTAATAAACGTTTTTATTTGCTGGAGGACATGATGAATAAGGATTTTTCTAGAATTATAACATTGCTCAGAAAGGAAAAAGGATTGAGTCAAAAACAAGCGGCTGCTGACCTTAATATTTCGCAGGCACTTCTTTCTCACTACGAAAAAGGAATTCGTGAGTGCGGACTTGACTTTATTATAAAGCTTTCTGATTATTATAATGTTTCTTGCGATTATCTTTTTGGAAAAACTCCAAATAAAAACGGCGTTACGCTCAATATCGAGGATATTCCTGACTCAACTCAGAGCAAAGATAATAAATTTAAGGGCAGCGTTTTGCCAACTTTAAACAAAAAATTAATCGTAAATTCTATTAGCATTATATTTGATTTACTTCAGAAATGCAATAATAAGAACTTAGTCAGTGAGGTTTCTTCTTATTTGATGATTTGTATTTATAATGTTTTTAGAATTTTATACTCGGCTAACACGAAGAATCCGCAGGGTTTGTTCAAAATTTCCAGCGGGTCTTACGAGGCTTTATCGAATGCGTCTATATGCTTGTCAGAACAAAATATAAAGCACGCGATTAAAAATTCCGCTAAAAACAAAGACGATCTTTGCAACAGTATCAAAAAAATGACGCTTTCTCCAGATATTATCTCAAATGATTACCCTTTATATGCCTCGTCTTTATATAATCTTTTGCAGACCAGCGAGAGTTCTATAAATTCGAAAATAAGGTAGGCTTGAATAAATAAAAAAAGGCGGCGCGCGGTATAGTGCGCCGCCTGCGTTTGTGGCAGAAAGGACAATGTTAATGTCAGAGCTGGTTAGATATTCTTTAATAAAAACGAAATTTCCACGTGAATTTTTATTGCTTCAAGGAAAAGGCTGCGTTTATAAAAAATGTAAGTTTTGCGACTATTATAATGATGTTTCTGAAAATCCTTTTGAAATTAATAAGCCTGTAATAAAGAAGGTGTCCGGAGAAACTGGGGTACTGGATATAATAAATTCTGGCTCGTGCTTCGAACTTGATGATAGTACCATGAAATTAATATACAAAACGGCATTAGAACGAAATATTCATACAATTTGGTTTGAGACGCATTATCTTTATAAAAACCAATTATCCGAGTTTCGCAAAAAATTTCATGGTATCAAATTAAAATTTAGAACAGGTGTGGAGTCTTTTAGTCCTAAAATCAGACAATTTTTAAACAAAGGTATCCCTCAAAATGTAACGGCTTATGATATTTCAAAAGATTTTGATGGAGTCTGCCTGCTAATTGGATTTGCCGGACAGACCCGCGAGGATATACTAAAAGACATAAACCTTGCCCGCGAATATTTTGAATATACAAGCGTAAATGTTTTTGTAGAAAATTCTACCGACATAAAAAGAGACGAAAACCTTATAGCATGGTTTAATGAGAATTTGTATCCTAAAATAAAAAATGAGCCATCAATGGAGATTTTGTTAAACAATACAGAGCTAGGTGTTGGATAAATTTGTATGATAAAAAGAACCCTACAAAATGTGTAGGGCTGTTTTTATTTGAATGCGATATAAAAGTATTGAGAACCACTCGCATTTAAATTTTTAAATCTGCCATTACTTGCGCTTGTACTTTGAGAAACCGTTAAAGTGTCTAAAAACAAAGAAGCGCCAATCGTTCCGCCGCCACCGTTAGCGGCAACAACAGCGGCATTGACTTTTGTATATCCATTTGATGAATCGTATTCTGTAAAAGGAGCATTTCTTAAAAACACAAACACAATTCGTGGATAAAAATCGAATGTAATATCTTGGCTGGAAGAGCCATTCCCGGCGAAAACACCGATTTTAAATGGATTTTTTAACAAAGTTCGGTCGTCGCTAGAAAAATGCAGGTCGAAATCGTTTAAGTGATTAGTTATCGCTGTATCGATTATTATATTATCCTCTACAAAATCGGCGCGCTGGGGTTTATCTGTACCAAGCCAACTGTTTAAGCCTAAATTCGCGGTTTTATTTTCTGTAGGCATATTTGTTCCTCCTTATATTTCGTCAAAAGTATCTATCTCGTCCCAAGTTAAATTTTTGCTATCAATTGTGTTAAAAGTATTATTTTTTCCGTCAATTGTGTTCCACTGAAGATTTCTAAAATCAAAAATACAATCAAGATGTGCCGGCAAAAACTCTTCTACCATGCTTTTTATATAGCTTTTGTCTGCTGAAGGGTCATCTAAACTTAAGCAGTTTATATAAATGATATTTTTATCCGGAACCTCGATTATGTACCCGTTTATACCGACGTTTTCCATTACTTTTTTTATACTGCTTTCATTAAAGTCTTCAGAATTAATTGCGTATCTGTACAAGAGCATATTCCTTCTGGATTCGGTTGGCTTTTCGCTTTGTTCCACGCCAAATGTCAATTCTCTCATACTTAAACCATAAGTTGTTGCGGTAGCGATGAATCGTTCTTTTTCCATTTCAGAAAGCATAGATTCAATTGAATCTAAAGCGACAGAGTAAGCAGATAATTCAGCGCTAATTAAACTGTTATCATTAAGATTGTAAAATCCCAGCGGGCGAAGTTTTTGTTTTAAAGAGTTGAGTGAAGTCATTATAAAATTTTCACCTCTTTGAAATCTGTACAGAGCCTTTTACTGCAAGTTGTTTTTCTGTTATGTATCTATCAGTGGTAACGCTCGATAAAATATAATAATTTTCAACTCCAGGTACGCTATAAATTACGCTACCAAGTGCTGCGATAAGAAACGGTTCGCCTATTTTAAGTGAATTAAAATATTCTGTTATTTTAGTATTGCATTGTGCTTTTATCTCGTCAAAACTGTATCCTGTTTTTACAGTTACGTCCACTGCGACAGAAATTTCTACAGTTGTTGCTTTATTCACTTTTACGTCAACATTTAACTCTCTTATTGCACTAATCTCATTTTGAATCTCAGACACAAGGTTGTCACTCGGAACGCCACCTTTTGCAGCAACGTAAATATCAACAGTTCCAACACCGCGCTCTTTTGCCACTACACTTGCAGAGTATATTCCATCGTATTTTAAAACGTGAGCTTTATAAAATGCGCTATTTGTTCCGTTTGAAATATTTTTATAGCTGTCGATAAGTCTTTCTCGCAATTCTTCATCACTTTCAGCGTCAATACCGCCAACGAAAGCGATCTCGTTTGTTACAGAAGTTATTCCAGCTGGAGGAGTTATCATAATTTTAATAGATCCGATACCGACATTTTGCGAAGCACCGCCGATTTCTGACTGTGCGGCCACTGCAACCGATAGTTCTCCGGCGCGAAGAACAGTATCTTCGATAGTTTTAACTCTTATAGAATTTATTCCATTTGTTGCACAGATTGTGCCTGTTGGAATTTCTAAATCATAATCAAGAGCAACCTCTCGCATAAATTTTATCGTACCACTGGAATTAACTGCTGATTTTCTATAAATTCCGCGTTCAAGAGCTAGATAATCGAGTTGCTCACCGACGGCAGTTTGAGCAAACATTTGGTTTTTTAACCAGTTTACGTTGTTTTGTAATGAAAATATTTCGCCAGCCAGAACTTTCATTCTAATTCCAATGTCAGAGTCGTCATTTACATTGGAACCGCTTAATTCTGTAAATTTATTTTTCATTCTTTCCAAAATTTCTTCATAACTTTCCATTATATTGTTATCACCACATCTTTCTCTTCGTTGTTTATCGACAAAACTACAGTTAATTCCAAGTTTTCACCGTCGTTTGTCCAAGTTGTGAAAACGTCATCAACGATAACTTCACTAATGTCGACTAAAGCTTCTCCAACCAAGGACAGCGCACGTTCTTTTAAGTTTCCATCAGTTGACTTTAATGTGTATAATCTGCTTCCGAGTGAAGTGTCATAAATAAAACTGCCTTTTTTAACCGTCAACCGTATCAGAACTCGTTGCAAAAGCTCATCATATCCGGTCAGCTCAACGGGAATGCCTTTTGAATCGCAAATAAAATCTCCATTGCTGATAGCTGTGTCCAAAATATCACCTCTACTCTATTGACGTGCCGTTTATTAAAACCTGACCGTCATTCTTTAAAACAATATTTGCTCCACCACTTGAATACAACATCAGTTCGCCAGGCTCAAGTTCAGCATTTTGTCCGATTACTCCGGTGTAAATAAATCCTTGCTCGGTTGGCGTAACAACAGCTTTAGCGCCTACGGGCGGAACGGAGATTATTCCAAAAGGAGCGGCATTTTTAATTTCTCGATGTTCTTGTTCAGCCTGAACCGTAACGGTATTTCCCTGTGTTGACGTAACTTTGCCTATTTTTGCATTTTTCAGCAATTTGCAGGCGTTGCTTATTTGTTTTGATATCCACATATTCAAGCCTCCAATAATGTAAATACTGTAAATTCGCCGTTTTTGTTTAAAGTATACTCGATCTCGTATACAATCAAATTTGATAAATTACCTAGTATAGAATCACTTATCTGGCATTTTTTCCCAATATTGGAACGAATTGCACCTGGACATTTAATTACAATTTCATTAAACTTCTTTTTTGAATCTAAAATCATCTGTTTTGCAGTGTCAACAGAGATTTTTTTTGCAGAAGACGTATCTTCGGACATAGTAATAAATTTTCTTCGACGAATTCCATTGCTTATCAACTCACTATCTTTAACTTTACCAGCATAAACAGCCGAGTAAGGTTCACAAACGGTGATTTCCGAAATTAATTTATATCGATTGTACTTTTGGCTTAAATAGCTATAATTTATGCCACTACCGGAGTTAGAAAATAAAATTTTTTTGTTTTCAGTTTGACCTGAAGCGTCAATTGAACCGTCTGCGTTTACTAGCGGAAAAGTGCCCAGACACGAACTGCAAAATTGCTCCAGAACATCCCATTCACTCATGCCCTTATCAACTTCCATAGTCGCATTGAACGTTGAATTATTTCCGCTAATTGATGAAAATCCATAAGGTTTAATGTGCCGTTTAAAAATGATATCTAGCGATGGACGTTTGTAGACTTGAGCGCAAGCTTCGTTATCGATTAAATAAGCGGCTTTGCTTCTAGATTTTATTGTAAAAAAACAACCATTTTCAGCCACTTCAAATTTTTGTTCATCTACAACCCCAGAGAAAAATAACTGATTTTCACTAGTATAAACATCAATAAGTTTATATTCAGGGTGAATTTTTTGGCTAAAAAAAATTGCGAATAAAGTATCTGCAGGAGCCTCTTTAGACTTATTTATCTGTATGCTGTAAGCCGCACCCAAATCGATTTTTTGCCCGGAAACAGTCGTAACTATGTATGTCATTGCAGTTTCACCTTCTCACCGGGAATGAGCTGATTAGGATTTTTAATGTTGGGATTAAGTGATAAGAGTGTTTCAATAGGAATTTCAAATCTCGACGAGATACTCCATAAAGTATCTCCATCTAAAACAGTGTAAGAATCTTCGCGCAAATCCCAATTTGCTAGTTCAGATGAAAGTTCTTCCCAAAATTCAAAATTGTAAGTTAAAATATTTGGCATAGAATTTCCGACCAATTTAAGCTCTTTAAAAACAGCCAAAAATGAATCCATTCCCGGCAAAGAAAGAAAACCTCTGCCACCTTGCTTAAATACGAAAAATAACGAATCAAATTGTTCAATGCAATCATTGCCGAAAAACTGCCCGCTTCCAGACACAATTCTTTTTTCTCTGCCGTAATCCTGAATAATGCTTCCCTTAAAAGGTATAAAAACCTCTTTCAAGTCTCTCTTTACAGAAATATTTATCGTTGACGGATTGTGGGGCCAAACATAATTTTTAAATTTCATAACGTTTAAATTCATAACAAAAAAGCTCCAGTCTGAGAGTCAAAATTTCTGTTGTAACGCCGAGCATCAAACTCCATTTTTTCATAAAAATCTTTGATATTACTTAAGTTTTCATTGTAGTTATAATAGATTTCAGTGGTTTTAGGCTGCGTATCTAAAGTTGTGTTTGATGTTATAATTTCCGCATCGTTTTCGACAGAAAGTAAACTCTTATTAAAATTTAAGCTTTGCAAATTGCGTTTATATTGACTGTTTATCGAAACTAATTGCATATATTGTTTTAATATTTCATCAAATATCTGCATCAATATTCACCGCACTTTCTTTTGCATTCGTCAAGATTAAAATTTTCATTAAAAGCATATTCTTCATAGTGAGACGTATCCTCATCGAGAATCATGTGCGCGTAACAATATAAATAATCAAATTCTGTCATGCCCATAACAACAGGGTCATTTGGCAATTTGTTGAATTTTTTAAGAATCTCCCAACGAATTCTTTCGAAGGGAGAATTTAATTTTTTTTTACTTTTTCAATTTCGACGTCATTTAAAACATCGAATCCTAAATAATCTTTGCGAAGTGATGAATATTCTTTAACTACACACAGCATATCTTCGGCAGTCAATGTGTTTATCAACTCTGATGTATTATCAAAAACTGGACAAGAATTGTAATCAGTCAAGCACATTAAACACAAGCAAGCATTTTCGGCCACAGTTTTGGCTTGAGTTCGTTCAAAGCCATCATTGATTAGCTTTAAAACCAAAGTTTGAGCTAGCCTTTCGCAAAGAAGCATATCGTAGACGGAGAGTAAATTTATGTAAGCTTTTTTGTTTTTTAACAGGCTAATTTGCCGCCTAATTTTTCCTTTAAATACCTCAAAAGGTTTGACGTTTTTTCTCATATTTAAACCTCCAACCGTTTAGCAGCAATCAAAGTTACGTTTTCGAGCACAGAACTATTAATCGAAGCAGATTCATTTATACCGGTCCACTCGCAACCGGAGTAAATAATTTTTCTGCCTGGTTTTACAATAACAAGGTTAAAGTTATGCAAATTGTAAAAGTTGACTTTATTATTTTGATTTTCTTCGCAGGCGTAGACCCTTGATAATTCTATGGTGTGCTGTATTTTTCCAGCAACGGTACCAATAGGTTCGCTTTGACCAAAAGCTTCTATGTATTGGCTGTTGCAAGTAGATTTAGCCTTATAGCTTTCGACGACGGCTAATTTTTTCCCATTGACCTCAAGATAGATGTCCTTGCTCGTAGGAAAAGTTATGTTCAGCATAAAGAATCTCCTTTAAACGTTAATATTGGCCGTAATGTGAATTTGATTTACGCCTTGAGCAACGGTGAAATCAATTTCGACGATGCAAACAGTAGGGTCATCACTAGATTGATAAACATTTGGGGTAGCATATGCATCGATGATGTTGGCGTCTAAAAATTCCTGAAGTTTGACAGTTACCTGGCTGCTTATGGCGTTTCTAGTGGTAATATTATTTTTCGCTATGGAAATATTTTTGCTGAGCATTTCTCGAATCGACTTAATGACTTCATCAATGATTAAAATCGTGTTGACTTCTTTAAAGGTCTTGTCAGAAACGCCATCGGTTGTCGTTTTAGAAGTTACTGCACGTATAATTTCCACACGTCCCGCGACTAATTCAAAAGGAATAATTCCATTGTTTATGTATTCATCAACTTCGTCTTCAGTAAGAGTTTTGTTTAGTTTTGAAATACCCTCAAAACTGGTGCCATTAAAGGATTGAGAAGGGTCGGTGTACTGCGAAATTATTGCAGCAACAGCCGCGGTTAAAATACACCCAGAAAGAAGATTTCCATTGACGTTGATTGGGTTTTGTGCTACTAAAAGAATCCTTTCATTATTAAAAGAGCTTGCCCAGTTGGCAAGTTCGGTCAGATTTTCATCCGCAGCAACGATGCCAACTCGTTCTTTTTTGTTTAAAGAAGCGGCAACAACGCTTTGCATAAGTGATTGCTGAATTGTAACGTTTGTGCTGTCACAGATTGCTACATTTATGTCGTCGGTTTCTTCCAAAACTTTAAAGGCTGAGGTATAATTTTTATCAGAGTTCCCGACAGAAATAGCCAAGATGTTGCTTGAGCCATTCTCGAAAACAGTTTTGCACATAGAGTACATAATGCTGCTGTTGCCGAAGATCGTTTGTGCGTCGGACAATTTTTGAATACTGTAAACTTTATTTGCTTCAGCGCTAGATTTAGCAACGATTGCGATACTTTTTCCTCTTTTTTTGGAGTATAATATTCCAGAAGTTTGATAATCAGAGTATACGCCAGGTCTCTGTTTTGCTATAATAGACAAAAAATCACCTCTTAAGCTTTTTTCTCAACATGAATTTCGTTGATGTTAATATCCTCAGTTTCGTAAGCAAGAAAAGCATTTAATTTTATATTACAATCGAGCTCAAATGAAAAAATATCGTTGTTGTAGGTTGTTTTTCCACAAGATATGTTCTCGATGTTTAAATCTTTTTTTTGATACAATAAGTTTTCAAATATTTTAGAAAAAATTGAGTAACATTGCTTTCCACCGATTTCGCGAGGAGAAAAAATTTTCATTTCAATATCAATTTCAGCATTATTGCCGAATTGTTCACCAGCATTACTTAATCCAAGGTAGGAATTAAAAGCGGCTTCTTTTATAAAAACGTTGCCAATGCCCAACGATACATAAGTATTTTTAATTGGATTAGGAACAGTTTCATTTCTGTCTGCATCAATAAACCTAACAGAAGATAACTGTGCATTTTTAGAAAGATTAGACTTAATTTTGTCTACAATATCATTAAAAATACTCATAAAGTGTCATCCTCCACGAACACTTGAATTACTGCCCAAACGTATAAAACGGTTTCTCCCAGATAAACGGCTTGAGCTCTTTTTACAACAAAGCTTTCATGATTTGTTAGTATTTTTGTGTTAAAGGGCAACAAATCAAGTCGAGCATTTTTATCTCCAATGTATAAATAATTTTTGCCATTTAAGTAACCAATGTCAATACATTTTCCACCCATATAAGTTTGGTCTTTAAGCTTAAGTGGTTGAATAAAGGCTTTTGCCGAAGTTTTATTGCTATCGCTAAGGATGATATCAACATTTCTGCCAAATTTGTTTATCAAACGTGAAACGCAATTACTAAACATTTAAATCACCCGCCAAAACACAAAATCGTTGTCAATAAGTAAATCTGCAATTTTAGCTTTTTCATTCAACCAAATATCAAAAGCGATTTTAACAGCTTGGTTCATATTTTCCTTAACAGTAATGTCTCCAGCAGAAAATGACTCTGTAGTTTGATTTAAAGCCTTAAGCTGCATATATCTGTAAAGACTTAAAGCAGCAGCGGCGGCAATAAGCCGCTCACTGTGCAAAGTCAAATCCGTGTCGGGCAAAAGTTTTGAAATGATTTCATTTTTTGCATCATTACAAATGTATGTAAATGTACTTGCTTCTTCCAGAGTCAAACTAGATAGTAATGCAAAACGTTCAACAATTTTTTCGGTATCCAAAACTAATCATCCCTTCAAATTAAGCAGTGGTGTAAGTCATTTTTTTAGCAGAATCCGCAAAAATTTTTGCAAAACCGGCAGTAGCACTAACTGTGGCTCTTTCAAGTTGTTTGTCTATAAGCTTGTCATAGTCAACGATTAAGTCACCAACCTGAACCATTTCTAAAGCGCAGTTTTTATCGAAACCAACGATGGTATTATCAGCGACGGCATCAACACGATGTAAAGTAGCGCCCAAAGGAGTAACAACTTGACCGGCACCTTTAAAATTGAGAAGAGTTTGAGCATCTTTTAATTCTGATAAAGCAAGAAGAGCCTGCATAGTTTCGGTGTTAGCCAAGATGGTGTTCAATTCATAGCCAGAAAGATTTGCCCATAACTCAACTAAATCTGCATAAGCTATTTCACTCGAACTAACCGGAGAAACAGCTGCAGCAGCAGTTCCAGATTCATCACCGTTTATTAAAACATCAACAGCATCACCAAGTTGAGCTCTGGCAATATCAGCGCCGATTTTTCTAAGGGTAACAGCAAATAAATCTAGGCGTTTGTGACGTAAAGCCTCATAAGAAGTAGCAATGATTCTACCACGTTTTTTCATTGTAACGAGGCTTGTTTTTGTTTGAATAACAGTTTTTGGCAGTTCATTTGTTTCACTTGTAGCGTTTCCAGCAGTGCTATCTGTAGTAGATTTTATAGTTCTGTAATCGTTATTTTCAACATTTGTAACGGTTGCCACGATAGAAGGCAGTGTGTTAAAAGCTTCCATGCCCATCAAAACGCTTCTTTTTACGAATTCTGGAAATAAAACAGCAGAGTCTGCCGTTTGAAAGAAGCTGTCAACGATGTCAGAATTTTGCCCTTTAACTTTAATGTTAAAGCGTTTTAATTGACGTTCATAAGCATCCAAACCGGCAAAATCGGAGCCCTCATAAGCTTCTGAAGGGTCGATAGACTCTAAAGTTTTGGTAAATCCCGAATTGTACATACCCTTTTCAAGTTTTAAAGAATCATAAAAAGCCATTGATATTCCTCCAATATTTCAATTAATTTTTGATAAACTACATTTTAAAGTCATTATTTTTTCGCAAAACAGTTTCTTTTTTTAAGGCAGAAAGCTGAGGTTTAGCCGGCAAAATTTCTTCAGACTTAAGCTCAAAGGCTTTTTTAAAGGCCTTAAGTTCAGACAGACTCATCTTAGAAGCCACATTGTCCATAACCTCGCTGTTAATTTCGGGCTGAGTCAAAGCGCAAAGCCGAATAACCTCGCGTTTCAAGTCATTAAAGTATTCTTTACCCTCACTTGCAAGACGTTCCAACTCACAAATCAACTTAGACAAATCGCGAGCCTGTTCAGCAGAAATATTAACAGCCTCGCCGTTTTTAATAGATTTAATAATGTCATTCATACAATTAGCACCTCCCTTCGAAGAATAATGGAACATTTTTATAACACCCGCATTTTTTTGTGCTGGAACCGCAACAAAAGACCATTCGTAAGCATCCAAAGGCTCACTTAAAATGACATAACAAAGGGAATCGTTATAAATCTCACCTTTTCTGTGAGTGCAAGGTTCAGATTTAATATCGCAGCCGCAAATAGAGCAAGTCATATTTTTAACCGCACATCCCACACTTACTTCTTTTTTAATTCCGGAATCAATCTCCAAAATAAAGTCGTTGTTTTTTTCGCACCGAGGCATATAAGCCCTAGCCACGAGCCGAAAGTACGGTTCTCCAACGGAATTAACTTTTCCTGGAACTTTTTCGACTTCGCAGGCAAAAATTCTAGCCATCTGATTTTCGCTTTTAGCGTCGTGATTTAAAATACCGGTTTTACCGATAAACATCGGAGCCAATTGTTCAAGCGCATCATTAGAAAACTTTTCAAATTCTCTGTCTACTTCGTTGTCGCAGAGCACAACAGAGAAGATATAAACCTCATCTTTAGAAAGTTTGCGGCGAGTGTAATTGTTAATCAAATCCAAATCGCGCTGTTCCAAAATGTAATCCGGACTACTTTTTATAACAAAACCGTCTTTCATTAAATATTCTCCAATCTTTTTTCAATTTCGGCGGCTCTAGCGGACATTAACCTAGCGTTAGCACTTTCGACTTCGTCCTGTAAATTGATGTTATCCCAAACGATGTTAAAGTGAGCAGAAAGGCCGTTAAAAGCGAGCCATTTGTTACAAATTTTTTCAATAACTGGGTCGAGGCACCGTCTATAAAATTCTAATTCGCTTGTTAAAATATCGGCCTGTTGAGCAGACATTTTTTCGGTAGTAGACCAAGAAAGGCCCAAAATAAAAGGAGGAATAGCCAACTTAGCAACGATTTGCTCCAACATTTGGCGAACTGGTACCTGACTGTCTAAAACCTGATTATCAGCACCGATAACTTTGATGCTCACATCTCCCACAGAAACGAAATCGCTCACACCACAAGAAGAATTCATAGCACGACTCCATTCATCAGCCACCTGCATAGCGCGCTCTTTTGCATAAGCTTTTTCGCTGGCGTCAGGGCCAGGCTTATAAGTAACAGCAAAGCGGACGTTTCCAACGCGTTCCCAGTTAGCGTTAATGCTGTGATAAATGTTAAGCAAAATTCCGCTGATAAAGGGCAACCCTTTCAAAACAGAAGTACCGTAAATTTTGCCGGGTTCAGGTTTTAAAGGAGTAACCAGCAACAAATTCTGGTATTGCAAAGGAATAGCCCGCCCAGTTTCATCTTTTTTGCAGACATCCAAATTAAGCGGATTTTTTCCAACTTGCAGTTTAACGTCCTTGAGGGAGGCGTTGTAAAGGGCAGCAATGTCATTGTTAAGGGTGTTAGGAACAATTTCACCAATAGCCGTGCCATAAGTGAGCATCTGGTCGAGGTAGGTGGAAATAAAAGCATTCAAACCGTTTTCACAAGAATTTACCTTCACATGAGAAATGAATTGGTTTAATAAAAATTCCACCTCCTTGTCCTCGCAGTTAATTTTGAAGCTACCCACAAGCCGAACGGTTTTACAAATGGCCGCATCGATAATTGGAACAGCCTCGCGCAGCAAAGTATAAAGTTCGTATTCGCCTTCAGCTCTGGGGTTATAGTTGTTCAATTCATAAAAAGGATGAGTTTTGGCAGGAGCAGGAACCGTTTGAACAGCCGAATACTCATTTTTTTTACGAATTTTAAAAAACTTCATCAAATCACTCCTTTAAATAAAATCAATATCGTTTGCAAGCGAAAGCAAAAAATGTGTCATCATCGTAAATGTCGTCCATCAAAGTAGAAACAAAATAGCGAATATCATCCATAGCATGGTCATTTTCCTTAACAGGAACGTCTTTGCTCAAAGAATCTTCCCAGCGATACAGAGAAAATTCGCGCATAGAATCTTTACAAGAATTGCAAATTAATAAAGATTTGTTCTTCAAAGCCGTAGAGACCTTACGAATGCCGTTTACAACGTTATTTTTGGCAGGAATTACTTTAAATTTAGCGTGCCGCCGAATTAAAGTAATAAAGCTAGCAGCAGAAGGGTCAACAGTAACAGCCGTGATTTTAAGATTATCCGCCAATTCGCAAAGTGCAGCATAGTGTTCCTCATCAGTTCTAGAGGTTCCCGTTTTTCTAGAGTCATAATAATACTCGCGAATTCGGTACCAAACACCGTTAAATTTAGCCCAAAGACCCATAGAAGTCGGATTAACCGTGCCGTAGTCGCAAGAAATCATATATTTTTCAAATTTGACGTCAGGAACATCAACAAAAGCGTCGGCGCAACACATTTCTGGATAAACATTTCCCTGAGCAGCCACCCAACGCCCCTCGATAAAACGCTCATAGAAAGTTCCGCTGTATAAAGCTGCATAACGCTGTTTAATTTCGGCAGAAAGAGATGGATTGTCGTCCATGGTAAAGTGTAAATAAAGCACATTTTTATTGGCAGCATTTTTAATCCATTCTTGATAAAACCAGTGCTGAGGGTATTCTGGATTGCAGTTGAACCAAAATTTTGAACCGGCAACAGAGCATCTTGCCAAAGCCTGCTCGACGAATGATTGAGGCATTAAAGCGACTTCGTCAAAGAGGACACCGGATAAAGTGATACCCTGAATAAGAGAAGCACTAGCTTCGTCTTTGCCGGAGAAAAGATAAAATTTGTTTTGAATTCGTCCCCAATTTATAACAATCAAATTTTCAGAAATTTTAAAACGACAAGAAAATCCAACATCAGTCAAAACTGGTAAAATAGGGTCAATTAAATTTCGTTTAATAGCTCCGAGAGTTTTTCCGCAGATAGCAAAGGAAGAAGAATCAAAATTTTTCATAGCCCAAGCCACAAAAGAAATGCCCATGCAAAGAGTTTTTCCACTTCGAATGGCGCCATCGCAAATCAAGGCATCATACCGACGTAAAAGAAAAGGGTCATACCACCAAGACAGCGCGGTTATTTGTTTTTTAGAAAAAGAATTGAAATCCAAAAAACGCACCACCTTAGATGTCAGAGACATTTAAAGATTTAACACTATTTTCTATCGCATCGTAAAATGATAAATTTTGATTGTCCCCTAAAAAGTCTAGTTGTTGCAATTTTTCGAGCGCTTTAAATCGGTCAAAGAATTTAATTTCAAGCATCCCATCGCGAGGTTTTTTTATTTCAGCAACATTAAAAAGATCCATCTTACAGATGGTGTCCAAAGGGAGATTTTCAGAATAAATCAGTTTAATCGCATCAGAAACGTTGCCGAAAGCTAATTTCTCATAGCCGCTGCAAGCCTTATAGAGAAGATTTTTCTTTTTTTGTGTGTATAATTCATCGATTTTAGAATTGATGTCATCGCGCTGTAAAAGTTTTTGACCAACACATTCAGGTTCAACCTTATAGCCAGCCATCAAAGCTGATTTTTTAACATCGCCTGAATTAACATAATTGCCACAAAATAAATATTCACGATGAGTCAACCCTTTTTTAGAAAAATATTTCAAATCAAGTAAGCCTCCTTTTTATGTTTTCAAACAACGCCAAAAAAGTATAAAAATTTGCCTTTTTGAAGAAAACGTGAAAAATAAAAATAAAAAAATACAGGAATATTGTTTTAAACCTGTATAATGTGGTATTATTAAAAAGTAAATAAACGCAGGAGGAGCACAAAGCATGAAAAAAGTGATTAAAGTTTTAAGCCTTATAATTTTATTTATGACGATGTTACTGGTACAAGTAAACACAAATAAAATAGGAAAAGTTGGTCTAAGGATAGTATCGGCGGAGGAAAGTACAAGCCAAAGTGATGAAGAGCTTTCAGAGGAAGATTGGAAGATAGAGTTAAATGAAAGCACTCAAAAAGGTTCAAAAGAATTTGGATTTATCCAAAGAAATTTAGCTTCATCGGATTTAGCTGACAATGGGCACTTTTTATTAATTATAGGTGTAGTTTTGGTTGTGCTGTCAGTAACAGGAACAATGTTTTTTTCTTTTTGTCTTTATAAATTATGTCAGAATACAAAAAGATGCACTGAACGTAGATACACGCGGCATAACTAATTTGAAACATTCAAATAAATAAAACATAATTAAATATATTAAAATTATTAGTAACTGTGTTAAGCTTTATCTAACAGCGCGTTTGTATAAAAAAAGAAACCTAATTGCTTTCTGCAATTGGGTTTTCTTTTGTAAAAAATCATATTTTTAATCTGTTATATGGGAATCGATGCATTTACCATTTTTAAAATCTTTCAAAGTTGGCTTTTTAATTAGACGTTGATCTAACAAACGGCTTATTTCATTAATGTGTCAGAGCTCTTGTATATTTTTTCAAGCTCTTCGGAGCTAATATCAGTACGGTTTGCTCGGTATTGTATGAAAGGCAAAAGAAAAGTGGTAATCGGCTGCGCGGCAATATCTAAAGTGTGATCACGTAAAAAGAACATCAAAAATTAAAGCCAAAGTTACAATAGAAAAATAGATAATATCAAGTTTGTCATAGTGAGTAAAAACTTTGCGAAATCGCTTAATACGAAGGAAAAAACGCTCAACTTCGTTGCGACACTTGTAAAGTTTTGTGTCATATTGCCAAGGAAGTTTTCTGTTTTTCCTTGGAGGAACAATAGGAATAAGCTCTTGCATGAATGGAAAGGCTTAAGTTTTGTTATCTTCGCAAGCATGGTTCATAAGCAAATAGCACCCGGCTTTACAACTAAGCGATTCGATAAATTTTTGGTCTTCTGGTGCATCATGACGGTTTCCTGCTGAAAATTGAATTTTTAAGGCAAATTTTTCAGATACACAAGCTGTGTGCATCTTTGTTGTTTGCCCCCTTTTGAGCGACTAATGCTTTGTTCACCACTTGCTTTTCTGGTTCCAGAAGCATTAGGACAAACCTTTATGCTAGTGCTATCCAAGCATAAAACTTCACTTTGAATATCGATAATTTTCTGTTCTTAAAGCTCGTCGAAAATTCTCTGTATTGTTCTGTTCCGCGTCTGTCTACTAAACTTCATGTAAATTGTATGCCAATTCCAGTTTTTTTTGCAATACCCTTCATTTGCATCCGTTTTCTACCATATAATGCATTCAAGAATTTCTGTTTTGATATTTTTGCTGGTTTTATCTCGATCAGCATGCGTTTTTTTATCTTTTCAATCTGCTTTTTCTTTATTTTCATCTTTCTATTATACCAAATATTTCCTCGCTTGTTATCTCTTTGTGTTAACACGCTCTAAAAAATTTTCTGCTCTTTTATTAATCTACCAAAAATATTTTTATACAAAAGATAATAAAGCAACCAAAGAATCAAGATCTTTCTACATAAAAAAAATCGATTCTTTTTAATTTTTTGCTATTTTAAGGATTTTATTTACGGAGAAAAGCTTTGTATTACTAAAAGTTTCAACTTTATAAACGACCAAATAGTTGGAATAATTTGGCGTTGTTTGAATGTATGCATAAATTTATTTAGCCAGGAGAAATTTAAAATTTTCTTTCAAGAATGTACAGAAAATAGTACGATACCCGACTTTACATTTAAACTTTGAATTTTTTGTAGCTTGCTAAATAGACAAAGGGTAACGGTTATTATGAGGTTATGTCTGTATATAGTTGAATTTTTTGGTATTACATTAGGTATCCTTAAACCTCCTGGTTATTTAAAAAAGTTCAAATAATTTGGAGGCAGAGTTGTGATTAATCATCGTAACATAAACAAAATAAAAAGCCTATTTTGAAAAAGTACAGAAAAATATGGACAAAAAAGATAATAAAAAACGTTTTTAAAAATAAACGAGCATGAAGATTTTGTTGCAGAAATTTCATGTAACACTATTTTCGAAAATATAAATATGGATCAACAAGCTGCTATCAAAGTTTAACAAGATGGATAAAGTTAATAAAAAATCAAGGCTTGTGCAAAGCCATTAAAAATTTGTCACTGCAAGACCAATTTTTTTTAGTTACATGATAAAAGAATGCAAGACACAGAAAAGCTTGCACTAAAATATAATGTTAATCAAACAAGCGTCAGCAATAAATTTGATAGAATTTTAAGAACATTGCTACGTTTTTACATTCTTGTTCTAAAATCCACTTTTTCAAGTTTTCCATATCAGGCCTAAATGTGATAAAATTTCTAATTTCAATTTCAGGTTTTTGATTAAACTTTCCTTTTATCAAACATGCTATGATTACGTCTCTATGTACGTCTAGTCCCATGGTACAGGTCAAAATATTTTCCATCTTTACATCTCCAAGCTCAAGTATTGCAGGTTTTGGAATTACCCGGGTTGGTCACCGAACTTTGCTACTCGTGCAATCTGTTAGTAAACAGTGCTACATACTGTTGTTCTCTTGGGTAATTCGTCCATGTTGAAAAACGGGATATGGTTATTCACCAAGGTTCGATCGGACTTTTCTTGCGTCTTAAGTATACCAAAATTTCTCATTTCCGCACTTTTTTATTTTCATTCTCAGTTGTGATTCACTTTCATGAGGCGTTGTAAATTGAAAATCAATACCCCAGTTATGCTAAATTGCTTGTGATGTTTTTTTTTCATGCTCGAGCTGTGGATTTGCTACCACGCAAATTTTATATCTGAATGTTTATCGTTCGCTCAAAAATGATGTTTTAGCACATTTGATAAAATGCTTGTCCAACAATTGGGGCATCCTTGCAATAACTTCGAAGACATGAAATTCGTGTGATGCTGGCTAGTAGGCTGAGGTATTATTAAGAATTTAAAATAAAGAACGAATAAATTATGAAGAGAACGTTTGTAAATTATCCAGATGTCGTGTCAATAAACGAACTAATGACGATGTTTAATATTGGCAAGAAAACAGCATATTCTTTGCTTCACACTAGAGAAATAAAAAGCATCAAGGTCGGCAGACAATACCGACTCCCTAAACGTTTTATCATAGAATATTTACAATGCAGTTAACACGTTCCTCTGACAAATATGACACAATATTAATGTTAGAGAATGTGTCCATGCAACTTAGGAGGATACATTTATATGACAGGTTGTTTAAAAATGACGCTTTTTAATTTTTAAACTTAAAGAGCAAAAATGGGGTTTAACGAAGTTAAAAGTAAAAGGCAATAAATAAAAGCTACAGATTTTTTTAAACAAATTAATGGCTGAATACGAAAAAAAGAAGAAGCTAAAGAAACAGAAAACATCTTATTTACAAATTATTTAATGCAATGGTTAGAGAAAAGAGAAATAAAGTTGAAAAAGAGACGATTGAAGGTTATAAAACGATGATAAACACCATATAGTGTCTTATTTTGAAAAGAAATTAAGCTTTCAGAAATAAAACCTTTGCATATTGCAGATTTTTATGAAAGTAAGTTCAAAAATGGACGATGTGATGGCAAAGATGGTTATCTATTTGAACTATAAAAATGTCGGCCTTTATCATAAAAGCTGCTCTAGATGAAGCCGTTTTTTATGAATTAATTTTGTGCAATTCAGCTTAAAAAGTTCCTTTACCTAAGAAAGAGGATGAAGAAAAGAACTGTGTTTTTCAGGACGCAAAAAATGCAAATGAAGTTCTAAAATTTTTTAGAGGTCATCATTTGCAACTCTTAATTTACACTACTTTATATTATGGATTACGCCGGAGTGAAGTTTTAAACTTAAAGTGGAATACCGCAGATTTTGAAAATGATTCGCTCGAAATTAAGAACACTGTTGTAAAACATACAACAATTGTCACAAAAGACAAAACAAAAACCGCAGCTGGAGGAAGAAAATACGTGTTACTTCCTGAAATAAAAGAAGTATTGGGAAACCTTAAAAATGAAGCCAAAAACAAGTGAAAATTCGCGTCATTGCTGAGATTTCGACATTTTAAAAGTTTATTTGTTTGGCACACATATAAAAGGTTTCTACGAATTTTTTGAAACTATAAAACTAAAAGTTAAAATGCTTTTACAAAAAGAAGGAATGTTGAGTATCTTTAGCCATGTTATTTTTCTTGTGTTACTAATATATGTGTAAACATCAGTTGTAGTCTATATATCTGCATGGCCAAGCCGTCTTCCTTTGTCGTACAAAATACTCGCACAGCTGTGGCGTAAATCATGGAACCGCATCTGTGGAAATTTATTTTTAATAAGTACCTTTTTAAAAATCCTGGTTATGTAGTCCGGCCGATAAGGTTGACCATCCCTGGCCACACAAAAATGTAATCCGTGTTTTGGTATTCCTTGCCGAGTATTTTTTGTTGTCTAATCGCTCAACTTTTGATATAAAGGTAAGCCAAGCAATACTGTTTTTTTTCGCTTTTAGGTTGGTTTTAATGTTATTTTTTCTTAAAATGCTACCGCATTTTGGCAGCTTATATCTAAGGATGCATAGGGAGTGTGCATTTTTTTGAAAAAATCTTCGCAGTTATGTGCATAATTTCACACGGTTGAATCAATTAAGTCTATAAAATCAGTTTAAAGTATGAAAAGTCCGTACTGTGAACTGATTTTTTTATTTTGAAATTAACTTGACTTCTAGCGCAAAAAGGAGTTTAGATATGAATCACGAGATTTTAAAATGATTTGAAAGTTAGCATGTGCGCGGTGTAACTAAGGCTTTAAGACTCTAAATAGAAATTATAAAGGTCTGGTTAATAAATATTAAAAAAAGAAGAAGACATATATGGAAAATGTTTGTAGGAAGCATTGCATCAAGCAACAAAAGATTTTTTTAATGTTTCAAGGGATATAAAGAGTAAACTGAGGGATAAGTCGTATAAACTAAATCAATATTTAAATGCATTACTGAAAGTAGCAAATTGTGAACTGAATAATGATGCAGTAGAAGGCGGTTGTAAATTTTTTAGTAAGCTTGATTATGCCTGGGTATATTAAATTATGCCCCAAGCGTAACAGATTTAGTAAATATTTATTGCGCGTTGTTCACGCCCCAATTTACAGATTATGCAGTAGACAAATTTTCTGAGGAAGCTGAAAATAGTGCAAATATAGAGATTGATACTGTAAATTATGAATTTATAGCTGAAATTGTTGATGAGGAAGATATGAATGCGTTAAACATGGCAATTAAAGCGAGGTTTATCATATCGTCAACAATGGATTCGTTTTTGCAATCGATTGCTATGAACATTTATATTGCCTACTGCATCGAGATCCGGAGTCCTCAAAACAAGTATTTCAATTGATAATGGAGGAGAATTTATATTTGATGAAAAATTGATACTCAGGAAAACTAGACAAATATTGCAAGAGTCCAGTTATATTGGCCCTTCATGTGCACGTGTAATGTGCACTAATTTTTCAACTATTGATACAAAAAAAGGTTTAGTATAATGTTCAGTGCAAAGTCATTCCTAGTCAAACTATTTTCATAAATGCAAAATTAAGAAATATTTCAGAGGTATGACCTAAAACGCTTCTCAATTTATAAACAAAGCATTTTAAAGTATCCAACTAAAATAAAATCACAATCTTACGTCAAAACAGTTGATGAATACTCAACTTTTATGTCATTATCTTTTGTTCTGGCAAGTTTTGCATTGTTCCCGTTGCCATCCTTCTATTGAGAGATTTTCAATTTTATGTCCATCAAAAAAGTTAACAACATTGTTTTCCACAAAGCTAGCTCTTTTTGTGAGCTAACTTTCTTTTTTTAGAAAAGCCTTAATCCATAATTTTTTTGCAATTCATTTATTGACTCTACCGTCTATTTTTACCCCACAATTTTGAAATTAAATTTAATTATAAAAGAAATTATATCTATTTTGCAAGTTATTATCATAAAAAACGCCAACTTTACAAAAATGTAAAGAAGATTTATGTTGCAGATAAGACTTTTGTGGTAGTACGGTAGAATAAAGGCAACCCGTTGATAAGCGTTCTTGGCGTTTTTATTAAAAATACAAATGATTTTCGCTATAAAAATACTTTTCATCTTATTTTTGTACAAAATATTTAGTGAAATATTTACATTGCATAATTGATGTGATATTATTGATATTATAAAAAATAAATATCTTAAAAAAGAGGCAGTAAAGTTTGAAACAATGAAGTAACAAGTAGAGAATAAATTTGAGTATCACAAATAAGCCATCGTTGTGGTGGCTAAAAATTGAATATAGACGCAACACCTAATCAGGAAGCTATTGAAGGATCATCTTTGATGAGATATCCACGTTGCTTAAGTAGATTAAGTGCCTGTGAAGTAGTAAGAACTTTTTCTTTATTCACAGTACGTGATTCAAGAAAACCCCCTGGTGTATATGGTTTTAGATCTGTAAGTATGTGCCAGATAGCGGTCAGGATCATACGACAGACGGCGATGATGGCTTTCTTATGGCCACAGCGTGTTTTGATACGCTTATAGCGAGTTGTAAATTCAGGATGTTTCTTTGATTTGATTAAAGCATTTGCAACTTGTACCAGAACTAGTTTAAAATAAAAAGCAGCACGGGAAATCTTAGTAGACTTAATTTTGCGGTCACTTTTATCATTATGAGGACAACATCCAGCCCAGGAGACGAAGTGTTTCGCTGTGGGGGGAGACAAATATATCACCGCCAATCTCTGAAAGCCTTGAATTGCGGTCATTGGATTTTTGTCGAATTCGGGAACAGTCCTTATTAAGTTTAAAGCAGCCTCATATTTATCACTGAGACAAAGGATTTCCTGTTCTACTTCTGAAATGTGCTTTTGTAGTTCATCGATATGATCAAGGCATTGTCTAAGTTTCACAGCTTGTTCTTTAGAAATAGCACCATCAATAGCAGTCTGTATTTCTTCAACAGGAGTTTTACAGCAACTATCGACAAATGGTGATATATCAAATTTTTCTCCGGGATGTTGGGAAAATTGCACAAATTGCAGATGCTGCTGTAGCAACTCCTGCTGCCCTAGCAATTGGAGGCTTTTTTACATTTTACCGATGTCAAATAAGCTAAAAAATTTAATTGATGTCTATAAAGATATATATATGCAAGTTTATGAAGATGTGATTAATCATAGGTGGATAGATGGCAATGTACTTATTACCGCGGTGCCAATAGATAGTTCCTGCACAAAAGGTTATGCACGTTTCACCATATTGATGGAGTACATTATAATAAATCTCAAAAAGCAATAAATTGGGAATTGCAAAATCTGAGTGCAAATTTTTAAATGAAGACCACGATGAATGCTATTAAAAGGCTAAGAAAACAATTGAATGTCTATGGAATAATCAGGACGATCCATCACAATGTAAGAATAATCTATATTATTATAAAATAACGAAAAATATGCTTTGAACTTTAATTCCGTTAAAAAGCTTTTTGGGTTTAACAACTAAACTTTTGACATAAAAGTCAGGGATAAAAAGTAGCTGTTGTTATTATGCACAACCCAGTAAAAAGGACAAAACAAAAAAACAACCTCATATGATAGACTGAAAAAGAATTGGCTGAATATTTTGAGTAAAAGCACATATTGGACAAAACTGGAAACAAATATGGCTTTACATATGATGAAATGAGATGTTTCGAACTCACACATAATAAAAATCAACGAAAATTTACAGCAAGCTTTGCGCTTGCAATCCTTTATTGTACCTGATATAATAGGAAGGTGAAAATAAGTAAAAGATAAAAAAGCACATACCAATCGAGAGAAAACCAGAAAAAATATCGAAACAGAAATTCTTGAATGATTATATACGGCAGAAAACAGATGCAAGTGGAGGGCATTGCCAAAAAATTCGAGAACTGTCATACAATTTACATGAGGTTTAGCAAATAGATGAAAAACGTAACCATACAGAGAATTTCCGACGAGCTTCAAAAACAGAAAATTATGGATGACTAAAGTAAAGTTTTGTGCTTGAACAGCACTAGCATCAAGGTCCATCCTAATGCTTCCGGAGCCATCAAAACAAGTAGTGAACAAAACATTGACCGCTCAAAATGAGGTTAGCAAAAAGGACCCACGTAGTTTGTGTATCTGAAAAATTTGCCTTAAAAGTTCAACTTTCAGCAGGAAACCGTCATGACTCACCAAAAGTCTGAAAACTTATCGAATCGCTTAGTTGTAAAGCTGGGTGTTATTTGCTTATGGACCGTGCTTAAGAAGACAACAAAACTTAAGTCCTTGCATTCTCATGCAAGGGCTTATTCTTGTCGTTCTTACTAAGAAAAACAGAAAAATTCCTTAGCAATATAACACAAAACTTTACAAACGTCGCAACGAAGTTGAGCGTTTTTTTCCTTCTTAAGCGGTTTCGCAGAGTTTTTATTAGCTATGACAAACTTGACATTATCTATTTTTCTATTATGGCTTTAAATTTTAATGTTCTTTTTGTGTGATCATGCTCTAGGTAATTTAAAAACCCGCAGTTTGCATTATTAGAAATAAAACCGAATAATCAATAGATTGCAAAAAAATTCCACAAATTAAATAAAAATAGCAATGATAAGATAATTAGCTAATTACCGAGTTGATTTTATGCAAGAATGATTTTTTTGATAATCTTTTGCTAGGTTAAAAAGTAGTTATGATTGACTTAAGATAATCTTTGAAATTAGCACCGATTTTGGGGTGTTTTAGCGCAATTTCAACACAAGCTTTCATAATTCCTAACTTGTTACCCATATCGTAGCGTGTACCAGTAAATTCAACAGCGGTCATTCCAACAGTGTTTGCCAAAATCTTCATAGCGTCGGTAAGTTGGATTTCTCCACCCACGCCAGGCTTTATTTTATCGAGAATATTGAAAATATCTGGAGTCAAAATACACCTACCCAGCACAGAATATAATGATAAAATTTCATTTTCAGAAGGTTTTTCTACCATATCTGTGCAAGAAAAAACATTTTCCCGAATATGTTCAACTTTTAAAGAGCTATACTTTGAGATATCTTCACGAGCAACTTTGTTAATGCCTAAAACAGCGTGACCAAATTCGTTGTAAGCACGGATAAGTTGGGCACAAGCGGGATCATTTCCGATAATGACGTCATCACCGTAAAGCACAGCAAAAGGTTCATTTCCAACAAAGGAACGCGCGCAATTTACTGCGTGCCCAAGGCCTGAAGTTTCTTTTTGGCGCAAAAAATATATATTGGCGAGCTTTGAGATATTTACAACCTCATTAAATGCTTCGATTTTATTATTTTGTAAAAGACGCTGTTCTAGTTCAGGGCATCTGTCAAAATGATTTTCGATGAGTTCTTTTCCTCTATTTGTAACAATTAATATGTCAGTTATTCCAGACGCGGCAGCTTCTTCCACGATGTATTGAATAGCGGGTTTATCTACAATAGGTAGCATTTCTTTAGGCAAAGCTTTTGTAGCAGGCAAAACCCGAGTACCAAGGCCAGCGGCAGGAATTACAGCTTTTGTGATCTTCATGTAATCCTCCGATTTTAGTAAAAATTTTTAACTTACATAAAAAATTATAAAATACTTAAAAAACAAAGTCAACGATATCAACTCTGAACATTATGCTTGGTAAATGTAAATCTGTTTACAAGCATAGCAACAACAATTCCCATGCTTGTGTCTAAAACACGGTTGATAACGTACATTAAAGTATCAGAAATATTTCCATCGGGCCACATAACAACGCTCAAAACGACTATGCAAGATATACTGACAGAAGCGGGTTGGCTTATAAGATTGCAAATATAAATTACGATTAAAATAGCGATGGGAGCAACAAAAAGAGTGGTAAATTCTTTAAAAGGCAATTTATAAATGGTCAAAAGAATCAAATATCCAACACCACCACCGATCAATGTACCGACCAAGCGTTGCAAGCCAGAACTAAAAGTTTTATTATATGTGGGCTGAAGGCAAATTATGGCGGCAATGCTTGCAAATAAAGTATCTGTACGATTTAAAATATATGCGATTAAAAGGCATAAGAAAACAGAGATAGCTGTTTTTATAGCTCTTAACCCTAATTTATAGCCTAGATTCATAAAAAATCTCCTATTTAGTAACCTTTTTTTCCAACTAATGATTCATCTTCTTCAACCCAGTTATTTACATCTATTATTCCAAATTTGGTTTTGTCAATGCGAACGACAACAAATTTAATTCCCGCATTTATAATTAGTCTTTTACACATAGCGCAAGAGCAGGTATTTTTGACATATTCGCCCGAATCAGCTTCTTTTCCAACAAGATATAAAGTTGCACCAAGCATATCGTTTCTGGCGGCGTGAATAATAGCATTAGCCTCTGCATGAACAGAACGGCATAATTCGTAACGTTCTCCACGAGGAATTTGTAAAACTTCGCGAGTGCATTTGCCAATATCCATGCAATTTTTTCGACCTCTGGGAGCTCCGGTGTATCCAGAAGAGATTATTTGGTCGTTATTAACAATGATAGCCCCAAAATTTCGTCTTAAACAGGTTCCGCGCTCCAAAACAGTTTGAGCAATGTCCAAATAATAATTTTCTTTATTGATTCTATTCATAATAAAAAGTCTCCTTTAGATGAATTTATTATAAAATATTTTTCTGTAAGAATCAAACTCTTTTGTTTTTAAGCTAGATTATGTTATACTAAAAAAGCAATATTAAAAAGAATAGGAGAAAATATGGATAAATTATCGGATATTGGAACAATAAAACGTATGTTGACAAAATATGGTTTTAATTTTTCTAAAACTTTGGGACAAAATTTTTTGATAAATCCGAGCGTGTGCCCTAAAATGGCAGAGTCGTGTGGAATAGAAGAAAATACTGGTGTATTAGAAGTTGGGCCGGGCATAGGAGTCTTGACTTGCGAGTTGGCTAAAAGAGCAAAAAAAGTAGTTGCAGTCGAACTTGATAAGCGCTTACTTCCTGTTTTAAATGAAACTCTGTCCGAATTTGAAAATGTAAAAATTATTAATAACGACGTAATGCAAATGGATTTAAAAAAACTGCTAAGCGAAGAATTCTTTGGGATGAATGTAGTTTTTTGCGCAAATTTACCATATTATATAACGTCACCGATTTTAATGAAATTGCTTGAAGAACGGCTGAACTTAAAGGCTATCACGGTTATGGTTCAAAAAGAGGCTGCACAGAGAATTTGTGCCGGAGTTGGCAATAGAAAATCCGGAAGCATAAGCTTGGCAGTGAATTATTATGCAGAACCAGAAATTTTGTTTTTTGTAAAAAGTGGAAGTTTCATACCTGCGCCAAAGGTTGATTCATCGGTAATTAGGCTGAACATAAGAAAAAATCCGGCTTGCGAAGTCTTTAATGAAAAATTATTATTCAGAATTATAAAAGTGTCTTTTTTGCAGAGAAGAAAGACTGTAATTAACGCATTGAGCAACAATTTAAACTTGCCCAAAGAAACACTTTTACAAGCCTTTGATGAGTTGGAAATTGACTTAAAAAGCAGGGCAGAAAATTTGACTTTAGAACAGTTTGCAATATTGACAAATTTTTTGTACGAGAATGGGCTGGTGTGAATTTTACACACATGAAAGTCTTATATTTTGACTTTTTATGATAAATAACTATTAAAATATTTGTCAGTCAGATTATGTTTGTCGTTTTTTGTTCTGGAAAATAATTATTTTGTGTGGTATAATGTTTTATTAAAAAAAGGAGGCTTTATATGAAAGTTGTGCTTTTGGCAGGCGGTTTTGGTACAAGAATTTCAGAAGAAAGTCATTTAAGACCGAAACCGATGATAGAAATAGGCGGCAAGCCGATTCTTTGGCATATAATGAAGCTATATTCGCAGTATAATTATAACGAGTTTGTGATTTGCTGTGGCTATAAAGCGCACATGATAAAGGAATATTTTGCTAATTATTATTTGCACTCGAGTGATGTTACTTTTGACTTTGCAAATAATAATGATATGATTTTACATAATAATTTTGCTGAACCGTGGAAAATTACTTTGGTGGACACCGGCCTTAATACGATGACAGGTGGACGAATTAAGCGTGTACAAAAATATATTGGAAATGAACCTTTTATGTTGACGTACGGAGATGGCGTTTCGGATGTGAATATATCAAAACTCGTTGAATTTCATAGATCTCACGGAAAAATCGCGACAATGACGGCAGTTAATGTTGGTCAAAGATTTGGCGTTTTGGACATTGATGAGAAAGAAAATACAATTCGGTCGTTTAGAGAGAAAAAACACGACGATGGTAGCGTTATAAACGGTGGATTTATGGTTTTAAATCCGCAAATTTTTGATTTTATAGAGAATGACGCTACTGTTTTTGAACAGGAACCACTCGAAACGGTTGCAAAAATGAGCGAGTTAAAAGCCTTTCGACACAAAGGTTTTTGGCAGTGCATGGATACTCAAAGAGATAAATGTCAGCTAGAAGAAATGTGGGCAACGGGCAAGGCTCCATGGAAAGTTTGGTGAATTTAAATTTGTCTATGAATTTGAATTTTTATAATGGGAAAAAAGTTTTTGTAACGGGACACACTGGATTTAAGGGCACTTGGCTATGCAAAATGCTCATAAATTCCGGCGCGATTGTTACCGGATATTCGCTTTTACCTCCAACTAATCCGAACCTTTTTGAGTTGACTGATATAAAATCAAAGATGAATTCAGTGATTGGGGACATCAGAGATTTTAATGCGTTAAAAGTTGCTTTTGAGAACGCAAATCCAGAAGTTGCTTTTCATCTGGCAGCGCAGCCTATTGTTCGTGACAGCTACAAAAATCCGCGCTATACATATGAAACTAATGTGATGGGAACAGTAAATATTTTGGAATGTATTAGAACTTCTGCGACGACAAAGTCATTCCTTAATGTTACGACAGACAAAGTTTATAAAAATAATGAGTGGGAATGGGGATATCGAGAAAACGAGCCTCTTGATGGTTTTGACCCATATTCAAATTCAAAATCTTGTTCAGAATTGGTTACGCATAGTTATAAATCATCATTTTTTAGCGATAATCACACTGCAGTTTCTACTGCGAGGGCTGGAAATGTCATCGGAGGAGGGGATTTTGCCAATGACAGAATAATTCCGGACTGCGTTAGGGCGATTGAGAAAAACGAAGATATAATTATCAGAAATCCAGCGTCAACAAGGCCGTATCAGCATGTATTGGAGCCGCTTTATGCATATTTAATGATAGCAGAAATGCAGTATAAAAACTCCCAATTTTCTGGGTATTATAATGTTGGACCGGACGAATGTGACTGTATTACAACCGGAGAACTAGTAAAATTGTTTTGCAAAAAATGGGGATGTGGCTTAAAGGCAGAAGTAAAGCAAGTGAATGGGCCTCATGAAGCGAATTTTTTAAAATTGGACTGCTCTAAATTGAAAAAGACTTTTGACTGGAAGCCCAAATGGAATATAGAAACAGCGGTTGAAAAGACAGTTGCTTGGACGAAAGTTTATATTGAAAAGGGCAATGTTTCTGAGGCTATGGACGATCAAATTTATGAATTTTTGAGTAAATAGGAGCTTTTTTATGTTTTTGAATATGACAGAACAACAGGCAAGAGAAAAGATTTTGGATTTAGTGGATGCTTATTGCAAAACTTATCATAATTCAGAAAATTTTGATGAAAATAACCCAAAAATATCATATGCAAAACGCGTGTATGACAGTAGAGAAATGGTGAATCTAGTTGATAGCGCACTGGAATTTTGGTTGACTTCTGGGCGCTATACAGATAAATTTGAAGAAGAGTTTGCGAAATATTTAGGAGTGAAATTTTGTGCGCTTGTGAATTCTGGTTCATCGGCGAATTTATTGGCGTTTATGACATTGACGTCACCGCTTTTGAACGAAAGAGCAATAAAACGCGGTGATGAGGTTATTACGGTGGCGGCAGGATTTCCCACGACGGTGACGCCGATAATTCAGTTTGGCGCCGTGCCTGTTTTTGTGGACGTGACAATTCCGCAGTATAACATAGATGTGCGGCAGCTGGAAAAAGCACTTTCGAACAAGACAAAAGCGGTTATGCTTGCGCATACTTTGGGGAATCCTTTTGATTTGAAAGCGGTAAAAGATTTTTGTAATAGAAATAATTTGTGGTTGATTGAGGATAATTGTGACGCGCTTGGCTCTAAGTACACTATTGATGGAAAGGAAAAATTTACCGGTTCGATCGGCGATATCGGAACATCCAGTTTTTATCCACCTCATCACATGACGATGGGTGAAGGCGGTGCGGTTTACACAAGTAACCCACTTTTGGCAAAAATAATGCGTTCTATGCGCGACTGGGGCAGAGATTGTATTTGCAAGTCCGGATTTGACAATATGTGTCAACACCGTTTCGACAAGCAGTACGGCGAGTTACCGCTGGGCTACGACCATAAATATGTTTACTCTCATTTTGGCTATAACTTGAAAGCTACCGATATGCAAGCGGCGATTGGCTGCGCTCAGCTTGAGAAATTTCCGAGTTTTGTGGAGCGTAGAAAGTATAATTTTGTGCGCTTGAAAAAAGCTTTAGAAATTGTGTCGAATAAATTAATTTTGCCAGAAGCTGCAAAAAATTCAAATCCAAGCTGGTTTGGCTTTTTAATTACTTGCAAAGAGGGCGTAGACCGAAACGCACTCGTGAGATATGTTGAGGAGCACGGAGTCCAGACAAGAATGCTGTTTGCCGGAAATCTTACAAAACACCCTTGCTTTGACAAGCTAAGAAAGTCTGGCGAGGGGTATAGAATTGTCGGAGATTTAAAAAATACTGACAGAATTATGAGGGATACTTTTTGGATCGGAGTTTATCCGGGCATGACCGAAGAAATGATTGATTATATGGCAAAAACAATCATAGACGGATTAAATTAAGAAAAGTGGTCAACATTTATATAAAAAGGTGCGATTTATGAGCAATTTAATGGCGACAATTAAACAATTTATAAAGTTCGGGCTGGTTGGTATTTCGAATACACTGATTTCACTTGGAATGTATTATTTGCTGTATTTTTTGGGGGTAAATTATTTAATAGCCAACACAGTTGGCTTTGTTGTGAGCGTATTAAATTCCTATTATTGGAATAATAAGTATGTATTCAAAAAGACTCAGAAAGGGCATTTAAAGCCACTCATAAAAACTTTTTTGTCTTACGGCTCAACTTTTTTGCTGTCAACGGTTTTGCTTTTCGTGATGGTTCAATATTTTAGCGTTTCGGAGGTAGTTGCGCCGGTTGTTACTTTAGTTATTACAATTCCACTAAATTTTTTAATGAACAAATTTTGGGCTTTTAAATAAGGAGATTTGTTGAGATGAAAAGAGTGATTATAACTGGTCCTACCGGTACGATAGGTGTTGCATTGACGGACGTTTTGACAAAAAGTGACTGCGAAGTTTATGCAATTTGCAGACCAAATTCCAGCAATATTAAAAATTTGAAAAATCGTGAGAATCTTCATGTGATTGAGTGCGACATTTCAAATTTGCTTGACTTAAAAAGCAAACTGAGCGGTAGATTTGATGCATTTTATCATTTCGCATGGAATGGCACTTTTGGCGACGCGCGGAATGAGGTTGACTTACAGTTTAGTAACGTTAAATATACTTTGGATGCAGTTAATCTGGCAAAAAGTTTAAATTGCAAAGTGTTTGTAGGAGCGGGTTCTCAGGCAGAGTATGGACATTTTTTTGAGCCAGCTGATGAAAACACATGTACAAAGCCATTTACACTTTATGGAGCAGCTAAGTTATCTGCTGGGCAAATGAGTCGAGTTTATGCGCAGAACTTGGACTTAAAGCATATTTGGGTTAGAATTTTTAGCGTGTTTGGCCCTTGTGACGACAGCAGAACGTTGGTTTCGTATGTGATAAATGAATTAAAGTCTGGCAAAAGCCCAGGGCTGACGCCAGGCGAGCAAGTTTGGGATTATCTTTACAGTTATGATGCAGCGGATGCTATGATAAAAGTTGCAGAAAAAGGCAAAGATGGTGCGGTTTATTGCTTGGGAAGCGGACAAAAAAAGCAATTAAAAGAGTACATTCAAGGCATTGCGGACGTGGTAAATCCTTCGGTAAGCCTGACATTTGGGCTGAAGCCTTACAGCGAGAGCCAGGTGATGTTTTTGTCTGCGAACATATCTGCCTTAAAAAATGACACTGATTTTGCACCAAAATATGAATTTAAACAGGCTATTAAAGAAATTATTGAGAAGAAATAAAAAATCAGCAAATTGGAGTTGTGATTTTTGAAAGTAAAAGTATCAGATTATATTGCAAATTTTTTGAGCGAAAATGGCATAACAGACGTATTTACCGTTACGGGCGGCGGTGCAATGCACTTGAATGACGCGTTGGGGCATCATCCAAAATTAAAATGTACTTATAATCATCATGAACAAGCCTGTGCGATTGCGGCAGAGGGGTATACGCGATATTCGGGAAAGTTGGCAGTAGTTTGTGTAACGAGCGGACCTGGTGGAACTAATGCACTTACTGGAATTTTAGGCGGTTGGCTGGATTCCATTCCGATGTTCGTTTTGTCAGGGCAAGTTAAACGAGAAACAACGGTGGGCTCAACAAATTTGCCACTTAGACAGCTTGGTGACCAGGAATTTAATATTGTCAATTGTGTAAAAAACATGACTAAGTATGCAAAAATGATTACAGAGCCGAATGAAATTGCATATCATTTAGAAAAAGCTTTGTATATCGCACTAAATGGCCGAGGAGGCCCAGTTTGGCTGGATATTCCACTCGATGTGCAAGGGTCAGTTGTAGAGACTGAAGATTTGGTTCATTTTTGTAAAAATGAAATGGTTTTGCATGAAGCTCCAAAAATAAAAAAGAGAACCATTGATGAGATTATAGAAAAGATAAAAATGTCAAAACGCCCCCTAATTATAGCTGGAACGGGCATTCGTTTAGGACAAGCCTATGAGGAATTTTTGAGATTGATTGAAAATTTGAATATTCCTGTCGTTACAGCTTGGAATGCACATGACGTTTTGTGGAATGAACATCGGCTTTTTTGTGGAAAACCCAGCACTGTCGGAACACGCGGAGGTAATTTTGTCGTTGAGAACAGCGATCTGATTATTTCTTTGGGCTGCAGATTAAACATTCGCCAAATCAGTTATAATTATAAAAATTTTGCGCCAAATGCGTACAAAATCATTGTCGATATAGATAAAGCAGAGCTTCAAAAGCCAACTCTCAAGCCGGATATGCCAATTCATGCAGATGTGAAAGATGTTATAGAAAAATTGCTGAAATCGAAGTTTGAGAACAAAAATGGAGAACATAAGAAATGGCTCGAATGGTGTAAAGCGGTGAATGAGAAGTATCCGGCGTGTTTGCCACGGTATTATGAAAAAAATAAACCGATGAATCCGTATGCGTTTATTGATACTTTATTTAAAATTTTGCCTGAAAATGAGCCAGTTATTTGTGGAAATGGTAGTGCATGTGTTATTACTTTTCAAGCGGCGAATGTGAAAAAAGGCCAAAGATTGTTTACAAACTCTGGGTGTGCAAGCATGGGGTACGGTTTTCCTGCAGCTATCGGAGTGGCTGTTAATTTGGATGGCAAGAGGGTTGTTTGCATCGATGGCGATGGAAGTTTTCAGATGAATTTACAAGAATTGCAGACTGTTGTGCACAATAATTTGAATTTAAAAATTATTATTTTGAACAATAACGGCTACCACTCAATTAGACAGACGCAGAAAAATATTTTTTCGCCTCATCCGCTAATTGGGGTTTCTAAAGAGAATGGCATTAGTTTTCCGGAGTGCGAGAAATTGGCAGAATGCTATGGCTTAAAGTATGTAAAAATAGATGATATTTTGAGTGCTGCTGAAAAAATAAAAACGTTTTTAGATTTTGATGGGCCTGCAATCTGTGAGGCAGTAGTTGATCCGACGCAGAATTTTGAACCCAAGTTATCCTCTAAAGTTATGCCAGATGGAAAAATTATGTCACCTCAGCTAGATGATATGTTTCCATTTTTGTCGCGAGAAGAATACGAAAGCAATAAATTTTGAATTTTTTGAATAAAAAGGAGATAATAGTTTATGAACAGAATCGAAAAAAAAATGTTGGAAATTTTGAAAGAACTAAAAAATGAACACAATGTTTTGGCAGTAAAAGCGGAGTTCGAGGCAGAGGGCTCAAGAACCGATGAGTTAGTTAAATTAAACGAGATAGTTTCTCGTGCAGACATGAATTTGTTCATAAAAATTGGCGGTTGTGAGGCAGTTAGAGATTTAGATCAATGCAAACTGCTTGGCGCAAGAGGAATTATGGCGCCAATGATAGAATCTCCATTTGCAATGAAAAAGTTTGTTGGTGCGGCAAAAAAAGTTTACGGCGATGAAGTTTCGGACGTTGAGTGGATTATAAATGCCGAGACGAAGACTTGCAGGGAAAATTTTGATGAAATTTTAGCAGAAGGCAAAGGTTTTTTAAATACAATTTCAATTGGAAGAGTTGATTTATCGGCATCTATGGGGCTTACAAGAGAAGTGATAAACGGCGAGGAAGTTTTTGAAGCCGCACAATTTTTTGCTAAAAAAGCCAAAGCAGCCGGAATTGTAGTAGGTTTTGGTGGAGGAATTTCTTTTGACGCAATCGATTTTGTTAAAAACATGAAAGGTTTAGCGCAAAAATTTGAAACAAGAAAAATAGTATTCAAATATGATGACAATGCAGAACGCTTAAAGGCTGGAATTTTAAAGGCGATGGAGTTCGAAGTTTTGTATTTGCAAAATAAATGTGAATTTTATGATAGAATGGCAAATGAAGACAAAGTCAGAATGCAGATGCTTGTAGAAAGATTTGAAATGGCAAAAGCGAAGTTAGGAAAATAATTATGAAAAAACTTGTTATTTTTGATTTGGACGGAACTTTAATCGACACAATAATAGATGCGGGGCGCTGCTTTAACAAAGTTTTAGAGCAATTTGGTTTTAAAACTTATCCTTTGGAGCAATATAATTGCTTGGTTGGAGGAAATTTAGAGGTAATTTTTTCAAAACTTTTGGAAGAACAGTATAGAACAGAAGAAATTATTGCTAAACTAAAAAATAAATACAGAGAGGTGTATTCACTTGATCCTAAGCCAAATACAAAGCCATTTAACGGAATTTTGGCTGTATTGGAGAAATTGAGTGAAAAAGATGATGTTTCAATTGCAATAAATACAAATAAATCGCAGGTTTTAGCAGAAAAACTTTGTGAACACATGTTTTCTGACATTGAATTTTCTGGGATTTTTGGCTATGTTGATGAAAGACCGTCAAAGCCGGATCCGTATGCGGTTAATGAACTGATGAAGATTAATAATGTTTTGCCAGAAGAAACGATTTATGTAGGAGACAGCTTGACAGACATTAAGACGGCGCAGAATGCGGGGATAGATTGCATTTTTGTAAATTGGCTTAAAGCAGATATAAGCGCTTTGTTGGCAGAAAATAATGTGCGCTTTGTGGCGAATACTCCTGAAGATATATTGACGTTTTTATGATTATTTTTAAGCAAAGGTGGTCCAAAAATAAAATTTTATTTGGAGCACTTAAATTTTTTAAGGACTGAAAAAAATGAAGAAAATTAGCGTTTTAGTGCCGTGCTTTAATGAAGAAGAAAATGTTGTACCACTAAGTAAGGCAATAATAGAACAGCTAGAAAGTTTAAAGGACTATGATTGGGAGCTTTTGTTTATTGATAACTGCTCTACTGATAAAACCAGGGAGATTTTAGCGAGTCTATGTGCTCAAAACAAAAGAATAAAAGCGATTTTTAATGCCAAAAATTTTGGGCAATTTAATTCACCTTATTACGGACTTTTGCAAACGACAGGTGACTGTACAATTAGTATGTGTGCGGATTTTCAAGACCCTGTTGAGATGATTCCAAAGCTTGTAAGAGAATGGGAAACCGGGTATAAAATAGTATGTGCAATAAAGACTTCGAGCCGTGAAAATAAATTAATGTATTTTTTGCGTTCATGTTATTATTCTGCCATAAAAAAAATGAGTGATGTTGAACAAATTGAGCATTTTACAGGTTTTGGACTTTACGATAGATCTTTTATCGAAACTTTAAAAACGCTCGATGATCCAACTCCATTTTTGCGTGGAATTGTGGCAGAACTTGGCTCAAAAAGGAAAGATGTTCCGTATGAGCAGGCGCAAAGGCGTGCGGGAAAAACGAGCAATAATTGGTATAAACTTTATGATGCAGCAATGCTAAGTTTTACTTCTTATACGAAAATCGGGCTAAGAATGGCGACGATTATTGGATTTATTTTTTCATTTTTTAGCCTTATAACAGCGTTTGTATATCTTGTTTTAAAACTGCTTAATTGGAATAATTTTTCAGCCGGAATGGCTCCAATTTTGATTGGTGTTTTTTTATTTGGCTCGATTCAGCTTTTTTTTATAGGCCTTATCGGCGAGTACGTAATGAGTATCAATACACGCGTGATGAAACGGCCACTGGTTATCGAAGAAAAACGTATTAATTTTGATGATTAAAACTTTGTTTTTAAATTAAAAGAAGGGCGCAGTGCACGATATGGAGATGGTATCGTGCGCGCGCCCTAACTTTTTTGAGTTTTTAATTTACAAATAATTACATGATTAGAAAGTTATTTATAGTTAAAAATATAAGTAAATAAAAATTTATTTAGTAAATTTCTATTTAAAAAGAGTTTAAATATATTAAATGTTTAAGAATAACTTGGGAGGTGACGGCAAAGTAATATAAAAATCCGTTATAGTTTTAATATTAGATTTAAGACATTAAAAAATTATTTTATAAAGGAGAATATGTATGAAATTGATTGAGTCAAAATTATTGAAAAAAGTAAGTATAGGAATTCTACCATTAGCATTTTTATTCGTAACAATGTGTCCGAACCATATAGCGCATTCAGCTGTACCAACGACAGTTAGTGTTTTGCCAGATGCTGCAGATGGAGCGTTGACCGCGATTACAAATGGACAAAGCCGAGATTATGCAACTATGGGTGGTTATAAAGATAGTACAGGTGCAGTTGGAGCTGGTAGAGGAACGATTTCTTATTCAACAGCAGGTGGAACAGGCGTTTTGACTTTAAATGGAGTTGATTTATCAACTGATAACGGGCTATTGACAGCTGCAGCTGGAGATGGTGATTTAGAAATAGTTTTGGTAGGTACGAACTCTATTACTTCCACAAAAGCAACGATTGCAGCGACAAGCAATAATATAAAATTTACCGGTGACGGAACATTAACAATTAGTCAAAATACGGCAGGCAGCGCAATTTCTACAGCTACTGGTGGCAATATAGAATTTGCTTCGAATTCGGGCATAACTTTAAAACAAGCCGCAGTAGCTGCTGCAATAGACTCTGTAGCGGATTTGGTTTTAACAAACGGCCATGTGGTTGTAACTCAAACCGGTGCAACAGATGCAGTTAAAGTTGGCGATAATACTACAATAAATGGCGGAACATTAGATGTAACTCAAAATACAACTAATGCGTCGATAAAAGGTACGGGAACATTAGATATGACAGCGGGTTCGGTTGTAACAAAAAATGCAGGCGCAACAGGTAACGGTACAGATATAACCGGAGCAGTCACATTAAATGGTGGTTCTATTGACGCAACAATTACCAATGCAAGTTCAACAGGAATTCCGCTTTACAGTGCAGAAACAATAACTATAAATAGTGCAAATGTAAAAGCACTAGGTGCAGCAGGGCATTCGCCATATGGAATATCTAATGCGGCAGGCAAAAACATCACAATAAATAAAGGCAGCGTTGTTGAAGCGCTTGGTAATACAAATGCAATTAGAACTGCAAATTTAACGTTAGATGAAACTGTTGCGTGGACGGCCCTGGCGGGACAAACAGCGAATGCGGCAACAAAATTGACTCAGACTAAAGGAAGCGAAATAGTATCAGCGTTAACGGCCGGTGGCCAAGATTATGTAAAACTTTATAACGAAACAACTTTAGACCCGGTTTCATCAACATTTGACAAGTATACAGCGGCTAAAGAGCACACGGAAATAACTGTAGGATTGGGATTAAATGGAAATACCCTAAGTGAAATTACTGCAGGTGATACCGCATTACAAGTAGGTAGAGATTATGTTTTAAACTACAACGGAGCAGACCCAGTTTCAGTAACGTTTCAGGTAAGAGAATATTTAGAAACTTTACCAGTTGGTGAGCATGTTTTAACATTTAAATTTGCAAACGGAACTACAGCGGACTTTATGCTGAATGTTGTAGATACAACACCTGTGAATAATGCTGAACAAAATCAAAAAGACCAACTCCCTAAAACTGGTGACGAAACTTCTGTAATGCCATATGTTTTGTTATTGACAGCAGGTTTGTTCACGATTATTGTAGCGACTAAGAAAAAAATTTTTTGCAAATAATTCGTAATTTTGTTATGAGTACAGGATAAATTAATTCTGTACTCATTGCTATATAAGAAAAAAATTTAAGGATTTGATAAATTATGAAGAAAAAAGAGGTAGATGAAAAAAGCTTTTTAAAAATGGCGCTCATAATGGCAGGAGTAGTTATGATATTTTCATCCGCAAATTCAATATTTTTAGCATATAGCGTACCTAAAGTTCCACAAAGAGAAGTCCTATTAAAATTAACACAAAGTGAAAAAGGTAAAGAAAGTAAAAAAGATGCAACACTTTCAGCTGCAGAGTCAGTTGTCTGTGAGCAAAATTTGAAAACGATGCTGCCGAATATGCAGTCGATTTATGAAAAAAATAACGACGTAGTGGGTTGGATAAAAATAGAAGGAACTGTTATAGATTATCCTGTTATGTACACGCCAGACGACGGAGAATTTTATTTATACAAAGATTTTTACAAGAACAAAGACATAAATGGTAGTATATTCATCGACAAACATTGTCACTTAGAACCTCGAGATACAAACTTAATATTTCATGGTCACAATATGAATAATGGTTCTATGTTTGGTGCTCTAATAAAGTACAAATCAGAAGATTTTTATGACTCACATAAACAAATTTTATTTGATACATTATATGAAAATCAAATTTACGAAATAGTTTCAGTTTTTATTTCTAAAGTTTACAATGTAAGTGACAATATTTTTAAATATTATCGGTTTTATAACGCAAAAAATCAGGAAGAGTTCAATTATTTTTATGAAAATATAAAAAATTTATCGCTATACGAAATAAACACTCAAGCAGAATTTGGTGATGAATTTATAACACTTTCTACATGTGAAAATTCAGTAAAAAATGGCCGCTTTGTAGTTGTAGCAAAGAAACTTAAAACGAATATGAGTTAAAATGTAATTTAAGAATTACAAAGATAAGAAACATAAGTTTTTCTTTTTTATTAATGTGAAAATATCACACATTAACGCTCAATTTATTTGTAAATAATGTACAATGTAAAAATGATGTCGCTGTAATTTTAATTTATATTTGCTATAATATATCAAGTCGGAGGTAACTTGGCAAGATGAAAAAGTTTTTTTGTTTTATGTTGTTGACATTTTTATTTAGCAGTTTATTGATTAATGATTGCACAACTTACTCAGAAAATGAGTTGACAAAATTAAGAATAGGCTATGTAGAAAGTGAAACTTTTGATAACTATTCACGACAATTATCAGGAATATTTGCGGGCTTTCAAAAATTAGGGATAGTTGAAAGTAATTATAAAGTGGATTTAAGTGAAGTAGATACAAAGAAAATTTGGAACAGCATTTGTAATAATTATACTTCTGATAAGATTGAATTTGTAGAAGATATGTACTTTAATATGAAGAATGTGAATGAGTCTGATTATATTAAAATGGCTAATAGAGATGATGTAGATCTCATTATAACCATGGGAACTGTTGCAGGAAAATATTTTCTTACCAATGAAACTAAAAATAAGTTTATGGTTTTTGCTTGTGCCGACCCAATTTCTGGAGGAATAGTAAAAAGTGAGACAGAGCGGTATAAAGACAACTCATTTGCACACATAGACAGAACTCGTTATGAACGTCAAATACGTGCAGGGCACAATCTTTTTAAATTTAAAAGAATTGGTGTTGTTTATCAAGACACTCCAGAAGCATTTTCTTACTCTGCGATAGACAAGTTAAGAAAGCTTTCTGATGAGTTAAATTTTGAAGTTGTAGAGAAACATGTTATTGAAGCACAAAATGAAAATGATTACGACAGATATTACGAAGACCTAAAACAAGCATATAAAGAACTTACGAATGAGGGAATTGATAGTTTGTATATAACTACGGCTACAATTGAGAATGAAAAATTGATGGACTTATTAGACGAAGATATCTATCCCAATAATATATTTACCATCGCGCAAACTAGTGAGCAACAAGTAGAATATGGAGCATTAATTGGGTTCGTTATAAATGATGGTATGGAGCAAGGCTATTTTGCGGCATCTCAAATAAAGTCTTATTTGGAAGGTACGCCATTTAATGAACTTGAGCAAGTAAATGATGATACGCCAAAAATGGCATTGAATTATGATATAGCAAAACGTATAAAATTGAAAATTCCAATGTCAACCATGCTGATTATTGATTCAATATATACCAGCGAAAAAATTGATTAGGAGACAATAATATGAAAAACAAGTTATCTTTTTCTAGATTTATAATAATTTTTCTTCTAGTCTCAATTCCATTAGTATTTTTGTCGTCATTATTAAATGTAATGTCATATACAAACATGATTACAGAAGTATATACAAATGCGAATTCAACAGCGACAACGGGAGCGATTCAAAGAATAAATTATTCTATGAGTTTTGGTAAGACTATAGAAAAGTTTTATGGCTTAGAAGATTTATTAAGAGAAACACAAAGTATATCTGACGATATATTAAGTGTAAATGTGTTGAATTCTAAAAACGAAATCATATCTTCTGTAGGCAAAAATGATGTAAAAGTTCCAGTGGACATTTCTGCAGATAAATATGTGAGCAACAATTTTGGAATATTTTGCATGATGCCTATTAACAATGAATATAAGATAGTTTTATTATTATCACCAGATTATGTAAATAAGCTGACTTTTGATTATATTAAATCGATTTTATTAGTCAGTGCACTTGTTTTGATAATTATTTTGCTGATATCATTTGCTGTGTATAAGATTATTTCAAAAAATAGTATTACTGGTGGAATGACGATTAAGTCTTTTAAAAATTTGTTAATTACCTCAATTGTATTTACGCAAATAGCTCTTGGTGGGTATATACTTTCTAATTATACAAACGAGTACCAAAACTCTTTAGACAAAATGGCAAATATTGTTTCGAATGTTATAGATAAAGATATCGAATATATAGTAAAACAAGGCGTTCCATATGATGAATTGACTGGTGTAGAAGAGTATCTTCAAAACATTTGTAAAGATATATCAGAAGTAGTTAAAATTTCGATAAGTAATTTGCAAAAAAAGAATTATTCGACAAAAAATAATATTAAATCAAATAAAATTCAAATTTTGGATCAAGACTATTATATAAATGTCGAATACAAAATAAACCAAGATCTTGTAAATAAAAATATAATAAATTTATTAATTGAAGCGTTAATTTTAATAGCCATAACAATTTTGATTGCAATCGAACTTAGTTTATTTATAAGTCATATAGATAAAAATAAATTGGAAAAAGAGACAAGTGAAAAAGAATTAAACCAAAGTGGTTTGAGAATATTTTATTTTGCGCTGTTTCTAGCTTTAGGTTTAGATTCCAGCTTTGTGTCGATTGTGTCTTATCAGTTATTTAATAAACTTGGCAATGTGTCAAATTTCTTTGTAAGTTTGCCGACAACATTAAGTGCTATTGCAACAATAATTGGCTTGTTGATTTGTTTATTTGCTGTTGATAAGTTTGGTGTGAAAAAATTAATAATATTTGGTACAGTATTTGCAGCAATAGGTTCAATATCATCTGGGTTTTGTGATGATTTATTTAAATTTTCATTTGCTAGAGGAGTGCTTGGCTTTGGCATGGCTGCGTTGATTTCATCTACAAAATTGTGCGCAATATTTGAAAAAAATGCAGATTTACGAGTTAAACTTTTATCTACAATTGCGGCCGGGAAAATAGCTGGATACAGCTGTGGCATTGTAATTGGAGGTCTTATATCAGAACGATTATCATATTCATTTGTTTTCATTTTGGAAGCTGTGTTGGTTTTGGCAAGTACTTTATTGATTGGACTTACTAACCTAAAAAAGAATAAAACAGAAAGCAATTTTTCTATTTCTAACTTAATAAGTGTTTTTAAGTCAATTAAAATCATCGCATATATATTATTGATAATAATTCCAATATACATGGCAAGCATTTTTGTTTCTTATTGTGTGCCTTTGTATGGTAATGAAATATCACTTTCACAGTCACTTATATCCGGCTTAATGATGTTAAATTTTATGCTTAGTGCTTATACAGCGAGTGCTAGCAGCAAATTAACAATTCGCTGGCTTGGTGTGCAAAATTCTACATTTTTGTATATAGCATTTATCATTGCGTCAATAAGTTTGTTTGCAATGTTTAACAATTTAACAGTTGCAATTGTCGCAATAATTTTATTAGGAATTGCGGATGGATTTGGGTTGAATGTCATTTTTGAAGAAATATATATAATTCAGCCGGATATTGATAAAGTAACTGTTACGTTTTTATTTTTGCTTGCTTCAAAAATCGGAGAAGCAGTAGCGCCGATGCTGGTTTCTGCAAACATTAAGGATGGAATATCGGTAGCTTCATCAAGTTTAGTGTATGTGACAGCTGGTGGAACGATCCTATATTTGCTGTTTTTAGCATTCACTAAAATTATGCATAAAAGCGCTTCTAATAAATTAACTTAATTGCAGAGTTTAAATGATAATTTATAAATATTTTTTATAAATGAGCTGCAGACTGAAATAATCATAATTAAGCATAGTTAATAGTATTCTTAATTGAAAAGAATTTACGGAGGGTTTTATTTGATTATTAAAGTCAGTAAAAAGTTAGGAATAAAACTGGTGTTAATCTTATTACTTTTTGCTTTAACAGTTTTTCTGTCTTATAATTTTTTAAAAGACAAATTAGAGACTAATTTAAACACGGAAAATTTTTATAAGGGCATTATAATTGAAGGCGTTAATGTGGAAGGAAAAAGTAGAAATGAGGCCACCAGTTTAATTTATGATAAACTAAAAAAAGCTCAAGAAAATATAACTATAACAGTTTTTTGTGATGAAAAAAGTACATCAATAAGTGGAACAAATTTTATTTATAAATATAATGTAGAAAAAACGGTAAATGAGGCTTATAATTATGCAAGAAATGATGCAAATTTGTTTTCGCGGCATTTTGAGCTTTTAAAAGTTCAGAACGATGAAAATAAATTTATTGTAGAAGCCACGTTGGATGAAGAAAATTTGACAAGAAACGTGAATTCTTTAATGAACAAATTTGATGACAAAGATTTGGAGGCTCATGTAAAAGAATTTAACCCAGACAATGAAAATATGTTTGTGTATGCTAACGGCAAGGATGGCTACAAATTGGACAGAGCGGAAGTAACGCAACAGGTAAAAGATTTTGTTTTAAAGAGAAAAAGCGGGGACATCTATTTACAAAAACACGAGTATAGAAATACAACTACGATAACAGATGCAAAAAACAGAACGCGATTAATTGGGGAATTTAAGACGATGTCAACAAACAGCGAAAATGGTAACCAAAATATGAAGCTGTCTATGAAGGCCGTCAACGGAACGACATTAAATCCTGGAGAAACTTTTTCTTTTAACGCAATTGTAGGTGATTCTAACGATCCCAGCAGAGGATTTTTACCAGGTTCAGCAATATTAAATGGCGAAATAGTAATGGCATATGGAGGGGGAGTATGTCAGGCTGCCACAACTATTTATGGTGCAGCAATTCGAGCGGACATGACTATTATTGAACGTAGGAATCATCGATTTAAATCGTCGTATGTTCCGTATGGTTTAGATGCTGCGATTGATTATAATAATATCGACTTAAAGTTTAGAAATGACCTGTTTTATCCAGTTTATATAAGGTCGATTATGACTAACGACAACGAACTTATATGCCAAATTTTTGGACCAAAGAGTGAGAAGTTTGATAAAATAGAGGTTAATTCTTGGATTACTGATGAAACTAACGGAATAAAAACTGAAGCAGAGAGAGTTTATTATAAAAATAACAAGATAATTAATAAGAAAAAGTTACCACCATCCATTTACAAAGCTAAATAATGGATGGTGCTTGATTTATTGTTTTAATCTTGCTAAAATAAACTTGTTGTATTATTATAAAGAGGCGTACTTCTGCAAGCGTTTTTAAACAAAAAGTACAGCTGATCTGCATTAATAAAATACTGCGTGGAGGAAACAAATGAAATGAAAAAAAAGGTCAGCATTAAAGTGATTCTTAACATTGTTTTGATATTATTTTTAGTTTCTTTGTTTGCTTACCTTTGTTTTTCGGACAATGGCCTGCTTGATTTAATAAAAGACTCAAAAGGCTTTAATAAAACTTGGCTTGCAACGGCGTTTTTATGTCACTTGATTAACATATTTATAGATATATATTTAGTTTATAAATTTACTGTTAATATGGACAAAGATTACACCTTAAAAAGAGCAATACGTTCTGCAATGATAGGTCAGTTTTTTTCTGCAGTTACTCCTGGGGCATCTGGCGGCCAACCAATGCAGGTTTACGCTATGGCCAAACAGGGGGTAGACAGCGGAACGGCAACTTCTGCACTAGTGCAAAAATTTTTAGTTTATCAAACAGTTTTAACTCTTTACAGCATGATCGCAATTTTGATTCGAATTGATTATTTTAACAGCTTAAACAAAATTGTTTGGTCGATAACGCTAACAGGTTTTATAATGCAGGCAGTTGTGATTGCAGCTATTTTATTGTTTTCATTTAATAAAAAAATTACATTTAAGATTATTTCTATATTATTTCATTTGCTAGAAAAAATGAGAATGTTAAAGAATTCCGACGAGAAAATAGATAAAATAGATAAACAGTTGGTATTGTTTCATGAAGGCAATAAGGCGCTTTATCGGGACAAACATATGTTTTTAAAAACATATGTTTTGACAGCAATTCAGCTTACATCAATTTTTATAATTCCATACTGCATATACCGAGCGTTTCATTTACATGGGGCCAGTATGGTAAGTATGATATGTGCACAGTCTTTTGTGACAATGTCATCAAGTTTGGTGCCGATTCCTGGTGCTTCTGGGGCTGCAGAGGGAGCAAGTTCAATATTTTTTAGTCCTTTTTTTGACGAAACAACAATCAAGTCGGCAATAGCGCTGTCTAGATTTATAACGTATTATTTTACAATTTTAATTTCGTTGCCATTTTCAAGGTTTGTAAAAAAAGAAAAAACTAAAAATTAAAGGCTTTATTTAAAAATTATAACAAAAATTGTACGTAATCGTTATTAATGTTTGAGGTTATAATATTTTTAAAAGTGAAAATATATATTTTTGTTAACGAAAATTCTATGAGTCAAAAATTTTTTGTTGAATGATGTGTTTTAAGGAGAGATTTGAAATTGAGTTTAAGCAATCCAAAAATAAGTTTGATTATTCCGGTTTATAATGTGGAAAAATATATTCGCAAAACTTTAGAGTCGGTTTTGGCTCAAACTTTTACTGACTATGAAGTTATTATGGTTAATGATGGTTCTACTGATGGAAGTTTAGCTGTACTGAAAGAGTACGCCGATAAATACGAAAACTTTAAACTTATAAACCAAAATAATTGCGGTTCAAGCAAAGCAAGGAATGTTGGGATAAATGAAGCAGCAGGTGATTATCTAGCTTTTCTTGACAGTGATGACTTTTTGAAGCCAGATTTTTTAGAGGTGCTTTATAGCAGTGCAGAGGAAAACGGAGCAGATATAGCTTGTTGCAATTACTATCTTTATTATGAAAAAAATAAAAAGAAGGTTTATATGCCATTTACTGCTAAAACCGGCGTGTACTCTAATGAAATGGCTCTGAAAAAACTTATTTTGGATATTAGTTTTCACTTTTTTATGTGGAATAAGCTTTTTAAAAGAAGTTTATTTATCGAGAACGATATTGTTTTTTACGATATGTACTTTGAAGATGTTGCAATATGTCCACAGTTGTTTTTCTATGCGAATAAGGTATCGTTTGTTAATAAAGCCTTGTATTATTACAGACGACATGAGGGAAGTATAATATCGTTAATCGATGCACCCAAAACTAATGATTTTATAAAATCATTAGGCGTCATAAGGAATTTTTTGGAAGAAAAAAATGTTTATGAAAAATATAAATCAGTGTTTAAAATATACGCATTCAGGTTTAAATTTCAAGTGGGATATTGCATTGTAACTGATCATATTGACAAATTAAGTTTTTCTGATGTAGGAGTTAATTTAAAGCGAGCTTACTTGGCAATAAACTTGTTTAAAAGCGATAAATATGTTCCTACAAATAATCCCCCAATTTTGCCGCTTTGTATTAAGGAACCAGTTTCAAAAAGAAAAGTTTTTATTCGATAATATTTAAAATTTTTCTGATTTTAAGGGAGTTTTTTAAAGATGAAAAAATTTTTTAATGTTAAATGTCTTTATTTAATTCTTCTTTTAATATCTTTTTCTATACTTGTTTACTTTTGTGTGGATGACAATAATTTACTTACATTAATTGATAATCTTTCGTTGCTAAACTCAGTTTGGCTAATTATTGCTTGTGGTTCTATGTTAATTTATTGGCTGATTGACGCCGTTATTGTTAAGGTGCTGACGAATTCTGTTTATGAGCAAAAGTATACGTTAAAAGATGCATTTAAAGTTACGATGGTGGGTCAATTTTTTAATGCAGTTACGCCATTTTGCTTAGCAAGCCAGCCGATGCAAATTTTGACTATGGCTCAGCAAAAAATAGATACTGGACATGCACTGTCTATAGTCGTGAGAAAATTTATTATATATCAAACAACACTGGTGTGCTACCTTGTTGCCACCATGTTTTTTAGTTACTCTTTTTTTGCAGATAAAATCCCAGAGTTTATGAATTTAGCAATGGTAGGATGTGTTTCACAATCGTTTGTTGTGCTGTTAATAGCATTTTTTACCATTAAAAAGAATTTTACTTTAAAATTAATTGATTGGGGTTTGAACATCTTATCAAGATTTAATTTAATTAAGGAACCTCAAGAAAAAATGAAGTTTGTAGAGAAGCAAATGGACGTTTATGTAGAAAATAGTAGAGAGATTGGAGAAAATCCAAAACTGACTTTGAAAGTATTTTTTTTAACGTGCTTACAATTTACGATGATGTTCAGCATTTCTTTTTTCATATATAAAGCGTTTAATAATCCAGGGTTCGACGTGATAGATATGATTTCTGGCCAGGCTTTTGTTACAACAACGGCAGCGTATACGCCTTTACCTGGTGGAAGTGGTGCTGTAGAAGGTTCATTTTTGATGGTTTTTAGTTTATTCTTTTCTTATAATAGTATTAAACCGGCGATGTTGCTTTGGAGGTTTATTACGTATTACTCATGTATAATTTTTGGAATATTTTTTGCAGTTAGCATTAAAAAATTTCATGTAAGAAAGAGGAAATTTTCAATTTCAACTTGACTTAAAAGCCCCTAGTGCCGCGCGGTATAGTGCGGTGTTAGGGGCTTTTTACAGAGATTTTTAAGAAGATTTAATATTTATTAAATGCGCAATGGATGGGATACTTTCGCCTTGCTGAGTAGAAGTTGGAGACATAAGTGCACCAGTTGCCATAAATAAAATATTTTTTAGTTCATTATTTTTTAGCTTATTTAAAATAATTGAACACAAAACTGTAGCAGAACAGCCACATCCAGAGCCCCCGGCGTGAACGTCTTGAGCTTTTTGGTCGTAGATTAATAAGCCGCAGTCTTTGTGATTATTTTTTATGTGAATGCCATCTCGTTCTAATAGTTCTTTCATCAATTTACTACCGACTTCACCAAGGTCACCGGTTAAAATTAAATCATAGTCATCGGGTTTTGTAGAAGTATCGCAAAAAAAATCTTCTAATGTTGAAGCGGCGGCTGGTGCCATTGCAGCGCCCATGTTATTTGCATCCTTTATGCCTAAATCTGTAATTTTTCCAATAGTTACGCTGGATATTTTGGGATTTTGACCGTTACTTCCAACGACAATTGCGCCGGAACCAGTTACAGTCCATTGAGCGGTTGGAGTTCGTTGTCCGCCGTATTCAAGAGGAAATCTAAATTGACGTTCTGCAGAGCAAAAATGCGACGAGGTAACCGCGATACAATTATTTGCAACACCTGTGTCTACCATTATAGAAGCTAGAGCCAAAGTTTGTGCCATTGTTGAACAGGCGCCATATTGCCCTAAAAATGGGATATTTAAGTTTCGAAGGCCAAATGTTGACGAAATGCATTGATTTAAAAGATCTCCAGCAAAAATAAAATTAATATCTTTTGAACTTATATTAGACTTTTCTATAGCCAGATTTACCGCTTTAGTTTGCAATTTACTTTCGGCTTTTTCCCAAGAAGACTCACCTAAGGTGGTATCATCGAAAGTTTGGTCAAAGAATTTACCAAGTGGGCCTTCAGCTTCTTTTTTTCCGCACACAGAAGCGTATCCTTCTATAGATGGCATATTTTCCATTTGTATTGTATATTTTCCGATTCGTTTTGCCATAAGTAACCTCTTTCCTTCGCTTATTTATGCGAACATTCTTATGATTTATTATTAGATTTTACTTGGGAATCTATGCACCTCAAAATTCAGCTGTAAAAAATTTGCGAAATAGACATTTTATGCTTGATTTTTTCTTTTAGAGAATATAAAATATAGTTAGCACTCGATGAGCGAGACTGCTAAAAAATATTTTTATGCTTTAAGGAGGCATATATTATGACAATCAAACCCCTAGCAGACAGAGTTGTTATTAAAATGGAACAAGCTCAAGAGACAACAAAAAGCGGCATAGTTTTGGCAGGTACCGCAAAAGAAAAACCTCAAATTGCATCAATAGTTGCAGTTGGCCCTGGTGGAATGGTTGACGGCAAAGAGGTGCAAATGTATGTCAAAGTTGGTGATAAAGTTATAACCAGCAAATATTCTGGAACAGAGGTTAAGTTTGATGACGAAGAATACACCATACTTCGTCAATCTGATATATTGGCTGTTGTTGAATAATTTTTTACCATTGATACATAGAAATTGATATTTTAACTTTATAGAAATTACTTGATTTAGGAGGACTAAAAATGGCTAAAAAAATAATTTATGGAGAAGATGCAAGAAAAGCTTTACTAAGTGGTGTAAATCAGCTTGCAGATACAGTTAAAATTACACTCGGACCTAGGGGCAGAAATGTCGTTTTAGATAAGAAATTTGGTGCACCATTAATCACAAATGACGGCGTTACTATTGCAAAAGAAATCGAATTAGAAGATCCTTTTGAAAATATGGGCGCACAACTCGTAAAGGAAGTTTCTACAAAAACTAACGACGTAGCCGGCGATGGAACTACAACCGCAACACTTTTAGCTCAAGCACTTATTCGTGAAGGAATGAAGAATGTTGCTGCTGGAGCTAATCCGATGGTGGTGAAAAAAGGTATTCAAAAAGCAGTTGACAAGGCAGTTGAAACTGTTATGAATAATTCTAAAAAAGTTAACGGAACAGACGATATAACTCGAGTTGCAACGATTTCTGCAGCGGACGAGTTTATTGGCCAGTTAATAGCTGAGGCTATGGAGAAGGTTGGCTCTGATGGTGTTATTACAGTTGAAGAATCCAAAACAGCAGAGACTTATTCAGAAATTGTTGAAGGAATGATGTTCGACAGAGGATATGTTTCTCCTTACATGGTGACCGACACTGAAAAAATGGTCGCAACTATCGATGATGCTTATATTTTGATTACTGACAAAAAAATCACAAATATTCAAGAGATTTTACCATTGCTCGAACAAGTTGTACAGTCAGGCAAAAAGCTGGTAATTATAGCAGAGGATGTAGAAGGCGAAGCTTTAGCAACTCTTATTTTAAACAAACTTCGTGGAACATTTACTTGTGTTGCAGTTAAAGCTCCTGGTTTTGGTGATAGAAGAAAAGAAATGCTTCAGGATATCGCAATTTTAACCGGAGGCCAGGTAATTACAGAAGAATTAGGCCTTGACCTGAAAGATACCACAGTAGCACAATTAGGTCGTGCACGTCAAGTTAAAATAGAAAAAGAAAATACAATTATTGTAGACGGAGCAGGTAATGCAGAAGAAATCAAAAATAGGGTTTCGCAAATTCGCACTCAAATTGAAAATACAACTTCAGAGTTTGACAAAGAAAAATTACAAGAACGCTTGGCAAAGCTTGCAGGCGGAGTAGCCGTAATCAAAGTTGGCGCAGCAACAGAAATTGAAATGAAGGAGAAAAAACTCAGAATTGAAGATGCACTTGCAGCTACAAAAGCAGCTGTAGAAGAGGGTATTGTAGCTGGTGGTGGAGTAGCACTTATTAATGCGATACCAAGTGTAGAATCACTTTTGAGCAGTGCCAATGACGATGAAAAAACTGGTGTGGCGATTGTACTTAAAGCACTCGAAGAACCACTTCGTCAAATAGCTAAGAATGCCGGAGTAGAGGGCTCTGTAATTATCAACAGAATCAAAAATGAAAATAAAATAGATTTTGGATACAACGCTCGCACGGAAGAATATGTTGATATGATTTCTGCAGGAATTGTTGACCCAACTAAAGTTACTCGTTCTGCACTGCAAAATGCAGCATCTGTGGCAGCTATGGTACTGACTACAGAATCTTTAGTAACAGACATTAAAGAAGAAAAAGTTCCAGCAGCTCCAATGGATCCAGGAATGGGTGGAATGTATTAATAAAAATATTTTTTAAATTTAACAAGATAGAGGAAATGCATATAGGCATTTCCTCTTTTTTGGCTTAAATATTAAACCGAGTTTTGCAAATGAAAATGTTTTTTTTAGAAAGCTAAATTTTTAAATTTTTGCAATGACATTTGGAATAAGTTAATTATAGACTGTTAATTATAGCCTTGCATTGTATAAAAAATACAAAAACGATTGACAAAATGACAATTAAATAGTATAATAATCCTCAAAAAGAGATTTGTGGAAATAAAATTTTATTATTTTTTCATATATGGTTAAGGAAAGGGGGTGGTTATTATGAGGGGATTCAAATTTTAGTTTATGGTTTGTTATAAAGAGAAAGGATGGTTAGATATGAAAAGGTTAGTTATAAAAAAAATATTCTCAAATTGTTTAAGTGCGATGCTAATTTTTAATGGAATTAGCACTGGAGTGTCAGCATTTTCAAGTGAAACTCATCAGTATACAACGTTGAGAGGGCTTAATATTTTAGACAAAGTGCAGGAAGAAAAATATTCAAAGTTTTATACACAAAAGGACAGAGACCAAATTTTTACATACTGCACAAGGCCGGATGAAGATGAAATAGAAGGCGCATATAAGTATCATTTTTATAATCCTGCTACAGAGAAAAATTTTATGGGCGAAGATGATTCAGCTTTAACAAGGTGCAAAAACCATTACAACCAAGCGGTGTATTATTATAAATCAGGAAACCGAGAAGCTGCTTTTGAAGAATTAGGCCGTTCACTGCATTTCTTAGAAGACCTCAACACTCCGGTACATACAAATAATCAAGATTTATTAGATACAGCGTTTAATTTTACGTTCCATGTAAATTTTGAAGATAAATGTAAAGATATTCAAGAAAGGGTTATTTCATGGCTGTTAAAGAGAGAATTTAGATATTATGAAATTAACTCCGTAGAAAACATTGCAAAATCGTGTGCATATTTAGCTAATGATAATTTTTATGCACTGTATGAAAAGCTATTACCTCGTGAAATAGTTGCAGAAAATTCAGTTAAAAATGCACAAAAAGCAGTGGCAGGAATGCTTTATAAATTTTATTTAGACGTGAATTAATGAACGAGACCTGAAAAAAGAGAGGAAGATTTTATGAGAAAATTAATATCTTGTTTTATGATGCTTTCATTTTTATTGACCGGTATTAGTTTTTATCCAAACATGGTATTTGCAAAAGATTCAAACTCCGGTTGGGAGATAAAGCATAAAAAATATGTAGTTACAAATTCAGGGGTGGATTGTGTATCTGACATATGCGTTAGTGAAGCGGTACCGAATGGGGTGGACTCAAACGGCAACGAATTATATCGTAAAAAGGTTGAGGTAAAAAATGATTTTTTCTTAACAGACAATGATGATTATATATCAGGCAATTTATTATGTTTTTACTTTATCTATAACAATGATGAAGTTTTTCTTGAAGACAGAGGTGTGATGAAAGACAAGACATATAATTTTAATAAACATTGGAAAACAACATCGAGTGAAGAAATTTATACAGCTCCGGAACAGTGTATAGTGTCGCAAAGGGTTGGTATATATAATAGAGATACGTCTTTGCAAAATCTTGAAAATACCGATGAATTTCATATAGATGTTATTTGCACAAGTGATGGAGAGGTGTATTTTAATATTAAAGATACAAAAATTTCATTAGATGACAGGGAAAAAGTTTCTGAAGCTACTGTAAGAACGGAAAAATTAAAGAAAAAATTAATAAGGGAAATATCAGAAAGGGATAAAGAATACATTAAAGATATAGAAGGAAAAAATAACGATAAATACAGATACATTACAAGAGAAATTTATTTGGCTTATAAGGACGATGAAGGAAATTTACTAGCAGATTCGAATATACAGGCGAATTTTAGATATAATGTAGAAACACATGAAGTTCAATGCTTGAGTACGTCAAATGAGGAACAAAATGGTAAAATAGACGTAAGTATGAGAACCGGCAACGAAACTAGAACATATGGTGGAGCATACGGAGTGATAAAATTGAAAGATGTGCCAAGCACAATTAGCAAAACTTTTGAAGAAGCTATCATAGTAAAATGTGATTCTAGAGGAAAGATTGTGACGCAGTTTGTTAACTGAGTAAATACTTCACTTTTTGAAAAAATATTATTGATTTTAAAAGCAATAGGGTATATCATATTATATGTACTTGGGGAATAATGTAAAAAGGTATTGAATTTTGTAAACATGGAGGCAGATTATGCGCTGCAAAAATTGTAATGCTGAAAATACAAATAGCTCAAATTTTTGTTATAATTGTGGAAAGATGTTAGGCGCTAAAAAAAATAAATTTTCTTTAAAAAATTTTACTTATAAAAATATTGTTTTCTCAAAAAATAAATACAGAAATATATTTATTTTATTATCTATTTTAGTTTTGTGCAGTGCACTGTCTGTGCCTTTGTGCCAAGGCTTGCAGGAATCATTCAAAATAGCGATAGACCTTGTAAATATGAGCATGAATCAGGAAGTAGCTAAGTATGCACTAAAAAGCCAAACGGAATTATATTTTAGAGATGTTTTTTTGAGAATTATATTAATATTATTATTTTGGACTTTGCTGATTTTTGACGTATTTATGCTGGTTTACAGTTATGCACTAGAAAAACGAAGTAAGAAAAATAAAAATATATATTGAGTTTTATTAGTTTTTGTTTTATTATATTTTTAAGCAGTAAGTTTTGGAGGGTGTAACATGGATTTTTTAAGAAATTTAGGCGAGACTTTTAACGGTGCAGTGGACTTTGTGATTGAAAAAAATAGAAAATTTAGCAAAGTTACCAAACTCAAAAAACAGATAAAAAAAGAGTCAAATGCTGTAGTAAAAGCATATATCACGCTCGGGAAACATTATTACAATGAGTTAAGAGATGTTCCGAATTATGATATGCAAAAGCTTTGTAACTCGATAGATAATTCTAAACAAGAAATAAAACGCCTAAAAGATAAGTTGGAAGAAGTTAAGAACGAGGTAGACTTATCAGATTTTGAAGAATTTGTAGAAGATTCTGAACCTATTGAAATTAATTTGGAAGAGACTGAGCCGGAAAATTTGGATAAAAATTCAAATAAGAAACCAGCAGAGAAATCAGAAGAAAAAGAAAACTAATAACAAAAGAAGTCATTTGTTAATAAATGACTTCTTTTTTAATGCGGTTTTATATTTAAAGATTTTTTTATTTCATCGATAAATTTTCCTTTTTTTATCGCAGTGCCATCAATAACACAAATACCCATATCGTTGGCTCTTGTGTATGTATACGAGCGTTCTTTATTAATTTTGCTTACGATGACTAAAGCACTTTTAGAATTATTTCCGCCAAAGTAGGAAGGATACATACTAAGTTCTCGCAAAGCATCTGCAGATGGTTCTGAAAGCTTGCATGAAATAAAATACGGGTGAATTCCATAAAAAAAAGTTAGATCTATTTCGTTGGTAATTTCCATAAGTTTTCTTTTGTTGTTGTTCCACTCAAATTTTACACTTAATCGCACGTCATGAAAAATTTTTTCGCGTTTTAAATTGATATAACAAAAGAGTTCAAGCCAGATTCCAAAATCAGAAAGATACGATTTAATTTTTTTATCTCGGTAGAAAAAAGAAATTTTATTTGAACTGGTGTTTAATTTGTAGATAAATTTTAATTTTTGCGCTAATTCTAGAAGCTTAAAGTTCGTTAAAGATATGCTAGAATTTCCTTTATAAATATGTTGAGGCGCATTAAAAAACAAATTATTGTAACCCTGGGAGAAATTTGTATTACCAGTCTGCAAATAAAGACACATTTTCTTCCAAAGTTCTAAGTCGTCGAAAACAGCATTGCAAAATATTAATATATTATCAAAAATTTCACTTGACGGACTGGCATGATTATATCCGGTAATACAGGCGCCGTGGAGTGCAAAAATATTTTCAATGTTAAGTTTGGGCATAACAAAATTTTTTTCTAAAGACTTGCAACCAAAAACGTTTATAAGCTTTTCTCCTAAAACGTCGAGTTTAAAGATAGGGGTAAAAGTTTTTCTGCAAGCTTGGTAAGCCCCAATAGCTCCAAATTCACCTGCACCAGTTATGTTGAAAAAGCAAGAAGTTTTTTTATGAATAACAGATGTACAAGTTTTGGTAATATTTTCAATACTCAAACCATCGTAGCCCTTATATTCAATAATGATGTCGGGAAATCGTAACATACAGACATTTTTTATATATTCAAGATTTTTGACAGGGGTGTATTTGTAATCATAAAGAAGTACAACATTTTTAGGGCGAAACGCGAAAATGGGCAATAAATTATTGATTTGTTCGTTGTCATAAAGTATAGCGAGACATTCCATAAACACACCTCCAGTAAATAAATATTATTTTTGAAGCATTTTATACATTAAAAATAAGTCTATAGTATTAGCCTCATCGTCTTCATTAATATTAGCAGCTTGCAATGAGGCATCATCGAGATTTGCCTTACCAAGAAGATAATTTACAAAAGCAAGAATATCGCGAGAAGTTAAAGTTCCAGTGCCAGTCAGATCACCTTGGACAATAAGTTTAAATAAAGTTTTTTCAGTTCCGTCTTTTACAAAGGTGACAGTATAACCGGTGCCGATTTTAGTTGAATTTCCGGTTTTAACATTACCCTTTGAATCTTTAAAAATTAGACTGTATCCATTAAAAGTTAGGTTGTTTTTAAATTCACCAAATGTTGTACCCGCAGAAATTTCAGAGATAATATGATTTTTTATATCAATGTGGTGAATATCACTGGTAATTGAATCGTCGTCAGTTTCGTCGGATGGTTTTTCTTCTGGATTATCTGTATCTTTATTGTCATCACCAGGATTATCTTTGCTATCATCACCTTCATTTGGCTTTTCTGGCTCTGGTTGTGTTACTTCGATTATGCCTTTTTCATTGATTAACGTTATATTTTGAGGTAAAGCGTCTCCAGTTATGGCAATGATTTTTGAACCAGAAGTAGAAATTGCTAAAATATTTTCATCTAATTCAAATTTTCCAGTAATGGCACCGTCTGAACAGCGAATTTGAGAAATAATTTTATCATCGGTTTTGGCCAAAATTGAGGATGCGTCAAAGCTACTTGCTACACAAGCTGGGTAATTTTTAGGTTCAGCAGCAATTTTGACTTGAGAATCAAGTTTAAAATCGGCATTATTCAATGTGCATATAAACCCATCTGATGTAACGAATGTGCTGTCTGTTAAAAATTTGAAGTTTTGGGTATTTATTTCAGAAACAGGGTTTTCGAATGTGAAATTACCTAAAGTTGTATTATACCTGAGCATATTATTTGAATCATCCAATGCGTAAAGGTAATTTTTAGATATATCTGTGGCAATGGTATGAAAAGTTTTTCCGCTTTGAGACAAGCCATTGCTGTTTATTAACCCATCCAAATTATTATAATATACTGCAACTGATTTTGCGTTATTGTCTGCTAATATAAAAAGATTTTCATTGCAGTCAAGCGCAATTTGTTTTGGTGAGGCGATTTTTGCATCAGGCAGTGAGATTTCGGATGTTAGAGCTAATAAATTTTGACTTAACCTAATTTTATATGGAGAAATATTTGTACCAGTAGCGTTCGTTAGGTAGAGACAATCATTATAATAATTTGCGGTGGTATATTTGTAATCAAGGTTTTCTGTTTGGGAACCATTGTTGAAAAAACTTAATTTTTTAATAGTTGGAGTTTCGCTGATGTTATCAATGTATGCTAAGGCACTTTTTGCGCTGTTTTTATCGTAACTTGTGATAAAAAAATTACCGTTACCGTCAGGAAGGATATCGAATCCGCCATCTAATATCATTTCTGTGGGTATTTCTAACGCGAAAGAACAGGCTGAATTAAAGTTTATTAAAAATAAAACTGAACATATAGTTGCCAAATTAAGAAATATTTTTTTCAATTTTGCCATACTATCACCTTAACTTTATATTTAAGGTTATTTTAGCATATTGCATTAAATTTTTCAATACAATAAAATTAATCAGGTGATAATTAATAAAAATATTGAAAATCTTTATGCAAATATGAGTTAATACTATTACATTCGTAATAAAAATATTTATAATTATGAGTCACAAATGAAAGGTAACACCATATTATAAGTAGTGTATTTATTTAGTTTAGGAGGATCAGTATGGCAGACAGAAATAATAACAATAGCTTTTCAGATGATAATTTGGACTTGACAAGGATTTATGGTTTAGATGATATAATGAATGGTTCTAATCAAAATTTAGAAGATTTGGCGGGGTATAATTTGAATGAATCTGAGTTAAACATACCAATGAACAATAGTAGAAATGTTGACAATAACGAAGATAATATGCAGTCCTCTCGTAGCGAAAATATGCAACAAAATGCAATGAACTCACAGAATAATATGAGAACAGGGCAACAAGAACAAGCTGAAAATCAAATGACGCCACGCCCTCAAAGACAAGAGCAGACTATGCCAACAACTAGGGAGCCGCAAAATAACAATAATTTAAGAAATATGCAGGCTAACGGAAACATAGAAGCATTTTTGCGCACGCAAATTGGGAAAAATGTAAGAATGCAGTTTTTAATAGGTACAAATACGTTGATTGAAAAAGCTGGAGTACTTATAGCTGTTGGAGACAATTTTGTTGTGTTAAAAGAAGCTGGCTCAGGTGAAACTTTGGTGTGTGATTTTGATGGTGCCAAGTTTATTAGATTAGAAGATAATAGTAGATAAAAAATTTGTTTGCTTATTTATGCTATCCGCGCCGGGCGGTCGCGAAGCGCTAGCAGAAATTTTATTTCTGATTCGCGCAAAAGAAAAGTATTATTTTTCTTGCTAAATCTTTATAAAATAAAGATTTAGATCGCGACCGCCCGGCACGTGGGTAAGCACATGAAAAATCAGAATAAGTTATCAACTTGTTAATAATAAGAAAAGTGTGCTATAATATTCTAAAAAGGAAATAAGGGGGCAAGTGTGTGAAAATAGTTTCGTGGAACGTAAATGGATTGAGAGCATGTATAAATAAAGGTTTCATAGAGTTTTTTAAAGAGAAAGACGCAGATATTTTTTGTATTCAAGAAACAAAAATGCAGGAAGGACAAGCTGAAATAAAGTTGGAAGGATATCATCAATATTGGAACAGTGCAGATAAAAAAGGCTATTCCGGAACGGCGATATTTACAAAACAAAAGCCTATAAACGTAAACTATGACATAAAAATAGAAGAGCATTCACATGAAGGCCGCGTAATAACAATGGAAATGGAAAATTTTTACTTAGTGAATTGCTACACACCAAATGCACAAAGAGGGCTAGCTCGGATCGATTATAGGATGAAATGGGAAGATGATTTTAGAAATTATCTATTAAATTTAGATGCTAAAAAACCTGTAATTTTATGTGGAGATTTAAACGTCGCACATAATGAAATAGATTTAAAAAATCCTGCATCAAATCATAAAAATGCAGGTTTTTCTGACGAGGAACGAGGCAAAATGACGCAATTATTATCGGCGGGATTTATCGATACGTTTAGATATTTGTACCCGAACAGAGGTTCAGTATACACTTGGTGGTCGTATATGTTTAATGCCAGGGCCAATAATGCGGGGTGGCGTATTGATTATTTTATCGTTTCTGATAGACTGAAAGAAAAGGTGAAAGACTCAATAATTCACGACAAAGTGATGGGTAGTGACCATTGTCCGGTAGAGTTAATTTTAAAGGAGTGAGCATATGAGCAGCAAAAGTAAGGCAATTTTGGCATATGTTGGGCTATATTTCACTGGAATATTATTTTTAGCAATAGAAAAAAACGATGAATTTGTAAGAAAGTCGGCATCACAATCGTTGGTTTTGAGTTTGGTAGCAATGCTATTTCGTAACTTTTTCATTTTAATTCCGATGATAAGTACATACCTTACAATGTTATTTGACATTTTTTTCGTCGCATTGCTAGTATTTTTAATAATGAAAGCATCAAAGAATATATATTTTAAATTGCCAATCATCAGTGAAATATCGGAAAAATACGTACTTCACTGGTTCAAGTAAAAACAGATTATAAGGAGTGTAGCAAATGATAGAAGTTAAAAATCTGAGCAAAAAGTATGGAAGCAAAACGGCGCTTGATGATATTAACTTCACTGTAAATGACGGCGAAATTTTGGGTTTTTTGGGGCCAAACGGAGCAGGAAAATCTACAACAATGAATATCATTACAGGATACATATCATCAACAGAAGGCACAGTTACGGTTGACGGCGATGAAATCATGGAAAATCCGATAGCGGTAAAAAGAAAAATAGGATATTTGCCGGAACAACCACCGCTTTATTTAGACATGACAGTAAAAGCATATTTGAGCTTTATGTACGATTTAAAAAAGGTAAAATTAAGTAAAACGCAGCATATAGAAGAGATTTGCAAAGTTGTAAAAATAGATGATGTGTACAATAGAATAATAAAGCACTTGTCAAAAGGATATAAGCAGCGGGTTGGAATAGCACAGGCTTTGCTGGGCGATCCCAAATTGCTTATTTTGGACGAGCCTACAGTAGGCCTTGACCCGAACCAAATAATAGAAATTAGAAATTTAATAAAGTCACTTGGAAAAAAGCATACAATTATATTATCATCGCACGTTTTGTCAGAGATTCAAACGGTTTGCAGCAGAGTTATCGTTATAAACAAAGGCAAAGTTGTCGCGGACGACACAACAGCGAATTTATCAAATGGACTTTCCGCCGAAAACAGATTGATTTTATCTATAGAAGGAGATCAGAATGCGATTATTTCTGCATTAGAAGGATTACCTGGGGTAAAAACTGCTGTTCTAAGCAAAACAAATCCGGATTTGAGCGCAGAGTATGTTGTAAATTACGATAAAAATGAGGACGTCAGAAAAGCTGTGTTCGCCAAGATGGCAGAAATAAATTGTCCGATAATCTCCATGAGCAACGACAATATGACCCTTGAGGATATATTCAGAAAGCTTACTGATGAAAATAATATTGCCCCTGAAGCAAGCAAAACAGAGAACGGAGGAGAAAAATAATGACAGCGATAATAAAACGTGAGATATCAGCATATTTTTCGTCGGCGATAGGATATATAGTTTTGGCAGCATTTTATGTTTTTGGCGGATTTTATTTTTATATGAGCGCATTAATGTCCAACACGACGGATTTATCGTATACATTCAGCAGTTTGTTTGTAATAATGATATTTGTAATTCCGATTTTAACCATGAGGCTGTTCAGCGAAGAGAAAAAGCAAAAAACTGACCAAGCCTTGTTGACAGCGCCAGTCAGCTTGACCGCGATAGCGTTAGGAAAATACATTGCGGCGCTGATAATGTACTTATTTTGCATATTAATAACGTTGGTCTACGCAGTTATAATATCATTTTTTAACTCGCCAAATTGGACAACTGTGCTGGGGAATTTTTTAGGAATTTTCTTGTTAGGTGCAGCACTGATTGCAATAGGAATGTTGTTGTCCTCGATAACAGAAAATCAAATAGTAGCGGCAATTGGAGGTATAGTAGTTGGCGTTTTGATGCTGTTTATGGACTCAATAGCGCAAGCGATTTCAGTGGATTTTATAAGCAATATTTTAAAAAAAATATCATTCATGTCATACTACAATAATTTTACATTAGGGGTATTGAATTTAAAGGACATCGTATTTTTTTTGAGTGTGTGCGTGTTATTCATATTTTTTACCATTAGAGTTTTTGAAAAAAAGAGATGGAGTTAGAAAGGGGCAGCGCAGATGAAAAAAAGTAATGAGATACTTTCTCAGTTAAAAACAAGAAAGTTTAAGGTAGGCAGTCTAGCCACTGCGCTTACAGTGGTGGTAACGGCAATAATTATAGTTATAAATTTAATAGTGGGACAGCTGACTGATAAATTTAGTTTAAGCTTAGACTTAACGCAAAATAAGATATTTTCTTTAACGGAGCAGTCTATTAATTTTATAAAAAATCTGGATAAAGACGTAGAAATAATACTTTTAAGCGATGAAAACACCTTTACGCAAACAAATTCATACTTTGCCCAAGCGAATTCGGTGCTAAGAAAGTACGATTTGAATTCAAACAAAATCAAGCTTACATATGTTGATACAGTAAAAAATCCGACGTATTTGAATGAATATCAGGATGAAAATTTAACAGAAACCAGCATAATTGTAAAATCCGGCGATAAACATAAAATAATCACCGTTCAGGATATATTCGACATTCAAAGGAGCTATTACGGAAGTACAATAACTGGCTCAAAAGCGGAACAAGAGCTAACTTCTGCAATTTTGTATGTAACAAGCGAAAATCAAACAAAAATAGCCATTTTAAAAGGTTACGGGGAACAAGATTCAGCAGCGTTTCAGGAACTTTTAAAGAAGAATAACTTTAATATAGTTGAGGTTTCTCTTTTGACACAAGATATTCCAGAGGACGTAAAATTAGCGATGATTTATGGTCCAGAAAGGGATTTTGATATACAATCGGTAGAAAAATTAGAAAAGTTTATGGCAATAGGCGGAAAAAATTTGGTCTATGCACTCAATCCTAATCAAGCAGAAGCACCAAATTTAAACATTTTTTTAGAAAAACATAATATAAAAGTAAATTCAGGCCTAGTTTACGAAACCAATATGCAAAATGTGGTTTCAAATGCATTTGAAGCTGTGAACGACTACGTAGATGAAGAATATAAAAGCGACTTAAAAAATGTGGATATACCTGTTTTAATGCCGTATTGTAAGCCATTAGAATCTACGAACTCTGAAAATACGAAAGTTTTACTCCAGTTTTCATCAACTTCGGGAATTTTGCCTAAAGGAGCCTCGCAAGATTTTGACTTTGCAGGAAATGTTTCTGGCCCGATTCCTTCTGTAATAATTTCTACTTTAAAAACAAACACAGAAGAAGATTCAAATTTAACTGTGATCGGATCTTATGGTGCGTTGATGCAAGATTATTTATCATCAAATGCACTTAATAATTCGGCATATTTTGTTAACATGATAAATAAATTGACGGCGAGAGAAGATGTCGGAATAACTATAGAATCGAAGAGTATCGGAGGCAAAGAGTTGGGGGCCAATAAAGCGACTGCAGATACGATTGGTGTAGCGATGGCAATAATTTTACCGGTTGGAATATTAATTATGGGTATCGTAGTTTTTTTAAAAAGGAAAAACAAATAAGGTTGGGAGATTGTTATGACAAGACGAAAACATAATTTAATAATAGTTTCGATACTTTTGGCGCTTTTGTTGGGATTATTGTTTTTGTTAATCTCAATGCCAGCGCCAGACAAAAGTACATCAAGAGAGGAAACGACACCGACTTTTGAAAATATTATTAATGCAACGGACAGAAAAATAGTTAATGTAGCGGTAAAGAATTCTCAAGAAAGTTATGAAATTAAATCAGAGTCCAAAGACGACAAGCAAGTTTACATTTTATCAGATCAAGATGAAAGTAAAACATCTCAAAGCAATGCTAGTGTACTATTTGACACTTTGATTAATTTGAAACCCACGCAAATAATCGAAGGTGCAGAAGATTTATCAACATATGGTCTTACGGAAAGTAACGCGGAATTAACTATAACATTTGAAAATAATGAAAAAATTATGTTATTTTTAGGTGACGATGCACCGCTTTCAAAAGGTGCATATATGAAAATTTCGGATGATTCAAAAGTTTATTTAATAAGCCAAGCAGATAAAGAAATCTTTTTAAACGAACAAAGCTTTTATCAAGAAAATATCCAAAAATAATAATAAAACACTACTGTATGAGCAAAATAAATGCTGTGTAGTAGTGTTTTTAATTTAGAATAACTTATTTTTCACAAATCTATTGACAAAATTAGAAAATTTGTGTACAATTTAAATGTATAAAACTATTCTAAAAAGATTAAAGGAGGACGTAATTATGGATTTGCAAGAGTTTAAAATAAAAAAACCGGAGTTTGTAAAAGAGGCAAGTAAGTGTAAGGATGAATTCGAATTTACAAGGCTAGCAGAGAAATATGGGATAAAATTTGGTTCCGGTTGTTTTGAGAAAGCATATAAGCTGTTTTGTAAAAATGGAAAAGGGGAGATAGCTGAAGATGCGCTAGCTAATGTTGCAGGAGGAGCCAATATTAGCGCGACGGAAATTGGGATAGGCAGCGTTCCAACAACTATAGTTACACTTTAATAAAAAACAAAAAACGCCTTGATTCATTTTAAACAAGGCGTTTTTTTATTAATCTTCGTCATCTGAATTAACATTGACATTTACAGAATGTACATTTTTCATACATTCGGTGAAAATCTTAAATAAATAAGAAAAAGAATTTTTAAAGGTATCTGTGTTAAATTTTTTCCAGAATGATTTGTCATTAAAATGGCATTTGTCATCATTATGGCATTCAAATATAGCAAAACCACTCGTGTAAGCAAGAGCCAAAGTAACCAAGAGACCAACTGTTGCACAAGTGCTGCCAAATGCACCTAACTTAGTAGAGAAAAAATTTTTGAATGTACGTTTTGTTGAAGCCCAAAAAGAAGAATTCTTTTGGTTTTTGTGACCTTTTTGTAAGTATTGAAGTTTTTCTTGCAGATGTTTAATTTCTTTTTCTTTTTCTAGATTATCTACAGAATGTTGTAATCTTTTAATTTCTTCTTCCAACTCTCTTTTTTGAGCATAGGAAAAAGAACCACTTTCATAGTATTGATAATCATAAGCGGAACAAGTGTTAAAATTGCAAGATGTTAAAGGTAAAGCAAATGCTAACAAAAGAGAACCGATTTTCTTATTCATAAAATTCACCTCCTAAAAAATTATATTTACATTATATTACAAATTTTTTCATGTTGCAAGGTCAAAAAATTTTTTATGTGAAAGTTTATTATATACATGTTTTTATAGTGAATTTTGTGAAATATCCAATATTAAGGTTTGATCATAGATAAATAAAAGCTTAAAATTATGTAAAAAATGATAATACTAATTTAAGAGTGTTTTTACCATGAGAACAGACATAATAAAGCTGGTAAAATCTGCGATTAAAGCGGTGGGTACAGTATGACGTGTATTTTTTATTCCTACTGCACCGAAATAAACCGCAATGGCGTAAAAAGTAGTTTCAGTAGAGCCCATCATTACGGAAGCAACTCGTCCAGGAAAGCTGTCTGGACCATAAGATTTAAAAATAGAATCGACGAGAGCCAGAGAGCCGCTGCCAGAAATTGGCCGAAGAAGCATGAGCGGAATAGTTTCTTTAGGAATGGCAATTAAACTTCCAAGAGGAGAAAGCAAATAAGTTATGATGTCGAGTGCACCGGAAGCCTTTAACATGGATACAGCAACAATTAGGCCAATTAATGAAGGTGCGATAGAAAAAGTTGAAGAAAAACCGTCCTTGGCACCAGAGATAAATGTATCGAATAAAGGAACTTTTTTTAAAATGCCAAACATTATAATAAATCCTACAGCACAAGGCATAATGTAAAAACTAAAAGTATTCAAATTATAAAATCCTCACTTTTCGAAGACTTTTGTTAAAGCTATTCCAATAAGTAAAGCGGTTACAGAAGAAATCCAAATAGCCGGAATGACGTCGAACGGGGACGCTGAGCCGTATTTTTGTCGCAAAATTGACATCATTGTTGGAATAAGCTGAATTGAAGCAGTGTTCATTACGACAAAAGTAACCATACTGTTATTGGCGGTACCAGGAGTTTTGTTGAGCTTGTTCATCTCTTTCATAGCAGAAATTCCCATAGGAGTCGCGGCATTTCCCAGCCCTAAAATATTGGCCGTAATGTTCATACATATGGCGTGCATAGCAGGACTGTTTTCAGGGCAATCTTTGAATAAATGCTTGAGAATGGGTTTAAAAAGTTTAGCAAGTATGGTTGTAAGACCGCCTTTTTCGGCTATTTTTAAAAGTCCTGTCCATAAACTCATCATGCCAGCCATGGTAATAATTAGGTTTATCGCATCAGAAGCGCCGGACATTATCGACGAAGAAAGAGCCTCGATATTTCCGGTAAAAACAGCGCATACTATACTAACTAAAATTATCGTACCCCAAATGTAATTCAACATAAAATCACCGCTTTAATTATTTTACAAAAAATGTATATTCGGAGCGCATTTTAAAATATGATAATTTCCAAAAATTACATTAAAAAATATATTTGACAAATTTGTAAGAAAATAGTATTATTGATGTAATAAATAAACTTTTGCGATGAAAATCGACAGTTACAGAAAGGATAGTGCTAAATGAAATCTACTGGTATAGTACGCTCAATTGATGAACTCGGAAGAATTGTATTACCAATGGAACTAAGAAAAACTATGAATATCAACAAGAAAGACAAGCTAGAAATATACGTTGACGGTGAAAATATTGTGTTGACTAAACATCAGTTTTCCTGCAGTTTTTGCGGTTCCTGCGATGATGTTGTCGAGTTTAAAGGTCAGTGCATTTGCAAAAATTGTATTTCAGAATTAAAAGCATAATATAAATTACAAGTTAATATCAACAACTTTTTGAGTCAAAGGGATCGCTGAGATCCCTTGATTTTGTTTATAGGTAATTTTTTTTGTAAATTCAAGCATACACACATGAAAATATGCGATAACAAACGGAATTGGAATGACAAAAAAGCATAAAATCAAAGAAGTCCAAAAAGAAAGCAGAAATTTTTTGAACTCTTTGCTATTGTTGTGAATTAAAAAATTTGAGATTTTAATAATTGAGAAAATGTTTTCGGGGCCGTTTTGGACAAATATAAATTTTGCCGCAGTATGAGAAATTTGCATTTTGAAGAAAAAAAGCATTCCAATTAAAATTGTTATAGCAGAAAATAAAATCAAAATCCTTATAAGAATTTGAAATTCTGTAGAAAGATCGTAAGTTTTAAGGCACACAAAGATAAATGTGCCAACGGTTGGAACAAAGCATAAAATAAAGTTAAAAATTGAATTAAAAAAAATTATAAACTCGAACGATATAGATTTGATGAAAAGTTTCAAATTTTTGTAGTAATGAAAGATGATAAGAAGTGAAGTCTTATTGTCTTTTTTTATTTTAGAAAACCACAGATAAATGCCCATTTTTAACGGTATAAACATAATTGTTGCGTAAAACAGAGTGAAAATGAGGATGGGACGAAGAGGAAGGTAGTCTAAATTTTTTGCAACAGAAATAGGGGAAAGAAAAGAATAGAAAATGCTTTTTGAGGGTAACATTTGATTGGAGAATGAATAAGCCGTCAAAGAAACTAAAAAAAATAACAAAAAATTTATGAAGATTCTTATAAACAAAATTAAAATTAAATTTTTTAAATTACTTTTTGCAAATATTTTCAGACTTTCTTTTTTTATTTCTTTCAAAATTAGACCTCCGAGGATTTTTAGAAGTGACGGTAAAAAGAAAAATTATACATAAAATCACGAGAGCAACGCTGCCTTTTGAAAAATAGCAGTCGGCAGTCTTGGAAGAGTAGATTAGCTTAATGGCGGATGAGGCTGAGTTTGCGCTAAAGAACAAGAATAAAAAATGAGTTATTATTGTAGATAAAACACCATGAATAGCTCTGCATAAAATAAACTTAGCTTTAGAAAATTTGATGGTCTCAGTTATAGAAAAAATTTGAAAATGCACGCAAATGCCAGCCCAGCCAATGGCAAATGCCAGCAGTTCTGTGGGAGCGCGATTATTTATTATTGCAACGCAGCCATTGGTAACCTCTAGAATAACTGGGATTATAATATTTATTATTGACGCTGAAATATTAAAAAAATCAAAAATTTTGAAAATTATATCAATGAAAAAGGACTGGTTTATGATGTTTAGTAGTGCGGAAAATAAAATTACAAAAGCACACATGTTAAACATAGCGTTGGCGGCATCCAAACAGGATTTAACCAAAGCGGTGGATAAAGAACATTGCTGAGGTTTTGGATTATTTTCAACCTTTGACGTGTTTCCTTTGTAAAAAATTCCAGAAATTGCACCTAAAAATATAGCAGAGATAATTTGCGAAGTAAGGACAAATGGTCCGATAATTTTGTTGTTTGAAAAGTGCGAGCAGACAGCATTTAAAACGAAGGCAGGGCCGGCGCATACGGTGAATAAAAGCATTTGCTCGGCCTGTTTTTGAGTTATTTTTTTTTGCAGATAAAGTTCATTTACGCCGATTGCACCAGTAGGATAACCTCCTATTAAGCTTAAAATAATTGTTGCAGCGGTGCAGCTTGGCAGGTGAAAAATATTTTTTACAGCAGGTGAAAAAACTTTGCCTAGTTTTTCAGAAATGCCGGTTTTGACAATAAGCGAAGATAGAACCATAAATGGAAATAATGATGGGACTAAAATTTCGGAGCAAAACCTTAATCCTGTTATGACACCACTAGCAGAGGCTTGAGGCAATATTATAATGATTGAGCATAAAAATGCGATAGATGAGAATAATATCATGTTTTTTATCAGATTTGTGTAAGATTTTTTTGAAAAATTTTTTAGCATAATTGCACCTCCGATAATATATATGTAGTTTTGTGATTTTTATTGAATTTGCAGCATAATTTATTGTAAAGGTGCGCAAAAGAATTTTAAACTGAGTTTAAGGAGGAATTTTAATTGCTTGGAAGAAGAAAAAACAAGCATAAAAGTACAGAAAAATTGCAATCGGTAGTATCTAAAATGCAGATGCCAGCAGGTGCAATGCCTAATTGTGCACATTTTGAGATGAATTCAAACCGAGAAGTTTCGATAGAGGGCTGCAAAGGCATTTTACAGTACGATGAAAATATAATTCGGATAAATACTGGGAAAATGGTGACATCGTTTTTGGGACGAAATTTATCAATAAAATGCCTCACACCGGATTCATTAATAGTTCAAGGATTTATAACGTCGATAGAATTTATAACTTAGGTGGTGAAAGTTTTGCTCAAAATAATAAGATTTTTGTGGGGATATGTAATTTTTACGGCGAGTGGAGCATTTCCGGAACGGTTTATAAATTTATCTGCGAAAGCTGGGGTAAGTCTTTTTAATATAAAAAGACAAGGCGCGGTTCTTTACTGTTCAACTATGGCTTCCGAATACAAGGCGCTTAGAAGAATTTCGAAGAAGTCTGGAATAAAAATTAAGATTAAAGAAAAGCATGGTTTTCCTTTTTTTGTGCGCAAATATAAAAAAAGAAAAGGTATTTTTGTGGGAATACTGTGCTTTGGCCTGACTTTATATTTTCTTTCGCTATACATATGGTCAATAGACGTGCAAGGTGCGACAACACTCGATAAGAATGAACTAAGTAATTTGATAGGTGGATTAGGAGTAAGTGCAGGAACGTTGAAGAGTGAGATAGATACCCCTATGCTTGAAAAGACAATAATGAAAAATTTTGACAATATAGCGTGGGTTTCAGTGAACATAAAAGGAAGCACTCTCAGCTTTGAGCTAAAAGAGAGAGTAATTCCACCCCAAATAATTCCCAAAACAGCACCGTGCAATGTAAAATCAAACAGCGATGGACAGATAACACGAATGGAAATTTATCAGGGAACTCCGGAGGTAAAATATGGAGATGCAGTAGTTAAAGGGCAGCTTTTAATAAATGGTTTTGTGGAAGATGATTTTGGGGTGTGTAATGTACGGCATGCAGACGGAAAAGTGTTTGCATTGACAAAACATGAATTAAAAAAAGAAATGGATTTATGTCAAACAGAAAGACAAAGTACAGGAAAGACTGTGGTTCGAAAAAGGCTCAAGCTTTTTGGGCTAGAATTGCCTTTAACTTTGATCTCTGCTCCAGAAAAAGATTATGAAAAAAGTGTACAAGTGAATAATATTAATATTTTGGGGGTAAATTTACCAATTAGCTATTATAAAGAAGTTTGGACACAAATTTGTGACAAAAAGATAGTTTTATCAGGCGACGATGCATTGTTAAAAGCTAATGAAGAATTGGAAAGCGAAGAAAAGGAAATGTTAAAAGATGTTAAAATAATAAGTAAAGACAAAAAAGAAAAAGTAGAAAATGGTAGAGCAATTGTGATTGCCAATTATGTTTGTGAAGAGAATATAGCCGTGCAGGAAGAGATATTTTTAGAAAATTAGATGTAAAAGTGCTAAAAATTAGCCGCTTTTTGATATAGAATTATTGTAAGCTTTTACAAAAATAAAAAAATATACTTTTTTTAATGACATCTTTAAATTTTTGTGATATAATAAACTAAATTTAATTTATAATTTAGTAAAAAATATGATTAAGTTATTTCAATGAAAAGTTGAAAAATTTATGCTTAAGCTGGAGTTTTTTTACAATAGACTCTACTTAGTGTGTTAATCGAAAAGAATTTATTGGTATGACTTGTATTTTTTGCAATCATGGGGAGGTTAAGTTTGCCTTAATTATTGTATTGTTTTTTATTTTCAATGTTTTAGTTAATGGCAGGCGAATTTTTGTATGGACAAGATTAAAGTAATTATTAATAATAAGCAAAAAGAAGTAAAGGTACCTACAGGTTTGCGCATGATAGTTCGACGTTGTTGCAATGCAGTTTTACGCACGGAAGAATTTGACAGTTCTGCAGAAGTTAGCATAACTTTTGTGAATAATGAGCAAATTAGAGAGTTAAATAACAAGTACAGACAAAAAAATGTGCCGACTGATGTCTTGTCGTTTCCCATGGGCAAAGATGGCGTTTATGACGAAGACCCTGCTACGGGGGCAAAAATTCTTGGGGATGTTATAATTTCTTTGGAAAAAGCTCAGGAACAAGCACAGAAATATGGAAATACTTTGCAAAAAGAAATTAGCCATCTTACTGTTCATGGAGTATTGCATTTATTGGGATACGTTCATGAAAATGGTGGAATCGAAAAAGTTAAAATGCGTGATAAAGAAGAGCTAATAATGGCCAAGATGGGATTTATTGGCGGAGTTTCATACTATTACAATAAGTAATTAAGGCCTACATATGGTGAGAAAAATTTTTAAATACATACAGTTTTTAGCTGTATGTATTGGTTTTTCTTTTAATTTATGATTTTTGTTAAGTTTACGATAAAAGAGAAAGGAATTTTTAAAATAATGGGAAATAAATCAGCTTTTATTGCGATTATTGGAGTCCCTAATGTTGGCAAATCTTCTTTATTGAACGCTTTGCTTGGTCAGAAAATTTCTATAGTTTCGACAAAGCCTCAAACAACTAGAAACAGAATTATGGGCATTTTAACTCAAGCTGAAACTCAACTTGTTTTTATAGATACACCTGGAGTTCATACACCAAAAACTCAGTTGGGGCATTATATGGAAAAATCTATAAAAAATTCGATTTTATCGGTTGACAGTTGCCTTTTTGTAGTTGAAGCAGGTAAAAATTTGAAAGCTTCTGAGTTAAAATTAATTAAAAAGTTAAAAAATTTGAAGTTTCCGGTGATTTTAGCCATAAATAAGATTGATGTTTTGCAGGACAAATCCGTTTTAATGAAACAAATTTCGCAAATTTCTGAACTAATTAATTTAGCTGCAGTAGTTCCGATTTCGGCCAAAACTCACGATGGACTGGATGTTTTGCTTAGCGAGCTAAAAAAAGTTGCAACCTGTGAGGGACATTTTTTTCAGGATGATGCTTTAACCGACCAGCCGGAACGCGTTATTGTTTCGGAAATTATCAGAGAAAAAATTTTGCAATTAGTAGATAAGGAAATTCCTCATGGGGTTGCGGTTTGTGTGGAAAAAATGCGTGACCGCGGTGATGGCAGCTTAATGGATATTGATGCGACAATATATTGTGAAAAAACTACACACAAAGGTATTTTAATTGGCAAACATGGTACCATGCTAAAAAAAATTGGTTCTTTGGCGAGATCTGATATTGAAAATTTCTTTGATACAAAGGTTAATTTGCAAGTTTGGGTTAAAGTTAAAGAAGATTGGCGAAACAGAGCTGGTCTTTTAAAAAATTTCGGCTTTGATGAAAAGAATTTTAATATGTAAAAACGGATGGTCTTTTTGCCATCCGTTTTGTTCGTGATGCTTTTAGGATAACTTTTCCTCAGATATATTTAAAATATTCGTGAAAACTAGTTTCGGAATTATTTTGAGGAGGATATGTATGAGTGAAGATGAGGCTTGGAATAGATTTTCCGTAACCGGAAAGGTTTTAGATTATTTAAGGTATTCATCGTTAAAAAACACAAGAAGCGATGATTTGGAGGGAGCAAAGTCTTATGCAGGTCAGTTCGGACGGCTTGATAATAATGGAAAAGGCGATATCTGAAAATGACAAATTGGTTACAATTTTGACGAGAAAATTTGGAATTATACGAGCATTTGCTAAAGGCGTTAAGAGTATAAAAAATAAAAATTTTTCATCTGTGCAACTGTTTTGCTACTCCGATTTTATTCTTTTTAAAGGTCGGAGTAAGTACATAATTAATGAGTCAAATTGCAAGAAATCTTTTTGGAATTTAAGATGCGATATAGAAAAATTAGCTCTTGCTCAGTATTTTTGTGACTTGATTTTAAATTTAGTCGCTGAAGAACAAAGGCATACAGAAGACATTTTGCGGCTAATTTTAAATTCTTTACATTACTTATCAGAAGGTAAAATATCAAATAATTTATTAAAATCTATTTTTGAAATGAGAATTTTGGCGTTGTCAGGATATATGCCCAATTTAGTTGCGTGTTCGTGTTGTGAAAAATCTGAAGTTAAAAGTTTTTATTTTGTGCCGGATATAAATGGAATTGTTTGTGACGAGTGTGTGAAAAATTATAATTTTGTGAAGTTTAAATTGACAAACAGTGTACTTTATGCGTTGAGATATACGGTTTATTCTGAGTTTAATAAAATGTTTGCATTTGACTTGAAAAAGCAAAGCCTGGAAAAACTTTCTGCAATAACAGAAGCTTATTTATTGCGGTGTGTTGAAAAAAATTTAAAGACACTAGACTTTTATAAACAACTTGTGGTAAATTAATACTGATATGATGAAGAAAGGGCGGCACAAAATGAGTGCGGAGTTGAATAAGTATTATAAAAACCTGGAGTTGGATAAAATTTTGAGTTTATTATCGGAAAAAACTTCATGTGAAGATTCAAAACAACGGGCAAAACTTATTATTCCTTCAAGTAATTTAGAAGTTGTAACGACTTTGCTTAGGGAGACTTTTGATGCGCATATGCTGATTGCAAGGTTTAAATCGCCATCTTTTACAGGTCTTAATAACGTTAATTTGGCGGTAAAAAAAGCCTCGTCCGGAGCCACTTTAAGTACGATAGATTTGCTAAGAATTGCGGATAATATTCATGTTTTTAACTTGTTTGAGAGTTTTAAAGAGCAGTTTTCGTCACTGAAAACCGCTTTGGACAGCCGTTTTACCCAAATTGTTCCTAATAAATATTTAGAAAACAAAATTAAATCTTGCATCGTTTCAGAAGATGAAATTTCTGACAATGCCTCACCAGAATTGGCGTCAATAAGAAGAAAAATTCGCAAAACGTCGGACTCAATAAGAGAACAGCTTGACAAAATGTTGCGCTCACCGAATATTCAGAAATTTTTGCAGGAAAATATCGTTACCATAAAATCAGAACGCTTTGTCTTGCCGGTTCGAGCCGAGTTTAGGAAGGAAATTTCTGGACTTGTCCATGAAACGTCATCAAGCGGTGCAACTGTTTTTATTGAGCCTGCCAGTGTTGTTGACGCGAATAATGAAATTAAAATTTTGCACCAAGAAGAAAAGAAAGAAATTGAAAAAATATTGAAAGATTTGTCTTTGGAAGTTGCAGGTTTTGCAGAAAATATTTTAAATAGCTACCAAATGTGTGTTAAATTGGATGTTATTTTTGCAAAAGCTGAGTTGGCGTATAGTATGAAAGCAGTGCGGCCGAAAGTTAACAGCGTCGGAAAAATAATATTAAAAAATGCTAGACATCCTTTAATTGACAGTAGGAAGGTTGTACCAACGTCACTATCTTTGGGAGAAAAATTTGATACGTTGGTAATAACTGGGCCTAATACGGGTGGAAAAACGGTGTCGTTAAAAACCGTTGGCTTGTTTGTTTTGATGACAATGTGTGGACTGATGATACCAGCATCTGAGCAAAGTGAAATTTCTATTTTTAACCATGTTTTATCCGATATCGGTGACGAACAAAGCATAGAACAGTCTTTGTCGACGTTTTCATCTCATATGGTTAACATAATTAAAATTTTGTCGCTTGCTGACAAAAACAGTCTGATTCTTTTGGATGAATTAGGAGCAGGAACAGACCCTGTTGAGGGAGCAGCATTAGCAATTGCGATACTTGAAACGTTAAAGGAAAAAGGATGCAAAATTTTGGCAACCACACATTATGCAGAACTCAAAGCTTATGCAATTTCAACTTCAAATGTGGAAAACGCCTGCTGTGAATTTGACATTACGACACTTCAGCCGACATACAATTTATTAATTGGAATGCCCGGAAGTTCCAATGCATTTGCGATTTCTGAGCGACTTGGTTTGCCGAGAGATGTTGTTGGCATAGCACAGAATTTTATTTCTGATGAAAATATAAAATTTGAGAATGTTATTAAAAATCTTGAAAGTGTCAGAAATGAGTTGGAAAAAGAGAAGGAAGATGTTCAAAAAATTAAAAGAAAATTGAACGCAGAGATGGCCAATGTTCAAAAGGAAAAAACTTTTGTGAAAACCTGGTGTGAATCTGAACTTAAAAGTGCAAAAACTAAGTCTGAAAATATTGTTTCAAATGCGAGGGCAATGGCGGATGAGCTTATTGATGAAATAAAAAAAATTAAAAAATTGGGCTTGAATAATGATAATTCTTTGAAAAATTTAAAAACAAAACTTAGCAAAATTGATGAAACTATTGATCCGGTGGAAAATCATAAAAATATAGACTATAAATTGCCAAGAAAATTAAGAGTAGGTGACAATGTTTTAATTTTCGACATTGATAAAAAAGGTATTGTGTTGAATGTTAACGCAGATGAAACCAGCGCTACGGTTCAAGCAGGGTTGATTAAAACTGTTGTGCCTATGAGTAATCTTAGGTTACTAAAGGAAGATTCTGTTAATAAGAAAAACTATTCTTCGATTGGTACAAGAAACGTGCGAAATAAAATGGAGCCAATTACAAGGGAGTTGGACGTACGAGGAAAGAATGTGCTTGAAGCGACTTTAGAGTTGGACGCGTTTATAGACAATGCTGTTTTGTCAAATGTCGGAGTTTTGACGATTATTCATGGCAAAGGTACAGGTATTTTGAGAGCAGAGATTGCAAAATATTTGAAAAGACATCCAAATGTGAAAACTTTCAGACTTGGAACTTTTGGAGAAGGAGAATCTGGTGTAACTATTGTAGAACTTAAATGATTTACTTTGTTGGGGATTCTAAGTTTTGAAGTGCAAAATCTATACACTGTCCGATAAATTTATTCCTACTCATATTGTTTTGACTGGCGATTCCATCTATGAATTTTAATTTTTCAGAATCAATTCGAATACAAATAACCTCGTTCTTTTCTGGTTTGGGAATAAATTTTAGCATAAAAACAACTCCTTGTTCATAATTTTTTGTAAAAATATCACTGATAGTTTTATTTGTGTTACAATATTTTGATTAACAAAATTTTCTGTTTTACGATAATTTTTGACAAATTATTTATTATCTTCTATTATAAAATTATATTGCACATTGAATTCTTAACAATATTCATTATCGATATCAAAAAGTAAACAAGAAGGTGATACTATAAAAGAATACAGAGTTGTTTTAAGTGATGAAGTATCTGCTTTTTATGAGAATTTGTCAAAATTTTTGAAAAAGCCGGTAGAAGAAGTTTTATCTGAAAATTTATCTAAAAACATGGAGTTATTAAAAACTGTATTAGCGCAATCAAAGTGATTTTTGCCGACGATTTTATTGTTAGAAATTAGCTGCTTTGTAATTTATTTTAATGCGATTTTTGATGTACTTTTTGAAGACAAAGAAAAATTTTAGTATAGCTGATGTCAGATGAGTTGTGACTTTTCTGACATTTTTATTTTTGCTATTGACAAATTAAATTAGTTGCGGTAAAATCTTACTGTAAAGCTAATTTACTTTACAGTAAACTCTGAATTGAGGTGCTTTATGTGGAAAAAAATTTGAAAGTATCCACTCTTTTGGACTTTTATACAGCCCTTTTAACCGAAAATCAGAGGCAAGTTTTGAATTTATATTATAATGAAGATTTTTCTTTATCAGAAATAGCTCAAAATTTAAAAATAACTCGCCAGGGAGTTCACGATACAATAAAAAAAGCTGAAGGACAGCTTTTTGAACTTGAAAGTAAGCTTGGATTATCTAAAAAATTTGACGATATTGAGAAAAATTTAAGCTTAATTATAAAAAATTCTGATGATTTATTGTCATTATCTGAAAGTGATTTCAACAAAGTAAAATATTTTGCAATTTCGATTAAAAATATCGCTGAATCAATTTATAAAGCGCAGTAAAGGAGTGTTTTTATGGCTTTTGAAGGATTATCCGAAAAATTAACTTCTGTGTTTAAAAAGCTTCGTTCAAAGGGCAAACTTTCGGAAAAAGATGTTAAAGAATCCATGAGAGAAGTTAGATTGGCCCTTCTGGAAGCAGATGTTAACTATAAAGTCGCAAAAGATTTTACAGATAAAGTAGCCGAAAGAGCTGTTGGTGAGGAAGTTATGCAAAGCTTAACTCCAGCACAAATGGTTATTAAAATCGTTAATGAAGAATTGGTTAGTTTAATGGGTGAGTCACAAAGTCGTTTAAATACAGCTTCTTCACCGCCGACTGTGATTATGATGTGTGGGTTGCAAGGGGCTGGCAAAACGACTCATTCTGGAAAATTAGCCCTTGCTCAAAAGAAAAAAGGTCATCGACCTATTTTGGTCGCTTGCGATGTATATCGCCCAGCGGCAATTAAGCAGTTACAAGTGGTGGCGTCTCAGGCTGGTGTGCCTTTTTTTGAAATGGGGCAGGTGGATCCAGTTGAAATCGCCAAAAAAGCTGTTCAACACGCAAAAGACTATGGAAACGATATTGTGATTTTGGATACAGCAGGTAGATTGCATATCGATGAAGAATTAATGGAAGAATTAAAAAACATCAAAAGGGCTGTAAGTCCTAATGAAATCTTACTCGTTGTTGATGCGATGACTGGACAAGATGCTGTTAATGTTGCAAAGTCTTTTAATGAATTGCTTGAAATTTCTGGTGTGATTTTGACCAAGCTCGACGGTGATACTCGTGGAGGCGCGGCGCTTTCTGTTAGAAAAGTTACTGAAAAACCGATAAAATTCGTAGGAATAGGAGAAAAATTAACTGATTTAGAAGAATTTCATCCGGATAGAATGGCCTCTCGAATTTTAGGAATGGGCGATATGCTCTCTCTGATTGAGGAAGCGGAAAGTAAACTCGATCAGCAAAAAGCTGAGCAAATGGCCAATAAATTGATGAAAAACAAGTTCGACTTGGAGGATTTGTTGGGCCAGATGAATCAGCTTAAAAGTATGGGCTCTTTGAAGTCAATTATTTCTAAAATTCCGGGAATTTCTCAAAAAATTAACGATGCGGACATCGATGACAGGCAAGTTGACAGATTGTGCGCGATTATTTTGTCTATGACTCCAAAAGAACGTCAAAAACCGGATATAATCAATGCTTCGAGGAAAAAAAGAATTGCGGCCGGCTGCGGTATGAAGGTCGAAGATGTGAACAATTTGCTGAAACGCTTTGAGCAGATGCAGAAAATGATGAAACAATTTTCTGGTGCGAAAGGCAAAAAAAGATTTCCTAAAATGAGCCATTTGCCTGGGTTGGGCGGCTTTGGAAAGTTTAAAGTTTAAATTCTATTTTGCGTTCATCCACAAGGCTTTTTGTGGCTTGGTGGTGAAATAATACATCATTTTTCGGAGGTGAATTTTTAAAATGGCAGTTAAAATTAGATTGCGTCGTATGGGTGCTAAAAAAACTCCTTTTTATCGCATTGTTGTCGCCGATTCTAAATTTCCTAGAGATGGCAGATTCATCGAGGAGTTGGGTTATTACAACCCTTTGAAAAATCCAATCGAACTTAAAGTTAATGACGAAAAAGTGAAAAATTGGATTAAAAATGGCGCTCAGCCTACTGATACAGTTAAATCTTTATTTAAAAAATTTGAGATTCTTTAATAAACGGAGGAATAGTCTTTGAAGGATTTGTTGCTTACGATAGCAAGAGGATTGGTTGAAAACCCTGATGATGTCAGCGTTGAGGTTGCAGATGTTAATGAAAATGGCGTTACGGTTTACCGTCTTCACGTTGCTCAAAGTGATATGGGGAGAGTAATTGGTAAACAAGGTCGCATAGCCAAGGCAATTCGTATGGTTGTGCGCTCGGCTGCGTCTAGAAAAAGACGCAAAGTTGCTGTCGAAATCGTTGAATAAACTGCAGTTGATAGCTTTGTTTTACGAAATTTTTTAGTAAATTTGGTTTAATTTGAAGGTGTTTTTTCTATGATACGAATTGGAACATTAGACGATTGTCACGCAGTATATTCGCTAATTTGTGAGATGGAAAATTGTGAACTTGATTACGTTTCCTTTAGAGAAATTTACGGTAAAATGTTGAAATGTAATGCGTATGCAGTTCTTGTGGCAGTAGAAGATAATAACGTTGTTGGCGAAATTACTTTACGCTTTGAAGAACAACTTCATCATTGTGCAAAAATTGCGGAGATTATGGAGTGCGCAGTACAGGAAAATTTCCGTTCTCGTGGGATAGGCAGACTTCTTTTGGAAAATGCTTGTGAATTAGCTAAAAAACAAAATTGTGTCCAAATTGAGGTTTCTTCTAACCAAGTTCGTTTGAGAGCACACAAATTTTATGAACGTGCTGGTATGAAAAATACTCATTACAAGTTTTGCAAGTCACTTTTATAGCCATTTTTACTGATTTATAATTTGGATTACTCTTGAAATATCAGATTCTGTTTATTAGAAAAGGACGTATTTTTTGTACGTCCTTTTGCGTTTGAATTGGGAGGCGTTTGTTTGAGAAAAAAATTTTTGGAAGTCGGAAAAATTGTGTCGACTCATGGGCTTAAAGGCGATGTGAAAGTAGAGCCATGGTGCGATGACGGAAATTTTTTATGCGAGTTTAAAACTTTATATCTTGATGATAACGGTGTAGAAAAGATAGATGTTTCATCTGCAAAAGTCCATAAAAATATCGTTTTGATGAAATTTTTCGAGATAGACTCCATAGAACAAGCTGAATTACTTCGCGGAAAAGTTTTGTTTATGGACAGAGATGAGATAAATTTGCCAAGCGGGAAGTATTTTATTCAGGATATTTTGGGACTGAATGTTTTTGACGTTGATACAAATTTTTGTTATGGAAAAGTTACTGATGTACTAAAAACTGGTGCAAATGATGTATATCAGATTACAGATGCAGCTAATAAAGATTATCTTATTCCAGTAATTAAAGATGTGATTTGTGAAGTCGACATCGATAATAATTTGATGAAGATTCGTCCATTGAAGGGAATTTTTGACGATGAGAATTGATATTTTGACTCTTTTTCCGGATATGTGCAATGCTGTTATGTGTGAAAGTATTATTGGTCGTGCACAAAAAAAGGGTGTTATTGAGGTGAATTGTCACCAAATTCGTGACTACACATATGATAGGCATAATCGCGTGGACGACACGATATATGGTCCAGGAATGGGCATGCTAATGATGGCGGAACCTATTGCGGCTTGTTTTGAAGATTTATGTGAAACTTTAAAAAAACGCCCCAAACTTATATACATGTCTCCTCAGGGCACAACTTTAACTCAAAAAAAAGTAAAGGAATTATCTACATGCGAAAATATAGCGATACTTTGTGGACATTATGAAGGCATTGATGAACGTTTTATTGAAGAATTTGTTGATGAGGAAATTTCTATTGGAGACTATGTTTTAACTGGTGGAGAACTACCTGCACTTGTTTTAGCTGATGCAATTAGCAGAATGATTACCGGAGTCTTATCTGACAATATTTGCTTTGAAGATGAAAGCCATTATGACGGACTTTTGGAGTATCCTCAGTACACTAAGCCTGCTGTTTGGAGAGGCAAAAAAGTTCCGGAAATTTTGCTTTCTGGCCATCATGAAAATATAGAAAAATGGCGGAAAAAACAATCTTTATTGAGAACAAAATGCAAAAGACCAGATTTATTTGAAGGCTATTGTTTATCAAAATCGGACGAAGATTTGTTAAAGGATAGTTGACTGATACTGGAAAGTATTAGAAATATATAATTTACTTCGATTTTTATACAACAAAATATACAATAAATCTATACTTGCCAGTATGGAGAATCGTTCATAACACTAAATTTGTATATTTGTCCTTGACGATATTATTAATTATGCTATAATTAGTATTAGAGTAGGTTTTTATAGAATTTTGTCGATTATAATTTTGGTATAGGAGTGTTTTTTTCATGTATGTAAAAGAAGTTGTTCTTCAAAATCAAGTAGGTTTACATGCTCGCCCGGCTACCTTTTTTATTCAAAAGGCAAATGAATTTAAGTCTTTAATTTTGATTGAAAAAGATGAACGCAGAGTTAATGCGAAAAGTTTGCTAGGTGTGCTTTCTTTGGGAATAGAGGGCGGTACAAAAATCAAAATTTTGGCCGATGGTCCAGATGAAGAAGCTGCGGTTGCTAGTCTTATAGAATTGGTTGATTCTGGTTTTGCGGATTAATTTTGTTTTTGGGGCATAATATTTTTAAATCTATTAGCACCGGTTTTCGGTGCTTTTTCTTTGTGAGAGGTGATTCCTTTGAATGAAAGGTTACATTTTTTAAAGACGAAAGCTTTGAATTTGCCATTGAATCCTGGAGTTTATATTATGAAAGATGTTCATGGAAAAATAATATATATTGGTAAAGCGAAAGCTTTAAAGGATAGGGTTAGTCAGTATTTTGGCTCACAAAAAAATCACGAAGAAAAAGTTAAGAAAATGGTTTCTAATGTGAATGATTTCGACTATATTTTGACTGACAGTGAGTTCGAGGCGCTGGTTTTGGAATGCAGTTTGATTAAGCAATATTCACCTAAATATAATATTCTTTTGAAGGATGACAAAGGCTATAATTATATAAAAATCACCAATGAGAAATGGCCTAAAATTTATGATGTAAAGCAAATTGAGGATGATGGGGCAACGTATATTGGCCCATATACGAGTTCTGCTTATGTTAACAAAGCTGTTGAGGAGGCTTTGAACATTTTTAAATTGCCACGCTGTAAAAAAGATTTTTCTAAGCAAAGGCATGAAAATAGAGCCTGTTTGAATTTTTATATTAATCAATGCAGTGCACCGTGCATGGGGAAAATAAGTCATGATGAGTATATGGAGAATATTAACGACGCTATTGTGTTTTTGAAGGGTGGAAATTCTGCATCAATTAAGAAATTATCTCAAAAAATGATGAAGCTTGCTGAGAATTTAGAATACGAAAAAGCTGCGAAAATTAGAGATAAAATCACTGCTATAAAAAAAATTTCAGAAAGACAAAAAGTTGTCACTACAAATGGAAAAGACCAAGATGTTATAGCTTTGGTGCAGGCTGGCGGAATGTCTAGTTTTGAGGTTTTTCGCTTTTCTAATGGGAGGCTTTGTGATAGAGATAATTATATTCTTAATGAGGTCGGCAATGCAGAGATTGTGCGTGCAGAGTTTATCATTCAGTATTATATTGACAAAACGGATATTCCAGCTGCGATTTTGCTTGATGGCGCAGTGGATGCAAAAGATAGCATCGAAGAATATTTAACTCAAAAACAGGGCAAAAAAATTAGTATTACTATTCCGAAAAAAGGTGAAATGCTAAACTTAGTAGAGATGTGTAGAAACAACGCAGCGGAGAGAATTTCGCAGCGGTTGGGAAGAACTTTTAAAGAGACTGCAGCGCTTGACGAACTTGCAAAATTATTATTGTTACCAACAACACCAGTGTACATTGAAGCTTATGACATTTCAAACATCGCAGGAAGCGACAATGTTGCTGGGATGGTAGTGTTTAAAAATGGACGCCCGTTAAAATCTGCGTATAAAAAATTTTCAATAAAATCTATAGTAGGACAAGATGATTACGGTTCGATGTGCGAAGTTATTTCTCGCAGAATTGATAGATTTAAAACGGCAACAAAAGAGACGACAAACGGATTTGAACGCTTACCAGACCTTATTTTGTTGGATGGTGGAAAAGGCCATGTTAATGCTGTTAAGAGCCTTTTAATAAATCGAGGAATTGATATTCCTGTTTTTGGAATGGTAAAAGATGACAAACATAAAACTCGCGCAATTGCTAAAGACGGAGGAGAAATTGCTATAAACTCAAATAAGGCGGCGTTTACACTGATTTCGTCTATTCAAGATGAAGTGCACAGATTTGCAATTGGATATCATCACCAAAAAAGAAAAATGAATACTTTGGCAACTACTTTAACAAAAATTTCTGGGGTTGGAGAAAAAAAAGCTAAGTTGCTGTTTACTTATTTCAAAACGATTGATAGAATTAAAAATGCGAGCATTGATGAATTGATGAGGGTGCCTGGAGTAAACCAAGCCTTGGCGGTTAATATACAAAAGTATTTTAAAGAGAATAATTGATATTTTACGGTTTATTTCAACATTTTTCAAATTTCTATTGACAAAGAGTGGAAAAATATTGCATAATATAGTTGGCTTTTGTAGGAGGACTTTTTTGCATGAGGGTTATTTCAGGACAAAAAAGAGGCAAAAAGTTAGAAGCTTTAGTAGGAGATACGGTTCGCCCTACGACTGATAAAGTAAAGGAATCCATTTTTAATGTGATTCAATTTGACATATTTGGAGCGAAATTTCTTGATTTATTTGCGGGTTCAGGACAAATCGGAATAGAGGCACTTAGCAGAGGTGCGCAACTGGCAACTTTTGTAGATAAAAATAAAGAATCAATAAATGTTGTAAAAAGAAACTTATCTTCAACCGGTTTTGAAAAGAATGCCAAAGTTATCAACATGGATTCAATTTTATTTTTAGAAAAGTCGAGCGAAATTTTTGATATAGCTTTTTTAGACCCGCCTTATGCGTCAGAACTATTGAATGAATCAATTTTTTTAATCCCCAAAACAATGTCAAAAAATGGAATTATAATATGTGAGCACCCTGTAGAAAGCTTTTTGCCGGACAAATTTGTAGATTTTTATTTATCAAAAGTTTATAAATATGGTAAAATCGCAATTAGTGTTTATAGACGAAAAGGCTTAAATTAGTTTGCTGAGAGAAATATTTTTATATTAAAGAAGTGCATATTCTTTAAAATTTAAAAAAGATTTTTGAGATCAAAGGAGGAAATTTGTGTGAGGGTTGAGGAAATTTTAGAAGAACTGGAAGAACTAGTGAAGGATGCTTGGAGTTTGCCTTTAACTGGAGGCAAAGGTTTTGTCAATGTTGAGAGAGTAAGTGAGTTAATAAATGAGATGCGAGATGAGCTACCAAATGAATTGCGCCAGGCAAAAGCCATAATTGCGGATCGCTCTCAAATTATTACTGAAGCTAAAGAGGAAGCTGAAACAATTGTAGCATCAGCTGAGAAAAAAGCTAAGTTTATGGTTGAGCGTGATGAAATTGTAAAACAGGCGCAAAAGAGAGCCGAAGAACTACTTATGGAATCCAAGATTAAAGCCAGAGAAATGAAACAAGCTACCAATGAATACATCGATGAAACAATAAAGAGAACAGATGAGACGCTAACAGATGCAGTGGCTGCGCTTAGAAAGACTAGACAAAGCCTAAAAAATAGTTCTCAATAAAAGAACTCCCTGATAGATTTCAGGGAGCTTTTTATCTTTGTGACTACGTGTAATTTTTTATATACAAATGATTATTATTTAAAAATTTTTATTGCATGAGTGTAAACATCTACAATTTTTGCAGCCATATTGTTTTTGGTATTACTGTGAATTACGCTATTGCGAACTTTATTTTTTAATTCAGCACGTTCTTCTGAGGTCATTTTATAGACTTTATTTAATTTTTCAATGAAGTTGTTTTCATCGTTGAAAATAAATCCATTGACATTTTCAATAACTTGTCCTTCATTTATGGGGTCGTTTCTTTGAATTATCGGGAGGCCCATGGACATAGCTTCCAACATGGATATGGAATTTGTATCTGATAATGAAGCGGTTAGAAAAACATCACAAGCGGCATAGTATGGCAATAATTTATTATTTGAAATTTTACCTGTGAATATGACGACATTGTTTATACCAAGTTTTTTAGCTTGTTGCTCCAAATCCGCTTTAGCAGGGCCATCTCCAACGATTAAAAATCTAAAATTTTTGTTTACCTTTGAGTATTTTTCAATGTAATTCAGTAGAACGTCGATACTTTTTTCTTTTCCGACTCTGGATATAATACAGCCAACGAAAGCGTCATCCGGGATATTATAAGTTTTTTTGACATTATCGATGTCTTCTGTACTGACATTTTCTATTGAAAACCTATCTACATCTACAGGGTTAGGAATAATTTCGACATTTCGGTGAAGACCAGCATTTATTAAATATTCATGGCTTTTGGGAGATGGACCAGTGATTACTGTAGCCCTTTTATATAGCGAACGAATATACTTATAAAATATACGTTGACCAGTTTTTATAAGAGGCTTTGGAACAACGTAATATACATAATCGTCGTATATTGTATGAAGGGTATAAATTACCGGTCGTTTTAACATCTTTGATACTAATATGCCAAATAATCCTATTCCAAATTCTGTATGAATATGGATAACATCGGGGTTAAACTTTTTTATAATTTGATATTGTTTCATGTTTATCGGCATGGAAAGACCATAACCATAAATTCTTTTTAATTTTATGCTTGGGCAATGTAAAACACCGTGTTCTTGAAAAGTATCATTATTTTTTGGATTTGTTGTAACAACAAGAACTTCATGGCCAAGACTTTCAAGCCCTTCCTTTAAAGCGGCAACATGGATTGCCACGCCGTTTATTTCTGGTGCGTAAGTGTCAGAAAATAGTGCAATTTTCATGATTTTATATATCCTTTCAATTTATCAAGTAATATTAAGTATAACGTAGTTTGTTGTATTTTGCAAATTAGCAAAATTTAATTTTAGTTTGATGATCATGAAAGTTAGACCTATTTTTGTATGACTTTAAATTCTTGTCTGGAAAGTAATATGAAATTAATTTTACTTTTAAATTTTTTCTGCATAGTATGTTTTTAGGTGATGCAAAATGAAAAATTGTTATGGCGAAAAGCTCATTACAATAGGCGGAATTATATCTTCAGAGATTGCAAGAAATTGTGATACGGAAACTGTAGAAATTTTATCGGCACTTTTTTCAGTTATCGGTGACCAACTTGCCCTGCTTTTAGTTGCTAATCAAAATTAATATACTTTAGTTATCATAAAAATAATCATGATTTTGGTGAATTAGTGGATTTGCGATGATTCGCCCGGTTTCTTTAAAGATTTTCTTCTTACTTAATTTTTTTTCACCTTTTCCTGACGAAACTTTTTCAAGATTATTTTTATCTATTTTGGAGTTATTTTTTCCCATTGTTACTACGCCTCTTTTCTTTTTAATTATATTATGTCCCGATTATTCCGTTTGATTTTATTTATTAATGCTGCATTAATTAGGCTCTGAAAGACAATACTTTAATTGAAGACAAAAGTGGAAGGAGTTTTTTATTAAATGCAGTATAATAAAGTAGAAATTTGTGGAGTAAATACGGCAAAACTTAAGGTTTTGACAGAAACTGAAAAAATTGAACTCTTAAAAATTATGAAAAGTGGAACTGAAAAGGAACGAAAAAAAGCTAGAGAAGATTTAGTTAATGGAAATTTAAGACTTGTACTTAGTGTGATTCAGAGGTTTACAAACAGAGGAGAAAATCTCGATGACCTTTTTCAAGTTGGCTGTATAGGGCTTATAAAGGCTATTGATAATTTTGATATAAACCTTAATGTTAGGTTTTCGACGTATGGTGTACCAATGATAATTGGCGAAATAAGAAGATATTTACGAGATAATAATTCAGTTAGAGTGAGCCGTTCTATGAGAGACATTGCATATAAAGCCATGCAGATAAAAGAGAAAATCATGGCTGAAAGTGATCATGAGCCGTCGGTTGAAGAGGTTGCCAAAAAGCTTGATATAAAAAAGGAAACGTTAGTTATTGCTTTGGAATCTGTCGTGGAACCAGTTTCTCTTTATGAGCCAGTTTTTTCTGACGGCAATGATACCATTTATGTGATGGACCAGATTGGCAATAAAAATGAAGACATAAATTGGCTTGATGAAATAGTTTTAAAAGAATCTATTTCTAAGCTGAATGAACGTGAAAAGAAAATTTTGACTTTAAGATTTCTAGTTGGGAAAACCCAAATGGAAGTTGCATCAGAAGTAGGCATTAGTCAAGCACAGGTTTCTCGCTTAGAGAAATACGCGATGGACAAAATAAAGGGTCACGTTTAATTTATTTACTAAATTGGAGCACTTCTAAAAGAGGTGCTCTAAATGATTAAAAAAACTTTTATTGATAAATTGGTTTGGTTTAGATATAATGGAGAAGAGAAATTGCTTGTGGAGGCAAGATATGAATGAACGTCTCGAAATAAACCCGAATGAGATATATCCTGTTAAAGGAATAAAGTCCGTTACATATGTTAAACCGACAATTAAAAATCCCAATATTATCGTGGGAGAATTTACTTACTTTAGCGATGAGGATTTTGAGAACCATGTGACACATCACTATGATTTTTATGGAGATAAACTTATAATAGGAAAGTTCTGTCAAATAGCTGCTGGTGTAAATTTTATTATGAACGGCGCAAATCATCAAATGAACGCAGTTTCAACATTTCCATTTTACATACTTAATGGTTGGAATCAAGAAATTCCGTCTTTGTCGGAAATGTCACTAAAAGGCGATACTGTTATAGGGAATGATGTATGGATTGGCCAAAATGTCACAATTTTACCTGGAGTTGAAGTTGGTGACGGTGCGATTATTGGTGCAAACAGTACAGTAGGCTCAGACGTTGCTCCGTACTCAATTGTAGCGGGAAATCCTGCAAAATTTATTCGTAAAAGATTTGAAGATGAACTTATAGATATTCTTGAAAAGATTAAGTGGTGGGACTTACCAATAGATAAAATTAATGATTTGATTCCAATTTTAAGCTGTAGTGATTTGCAAAAAGTTAAGGCTGAGCTAAAGAATGAATTTTTGAACAAATAAAAGTATCCGGAGGCTGGCGCACTATATCGCGCACCAGCCTCCGGAAATATAAAAAATAATGATAAATTATTTTTTACAGATTAGTGTTAAACTTCGACAAGAAAACCTCGTTTTAAAAGTGTAGAACTTGAATTGGTAGCCGTGTTTGTATTTAAATTGTTTTGGGACTGGTGGTGATAGGAATTCACGGCTGAAGAAAAATTTTTTATTGGGACAGGCGCAAATTTTTTTGCAAAACTTTTTTTGTTTTGAGGCTGATTGAAAAAAGGTTCATTTATTTCATTTTCAATCATCAACAATCGATTGTATTTAGAAACACGTTCACTTCTGCAAGGAGCCCCTGATTTAATTTGGGCACAGTTTGTTGCAATGGCAATGTCTGCAATAAAAGTATCTTCGGTTTCACCAGAACGATGCGAAATAATCGTGGTATAACCTGCATTTTTGGCAGTTTCTATAGTATGCAAAGTTTCAGTTAAAGTCCCAATTTGATTGGGCTTGATTAAAATAGAATTCGCTACATTTTGCTTTATACCTCTGTTGAGTCTTGCACTGTTAGTGGCAAATAAATCATCACCAACCAGTTGCACTTGTTCACCCAAAGCTTGAGTTAAAGTTTCCCATCCGTTCCAATCTTGTTCACCTAAAGCGTCTTCTATAGACACAATCGGATATTTATTGCATAAATTGTACCAATATTCGATAAGTTCATCGGTTTGAAACGTCTTTTGCCTTTTTGGCATTGTATAATTTTCGGTATTAAACCACTCACTACTTGCAGCATCTAATGCAATTTTCACTTGATTTACGTTATATTGTGCTTTTTGAATTGCAGATAAAATTAATTCGATGGCTTCCTCATCGGCTGCCAAATTTGGGGCATAACCGCCTTCATCTCCAACATTTGTAGAAAGACCTTTATTTTTCAAAATGACTCCGAGTGTATGATAAATTTCGGAACACCAACGAAGTCCCTCGTGAAAACTTTTTGCTCCTGTTGGTACAATCATAAATTCTTGAATATCCACATTATTGTTGGCATGAACTCCGCCGTTTAAAATGTTCATCATGGGAACGGGCAATTTGTGAGCATTTATTCCACCAAGATATCTGTAAAGTGGTATGCTCAAAAACTTTGCGGCAGCGCGCGCTACGGCTAACGACACAGCTAATGTTGCATTCGCACCAAGTTTTTGCTTATTGCTTGTACCATCAGTGTCTATCATAATTTTATCGATTGTAGTTTGATTGCAAGTAGAAGTTCCTTTTAGCGCCGGTGCAATTATGTTATTGATGTTATCTACAGCTTTTTTTACACCTAAACTAAAATATCTGTTACGGTTAGAATCACGCAATTCTGCAGCTTCAAACATACCTTTTGATGCGCCAGAAGGTACAGATGCAATACCTGTTGTACCGTCATTGAGAATAACTTTTGCACATACGGTAGGAAACCCTCTTGAGTCTAAAACTTCGTAACCTGCTACGCTTTTAATATGTTGGTTCATAAAAATTTATCTCCAATCTTTGCAAAATATTTTAATATAGTTATTTGTTTCAATAAGTTTTTTTATACGGCATTTTTTCTATTTTTTACATTGACAATTCACACAAATAAGTATATAATTATATAAAATATTTATTGATTTTAAATGATTGATGAAATTAAACATATATTTGACAAATTGATCATGGAATTTTAATTATTAATTAATAAAAAGAGGAGGCTTAATCATGAATGATAACTTGTTTAGAAAAAAGAATTTGGATAGGATTTCATCTCCAGAACAATTAAATGATTACATAAAAGTTTCTAACCCAAGTGTATGGTTAATTATAGGTGCAATGTTTATTATTGCAATTGCGTTCTCGGTTTGGGCTTTCAGCGGGAACATAACATCTGAAGTTTCAGGAACAGGTGTTTTTCAAGGTAGCTCTCAAGAAAGTGTAGAGTCAGTTATTTGCTACATTGATGCCAACTATGCATCCAAAATTTCTGAGGGTATGCCTGTTCGTATTTATAATAGGACTAAGCCTATGGAAGCTTATGTTAATGGGGAAGTTATCAAAATTTCGCAGGTTCCGGTTAAGCAAGAAGATATTTTGCATTCTTATTCTAGCGAGTACGTTGCAGACAGCATTTTGGAGGCTGATTATGGGATCGGTGTTTTGATTAAAGTTGATAAAACCTCTGAGGGAAAGTACAATTGGGCTAATAATGAAGTTGGTGATGAAACTTTTCTGAAGGTTGATGATTTATGTAAAGTCGATATAATTACAGAATCAGTTACTCCGGTAAAATTTTTGTTTAGTGAGTCAAAATAAAGGAGGATTTTGTGATGTTTAAAAATAAAATCGCAAAAGTTCCTGTGATTATGCAAATGGAGGCATTAGAGTGTGGAGCAGCGTCTCTTGCAATGATTTTGGCATATCACGGGAAGTGGCTTCCTCTTGAGAAAGTTCGTGCTGACTGCGGTGTTTCTAGAGATGGAAGCAATTTGAAAGATATGTCAGATGCTGCTCAATCTTATGGCTTGCAAGTCGATGCATACAGATGTGGAATGGATGATATAAAAACCTTGCCACTTCCGGCAATTATTCACTGGAATTTTAACCATTTTGTGGTTTTAAATGGTTTTAAAAAGAATAGAGCTGTCATAAATGACCCAGCAAGAGGCACTGTAGAAGTTTCTATGGATGATTTTGACAAGTCGTTTACTGGAATTATTGTCTGTTTTTCAAAAACTGAAAAATTTGTGGCAGATGGCAAAAAGAAAAGTGTTTTATCCTTTGCCAAAAAGCGACTTAAAGGCACATTGGTACCGTTTATTTTTGTCATTTTAACGGGGCTTTTGGTTACATTTATTGGAATCATTAATCCTGTTTTTACCCGAATTTTTATGGATAGAATTTTATCAGGCGAAAACCCAGAGTGGTTAATACCAGTGCTTTCCGGGATGGCAGTTCTTGTAATTTTTCAAATAATAGTTCAGGCGATAAACATAGTTTATATGCTGAAAATAAAAGGTAAACTAGCAATCGTAGCTAACTCTATGTTTATGTGGCATGTTTTGAGGCTACCAATGCACTTTTTTTCTCAGCGGCAAATTGGAGATATCGCCATGCGACAGGCTTCAAATGAGGGTATAGCTGAGGTTTTAATTCAAAGCTTGGCTCCGATTTTACTGAATGCAATAATGTTAATTTTTTACTTTTTCATGGTCATAAACATCAGCTGGCAGCTCACTCTTATTGGCTTGACAGCAGTTATTGTTAATATGTTTTTGGCAAATTACATATCGAAAAAGCGAATTAATATCACTCGCGCACAGATGAGGGATGCGGGGAAATTAGCATCTACAACAGTTTCAGGTATAGAAATGGTTGAAACTATCAAGTCTTCTGGTGCAGAAAATGGATTTTTTGAAAAATGGTCGGGCTATCAAGCATCTGTAAACTCTTCTGTGGTGAAATTTTCAAAGATTAATGAGTATATCGGATCAATTCCTGCTGTGATACAGGGCTTTACTAATATGGCAATTTTGTTAATTGGTGCAATGTTTATTATGCAAGGAACAAATGGCTTTACGGCGGGAGTTTTATTGATGTTTCAAGGGTATTTAGGAAAATTTATTGAACCACTTGAATCTTTTAGAGGAATAGGTCAACAGATTCAAGAAATGCGGACAGATATGGAGCGTATTGAGGATGTTATGAATTACGAGCCAGATGTCAATTATAATGGCTTAGAAATTGATGAAAATGCGGAATACTCAAAATTAACGGGCGAAATGCAAATGAAAAACGTTACATTTGGATATAAACCGCTTGGGGACCCGTTAATTAAAGATTTTAATTTGACATTAAAACCAGGTGCAACAGTAGCTTTTGTAGGAGCATCAGGTTGTGGAAAATCAACATTGGCGAAGCTTATTGCAGGGCTTTACAAACCTTGGTCGGGTGAAATTACTTTCGACGGAATACCAATGGCTGATATAAACAGAGAAATCTTTACAAGTTCGGTTGCAGTTGTTGACCAAGACATAATTTTATTTGAAGATGCAATTTCTGAAAATATAAGAATGTGGGACAAGTCCATAAGTGACAGCGAAATGATTGTTGCCGCCAAAGATGCGCATATTCACGAGGATATCATGCTGAAAGATGGCGGTTACAGCCATAAAGTTTTGGAGGGCGGCAAGAATTTTTCTGGCGGACAACGTCAGCGTTTAGAAATAGCCAGAACTCTCGCAAAAGACCCAACTTTAGTTGTTTTGGATGAGGCTACATCGGCTTTGGATGCGAAAACTGAGGAGGAAGTTATAAATTCGATTAAGGACAGAGGCGTAACTTGTGTGATTGTTGCTCACAGACTGTCCACGATTCGTGATTGCGACGAGATTATCGTTCTGGACAAAGGCCGGGTTATCGAGCGCGGAACTCACAATGAATTATTTGCAAATAATGGTGTTTATACGCAGTTGATTACTACCGAGTAGAAGAAAAGAGGTGATTTTTTTGAGTTGGTTTAGTGAACAATTAAAAAAACGAATGAAAACAGATAAAGAGGATTTCGAAAACTCTTTTGTGGAGCTTTCGTCCGTAGTTTTAGGCGAATCAGCAATCGCACGGGCGCTTAACAACGACAGAAAAAAGACACAAAATGCGATAGAGGAAGTTTTAAAATTTTATAATGCAAAAATAATAGAACTTCCAAGCAAAATCGACGACATGAATGAGCAACTCGAATATATGCTTAGGCCAACGGGAATCATGCGCAGAACAGTTGAATTAAAAGGCAAATGGTGGAAAAACGCAGTGGGAGCCTTTATTGCGCAGACTAAATCCGGAGACACCGTGGCGTTAATTCCGGAAGCCATGAAAGGTTACAGCTTTTTTGACTATGAATCCGGAAAAAGAATAAGAATCTCTGAAAAAACAAAGGATTTATTAGAAGAAAGTGCGTTTTGTTTCTATAAGCCGTTTCCACTGCGAAAAATAAATTTGGTGGACATCAGCAAATACATTTTATCAACACTAAGCAAAGCCGACGTGATATACATAGTGTTTATTTCACTCGTAGTTCAACTGGTTGGCATGATTATGCCATATGTAAATAAGCTATTATATGGAAAATTAATTCCTATGGGCAAGGTCAGTTTATTAATTCCTTTTGCGTGCCTGCTTGTCGGAATGACATTGTCGCAAACTTTGATAAAAATTACAAGCAATTTGGTTTCGGCTCGAATCGGTATGAAGATGAATATGTCGATTCAGGCCGCTACGATGAGCAGAGTAATGTCTTTGCCAGCTAACTTCTTTTCTGATTATAATTCCGGAGATTTGTCTTCGCGTGTTGATGGAATGCAGCAAATATCAATTATGCTTAGTGGTTTATTATTTGGAACAGGTCTTTCTACACTTTGTTCATTTGTATATATTTTTCAGATGAACAAATATGCGCCACAGCTAGTAATTCCGGCGATATTGTTTATTTTAGTTCAACTTGTTATGAGTGTTGTGGACACGTTAATGTTGATAAGACTAAACAGAAAAAAAACAAAAATAAAAATTAAATTAAGCTCACTTATTTATTCGTTGTTTTCCGGTGTGCAGAAAATAAAATTGTCCGGAGCAGAAAGACGTGCGTTTTCAAAATGGGCTAGCACATACAAATCAGTGGCAGAAATTGATTATAATCCGCCGCTTCTCATAAAAATTTTTCCAATGATTTCTACAGTAATTTCTATGACAGGCGTAATAGTCTTATATTATATTGCAGGTACTACAGATGTAAGCATGGCGGACTTTATCGCGTTTAATACAGCATTTTCTGCTGTGAGTGGGGCAATAATGGCTTTAGCGCCGCTGTTTACTAAGTTTTCAGAAATGAAGCCGATAATAGAAGTAATCAAGCCGATACTTGAGGCAGAACCGGAAGTTAGTGAAAATAAAAAGATAATTACAGACTTATCAGGAGCAATTGAATTAAATCATGTTTCGTTTAAATATAGCGAAAACGGACCGCTTGTTTTGGATGACATAAATTTGAAAATTAAACCAGGTCAATATATTGCTATAGTAGGGAAAACTGGCTGTGGAAAGTCTACTTTGATGAGGTTGCTTTTAGGTTTTGAATCGACAAAAAACGGTGCTATTTATTATGATGGCCAAGATATAAATTCTTTGGATTTGAGAAGCTTAAGACGGCATATTGGTGCTGTAATGCAAAACGGCAAGCTTTTTCAAGGAGACATTTTTTCAAATATCGTAATTTCTGCGCCGTGGTTAACTTTAGACGAAGCCTGGGAGGCTGCAAAATTAGCTGGCATCGATAAGGATATAAAAGAAATGCCAATGGGAATGCACACTATTATAAGTGAAGGTAGTGGGGGAGTTTCCGGCGGGCAGAAACAACGTTTAATGATTGCTCGTGTGATAGCTCCAAAACCGAGTATTTTGATGTTTGATGAAGCAACAAGCGCTCTCGATAACATTACTCAAAAGCGAATTTCTGAATCGCTGGATCTATTAAAAAGTACAAGAATTGTCATTGCGCATAGACTTTCTACCATTAAAAATTGTGATAGAATTATTGTTATTGACAAAGGAAGAATCATTGAAGACGGCACATTTAACGAATTAATGAAAAATAAAGGGTACTTTGCAGAACTTGTTGAACGTCAGCAAATTGAAGTACAGGGTTGATTTGAAATATATCATCATTGTATTGGGTAAACCTGTTAATAAAAATTACAATAAAAACAATTAATAAAGCCCTCATTCAATTTTATACCGAATGAGGGCTTTGCAATTGTGAAACATAAAATACAACTATAGTATAGTAAGGAAAAAACGTGAAGTAGCTGATAATAAAAAGAACGGTTTAATTTTTCTTTAGATGTAAATTAATTAAATTATTTTAAGTAAAAGAACTTATGTATTGTTTACTATGAGCTAGTAAAAATTTCGTTAAATAGATGACTGTGTAAAAAACATTTTTTCATGAGTATATTGTATTAAAGAAGAGACAAAGCCTAATATTAAAAACAATGTAATAATAGTATCATTAACTTTTACCATTATTTTGCCTATTTTGTGACATACAAGCAGTTAAATGAATGAGCTTTTTTAGCCATACCATTTCTGATTTTTTTATTACACAAAAAAATATTAATAGTGTTATATACAAGGCTATACTAAAAACAAATTCCAGTATCATTTTTAAAATTGTAGAATCATAAAAATTATTGGCAAACATAAATTTTACAAAAATTCCTGAAATAGTTGAACAAATTAACGGCCCAATTACCCATTGCGTAAAATTAAACTTTAAACAAGTAACTTTTAGTAGTCTAACAACGCTTAGGCTAGAATTTAGAATAGTGCTTACAAATGTCATAATTATGAATCCCTTTATTCCTACAAATGGCAAAAGTATAAAGATTAAAAGTACCCGAACTGATGAGTCAATAATATTATACGATAAATAATACATTTGCTGATTTAGGCCTTTTAACATTCCGTCTACAATTTTATCAAGATACATTAACGGCACTAGCGGGGCAAAAATACTTAAATATACACTGCAATTGGAGTTAGAATAAATGGCACAACATAAATCTTTAGAGAAAAACAGAAAAATATTCATTATCATTATTGAAAAAATCAACGTAACTTTTAAAACTTTTTCAGCAATGTAATTAATGTTTGCCTTTTGGTTTATTGCGTTGGCTTCAGACATTTCTGGAATCAGTAACATCGAAAAAGACATCAAAATCAATGCTGGGAATGCAATTATTGGCATAACCATTCCGCAAATTAGTCCGTATGTATACAAAGCTTTTGTGCTGGAAGCTCCATAACGTTTAAGCCCTGAAGGAATAAGTATATTTTCTAAAGTACTAAGACCTGCGCGCAAAGAGGCACTTGCCGTGAGTGGTAAGAGTATCAAAAATAAATTCGATGATAAATTTCCTTTTTTATATTTATCCGCAGCTTTAGGGATTTTTTTTACGTCATTGATATAAAGTAAATAAGAATATACGCAAGACAAGATTTCAGAGAGCGTCGTTCCTATGACTACTGCCGCACAAGCGTACTCTATACCACGAGGAGCAAAATTTCCTATTAAGATCATAAAAACTACGATTTCTATTATCTGTTCAAAAAGTTGTTCACTTGCAGTTTTAATTACACGCCTTACCGCATAAAAATAGCCTCTAAAACACGACGAAATTGCTACAAAAGGTAAACTTGGTGCCAAAATTTTTAACGATAAAATTGTTCGAGCATCTTTTAAAATATTAATACCGATTTGCTCTGCGAAAATAAACATTATTACGGCCGCAAAAATGCTTATTCCTACCCCCAGTGCCAAACATTTGGCAACAACTTTTTTAGCTTGAGAATACTGCTTTTGGGCAATAAAATCTGTTACCAAACGCGTTACAGTAAGGCTTATGCCGGTTGTAGAAAAAGTCGCCGCAAAGAAGTATACCGCCGTAACCAGCTGATATAAACCTATTCCTTCTGCGCCAATTTTGTTTGACATATACACACGAAAAAACATTCCTATCATCATATTTATAAATGACGTTCCAGTCAATATCAGTGCATTTATCATAAAGGTTTTCTTTTTCATAAAATTTTACACTCCGTTTCATATTCAGGTATATGCGGAGTATTTTTTTATTATGTTCTGGAAATTATTATGAATATATGGTAAAATTATTAACGTGTGTTTTGGAGGAGATAATGTGAACTTTGATGAAATTTTTAAAATAATGGATGAAGCTTTTCCAGATAATGAAATACGCACATACGACGCTCAAAAAAAATTGCTGGATAATGACAAATATAATATTTATGTCAAAAAAAATGAATCTGGTTTAGTTGTCGGTTTTTTAGCGTATTGGACTTTAAAAAGTTGCACTTTTTTTGAGCATTTAGCGGTTTCAAAAAATTTTAGAGGAAACGGCATAGGCAAACAAATAATCTTAGATAACGCTAAAAATGTTAAAAAACCTATATTTTTTGAAGTTGAGCTCCCAAATACGGAAATAGCTAAAAGAAGAGTTGATTTTTATAAACGTCTGGGTTTTAAGTTAAATAATTTTTATTATGAGCAACCAGCTTTAAGAAAAAATGAAAAGCCTCAACAACTGTTAATAATGAGTTATCCAGAGCCAATAAGTGGACAAGGTTTTACTGACTATAAAAAAGAAATTTACAGCAATGTGTATGGCAAGTAATATAATTTTTGATGTCAAAGGAGATTTAATTATGAATGATTACATTATTTTTACAGACTCTACATGCGATTTAGATGCAGAACATATAAAAGAGTTAGGAGTAAAAACTATTCCACTCAACTTTACTTATGAAGGCAAGTCTTATACAGACGGAACAGGTATGTCTCACAAAGACTTTTACAATTTGCTGAGAGAAAAGAAAGATATAACAACAAGTCAAATAAATGCTGGCACCTTTATCAAAGAATTTGAACCTTATTTAAAAGCGCAAAAGGATATTCTTTACATAGCTTTCTCGTCGGGACTAAGCGGGACATACACATCGGCAGAAATTGCCAAAACCGATTTAATGGAGAAATATCCAAAACAAAAAATAATTGTTATAGACTCTCTGTGCGCCTCTATGGGAGAAGGCTTGCTGATTCACTACGCTGCAAAAAAGAAAGACAACGGTGCTTCTATTGAAGAACTGGCTAAATGGATTGAAAATAATAAACTAAGTGTGTGTCATTGGTTCACGGTTGACGATTTATTTCATTTAAAAAGAGGCGGTAGAGTGTCATCTGTATCGGCATTGTTGGGCACTATGCTTGGAGTAAAGCCGATTTTGCATGTAGATGATGCCGGAAAATTAATTCCAATGGAAAAAGTTCGCGGCCGAAAGGCTGCTTTGACTGCTTTGGTTGAGCACATGAAGAAATCAGCAAAAGTAACTCCTGACGACGTTGTTTTTATTTCTCACGGAGATTCGATTGACGATGCAAATTTCATCAAAGATTTAGTTTTAAAAGAATTTAATGTAAAGGAAGTTAGAATTAATTATATCGGTTCTGTTATAGGCGCTCATGCTGGGCCAGGAACGATTGCACTCTTTTTTATGGGGCAAAGTAGATGAATTTCGATTTATGCTATAATAAAAAAGCTTTATTTAGGAGTTTTTTTGTGAAAGGTAAAAAAATAGTTTCTTTAGGTCTGGCGCTCTTTGGGGCAGTTTCTCCGTTAAATTGTAGCAGGATTTTCGCATCAGGACCCTACGTCAATTCAACGTCAATTCAGACAAATGTTGATACAAAAATTGAAGATTTAGAAGTGAACAATTTATTGATAGAAAAATTTGGAAAATGCAAAAGAGAAAATTAAAAAGCCACAAAAAACACTAAATTAGTTGGTTACTCAGCAATAGGGTAGATTTGATAATGATTTTAATTACAGAGGAAATAAAATAAAAAATGCGCCGCACTATACCGCGCGGCGCATTTTTTATTTGTTGTCAGATAATTTTATCGCTATAACTGTTATGTCATCATCAAAATCCGAAATTTTTTCATTTGACAATCTTTTCACAACGGAGTTTGCAAAACTTTGCGAATCTTCATTAATCCAATTCTTAAACATATCTTCAAGCCACACATCACCGTCTGAAATTGCACCGTCTGATACAATTAAAATTTTGTCATTGTCTGATAAAACATCACTGCATTCTGCTACGTTAATTTCTTTTAAAATTCCGATAGGTAAGGAACTTGGTGCGCAACGAATTACTTTGTTTCCCTTCTTTAAAAATGTAAGTGGAGCTCCCGCTTTTAATAATTTTATTTCTCCACTGAATAAATTAACATTTAAAATATCCAACGTAGACAAAACTTCATCTTCTGATTTTACACGCAATGCGGAGTTTGTTATTTTAGCTGATGTAAAAAAACTCATTCCAGATTTTATTAAGCTTTCCATGATTTTACATGCCAAAGCACCTTCAACCGCGGCTCTGCCACCAGTTCCCATTCCGTCACTCAGTATGAACACCATTTGTCCCATTCCATTATTGAAATATGTATAGTTGTCTCCACACAGTACGCCGTTTTTACAGATATGTTGTGCAACGCCAATCTGAATGTTAAAAGTTGGTTTGTCCGAAAGTTGGATCCTACAAACGTTTTCGGTGTGACTAAAACACGGCAAGTCTAATTTTCGTGAACATATTTTAGATAATTTTCTTGATAAGTTCAATTTTTCTAACTCATTTTTATCTGTACCTGTTATTTCAATTTCTATAAATATCTTTCCAAGCTTATCATATCGGCAACAGACATCAATAGGTATTAACTTTAATTTTTTTAACTCTACGGTAATTTTTTTTGCTAATTCTAAGTCAAAAGTTTTGTAATTTCTTATTTCTTTCCCCATCTCTGATAATAACGTGCCCATATCAGCAAATTGCTCCGAAACAAATTCTCTTACTTCAGATATTCTCCTATCTGATACTTCTTTTTCTATTGCTTCACGATATAAAGCATTTATGTTGTTTGCCAGCTCACTTTTTCGGTTACACCTTTTTGCAAAATTTTCAGGAAAACTTTCTTTGTTTACCTTGCCATTACTTCGCAAAATTTCATTAATTTGCAAAAACGATTCTAAAGTGTCTGAATTTTTTGTATCAAAGCAGAATGTCTTTAAACCACAATTGTTACAAACTTTGTCAATTGAGTTTAAGCAAATATTCGATTTTTTGTTTTTTCTTATTTGGGCCAATTTTTCTGAAACCACGTCTATAGACTTTCCTATGTTCATCAATGTCTTAGATGTGAAATCTAAGCGCATTGCAACAGTATCTTTTAGTCCTTCATGCCTGTCGTAATTAATTGGAGATGAAAAAATTTCTACAAACTTATCACCAATATCATCGCGTAAAAAAATAAATATCAAACTGGCTGTAATTATTTCATAAATTTCAGATATAACCACTGTAGGATTTCCAGTTTGAACAGAAATAATCATATTTGCTGCTAAAAATGAAAAGCAGCATGATATTTTTCCAAAAGGTGCCATCAAGCCGGATATCAAACCACCAAACGCATATGCTCCCATAATGTGAGTAGGTTCTTTAAATGCTAGCCCCAAAATAACTCCTGCAGTTATTCCTGAAATGCTTCCACCAGCTACACCTAAATTTCGAGCACAAAAAATTATTACTAAAGACGCTAAAACTTTGCCAATTGAAACATTACCTATTCTGACTGAAAGCAAAGATAAAATTACAATAAAAACTGTCATGCAAAGGCAGACTAACTCTGATTGCTTTATTTTTGTTCCTTTTTTCAAAAAAATATTTATGCTTTCGCGAAAAAAATACGCAGCTCCTGCAGCTAACAATGCTTCTGTTATATACATGACAGCTTCGTTTAAATCACTTATATCCGAAATATTTATAGCTAAACCTGTTGCAATTATAGTTGAAAATGAAATAATCGGTGCGTATAATTTATTTTCCTTCAATTTTGACAAATCATTTAACGTCCATCTTATGGCGCAAACCGCAATTGCTGCAGAAATATATCTCATCCCTATATTTATTTCTGACGGTAAAATATATCCAATTATTGTTCCAACAAGGCTAAAAAGCATATTTTTATATGGTACTGCAGATAAAAAGGCTGTTCCAAATGGTGCATAAACTCCGAACGCTATTCCTTTTGATACAAATATTCCCAAAATAAAATGTAGTATATTTGTCGCAATTAATTTAGATTGTTCTTCTGAAATCAAAGATTTTATATTTTTTTCTGCCGTTGTTATTATATAAGTATTTTTCATTTTAATATCACCTAAATTTTTGCATAATTTTGCTTTTACATAATAAAATTATACCGTACAGATGCGTCATAGCCTGTCTTAAACTGGTGCGGATTTTTGACTTTTTATGGTAATATGAATCGGTAAATGATTAAAAAAAAATCTATTAGTAAAAAAATATCTAAAATTTATTTGCGCTGCCTTATATCGCGCGGCGCTTAATTTATATTTTTTATGTTCACGCTAATCATAAAACATTAGATTTTTTTATATTATTTAAAGTATAAATTTTTTAAGGAGGTTTGCTTAAATGGCAACTGGCTATATTGTCACAAACGTTTATACTTCTCGCGCACAAATTCCATTAAGAGGCGCGCAAGTATCTATAACTTCTGGAACTGGCACAAACTCACAACTTTTGGGATTTAGAACAACTGATGAATCTGGTCAAACAGAACCTGTTTCTATAAACACGCCCAATTTAGAATTATCTTTAAGTCCGTCTAAAATCAAGCCGTTCGCTATTTGTGATATAAAAATTTCTCACCCATCGTACTATACTCTGACTATAACCGACGTTCAAGTTTTTGCAAATACTCAAACCATACAAAATGTCGAGTTGATTCCGCTGGAAGAAAACAGCAAACCGGAAGACAGATTTATCAGCAGAAATACTCCTTCACAAAATTTATAAAAGAGAGGCGATATCATGCCAATAATAACTCCATATGTGCCAAGTTACATAACAGTACATTTAGGTACACCAAACAGCAGCGCGCAGAATGTTACCGTGTCTTTTCCTGATTATATAAAAAATGTGGCATCCAGCGAAATTTATCCTACCTGGAATGAAGCCGCGATTTATGCCAATATTTATGCACAGATTTCCTTTGCGCTAAATCGAATTTATCTGGAACATTACCCCAGTCAAGGCTACTCGTTTAATATTACAAATTCGACAGCTTACGACCAGGCTTTTACTCCCGGCAGAAATATTTTTGAAAATATCGACAGAATCGTTGATGACATTTTTAACGACTACATTCGCAGAATGGGCTATGTTGAACCACTTGCGGCAATTTATTGCAACGGAACTACTGCAACTTGCAATGGATTGTCACAATGGGGCAGCGAGGAACTTGCAAATCAAGGATACAGTTCTCTTAATATTTTAAAATATTATTACGGTTACAACATAGAATTAGTTCAAGAGGCACCTGTAATGGGGTTGCAGTCGTCTTCTCCCGTATATCCGTTACAACGCGGGTCTGTCGGCGATTATGTTGTTGTAATACAGCGCTCTTTAAGCAGAATTTCTCAAAATTACCCTACTATTCCTAATATTTACCCTATTGACGGAATTTTTGGAGAATCCACAGAACGTTCAGTAATTGCGTTTCAGGAAATCTTTAATCTGACTCCGGATGGAATTGTTGGAAAATCCACCTGGTACAGACTTGTATATTTATATACCGCCGTAAATAAACTGGGCGAACTTGAATCAGAAGGGCAGCGGCTTTTTGGAATAAATTTAACTTATCCGGACGCCATTGCTGAGGGGAATCGTGGCGAAAAAGTCTACATTTTACAATATTTCTTGTCCGTACTTGCTCAGTTTTACGATTATATCCCTTTTATCGAAATAGACGGCATCTTTGGTCCAAAAACTAAAAATGCCGTAATAGCTTTTCAAAAAAGCAAAGATTTACCTCAAACAGGCGAGGTTGATGATGTCACATGGAACGAAATTTATCGAGAATTCCGCGGCATTGTTACAACGGTTTTTGAAGGGAATGTCGTTCCAAAAACATTTATTCCGTTTAGTGGCACAACTTTGCGACTCGGCTCAAAAGGTGAAGAAGTCACCACTCTGCAGCAGTACATTAATAACATCGCGAATATTTATCCAGAGATTTCTCCCGTGGAAGTCACCGGAGTTTACGACGAGGCTACTATGAATGCTATTATGCAGTATCAAAAAAAATTCGGGCTAAGAGTTACCGGAAATGTTGACAGAATCACATGGAACAGCATCGGTGGAACTTATCTTGATATTGTAAGTTCAGAAAATCCGCAGCCGACTCAATACCCCGGTTACGAACTAAATGTTGGTCAGAGTGATTTCGATAGTAACAATAAAAATTAATTCGAGAGGTGTTTTTATAAATTTATGAACAGAACAACTTTACGTCCGGGTGAACCTGTTAGAAATTTGCAGCATTTTTTGCGGCATATTTCTTATTACTACAATACCGTTCCGGCAGTCATTCCTGATGGGATATTTTCTTCTCAAACTAAAGAATCTGTTGCCGGATTTCAAAAAACATTTTCATTGCCAATTACCGGTGCTGTTGACTTTGATACGTGGAATCGCATAATAAGTATTTTCAATGAAATTTCTGAGTACGAAACAGAAGCCTTATTGCCACAAGTTTTTCCAGCTACAGATTTTCTAATAAATCCTGATGAAAATCCATTATGTCTATATTTGATACACTCTATGCTCTACTCTATAACTTCCGTTTTTGAAAATTTTGACGACTTTAATATAACCGGAGTTCACGATGAATCCAGCGTTAATTTAATAAAAGATCTGCAGCAACTTTTTAACCTTGAGCCGAATGGTATAATTGATAAAAAAACTTACAACATGATTACTGCACTATACAACCATCATGCTGACAAAACTTTTTTAAAATAATGAAAATTAAAAAGCCTGGCAAATTTTAATAATGAAATTTGTCAGACTTTTTGTTTTTGTTTTAATTTTTATTTTCATAAAACTGAGATAGTTTCAATAAGTGTTCATATTTGTCACGAGATTGTTTTTCTGCCACTTCAAATAATTTTTCTGCTCTATCAGAATTTGTCCTTTCAAGCGCATTGTACCGCACTTCATTCATAATAAAGTCGCGATAATTCAGTGAAGGAGCTTTACTATCAAGCAAAAATGGATTTTTTTCATAAAGTTTCAATCGCGGGTCAAAACGAAAAAGATTCCAATAACCGGATTCCACTGCTTTTTTCTCTTCCAAAGGTGCTGTACCCATTCCTCCTTTTATTCCATGATTTATACATGGTGCATATGCAATAATTATGGACGGGCCGTTGTAACTTCCTGCTTCAACAAAAGCTTTTATACACTGATTATAATTGGCGCCCATAGCAACTTGTGCAACATAAACATAACCGTAGCTCATCGCTATTGCTGCCAAATCTTTTTTCTTCACAGACTTTCCTGCTGAGGCAAATTGAGCCATAGCGCCTATTGGTGTTGATTTTGAAGCTTGCCCGCCTGTATTTGAATAAACTTCCGTATCAAAAACCAAAATATTTACATTTTCTCCAGAAGCAATAACATGGTCAAGTCCGCCAAATCCAATGTCATAAGCCCAACCATCTCCGCCAAAAATCCAAATAGACTTTTTACTTAAATAATTTTTATTTTTTAACAGTTTCTTTGACAATAAATTTACTTTTTCATTTTTATCAGATGTTTTTTCAAGTATTTCTAAAAGTAATTTCGTTGCAATTTTATTTTTCTCGCTATCATTAAAAGTTTTTAAGTAGTTATCACAGGCAGAAATTAAATTTTCATCGCTTGCCGCTGATTTTATTTCGTTTACATAATCTTTCAATCTAGAACGAGCCGTATTTTGTGCCAAAGCCATTCCAAAGCCAAATTCCGCATTGTCTTCGAATAAAGAATTATGCCATGCGGGACCTTTTCCCTCATCATTTACCGTGTAAGGCGTTGATGGCAACGAGCCGCCCCAAATCGACGAACATCCAGTTGCGTTGGCAATAAACATTCTGTCGCCAAACAGCTGTGTTGCAAGTTTTGCATAAGGCGTTTCTCCACAACCAGCACACGCTCCGGAAAATTCCAGCAAAGGCTTTTTAAATTGGCTTCCTTTTACAGTTGATCCTTTAAATTTCTCGGCTACTTCTGTTTTTTTCGGCAATTTACTCGCATAATCAAAAACTTTTTGCTCACCTTTTTGAGTCTCAAACGGCTGCATTTCAAGCGCTTTTTTCCCCTTCATTCCCGGACAAACATTCACACAAGCTCCACAGCCTGTGCAATCTAACGGCGAAACGGTTATCGCGAATTTCATACCAGAAATTCCTGCCATACCCTTCGACTTCATTCCCTCAGGTGAATTTTTCATCTCTTCCTCAGTCATTGCCACAGGACGAATCACTGCATGTGGACAAACAAATGAGCAAAAATTACACTGTATGCAATTTTCTGGTTTCCAGCATGGAACGTCAATTGCAATTTCTCGTTTTTCATAGGCCGAAGAGCCTTGCGGAATAGTTCCGTCCGCATGGTTTATAAAAGCTGAGACCGGCAAATCATTTCCTTTGTATGAATCAATTGGTTTTAAAATTTCATTAACATACCGCACTAATTCTTTTCTTTCGCCCGTTGCAACTTCAAATTTTTCATTTGCCACAGCATTTTTCCACTCATCTGGAACCTCAATTTTTTGTAATTCTGTCATTCCACGTTCAATCGCTTCATGATTCATAGCAACGATTTTTTCACCTTTTTTGCCGTATGATTTTGTCGCCGCGTCTTTCATATATTCAAGCGCTTTTTCCACTGGAATAATATTCGCGATTTTAAAGAATGCCGCTTGAAGTATCGTATTTATTTTGCCACCCAAACCGATTTCTTTGCCGATTTTCGTAGCATTTATTGTATAAAAGTTAATTTTATTCTCTGCAATATACCTTTTCACCTTTGCTGGTAATTCAATTTCTAATTCGTTCAGACCCCAAGGGCAATTAAGCAAAAAGTTACCACCTAGTTTTAGATCTTGAACGATGTCATATTTTTTTATGTACGAAACATTATGGCAAGCAACAAAATCGGCTTTGCTTATGTAATATGTCGACTTTATCGGGTCTTTTCCAAAACGCAAATGCGAAACCGTAATTCCACCAGATTTTTTTGAGTCATAGGCAAAATATCCTTGAACATACAAGTCAGTTTTGTCACCGATTATTTTAATCGTATTTTTGTTCGCACCAACTGTTCCGTCAGAGCCTAAGCCCCAAAACTTGCATGAAATTGTGCCAGATTTAGCTGTGTCCGGATTTTCGCAAACTTTAAGTGATAAATTTGTAACATCATCAACTATGCCGATTGTAAATCTTTTTTTAGGATTTTTTCCATTCATATTTCTAAAAACCGCAATAATATCGCCTGGAGTAGTATCCTTTGAAGCTAATCCATAACGTCCTGAATAAAATGACACATTTTTAAAATTTGATTCTGAAAGTGCCGCCAAAACGTCCAAATAAAGAGGTTCTCCTATTGACCCAGGTTCTTTTGTTCTATCCAGAACCGATATTTTTCTTACTGTTTTTGGAATCTCGTCCAACAAAAATTCTTTCACAAACGGACGATACAAATGAACTTTTACAAGACCAACTTTTTCTCCCGCCGCGTTTAAATAATCTACAACCTCCTCTACTGTTTCGCAAACCGAACCCATCGCCACAATTATTTTTTCTGCATCCGGGGCTCCATAATAATTAAATGGTTTATAATTTGAACCTGTTTTTTCATTCACTTTTTTCATATAATCTTCAACTATTTTGGGCAACCTATCATAGTAAGAATTGCTTGCCTCTCTTGCCTGAAAAAACACGTCATCATTCTGTGCGGAGCCTCTTAAAACCGGATTTTCTGGATTTAAGGCTCTGTGTCTAAAGGTTTCTACCGCGTCCCAATCAAGTAATTTTCCCAGTGTGTCATAATCCCATATTGCAACTTTTTGAATTTCATGAGATGTTCTAAAACCATCAAAAAAATGTAAAAACGGAACTCGGCCTTTTATTGCAGATAAATGTGCTACCGCCCCCAAGTCCATAACCTCTTGAGGGTTATCTGCACACAACATTGCGTAACCTGTTTGTCTGCATGCATAAATATCAGAATGATCTCCAAAAATAGAAAGTGCATGACTTGCTACAGCTCTTGCCGAGACATGAATAACACTTGGAAGCAACTCTCCCGCCATTTTATACATATTCGGAATCATAAGCAAAAGGCCTTGCGAAGCCGTATATGTTGTTGTAAGAGCTCCTGCCGACAGCGAACCATGCACGGCACCGGCAACACCTGCTTCCGACTGCATTTGTGTAACTTTAACTGGCTGACCAAAAAGATTTTTTTTGCCAGCAACAGAATATTTGTCTGTTTCATCTGCCATAACAGATGATGGAGTTATAGGATAAATTGCCGCAACTTCTGTAAATGCATAAGAGACATAAGCTGCTGCAGTGTTTCCGTCCATTGTTTTCATTTTTCTTAACAAATTTTCTTATCCCCCTATTGTGCTAAATTTTACAATCAAAATATATTAATTCTTTTAGATTTTATCACTTTTAATGCAATATGTAAAGTCGATTTAATAGGTAACTTTTACATAAAAAAATAAAGATTGATACAGAAGGTGAAAAAATGAATGATATTTTTCAAATACTTTTATTGTTAATTTTAATTTTGATTAATGCTTTTTTTGCAATGTCTGAAATTGCCATCATAACACTAAATGAAAATAAAATTAAAAAAATGGCAAGAAACGGTCATAAAGGTGCTGAAAAAATTCTTAATACCACAAAAAATTCAAGTAATTTTCTCGCAACAATTCAAGTTGGGGTAACTTTGTCTGGATTTTTAACTTCTGCTTCAGCCTCAACCATATTTGCAAACAAAGTTGCTGAATTTTTTTCATTTTTGCCTCTTTCTCAAAGCATTTTAGAAGGTTTTTCTACTGTATTAATAACAATTATATTGTCATACTTTTCGCTGGTGCTTGGAGAACTTGTTCCCAAAAAAATTGCAATGCAAAACGCTGAAAAAATTTCATTTAAAGTTATTGGAATCATCAGTGCAATAGAAAAAATTTTTAGCCCGTTTATAAAGTTTTTATCTGCTTCTACAAATTTCATAGTAAAATTATTTGGAATTAATCCGGATGACAGCATTGACGAAATTTCCGAAGAGGAAATTTTGATGTTGTTAGATGCCGGTCAAGAAAAAGGTATAATAGATGGGGGAATTAAAAATATCGTCGAAAATGTTTTTGACTTTGATGATAAAACTGCAAATGAAATTATGACTCACCGAACTGAAATAACTGCCATCGAGGACAATAAGTTAACTTTTGATGCGGTAAATCTTGCAATTTCTACTGGATATTCACGCATTCCAGTTTATCACGAAGATGTTGATAACATAATCGGAATAGTTTATGTTAAAGACCTTTTAAAATATTTGGTGAGCACTCCCGCACCTCATAATACGTCCATATTGGACATCATGCGTAACGCTGTTTACGTTCCCGCAACCAAACGCTGCAGCGAATTATTTCGAGAACTTATTGACTTAAAAACTCAAATTGCTATAATTGTTGATGAGTATGGTGGTACCGAGGGTCTTATTACCATCGAAGACCTGATTGAATCGATTTTGGGTAATATTCAGGATGAATACGACAACGAACAAAATGAAATTACTAAAATAAATGAAAACAATTTTACCGTTGATGGAACAACTTCTATAGATGAAATTTCTGATTTGCTGGGCTTTGCGTTGCCCGATGGCGATTATGACACTATTTCGGGCTTAATTTTGGAACATTTAGGACGTATCCCTACCAATGATGAACACCCATCTATCAAGATTAAAAACATAAATTTCACCGTCGAGAAAATTGTCGACAGGAAAATTGCAAAAGTTTCTATTACACGTAACTTTATCGAATAAATTTTTACATTTATGTTAAAAAAATATTGAAGTATTTCTTTTGTTTTGCTATAATTAAATAAAATAATTGAAAAAAGAGGTATTATTATGTGTGGAATTTGTGGTTTTACAGGTGAAATTTTAGATAGAGAAAAAATTTTAAAAAATATGACAGATGTCATTACTCACAGAGGTCCTAACAGCGAGGGCTTTTTTTCAACTGAAGCTATATCTATGGGGTTTCGTCGGCTTAGCATTATAGATTTAGATGATGGAAATCAGCCAATATACAATGAGGACAAAACTTTGGTTTTGACATTTAATGGAGAAATATACAATTACAAAGAGTTGCGTGAAGAACTTATGACTGCTGGCCACAAATTTTATACGGATACGGACTCTGAAGTTTTAATCCACGGATTTGAAGAATGGCGCGAAAAATTGTTAGATAAAATTCGCGGAATGTTTGCCTTTGCTATTTTTAATACCGTTGATAGTTCACTTTTCATGGCCAGAGATTTTTTTGGAATAAAACCGCTGCACTATGCCATTGTGGGTAACCAGTTGGTTTATGGATCTGAAATAAAAAGTATTCTGCAATTTCCAAAATTCGAAAAAAATTTTAATAAAAAAGCTTTAGACAAATATCTTTCATTTCAATACTCTGTGCCACCAGAGACTTTTTTTGATGGTGTTTATTGCCTTCTGCCAGGGCATTATCTTTGGTATAAGGATTGCAAACTCGAGATTACACGTTATTTTGAAGCGACTTTCGAACCTGACGAAAAATTAACTCTCGATGAAGCTGTAACTAAAATCGAAACTGTTTTTGAAGAATCTGTAAAAACCCATAAAGTCAGCGATGTTGAAGTTGGATGCTTTTTGTCTAGCGGCGTGGATTCCAGTTATGTCTCCACTTATTTTTCAGGCCAAAAAGCTTTTACAGTTGGGTTTGGTTCAGATGAAAAATACAATGAAATAGGATTTGCCAAAAAACTTGCAGAGAAAGTCGGTCTTGAACATCATTATAAAGTAATTTCTCCTGAAGAATTTTGGGACAACATTTCGCACGTCCAATACATAATGGACCAGCCTTTAGCTGACCCATCGTGCATTGCTTTGTATTTTGTTTCAAAACTTGCCAGTGAATTCGTTACCGTTGTGCTTTCTGGAGAAGGTGCTGATGAGCTTTTTGGCGGTTACAATATATATCACGAACCAATTTCTCTTTGCAAATATCAAAAAATTCCGCGCTTTTTGAGATGTGCTTTGGCGACTGTTGTAGAGGCTATTCCTGCAAATTTTAAAGGCAAAAATTTCATTATTCGAGGTTCAAAAGATTTACCAGAGAGATTTATTGGAAATGCATTCATGTTTTCTCAAAAAGATAAGAAAAAACTTTTAAAAGACACAAACCTTGCAACTGCTCCGCAAAAAGTTTGCGAAAAATTTTATGAAAAAACAAAAAACTTTGATGATATAACTCGTATGCAATATTTGGATGTAAACCTTTGGATGGTGGGAGATATTCTTTTAAAAGCCGATAGAATGAGTATGGCTAACGCATTGGAACTTCGTGTGCCATTTCTTGACAAAGAAGTTTTTAAAGTTGCAAGAACAATTCCAAGTCGATTAAAAGTAAACAATGAGAATACAAAAGTTGCGCTTCGCAGCGCCGCGTTAAAGCATCTACCTAAATTTACTGCTGAAAAGAAAAAACTCGGTTTCCCAGTTCCTATCAGAGTTTGGTTACGAGAAGAACCATTTTATAATATTGTTAAAAATATGTTTACATCTGATATTGCTAATGAATTTTTCAATACAAATGTTTTGCTCGATTATCTAGACAGGCACTTTGCCGGCAAGGAGGATAATAGCCGAAAAATTTGGACAATTTATATTTTTCTAGTTTGGTACAATGTTTACTTTTGCAATTAGTCTTTATCTTTAAAATTTTTGCAAGTAACATTCCTAGAAATATATCGTATAATTATAAAGGACGCTTTAAACTTACGTTTTAGCGTCTTTATTTTATAATTTTTGATTGGGGTCACCTTTATTATGAAACTTCCTGATGACTTTGGTTGTCTTGTTTTTGATGAAGATGTTATGAGGAAACGTTTGCCTGAAAACATTTGTTGTAAGCTTAAGCATTCCATTCAAGAAAATTTTACACTCGATGATGAAACATGCAATATAATTGCTAATGATATGAAGAATTGGGCAATTGAGCATGGTGCAACACATTTTACACATTGGTTTCATCCGTTAATTGGAATTAGTGCAGAAAAGCACGAAAGTTTTATTTCTAAGAATGAACACGGCAATATTATAATGAATTTTTCTGGAAAAGAATTAGCTAAAGGTGAAGCAGATTCCTCTAGTTTTTCGTCTGGAGGGCTTTGTTCAACTTTTTCAGCGCATGGGCACACTTTTTGGAACGCTGCCTCTAACGCCTTTATTAGGGGCAAAACTTTATATATTCCTGCTGTTTTTTATTCTCATAATGGTGAAATTTTAGATGATAGAATTCCTCTTTTTAAATCTATGAAATTGCTCAACAAGCATGCATTGAGAATTTTTAAGTTATTTGATAATGTTTATGTTAAGCAAGTTTTTCCGACAGTCGGTGTTGAACAAGAATACTTTTTAATAGACAAAAAATTTTTAAAATGCCGTGAAGATTTAAAGCTTTGTGGAAGAACATTGTTTGGAACTACTTCTAATAAAATGCAAGAAGAGGTAAAACATTACCTTAGTCCGATTAAACCGCGGATTTTGGCGTATATGAATGAACTTGATGAAGAACTTTGGAAACTTGGGATATTGTCTAAAATTAAACATAGTGAAGTTTCTCCAGCTCAATACGAACTTGTGTCTCATTTTTCTTTAGCAAACATTGCTGCAGACCAAAACCAGCTTATTATGGAAATTATGCAAAATATTGCTGAACGGCACGGCCTTTACTGTTTGTTGCATGAGAAGCCTTTTTTTGGATTTAATGGCAGTGGAAAGCATATTAACTGGTCTTTGGCAACGGATACCGGAAAAAATTTATTTGAACCTGGCTACACTTCTCTTAAAAATGCTCAATTTTTACTTTTTTTATGTGCTTTAATAAAAGGTGTTGATGAATATCAAGACTTATTATGTGCATCTGCAGCCTCTGCTGGAAATGATTTGCGTTTGGGTGGAAATGAAGCTCCTTGTACAATTATGTCAATTTTTCTTGGTGAAGAACTTACAGAAATTTTATATTCGATTGAAAAAAGTATAGATCACAGCGAAAAAATATGTATTAATTCAAAATTTAATATCAACATTTTTCAAAAATTAAAATCGGATAACCTAAACCGAAATCGTACGTCTCCATTTGCATTCACCGGCAACAAATTTGAGTTTAGAATGGTTGGTTCCAGCATGTCGATTGCGTACCCAATTACCGTTATAAACACCATTATGGCTAATGAGCTTTGTCAGTTTGCCGATATTTTGGAAAATGGTTCAAATTTTGACAAGGATTTAACTGAAATCATCGTAAATACAATAAAAAATCATAAAAAAATTATTTTTAACGGTAACAATTACTCTGACGAATGGCATTTGGAGGCAAAAAAGCGTCACCTTTTTAATTTTAAAACATCTGCAAACGCTATTTCTCAACTTATTGCCACAAAAAATATCGAGATTTTTGAAAAATATAAAATACTTACCAAAGTTGAAATCAGCGCCATATACAATGTTTTAATGCAAAACTACTGCCAGACTTTGCATACAGAAGCAATGGTTATGGATAGCATGATAAAAAAACAAATTATCCCCTCTACAGAAAAATATATAAAAGTTTTATGTGATACAGTTTTATCAAAAAAACAAATAACTGCTCAAATAGATTGTTCTGCAGAAATTCAACTTATTAGCTTATTGTCAACGCTTTTTTCTGAGCTTTGTAATAACACTGACACTTTGAAAGAAAATTTAATTACCTCAAACAAAATACCAAATTTATTTGAACGTTCCAAGTTCTATTACAAAAAAATTTTTCCTGTGCTTAATAAAATAAGAAAATCTGCAGATAAAATTGAACAAAATATCGACAAAAAGCTTTGGCCGTTTCCGTTGTACTCAGACATTTTACTTGAATTTTGAGCGAATGTGATTCGCTTGACTTTTTCAATCATGTGTATTAAAATTGTTTTCGTGAGCAAACTGAACAATTGCGGACATTAATTCGAAAGAATTTGCCCGAGGAAAGTCCGAGCTCCACAGGGCAGGATAACGGCTAACGGCCGCCAGGGGCGACCCTAGGGAAAGTGCAACAGAAATATACCGCCAAAATAATTTTGGTAAGGGTGGAACGGCGAGGTAAGCGCTCACCAGCATGTGGGAGACTATGTGGCTCTGCAAACCCTATCCGGAGCAACACCGCAGAGAGATTTTTTCGCATTTGCCCGATGCTTCTCGAGAAGGTGGCATTGAGCTGATTTGGTAACTTTCAGCCAAGATAGATAATTGTTCTCGACAGAACTCGGCTTATAGGTTTGGTCACTTTTATAACCTCATTAATGTGAGGTTATTTTTTTTACTAATTATGTGAAATCCCCCCTAGATTTTATAAAATTTAAGATGACTTCATATGAATGTTCGAAATTGATGAGAAAATATATAAATTTTTATTCACATATTAATAAATTGAATATTTACATTATGTATTTCAATGTTTTGTTTAATTTTTTAGTGGCTTGTACTTTGTTATTTAGCTTTTCTTTTCGACTGTATTTGTACATCGACGCTTATGCGACTAAGGGTAAAATAGTATTAAAGACTAACTTTAATTTACAGACCGAATCAAATTATTACTAGCATTCAATATTGTTTTGCTTTTTATTATATTTTTTCTTGACAAACATTGTAAGGTTTGTTATACTACATTTAATAAAGGGATATAGCTCAGATGGTAGAGCAATGGTCTCCAAAACCATGTGTCGAGGGTTCAAGTCCTTCTGTCCCTGCCAAAATAAAAGTCGTGTCTACAATGGGCACGACTTTTATTTTGTGTTGCTTATTTTTTGTTCGAAAGTGGATTTTCATAATTAATAATTAACGGTGCGACAACATTAGTAAAGAAAGAATAGTCACGCGTACACTTTGAGTGCAATTTTTAAAAATATTTTTATTGTTTTTTATAATTGAACTTGTAGTTGTGATTTTGGCATAGATTAACCCGCAAAAGAATAATATTACTAAAGAAAAATTTGAAATTTGAGGGTGAAACAAAGTGAGCGTAAATGTTATAAAAAAATATAGTAAAATTATAATCAGCTTGATGCTTGCCTTTTCATTTATTTTGATATCGGTGAAAAAAGTTTACTCTGCTGGTGAAGAAAACATAGAAATTTCAGCTCCGGCGGCAATTTTGATGGAACCTAAAACCGGAAAAGTAATTTATGAAAAAAATTCTCATGAAGTACGTTGTTGTGCATCTATAACAAAAGTTATGACAATGATTTTGGTTATGGAGGCTATAGATGCAGGGAAAATAAGTTTTAATGATGTAGTGTCAGCAAGTGAGCATGCGGCATCTATGGGAGGCTCTGATATTTGGTTAAAACCTGGCGAAACTATGACTGTAGATGAACTTATAAAAGCAACGATGGTGGCTTCAGCGAATGATGCGGCAGTGGCACTAGCAGAACATGTTTGTGGTTCAGAAGATGCTTTTGTTTCAGAAATGAACCGTAAAGCAAAAGAATTGTCAATGGCAGAGACGGTATTTAAAAACTGTAACGGACTTGATGAAGACGGACATGTAACAAGTGCTTATGACGTTGCTTTGATGTCACGAGAACTTATAAAACATAAAAAAATATTCGATTATACTTCAATTTGGATGGATTACCTTAGAGACGGCAAAACTCAATTAGTAAATACAAACAAACTTTTGAAAAGCTATAATGGAATTACCGGTTTAAAAACTGGAACAACATCTCATGCAGGAAGTTGTGTTACGGCAACTGCGACAAGAGGGAATTTAAGTCTGAATGCAGTAATATTAGGTGGAGCTAACGGAAAAGAACGATTTAAAGATGCAGCAACACTGTTGGACTTTGGATTTGCAAATTATAATATGTTAAAGCCAGTTATTGATGAAAGCATTTTTGAGCCTATTAAAGTTATTGAAGGAATGAAACCAGAGGTAGGCGTAGAGGTGAATATTGATGATGAAATAATGATTCCAAAGGGAAAGGAACACAGCATCGATAACAGTATGGAGGTTGTTTCAGAAATAAATGCACCAGTCAAAAAAGGGCAAAGTTTAGGAAGGTTAATTTATAAACTAAATGATGAAATAATTGCAGAATACGATATTATTGCAGCGGAAAGTATAGATGCGATTAATTTTGGTTCGGTTTTTCATGTGCTGATTAATGGTTTTTTCAAAATATAATTATATTTTGAGGTTGTTGCAAAAAGGAGTTTTATATTGTACAATGAATTAAAATAGCTGTGGGAGTGTGAAAGTTATGCCGGTTGAGTTGAATACAAAATATTTAGAAACTTTTATTAACACTCAAGAGTATTATTCTATCAAGCCTCACGTAGAGCTGGTTCATAATTTATTGCACAACAAAACTGGGTTAGGAAGTGAAAACACTGGTTGGTTAACGCTTCCAACAGATTTTGACAAGGAAGAATTTGGACGAATAAAGGAAGTCGCTCAAGAAATAAATTTAAAAGCAGACGTTTTTCTTGTAATAGGTATTGGCGGCTCATATTTAGGCGCAAGAGCCGTTATTGAACTTATAAAATCACAAAATTACAATGCTTTATCAAAGAACACTCCAGATATTTATTTTGTAGGAAATAATATCAGTGCATCCACGTTGAACGACGTTTTGAGAATTTGTGAAGGTAAAGATGTTTGTGTAAATGTGATATCAAAGTCAGGAACTACAATGGAACCTGCGATTGCGTTTAGGATATTTAGAAAATTTTTAGAAGATAAATACGGCAAAGATGAAGCTAAAAAAAGAATTTTTTGTACAACTGATAGGAAAAAAGGTACATTGAAACAAATTGCTGACCAAGAGGGCTATGAGATATTTACTATTCCAAATGATGTAGGTGGTAGATACTCTGTTTTGACTTCTGTTGGACTTTTACCAATCGCTGTTGCAGGGATCAATATTGATGCATTGATGCTTGGAGCAAAATGTGCTCAAGATAAATTTAATTGTTCTGATTTAGAAAAAAATGACTGTTACAAATATGCCGCGATTAGAAATTTATTGTATCAAAAAGGCAAAAACATAGAAATTTTAGTAAATTACGAACCGAATTTTACAATGTTGAATGAGTGGTTCAAACAGTTGTTTGGCGAAAGCGAGGGCAAATGTCATAAAGGAATTTTTCCTGCATCGGCGATTTTTTCTACAGATTTGCACTCTATGGGGCAGTATATTCAAGATGGTATGCGAAATTTATTTGAAACCGTTGTGTATGTAGAAGAACCAAGTAGCGATGTTTTGATTGAAGCGCTTGATGATAATTCTGATGGTTTAAATTTTTTAGCAGGAAAATCCATTTCTTTTGTAAATGAAAATGCATTTTTAGGGACATTATTTGCGCATACTGATGGAGGTGTGCCTAACATTATTTTAGAACTGCCTCAAATCAACCCTTTTGAAGTTGGTTATCTTATATATTTTTTTGAAAAAGCTTGCGCGGTTTCTAGCTATATTATGGGAGTAAATCCATTTAATCAGCCTGGAGTCGAAAGTTATAAAGAAAATATGTTTGCACTTTTAGGTAAACCCGGTTATGAAACTTGTCGGGAGGTTCTTTTTGAAAGATTTAAATAAATAAAAATTTTAGGAGGAACAGCATATGATAAACTTAATAATTGGCAAAAAAGGTTCTGGGAAAACAAAAAAGTTGATAGAACTTTCTAACCAACTGACAGCGAAAAGTGATGGAAATGTTGTTTTAGTTAGTAATGAAAAGAAACTTACTTTTGATCTAAGCCACAAAGTCCGTTTGATTAGCGTTAATGAGTATGGTATTTCAAATTTTTGTGGGCTGTATGGATTTGTTTGCGGAATTTGTGCTGGAAATTATGATGTTACTGACATTTTAGTAGATTCAATTTTTGTACTTGACAAGACTGATAATGATGACCTGGAATCCTTTATAGAAAGATTATCTTTAGTTTGTGAAAGAAATGGTATAAAATTGACGTTAGGTCTTTCTTTAGAAAAATCCGATTTATCAAGCAAAATATTGGATTTGGCTGAAGTAAAATAATTTTAGTTGATATAAAAATTAAACAATTTATTAAAAGAGCTCTCAAATGGGCTCTTTTTTTATTTAATTTATAATTATGTGTAAGTGAAGATGTTAGTTTAGTTAATTTTTGAAAACGGAGAAATACACAAAATAAAAATACTCTCTATAAATTTAATTTAAACTGAAGTGGTCTTGAACTTTGGATTTATAGAGAGTATACTCATTTAGTTTTTAATTAGTTGTTTTTCATTAATTTTTCAGCACATTTACGAAGTTCTTCTTCGGAATTTATATCAATTCCACTTTGTTTAATAGTTTCTTGAACGTAAGTGGGAAGAGTTTGAAAGTAGCGATTAGAATCGATATTTTCTTTAAAAGTATTATTCATAATTATCACCTCATAATAATTATTAGCAAGAATCAAATAAATATTCAAAGAATAAATTTTTTACAAATAGAGAAATATCTGATATAATAGTACAAAGAAATGTAAAGGTTAAGTGTATTTGTTGCTGTGAAATATAAAAACAGAGAGGCAAGATATGGCAGTTATTGAAAATCAACCCAAAGAAGAGGTTATAGTTTCTATAATAATACCGGTGAAAAATGAAGAAAAATATATTTCAAAGTGTATAAAGTCAGTACTAAGACAGAACTTTGACAAAAAAAATATGGAATTAATTTTAATTGATGGAAATTCAAAAGATGAAACAGTAAAAATAATAAGAAATTTTATGAATGATTACGGTTTTATAAAAGTTTATAAAAATCCACAAGAAACGGTACAATATGCACTAAATATAGGCATAAAAAATGCGGCAGGAAAGTATATTGTTCGAATGGATGCACATTCAGAATATGCTGATGATTATGTATCAAAATGTGTGGAATACATTGAAAAAACCGGAGCGGAGAATGTAGGCGGGCCAATGATAGCTCAAGGCAAAACTCCAACTCAAAATGTAATAGCGGCAGCATATCATAGTCCATTTGCGATGGGCGGAGGCAAATTTCACAATGAAAATTATGAAGGTTATGCTGATACAGTATATTTGGGTGCGTTAAAAAAAAAGACATTATTGCATTTAAATATGTACGATGAACGTTTGCCGAGAAGCGAAGATGACGATTTAAATTTTAGGATTTTAGAGAATGGCGGAAAGATATTTGTTACACCCAAAATAAAAAGTGTGTATTATCCGAGAAGTACATATAGTGATGTTTTTAAACAATTTTTTGAGTATGGACTTTGGAAAGTTGCAGTTATAAAAAAGCATAAAAAACCTGCTCGTTTATCACATTTAGTGCCAATATCATTTGTTATTTTTATCATTTTATTTTCAATTTTATCTTTTTTTAGCGCAATTGCTCGTAATATTTTTTTATTTATTATGCTTATTTATTTTGGTTTGAATTTATATTTTTCTTTAAAAAATAAGCGCTTAAATGTTTTATTAGATAAATTTAGGCTAGTTTGGGTGCATTTTGTTTTGCACATTTCTTATGGTTTGGGATTTTTATGTGGAATTTTTAAATTTTGGAGAATAAATTTTTAAAATGGAAAAAAAATACGAATTTTCAAAAGAAGAATTAAGACAGTTGCAATTAAAAAGTCTTGAAATGGCTGTATATTTTAGAGATTTCTGCAAAGAAAATAATCTTAAATTCTTTCTTTGCGGAGGAGGTTGCATAGGGGCATTAAGGCACAAAGGCTTTATTCCTTGGGATGACGATATTGATGTGTTTATGCCTCGTGATGACTATGAAAAATTGGGAGAGATATGGGCCAAAAATGCGGATACAGACCGGTTTTCTTATTGCAGACCTGATGAAAAACATCATTACAAAAATTTATTTGCCACAATAAATGACAATAACACAACATTCATAAAAACACATCAAGCAGACTTAGATATAAATCACGGAATAGTTTTAGATATTTTGCCGCTTGATGGTTATCCAAATTCAAGTGTGGCAAGGGGTTGCCAGTTGTTTTGGACATTGACTTATTCTATCTTTTGTGCACAAATGGTTCCAACTAATCACGGCGTGATGGTTAACTTGTTGGGAAGATTAGCTTTAAAATGTGTACCGTCAAAAAAAGTGAGATACAAAATTTGGAGCTTTGCCGAAAAGCAAATGTCTAAATACAAAATAAGCAATTGTGACAACATCACAGAGCTCTGCTCTGGACCTCATTATATGATGAAAAAATATCCAAAATCGGCGTTTGAAGAGGCTATTTATGTAGATTTTGAAGGAGAGTTAATGCCAATTCCAAATGGATATGATGACTATTTGCGTACGGCGTTTGGCGATTATATGAAATTGCCACCGAAGCAAGAGCAAGTAGCACATCACGATGTGATGTTTTGTGACCTTTCAAATGGCTACGAAAAATATAAAGGTATATATTATTGCAGAGGTGAAAAAAAATGATTTTTGGCGCGATATTAGCCGGCGGAGTGGGTTCCAGAATGAATATTGCTGACATGCCAAAGCAATTTTTAATGTTGGGCAGCAAGCCGATTATAATTCATACGATAGAAAAATTTTTAATGTGTGCTCGTTTTGATAAAATTTATATTGGTGTGCATCCAGATTGGCTTTTGCACATGAGTGACTTGATAAAAAAATATAACTTGGACGCAGAAAAATTAGTTTGTTTGACAGGTGGTAAGGACAGAAATAGTACAATTTTTAATATTATAAGGCATATTAAAGAAAGTTATGGAAATAATGATGACGATATAATTGTCACGCACGACTCAGTTCGTCCGTTTGTGACTAGCAGAATCATTGAGGAAAATATTGATGCAGCGCTTAGTTTTGGAGCTTGTGATACTGTAATTAATGCAACGGACACAATTGTTATATCTGAAAATGATAACACAATTACAAATATTCCAAATAGAAAGTTTATGTATCAAGGCCAAACCCCTCAAAGTTTTAAGATTAATTTAATTTTTGACTTGTACAATGATTTGAATGACGAAGAAAAGGCTACTTTGACGGATGCATGCAAAATTTGTGTTGTAAGAAATTGTCCAGTACATTTGGTTGCTGGAGAAGTTTCGAATATGAAAATTACAACTGTTACAGATTATAAAATTGCGATAGCTATGGTAGGAGGAATTAAAGTTGATTAATAGTGTATATCAACTGGTTTATCCTCGTGCTTTTTCTGTAAAATATTCTGACGTTGATATCGAAAATGATGTCATTGTAAAGCCGCGATATATGGCAATTTGCCACGCGGACCAAAGGTATTATTTGGGGCAGCGAGAAGCCTCGGTTTTGCGAAAAAAATTACCTATGGCGCTTATTCATGAATGTTGTGGAGAAGTTGTTTATGACAAATCTGGCAGTTTCAAAGTTGGACAAAATGTTGTTATGATTCCTAATGTGCCGGGAAATGTTCGTACAGGTGAGTATGAAAATTATGCACAAGGAGCAAAATTTTTGTCAAGTGGTTTTGATGGATTTATGCGAGAGTTTGTTGCTATGCCTAGTGACAGACTTGTCGCTTTTGAAAATGTTCCATTACAAACGGCAGCAATTTGTGAATTTGTAAGCGTTGGGATGCATGCAGTTAATCGCTTTAACTTGTGCTCACATAAGTACCGAGACAAAATTGCTATTTGGGGCGATGGCAGTTTATCTTATGTGGTTTCATGCATTTTGAAAAACACTTATAAAAATTCAAAAATTATTGTTATTGGCAAAAATAAAACTAAACTATCTTATTTTTCTTTTGCCGATGAAACTTATCTTTCTGATGAACTTCCAGATAAGTTACAAATTGACCACGCGTTTGAATGTGTTGGCGGCAATGGAAGTTTTTATGCGATAAATGATATTGTTAGACATATTAATCCACAGGGGACGGCTGTTTTATTGGGTGTTAGTGAAGAAAAAATTGGCATCAACACGCGAGATATCCTGGAAAAGGGTTTAACTTTAATTGGATGTAGCCGTTCTGGCAAGATTGATTTTGAAAATGCGGTTGATTTTTTGAAAAATAGTAATTTTCAAAGGCGTTTGTCTGCAATCATATATGAAGCCGGTTCGATAGGGAGTATTGATGATATCCACAGAGCATTTGCGGAAGATGCTGGAACAATGTTTAAAACAGTTTTTGAATGGAAGTTATAGGTGCGAAAATGGCAAAAGTTAGTATTATTGTACCTGTTTATAGGGTAGAAAATTATTTAGATAAATGTGTAACGTCACTGATAAATCAGACTTTAAAAGATATAGAAATAATTTTGGTGGATGATGGGTCTCCGGATAATTGTGGAAAAATTTGTGATGAATATGCGGAAAAAGATGGTCGTGTAAAAATTATTCATAAACAAAACGAAGGACTTAGTGAAGCGCGTAATGTAGGAATAATGGCGGCTAAAAGTCCGTATATTGGTTTTGTAGACAGTGACGATTACGTTGCGGAGGATATGTACGAAATTTTATATTCAAACTTGATTAAAAACGATGCGGAAGTTTCAATTTGTGGCTTGTATGACTGCTATAGCAATAAAAAAGTTTCTCAGTTTGCTGGTGATGAGTTTTTAATTTTAGACAGTAAGCAGGCTTTAAAAACAGCGTTGGAGGGGGTTAAGTTTTCAGTAAATGCGGTGAATAAATTGTACAAAAAGGAGTTGTTTTCAGAAGTAAAATTTCCTAAAGGAAAGCTTTCTGAAGATGCTTTTACTATTCCCCAAATTTTATCGAAAGCTTCGAAGGTTGTGTTTGATTCTGTGCCAAAGTATTATTATATGCATAGAGGAGAAAGCATTACTACTTCTAGTTTTAAGCGGCAAGATTTCAATGTTGTTGAAGCTTATAAAAAAAATTTGGAATTTGTAAGGAATAATTTTAAAGATTTAATTAAGCAGGCGGAATTTAGACTTTTGTGGTCATATACATATGTTTTTGACAAAATGATTTTGAGTGAAAATTTTAAAGATATAGAGAGTTATAAAGAAATACTTGCGATTTTGCGCAAAAATACATTTAAAATGGTGATAAATCCGTTTTTTTCGTTAAAGCGTAAGCTAGTTATGCTTATTTTGTTCGTAAGTCCTAAATTGTACGCCAATTTGCTTAAGTTTCAGAAAAAGAAATTTATGAAATTAAATTATTGAATATTAAAAAAGGATTTGTTTTTTAATGAGCTTGAAAAAAGTATTTAATGAAAACACTTATGAATTTTTAAGAAAAACATACTTAATGGTATTTATTATGGCAGTTTTAACGCGAGTTTTATTGCCGATAGCGTTGCGTGAAACACAACTCGTGAACACTTTGGTATTTTCTGTTGTAGCAATCTTTGGCGCAAGCATAATTTTAATAGATTTTTTTACTAAACGTGTTTTTTTGCAACCTAAAAATATAATTTGGCTTTTAATTTTTTTGGTTGTATGCTTAATTTCGAGTGTAATCAATGTGAAATATGGACTTTTAGGAAATATAAGAAATTTAGTCTGGCTTGCGATTTCTTTTTTACTTTTATATCCAATTGATGAAGAACGAAGTATCGAAGATGTGAAAAAAGAGATAAAATTTGTTACTAATATTTTAACTTTGGTGTGGTTTATAGCTTGTTTGGCGTCACTTGTAATGTTTTTGCTTCAAATTGGCTTTTATGTGGACGTTTATCCAGACTCTTTTGCAAGGTTAGGCTTTGTTGAAGGACGTCTATTTGGAATTTTTGAAGACCCAAATTATGCAGCGGTTGTTGCTGTGGTCGTAATTTTATTTTCGATTTTTAATATAAAAAATTCAAGCAGACAATCTTTTAAAATATTTTATTTTTCTAATATTTTGGTTAATTTTTGTTATTTGGTGCTGTCTGGCTCAAGAACGGCTGAAGTTTCCGCTATTATTGTGACATTTTTGCTGATATATTTTGTTTTGATGCAAAGATTTAAATGTCAAAAAATGAATTTGATTTTGAAACAGCTAACATTTGTTGTAGTTTCTTTGACGTGCAGTTTGGCACTGATTTTTAGTATTTTTTTTACAAGAAAGATGTTGTCATATTTACCGGAATTAATTGGAGCACCGTTTCAGACGACAAGTGTTTCTGAGCCGAGAGTAAGAAAGCACGTTGATACAACGCGCGAAGATATAAGTAATAGCGCAGATGTGTCTAATTGTAGATTTAAAATTTGGAAAAGTGCGTTAGAATTATTTAAAAGCAGTCCAATTTTTGGAACATCTCCGCGAAACATGAGGACATACGCTAAAGCAGAGTTTCCAAATGGATTTATTGCACAGAGGTCCTATGCAGTACATAATGCTTATCTTGATGTATTGACCTCTACAGGAATTATTGGCGCGTTAGCTTTAGCAATATTTTTTATTAAATATTTGGCTTGTATATTTAGATTTTTGTTTTTAAATTTAAAAAGTGAAAATTATTATATAATTTTACTCAATTTTTCTGTTGTTACCGCAGTTGCAATATCGGCGTTTTTCCTGTCTGAAATATTTTTTGTAAATACAATTGGCGTATTAGTTTTTTGGCTGAATATTGGTTATTCGTGCTATTTTATTGAAAAGGATTCAGCTAAAAATATTTAAAGGAGAGGAAAATTTTTTATGTTAAAAAAGGTAAGTGTGATTGTGCCAATTTACAACTCTGCTGCAACATTGTCTCGATGTGTAGAAAGCATACTTTCGCAAGATTATGAAAATTTAGAAGTTATTTTAGTTAATGACGGCTCTTTGGATAGTTCTTTGGAAATTTGTGAAAAATTTAAGGAAAAAGACAGTCGGGTAATTGTGATAAATAAGGAGAATTTTGGGGTTTCTGCAGCGAGAAACTCTGGATTAAGCATTGCAAGTGGAGAATTTATTCAATTTGTAGATGCGGATGACTATATAAACCTTGATATGACACGATGCTTAGTAGACAGTATTGAGAAAAGTAGCGCCGATTTCGTAATTTGTGGTTATAACAGAGTTAGTAATGGTGAATTTATAAAAAAATCTCCAAGTAATTTTTATTCAAATAATCTTATTACGTTTAAAGATTGCTTTGAAAGGCTTTATAATGGTGCTTTTTTTAATGCACCGTGGAATAAATTATACCGTAGAGACAAAATAAAAACACTTTTTGACGAAAGTTTGTTTATTGGAGAAGATTTGCTTTTTAATTTGTCTTACGCTTCTAACTGTGATAAAATAGTGGTCATAAGCGATGCGCTTTATAATTATGACGTTTCTTTGCAAAATGGTTTAGCAAGTCAATATGATGAAAATCTTTTTTGCACGGAAATTATGTTGCACAAAAAAGTGCAGAAATTTTTTAAAACAAGCTTTAATTCCGATGATTTTAGAAATATTAATGAAACTTTTGCAAAGGAAATTTATTATTACTTAAAAAAACTTGTGATTTCGTCAAATGAGAATAAAGATATGAAATTAGAAAAGATTAGAGCTTGCTTTGAAGATGAATTCGTAAAAAATATGCTATGCAAAGTTAATTTTACCGACAGCCAAGTGAAAATTTTGTGCTTACTTATGAAATTAAAATTTGATAAGGCTATATATTTATTTTTTAGACTAAAAAATTTGATAAATAGAAACGCTATGCATTAAAAAGATTTAAATAAGGTGAAAATTTTAAATGAGGACAAAAAATTCTATTATAAATAGTTTAGTAGGGCTTGCGTCGTACGTGATTTTGCTGATAGGTCCACTTGCGCTAAGTCCGGTTGTAGCGAGCCTTGGCAGCGAAATTTTAGGTATTCAAAAAACTTTTATGGATACAGTTGCGCTACTTAATATAGTTGAATTGGGAATCAGTTTTGGTGTGATATACAAACTTTATAAACCGATTGCTGAAAATGACATCGAAAAAATTGCGATTCTTCTCAATTTTTATAAAAATACTTTTAAAATTATAGCGTTGATACTAACCTCGTTGGGACTGCTGACAGCTGTAATTATGCCACAACTCGTTCCGGAACATGACGCTAGCAAATTTTCTGATAATTGGCTTGTTTGGATGTTTTTGCTTTATTTGGCAGACACATTAGCAACCTATTTATTTGGCCACAAACGCGCGATGCTTATTGCTGACCAGCGAAATTATTTGGTTAGTATATGCCGAACAAGTTGCCAGGTTTTGATGTACATTTTTCAGCTTATTTCAGTTTGTCATTTTAGATCATTTGAATTGTACGTTGTTTCGAAGCTTTTTTGCACTTTGTTGGACAGCGTTTTTATTCATGTTATATATAATTTGAAATACAAAAATATAGATTTAAAAATAAAAAAAAGGCTTGAAAAATCTGAAAGAAGTGATTTATTTAAAAATTTAGGAGCACTTTTTTACCACAAAATTGGTTACCAAAGTTTAGCTTCTGGTTCAACTTTGATTATTACAAGCCATTTGGGCGAGTCAATTACAGGGATGTATTACCCTTACACGCTTATTACAAATGGTCTGATGAGCATTACGGACCAGGTTTTTAATGCGATTTTAACAAGTTTCGGAAATTTGCTTGTAAAAGCAACCGAAGGCGAGGTACATAAAGTTTACAAAAAAATATTTTTTCTTAATCACATGATTTATTCATTTTTTTCGGTTTCGCTATTTTGTTTGATTGGGCCTTTCATAAAATTATGGATGGGCAAAGCTTTTTTGTTTCCAATGGCTACCATAATTTTGATAACAGTGAATTTTTATATGTTTGGTATGCGAAAGTCTATAACTATGGTAAAAAATAGTGCGGGACTTTATCGCCCGGATAGATATTTTGCTTTGATTGAAACTGCGTTAAATTTGGGTTTTGCACTTTTGTTTGTAGACAAACTTGGCTTGAATGGAGTTATTATTGCAAATATTCTCAGCTCGTTTTTGGTTCCTTTTTGGACACAGCCTTATGTTGTTTATAAAAATGTTTTTAATCGCTCAGTTAGTTCGTATTACAAAAAAAGTGCGGTTTACGCTGTAATTACTTTGATTTCTGGCATATTAACGTATTATATATGCTCGTTGTTTAATTTTGAAGGATTTTTAAAACTTATTATCAATGCATTTATTTGTTTAATGGTTCCAAATTGCATAAATATTTTTATATTTTACAAAACAGATGAATTTCAATATTTATTTGGCATTATTAAAAATATTTTCGAGCAATTTAGAATGAGAAAATAAACTTAATTATAAAAAATAGTGGCAGAATTTAAATTTTGCCACTATTTTTTTGCTTATTTAAATTTATAAAAATCGTCAACGAACCAGACATTTGGAGCAGTAAATTCTTTTCTGTTAAGATAGGAGAGAATTCCTGCTGGTGATGAAAATTCAAACTTTAATTTATAAGAATAAAGGGCTTGCCATTTATAACTTTTTTCTTTATTTATTGAGTTTTTTCCATATTTGCTGTCTCCTAAAAGAGGATGGCCTAAAAAAGCTAAGTGAGCTCTTATTTGGTGGGTTCTGCCGGTTAAAAGTTCCACTTCTAACAGACTGAAATTACCTTTTTCTGCGATTACATGGTATTTGGTTTTTATTATTTTTGTATTTTCCATTTGAGAATTATGTATGTAAACTCGGTTTTGTTTTTCATTTTTTTCTAAATATGCAGTTAAAGTATCGTCTTTTTTCTTAAATTTAGAGTAGGCAATACATAAGTAAAACTTTTTTAATTCGCGATTTTTTATCTTTTGATTTAAAATTCGTAAAGTTTCAGCATTTTTGGCAGCAATTACGATTCCACCAGTATTTCTGTCTATGCGGTTTGCAAGAGCTGGAATAAACGAATTTTCTTTTTGTGGATTATATTCTCCTTTTTTATATAGATAATGTTGAATTCTCGCAATTAGTGAATCAAAATGATAAGTTTCATCTGGGTGAACGATAAGTCCTGGCTTTTTATTTACAAGCAAAATATTTTCATCTTCATAAATTATATCGATGTTTGTCGGTGCTTTTAAGAAGTTATATTCGTCTGATGACTTTTGACCTAAAAATTCGTCTTTTATGTATATTGTTAAAATATCTCCATTGCATAATTTAGCGTCTGGTTTGCAGCGCTTTGAGTTGAGTTTTATATTTTTTTTTCGTATTGCTTTATACATTAGTGAGGGTGGCAAATTTTTGAATGTTTTCATCAAAAATTTATCTATTCTTTGTTCGGCATCATTTTTATTTATTTTTATTTCTTTCATTGCTGACTTTAGGCTCCTTTTTTACTTATTTTATTATTATACCATGTTTCTGTATGTTTGGACACTTTTCAAATTAGGTAATTTATTGTATAATAAATACAGATTTAGAAAATATATGTAATTAAATATTTTTTGATGCGAGGTGGTTTAATTGCACAGTGGCCACAGAGAGCGCCTTAAAAAAAAGTTTATAAAATATGGTGCAGACTCTTTGGAAACACACGAACTTTTGGAGCTGCTTCTGTTTTATGGAATTCCTAGAAAAGATACCAATGAGTTAGCACATGTTTTAATTAACACTTTTGGCTCGTTACCTCAAGTTTTTGATGCACCTATTAATAGACTTTTAAAAATTAACGGAATTGGGGAATCTACTGCAGTTTTAATTCGATTAGTTTCAAAATTAAGCCGAGTTTATGCAGAAAAAAATTATGAAACGAATAATAAGAGACTAAAAAAAGAGCAAATTGAGAAAATAATATTAAATAAATTTATTGGAAGAATAAAAGAACATGTAGTCTTAGCCTTATTTGATGCGAAACGGAATTTGATGTTTTGTGATGTTATTTCTCAAGGCTCGTTTGGCTCAACCGGTGTTCATACAAGAGACATAATAGAATTGGCGCTTAAATTTAATGCCACAAAAGCAATTATCGCGCATAACCACCCCAGCGGAATTGCATTGCCCTCTCGAGAGGATATCGAAACAACTGTCGAACTTAAAAATGCGTTGAAATTAATCGAAGTTAAGCTGGTTGATCACATAATTGTTGCGGATAATGATTATGTTTCTATTGCTGATAGTGAGCTTGGCAAGCAAATTTTATAAAAAGCGTGATGTTTTATGAATTTTAAATTAAAATCGAATTATAAACCTACCGGAGACCAGCCTCAAGCGATAAAAACCTTGGTTGACGGAATAAATAAAGGCTATAAAGAACAGACTTTGCTTGGTGTTACTGGTTCTGGAAAAACTTTTACGATGGCCAATATAATAGAAAAATTAAACCGCCCGACGTTAATTTTGGCGCATAATAAAACTCTGGCAGCACAACTTTGTTCTGAATTTCGAGAGTTCTTTCCTGAAAATGCTGTGGAATATTTTGTTTCGTATTATGATTATTATCAGCCGGAAGCTTACATTGCTACAACAGACACTTACATTGAAAAAGATTCTGCAATTAATGATGAAATTGACAAATTACGCCATTCTGCAACTTCAGCACTGTCTGAACGGCGTGATGTTATAATTGTGGCAAGTGTATCTTGTATTTACAGCCTTGGTAACCCCATTGATTACCGTACGATGGTAATTTCTTTGCGACCTGGAATGCAGAAAAGTCGGGATGAAATTTTGAAAAAGTTGGTCGAGTTGCAATATGAACGCAATGATATTAATTTAACGCGAAACAAATTTAGAGTTCGCGGAGATGTAGTTGAGATTTTTCCAGCTGTTTCGAGCGATACTGTGATACGTGTGGAGTTTTTTGGTGACGAAATTGACCGTTTGAGTGAGGTTAATCCATTAACTGGTGAAGTAAAGGCAGTTATTAAACACGTAGCTATTTATCCGGCATCGCATTACATTGTGCCAAAAGAGAAAATGCATCAGGCTATTTTTGAAATAGAAAATGAATTAAATCAGCAGATTAAATTTTTTCGCGAGAATGATAAATTATTGGAGGCGCAGAGAATTGAACAGAGGACTCGTTATGATATTGAAATGCTGGAAGAAATAGGTTTTTGTAAAGGAATTGAAAATTATTCAAGAATTTTATCCGGACGTCCACAGGGAGCATCGCCGTTTACGCTAATTGACTATTTTCCAGATGATTTTTTAATGTTTGTTGATGAATCTCATGTTATGTTGCCCCAGGTAAGAGCTATGTATGCCGGAGACAGGGCGCGCAAACAAAATTTAATAGATTATGGCTTTAGATTGCCTTCTGCTTATGACAACAGACCATTAACTTATGATGAATTTTATGAAAAGGTTAATCAAGTAGTTTTTGTTAGCGCGACACCAGGAGATTTTGAAAAAGAAAAAAGTGCTCAAATTGTGGAGCAAGTCATTAGGCCGACAGGGTTAGTGGACCCAGAAGTTATAGTCAAACCTGTTGATGGGCAGATTGATGACTTAATCTCGGAGATTAACAAAAGAATTGCGGTGGGCGAACGCGTACTTGTGACGACTTTGACAAAAAAAATGGCGGAAGATTTAACCGCATATTTGCAAGAAGTTGGAATAAAAGTGCGATATATGCATTTTGGGATCGACACTGTGGAAAGAATGGAAATTGTTAGAGATTTGCGCTTGGGCGAGTTTGATGTATTGATTGGAATAAATTTGTTGCGCGAAGGACTTGATATTCCAGAAGTTTCGCTCGTTGCAATTTTGGACGCGGACAAAGAGGGCTTTTTACGTTCAGAACGCTCTCTTATACAGACAATCGGTCGCGCGGCTAGAAACGCTAATGGACAAGTTATAATGTATGCAGACTCGGTTACCCCATCGATGGAAACTGCTATTAAGGAAACCGAACGTCGTCGAAAAATTCAGCTTGATTATAATAAAAAACATGGGATAACTCCCCAGACTATCGTGAAAAAAGTTGCCGACGTTTTGGAAATTTCGTCGCATGATAAAACTAATGAAAAATTGCAGAAAAAGTTAAGCAAAAGTCAGAAAAATAAATTAATTGCAGAACTTGAAAAAGAAATGAAAGCTGCCGCAAAATTGTTGGAATTTGAACATGCTGCTTTTTTAAGAGATAAAATCGAAGAGTTGAAAAAATAATTTTGGGTTTGCTATTTTAGGGCTGGTCACGCCCTTATAGAATTTGGAGTTCCCATTTCTATAAGGGGCCGCCTCATTCGCAACTTCAAAAAATTTTTGAAGTTTTTTGTAAAAAAAGAATTTTTAAAATTTGTGAATGAGGCGGCGAGAGCAGATGAAATCTGCTCTGCGTGACCAGCAGACACGAGAAACATGGAGGAAAAAATGTCTGAAAATAATATAGTTGTAAAAGGGGCAAAAGAGCACAATTTAAAAAATATAGACGTGACCATACCTAGGGATAAATTAGTTGTAATAACAGGGTTGTCAGGTTCGGGAAAATCCTCACTTGCATTTGATACGATTTATGCGGAAGGGCAAAGAAGGTATGTTGAATCCTTATCGTCATATGCAAGACAATTTTTAGGACAGATGGAAAAGCCTGCGGTTGAAAGCATAGATGGGTTGTCGCCCGCGGTTTCAATTGACCAAAAAACGACTTCAAAAAATCCACGTTCGACGGTAGGAACAGTCACAGAAATTTATGACTATTTAAGACTGTTATATGCTAGAATAGGTGTCCCGCACTGCCCAATTTGCGGGAGAGAAATCAAGCAACAGACTGTTGATCAAATTGTTGACAGAGTGATGAATTTAGGTGAAGGTACTAAATTACAAATTTTGTCACCGATAGTACGTGCAAGGAAAGGCGAACATATAAAAGACCTTGAAAATGCTAGAAAAAGTGGTTATGTTCGCGTGCGTGTAGATGGAATAATTTACGATTTGTCTGAAGAAATAAAGCTGGAAAAAAATAAAAAACATACAATTGAGATAGTTATTGACAGAATTGTTATAAAAAAAGATGTTCGCTCACGTCTTGCAGATTCTATAGAAACGGCAGGGGAACTTTCTGGTGGAATTATAATTGTTAATATTGTGGACGGAGAAGACATTTTATTTTCACAAAATTATGCTTGCCCAGAACATGGTGTAAGTATTGAAGAGCTGACTCCTCGTATGTTTTCATTTAACAATCCTCATGGCGCATGTAAAAAGTGTATGGGTTTGGGAGTGTTTATGCGAATAGACCCAGAACTTATTTTGCCTGACAAAAGTTTGTCGATAAATCAGGGGGCAATAAAGGCTAGTGGCTGGACAACAGAGGGTGCAACTATTGCAAAAATGTATTATGAAGCACTTTCTAAAAAGTATAAATTTTCACTTGACACGCCAATTAAAGATTTATCACCTGAAATAATCAACATCATTTTGTATGGCTCAAATGGTGAAAAATTTAAGATGGTGAGGGAAAGCGAAAATATAAAATTTTCTTATAATACGGCGTTTGAAGGGGTTATTAACAACCTTGAACGGCGTTATAGAGAATCTCAAAGCAACTTTGTTAAAGAAGAAATAGAATCTTATATGAGTGCAATCCCTTGCGATAGCTGCAAAGGTGACAGATTGAATCCAGAAAGCTTAGCGGTTAAAGTTGGTGGAATAAATATAAGCGAGCTTTGCAACAATTCTATAGTTAAAATACTCGATTTTGTTGATAATTTGTTTTTGACGGAAAAAGAACAGTTTATAGCCAAAGAAATATTAAAAGAGATAAAAGAACGGCTAGGTTTTTTAAAAAGTGTTGGTTTAGAGTATTTGACCTTATCACGAGAATCAGGCACTCTATCTGGTGGTGAAAGTCAAAGAATTCGTTTAGCAACACAAATTGGTTCTTCTTTAATGGGCGTTCTTTATATTTTAGACGAACCCAGTATTGGGTTGCATCAGCGTGATAACGATAAACTTTTGGCTACTTTGAAAAGGCTTCGTGATATAGGCAATACGGTAATTGTTGTTGAGCACGACGAAGACACGATGTATGCAGCGGATTATATTGTTGATGTGGGGCCGGGAGCTGGTGTACATGGTGGCGAAATTGTTTGTTGCGGTGATGTAAATGCAATAAAAAACTGTGAAAATTCTATTACAGGTCAGTATTTGAGTGGAAAAAAAGCAGTTGAGATGCCGCAAAAAAGACGAAAAGGAAATGGTAAAAAGCTCAAAATTTTAGGCGCAACTCAGAATAATTTAAAAAATATTGATGTGGAAATTCCTCTTGGAAAGTTTGTCTGTGTTACAGGTGTTTCAGGTTCTGGAAAATCATCACTGATTAATGAAATTTTATATAAGAGCTTGGCCGCTCAGTTGAATGGTGCGAAAAAGAAGCCTGGTAAACACAGAAAAATAACCGGAGTAGAAAATCTTGACAAAATTATAGATATAAATCAGGCGCCAATCGGACGAACACCTCGGTCAAATCCGGCAACTTATACTGGTGTTTTTACGGACATTCGTGAGTTATTGGCTTCTACGAATGACGCAAAAATGAAAGGCTTTAAAAGCAGCAGATTTTCATTTAATGTTAAAGGTGGTCGCTGTGAAGCTTGCCAGGGAGACGGCTTGATAAAAATCGAAATGCACTTTTTGCCGGATGTATATGTTCCGTGTGATATTTGCAAAGGAAAGCGTTATAATCGAGAAACTCTTGAAGTTAAATATAAAGATAAAACAATTCACGATGTGCTAGAAATGACCATCGAAGAAGCAGTTTTATTTTTTGCCAATATACCTAAAATATCGCGAAAATTACAAATTCTTTGCGATGTGGGGCTAGGCTATATAAAACTTGGCCAGTCAGCAACAACACTTTCTGGCGGAGAAGCACAGAGAGTGAAATTAGCGACGGAGCTTTCCAAAAAAGCTACAGGAAAAACTATTTATATACTTGACGAGCCAACAACTGGTCTTCACATTGCTGACGTTCATAGATTAATCGAAGTTTTGCAAAGGTTAGTTGATGCGGGAAATACGGTTCTTGTAATTGAACATAATTTGGATTTAATTAAAACTGCCGATTATATAATTGATTTAGGTCCAGAAGGTGGCGACAAAGGCGGAGAAATAGTTGCAAAAGGTACGCCAGAAGAAATTTGTAAAGTAGAAAAATCTTATACGGGACAATATTTAAAGAAATTTTTAAATAAATAAAATTAACAATAAAAAGGCGACCAAAGTCGCCTTTTTATTTAACCTTGATTTTATTTTTTTGCAACATTTTAATATATAAATGTTGCGACTTTTATAATAACTGTATTTTTCATTTAACATAAAAATTTTATGGCAAAGTTTAGATGTACTTTAGTATTATGCATTAAAAAATTTGGGACAATGATGAAAAACAACTTAATTGCACTGATGAATGTTACTTTTTTAGATATAAACAATCTTTTACCAGTCTCGAAACAGCTGATAACAGTGAAAAATGGTCGAATTTTATAAAAATCTTTGATGTTTGAGGATTTACCAGCACAGCTTTCTCGAGGAAGACCAAACTGCAAAAACTTACAGTTCCTGCGTCAACAGGTTTATATAAATTTATTACACGACTATAAAGGCTTATTTAGTATTTGTACTATGTTAAATGGAAAATTGAAATTTTCCCATTTGTGATTTGGATTTTTTGCTCAAAAAAGCCTCTATGAAAATTGCACATATAATGCATAAATAAACACTTAGTATTACATTGTTGTGAAATGTGTATTTTTGATGTTATTATAAAAAATTTTCTTGTAATTTTTTTCTTACTGTGATATAATAAATCGTAAAAACACACGTCTGCACTTTTTTCTTGGTGCCATGTATTGGTCTTTCGGGTATTTAAGTGCGACGGAGGTATAACCAAGGAGGACAATTTTTATGTCAGTAGTATCTATGAAACAACTTTTAGAAGCCGGTGTCCATTTCGGACATCAAACCAGAAGATGGAACCCTAAAATGGCAGAGTACATCTTTACCGAGAGAAATGGTATTTATATCATCGACCTCCAGAAAACTGTTAGAAAATTAGAGGAAGCTTATAACTTCATTCGCGACCTCACCGAACAAGGCAAATCGGTTCTTTTTGTTGGAACTAAAAAACAAGCTCAAGAATCCGTTAAAGAAGAAGCTATTCGTTGTGGCGCTTATTACGTTAATGCACGTTGGTTGGGCGGTATGCTAACTAACTTTACTACCATTCGCCGCAGAGTTAATCGTTTAAAACAGTTGCGCGAAATGCAAGAAAACGGTACTTTCGATTTGTTGCCTAAAAAAGAAGTTATTAAGTTAAACCTTGAGATAGAAAAATTAGAAAAATTCCTCGGTGGTATTAAAGACATGAAAGATTTGCCAGGAGCTTTATTCATTGTTGACCCTCGCAAGGAAAAAATAGCTGTTGCAGAGGCTAAAAAATTAGGAATTCCTATTATTGCTATTGTTGATACAAACTGCGATCCAGATGAAGTGGATTATGTAATTCCTGGAAACGACGATGCAATCAGAGCGGTTAAACTTTTAGCTGGTGTTATGGCAAATGGTGTAATAGAAGGCAAAGAAGGCCAAATGGGTGCGGCTGCAATCGAAGCTGAAGATGAAATGGTCGAAAATTTAGTCGTTGAAGAAACTGTTGCAGAGTAGTAACTTATAAAATTTATTCCATATAAAAGGCGGTTTTTACCGTCTTTTGTTGTGGAATGTTTTGTAAATTTCGAAATTTAATGATATTATTTATTTGGAGGTAACAAATTATGGCTTTTACAGCTAGTGATGTTAAGGCATTGAGAGAGAAAACCGGTTGCGGCATGATGGACTGCAAAAAAGCACTTACAGAATCTAATGGTGACATGGACAGGGCTGTTGATTTTTTGAGAGAAAAAGGGTTAGCCGCTGCGACTAAAAAATCTGGAAGAATTGCTGCAGAGGGTGTCGCATTTGCATGCACAAATAAAGACGAAAATGTTGGGGTTGTTATTGAAGTTAATGCTGAAACTGATTTTGTTGCAAAAAATGCGGACTTTTTGGCATTTGTTCAAACTTGTGCAGATACAGTAATTGAAAAAAATCCAGTTTCTTTAGAGGATTTAATGGCATGTAAGGCTTCTGGTAGCGATTTGACTGTAGAAGAATTAGTTAGAGAAAAAATTCTTACTATCGGAGAAAATATAAAAATCCGCCGTTTTAAAAGATTTGACGGTATTGTGACAACTTATAACCATGCGGCTGGCAGAATTGGAGTTATGGTTAAATTTAACACTTCGAGTGAAACTGCAGCTAAAGATGACTTCAAAATTTATGCTAAAGATATTGCTATGCAAGTTGCTGCAGTAAATCCTGGATATCTCAATAAGGAGTCCGTACCTGCAGATGTTTTGGAGCACGAAAAGAAAATTCTTACAGAGCAAGTTATGAATGATGGTAAGCCTGCCAACATTGCTGAAAAAATCGTTATGGGCAAAATCGGCAAATTTTACAAAGAAAATTGTTTGATCGACCAAGTTTTCGTTAAAGATTCCAATTTAACTGTCGAGCAATATACAAAAGAAACCGCTAAAAAATTGGGCGGAAATATCGAAATTATTGATTTTGTTCGTTTTGAAAAAGGCGAGGGCTTAGAAAAGCGTGAAGATAATTTTGCCGATGAAGTCGCAAGTATGGTGAAATAATTGATTTTTAGCATTCTGAATAGGGCGTGGTTTAACCTACGCCCTATTTTATCGTAATTGAAGATATCTTTACAGATTTGCAATATTATTGTAAAATAATAATAAAATCAATCGTGGGAGTGGTCGTGTTGCAACCTAAATATAAAAGAGTTCTGCTTAAGTTGAGTGGTGAAGCTTTGGCAGGGAAGCGAAAACATGGTATCGATTTTGACACTGTTACTGAAATTTGCAGGCCAATTAAAAAATGTGCAGATTTAGGTGTACAGATTGGAATTGTTGTCGGCGGCGGAAATTTTTGGCGAGGTCGCAGCAATGGAAATATGAATAGAACTCGCGCTGACCATATGGGAATGCTGGCAACAGTAATTAATGCTCTGGGTGTGGCTGAAGTTTTGGAGCAGATGAATGTTGATGTTCGAGTTCAGACTTCGTTGCAAATGCAGCAAATTGCAGAGTTGTACATAAAAAATAAAGCTGTTCGCCATTTGGAAAAAGGCAGAGTTGTTATATTTGGTTGTGGTACAGGTTCACCATTTTTTTCAACCGATACGGCGGCTTCACTTAGAGCTGCAGAAATCGGTGCAGATGTAATTTTAAAAGCGACTATGGTTGATGGTGTTTACGATAAAGACCCCAAAAAATATGATAATGCAATTAAATACGATACACTTAGCTACTTTGACGTTTTGAACAAAAACTTAGGTGTTATGGATAGCACAGCAGCGTCTATGTGCAAAGAAAATAATATTCCGTTGCTGGTTTTTAGCATAGAAAATCCACAAAATATATATGATGCTATTATGGGCAAATCAATTGGAACTACTGTAAAATAGGTTTTTTAACTAAAAGGGAGATTTTTTATGAAACAAGTTTTTATTAATACAGAAGAAAATATGAAAAAATGTTTAAATGCGCTTTCAAAAGAATATATTGCAATTAGGGCTGGAAGAGCAAATCCTGCGGTTTTGGACAAAATTTTGGTAGACTACTATGGAGCGCCGACACCGATAAACCAGCTTGCAGCTGTTTCCGTTACAGAAGCAAGAACGTTGGTAATTCAGCCTTGGGATGTTTCGGTTTTAAAGGAAATAGAAAAAGCAATTCAAACTTCAGAATTGGGTATAAATCCGCAAAATGACGGAAAAATTATACGCCTTATTTTTCCTGCACTTACAGAAGATCGACGACGCGAAATTGTCAAGGATATTGCAAAGATGGGTGAAGATTCGAAAGTATCTATACGTACAATTCGTCGCGATGCAATTGATAAATTGAAAAAGAAGAAAAAAGATTCTGAAATTACAGAAGATGATTTAAAACAAGCTGAAAAACAAGTTCAAGATTTGACAGATAAATTTTGTAAAGAAATTGATGATTTATCTGGCGAAAAGCAAAAAGAAATAATGGCAATTTAAATTTTTTTATTATTTAGGTTGATTGGCGTGTGATATTTATTATGAACTGGTTTAAAAGTTCTCGAAAAAATGAGAAAAGGTGCTTGCCGGAACATATTGGAATTATTATGGATGGAAATGGCAGATGGGCCAAAAAACGTAGTCTGCCACGCTCAGCAGGACATAAAGTTGGAGCAGAGACTTTTAGAAAAATTACTAAATATTGTAGCAAAATTGGGATAAAGTATTTAACTGTCTACGCTTTTTCTACCGAAAATTGGAAAAGGCCTAATGATGAAATTTCTTTTTTGATGAAACTGTTTGAACAATATTTGAATGAAGCTTTAAAAGATTTTCAGCAAGAAAATATTAAGGTACGTTTTTTGGGAGACAAGAGCGGTTTTTCAAAAAATTTACAAAGGCTTATTGATGAAGTAGAAAGCGCTTCCAAAAATAAAACTGGAATGATTCTTAATATTGCGATGAATTACGGCGGCAGAGATGAAATCGTTAAAGCTGTAAAAGAAATTGCTTTTGATGCAAAATTTGGGAATATTGATATTGAAAAAATAAACGAAAAAGCTATTTCAGAACGGCTTTATACTGCGAAACAACCGGATCCTGATTTTATTATTCGTCCAAGTGGAGAGTTTCGTTTATCAAATTTTTTGCTGTGGCAGAGTGCTTATTCTGAACTTATTTTTATGAATGTTTTATGGCCGGATTTTTCTGAAAATGACTTAGAATATGCTATTAATGAATATTCATCCAGAAATCGGCGATTTGGAGGGGTATAATGGCAATTAGAACAATTTCGGGAATTTTGGGCGGTTTAATCGTCATAATCGTGCTTATTTTTAATAATACTTTACCATTTTTATTAAATTGTGCAGTTTCTGCTGTATGTATTTTTGCTACTTATGAAATTTTTTCTGCAATGGGGCTTGGTAAAACCTTTAAAATTACTGTTCCTAGTTTAATTTTTTCTGCATTGTTGCCATTATTAGGATGCAATTTAATCTGGCAAGGAGCTTGGCTTATTTACTCATTTTTTATTTTTGGTGTCGTTTTGCTTTTTGACAAAGAATTAAAATTCAAAGATATTGCTGCGATTTATAGCATGGTTTTGCTTATTACGATTTCACTTAGTTTTATAGTTAAATTACGTGATTTTGGTGGCACGTTTAGCAGTTTTTACGTTCTTTATGCACTTTGTATTTCGTGGATGTCTGACATCGGTGCTTATTTTTCTGGTACTTTTTTTGGAAAAAGAAAACTTTGTCCCAATATTAGTCCTAAGAAAACTGTTGAGGGTGTTTTTGGTGGGGTCATTTTTTCGTTGTTAATTAGTATTATTATTTGTTTCTTTTTTGAAAAATTCATGTTTGATACTGGTGTACGTGTTAATTTTCATTATATAATTCCGATTTCCTTAGTTGGTTCTGTTATATCTATTGTTGGAGATTTGGTATTTTCTGCGGTAAAACGTGGATGTCACATAAAGGACTTCGGTAGCATAATTCCTGGTCACGGCGGTTTTTTGGATCGTTTTGACAGTGTTGTTTTTGTAGTTCCTTTTGTGTATTTTATGGTGAATTGTTTTAACATCATGAGAGTTTAAAATGGCGGAGGTTATGATGACGAAAAATATTTCGGTGCTCGGTTCAACTGGCTCGGTTGGAGCAAAAGCTTTAAAAATAGCGAAAAATTTAGGGGTTTCTATAAAAGGCCTTGCAGTTTTTAATAATATTGTGCTACTTGAAGAACAAATAAGAGAATTTAAACCAGAAAAAGTCGCTGTTTTTGATGAAAAATCTGCAGAAATTTTAAAAAAAAATATTGCCGATTTGGACGTAAAAGTACTATGCGGAATGGATGGCTTGTGTGAAGTTGCAACAATTAATTGTGCTGATATGGTGTTGAATTCGGTATCCGGAATGATAGGACTAAAGCCTACTTTGTGTGCAATAAACGCAGGAAAAAATATTGCTCTTGCCAATAAAGAAACTCTGGTTGTTGGTGGGGAATTAGTTATGAAAAAAGCTAAAGAAAAAGGTGTTAAAATTCTGCCAGTAGATAGTGAACACTCCGCGATTTTTCAATGTTTTCAAGGCTGTTGCGACAAAAAAAACATTAATAAATTAATTTTAACAGCTTCTGGTGGGCCTTTTTTCGGAAAAGATAAAATTTACTTGCAAAGTATTACAAAAAATGATGCACTTAAACATCCAAATTGGAACATGGGTGCAAAAATAACAATTGATTCTGCGACTATGATGAACAAGGGTTTTGAAATTATTGAGGCTGTTCGGCTTTTTGACATGACACCGGACAAAATTGATGTAATAATTCACAGAGAAAGCATAATTCACTCTATGATAGAGTATGTTGATAACTCAATCATTGCGCAGCTCGGCGTTGCTGATATGGGAATACCCATTCAGTATGCATTAACATATCCAGAAAGGCATCCGTCAGTTGTTGAGAAATTAAATTTGACTCAAATTAGAAATTTGTCTTTTTTTGAACCAGATAACGAAAATTTTCAGGGTATTAATATTTGCAAATCAGCACTTAAAATTGGTGGCACAATGCCTGCGATTGTTAACGGTGCAAATGAGGAAGCGGTAAAACTGTTTTTGAATGATGAGATTTCTTTTTTAGAGATTACTGATGTTGTTCAAAAGGCTCTGAATTCTTGCAAAGCTTCTGAGATAAATTCTTATGATGATATTTTTAAAGCTGACTCACTTGCAAGAACTTTCGTGAAAGAAAATGTTATAAAAAAAGGAGAGTAATTTATGTTTATTAGCACTTTATTGATTATAATTTCAATTTTATTATTTTCTTTGGTCATATTTATTCACGAGCTTGGACACTTTATGACGGCCAGGTGGGCTGGTGTTAAAGTAAATGAGTTTGCAATTGGTATGGGTCCAGCAATTTTCAAAAAACAAAAAGGCGAAACACTTTATTCTGTAAGGTTATTTCCAATTGGAGGATATTGCTCCATGGAGGGAGAAGATGCAGAAAGCGATGATGCTAATGCTTTTGGAAAAAAATCTGTATATAAAAGGCTTATAATTGTTGCCACTGGTGCTATTATGAACATTGTATTAGCTTTTATTTTTATGATGATTATTTTAGTGCAGCAACCTCAATTTGCTTCTACAACTATCGGTAGTTTTTCTGATGAATCTATTACAAATCAACATGGTTTGCAGGTTGGAGATAAAGTTAAATCTATTGACGGCTATAGTATTTCAACTTATACGGATATTGGCTTTGTTTTGGCAGTAAACAAGAACTTTAAATCTGATATCGTTGTTGAGAGAAACGGAGAAACTATTACTCTTAATGATGTGAAATTTGCTACGCGTGAGAATAATGATGGCAAAACTATAATTGTTCGAGATTTTTATTTGCAGCCTATAGAGAAAAATTTTTTTACTCTAATTGCGCAGACGTTTAAAGAAATTATTTCTAATGTTAGAATGGTTTATTCAACTATTATTGGTTTAGTTACAGGAGCGTTTAGTTTTAATGAAGTTTCTGGACCCGTGGGGCTGGTTTCTATGATTTCAAGTGCGGCTTCTGAAGGACTAAAAGTTAATTTTATGGCAGCGTTAAATAACATTATCATGATGATGATGGTTTTATCGGTTAACCTCGGAATTTTTAACTTATTGCCCTTGCCAGCTTTAGATGGTGGCAGACTAGTATTTTTAATTTTAGAGGCTGTAAAAGGCAAACCGATAAATCCTAAATATGAAGGGCTAATTCATACTGTTGGTTTTATTTTACTTATATTGTTAATGCTGTTTGTTTCGATTAATGATGTGTTTAAGTTGGCATCTGGAAAGGGAATAATGAGTTAAATGAAACGAATTTCTAAAGTTGTTCAAATCGGTAATATAAAAATCGGTGGAAACGAAAAAGTTGCGATACAATCCATGCTAAACGTTCCTTCTTATGATATTGAAAATCATGTAAAAGAAGCTCAACGACTAAAAAATGCTGGCTGTGAGATTTTACGTATCGCCATTCCTGATATGGATGCAATACAATTAATTCCAGCGATAAAAGAAAAAGTGAATATTCCTTTGGTGGCGGATATCCACTTTGACTACAGATTAGCAATTGAATCTGCTATGGCCGGAATAGATAAAATTCGCATAAACCCAGGAAACATCGGGGACGATTCCAGAGTAAAACAAGTTGTGGATATCTGCAAAAGTAAAAATATTCCTATAAGAATCGGTGTTAATTCAGGCTCTGTTGAAAAAAATATTCTAAATAAATACGGTCACCCTACTGCAGAGGCTTTGTGCGAAAGTGCACTTTATCATGTATCTTTGTTAGAAAAATTTGGCTTTAATAATGTGGTTTTATCTCTGAAATCGTCAAATGTTAAAACTATGGTAGATGCTTACAAACTTATCGCTGAAAAATGTAATTATCCGCTTCATTTAGGTGTGACAGAAACTGGAACAAAAAAATTAGGCATTATAAAATCCGCAGTGGGCATTGGGGCGCTTTTGCTTGATGGGATAGGAGATACTATCCGAGTTTCTTTAACATCTGACCCCATTGAGGAAATTTATGCTGCTAAAGATATTTTAAAAGCTATTGGTCTTGAAAAAAATGGTGCCGAAATAATTTCTTGTCCAACCTGCGGAAGAACTCGAATTGATATTATAAATTTGACAGAAAAAATTGAAAAAAAAATTGAGAAGTGCCATAAAAATATCAAAGTTGCAGTAATGGGCTGTGCGGTTAACGGGCCGGGCGAGGCCAGAGAAGCTGACGTTGGTGTTGCTGGCGGAGATGGAGTCGGTTTAATTTTCAAAAAAGGTGAAATCATCAGAAAAGTTAATGAGAAAAATATCGTAGAAGAATTGATGAAAGAAATTGAAAATTTATGAGTTAAGAGGTTTTTTGTTTTGTGTGCGTTTGGAGATTTTCTTGATAAATATATAGAGAAAAATTTATTTTCGACGGATGTTTTAAGCGGAAATATTGTTTCTATGGATATAGATTCAAAGAATAGAATGCTAAAAATAGATGTGGCGTTTTCACAGCCTGTGAAGCGCCTTACTCTTTTTGAAATTGAAAAAAAATTACAAAATTCTAAATTAAACTTATACAAAGTTAGTATTAATCCTTCTTTTCCAAGTGAAACTTTTTTTGCGGAATATTATAATGATTTGATTCAGCAAATTTCTAAAGAAACCAAAAGTGTTTGTGGAATCCTTAAGGACTCTTTTGCGACGCTTAATGAAAATAATTTAGAAATTTCACTTGCTCACGGAGGAAAAAATATTTTATTGGACAAAAAGTTTGATAAGTCTTTGCAAGGTTTAATAAAAAAGGAATTTAATTTAAATTTAAATATAAATTTTGTAGGGAATATTTCTGTAGATTGCGAAAATTCTCAATATATTGAAAAACATTCCGTTTTAATTGAAAAGGAAAAAAGAAAAAAAGTTATTGAGGAAATAGAAATTTATGAATCTAACTTGAATGAAACACCGAAGAAAAGTAATTTTGATATTTCTATATCGGTGAGAAAAGATAAAAATTTATATCCTAGCATTATTTTACCAACAGCTGCATCTATTTTAGGTGGAATTATAAAAAATGAACCTGTAAAAATTTCAGATATTACTCCGGATATTGGGTCAGTTACTGTTTGGGGTGATGTTTTTTCTATTGATGAGCACATGACTAAAGACGGGGCAAAAAAAATTTATGCCATTAATATTACCGATTACACAAGCTCTATTTCACTAAAAGTCATTGCAGATAAGGAAAAATGGCGTGTATTTGACACAATATCAAAAGGAAAAACTTTGCTGGTTAAAGGCGAAGTTACTTATGATAAGTACGACAGGGAAATTGTTATTCGGCCTAAAAATATTAATTCGGTTGAGAAAGTAAAAATTGTGGACAAAGCCGAAAAAAAACGTGTTGAATTACATTTACATACGAATATGTCTGCAATGGATGGAATTACCACTGCAGGTGATTTGATTGAACGTGCGCATTCTTGGGGACATGAAGCTATTGCGATAACTGACCATGGTGTAGCTCAGGCCTTTCCAGATGCTATGAATGCTGTAAATAAAATAAAGAAAGATGGCGGAAATATAAAGGTAATTTATGGTGTTGAAGCTTACTTTATAGACGATTTAAGTTCAAGTTTTGATGGTGATATGAAAAAATTAAAATATTATCATCAAATTATTCTTGTAAAAAATAAAGTTGGTTTAAAAAATTTATACAGACTGATTTCAAAGGCCCATCTTGACTATTTTTACAGAAAACCGCGTATTCCTAAGAGTGAATTAATTAAATATAGGGAAGGGCTAATTCTTGGAAGTGCTTGTGAATCAGGTGAGCTTTTCAGAGCTGTTGTAAACAACGACGACCACAAGCGTTTATGTGAAATTGCTAAATTTTATGACTATTTGGAAGTTCAACCGATTGGTAATAATAACTTTTTAATTCGAAGTGGAGTTGCCAAAAATGAAGAAGAGTTGCGCCGATTTAATAAAATAATTGTAGACTTGGGTGAAGAACTTGGTATTCCTGTGGTTGCAACTTGTGATGTTCACTTTATGGATCCGTATGATTCGCAATATAGAACGGTTTTGATGGCTGGACAAGGTTATGAAGATGCAGAAAATCAGGCACCTCTTTATTTTAGGACAACTGACGAAATGTTAGAAGAATTTTCTTATCTCGGTTCACAAAAAGCTTACGAAATTGTTGTTGAAAATACAAATAAAATTGCTGCAAAAATTGATGAAGTTAGTCCGATTCCACCAGGGGTTTTTCCGCCGTTCATTGAGGGCGCTGAGGAACAACTGGTAAGCATTACTTGGGAGCGAACTAAAAAAATTTACGGTGACCCTCTGCCTGAAATCGTTAAAGAACGTTTGGAAAGAGAATTATCGTCAATCACTAAACACGGATTTTCTGTGCTTTACATGACAGCTCAAAAATTGGTTGCAAACTCTGAAGAACACGGATATTTAGTCGGTTCTAGAGGTTCTGTTGGATCGTCATTTGTTGCCACGATGTCCGGCATTTCTGAGGTCAATCCATTATTTCCTCATTATGTTTGCCCCAAATGTCAAAACAGTGAATTTTTTACGGATGGTAGCTATGGCTCTGGTTTTGATTTACCTGGTAAAAATTGTCCAAAATGCGGTACGGCGTATCATCGCGATGGGCATAATATTCCATTTGAAACTTTTCTTGGATTTGACGGTGATAAAACACCAGATATTGATCTTAACTTTTCTGGTGAGTATCAAAGTGACGCACATCGCTATACAGAAACTTTGTTTGGTAAAAATAATGTTTTTAAAGCTGGTACAATCGCAACTATAGCCGAAAAGACAGGTATAGGTTTTGTGAAAAAATACATAGAACAAAAAGGTAAAACTTTGCATAAAGCGGAAGAAATTCGTTTAGCTGCAGGTTGCACCGGAATAAAAAGGACTACTGGACAGCATCCAGGAGGAATGGTAGTTGTTCCCAAAGGTATGGAAATTTACGATTTTTGTCCTGTACAAAGGCCTGCTAATGACCAAAAATCTGACAATATAACAACACATTTTGATTTTCATTCTATTCACGATACAATTTGTAAATTGGATGAACTTGGCCATGATGTGCCTTCAATATATAGATATTTGGAAGATTATACGGGCATCCCTGTTATGGATGTTTCTATGAGCGACAAAAAAGTTATGTCATTATTTACTTCTACTCAGGCTTTAGGTGTAACTCCAGAGGCGATTGACTCTCAAACTGGGACATTTTCTTTGCCTGAAGTTGGAACCCATTTTGTCCGTCAGATGATGATTGAAGCACAACCGAAAACTTTTTCAGATTTGTTACAAATTTCCGGATTGTCTCATGGTACTGACGTTTGGATTGGTAACGCACGGGACCTTATCAAGAATAAAATTTGCACAATTTCTGAAGTTATCGGAACTCGTGATAGTATTATGACATACCTTTTACAAAAAGGGTTAGAACCAAAAATGGCTTTTAAAATTATGGAAATTGTGCGAAAGGGCAAAGCGAAAAAGCTTTTGACGCAGGAACACATAGATGAAATGAAAAAACATGATGTTCCGGAATGGTATATCGATTCTTGTATGAAAATAAAATATATGTTTCCGAAGGCTCATGCAACCGCTTATATGATTTCTACTTTACGGCTTGGTTGGTATAAAGTTTATAGACCTGTTGAGTACTATGCGGCTTATTTTACCGTTCGCAGCGAAGACTTGGACGGAGTTCTTGTGATGAAGGGAAAAGAAGCCGTTAAACAGCAGATGAAAGACATAAAAATGAAAGGCAATGAGGCAACTGTGAAAGAAAATGCTGCTTTGGCTACGTTGCAAATTGTAAATGAAATGTTTGAACGCGGAATTGAAGTTTTGCCGATTGATTTATATAAGTCTGATGCTTATAAATTTTTGGTAGAGGATGGTAAAATTAGACTTCCATTTTCATCGCTGCCTGGAGTTGGTGAAAACGTTGCCAAAGGTTTGCAAAATGCCGGAAAGAATGGGAAATATATTTCTGTGGATGAAATTTCAACAAGGTCTGGCGCCTCTAAAACAGTTGTGGAACTTATGGATGGAATCGGTATGCTTAGCGGAATTCCCAAAACTAGTCAGTTGAGCTTTTTTTAAGAAATACTTGAAAATTTTTGCGATTTGATATAAAATATTTGTATATATAAATTTTTTGGAGGAAACTACATGATATCAGCTGGAGATTTTAGAAATGGTGTTACCTTTGAAATGGACGGAAATGTCTATTGCATAATAGAGTTTCAGCACGTTAAACCAGGCAAAGGTGCCGCTTTTGTAAGAACAAAAATTAGAAATGTAATTACCGGCAGCGTGGTTGAAAAAACTTTTAATCCAAACGATAAATATCCTACTGCTTTTATAGAACGTCGTGATATGCAATATTTATATAATGATGGCGATTTATATTATTTTATGGATTTGGAAAATTATGAACAAATTCCAATAAATAAAAGTGTTTTGGGCGATAATTTCAAGTTTGTAAAGGAAAACATGGAGTGTAAGGTTTTATCTTATAAAGGCAATGTTTTTGGCGTAGAACCACCGTTTTTCGTTGAACTGGAAGTTACTGAAACTGATCCAGGGTTTAAAGGCGATACTGCTACTAATGCAACAAAACCTGCAACTTTAGAAACTGGCGCCGAGATTCGTGTTCCGCTGTTCATTGATCAGGGTGAAATTATAAGAATTGATACTAGAACTGGTGAATACATGGAGCGTGCTTAATTTTTGTCAAATACTAGTTTTACTGTAATATTTCTTTTATTTACGGTAAAATTAGTATAGATATAATCTTTATTTTAGGGAGGTTTTAAATTTATGACTATTAAGGAAAAGTTGGCTTATGTTAAAGGGCTTGTAGAAGGGTTAGAACTCGATAAATCTAAACCAGAGGTAAGAGTTTTGTCTGCAATCGTTGAGTTGCTCGATGATGTTACTCTTTCTGTTTCGGATTTAGAAGAAGGCTATGACGACTTAGCTGACCAAGTTGATGAAATAGATGAAGATCTTTGCGCTTTGGAGGAAGATTTTTACGATGAAGAATGTGATTGCTGTGATGGAGAGGATGAGGTATTTTATGAAGTAACTTGTCCTACATGTGGTGAAACAGTTTGTGTTTCTGAGGAAATTCTTTTGGATGGTGGAATTGAATGTCCTAACTGCAGCGAAAATTTGGAATTTGATTTGAATGGACTATCTTTAAGTGGAAAATGTGACTGTGGAGACGACTGCGACTGTGAGCCTGAATGTAATTGTGAGTCAACTTGTGAATGCGAACCAACTTGCAATTGTGAACCAGAATGTACTTGTTAGATAGACTTAAGTTTAAAATAAATTTTTGAAAAAAGATTAGCGTTTATTGCTAATCTTTTTTTATTTGGTAGGTACACTAACATTTAACAAAATAAAAAAACGATAACGTGGAAAATTATAATTAGAGTGTTGGAGGTGAAAATTTTGAAAAAATTTTTTAAAGGATTATCAATTTTTGCAAGTATTGTAGCTTGTTTTATTTTGAGCTTTTGTGAAGTTACAGCGTCGTACTTACCGAACAATTATAAAATTACATCTGCGTGTAATTCTAATATAAAAAAATATATTTCTATAGATACAAAAGAAAAATCTGTAGTAAAACCTGTTTCAAAAGAAAGTGTTCAACCTAATTTCGATGCAAATGTTTTATTTATGAATATGATTCCAATAAAAAAAGTCAGTATAGAAAAAATAGATGATATTTATGTGGTTCCGGGAGGGAACCCATTTGGAATAAAGTTATTTACAAAGGGTGTTATAGTTGTTGGAATATCCGATGTAAAAACGAACGAAGGTGTTTTTAATCCGGCGAAACAAGCGGGGTTACAAAAGGGAGACATAATCTTAAATATAAATCAGCAGGAAATTAACAGCAATGAGGAACTGATAAAACAGGTCGAATCTAGTAATGGCGATGAACTTTTTGCTGAGATTATCCGCAACGGAATGAAATATGAAACCAACATTAAACCGATAAAATGTGATACGGATAATATTTATAAACTAGGACTTTGGGTAAGAGATAGTTCGGCAGGAATTGGTACGGTTACATTTTGGGATGAGAAAACGAAAGTATTTGGTGGTTTGGGGCATGGAATTTGCGATGTGGACACGGGAGAATTGTTGCCATTGTCGCACGGAGATATAATAAAGGTGAATATTAACGGTATTTCAAAAGGAATGCGAGGAAATCCTGGAGAATTAAAGGCATATTTTATTGAGTGTGAACCAATAGGAATACTTACAGAGAACACCTACAGCGGAGTTTATGGAAAGTTTAATACTGCCGTTTCTCAAAATGAGGCACTACCAGTGGCAATGAAACAGCAAGTAAAGCAGGGAAAAGCTCAAATTTTAACAACAATTTTCGGTTCTGCTCCAGAATATTATGACATTGACATTTTGCATATAAATTATAACGAAGAGCAAGTAAGCAAAAATATGGTAATAAAAATAACCGATAACAAATTGTTAAATCAGACCGGAGGAATAATTCAGGGCATGAGTGGAAGCCCTATAATACAAAACGGTATGCTCGTAGGTGCGATTACACATGTATTTGTAAACGACCCCCAGAAAGGTTATGCAATTTTTGCTGAAAATATGATTTCTAAGATACAAAATTCAAACGACACTGATTATAAAAAAATCTCCTAAATAATCTAAAATTTTATCGTAGGTAACAAATTTAAAATTTTTATTTGGGAAGTCTTGCCAATTTAAATTTTATATGGTAATATATGGATATGATAAATAATAACTGGAGGAAAAAACATGGGAAATCTTGTTAAACTACTAATTGCAGAAGAATCTAGAGAACTTAATCGAGAATCAACGTCAGTGTTCGAAAAATTGGGTATGAACAGTAAAATTATTCAAAAAGATGGTTTTACAGTTTTAGATTCGATAAAAAAATATTCACCGGATGTTGTAATAATGGATTTGTTTATGCCAAAACTTGATGCGATAGGTGTAATGAAATCAATTTCTGAAGAAAACTCGAAAAAACCAATATTTATTGTTTTGTCGAATTTTAATAGCCCAACGCTAGAAAAAGAAGCTTTATCCGCCGGAGCATCATATTTTGTATTGAAACCTTTCGATGTCAATAATTTAGCTGAAAGAATTTTGGATTTATTAAATGATATACGCAAACCAAACATAGAAAAGACCATACCAATTACCAATAAAGTTTTGGATAAAGGTGTAGGAATTGAATTTAAAGTTACTGAAATATTGCATCAAATCGGTGTTCCAGCGCATATAAAAGGTTATCATTATTTAAGAGACTCAATAGTTATGTCGGTAGAGAATCCAGATATAATAAATGCTGTGACTAAACAATTATATCCATCTGTAGCAAAAAGATTTTCTACCACAGCTTCAAGGGTAGAGAGAGCGATACGTCATGCAATAGAGGTTGCATGGGACAGAGGTGACGTTGACATTTTAAATTCTTATTTCGGCTATACAATACATAACGGCAGAGGAAAGCCAACCAATAGTGAATTTATTGCGATGATATCAGATAAATTACGTTTGCAGATGAAAAGTGCAAGCTAAAGTTTATAAAATGTTTTCAATTGAAGGAAATTCTGTATCCTTTAGGTCATTAAACTGAGTTTTTGCTATTTCACTTTCAACAAAAAAATCTTCAGTTTGACCTTTAAAAAGATTTGTTTTCATACTAATTATTGACTGAGCAATTTCTTCTAAACGTTCATGGTTAATGAATGTGGATATAAAAGGTTGCTGCTCTTGCCAACGATTGCTTATGTCGTCTGCTATTTGCATTGCGGAGTCTAAATTTTCATTTGAAGCTTCTTGCATGGCATTGTCTATATCTTGCGTGAACGAAGAAACAGTATTATTTAGGAAAATAGTTTCGGCAATACATGCAGAAACGGTAATTACTAATAAAATTATAGATGTAATAAGACGTTTCATTTTAAATCCTCTTTTTTTATAATGTTAAAATTTTCGTTACGATCTGCCGTCATAATAAAAATATCTTTTAGGTTTAGATGTTTTCTATCCAAGACATTTTTAAGCCATTTTTTCGACAAATTACACAAAGAAAGCGAAGATTCAGAAATTTCACCATCACTAATTACAACTGTTTCTAGCTCTTGAGGCGGTGGATTTAAACCAAGCATACTAGCATCAACTTGCTGTTTGTTTGGTTTTTTCATTATACTCATTTGTCCATTTGTTTCTATTATTGCAAATTCTACATCGTCTAGACTAAAAACATCAAGTTGCCGCATTTGCTCAAATAAATCTTCCGTACTTATACGGAGTTCTCTCATAATTTTTTGATTTATATTTCCATGATTTATAATTACAACAGGATTTCCGCAGATAAACCTTCGAAACTTACAACTTTTTAACATAATGCTGGATAAAACGATTTCGCAAACAATTAATACAATTATAGGGATAAGCCCTGTAAACAACGGTATGCTAGAATTTTGCATTGGAATGGATGCAATATTAGAAATTAAAAAAGTAACTACGAGTTCAGATGTTTGCAAATCGCTTATTTGACGCTTTCCCATAAGTCTGATTGCCAAAATTATCAGGATATACAAAACGAGTGTTCTTATTAATGAAACTATCATATTTTATCACCAAGTGTATTTTAACCTAAAATTATCAAAAATATGCAAATTTGTATAAATTAAGAAAAACAAGGCAAAAATTAACATAGGAGGAGATGAAGCACCTATGTTAAATTTTTTAAAAAATTTGGCAAAAAAATATAATGTAGAAAAAGAAATCGATAAAAAAGAAAAAAAACAATTACTGTCCACTTCTTTAGATAAAAATATTGAATATTTCAAGAAATCGTTTGATGAAAGTGCCGATTTAACAATAAGGCTTATAAAAGTACTGAATACGAACGCAGCGATTATCACAATGGAAGGCATGATAAATAAAGAAACATTTGCAAACAGTGTACTCAATCCGATAGTATATGCCTTTAGTAAAGAAAATTTATCTGGTCAGGAAAAATTTGATTATATAAAAAATAATATTTTAACGGTTACGGAACAAGTTGACGTTACTACATTTGAAGATGCATTTAAATTTGTGATGTCCGGTTTTGCACTTTTAATGTTCAACGACTGCGAAAAAGCTTTAGCTATTGGTGTGCAAGGCTTTAATTTTAGAAGTATAGCTGAACCAGAAACAGAAGTAATGCAAAAGGGGTCTAAAGAAGGTTTTGTAGAAGCAGTAAGAATAAATTTAACTTTAATTAGAAGACGGATAAAAAACCCTAAACTTAAGTTCGAATTTTTATCTGTAGGAGAGACAAGCCAAACTGATATATGTTTATGCTATATAAATGGAACGGTTTCTAGTAAAATTTTAGATGAACTTAAACTAAAAATTTCGAAAATAAATTTGAAAAATGTTTTAGCTGCAGAGTATTTAATACCTTACCTCGAAGAAAAAAATGATTTATCATTTTTTTGCAGTGTAGGTTTTTCAGAACGACCAGATACAGTCTGCGGAAAAATAGTTGAAGGGCGAATAGCAATTTTAGTGGACGGAACTCCAACCGCATTAATTGTTCCGTATTTGTTTGTAGAAAACTTTCAAACAATCGATGACTATGCAGAACGGCCGTATTTTGCAACGTTGACAAGGTGGTTAAAATATATTTCATTTTTTATATCGACTTTACTTCCAGGTTTGTATGTAGCTTTAGCAGTATTTAATCCAGAAGTTTTTCCGGACAGGCTAATAAGCAAAATTGCGTATGCAATTGCCGGTACACCGTTTCCACTGATGTTAGAAACTCTAATAATTCACTTTATTTACGAAATTATGCGCGAAGCTGGATTACGTTTGCCACGTCCACTAGGTCATGCTGTAAGCATAGTGGGAGGTTTGGTAATTGGTGAAACCGCAGTAAATGCAGGGCTAATTGGTGCGCCCACACTTATGGTTGTAGCGCTTACTGCAATTTCATCTTATGTTATTCCAAATCTTTATGAACCTACTGCTCTTTTACGGCTTATTTTCATTTTAGTTGGTGGAATTCTTGGAATTTGGGGTGTAATGTTGTTATTTTCAGTTTTAATTGTAAACATTTGTGCAAAGTCAAATTTTGGAATACCATTTGTCGCACCAATTGCACCGTTTAATTTTTACAGTTTAAGGGACGTAATAATGAGAGCTGGTTGGAAGGCATTATCGAAAAAGGAAGGAAATATTCAAAATATGCCACATTAAGAGGGAGTTATAAAATGGAACGAAAAAATATTATAACAGCACCACAACTATTTTCTTTACTATTATTGAGCAGCATAATAATTGGAATAACCTATAATTTGCCAATGGCCAAAAGTAATAACATGTGGGATCATGTTATATCAGCTATAATTGCTTTTTTTGTAAATATTGTATTTATTTTTCCAATATATAAACTCTATAAGCTTAATCCTATTATGAACATTGCCGACAATTGCGCCGTAAATTTAAAAAAAATAGGAATTTTTTTCTTAATAATTTACGCTCTATATTATCTTTTCGCTTGTTGTTACACGTTATCACTATTTAACATTTTTGTGCGCGACGTCGTAAACCCTGACATTTCACTTTTTATGTTGTCATTGTGCGTTATTTTAGCAGCTTCGTACGCAGCCTGTAAAGGGATTGAAGGTATCGCCAGAGCTTGTACAATAATTTTATTTATTATTTGTGTTTCTATAGTGTTTATAATTTTTACGTTGTTGCCTCAGATTGATAAAATGAACTATTCGCCATTACTGCTTAATGGAGTTGACGATACAATTAATGGCTCGTTATATCTGCTCTCCTTGTCTTTTTATATTCCTCTTGCTGCAGTAATTATGCCATTTGCTAAAGGAAATTTAAAAAGAACACTTTTTATCGCAAACGCAATTATTTATATATTATTTATTTTTGTAGTCATAATTGTAACTGGAGCGTTGGGGGATTATTTAAAAATACAAAGTTTTCCTATTTACACAGCCACGAGTGTAGCAGAAATAGGAGTTTTTAAGCGGTTAGATTCAATTTATCTTGGGATTTTCACATCGGGATTATTTATAACCGTTTCGTTATTTTTATTTGCATTTTTTTTGGTAATGAAGCGGATTTTTGGTGAAGAAAAAAGCAAAATAATAATTATTTCAGGAGATGTTTTGGTGCTTGTTATAAGTCTAATTTTGCCTAAGTTTAAAGAAGTTTCGTACTTTTTTTACGATACAAATTTTATATTTATTTTTACACTTTTAACAGCATTTGTGATACCTATGATAATTTTAATAAAGCACAAATTGCAGGTAAAAGAAGGTATTGCAAAATGAAAATTAAAGAAATAATTATTTTTTTTGAATTAGTTTTTATATGTTTCCTTGGAGGTTGCAGCGGTGTTACTGGCCTTGATGAACAACTAATAGTTTACGGAATTGGTGTTGATAAAATTGACGATATGTATGAATTAACGCTGCAGACTTTAAATACGCAAAATACATCAGAATCAGACTCTAAAGAAGAGAAAAAAAGTGTAGTTGATATACACGCAAAAGCTAAAACTTTAATCGATGCAGCTAGTCAAATTGAAAATCAAACTGGGAAAAAAATATTATATTCTCATGCGATAGTTTTAATAATTGGTGAAGAATCCGCTAAGAATGGCATAAGTGATATCATAACTTTTTTTTCAACAAATCATAAACTTCGTCCTACTGTAGAAGTATTGATTTCAGATTGTTTTGCAAAAGATATATTTTCTAATGAAGAAATTGAAAAAACAGTATATTCGGAAGACATTTTTGCAGTGACGACGAATGTTGGCAAAAAAAATAATGACGCTATACATTCGAATATAAGATATTTATTAAGTGACATTAATAATGAATTAAAAGCAGCAAAAGTTTGGTATATTGAATATGATAAAGGAAGAGTGAGTTGTCAAAGGATTGCGTTGTTTAAATCTGACAAGTTGATCGATGTTTTAGATGAAGAAACTTCTAATGGGATACTTTTAATTTACGGAGAAGCCAAAAATCTTTCAGATAGTGCAAAATTAAATGATTGTACAATTTCTTATAAAGTAAGTCAAGCAAAGTCTAATGTCAATGTGGAGATAAAAAATAATAAACCAGTTTTTAGCCTAAATTTAGACTTAGATTTAGATTTATATGGTGCAGATAATATAGATAGGAGCGATGAAATAAAGGCAATGCTTGAGAACAGATTAGCTAGCTTGCAGGCAAATGCAATTAATTTTTGCATAAAAAAATACGGTTGCGATATATTTAACTTTCATCGATATATTATGAGTTCGGATTCTAAATTTTTTAAAGCCAATTTAAACCAAAAGGAGAACATTATTCAATCTGCAGATTATAATGCCACCATTGACATAAAAGTGAAATACATGGGATCGAATCAAAAAATAAGCAGCTTGGTTTATTAATTAATTTGCAAATAATTTGTCGATATATTATAATAAAATTACTATTATAATCATGAAGATAGGTGGCTGAATAACCAGTGGCGAGCAATTTTTCAGTATCTTTAACCCATATTATAAATGAATTATCGTTAAATATTGCGTTTATGCCGGATGACCCTGATAAAATTTTGATTTCTGAAAAAGATGTTAACAGATTAGGCCTTGAATTAACAGGATTTTTTGATTTTTTTAACAATGCGAGATTAGTTATAATGGGCCGTACAGAGAATTCATATTTATCTGGTTTAAGTGGTAACGAACGATACAAAATTTTAGATGGCATTTTTTCTTACAAACCACCTGCGGTCATAATTACCAGAAATATTGAACCGTATCCTGAACTTATAAAAGCTGCAAAGAAAAATTTTATTCCTATTTTAAGAACAACAGAAACCACATCAACTTTTATTGCAAATATAGTTGAATTTCTTGACATAAAATTAGCTCCACGTATCACAAGACACGGGGTACTTGTTGAAGTTTATGGTGAGGGAGTGTTTATTACTGGGAACAGCGGGGTTGGAAAAAGTGAAACTGCAATCGAGTTAATCCAAAGAGGGCACCGGCTTGTGGCGGATGATGCTGTTCAAATAAGAAAATTAAACGATAAAAGATTAAAAGGTTCTGCTCCCAAAAATATTCGACATTTTATAGAGCTTCGTGGAGTAGGAATTATCAATGCACGACGCATTTTTGGTATGGGCTCAATAAAGGTAACTCAAGAAATTGATATGGTTGTTAATCTTGAGCTGTGGGATAATTCTAAAATTTATGACAGAATGGGTATGGAAAATGAATATACAGAAATTTTAGGTGTTAAAATTCCAATTGTAACTATTCCGGTAACGCCTGGACGAAATTTAGCAATTATCGTTGAGGTTGCAGCTATGAATAATAGGCAAAAAAAAATGGGCTATAATGCGGCTAAAGAGTTACTTGATACCTTAGGAATGGACTATTCTGGCGATGATACTATTACTAGTAATCAGATTTCTTTGAACATTTAAATTTTTGTCTAAAATCTTATTTTTGGGAGGATTTATGTGTAATTATAATAAGGTCATAAAGGAAATATCTGACTTAAATTTGAATCTAAAAATTTGGTGCAATGAACCAATGTCTAAACATACGTCGTTTAAAATTGGCGGTAATGCTGATATTTTTATAATAATCAATTCTATAAACGATTTAACAACGGTTATAGAAATTTTGAATATTTTTAACGTTCCATTTTTTATAATCGGAAACGGTTCCAACCTGTTAGTAAGTGATAAAGGTATACGCGGTGCGGTGATTAAGCTTAGTGGAGAATTTTTAAATATTAAATTAGTGGATGAAAATACAGTTGAATGTGGTGCAGGAGTTTTGATATCTAAGTTGTGTTCATTTGCATGTCAAAATTCCCTTTCTGGACTTGAGTTTGCTTATGGAATTCCAGGAACTGCAGGTGGAGCGGTTTTTATGAATGCGGGCGCTTATGGAGGCGAAATGAAAGATGTAATACTATCTGCAAAAAGTCTTACATTTTCAGGGAAAATTATTGACCGAAGCGCAGAAGAAATGGAATTTTCTTACCGCAGAAGTATATATAGACACGTCAGTGAAATTATTTTATCTGCAAAGTTTGAGTTAAAAAAAGATGATAAGTTACATATAAAGGAAAAAATGAATGAATATATCACCAGACGAAAACAAAAACAGCCATTAGAATATCCAAATGCTGGGAGCGTGTTTAAACGTCCGGTTGGAAATTTTGCAGGCACTTTGATTCAAACCTGCGGATTAAAAGGAAAAAAAATTGGAGGAGCAATGGTTAGTGAAAAGCATTCTGGATTTATAATTAATAACGGAAATGCTACTTGTGAGGATGTTGTTAACTTAATCGACCATATTAAGGCGACCGTTTTTGAAAAATCTAATATTGCTCTTGAATGTGAAGTTGAAATTGTTGGAGATTTTTCCTCTTAAATCAGTAAGGGATGATTTTTATCATCCCTAAAAATTTGTAAAAAGGGGCGGTGTAGCTTTTTATGACGTTTTCTGCAACTGTGAAAAATGAATTATGCAAAATTAGTCGCCCATTTGACGAAAGTTCTATCAAGTTATTATATGGATTATTGTTGTTTTCACGAAGCTTTAAAGTTTCTGAAATATCTTTTTATACAGAAAATAAAAATATTGCTGAACTTATCTGCGATTTGATTTTGCAAAATTTTGGCTGTATTGTAGATGTAGTTTCATCGAGTGGAACAAAGGAAAATTTAATTCTAAAAATCCCTTTTGAACAAAATAGAAAAGAAATTTTAAAAAAATTTGAAGTATTGCATAATGAAATAAATTTAAGAATAAATAAAAATTTATTAAAAACAAGAAATGATGTAAAACTATTTTTGCGAGGAGCTTTTTTAGCTTGCGGAACCGTAACCGACCCTAAAAATGGTTATCATTTAGAGTTTTCGGTACCTTACATGAATTTGTCAAAATGTTTAATAGAATTGCTTTCGTCTTTAAAAAACATAAATTTTAAAGTTAAAAGCACTATCCGCAAAGGAAATTTTATTGTTTACATAAAAAACAGTGAAGATATTACTGACTTTTTAACTTATATCGGAGCCTCAGTTAGCTCAATGGATTTTATACAAGTTAAAATGGTTAAGGAAGTAAGAAATTATGTTAACCGAACTACAAATTTTGAAGCTGCCAATATCAATAAAATTGCAGCAGCTGCGGCTGTTCAAATAGAGGCTATTAAAAAAATAAAAAAATGTGGAAAGTTTAACTGTTTGGACGAAAGCTTAAAGGAAGTTGCCAACCTGCGAGTTAAAAATCCAGAAATGTCGTTGAGAGAACTTGGGAAAAATTTATCGGTGCCGCTTACAAGGTCTGGAGTTAACCACAAGATTAAAAAAATTTTGAATATAAGCGAGAATATGTGATTTAAAATTGTCCTAAAAAATATTCGCTTGCATAGAAATACTATGAGGTGATATTTTGAAAAGATTAAAATTAAATAATGACCTTGTGTTTTATTCTTTGGTTTTATGCGGTTATATTGCTTTTTCTGTACTGATTTTAAATGCATATTTTTTACGTTCATATCAGCAAACTTCATCTGGTTCGGGAACGTATTTTCCAACGATTGTGCTTGACGCCGGTCACGGTGGAATGGATAGTGGGGCGGTAGGAATCGATAATGTACTTGAAAAAGATATAAATTTAAGTATTGCACTAAATCTTAAGGACTTATTTAATATATCTGGATTCAACGTAAAGATGACAAGGGAAAAAGATGAGTCGATACATAATGAAGATTCCGGGACTATACGCTCGCAAAAGGTTTCTGACTTAAAAAATAGACTTAACATTATAAATTTTGACCCTAATAATTTGCTGATAAGTGTTCATCAAAACAAGTTCGAGGACAGTAAATATAAAGGTGCTCAGGTATTTTATTCAAATAATAACCCGCTAAGCAAAGAGTTAGCGCAAAGCATGCGGGCATCATTTGTTGGACTTCTTCAAAAAGACAACAATCGAGAAATAAAACCATCGCCTAAAGGTGTTTTTATTTTAAATAAATCAACTGTTCCTGCGGTTATCGTTGAGTGCGGCTTTCTGTCCAATAACGAAGACGTTAAAAATTTGTCCGATAAAGAATATCAATCTAAAGTTGCTTTTACAATTTTTTGCGGATTTTTAGACTATTGGCGCAAAGCTTAAGAAATGAAAAATAAATAGATGTCAAAGGTATGGAGGTAATTTTATATGTCGTCAAAAATAAAATCAGTTTGGATCTGCTCTGAATGTGGATATGAATCTCTTAAGTGGAATGGGCAATGTCCTGCTTGTGGGGAATGGAATACTTTTAGTGAGGAAATAAAAGACACTTCAAAACAGACAACAATGTCTTATCAAAAGAGTGGTGTATACGAAAAACCGATTTTGCTGAATCAAATAAAAAATGATGACGAAAGCAGATATAAAACCGGATTAAATGAACTTGACAGAGTTTTAGGTGGCGGAATTGTAAAAGGTTCAGTGATCCTTTTGGGAGGGGACCCTGGTATCGGTAAGTCTACTATGCTTTTGCAGGTTTGTGAAAATTTGGGAGAAAGTTTAAAAGTTTTGTATGTATCGGGAGAAGAATCCAAACGCCAGTTAAAGCTTAGAGCTGCTAGATTAAATGTAAACAGCGAAAATCTTTATATTATGACAGAAACTGATATAGAATCTATTTTGGAAGAAATTCGACAAAATAGCCCTGATTTGGTTGTAATAGATTCCATTCAAACCATGAATCACCGTGAATTGACATCATCTACAGGGAGTGTTACACAAGTAAAAGAATGCACGAATCTTTTGATGCGTTTGGCAAAAGAACTTGAAATTCCAATTATAATAGTTGGACATGTAAATAAAGATGGCGGAATTGCGGGGCCAAAAGTCTTAGAGCATATTGTTGATGCGGTTTTATATTTCGAAGGCGATAAGCAAATGTCTTACAGAATTTTACGCGGAATAAAAAATAGATATGGTTCTACAAATGAAATTGGTGTATTTAGTATGAACAGAACAGGTTTAGTCGAAGTTGAAAATCCATCATTAATGTTCCTTGCAGGGCGGCCTAAAGGTGTTCCTGGCACATGCGTAGCATGTATAATGGAAGGAAGTCGGCCAATTTTCGCTGAAGTTCAGGGTTTGGCAGCGACTTCTGGTTTTGGCAACCCAAGAAGAATGGCTACAGGATTTGATTATAACCGAATGTCATTAATTTTAGCGGTATTAGAAAAAAGAGCAGGATATTTCTTTTCAAATCTCGACGCATATATAAATGTAATTGGTGGAATAAAATTAGATGAACCTGCTTCGGATTTGGCAGTGGCTTTAGCGTTAATTTCTAGTTTGAAAGGAAATGCTATTTTTGATAATGCTATAGCTTTTGGAGAAATTGGTTTAGCGGGAGAAATTCGCGCTGTAGCATACGCAGAAGAACGTGTTCTTGAAGCACACAGGCTAGGATTTGAACGTTGTGTTTTGCCATACTATAATTTAAAATCTATAAATTTAAGTAGTTTTGAAAGTAAAATCAATTTAATTGGAGTAAGAACTATAAAAGAAGCCTTTGATGCCTTGGCAAAATAAATTATATGAGCTTTTAGCTGCTGTGTATTTTGAAATCGCTGAAATTGTCTGATTTTACTTTGATGTAATATACACAATTTTGGCACCCCGATTTGTTAGTGATAACGGTTGGAGTTTCTAATACACAGTAGCCTTCTTTTTGGTAAACGCAATCGTTATCACACGTAATTAAAGACATATTTGTCACCTCAAGTAATAGCATTTATTATATTACGAGCTTATATTCGAGAAAAAGAAGTGTAAATTTTATTAAAAAAATATACCAAGGCAAAAACTCATGCCTAATTATACAAAATATTTATTTTGTATAATTAATAGTAGATTTTCTAAAAAAAATAATTTATAATAATCTTAAGTAATAAGTGAAAGGAATATTTAAAAATAAATGAAAACAACGATAATTTACGAGGCCCCACAAGTTTTAATTGATTTTTTGGGATATATGCAAACTGTAAAAGGGAAATCTCCCAAAACAGTTGATGAATATTACATAGATTTAAGAACATTTTTCAGATATATAAAATATTCGAAGAAGTTGGTTCCAGAAAATGTCACATTTGAAGAAATTGCAATAAAAGATATAGAAATAAATCTAATTGCCAGCATAACACTAACTGAAGTTTATGAATATTTAAATTATCTTTTAGTTGAAAGACATAATAATGCTGCCACTCGAGCAAGAAAAATCTCTAGTTTAAAGTCATTTTTTAACTACCTTGTCAATAAAGTGAGCCTTTTAAACAATAACCCTACAAAGGAACTTGATATGCCCAAAAAGAAAAATTCTTTACCTAAATTTTTAACATTAGAGCAAAGTATAGACCTTTTAAATTGTGTAAATGGACCGTATAAAGAACGAGATTACTGTATTTTAACACTATTTTTAAATTGTGGAATGAGATTATCTGAACTTGTGGGAATTAATTTAAATGATATTCGAAGTGATAATACGTTAAAGTTAACCGGAAAAGGCAATAAAGAGCGTATAGTTTATTTGAATGATGCTTGTATTTCTGCACTCAATCAATATTTAAAAGTTCGCCCTAAAATAAATTTAAAAGACCGAAACGCACTGTTTATAAGCAAATTTAACAAAAGGATTAGCCCCAAAACGGTTCAATTTATAGTAAAAAAATACCTGGCAAAAATAAACTTAGATAATCAAGGCTACTCTGTTCATAAACTTCGTCATACTGCAGCTACGTTAATGTATCAGCACGGCGAGGTTGATATTCGTGTTTTGAAAGACATTTTAGGCCATTCAAATCTTGGTACAACAGAAATTTACACTCACCTATCTAATAAACAGCTTCAGCAAGCAATTTCATCAAATCCCTTGGCAAAAATAAAGCACTAAACAAAAAAGCGTATCGTTAGCTTGACAGCCATGATACGCTTTTATTTATTTTTATTGTTATATCCCAAAAACAGCCATTATTTGTGGATTAAAAATCATTGCAATATAAGTAACAATAGTGGAAACAGCTAAAACAACAATCAAACTTTGATCTAAGTAAGAAAGAACAATTGCAACGATGACTCCTAAAATTCCAGGAATCATGCCATATGAACCTTGAAAAACTTCTGGAATTAGCATAGATGTTAAAACAGCATACGGCAAATATGCCAATAATGATTTAAAAAATGTATTTTGTATTGGCTTTTTACAAAAAATTAAAGGCAACATTCTAGTAAAATAAGTTGTTATAAATAAAATAATAACGCCAATCCAAGCATAAATATTATCCACTAATTTTCCTCCTCACTATTTTTAACAGGCCAAATGCATGCAGCAACGGCTGCACTAAAAATTGATCCCGCAACCAAAATCCAAGAAGAAGCCGACTTTCCCATTAAATTACTCAAAGTATTGCTTATAGGTTGGATTCCTTGCATAATAAAACTCAGTACACCAGATAAGATTGCCACAAATAAAATTGGTTTAGATTTTTTCACAGCAGGCACAACAGATGCTACTAACATAGCATATAGTGCCATGCTCATAGCAATACAAATATCTTTAGGAACAAGAGTTGTTGCTAAATTGCCCACAATAGCACCGACTCCCCAGGCAAAATACGGAAATGACATAACTCCAAGAAAGTAATCAGCGGGAATTTTTCCTTCACGACGAATAGTAAGTGCAAAAATTTCATCAGTGTTACCCATAGCAATTATGAGTCTTTTCCACAGACTTACATTTTCATCAAGACGTTGCGATAAAGACAAAGAAAGCACGATATTTCTAAGGTTAATAACTAAAAGTGCAATAAAAATACTAAAATAAGTAGCGTTTTCAAGCATCAAAGACATTGCATTCATCTGCCCGACACCAGTAAAACTAAGTATAGACATTGTAATTGAATTCAAAAATTTAAATCCACCTGTTGCTGCATTAACTCCCAAAGTAAATGCAAGCGGCAAATATCCTAAACCAATTGGAAATCCTTCTTTTAGTCCCTGCTTAAATAAAGACTTACTTTCTTCCATTATAAATTAACGCCTCCTAAAATAATTAAATATGCTATAAAACGTTAAACTTACAGCTGCAAAAAGTAAAACATCAATAGCTTCTAAAACTATTATATCATAGCTGTGAAAAAAAAGGAACAAAAATGCGTATATTTTTGCATTTTTGTTCCTCATAATAAAACTTTTATTAAATTATCAAAGTATTAGTTATTCATTTTTGGCTTCAAAAGATTCACAGTCGGTGCATTGAACAACTGTTGGATTTTCTTCGTGAGTACCAACCTTTATCTCGTTCAGTGCACAATAATCAACATCTCCGCAATGATGTCTGCATTGAACAACAGAGCATCTTATACATGGATTTGCATTTTTACCGCTCATAATTATCTCCTCCAAATAAATAAAATAGACAAATCTAAAATTTTTGACTTGTCTACTTATATTTTCTCTGATAAAGAAAATAATATTCAAGCTTATATTAATTTATTTATTACATTTTTCACAGTATTTGATGGAATCGCAAATCCTAGCCCTTCTAAATCATCACCCGTAGATTTAGCAACAATAAGACCTACAAATTGACCATTTTCACCAAACATACCTCCACCTGAGTTTCCATGATTTATTTCAGCATTTGTTTGAATTAATTTCATCTCTTTTCCGTCAATATTAAGATCTCTGTCCAGTGCACTTATAATTCCATCTGTAACTGATCCACCAAGGGTTCCCAACGGATTTCCGATGACGATAACACGTTCTCCGACTTTAGTTTCGTCAGAGTTTCTAAAAGTTACAGGGGTTAAATTCGATGCATCAATTTTTAAAACAGCGATATCGGCCGACTCATCTTTTCCAACTAATTGTGCTGTATATTCACTTTCGTTATGTAGTTTGACTTTTATACTTTTAGCATCTGCAACCACATGCGCATTTGTTACAATACAACCATTTTCAGTTAAAATAACGCCGCTTCCTGCACCTATTGAAATTTTATCTGCTTCTAAATCTTCCAATGAGTTAATTATTGTTTCAACCTCTACAACGGAATTTTCTACAAGAGCAACAATCTGTGAAGTTGACATCGCATCTGCATTCACATTTTGAAGTTTTATTTCATCTTTAGTAACATCGTTTGAATCAAATAAATTATGTGCGAAAGCTCCGCCTACGAAACCGATAATAAATGCACAAAAAAGAAACAATATAACAAATAGCAAAGTATTATTTTTGTTTACTATATTGTTTTTTAAGTTAATCATAAAAACACCTCCTTAAAAAATATATCACTAAAGATAGAAATATTCCTATTTTTTTATCATCAGTATTTAAATTTTCACATAAATAATTATAATTATATCACAATTATGTCATATTTTTCAAGTACAAAAATAAAAACACCTTCCGATTAAGAAGATGTTTTATATTCATGGCTAATTATTTTAAATCACTCAACCGTTACAGATTTAGCAAGATTTCTAGGCTTATCAATATCACAATTTTTTAAATAAGCGATGTAATAAGAAAAAAGCTGAAGTGGAATCACCGATAAAGATGGCATCATAATGTCAGAAATTTTAGGGATAAATATAACAAAATCAGAAATAGACTCTATACCTTTGTGCTCTTCGGTCGTCAGAGTCAAAACTACCGCACCTCGGGCCTTAACTTCTTTTACATTGCTAACCATTTTTTCAAACAAAGTGTCGTTTGTAGCTAGAGCAACAACCAGCGTATTTTCTTCTATTAAAGAAATTGTGCCGTGCTTTAATTCTCCTGCTGGATATGCCTCCGAATGGATATACGAAATTTCTTTTAATTTTAGTGACCCTTCAAGAGAAACTGCGTAGTCAGTATTTCTACCGATAAAAAATACATTTTTGCAATTATAAAATTTTTCCGCAAAAGCTTTAATTTTATCTTGATTTTTCAAAACTTCCTCAATTTTTGAAGGAAGACATAACAAGTCATTTATGTAAGCATCATATTGTTCATGGTTTATCTTACCGAGTTTATCCGCCATGTAGACAGCTAACATATAAATCACGCTTAATTGTGTGCTGTAAGCTTTAGTTGTAGCAACTGCAATTTCTGGTCCAGCCCAAGTATAAATAACATTATCCGATTCATTTGCAATAGAGCTTCCCACAACATTAACAATAGATAAAACTTTTGCACCAAGTTTTTTTGCTTCCTTAAGTGCAGCCAATGTATCTGCAGTTTCACCAGATTGACTTATTGCAAAAACTAAAACATTTTCATCTATAATTGGCTGCATATACCTAAACTCTGATGCGACTTCTAATTCAACAGGTTTTCTAAGTAATTTTTCAAAAATATATTTAGCGGCATATCCTGCATGATACGCTGAACCACATGCTAAGATACAAATCTTGCTTATATTAGTCAGTTCATCTTTAGAAAAATTCACTCCATCAAATATAATTTTTCCATCTTTTATTCTGGGATTAATAGTATCCATAATAGCTTTAGGTTGTTCCATTATTTCTTTAAGCATAAAGTGTTCATAACCAGATTTTTCTGCTACAGAAATATCCCAATCTATATGAAAAACATCTTTTGAAATAATATTTTTATTTTTATCGTAAATTTTTATATTATTCTCTTTAATTATCGCGAATTCTTCGTCTTCAAGCCTTATAATGTCTTTGGTTCGGGACACAATAGCCGTAACATCAGATGCAATAAAGTTTTCATTTTTGCCTACTCCGATGATAAGCGGACTTGCTTTTTTTGCTGCAATAAGTTCATCAGGTTTATCGGCACAGACTATCCCAAGAGAGTACGAACCTTCGATTTTTTTTAGTAATTTTGACATTGTATTTAAAATATTGCCGTCATAATAAAATTCTAAAAATTGAGCTATAACTTCAGAATCAGTGTCCGAAGTAAATTCCACGCCAGCGTTTAATAGTTTTTCTTTTACAGAAAGATAATTTTCAATGATTCCATTATGAACAACGGCAAATTTTCCTGACATACTTACCTGAGGATGCGCATTTTCTTCTGAAGGCTCTCCATGAGTTGCCCATCTTGTGTGGCCAATGCCAAGGTTACCTGTTAAATTAATTCCTTCATTAAGTTTTTCACTGAGAGCCTGAAGTTTTCCGCTTGTTTTTACAACCTTCAACTCTTTTCCAGTGTGAACAGCAACACCAGCAGAGTCATAACCTCTATACTCTAATTTTTTCAAGCCACTAAGCAGCAATGGGGTTGCGTTATCATAGCCAACGTACCCAATTATTCCGCACACACTAACTCCTCCTATTCAAAATAAGCTTTAATAAATTACTATATATTATCACAGAAACCGTTTATTCGTGATATATAATGATATGTTTTCTAAAATTTCACAAATTTATAACGCTTAAAGTATAACACAAAACAAAAAATTTATCAACTACTACCGAACGTTGAAATAATTTTTTATATATTGTATAATAAATAAGTTAAATAAATTATTTGAAAGGGTAATTTTATGTGCAAATCGAAAAAATTTAGAAAAAAGTATAATAAAATAACAGCTATTAGTTTAGTATCTGCAGCAATAATCATTGGCTCTGTAATTATTTTTGTTGCTTTTCATAAGCCTAACAATTTGGACTCAATGCAAACTTCTAACAAAAATTTATATGAAAACAATAACAGCGGCCAACCTGAATGCATGGCTGCTCAACAAAATGAAAATAATAAAGATTCTGCGATTCCTGCTTCTGCGGATAAAAACAATTCAAAAAATAAAAATTCTTTTGACGAAATACCATCAGCTGTAAACCAAAATAAAAACGGAACCAATTTTTCTGATTGGAATAATTCTTGTGAACTCAATTTGGTTGTCGTAAATAAGGATAATCTTATTCCTAAATCTTATAATTTGAACTTAGTAAACTACAAAAATATAAAAATCAATTCAATTGCACAAAGCGACCTGGATAATATGATAAATGATGCAGCAAAAGAGGGCTTGAAAATTTATCCATCTTCTGGCTACCGAAGTGTTGCTCGACAAACAACTTTATTTAATAATCAGGTTTCAAGATGTAAAAAACAAGGCTATAAGTCTTCAAATGCCGAACTTATGGCAGCTACAGTTGTTGCAAGACCTGGAACAAGCGAGCATCATACTGGTCTTGCTATCGATTTTAATGGTGTAAAAGATGATTTTTATAAAACTAAAGAATATTCCTGGCTCATGAGCAACGCGGCTAATTATGGTTTTATACTGAGATATCCCAAAAATAAAACCGACGTAACTAATGTAATTTACGAACCTTGGCATTTTAGATATGTCGGAAAAGTGCACGCTCAAAAAATTGTTCAGAGTAGCTTATGTTTAGAAGAATATATAGACTCAATTATGAAAAAGTAGGGTGTCTGCCCTACTTTTTTCTTGAGTTTACTTTCTGTTTGCGTTAAAATATTATTATAAAAACTAAGGACGGTTAAAATGAAAAATTTAAATGAATTTTTAGAATTAAGAAAAAAAATTATAGAAAAAGATTTTGCTCGCATGAATGACAAGCAAAAGCAAGCTATTTTTACAGTAAATGGTCCTTTACTAATTTTAGCAGGAGCCGGCAGCGGAAAAACTACGGTTTTGGTAAATAGAATTGCGAATATTATAAAATATGGCAATGCTTACAACGATGTTTTTATCCCAGAATTTGTTGATGAAGCTTGCATAAATAAATTGAAAATATATGCACAAAACGAGGATAACAGTACCGATTTACCTTTTAATTTGAGTGTAGACTCTGCTAGACCATGGCAAATTTTAGCTATTACATTTACAAACAAGGCAGCAAATGAGCTGAAGGAACGTCTTGTAAATATGCTTGGCGAAATTGGCAATGATGTTTGGGCATCTACGTTTCACTCAACTTGTGCAAAAATTCTTCGTCAACACGCGGAAAAACTTGGTTATTCAAATCATTTTACAGTCTATGACACTGATGATGTAAAACGTTTAATTAAAGAATGCCAACAAACATTGAATATAGATGACAAAATTTTGTCACATAAATCAATAATTTCTGCGATTTCTCACGCAAAAGATAACATGATTAGTCACAAAGAGTACAGTCATCAAGCCGGAAATGACTATAGACTTACACAAATTGCTAAAGTATATAATATGTATCAAATGCGGTTAATAGAAGCTGATGCTATGGATTTTGATGACCTTTTATTCAATACCGTTACTTTGTTTAGAAAATGTCCAGACGTTTTGGAATACTACCAAGATAAATTCCATTACGTTATGGTTGACGAGTATCAAGATACCAACAAAGTTCAGTATGAGTTTATTAAATTAATTTGTCAAAAAAGGAAAAATTTATGTGTTGTTGGTGATGATGATCAAAGCATTTACAAGTTTAGAGGTGCTACCATAGAAAATATTTTAAATTTTGAAAAAACTTACAAAGATGCTAAAATAATAAAACTTGAGCAAAATTATCGTTCAACTCAAAATATTTTAGATGCTGCTAATGCTGTAATTGAAAATAATAGTGAACGAAAAGGCAAAAAATTGTGGACTCAGAATAATGCAGGTGAAAAAATTCATTTACATACGGCTTTTAACGAAAACGATGAGGCAAATTATATTGCAGAAACTATCTTAAACAAAGTGGCAACAGGTGCAAATTACTCTGATTTTGCGATATTATACAGAATGAATGCACAATCTAGTAACATTGAGCGTACATTTATAAAATCTGGCATTTCTTATAGAATTATCGGCGGGCATAGATTTTATGAGCGCAAAGAAATTAGAGATGTAATCGCATACCTTAGCGTTATTAACAACCCTAATGATGAGGTGCGTTTACGTAGAATTATTAATCGACCCAAAAGATCTATTGGCGATAAAACTATTTCTAAAATTACTGAAATAGCAGCGCAAACGGGTCAAAGTCTTCTTGAAATTATTCGTCATGCGGATGAATACAGTGACCTTTTACGCGCGGCCTTAAAATTAAAAAAATTTGCAAATTTGATAGATGGTCTTATTGAGGCTTCCGATAATCCAGATTTTTCTTTGCACAACTTATATCAAAAAGTTCTCGAAGATACTGATTATGTAGAAAATATTAACCTTGAAAAAGATGATGTAGATGCTAGAATTGAAAATATCAACGAATTATTGTCTAACATCATAAAATACGAGCAAGAAAATGGCGATTTTGCGTCTTTAGAAGGCTTTTTAGAAGAAGTTTCTCTTATGACCGACATTGATAACTACGATAATAATGCAAATGCAGTCACGTTGATGACTATGCATTCGGCAAAAGGTCTGGAATTTCCTGTAATATTTTTGCCGGGCTTTGAAGAAGGAATTTTCCCTGGAACTCAATCTATATATAATCCAGAAGAACTTGAAGAAGAACGTCGTCTTGCCTACGTTGGAATAACTCGCGCCAAAAAAGAACTCTATATTATAAACGCCGAAACTCGTATGTTATTCGGCTCTACAAGCAGAAACAAACCTTCTAGATTTTCGCTTGAAATTCCTGAGTCTTTAATAGAAAAAACTGAAAATAAACGTGCTGTTCAGAAAACATTTAATGATATCAAATTAAATTATAAGGCTCCTGTTAAAAGTTTATCCGCTTCTGCCAGAACTTTTAATCACATAGAAAGACATCAAAACAATGCTAGTTTTTTCGTTGCTGGAGACGTTGTTGTGCATAAAGTTTTCGGTAAAGGCAATGTTCTTTCGGCAAGGCCTATGGGCAATGATACATTGTTGGAAATTAATTTCGATGGTGTTGGAAATAAAAAACTTATGGCAAATTATGCAAAATTAGAAAAAATTTAATATAAAAAATAAAAAAGAGGAGCTTCTACACTTCTCTTTTTTATTTTTATTAAATTTATTTATTAAAATCAGGACTTAACTTCTTAATACTTTCCATAATAAATCTACTAGCTTCACGAAATTCTTTGCCAGTGCCTTCAGTAATATTGAGCTGATTCATTGTTATCGGTTTGCCTATTGAAACAATATTCTTTTTAAAAATTTTTAATTTATGCTCGCCGGTGCCGGTTATACATACGGGAATTATTGTGGCACCAGTTTTATAGGCAATCATCGCACAACCTGTTTTTGGCCTTAAAAAATCGTCTGTTTTGGAGCGTGTCCCTTCTATGAAAAGACCCAACTGTTCTCCATTTTTTAATATTTTTTCTGCATTATCAATTGCTGAAGAGTCTCTTTTTCCTCGTTCTACAGGGAAAGCGCCAACCATTTTGAAAAGTTTTCTCAAAATTTTATTTTTAAATAACTCAGCTTTTGCCATAAAGTAAATTTGCCTTTTAAGCGAAACAGCCAACACAACAGGATCAGCATTGGAAGTATGGTTTGGGCAAATGATTACGCCGTTTTTTTCAGGGATATTTTCAAGACCGATAACCTTAAGTCGGTACAAGATGCGTACGAATGGTCGTATAATTGTTACGACAACTCTATATAATTTGCTTTCTTTCATGATTTAAAAATTGCCTCACTTTAATTTGTTATTAATTATAGTCAAGATTAAATTTATTGACTCTTCAAGATTGTATGCGCTTGTGTCTACAAAAATCGCATCTGCGGCTGCTTTTAGAGGCGCAATTTTTCTGTTTGAATCATCATAATCTCGCTTTATGATATCTTTTAAAATATCATCATAATCAACTTGAAGCCCTTTTTCTATTAATTCTTTATAGCGCCGTTCTGCTCTTTTTTCTGAAGATGCTGTTAAAAAAATTTTTACGTTTGCTTCTGGCAAAATAACCGTACCTATATCGCGCCCATCCATTATCACGTTATTTTTTTTAGCTAAATCTTGCTGTAGATCAAATAAAAACTCTCGTACTGCAGGAATTGCTGAAATTTTTGATGCCATCATAGAAACTTCTGGAGTTCTTATTTCTTCAGAAATATCTTCATCACACAAAAACACTTTTTGCAAATTGTTTTCAAATTTTAAGTCAACTTTTATTTTTTTCAAAGAAGATATAATTTCATTTTCACTGCTTATTTTATTTTTTATCGCATAAAATCCAATTGCACGGTATAACGCGCCCGTATCAACATAAATAAATGATAATTTTTTTGCGACTGCCTTTGCAATTGTGCTTTTCCCTGCACCTGCAGGTCCATCTAATGCTATTGAAATCACAAAAATCACTCTCCTCTCGCGGCAGATAATCCTGCCACATAACCTGTAGAAAACGCTATTTGCAAATTGAATCCACCTGTATAAGCGTCAACATCTAAAACTTCACCAGCAAAATATAATGATTTTATTAATTTTGATTCCATAGTTTTTGGATTCATTTCTGATACTTTAATTCCACCAGAAGTAATTATTGCTTCGTCAATTGGCCTACAGCCTTTTATATCTATAGTAAATGATTTGATAAGTTTGGCTAAATTTAACCGTAGCTCCTTTGTAATTTGATTGCATTTTGTATTTTCAGGTATGCCAGACATATTTACAATAATTGGAATTAATTTTTTAGGTAACAAATTGTCTAAAGAATTACTAAAATTTTTATTTTTAAACTTATCAAAATCTCTTACAATACGCTTATCAAGCTGTTCTAAATTCAATGCAGGCTTTAGATCTATTTTTATGTAATAATTTTTATTATTTGTCATGTGGGCACTTGAGCTCAAGATGATTGGGCCAGAAACACCAAAATGTGTAAATAGCATTTCGCCAAAATCCTTATAAATCACCTTATCGGAAATTTTTTCGACGAGCTCTAAAGAAACATTTTTTAAAGATAACCCTTGCATTTTGGAACAATAATCGCTATTAGATTCAAGTGGCACCAACGACGGGCGTAATTCAACTATAGTATGTCCTACTCTATTTGCAATTTTGTATCCATCTCCAGTTGCTCCGGTTTTCGGGTAAGACATTCCGCCTGTCGCAATAATAACTGCATCTGAATAAATTTTTTCACTGTTAAAAGTCTCTACACCGCAACATTTTCCAGATTGTATTATTAAATTTTTAACTCTTTCGTTCAAAATTTTGCAATTAGATTTTTTCACAAAGTTTTCCATAACATGCACAATATCAATAGCTTTGTCTGATTGTGGAAAAACTCTGTTCCCTCTCTCAATTTTAACGTCCAGTCCGTTTTTCTTAAAAAAATTAATGGTATCTTTCGGTGAAAATTGATTGATAACGCTGTACAAAAACTTTCCATTAGTAGTAACATTTTCCATAAAAGTTGCCATACCACAAGCATTAGTTATATTGCATCGGCCTTTTCCAGTTATTCTTAGTTTCTTTCCCAACATACCATTTTTTTCAAATAAGACAACTTCCGCGCCATTGTTCGCGCAAATTCCAGCAGCCATCATACCCGCAGGGCCTGCCCCGATAACTAAGACTTTTTTATTTTTTATAATCGTCGCCTCCCTTAAATTTTACAAAGCAAAGGCGACCTGCGGCCGCCAAATTTAAAATATTTATTTAATAACAACCATATTTGGGTACATTACTTTCAAAAAATCGTCCGTATAATTTTTGTCTAAAAATGTAGTAATTGCTGAATTTGACTCGATCCCGTCAGCTCTTTGTGCCTGACGCCAAACAGCTAAAGCAGAAAGAGTCATATTAATTGCCATATAAATAAAAAGCACCCACGTTAAAATAATACCGACTTTAGATGGAATTTTTTCAATGATTCTAGAAATTCTTGGATAAGTATCTTTAAGCCAAATGAGCCCTAAAATTCCCCAAAAAAATGCGAATAAGATGCTTGTCCGCCCACTAAAATTAGAATCAATCTCACTGTAATCCCAAGAAGTGGTATGAAAAGCCATTTCTTGAAATAAACTACATAGGTACTCAAAAGAAGCACCAATTACCATACAAATCAAAAAAATCCAACGGTCTTTTAAAAAGCTTAATCTGTTTAAACAAACTGTCATAATAACCGCACCAAACCCATAAACAGGGTTGAATGGACCATATATCAGTCCCCAACGAATTTCAAACTTATGTTGAACAATAAAGCACCACAATGTTTCTGCTACAACACCAAAAAAGCTTCCTATTAAAAATATCCAAAAAAGTTTGTAAAAATTTAGCCCAGATGCAAAAGAATGTCTTCTACCACTTGTAATTAAAATTTTATCTCGTTTTTTTACCATATTATCTCCTTTTCAGAGAAATAATTATTTTGTTCCAAAGATTCTATCTCCAGCATCACCAAGTCCCGGCACAATATACCCATTTTCATTTAATTTTTCATCTAAAGCTGCACAATATACAGGAACATCTGGATGAGCGTTTGTTAAAGTTTTTACACCTTCTGGGGCCGCAATTATACACATAAATTTTATGCTTTTAGGATTTTCTTTTTTTATTATATCAATGGCATCAACTGCAGTACCACCAGTAGCTAACATAGGATCCAATACAATAACGTCCCGATCGTTTACATCAGTTGGAAGTTTACTGTAATATTCAACAGGTTTTAAGGTTTCAGGATCACGATACAAACCAATATGTCCCACTTTGGCAGCTGGAATCAAAGTCGTAACGCCATCTACCATACCAATTCCTGCTCTTAAAATAGGAATAAAAGCCATTTTTCTACCTGCTAAAATTTTAGTTTTAGCCACTGCCAAAGGAGTTTCAATCTCTACCTCTTTTAAAGGTAAATCGCGTGTTGCTTCGTAGCACATAAGCATGGCTATTTCACTTATCATTTCACGAAATTCCTTTACGCCAGTATCTCTGTCGCGCAAAAGTGAAATTTTATGTTGTATAAGTGGATGATTCATAACAAAAACTTGGTTTTTCATAAATTACTACACGACCTTTTTTATATTTTAAATGTACCTTTTTCTATTTGCTCAATTTGCAAAACGCGCCAATAATGTCGTCCTCTGTCAAAAGGAGTGTTCAAAAAAATATTTGCAAGTGAAATTGCTTTATTTTCATCTATAACGCGTCCACCAAGGCATAAAACATTTGCGTCGTTATGACGCCTTGTCATTTCTGTTGAAAATTCATCTTGGCAAACTGCAGCCCTTATACCACTGACTTTATTAGCCGCAATAGAAACACCTATGCCAGTTCCGCAAAATAAAATTCCTTTTTCACATTCGCCATTTGCAACAGATTTTGCTACTAGGTAAGCATATTTGGGGTAATCGACTGAATTTTCCACTTCATCTGTACCAAAGTCTTTATATTTTATGTTTTTTTCATCAAAATAGTTTTTTATAGCATTTTTTAATAAAAAACCACCATGGTCACAACCCAGAGCTATCACAAAAGTTCCTCCTTATAAGTTCGCGCTCAGCTTGAGGTATTCTCAAATATTTGGGCACTAAATTTGCCGAATTAATTGGTGAATTACCATTTAAGTACTCATCGTAAGCTGCAAAAGCTACACCGCTTGCTCTCTGAAAACGTTTGTTTTCGTGCGCTAAATATAAATTTAGATTATCTTTAATTTTATTATAGCATAAAACAGCGCCGTCTCCAACTAAAATTACTTTTTTTTCTAATTTTTTTAGTTCAAAAGATAATTCTTCTAATGAAATGGTTCTATCTGGAGTTAATCTTGTTATTTTTTCACCACAGATCTCAAAAATTGCATTGTAAATCTGATTGCAACGAGCATCCATAGTTGCACAGATAATAGCGTTTTCACCCATAAAATTGTATACCATGGAATAAAGTGTAGAAACCTCTATACAAGGAATTTCGTCAGCAAAAGCCATCCCTTTTATAGCTGCAATTCCGATTCTCAAGCCAGTAAATGATCCTGGCCCGGATGAAACCGCAAATGTATCGATGTTGCTAATTTTGAGATTTGTATTTTTTAAAATGTCTTCAACCATAGGCATCAAAGTTTGGCTGTGAGTTAACCCAACGTTAATAAAAAATTCTCCAAGTAAATTTTTATCATCTGTTATGGCCACAGATGCGGATTTTGCTGAGGAATCAATCGCCAAAATTTTCATTTAAATCTGCTCCTTCAATGCTAATTACACGTTCATTTTCTGTTTTACCATATTTTATTGTCAGTTTAATTGCGCTTTTGGGCAAAATATTTTCTATATTTTCGCTCCATTCAATAACTAAAACTCCGTTGTCAAGGTAATCAAAATATCCTGTAGAGTATAAATCGTCAACAGTTTTCACTCGGTACATATCAAAATGAAAAACCTTAAACTTTCCATTGTATTCATTTAATATAGCAAATGTAGGGCTACAGACATCATCCTTGACATTCAGTCCCTTGCAAAGTCCTCGAGTAAAAGCTGTTTTGCCAGCTCCAAGTTCGCCAAACAGTGCAATAACTTCTGTTCCAACTAAGGTTTGGGATAAATTTTCTCCAATTTTTTCTGTTTGTTCGCAAGAATGACTTATTATTTTTAACAATTTCAAAAATCTCCTCATGTTTAATTTAGAAAAAATTTGATATATCGCATTTATAATGTTTGTTCCCGAGACTTAAAGTTAAATCGGTATAGCCACAATATAACTTGTAAAACTACTTATTAATATTGATTCATCAGAAGAACATTGAGTTTTTGCTATGTAAATTAGCTTTTTATTCGCGATTATCGACAGTCTTGTTTTATATTTTTCGTAACTTAGGTTGTTTTTGGCTTATTTCAGCAGTGATTACACAAAATTCATTATTATTTATAAATTATATCATATTTGCGCACATTTTAAAAGTATTTTGCTTGAACTTATGTCCCAACCATAATATAATCTAATTGGAGGTGAATTCATGTCAAAATTTTGGAACAAAACTAAAAGCTATTTCAGATTAACTGATAGCATATTTTGGTCTATTTCTGTTTCAACATCTATATTTTCGCTGCTTCTCTTACTTAGTGTTTCTAGAACGTCCAATTTCGGATACTTCCGCACACAATTAATCGCAATTATTATTGGTTACATAGGCGCGTTAATTATCACAAAATCAGACTATCGTATTATCGCAAAGCATTATGTTATTGTGGCGGTGATATGTGTGTTGTTGATAATCTGCACTTTAATTTTTGGTACATCTGTTACAGGAAATTCAGGCATTGACGCAAAAGCCTGGTTAAAACTTCCCGGAGGAATTTCATTTCAGCCTTCAGAACTTGCAAAGATTGGATTTATGATTACTTTTTCAAAACATTTATCTGTTTTAAAAGAAAAAAATGAACTTACATCATTTTTTAATGTAGCTCTTTTAGGAGTTCACGCATTAGTTCCCATAGCCTTAACACACTTGCAGGGCGATGACGGTGCGGCAATAATATTCTTTTTTATGTTTTTATTTATGGCTTTTGCTGCAGGTGTACAGCTTAGGTATTTTTTTGCGGTGTTTGCAGCAATAATCCTTATGATCCCCATTTTGTGGAATTATGTTTTTGCGGAGTATCAAAAACAGCGAATTATTAATCAAATAAACCCCGAAGCTGATCCGCTTAATACAGGATTTCAGCAAATTCAGGGCAAAATTTCAATAGGCTCAGGAAAAATATTCGGACAAGGTTTATTCAACGGTCCTCGTGTGGGAAGCAACTCCGTGCCTATTCAGGAAAGTGATTTTATCTTTTCCGTTGCAGGTGAAGAATTAGGTTTTATTGGTTGCACTTTGATTATTTTATTATTATGTCTTATGCTATTTAGAACGTTAAAAACAGCGTCAATGTCATCTGATTGTCTTGGGACCTATATTTGTTTTGGATTTTTTGGCTTAGTCGCATCTCAGACCATTTTTAATCTTGGTATGTGTTTGAGTGTGCTCCCTGTTATGGGTGTTACACTGCCATTTTTTAGCGCAGGTGGGTCTTCTTCTGCGTGCTTATATTTGGGAATAGGCTTAATTCAAAGTGTTTATATACAGCGAGATGACGATGATATTAATGCGATAATTTCAGAATGAACTTAAAACTTTATAAAAAAAAGGCGAAACCTTATGGTTCCGCCTTTTTTAAGCTTTTGCTAAATTTTTGTTTTAAATTAATTGTCATTCTCTGCATTTTTAGCAACAGCAGCTTCATATTTTTTGCTCAAGCTAAATACTGAAGCTATCCAAGCAACAACAGTTACAGCGAAAATTCCAACGATGGTTACAACGTGAGACATAATATTTGGAACTATACCGTACATAACTTGTTGAATAAGTGATGCACCTGCTTTTCCGGCACGACCACCGATAACTTCAACAGCTGACTGACCTTTTGTTTTTGTATCTTCGTCAAGTGGAATATAGGCCATACTTTTTGTTGTATCGAATAGAGAATATTTAACGCTCTTACACAATGCGTCTTGAATGATTCCGAACCAAGTTGCAAGAATAAGTGCTGACATTCCAAAGATTTGTGCAGATACAAACTGTCTATAAAGAACTAATGCAAAGAAAATTCCACCCAAAACTAAGAATATTGAAGGAGTGATAACTGCAGAAGTTCTCCATTTGCAAGTTCTTAAAATAAACGCGCCGATTATTGTTATAAATATTGAAAATACACCAGTAAATATCGAGATATTGCCTTGCATTGAAGCATATCCTGGACCATCAAAAGCCTCTTTCATATGTGCTTTCATGATAACTTCTGCAAAATTTATTGCAATTCCATAACCCATAACAAGTACACCAATTAAAAGCAGGTATGAATTTGTAAATAAAATTTTGATACCATCCAATATACTAACTTTTTCTTTTTTCTTTTTAGGTTTAATTTGAGATGCGTCATAAAATCTTGGGTCTGTTAAAATTTTATTATTTATGTACCAATAAATTGCCATAATAGCAGCACCAAAAAGTATAACAGCAACCATAATCATTCTAACGTTCGAAACAGAAGCATTTTTTAAAGCTGTTTTTATTGTAACACCTGCAATGATTGTTCCAATATTACCGATTAAAGAAAATAAGCCAAAAAATCTTTTTACTTCGCTTTTCATTGTAACAGCGTTAGCAAACATCCAAAATAGTGATGAAATAGCCATTGTTCCCCAAATTTCTGAAATGGTGTAGAACAAAGTTATTGGCCAGTTGCCCAAACAAGTAAGGAATGTTCTAAAGAAAGCAGGAGCAGCTTCTGTCATAGCTGTAATTTGCTCTGTAGACATTATTAAGCTATTAAGATTTGGATAAAGTATAAAACCATATATTGCATAAAAAATCATGAATGAAGAAATTATGATATAAAAAGTTTTTTTGAAATCAAATTTATTCATCAAATAGCTAAAAGCCATAACTGCCAAAAATGCTACAGGCATTACATACCAAACTTTAAGAGCACTAATAAGTTGAGCAGTATCTGCTTTACCAGCACCAGCCCAGATATGTGTGTGGTATTGAACGAAGATGTCCTTTAAGTCACGGACCAAAGTATACACAAAGAGTATAAAGAACATCAAGAAGCTCATTGGCAAGAATTTTTTCAGCTCATAATTATGAATAGGCCAAACTAATTCTTGAAATTTGTTAAACTCTTTAGGTTGAGTTTGTTGTTGGGTTGTCATTTTTTTACATTCTCCTTATTTAAAAACTTATAGTTAAAAGGTTAATAGAAATTTGCGGTGATTGATAAAAATGCAATCAAATGGATTTGGTATGAGTAAAAATTTAAGAGTCATCAAAAGAAAGATTTACCCCCCTTTGCAAAATTTAATAATACACACACCATAACTCCGCAAAACATAAAGATTATAGCAAAAATTTTAAAATTGTTCAAGTGTTTTTCACAGTTAATTTATATTTTGGTAAAATACAGTCATATTTTCTGTGTTTTTGATTGATATTTGTGTATTATTGAATGGCTGTTTTTTACAAATTCATTGTGCCTTATTATATTGACATTTTTTACTTTTCAAACTATTATTTATAAAGTGTTTAAATCTTTAATATTAAAGACTTAGAGGGAGATAAAAAGTTGGAAAAAGATGTGATAATTTCATTAAAAAATATTACAGTTTCATTTAACGGTAATACGGTTTTAAAAAATTTTAACTTAGATATAAAAAATGGTGATTTTGTTACTCTTCTTGGCTCATCAGGGTGCGGGAAGACTACTACTTTGCGAATAATTGGTGGATTCGTTCAACCTGATAACGGCAGCGTTTTTTTTGCTGGAAAAAATGTTACTAGCCTTCCAGCTCATAAGCGTGAGGTTAATACTATATTTCAAAATTATGCACTCTTTCCTCATTTAAATGTATATGAAAATATTGCTTTCGGTATGCGGCTTCAAAAAAAATCTGAGCAAGAAATAAAAAATAAAGTTGATGAAATGTTAAAAATGGTAAGTTTGTCTGGGTTTGAAAAAAGAAATATCGCAAACTTATCTGGCGGTCAACAACAACGTGTCGCTATCGCTAGAGCTCTTGTAAATAATCCAAAAGTGCTTTTATTGGACGAGCCTTTGGGGGCACTTGACTTAAAACTGCGCAAAGATATGCAGACGGAATTGAAAAAAATTCAACAAAAAATGGGAATCACTTTTATTTTTGTTACTCATGACCAAGAAGAAGCACTTTCTATGTCTGACACCGTCGTTGTTATGGATAAAGGTCAGATACAGCAAATTGGTTCGCCCCAGGATATATATAATGAGCCTAAAAACGCTTTTGTTGCTGATTTTATCGGAGAAAGTAATATCATTGACGGCGTTATGCACAAAGATTACTTAGTTGAATTTGCGGGAAGAAAATTCGATTGTCTAGACTTCGGATTTTCTGAAATGGAAAATGTTGACGTTGTTATTCGACCAGAGGATATTGAAGTTACTTCGCCTGAAAATGGACATATTTCTGGAGTTGTTACTTCGGTCACTTTCATTGGTGTTCATTATGAAATTATCGTTGATATTGACGGCTTTAAATGGATGATTCAATCAACCGACAGTCAAACTCCCGGTGATGTTATCGGCCTTGTTTTGCAACCAGACGATATTCATATTATGAGAAAATCTGAACATTCTGGAGAATACGGAGATTATAGTGCCTTTAGCGACGAAATGTATGAAGTTTATGAAGAAAATTTGCCAGGTAACAGTAAAGTTGGTGACAAAAAATGAAATTAAAATCCTCTAACCTACTTTACATCGTTTGGATGGCAATATTTACACTTATTCCCATGGCGTTAGTTTTTGTTTTTGCTTTTACAGATAAATATTGGAACTTCACTTTAGAAAATATTGTAAATGTATGCAAATACTCAAATATATTTTTGCGATCAATAGGATTAGGCGCTTTGTCTACTGTAATTTGCCTTCTTTTGGGCTATCCTCTGGCATACATTATTTCTAAAACTTCAGTCAAAAATCAAGGCATTGTTATCATGCTGATAATGCTACCAATGTGGATGAATTTTTTATTGCGCACCTATGCTTGGATGACTATTCTTGAAAATAACGGTATTTTAAATAAACTTTTTGCGTTGTGTGGAATTGCACCTGTTTCCTTTATAAACACTTCTAGAGCAGTCGTTTTAGGGATGGTATATAACTTTTTACCATACATGATTTTGCCGATTTATTCTGCTATTTCAAAAATTGACAAAAGAATTATCGAAGCGGCTCAAGATTTAGGTGCAGGCAGGAGAAAAGTATTTTTTAAGGTTTTGATGCCTCTTAGTGTTCCTGGAATTATTTCTGGTATAACTATGGTTTTTGTCCCAGCGGTGAGCACTTTTATTATTTCTAAAATGCTGGGTGGCGGTGCTAATATTTTAATTGGTGACCTTATTGAAATGCAATTTTTAGGCAGCACTTATAATCCTCATCTTGGTTCTGCAATTTCTTTTATTCTTATGATTCTTATTTTTATCTCTATCGGGATTATGAATCAATTTGATGATTCTGATGAAATGTCGGTTCCTGCTGGTTACAGATAAAAAAATTTAAAGAGGGTGTTATAAAATAATGAAACTAAAATCGATATCTAAACTTTATATGGGGTTAATTTTCTTTTTTTTATACTCGCCACTCGTAGTCCTTATCGCATTTTCTTTTAACGAGTCAAAAAGCCGAAACGTTTGGACGGTTTTTTCTTTAAAATGGTATGCGAATTTGTTTGCAGATAAAGAAATTTTGCGTGCGCTTTTTAACACGATAGTCGTTGCTGTAATTGCATCTGTTTTGGCCACAATCATCGGAACTATTGCTTGTTTTGGCATTTTAAAAATGAAAAAATGGACAAAAAAATTCATTATGAATGTAAATAATTTGCCGATAGTAAATCCAGAAATTGTGACCGGTGTTTCTTTAATGTTGTTGTTTGTTTTTACTTACAACACTTTTGGAATTTTTCGTCCCGGAATTTTAACTTTAATTTTATCTCACACAACTTTTTGTCTGCCATATGTAGTTTTATCGGTTTTGCCAAAGCTTCGCCAAATTAACCCTTATCTTTACGAGGCGGCCCAAGATTTAGGCTGCACGCCATCTCGTGCATTTTTTAAAGTAATTTTACCTGACATTATGCCTGGTATCGTGACGGGAATGATTATGGCGTTTACGCTTTCTTTGGATGATTTTGTGATAAGTTACTTTACAAGTGGAACCACTCAGACCTTGCCAATTGCGATATATTCTATGACAAGAAAAATCGTAAGCCCTGAGATTAATGCACTTTCTACCATATTATTTGCGGTTGTTTTATTTCTACTTTTAGTGGTCAACATCAGGCAAACTAAGTATTTAAGTAAAAAAGATTGATGCGAAACTAGGTGAAAAATATATTGAAAAAAAAATTAATTTTAATATTTACTGTTTTATTGTTTTTTATTTCTGGCTTAATCTGTTTCATTTTATATAAAAATAGTTATAAATCAGAAGTTACTATAAACGTATATAATTGGGGCGAATATATCTCGGACGGCTCCGACGGCAACTTGAATGTTAATGAAGAATTTACTAAAAGAACCGGGATTCGTGTAAATTACAGCACTTTTCAGAGTAATGAAGCGCTTTTTGCAAAAATTCAAAACGGCGGAACAAAATACGATGTGATTATTCCGTCCGATTACATGGTTTCCAAAATGATTGAACAAAATATGCTCCAAAAACTTAATTTTGAGCAAATCCCTAACTTCTCTTATATAAACTCCTCTTTTAGAAATCCGGAGTACGACCCTTATAATGAATATTCTATTCCATACACTTGGGGAACCGTTGGCATATTTTATAATAAAAAAATGGTTTCAGAATCTGAAGAGCAAATAAACTGGAACATTCTTTGGAACAAAAAATATTCTGGGAAAATTTTGATGTTCGATAATCCTCGTGACGCTTTTGCTATTTCTCAAATTCGTCTTGGAATCCCTTTAAATTCAAAAAATAAACAAGACTGGATTCGTGCCTCAGAAGATTTGAAGGCACAAAAGCCTCTTGTTCAAGCTTACGTTATGGACCAAATTTTTGACAAAATGGGCAATGGTGAGGCTGCTTTGGCGCCTTATTACACCGGCGATGCTGCAATTTTAACTCAGCGAAACAGCGATATCGGATTTGTAATTCCAAAAGAAGGCACCAACAAATTCGTCGACGCTATGTGTATTCCAAAAAGTTCTGAGCACCCTAACGAGGCAATGGCTTATATAAATTTTATGTGTGATCCAGAAATTGCTGTGGAAAATATTAAATATATTGGGTATTCTTCTCCTGAATCCGAGGTGAAAAATCGGCTTGACCCTAAAATTTCTAATAACAAAATATGTTATCCAGACAATGAAACACTTAAAAATACACAAGTTTTTACCTCTTTGCCGGATGAAATAACTTCTCTTATTGACACTTTATGGATTAATATTAAAACTGGAGAGCACGGCAATCCATTTGGCTTAATAATTGTTTTAATCGGATTTATTTTGGTATATTTAGCTATCATTTTTATCAAAAAAAGAAAACTTAAAGATTAACAGCATTTTTAACAGTTTTTTTAATCATTTTTCTACTGTGATATTTTTAATAAATATCTGGCAAATATTTAAAAATATGGTATAATTTAAACAGATTAATGAAAAAGGGTTGATTAAGATTGTTAAGGCGCTTTAAAATTTTATGTTTTTGCATTACGATTTTCTCTCTTTTTTATCTAGACTCCTCCGCTTATAATGACAATAGTCTTGATATAACTTTGACTTGTGATGATATTTCTCCAATAAACGAAGAAGAATTTACCGTCAGTTTAAACTTTTTTCCTTCTGAACCTTTAAACGTTTCTGCTTATCGGCTGAAAGTCAGCTTTGATAGTTCAAAATTTTCCTATAAGGGTTTGTATTCTTATATAAATAATGATGATTTAAAAAGTTATGAAATTGATGGTAATTTAACCATTTTATATGTGACGTCAGAAAAGGGCTTCAATATTAAAGCTAAAAGTGTTCAACCTGTTATCGATTTAAATTTTAAAGTTTTATCTGATTGCGACGTCGGTCCTACAAAAATTTATGCTACAATCGATGGATTGTGCGACTATGACGCAGAGGCAATTCCTTTGCCAGAAATTGATCCTGTTACAATTAACGTAACACAGCCAGACGTTTGCAGTTGCGATCTTGCATCACTTTCTGCGGGAAAATATCAATTAACCCCAACTTTTTCTGCTGATGTTACAAATTACTCTGTTGAAGTACCTTATTCTAAAAGTACAATGGAATTCGAAACTGTTCCTGTAGATGAAGATGCTACAGTTAAATTCAATAGAAAAACTCTTAAAAGCGCTGGGACTTCTACCGATATAAATTTGACTGTTACATCTTCTGATAAAAAATCAAAAAAAGTTTATACGGTAACTGTTAATCGTTTAAGCAAAGAAACTTCTGGAGATATCATAAAGAATAACAGCAGCATATCCGTCGATGATGAGGTTTACGTAAACGGAAGCGATGAAGATGAAAACGAAGATAATGCAGAAGAATCATTTATTGCTCAAAATAATAAAATTGCTTTACAAAATTCTTCTGCACCACTTGTTGTTAAAGAAAACGCATTTAATTTTATCGTATTTATCATATGTTCCGTACTTTTTATTACATTTTCTTTCATTATTTTAAAACGTAAAAAAAATTAATTTTTTCTTTGTTTGAGGAGTTAGCATTTATCTGTGCTAGCTCTTTTATTATTTTAAATTTTATTAATATTCGCAAAAGTTTTGATAATAATAAACCTTGAAGGAGGTAATAACATGAATGCAAATATTGAAATGTTAAACTATATTTATAAAAATGCGCAAATGGGTCAAAATTCCATAAATCACCTTTTAGATATAGTAAAAGAAGATTCTAAATTTAAAAATTTGTTAGAAAGTCAATTAAAAGAGTACAAAAATATTTTTAATACCGCTGAAAAAGCCTTAACTGATTTCGGCTACGAGGCTAAAGGAACCAGTTCTATTCAAAAATTTGAAACTTATATGATGATAGATATAAAAACTTTGAACAACAAAACTCCTGACCACGTTGCCGAAATGTTAATTCAAGGCAGTACTATGGGCGTAATTCAAATAACGAGAAGGTTAAAAGATTATGAGGGTAGCGTAGATAAAAATGTTCAAAAGCTCGCTGAAAAACTTTTATCCACAGAGCAGCACAATGTTGAAGAATGTAGAAAGTTTTTAGGAAAAGCTTTTGAAGTCACTCATGCTTAATAAATAAGCTATAAATTTTTGTAAGGACTTTACTCTACATCTTATTAGAGGTGTGCGTATTTGAAAAAACTTTTTTATCCTGTTTTAGCTATGCTCGCGGGTGTAGTAAACGGACTTTTGGGGGCTGGTGGAGGCATGTTGATTGTTCCATTATTAAGAAAATGTGGACTTGATCAACGTTCAACTCATGCCACCTCCGTTTGTATTATTCTTCCAATATGCACTTTGAGTGCAGCAATATATTTATTCAAAGGCAAGGTTACTATTGAAGATGCCTTGCCATACCTTCCTTTCAGCGTCTTTGGTGCTATTATTGGTTCTTTAATTCTGTCTAAAATAAATCAAAAATTTCTTCGTAAGCTTTTCGGTGGTTTTATGCTATGGGCGGCTGTACAGCTGCTCATTAGATGAATTGGTTTATTGCCGCTATTGCCGGAACTTTATCTGCGATAATTGGTTCTATGGGCCTTGGTGGTGGCGGTGTACTTATTATTTATTTCAACCTTTTTACTCAAACACCTCAGACTTTAGCACAAGGTATTAATTTATTATTCTTCATTCCGTCTGCTATAGTCGCAATTATAATTTACATTAAAAAAAAGCTTATCAACTTCAAGCTTGCAATAAAATTTTCTTTACTCGGCTTAGCTGGAGCAGTATTAGGTTCTTATTTGGCTTGCTTTATTGATAGTAAAATTCTTTCAAAACTTTTTGCTATATTTCTTTTATTTATGGGAATTATGCAATTTAGAAAAAAAAATTAATAATAAAAGACGCGCCGCGATATAGTGGCGCGTATATTTTATTCTAAAAATTTCAACTAAGACCAAAAAATATTCCGCAAATAATAATCAACAAAGTTCCAAATGTAAATATATACTTCGATAACGGAATAAATAATTTTCCAATTTTTCTTTTAGCTCCCATATTAACTTGCTCTAAAACAAATTTTGAACCGCAAATCCAAAAAAACATCACACCGGCAAGCAATGCACCAAATGGGATAATATAAATAGAAATAACGTCCATCCATTTTCCAACGACTTCACCGTTTTCGATAAATAAACTGATAACGGCCGAAACAGTTAACACAAGCGCAACCGATGAATTTCTAGATATTTTTAACCTGTTTTGAGCTTCTTCTATTGGCACTTCAAAGAGATTTATAATCGATGTCAAGGCTGCAAATAAAATTGCTATAAAGAAAATTATTTCAAAAAAATTTCCAAAAGTCATTTCAGCAAAGATTTGTGGCATTGCAACGAATAATAAAGATGGCCCAGCCTGTGACTCAAGGCCAAATGAAAACATTGCCGGAATAATTGCTAGCGCCGCTATAACACCTGCCATAATATCAAATATTACAACATTTTTTGCACAATAAACTATATCTTCATTATCTTTTAAATAGCTGCCGTATATTAGCATCCCTGAACCCGCCAGTGAAAGTGAAAAAAACGCCTGTCCTAACGCATAAATCCAGTTTTTCGGTTGAAGAAATTGCTCAAAATTAAACCTAAATAAATATGTATAGCCATTAATTGCATTTGGTAAAGAGGCGGCTTTTACTGCCAAAACTATGAATAGCACAAAAAATAAAGGCATTAAAATTTTATTTAACTTCTCAATTCCGTTTGACACTCCACTAATCATGACAAAAATTACCAACAGAAATCCAATTAAATGGCAAATTACATTGCTAAAGTCTCCAGAAATATTCGAAAACAAAGTCAGCGTATCTTTTTTTGACAATTCTCCTATAATACTCGCTGCTAAAAAGCGAATTATCCAGCCAACAACTACAGAATATCCAATTGCAATGCTCATTGACCCTAAAACTGGTATGGCTCCTAAAAGTTTGCCAATTTTTTTGTTGTTAAACTTCATTTTTGTCGCTTTTGCAAATGCCCCCACGGGACCAGATTTCATTGCGCGGCCAAAAGCCATTTCTCCAACGACCCCAGAAAATCCCAATAATACCGTAAATATAATATATTCTAAAAAAAATACTGCACCACCATATTGCCCCAAACGATATGGAAACATCCATATGGTACCAATTCCAACTGCAGAACCAACACATGACCAGATAAAGCCGAACTTCGTCTTGAAAGTTTCTCGTGATTTAATTTTTGTTGATTGGTTGTTTAAGTTCGACATAATTAGTCACTCCTTTGATTAAATTATAAAACAAAAAAAGCTTTTATGCAACAGTACATAAAAACTTTTTGAAAAATATGGTGGAGGTAAGCGGGATCGAACCGCTGACCCCCTGCTTGCAAAGCAGGTGCTCTCCCAGCTGAGCTATACCCCCATATAAATTGCCAAAATGTGGTGGAGATAAGCGGGATCGAACCGCTGACCTCTTGAATGCCATTCAAGCGCTCTCCCAGCTGAGCTATACCCCCACATCATTTATATTAACTTTTTTATCATCTTTCGTAACATTTGCTATTATATCATCAAAAAAAATTTTTTGCAAGTACTTTTTTACATTTTTTTAATCTATTCAACTTTTGATTGCCGATAAAATGCGGTTGCTCTGGTGGCAAAAAAGGAGTATACTCATATTATAATGAAGTTTTTAAAGGAGCTTAATATTTATGAATGAAAACGAAAAATATTCTCTGTGGAGAAATCAAAATTTGGCCGACAATGATTTGATTGACGAATTGAATTCTATATGTGAAAATTCTGAGGAAGTAAAAGACAGGTTTTATAAAGATTTAACATTTGGGACTGGCGGACTTCGTGGGATTATTGGTGTAGGAACTAATAGGATAAATATATATACTATTGCAAAAGCTACACAAGGTTTGGCAAATTACTTAAAGAAAAATTTTTCAAAAGCCAAAGTCGCTGTTGCTTATGATAGTAGAATAAAATCTGATTTATTTGCAAAAGAAGCTGCGCGGGTCTTGGCAGCGAACAATATAAAAGTTTTTATATACAAAGAGCTGATGCCAACTCCTGCATTATCTTTTGCCGTACGCCATTTAAAATGCCATGCTGGTATCGTAATTACCGCTAGCCATAATCCAGCTGAGTACAATGGGTACAAAGTTTATGGCAGTGATGGATGCCAAATAACACTAGGCACTGCAAATGCAGTTCTTAAAGAAATCAATAAAATCGATATTTTTAACGACGTTAAACGTATGAATTTCGATGACGCTGTTGATAAAAAAATTATAAATTACATAGAGGAAAAGGATATTCAAGCTTTTCTTAATGCTGTTAGCACTCAAACTCTGAATAAAAACATTGCTAACAAAGAAAATTTAAATATAGTTTATACACCTCTTAATGGTTCTGGACTTAAATATGTGACGAAAGCTTTAAAAATGAACGGTTTTTCAAACATAAATGTGGTACCTTCGCAAGAAAATCCTGACGGAAATTTTCCGACTTGCCCATATCCAAATCCAGAAATTAAAGAAGCACTTCAAGAAGGATTAAAATTATGTGAAAAAATTAATGCTGATATCCTTATTGCTACAGACCCCGATTGCGACCGTGTTGGAATTGCGGTAAAGTATCAGGATAAATATCAACTTCTTTCTGGTAACGAGGTTGGTGTGCTTTTATTCGACTACATATGCAAAACACGGATGAAAAATAACTCCATGCCCTCGAATCCAGTCTGTATAAAAACTATTGTTACCACCGACATGATTTACCCTATTGCACAAAAATACAGAGTAAAAATAATTGATGTTTTAACAGGCTTTAAATTTATCGGTGAACAAATTGGTTTATTAGAAAAAATCGATCAGGATAATCAATATATTTTTGGTTTTGAAGAAAGTTATGGGTATCTTTCGGGTACTTATGTTCGCGATAAAGATGCTGTAAATGCCTCACTTTTAATCTGTGAAATGGTTGTTTTTTATAAAAATCAAGGGTTAACCTTGGTTAACGTTCTTAATAAATTGTATCAAGAATTTGGCTACTATAAAAACGTATTAAAAAGCTTCACTTTTAAAGGAATAAGCGGATTTGAAAAAATGCAGTCCATCATGAAGCAACTACGCGAAAATCAACCAACTAGTCTAAACGGAAAAAATATTTTATGCTTTTGCGATTATCTAAACCGAATCAAAATTTTTAATAACTGTAGTAAAGAAACAATAAACCTTCCCGCTTCTGACGTTTTAAAATTTGAGCTTGCTGATAATGTTTCCGTAGTGATTCGCCCTTCCGGAACCGAGCCCAAACTAAAGGTATATATATCTGTTGCCGCAAACACAAAAGAAAAATCTGATGAGTTGGCAATTTCTTTTTGCAAATATTTCGAAAATTTATTTTAAATGATAAAAAAGCAGTTTTTGAGGATTCATACCTCCAAAACTGCTTTTAATTTTCCATTAATGAATCATTTTTAAAGTTTCTTTTGTCTTATTTAACTTATGATTGAACGTCGGAACCATTTTCATTAAGGTTTTTTCTATCATAACTTCGTCATTAGACTGAGAAAAGTCGTAAAGAAGTTTTAACTGCTCATTAAACTCATTCTGGTCAAACTCTATTGAGCTGCCTATATAGATTTTTTTATTTTTAGTTTTCTTCATTCCCTCCTCGTTCATAAGCAACTCTTCAAATAATTTTTCGCCCGGTCTAAGTCCGGTATACTCTATTTTTATGTCTTTATTCGGCACAAGTCCTGACAATCTTATCAAATTTTCGGCTAAATCTTTTATTTTGACCGGCTCACCCATGTCGAGAACAAAAATTTCTCCACCTTTTGCAAAGCCTCCAGCCGTCAAAACCAGTGAAACTGCCTCTTGAATTGTCATAAAATATCGTATAATTTCCGGATGTGTTACAGTAACAGGTCCCCCTTGTTTTATTTGCTCTTTAAACAATGGAATAACTGAGCCATTTGACCCCAGCACATTGCCAAATCGCACTGCAACAAAATTAGTTTTGCTAATTTTGTCCATATTTTGAACTATCATTTCGCAAATTCTCTTCGTAGCTCCCATTATATTTGTAGGGTTCACGGCTTTGTCAGTAGAAATTAGTACAAAAGTTTTTACATTGTATTTATCTGCCATAGAGACCACATTCAATGTTCCAAAGACATTGTTTTTCACAGCTTCTTCTGGATTATATTCCATTAAAGGTACATGCTTGTGTGCTGCTGCATGAAAAATTACATCTATGTGTTTTTCTTTAAATATTTTTTCAAGTTTTGTTTTATCTCGAATTGAAGCAATCTGAACTTCGAAGTTCAATTTATTTCCGTATTCTCGAACTAATTCCTGCTGAATTTCATATGTATTGTTTTCATATATATCCAAAATTATGAGGTTTTTAGGTGATAATTTTGCGATTTGACGGCACAACTCTGAACCAATAGAACCACCGCCCCCTGTAACCATAACTACATTATCGTGGATGTATTTACCATATTTTTCTGTTTCAAATATAATTGGTTCTCTGCCAAGTAAATCTTCGACTTCAACCTGACGTATTTCATCGGTAACAGGCTTGCTGGACGTGACCAAATTGTAAATATTGGGGACAATTTTCACTTCCAAATTTGTTCGTGCACATATATCCAAAATTCGCTTTTTTTCATTCATTGGAAGTGCAGCTATTGCAAAAAGTATTACTTCTATATCATATTTTTCACAAACGTATGGGATTTCGCTTGTAGAGCCCACTACTTTTAAACCTGAAATTCTTCTTCCTATTTTTTCATTGTCGTCATCAACCAAACAAACCGAGATATAACTATTATTTGGAGACTTCGAAAATTCAGATAACATCAACAGGGCAGCTTCTCCTGCCCCTACTATTAACATTCTTTTTTTTGCTTTTGAGGGAAAATTTTTGCGCTCCATTACCCTATCAATCCTGTAAACAAACCTAAACATAAACATTACAAATGTAGAAAGAATTGCTTGCAAAACGAAGGTTCTGATGCCAAGGTGAATGTCAATAGACAACGTGCTTGCACAAAACAAAAAATTAGCTACAACTGATGCAAGACCAACATAAAAAAAGTCTTCTATGTCAGCATAGCGCCAAATTTTATCGTAAAGTCTAAATAAAACAAATACAATTGAAAAACATATATTTAAAATTATTAAGCTTTTTAAAAATTCTGGTTCATAACCTTTTAACGAAAAACAATTTCTATTTATTGCAAATGAAAAATAAAATGAAAAATTCCAAATCATAAAATCGCAAAAAAACAAAAGATATTTTCGAAGTCTTTTTAATTTGTTGTACAACATAATAAAATTTCACCATACTTTAAACATGATATATACGAAAAATTCGCATATAAAAAGTATATAACAATAGGGCATTTTTTTCAAGAATTTCAAATCACTTACTTAAATTAGGCTCTTTAAAATCAAATTGTCTGTAAAACTGCTTGCTTTCGGCCACTCTTTTTACTGCCGACTGATTTTTAGCCAATAATTTTACGATATCGTATAAATCAACCCATATTTCGTTATTGCACTCTTTTTGAGATTCGTCAAAAATAAGTTCCAACCCAACGTGTAGGTGGCTTGTTTCTATGTTATTTACATTTTCATTGGAGCTGTAACCTGTTCTTCCTACGTATCCGATAACATCGCCGGCTTTTACAACTTTTCCCTCGCAAAGTTCTTCGTGGAATGGTTTATCTTTTCTTAAATGGGCATAATAATAATATCTTTTTTTATCAAAACTTCGAATTCCCACTCGCCAGCCTCCATATTGATTCCAGCCCATTATTTCTACTGTTCCAGATTCTATCGCGATCACCGGTGTTCCAACTGCAGCCATCATGTCGTGTCCCAAATGAGGACGTGAATATCCATAACTTCTTGCCGCACCAAAGTCTGCATAATGTTGGTATGGAAAAGTCTTTGCTATTGGCAAAAATGCTTTTAATCCATATTTATCTTCAAATATGGGTTCGCCATTTTCGTTTGTATCAACCTGTACGCTGTAGTCGCCTATAAACTCTCCTAAAACAGCGGTATAGACATCTTTATAATATTTAAAGTATTTCATTTTTTTTGTTAGCTCATCTACGCTTTTACCATTGTTTAACTCTGAAACCACCTCGTCCATATCTTTAGCCTTATAATGGTTTTTAAAATCACCACCGTACTTTGCTGACAAATATGCCAAAACATCTATCCAATTTACCTTAATTTCTTTGTCATGATTTTCTATATCGATTTTCATAGCTTTGTCCAAAATTTCATATGGAATATTAAACTCTGCATACTTTATAAAATTTTTTTCACCCGCATTATTTTCAATCTGTTCTGTTTCATTTACTGCCATAACCCCTTTATCTCCGTTATTATTACTCAAAGAAAATATTCCTACTATTACTGGTATCACTAAAATTAAAAATGCCATTCCAACATACTTTTTACTTAAAATTTTATAAATCACTTCATCACCCGCAATTGAATAATATATTGTATATATATTCTTAAAGCCAATAGTTATGCTAAATATAAAAGTTATCATTTACTTCTGCTTTGCCTGCTATTTTCCTGTTGACTAATTTTTAATAAATTTGTAGAATTAATTATAGCAAGTTACTTTACTACTTAGGAGCTGAATTTTATGAACAATGAATTTGCTGCAGATTTAATCACACTTATCGATGATGAAGGCACTGAACATTCCTTTGAAATATTAGACGTAATAGAAAATGATGACGGCTGCTTTTATGCGCTACTTCCAAGCAATGATAACGATGATGACAATCTTTCTGACAGTTCTTCATACTATATATTCGAAGTAATTGATGAAAACGGCGAACAGGTTTTAGCTGAGGTTGAAGATGATTCTTTATTAAAAAAACTGGCGGATTCTTTTGAAGCTAGGTTTGAAGACATGTATGGCCATAATGAAAACACAGAGAATTTTTAGTTGTTTTATTACAAAACGCTTTACTTCTTCATTTTTTTGTGTTATAATTGCAACATAAGCTGTTCCTGCCTGATTCGCGGACCGTGTTATATAACCCTACAAACTTATGATAGGGAGCTTTGCTCTCTAGGTGAATTGCAGACCTCCCGTTTTTTCGGACGAAGGGAGCGTGAAGCCTATAGGCGGGCACCCACCTGCTTTCTGGTAGGCAGGTTATCATAAACACGTTACGGTCAGGCGGGTTTTTATTTATAAAAAAACAAAAAGGCACTTTGCAAAGTGCCTTTAATTATATCTTAATTTAATTTGCAACAGACATTATTTCTTCCATTGCTTTTGCTAATTGGTCAGGACATGAGGTTCCTCGTCCGGCACAATCTATGCCTTTGCATTTTTTTATCACGTTTTCAACTTTCATACCTTTTGCTAACGACGCTATCCCTTGAGTATTGCCGCTACACCCGCCAATAAATTTGACATTATTTACCACTCCGTTTTCAACATCGATTATTATTTTACGTGAGCACGTTCCTTTAGCATCGTAAGTATAAACCATAAATGCCTCCTATAAAAATAGTTAATAAAATTTCAACTTTTTTCTAAAACATTGACTTATTTGCCTAATCGCATTATATATTAACTTAAGTTTCTCTGTCAATCTTATTTTTTTATTTACAAAATACCTCTTATAATTTTGTTTAATTTATGTTATAATGTGTTTGAGGTGTAAAAAAATGAACCTATCTGTTAATTGTGGTGTTTGGAATTCTATCTTTGCAATTCCTTGTGATGTTGTCGACAAACATATAAAATTAGCCGGTTCTGCGCAGTTAAAAGTACTTCTATTTATATTACGTTACGCCGGTCAAAATATTTCTACTGATAAAATTGCTCAAGCTCTTTCTATGAATGAGCTTGACGTTAAAGACTCTATGCAATACTGGATTGAAACTAAGGTTATATCTGTTCCTAATTCAAGTTTGGAAGAAAAACATGAGGTTAAAAAGGAAGTTTTACTCTCTGAAAACAATATATGCGATGAAAAAAAAGCAGTTACTTCTACAAGTCTGAAAAAAATTTCTGCGCGAGTTGAAAAACCAGATTCTGCTTTTGTGACCAGGCGCATAAATGAATCTGAGGAAATTTCTTCTTTAATGCAAGAGGCTCAAGTTATTCTTTCGAGACCTATTTCAAACGGAGAATGTGCTATATTATTGATGCTGCACGATACCGACGGTCTTCCTGTTGGGGTAATTATTATGCTTATGCAATATGCTGTTAGTGTAGGAAAAGGAAATATAAAATATATTGAAAAAATGGCTATATCTTGGGCTAATGAAGAAATTGATACTGTTGAAAAAGCGGAAAATAAAATTCGAACACTGGAAAATTATCGTAAAGCTTGGTCTGCTTTAGAAAAAATTATCGGGATCGAACATCGTTCTCCTTCTTCAAAGGAAGATGAGGCTGCTAATCGTTGGATTAATATTTGGAAATTTTCGGAAGATTTAATTAAAGAAGCTTACGACCGTTGTATCAATTCTAAGGGAAAGTATATTTTAAGTTATATGGATGGAATAATAAAAAATTGGCATAATAACGGTATAAAAACACTTGAGCAAGCTTTTGACGAGGATAAATTAAAAAAATCATCACAAAATACAAAAAAGCAAAACAATGATTTTACTTCTTACAATATAGATGAATATGAACGCAATTATATGTACATATAAGGAGCTTTTTTATGAGCATTAAAGCTGAAACTTTGCACCAGGCTGAAGCAGAGCTTGAATTTTTGAGAAAAACTCAAGTTGAAAAAAACGAAATTAGAAAAAAGCAGTTTTATAAAAAATTTAAACGGGCAAAAGACATTGAACTTCAATTATCTCGAACAGCTATTGATTCAGCAAAAGCTATTTTATCTGGTGCTAGCGCTAAAGAAAAACTTACCGAGCTGAAAAACAAAAACTTGGCTTTGCAAAAAGAGCTAGAAACTTTGTTGATTACTGCAAATTTACCACTTGATTATTTGAATATAAAATATAAATGTGCTGATTGTAAAGATATGGGATACGTTGACGGCGTTATGTGTGATTGCCTAAAAAGTTTAATAAAAAAAATCACTTATAAAAATTTGAATAAACTTTCACCGTTATCATTATCTACTTTTGAGGCCTTTAACACTGACCTTTATCCTGACAAAAACTCTGCTGATGGCGTAAATGTGAAATCACACATGGAGAAAATTTTTAATTTTTGCAAAAATTATGCAAACACTTTTAATAAAAATTCTGAAAATTTATTTTTGCAAGGGGCCACAGGTTTAGGAAAGACTCATCTGTCTTTAGCTATAGCAAACAGTGCAATAAACTCTGGATATAATGTTATCTATACTTCCACTCCAAATATCCTCTCTAAGTTAGAAAAAGAGCATTTTAGTCATAATTTTCAAGATGAAGAAACAGAAAAACATTTAATTGGCTGTGACCTCTTAATATTGGATGATATGGGAACAGAATTTCAAACTAGTTTCTCAAGTGCAATGATCTACAATATTATCAATTCTAGAATTATGTTTCAAAAGCCTACTATAATTAGTACAAATCTTTCTGTTAAAGAAATTCAATCAGCTTACTCTAAACGGCTAGTTTCCAGAATTATGGGAAATTATAAGCGGCTTTTTTTTCTCGGCAATGATATTAGGCAATTTTTAAAAATGCCTAATAAATAATTTTTTATATAATACATTTTTTATTTCATTCATTACTTCTTTGCAACGAAAAAAGTAACCCAAAACATTTCGGGATGGATTTCGATTTCCCTTTCGGACTCTCCTTAAAACGACCAGCGTTCCGCTGGACCAAAATGTGAAAATATCGTGCTCCATATTTATTCAAATTTACACTCTGTCACTTGCAAAATTTCACAAAATATGATAAAATAAACAATAAAAATAACTGAAAAGTGAGGAACAAGTAAATGAAAAAACTAGTATCAACAGGATTAAGCGTAGCAATGGTGATATCCGTATGTAATACAAGCTTGGTGTCAAATGCTTATGCGCCAACAGACTATCATGATTACAAATGTATTGATATTAGAAAATTGGATGTTGGCAAAAATTTTATTAAAAAAGATAAAAATGTTTGCGATTGCAAAACTTGCAGTTTTGCAGCGATGACGTATGACAAAATTAGTGATTATATTACAGATTTAGAGAAAGAATTCGAGGTATTATCAAAAGAAAAATATATACCAGAAGTTGCTACTAAGATATCTATCATAGAATCAATATTAGACCGTTTATCTGATAGTATTACCCTAGAACATTATAAAAATAAAAATTTTTTGCTAGTATCAGCTAACACGCTTCCTAGGGATTTGAGTACAAATGTAAACTTTGGAAAAAAAGATGGTATTACATACGAAACTACTTATACTGAAAATTACTTTGACAACTTGAAAGAGACAAAAGTACAACCATTTTTAGAAAACGTAAAGGCATTTAGAAAAAATAATGAAGGAAAAGTTGATTATAATGATTGGGCAGGTTTTTTTAAAGAATTTTTCTCATTATTTGGTGTTTGTCTTATAAGTTCAGCAGCTCTTGTTTCTGTTGCAGTATCTGTTGTAGTAAATGGCAAATCAATAGTTAACAAAATTTCAACATTTTTCAGTGGGTTAAACAAAAAAAATCAAACCTCGTCGAAGACAAAAAATAACAAACAAAAATCCACATCCGATAATGAAACCATTAAGGAGAGTGCCACAAAGGCTTCCGACGATGAATCTCTAAAAGTCTCGAATTAAGCTCACATCTGTCGCACAGCATATTCAAAGCTAGTACGGTCCAGCGGAACGCTGGTCGTTTTAAGGAGAGTCCGAGAGGGAAATCGAAATCCCTCTCGGAACGTTTTTGATTACTTTTTTCGTTACAAAAAAGTAATGAATATTTTTTTAGTAAGACATAGCAATCTCATAACGCTTTTTTGTGTGCATAAAAAAATATTGGGGGCACAAAATTATAAATTTTAATAATTAATTTATAATTATATCATTGACAAATCATTCTTAAAGTGGTAAATTATAATTAATGATTAGCACTCGTGCTATTCGAGTGCTAATATTTTTCATGTGGAAGGAGGTTTACCGGTGGAACTCTCTGATAGAAAATTGAAAATATTATCTACAGTTATTAATAACTACATTCGATGTGCTGAACCAGTAAGTTCTAAAATTTTATGCAATTTATTAGATTTTTCAGTAAGTTCAGCAACTATCCGAAATGAGCTTGCTGAACTTACTGAACTTGGTTTTTTAGAGCAGCCTCACACTTCTGCAGGTCGTATTCCTTCTTGCCTTGGTTATAGGCTTTATATAAATAAGCTTATGGAAAAATCGTATTTACCCAAAAAAAGTAAAGATTATATCGACTCTGTATTAAAATTGAGTATACATGATCCAGAGCTGTTGCTAAAAAACGCCACTCATCTTTTGGCTAATATAACTAATTTTGCGGTTATATCTACAACGGTCTTCACAGAAAAAAATTATATTAAGAATGTCAAGTTGGTTCAAATTAGCAAATTTACTGCGATGATTATTCTTACTATTTCTTCTGGTGTAATTAAAAATCAGTTATTTCGTTGTGAATATCCGTTAATTGCGGATACTTTAAATACAGTTAATAATTTTTTGAATGAAAAATTTAACAATGTTTTATTATCAAAGATAACTCCGGCATTTATTCAAACTGTTGCAGCATCTTTAGGAGAAATGACTTTCTTTATGTCAGATATTTTGAATGTTTTGTTTGAAGTAGCTAAGTTTGCGTCTAAGCCAGATTTTCATTTTGACGGGCAAACTAATTTACTGCTGATTCATGAGTTTAATCCACAATCGGCAATAAAATTAATGAACTTTTTAACCTTTTCTGAAGGTATAAGTGATTTGTTTTTTTCTTCGGATAATTCAAAAACTCGAATTTTCATTGGAAAGGAAAATCCACACGAAGAATTGGCACAGTCAAGTATCATAGTTACAAAGTATGTTGTTAATGATGAAAATTATGGTTCTATTGGAATCGTTGGCCCAACTAGAATGAACTATGCTAATACGATTGCTAAACTAGAATACACTGCTGCTTTATTGGGCAATATGTTAAATAATATTTTTAATTTAGAGTGATTAAGGGAGGCCTATCTTTTGACTGAAGAAATAATAAAAAATTCTGAATGTGAAAATGCAAATCCTTGTGAAACTTCAGAAGAACAACAAATAATCAATGAAAACGAAGAAGTTTCAAAAAAATTAGAAGAATTTAAAGACGAATTAAATGTTCAAAATGAACGGTTTTTGCGCTTGGCTGCTGAGTATGATAATTATAGAAAACGCAGCGAAAAAGATAAAATTTCTATTTATAACGATGCAAAAGCTAAAACCGTCGCGGAAATTCTTCCAATTGCTGACTGCATAGAAAGAGCTATCGAATCCAGTCGTGACGCTGATGATGAATATCAAAAAGGGCTTTCCATGTTAAATGAACAATTTATTGCTACTCTTTCTAAACTTGGGGTGAATTCATTTGGAAGCGTTGGAGATAAATTTAATCCGGAACTCCATAATGCTATATCGCATATTGAGGACGATAAATTGGATGAAAATGTTATTGCGCAAATTTTTCAAAAGGGATACACGCTTGGGGATAAGGTAATTCGTCATGCGATGGTTTCCGTTGCAAATTAGCAAATTATTGCGGTTTTTCCGCTAAAACTATAAATATAAATATTATAAAATTTGGAGGTTTTTATTATGGCAAAAATTATCGGTATTGATTTGGGTACTACAAACTCTTGCGTAGCTGTTATTGAGGGGGGCGAACCTGTTGTCATCGCCAACGCTGAAGGAACTAGGACAACTCCATCGGTTGTTGCATTTTCTAAAACTGGAGAAAGAATGGTTGGTCAAGTGGCTAAACGTCAGGCTATTACTAACCCCGACCGCACTATTTCTTCAATAAAAAGAGAAATGGGAACTAGTCATAAAGTGAATATAGATGGAAACAGTTTTACTCCGCAGGAAATTTCGGCTATGATACTTCAAAAATTAAAAGCCGACGCGGAAGCTTATTTGGGCGATACTGTGACTCAAGCGGTTATTACTGTTCCGGCATACTTTACAGACGCGCAACGTCAGGCAACTAAAGATGCTGGTAAAATTGCAGGATTGGACGTAAAACGTATAATAAATGAGCCAACTGCTGCTGCTCTATCTTATGGAATAGATAAGGAAAATGACCAAAAAATTATGGTTTATGATCTTGGTGGCGGTACATTTGATGTTTCTATTATTGAAATGGGCGATGGCGTTCAAGAAGTTTTGGCAACTGCAGGAAACAATAAACTTGGTGGAGACGATTTTGACCAAAGAATTATTAATTGGATGGCAGAATCTTTTAAAGCCGAAAATGGTGTGGACTTGAGAAACGACAAGATGGCTATGCAACGTTTAAAAGAAGCAGCTGAAAAAGCTAAAATAGAACTTTCTGGGGTTACTTCTACTGCAATTAATTTGCCATTTATTACTGCCGACGCAACTGGGCCTAAACATCTTGACTTGACTTTGACTAGAGCTAAATTTAACGAACTTACCAAAGATTTAGTTGAAAATACCATGGGACCTGTCCGTCAGGCTTTATCTGACTCTGGTTTGTCTATCAACCAAATTGATAAAGTTTTGATGGTTGGAGGTTCTTCGAGAATTCCTGCTGTCCAAGAAGCTGTAAAATCTTTAATCGGAAAAGAACCATTTAAAGGAATAAATCCAGACGAATGTGTCGCAATTGGCGCTGCTTTACAGGCCGGTGTTTTGGGAGGCGAAGTTCAGGGATTGCTTCTTTTGGATGTTACTCCCCTATCTCTTGGCGTTGAAACTATGGGTGGTATCATGACAAAAATTATTGACAGAAATACCACTATTCCTACTAAAAAAAGTCAAATTTTCTCAACCGCCATGGATAATCAAACTCAAGTTCAAATTAATGTGCTTCAAGGCGAGCGCGAATTTGCAAAAGATAATAAACAGTTGGGATTATTTACATTAGACGGAATTGCTCCTGCTATGCGCGGAATTCCTCAAATTGAAGTCACTTTCGACATCGATGCTAATGGTATCGTAAATGTTAATGCTAAAGACCTTGGTACTGGAAAGGAACAAAAAATTACAATCACTTCTAATACTAATATGTCTAAAGAAGAAATAGAGCAGGCTGTTAAGAACGCTGAACAATTCGCTGAAGAAGACAAAAAACGTCGTGAAGAAGTTGAAACTAAGAACGAGGCAGAAAATCTTTGCTACGCTGTTGAAAAATTAATAAACGAAAACGGTGACAAAATTGACAGTACTGACAAAGACAATCTTAATGCGAAAATTAAATCTCTAAAAGATGCTATTTCTGCTAACAACATGGACACTATTAAATCTGGCAAAGAAGATTTACAGAAAGCGATGTATGAAGTCTCTGCAAAATTATATCAAAATGCAGCTCCAAATCAAACCGCTGATGCTGCTGAAAATCAAAATAATAACACAAATACTACTCAAAACGGGGAAAATGTTTACGAGGCCGATTTTAAAGATGTAGATAATAATAAATAAGACTAGTTAAGTTAAAATCCCTTAGCCACAATTTTGCTGGTTGAGGGATTTCCATAACAGGCGAAAAATTTTAGGAGTGATTTTTTTGTCATCTAAACGAGATTTTTACGAAGTTTTAGGCCTTTCTAAGGGCGCATCCGAAGACGAAATTAAAAAGGCTTATCGAAAACTCGCAAAAAAATATCATCCGGATTTAAATCCAGGTGATAAGGACGCTGAATCAAAATTTAAAGAAGTAAATGAAGCTTATGAAGTGCTTTCTGATAGCAACAAACGTTCGAGGTATGATCAATTTGGTCATGCAGGAGTCGATCCATCATACGGCGCTGGTAGTGCTGCTGGAGGAAATCCTTTTGGTGATGATTTTGACATCGGAGATATATTCAGTAGCTTTTTTGGCGGAGGCTTTTCATCGAGACGCCAGGCTAATCCAAATGCACCTAGGCGTGGTTCCGATACAGAAGCTAATATAAATGTTTCTTTTGAAGAGGCCGCGAAAGGTTGTAAAAAAAATATTTCTTATCGTGTTGTAGAAAAATGTCCTATTTGCGATGGTTCTGGTGCAGCAAAAGGCACTTCTGCTAAAACTTGTCCAATTTGTCATGGAACTGGGCAAAGTCGGGTTACTCAGCGTACTCCTTTTGGAGTTATTCAGACCGCACACACTTGTGAAAAATGTCACGGAACAGGCTCTGTAATAGAGAATCCATGCAAAAAATGTTCCGGTACAGGAAGAGTACAAACTTCTAAAAAAGTTGAAGTAAATATTCCGGCTGGCATAGACAATGGACAAATTTTAAAAGTAAGCGGTCATGGAAATTCAGGTGTTAATGGAGGCCCCTCCGGCGACTTGCATGTTTATATTAATGTGCAACCTCATTCTATTTTTGAACGCCGTGGTTTTGATATCTGGTGCGAACTTCCAATTACTTTTGTTCAAGCTGCACTAGGTGCTGAAGTTATTGTTCCTACCATAGATGGAAAAGTAAGTTATAATATTCATGAAGGTACTCAGCCCGGTGATGTTTTCAAGCTCCGTGGCAAAGGTATAGAGCGGCTCGGTTCTAGAGGACGCGGCGACCAATTTGTAAAAATAAATATAGAAATTCCAAAAAATTTATCTCAAAACCAAAAAGAAATTTTGCGAAATTTTGAAAATGAAGCTACTGAAACAAATTATCAAAAAAGAAAAGGCTTCTTTGAAAAAATAAAAAATATATTTGGAGAAAGTTAAATGAATTTTACCGAAATTATAATCGAAATAAATACAAACGATGTTGAAACTGCTTCGGCCATTGCAAATATGGTAGTTCCTTACGGTATATACATTGAAGACTATTCAAATTTAGAGGCTGAGACAAAAGAAATCGCGCACATTGATCTTATTGATGAAAATCTTTTGAGAAAAAATAGAAACATCGCTTTAATTCATGTGTACATTTCTCCAGAAAATAATCCTCTGGAAGCTATAGCTTTTTTGCGTCAACGCTTCGACTGTGTTAAAATAAAAAATAAAATTTCTACTCAAAGCTGCAAAATGGAAGATTATATAAATAACTGGAAAAAATATTTTAAGCCAGTCCCTATTGGAGATACATTATTGATTTGTCCGTCTTGGGAAAAATGCAACGTCAACTCTTCTAACCGCACAATTTTGCAACTTGACCCTGGCTTAGCTTTCGGAACCGGAACTCACGAAACAACTCGCCTTTGCCTAGAATTGCTCGAAAAGTATATCAATTCAAATGTAAATGTGCTTGATGTCGGCTGCGGTAGCGGAATTTTATCTATAGCATCAATCCTTCTTGGTGCCGAAAGTGTAACTGGTGTAGATATCGATGAACTTGCAGTAAAGACAGCACTAGAAAATGCAAAAATTAATAATGTAAATAACAAATTTAATGCTGTTTGTGGCAACTTAACAGAAAAAATTTCTGGCAAATTCGATATAATCGTTGCAAACATTGTAGCAGACGTAATAATTGAGTTAAATAAATCGATAAAAAATTATATGAACGAAAACTCGATATACTTAATGAGCGGAATCATTGAGTCATATAAAGATAAAGTCTTGCAATCTCTCGAAGCGGATTTTAATATCCTAGACTTAAAAACTGAAAACGGTTGGGTTGCAATCGCTGCAAAACTAAAAAAGTAAAAAAATCAGGGAGCTAAAAAGTATGTTTAAAAGTACTGTTAAAATAATCGTAAAGCATATTTTTTACATTTTGCTCCTTTTACTTATTGGCGCAAGTTTATATTTTTTTAAAATTCCCTGTTTTTTTCGCTTTTTTACAAAAATCCCATGCCCTTCTTGTGGTATGACACGCGCATTCCTCTCATTAATGAAATTAAACTTTTATGAATCTTTTTATTATCATCCACTTTTAATACCATCGTTAATCGTTGCATTTATTGCAATACATATGAATGTTTCTGCACTCAAATTTAATAAGAAAATTTGTAATGTTTGCTTATGGATATTTATTATAATTTTTTTTGTGGTTTACATCTTTAGATTGATGACCAACAGTATACCATAAAGTTAGTAAAAAAGATATGTTATAAAATTATAACATATCTTTTTTCTTTAATATGTAAGCAACTATTGCAACGATTGCTCCTGTAAATATAATTGGAAACCACCAATATTGTTTTTGAGTAAACGGCAAATATTCAACATTCATACCGTAAATTCCAGAGACTATCGTCGGAATTGAGGATAGCAAAGTTATCGATGCTAAAACTTTCATCACAATATTCAAATTATTTGAAATTATAGACGCAAAAACATCCATGGTGCTTGCCAAAACATTCATATGAGTATTAGACATTTCTATAGCTTGTCTGACTTCAATCAGCACATCATCCAACAATTCATGATCTTCATCATATAATTTTACTAATCTGCCGCGTGCTATTTTTTCAAGAGTTGCCTCATTAGCTTTTAAAGAAGACGAAAAATAAACCAGCGATTTTTCTATTTCTAATAACTGGATCAATTCTTTATTTTTCATAGACTTTCTAAGTTCATGCTCAGCGTGATCACTGATCTTATCAATTTGTTTCAAATATTGCAAATATTTCATTGCAACTCTTAAGATAATGTACAGCACAAACTGAGTTTTAAACTGAGTATAAATATTTCTAACGACACCTTCTGCAAATTCACCAATAATTACATTTTCTCTCAAGCAAAGTGTAATAACATTAGACTCGGTTATGATTATACCCAGAGGCATTGTGTGATATGTAATACTTTTTTCATTTTTTCTTGCAACAGGAATGTCTACAACAATTAAAGTATTTCCATCCTCGTAATCTATGTGAGAAGATTCTTCTTCATCCAAAGCCGACTTTAAAAAATCTGGGTCGATATTAAAGTCAGCAATTAATTTATCGATTTCATCATCATCAGGCGCAGTACAATTTATCCAGCAACCAACCTCATATGATTCGATCTCAGTAATTTTTCCTTTTATATTTTTATAATAATTTACCAAATTCACATCCCCTTAAAAATTTATTAAGGGAACATACCTACATAAAATTTTTGAAAATATGTTTCCTTAATAAAAAATCTTTTTTTATAAAAGTCCCATTTGGGTCATCGGAAACCATATTTTCACCACCTAAAAATAAAAAATTTAATAATTTTATTTATTATATCACAAAATTCAAAAAAACACAATCAATTGAACACACATTTATAGTTTAACAGTGTTTTACCTTTTTCACAAAAATATTTGACAATATATATTTTTTGTGTTATTATTGACTGGAGATGTTTATCTCAAATATTTTATTTTTAGGAAGGGTGTTTTTAATGGCAAAACAAGATAATAAAGCAGAGCTAAATGAAAGCAATTTAAAAAGTGTATCTGGTGGTCGAGGTGTTAAGTATCTAAGAAATACAAATGAAAATTACAGCAAGGGTGCCAGATTTGTTGCAACAGCGACGTTCAACGGAAAATCGGTTAAAGGTTATTTTAATAATAAAAATGTGGCCAATGTTTGGATACAAAATGTTGAAAAAGATGGAATAGAACCTCTTGAAGATGGGCATTTATATTTTTAAATGAAGAACTCCTGCTTTTTATAAGCAGGAGTTCTATTTTGTCTCCAATCAATAAAATCTAAACATCACAATAAAAACCGTTATTGTATTTTAAATGCCAACAATATTTACATTTTTCATGGCAGCCATTTTGACGCCATTCATTTTCTTTATTCTCTAAAACTTTAAAACTTCCGGGTTTGCAACATACCTCATTTGAATTAACGTCAATAATCATACCACCTGAAATTCCAGACAGTTTACCTAACTCTATCTTTTCTTTTTTTAAAAATTCGCTCATTTTGCACACTCCTACCATAAGATTAATCCATAATAAACTTTCCTTTTTAGAAAATTAAAACTACGTCTAATAAACAGAAAGCACTCATAAAATACCCGTTGAAAAGTAATTTTTATGAACGCTTTTAGATATCGATGTAAAACTTTTAAATTAACGTTATGTAACAAGCCTTAAATAATACAATAATGTCAAAATATTTAAATTAAATTTATATTTGCAGTTTATATTATATTATATTTTTCGTTATTCGTCAACAGTAATATATTATAAAGATTTTATCGCTTTTTTAGTCAATTATCACTAAATAGATAAGTCGACATTTGCAAATTTTTATTTATTACATATTTTAAAAACTCATGTACTTATTGTATCTGTTTTTTAGCAAATCTTTAGTTGAAATATCTGCGCATTTCGTCAAAAATGTTTTTATTTCAAATTTTATCTTATCAGCAACTACGGTAAAACTATTGTTTTCCTCTTCAATAATGCTATCGACAAATCCAAAATCTTTAAGCTCTTTCGAGGTTATTTTTAATAACTCTGCTGCTTCTATTTCCCTTGAAGTGTCTTTCCAAAGTATATTTGCACAAGCTTTAGGAGAAATTACTCCAAAAGTAGCATATTCAAGCATAATCACTCTATCAGCTACACTTAGCGCTAATGCACCTCCGCTACCACCAGAGCCAATAATAACACTTATTATTGGAGTTTTTACATACATCATTTCCATTAAATTCATTGCTATCGCATTGCTTTGACCACGTTCTTCTGCATCTTTTCCTGGATATGCCCCGATAGTGTCAACAAAACATACAATTGGTCTTTTAAATTTTCCTGCTTGTTTTATCGCGCGTAACGACTTTCTGTACCCTTCTGGGTAACTCATAGAATAATGGTATTTTAACTGTTCTTTTATGTTTTTGCCCCTATTTTGTCCTACAATAGTAACAGGAATACTATCAAGCAATCCGATTCCTGTAATAACAGATGCATCATCTCCAAACAATCTATCTCCATGCATCTCAATAAAATCCGAGAATATATAATTAATATAATCAATTGAATTTGGTCTCATCGGATCTGAAGTAATCTTTAAATGTTCTTCAATTGTTTTTTTCATAAAAATTTCCCTCATGCAAATGTAAAATTTTGCATAAATATTCCTTTATTTTAACTCTTGGTGCTACAATATCAATCATACCATGATTCATAATATACTCTGCTGTTTGAAAATTCCTTGGAAGACACTCTTTGGTTGTGTCTTCAATTATACGTCTTCCACTGAATCCAAACACAGCTTTTTCTTCTGCAATTATTATGTCCGCAACAGATGCAAAACTTGCTGAGACCCCACCTAATGTAGGATTTGTTATAATTGCAATATACAGCAGCCCTTTATCGTTATGTCTTTTAACCGCAGCAGCTGTTTTGGGCATCTGTAACAAAGAAAAAATTCCCTCCTGCATCCTTGCACCACCAGAAACTGTAACACCTACAATAGGAACCTTTTTCTTTATTGCTAAATCAAAAGCTCTTTTTATTTTTTCTCCAACAACTTTTCCCATAGTTCCCATTATAAAATTTCCATCCATAACAAAAATAACAACATTTATATTATTAATTTTCGCCTCTCCATATATAACAGCTTCATTTAAATTTGTAGTTTCTTTAGCCTTTTTTAATTTTTCTTTATAATTTGGAAAATTTAATATATCATACGAAGTCATGTCAGAATCGCGTTCGACAAAACTATCCTTATCTACCAGCATTTCCAATCTTTCGTTTGCAGACAAGTATTTCTTTTTATAATACAAACTAAAAAAATTAGTATCATGTTTAAAAGATTTAAAAACCTCATTGTTTATCATACTTTTGTGCAAATTTATATTATTTGCCACACCATCTATTTTTATATCATTTAATGCTTTGTTTAATTTTTCAATTGCTTGTTTTCTTGTTTTTCCATGAACTATAATCTTTCCTATTAACGCATCATAAAATATAGGAACTTGGTAACCTTCATATAAAAATGTTTCAAATTTAACGTCTTCATTTTCATGAAATTCAAATTTTGTAACAATATTTTTCTCTCTTGTGCCACAAAAATTAATACGGCTTTCAATTGCCCAACCATTAATTTTGATATCCTCTTGCTTCAATTTTAGTGTCTCTCCAAAGGCTATCAATATTTGCATTTTTATCAAATTTAATCCAGTTACCATTTCAGTCACTGCATGTTCGACTTGAAGCCTACAGTTCATTTCCATAAAATAAAAAATTCCGTTAGAATCTAGCAGAAATTCCATTGTACCGCAACCAATATATCCAATTTTTTTCAGTAAATTAGTACACTTTTTAAAAAGTTCTTTTCTTTGGCTGTCATTAATTTTTGCACAAGGTGACTCCTCTATTAATTTTTGCTTTTTTTCTTGAATCGAGCAATCCCTTTCACCAAGGCATAATACGTTGCCATACTTATCGGCAACCATCTGAACCTCAACGTGACTTGCAGGGAAAATATATTTTTCTACTAACGTTTTTTCGTTATAAAAAGCTTTTTCACCTGTATTTATTAATTTTTGTACTTCTTGGTCATCATTAAATACTTGAATTCCTCTTCCGCCACCACCATTTAAAGGTTTTGTAACTATGGGATAGCCTAATTTTTTTGCAAATTTTTCTACTTCAAAAGCATCATAAACAACAGCTTTTCCATTTATTACATTTATTCCACACTTTCTCGCAACTTCTTTTGCAGCAGCTTTATCACTCATTCTTTGCAAAACCTCAGACGGAGGACCGATAAAACAAATATTGTTTTCTTCACATAAACGTGCAAATTTATAATCTTCAGATAAAAATCCATAGCCTGGGTGTATAGCCTCTGTTCCGGTTGCTAAAGCAACAGAAATAATTGCATTCATATTAAGATAACTGTTTTTAGGCGCAAAATCGCCTATACAATAACTTTCATCAGCCATTTTCGCATGTAAAGAATTTCTATCCGCTTTTGAATAAACTGCTACTGTCGATATGTTCATACTTTTGCATACGTTAATTATTTTAACAGCGATTTCTCCTCTATTAGCTATCAATATTTTAGAAAACAAGTCCTTCACCACCAAGCTTATTGCTTTATATATTTAAACAAAGGTTGAGAATACTCCATTAAATCGCCATTTTTAGCGCATATTTCTTTAATTATGCCACTATCATCCGCTCGTACTTCTGTAAAGGTTTTCATCGCTTCAATAACGCAAAGTACATCTCCATTTTTAAAATGTTGGCCAACTTTTATCAAAGCGCTTCCGTTTTCAGTGTAAGCATCATGAAAAATTCCTACCATCGGAGAAAAAATTGTATCTACCTGCTCTTTTTCAATATTCAAAGAGGAGCCATTACCACCAGATACAGTTTTCGATCCACCAACAGGTATTTTTTCTACTCTATATTTTTTATCATTTTCAAAAATTTCTGCCGCAGTTAAACTATATTGTGTTAAAACTTCTGACAAATCTTTTAATTTTTCTACATCGCTTTTTTGCGAATCAAAATTTTTTTCTTGCAAACTAACCCACCTCTCTATAACAAATAAAATTAGGAAAATAGCTTATAAAAAACTTAAAAAATACCGAATTGAGAAATTCTATTCAAACTCTTTTTGTCCAATTTAATCAAATATTCATTAAATAGCTTTTTTGGCGACTTAGTCAATAAAAAATTTAACGAGTTTAAAATTTTTATAATTACTATGTTTCTATCAATAACTTGTCCACACTCTTTTTTTAATGAAGTAGCAATACTTTCCAAGTTTGGACAAAATTTTTCATTACTTATATTAATGCCTATTCCAACAATAACATAGTCTAAAGTCAAGTTTTGGGGCTGGGTTGCTGATTCGATTAAAATTCCACAAACTTTTTTATTATTTATCAAGATATCATTTGGCCATTTTATTTTTACGCTTGCATCTACAAAAGTACTCAGCGTGTTTGATATCGCCAACGACGTTACGATAGATATTAACCTTAAATCATAAGTTGGTTTTATTAGCACTAACGACATATAGATTCCAACTTCAGCTGGGGAAAAATAATATGCGTCACCTTTACCACGGCCATTTGTTTGGCAATTTGACAGCACTAAAAAATTGTTCATTTGTGAGTTAACTTTTTTAAGCATTTCTTTTGCAATATCGTTGGTTGACGTAATTTTTTCGTAATAAATTATATTTGTTACAAGATTATTTAAATTGATAATTTTAGTTAGATCATAATTACTCATTTGTGTCTCCAAAAACATCATTAAATTTGCATAAGTCTGCTTCTATGTCCAAGGATAATGTTTCTATGCTTTCACAAATATTTTTGTTTAGATTTTTTAAAACACTTTTAGGTCCAACTTCAACAAAAAGATTAGCTCCTAACTTAAGAGCGTTACTTATAGACTTTACCCATTGTACAGGTTTTGTTACTTGTAAAGAAAGATTTTTAATTATATCATCCTGACTTAGATAAGGCTTTCCTGAAATATTGGAAATCACAGGTATAGACATTTGTGAAAATTTATACTGACTTAAATTTTTACGCAATTTACTAGAAGCAGATTCCATAATAGGACTATGAAACGCTGCAGAGACATTTAACCTTATGCATTTTATATTTTCTTTTTTTAATTTTTCCTTTATCATATCCAATGCTCTGTTGTTTCCGGAAAGTACTATCTGATTATTAGAATTATAATTTGCAATTTCTAGAATTAGCTTTTCACTTGATATTTCACTGCAAAATTTCTTAATTAATTTAAAATCATCACTCAAAACAGCAAGCATAGAACCTTCACTTTTGTCTCCACATTCTTGCATATATAAACCTCTATCTCTTGCTATTTTTATTCCATCTGTAAATTTTATTGCATTTGAGCAAACTAATGCAGTCAATTCTCCAAGACTATGACCTAACAATAACGACGATCTTAAATCTCGTTTTTTAATATATATCTGATACATAATATAGCTGATTGTTAATAGTGCAGGTTGCGTATTGTAAGTTTTTGTAAGATCTTTAATATTACCATTAAAGCATAAGTCAGACAAAGAGAATTTCAAAGTATCATCAGCCAATCTAAAAGTTTCTCTTGCAGTCTGATAATTGTCATATAAAAATTTTCCCATACCTGAATATTGTGAGCCTTGACCTGGAAATATTGCTGCAAAATTAGTTTTTTTATTTAAAGACACTTTACAAGCATCTCCTTATTATTATTTATTACTCTCAATTATATTTACAATATCTCCTATCGTTTTCATTTCTGAAACTTTTTCCGGTGCTAAGATAATATTAAATTTTTCTTCTATCATCCCAAAAATTTCAAGTATAATCAAAGAATCTAAACCTACACATTCTATAAGATCATCGTCTTTAGAAATCTGATCAGTATCTTTTCCTATAATTTTGCTTAGCTCTTCTCTTACTATTTTTTCAGTTTCACTCATACTCATATTCTTTGTCCTCCTGAGTTTAAAATAAAATAAAATTTTTTATTTTATCGCAATTGTTAGTTCTGCTTTAGCAACCATTATATCTTCAACATTCACAGAACATTCCGCTTTTAGAACTCTAAATGAATCTTTTATCACATTCATTTTTATTAATAGCTTTTCTCCTGGCAAAACCAATTTTTTGAATCTTGCATTTTTTATCTCCGCTAAAATAGGTGTTCCATCTATTTTTCTTGTATATCCAACAAAAGCCGCTGTGAGCTGTGCCATCATCTCACACAAGATAGCACCTGGAACTATTTTTTTTTGAGGATAGTGTCCATCTAAAAAAAATTCATTACCTCTTACCGTATAAATACCTTCTGCATACGTTGATTCAATACTCAAAATATCGTCTAATATCAGCATACTATTTCTGTGAGGAACCAAATCTTTTACATTTATATCGTTCATTGACAGCCTCCTTTTGCTAATAAAACGCTTGAAACAAAACCACTTGTGTCTACAGAAAAAATCAGACTGTCTTTTTTCATTCCGTTTTCATAGTCATACAAGCATCTGCCTATATTAATCAAAGGCGTTAATGACAACATGTTTTTATTTATAAGAGCATTATATTTCAATTTTTTTTCGATAAAAAGCTCATTTACTTTATCAAAATCTCCAGAAAAATAAATGTTTGTATTTTTTAATTCAATGTCAAACTTATTTACAATTTTATCAAAATAGTTTTTGAGTTCCATAATATTTCCAGTATAATTAGAATCACAGTTTTTAATATACGCTATAACAGGCCTAGTTCTATGGTTTTCTAAAGGATCTTTTTGAATCAAAACAGCTGCGGCACCTATTTCCTCTGTAGCACAAGCTAAAACATCATTATTATTTCCATATTTAATATTGTTATAAGCATCCACAATAGCATTTAATCCAGAATTTACCCCTTCGGATATGGCATATGCTTCATCTCTAAATTGATTCCAGATGCAAGCTCTGCTAACTGCTGCATTGCCAACTGTGTTAGTGAATTCAGTAGCGTTTACAAAATTAGCTCCTTTTTCCTTGACAGACAAGTTAAATGCTGCGCTTGGATATATAGAAGAAGAGTAACTACCCGCAATTATACTCAATTTAGACTTATTTAAATCGTCAAAAAAGCCCTCATCATCAGCTAATTTTAAAGCTGCTTCCAATGCCAAAGATTGCCTATCTATTAAGCGAGTATTTATTTTATCTAAACTCTTAACAAGCAAATCTATCGAACAAAAATTTATATTATCAGGCATATTGTCTAAAAAATCATGTATGTTTTTATAGCTAAAACCTGAATTTTCAATATAATAAAAAGCTGAAAAAATTCCACATTGGGTCATATCATTATTCCTCCTTGTATCTAGAAATAACCAGACTTGAATTATTTCCACCAAAGGCAAATGCATTTGAAATAATGTTATCAATTTTCATCGATCTACATTTATTCGGTATGCAATCAATTGGACATTCTTCATCGGCCTCTTCAAAATTGGCTGTTGGAACTGCTAAATTATGTTGAATCATCAAAAGGTTCGCAACTGCTTCGATTGCAGCCGCCGCACCTAACGAGTGCCCAATCATAGATTTTATCGAACTGACCGGTGGCACTTTTTCTTTAAATACCGAGCATAATGCTTTTGACTCAATTTTATCATTCAACTTTGTGCCCGTTCCATGGGCAGAAATATAGTCTATATCGTTACACGACAAATGCGCACTTTTTAAGGCTTTTTCCATACAAGAAATTGCTCCAGAAGCATCAGGTCTAGGTGCAGTTATATGATAAGCATCTACACTTAACCCATAGCCTTTTATCTCACCGTATATGTGCGCGCCCCTTGCTAAAGCAGAATTTAAATCTTCCAAAATTAAAATTCCGCAGCCCTCACTTACAATAAGGCCTTTTCTATTTTTGTCAAACGGTCGACACAAATTTGGAGTAAGAGAAAGTAACCGATTAAAACCAATTAAAGCCGTTAAAGAAAATGAGTCTACTCCGCCTACTATTGCAACTTGAGCATCACCGTTTTTTATTCGATCGCTTCCCCAGCTTATGGAATAGTTGCCTGCAGCACACGCATTTAAAAACATTCTCACTTCAACATTCTTTAATTTAAAATATTTACAAATTGTGGCCATAGTGTCGCCTGGGCACAATGTTTGAAGTAAGTTATTTTTTACACTTCTATCTAATTTAATTAATTTTTCGTATACTTGATAATCTATTTGATTATCAAGCTCTTTAGAGCCTTTTCCCATAGTTGTTCCAAGTGAGATTGCTAATTTACTTTTTATTTTTTCTAAATTAATTTTGCTATCTTTTATTGCCATATCAATCGTTTTTAATGCATATTTGTCCGTCATATCTAAGTCTTTAAATATTAGTCCATTTTTATCACTAAGGTAATCAGCTTCATTAAAATTTTTAATTTTTCCTGCTATTTTGACCCTTAAATTCTCATAAAATGGCAATGAAATAGTGCTCGTACACACATTTGCTTCAGATAAATTCTTCCAAAAAAGTTCTTTTCCAATGCTTCCAGGAGCCATAACTCCTATTCCAGTTACTACAACTCGATTCAAAATCGTTCACCTACCTTGTTTGTTAAAATTTACAAATGAAGTACCAATATTGATTTAAATTCATCAAAAATAATTTGAATTAATTATAAATTTTATTATTAAAACAGTCAAGTATAAAAGTATGAAAATTTAAAGCTGTAAATTTGTATTTTTTGCCGAATTAAAGTATTATAATTGCAAATTATTTTAAATAGTGATATAATCTATAAAAAAATTAATAAGGAGTCAAAAATTATGTTCAATTTAAGTGATAAAATTGCTGTTGTTACAGGTGGTTCAAGAGGTATAGGAAAATCAATTTGCTTAAAAATGGCAGAACGTGGTGCAAATATTGCAATAGTATACTCTTCTGACGATAAAACAGCCTTAGAAACTGAAAAAGAAATTTCTCAATTTGGTCACGAAGTTAAAATTTATAAATGTGACGTTTCTCAAGACTCTGAAGTAAAAAATTTAATCACCCAAATTATTAACAAATTCAAAAAAATAGACATACTCGTCAACAATGCTGGTATTCGAGATGATAAACTCGCTTTTAATATGGATTACAACTGCTTTAATAAAATCATTCAAACCAATTTAATCGGTACTTTTAACATGATACATCACTCATATCTTAACTTCATAAAAAACAATTATGGTAGAATAATAAACATATCATCTACAGTTGGAATAAACGGAAATATTGGTCAATCTAACTACGCGGCTTCTAAAGCTGGAATAATAGGCTTATCAAAGTCAATTGCGAAAGAATTAGGAAGAAAAAACGTAACTTGTAATGTTATTGCTCCAGGTTTTATAGAAACTGATATGACCAGCAATTTAAAAAACAAGCAAGAAATTTTACGCAACATACCATTAAACAAGTTTGGAACTGTTGAAGATGTGGCTTTCGCAGCCGCTTTTCTTGCTTCTGACGAGGCTAAGTATATTACAGGTTCTGTTATAAAAGTTGATGGTGGATTAATTTTATAAAGAGGTGAGAATAATATGGTTGATATTGAACCAATATCTAGTAAAAATTTTTCAAAATTTGAAGGTCTAATAGGTATTTTTAAAAACAATTTTTCAAACCAAAATATATGGTTAGGTGCAAGTATAAATAATTTCCCTGCTGGAATATTATTAGCCAGTAAAGACACTGATAATCATGACATATGTGATATAAATACTTTATTTGTTCCTGAGCCTTTGCGTAGAGAGGGAATTGCATCATTACTTTTAGAAACGTTGATTGATAAATGTATACAAAAAGGTTACAAAGAACTTCTTTTTAATTCTGTAGTAAATGAAAAAAGCATATTTGAAATTGACTCATTTTTAAAAAATTATAATTTTACACCGTTAAAAATCGTCTCCCACACTTATATTTTTGATGATTTAGACTCCATATTAAAAAATAAAAATATTCAACGCGCAATTTCACAAACAATTACACCACCAAAAGGAATAGATATTTTACCTTTAGAAAAAGTCGAACCTGTGCTTATAGACAAAATAAAAAAAGAAGCGAATATAAAATATCCAGACTACTATGCTATTTTCCCAACAGACATTTCTAAAGACCTTAAGCACGTAAATACTTTTGTGGCTATAGCAAATAATGCAGAAATAATAGGCTGGCTAACTGGTTTAGATGTTTATGGTTTAAATATATTTTACAAAACTTTTTATGTTGACAAAAAATATAGAGACTTAGGTATAGGCTATTATCTTATAAATTTTTGCGTAAAAAATCATTATTTAAAGTATAAAAAAATCCCTGCGATGTGCGGAATATCATTAAAAAATCCTTTTGCAGAAAAATTTAATTTTGCTTTTTTTTATGGCGTAAAAAAGTCTATTACTTATGAATTTATTTCTAAGAAAAATATTTTTCACTAAAAGTATTGACAAAAAGCATTTCATATTGTACAATATTAATGATTAAGCTTTTATTTTCACATATATCAAAATATTGCGCGCATATTTCAGTGTATGTGGAATAAAATATATTTATCATTATAAAGTAAGGAGAGAAAAAAATGACACTTAAAGAATTTATTGAAAAGAACCCTTCTGCAGTTGAAGAAGCTGCCAAATGCAAAAACTTGCAAGAATTTAAATCTTTGACAGAAAAAGCAGGTATAACTTTTGATACTCCAGAAAAACTTGAAAAAGCTTTTGAACTTGTAAAAAACCAAAATGTAACTCAATTAAGTGAAGACGCTTTAAATGCTGTTAGTGGTGGTGCTCGTAAACATAAAGGTTCTGATTCATATTTTGATTCTAACGGAAACCTATACACTACATCTAAAGGTAAAAAGGCTTAGTATTTTATGTAAGGAGAGAAAAAAATGACACTTAAAGAATTTATTGAAAAAAACCCTTCTGCAGTTGAAGAAGCTGCCAAATGCAAAAATTTGCAAGAATTTAAATCTCTGACAGAAAAAGCAGGTATAACTTTTGATACCTCAAAAAAACTTGAAAAAGCTTTTGAACTTGTAAAAAATCAAAATGTAACTCAATTAAGTGAAGACGCTTTAGATGCTGTTAGCGGCGGTGCAACTCTGCGTTCACATGGTAAAGATTATTTAACATCAGCCGATAAAAGCAGTATTTTGACTAAAGGCTCTGGCAAAAAAACCAAATATTAATAAAACCGAAAAGTAAAAATATCCCAATTAACTTTCATTTTGTTTGAAAGCTAATTGGGAACTTTATTTTTAGTCAAGTATTACTAAGTTCATCTATCGAACCAAAAGTGTATCCTTCGGACTTCCATTTATTTATAAGTTCGTCTATAATTTCTGAATTTGTTTTTGATGTGCTATGCAATAATATCACTGCACCTGGGTGAATTCTTGATAATTTTTCAAAAGCATGTTCCTTTGTAGGCTGTTTGTCTGTAAGCCAGTCTACATACGCCAAACTCCAAAATATCGTTTTGTAACCTAATTCGTGTGCGTGTTTTAAATTTTCTTCATTATACTTACCTTGCGGCGGTCTATAATACTTCGGAAGATCTTTGCCTGTGGTTTCTTTAAACATCTCCTCCAACTTTGAAATTTCCTTTTTAAATGATTCCATATCCGAAATTTTAGACATATCGGGGTGTGAAAAGGTATGATTTCCCACTGTATGTCCCTCATCAACCATTCTTTTTACCAAGTCTGGACTTGTTTTTATATAATTTCCAACCAAAAAGAAGGTTGCTTTAACATCATTTTTCTTTAAAGCATCAAGTATTGCTGGCGTATAGCCATTTTCGAAACCTGCATCAAATGTAAGGTATATTTTTTTTTCATCCGGATTTCCTAAATAATATGCATCATACTGTTTCAAAAAATCTCTACTGGCGTTGCCTGTTGGGGCTTTTCCGGGTTCACTGAACGCTAATCCCCAATTATTATTTACAGCTTTCGATGTCGCTATTGATTTATTATTCGACGAAAGACTTGTTCCAATTAAGACTGAGGTAATTATAAAACAAATCATTGTTAAAAAAACTATATACTTTCTTCTTAAAACTATTACCAATTTGCTCACCGCCTTTTGTATAGTTAAAGAATTATGCAAATTAATCCATTACATCCATCATTTATGATTCTCTCTATGGTTTCTTTTATTTTAGTTCTGGCATCATTTGGCATTCTGTAAAGTTTGTTATGAAGGCCTTCATTTACAAGCTCATATAATGACTTACCAAATATATTCGAATCCCAAATCTTTCCTGGATTTTCTTCAAATTCTTTTAGTAGATAGTTTACAAGTTCTTCTGACTGTTGCTCTGAACCCACTATCGGTGTGACTTCGGTGGTAATTCTCGTTTTCATCATATGTATTGACTGAGCAGAAGCCTTTAATCTTATTCCGTATTTTCCACCTTGTTTTATTATTTCAGGTTCATCAAGAGAAAGTTCCTCTGTTGAGGGCATAACTATTCCATAACCTGTTTCAAGCACGTCATTGTATGCCTGGCTGATTTTATTATATTTCTCTTTTATTGCTGAAAGTGCCATCATACAATCCAACAAATCGCCTTCATCTGTAACCTCTAAGCCGGTTTTTTCTCCCAGTACCTTATAAAACAAATTTGGGCTTATCTCTGTAACGATTCGTGCATTTCCAATCCCCAAATCAACTGACACTGCTCTTGCAGAATCAATATATTCACATGAAGTTATATTATCAGTTATATGATTTATTTCACGAATCTTTTTTATGTCCTTAGAAAAATTTTCTATTGTAGAATAAATTTCACTTCGTAACCAGTGATTTTTTTCTAAAGTTGTTAACCACTTAGGCATATCTATTTTTATTTCTTTAACCGGAAATTCAAAAAGTATTTGAGCTAAAATGCGTTTTATTTCGTTTTCACTCAATTCTAGACAATTCACTGGCAAAACCGGAACACCATATTTTTCCGTTAAAACCCTTGCCATTTCTTTCGTCTCGGAAGCAGTAGGATACATACTGTTAAGCAGCACAATAAATGGTTTTTTTATTTCTTTTAATTCATTAATTACACGTTCTTCGGCTTCTTCATACTCTTCTCGAGGAATGTCACTTATAGTTCCATCGGTTGTTACAACCAAACCAATTGTTGAATGATCGGTTATGACTTTTTTTGTGCCGAGTTCTGCCGCCATATTAAACGGAATAGGTTCTTCAAACCATGGCGTCATCACCATTCTTGGTTGTTCGTTTTCTATGTATCCCAACGAGCTTGGAACTATATATCCTACACAGTCTATCAACCTTACTTTAAAGCTTGCATTTTCGCCTATGTGAACTTCCACAGCATTTTCCGGAATAAATTTAGGTTCTGTCGTCATAATAGTTCTGCCCGCCGCCGACTGTGGCAATTCATCTACTGCACGCTCTTTTTTATAACTGCTGTCCATATTCGGTATTACAAGATTATCCATAAAGCGTTTTATAAATGTTGATTTACCGCTTCGTACCGGGCCTACAACACCAATATAAATATCTCCGTTTGTTCGTTGAGCTATATCTTGATAAATATTTCTTTCTTCCAAAAGTACTTCCTCCTAAGTCGCATATTTTTTTATTATTTAAAATTTACATCGGTATAAACAACATATTTCTGCCTTGTAGTTTATCTACATCTGTATCTATTTCATTTTCGTTTTGAATTTTTTCAACTGATGTGCAATATTTTTTTGCAATATTCCATAATTCTTCGCCTTCATCTGCATAATAAATGGTCAACGCAGCTTTTTTGTCTTTTTCTCTAGGTTTTTCTTCATCTACAAATATATCTGTTATTGATAAGTGCTTACTTTCGACATAAATAACTGCTCCAATTTGTAACTCCGCTATCACCTCAACTGAATTTTTTCCAATAAGCCTACATTCACAAGATTTTAATAAAACATTTTCTTCACACAAAACAGTGTCCGATTTGTTGTTTAACTCATGTTCATATGTAAACTCAACTAAGCGTTCTAAATAGAAAGGAATGTCTTCTGAATCCTTCGCTAAAAGACATACATTAATTTTTCCTTCAAAATTAATTTTTTCATCTTTAACAAAGCATTTTACATTATTTAGTTCTCCGTCTGCATCAATTAATTCAGAAATTTCATTATTATCAACGTCTATACTGCTTTTAAGCATATAAGTTTCATTTAATTTATCAGCTAAATTAGATAATGATACTTTTTCAAATTTTGGTTCTGACTCATAATCTATAGAATAAACATCATTTAAAATGCTTATATCTTTTTCTTCATAAGCAATTGCCGAAACTCCTATTTTACATTCAAATGATAACAAATTATTTTCGTCGTTATCATTAGATTTTACACTTATATCGTGATTTAAAACTTCTATATTAATGTCACAACCGCAGTCATCCTGAACACCTTCAACATCAATTATCTGACTAATTGGCACAGTATGCTCCAATGTTTCTATATTGCTGTACTCTATATCACTGATATAAATAACCTTTATATTTGCCACTGCATCTATCATGACTTTATTTTGTAAAGTTTTATAATTTTGCATCACTACATTTACTGTCGTCTTTAAAAGATGTTCTATTTCTGGTTGTTTTGAGCCTTTATCTATGACCTCAGATATATTAAAGTATTGCTGTCCTAAACCTAATACATTGTTGCATTTAGTTAAGACTTTTTTCTTTTCTATCCCTTCCCCTTCTATATCGCAAACAACGTCTTTCTCCTTTTTGCACCTAACTTTAGCAAAAATTGAAAAAGCCCCATGAATATCAAGTCTCCTCGGCGTAACTGCTCTACAATTAACGTACTCTGTTTTTGTTCTCGTTAAAATGACCGCATCTTGTACCGAACTTTTTAAATTTATCGACACAGAAAATGGACTCGTATGTTCGCAGCATCTTATTGATATTTTTTCTTCATCCAGATAAATTAAAGAAATATTGGCAGTTCCCTCTACATAAAGCTTATCACCAGAAATATTTCTGGAACTTATTTGTGGACAAATTTGACATTTTAAAATTTTCTGAATATCCGGGCAATAATCCGGTAAACTGAAATCCAAGTCAACAGGTTGCTCCACAAGTCCATCAAAAATTGTTTCGCAGGCACATAAATAATCTTTTTTGATACTGTAATCCATAAATTTGACCTCTCTTATTATATTTCTATAACTAAATCTATTCTGCACCTGTCCCTTTTATGACTTCACTTATCGCTCAAAACACAAATATATAGATTTTCACGTTTTTTCGGACATCTGTATATAATAAATTATCGACGTAAAAAATAAAGTTATAGCCATAAATAATTTGGCGGTGAAATTTTATGAGTTCCTATTGCAGACAAGGCAAACTTGTCCTGATTTTTTTGCTCGGCCTTACCATATCATATTGTGTTCCTGTCAACTTCATCATAAAACTTCTAGTAGTTATTTCAATTATACTAGCAATAGCTTTAATTCGATGTTAATCTAGATTGGAGGGTCTTTTTTATGAAAGTTGTGGTTGTAAAAAGTCCTAAGGTCCTCGGATTTTTTTTAAGAAAAATATTCAAAATAAAAAAAGAAGAAGCTTAAAAATATAAAAGCTACAGATTTTTTCACCTGTAGCTTTTTATATTTTATATGTCTTGTTAAGCAATCTCTCGCCTTGCAACTTTTCGGATAGCTTCTCCTTAATTACCATAATGATTGCTCCTTAAAACCTTGTTTTTACTCCAACAATACTCATAATTTCATTTCTCACTGTAACAGTTTTATAATCTTCAAAACTCACGATTTTGTAAATTATTTCCAATAAATCAATGCTTTATATATTGCGCCAATTCTTCTATCAATTGCTAATAATTTAATAATACAGTATAATTAAATTACCAGCGTGTTTAAGGAGATTTTTTATGAACTATCTGAATTTGAATAAAAAAAAATTACTTGAAGAAAAAGAAACAATCTTAAAAAAATACAAAAAATTAAAAAGTTTAAACCTAAATTTAAATATGGCTCGAGGAAAACCATCTCCAGAACAAGTTAATTTGTCAAAAGAAATGCTAAATATCATAACTTCCGAATCTAGCTGCATTTCTGAAGACGGTATAGACTGCTTAAATTATGGCTTGTTGGACGGATTATCTGAACTTAAAGAAATTTTTGAGCCTGTTTTGGGTGTAAAAAAAGAACAAATTTTCGTGGGCGGAAATTCTAGTCTTAGCATGATGTTTGACACAATTTCATTTTTTATGACTCATGGTGTATGCGGAAATGCCCCCTGGCAAAAATCGAAAAAAATTAAATTTTTATGCCCTTGCCCTGGTTACGATAGACATTTTGCAATTTTAAGACACTTTGATATAGAGCCAATTTCAATTGAAATGACTACAGCCGGCCCCAATATGGATATGATCGAACAACTTGTTTCTAATGACGAAACAATTAAAGGAATTTGGTGTGTTCCTAAATACTCAAACCCTCAAGGAATAACATACTCAGACGACACTGTAAAACGTTTAGCTGCATTAAAGCCACTCGCACCTGATTTTAAAATTTTCTGGGATAATGCCTATGCTGTTCATAATTTTTCTGATAAATCTGAAAAGCTTTTAAATATAATGGAAGAATGCAAAAAAAATAATTCTGAAGACTTACCAATAATATTTTGTTCTACTTCAAAAATAACCTTTCCTGGCGCAGGAGTCGCTTTTCTCGGTGCATCTGACAATAATATTAAAGAAATAAAAAAAATGTATTCTTTTAAAACCATCGGCTTCAACAAAATTAATCAACTGCGTCATGTTCTATATTTTAAAAATTATCAAGGTTTACTTAATCACATGAAAAAACACAGCAATATATTAAAGCCAAAGTTTGACGCTGTTATCAATACCTTAAAAACAGAATTTAACGACAATAAAATCATAGCTTTCACAGAACCATCTGGAGGGTATTTCGTCAGTGTAGACGTTATGAACGGTTGTGCCAAGCGAGTTGTTGAATTATGCAAAAACATCGGATTAATTTTAACCGATGCTGGAGCGACTTTCCCTAATGGGTTCGACAAAAACGACAGTAATATTCGTCTAGCACCTTCTTACCCCAACATTGATGAACTAGAATTAGCTATGTTGGTGTTTTGTACATGCGTAAAACTAGCTACACTTGAAAAGCTTTTAAAAGATTCACTTTAAAGTTTTTCTTGATTTGAAAATTTAACTTCCGTTTTTTCTCCAATTTTTATCACTGTTATCAACCTGTTTTTCCTATTTGCTCTTAACTCAAATTTTCCAGAATCCACTTTCCCTATAAATGCCATTTCTTCACTATCTTTGTAAAAAGGCGGCTCATCTAGGTTGCTCGCCATGTAATCAAGCGCTTCCAGCACTGCTACTACATCTGAAGAACCTGGCAAAACAAGAGTATTGGTTTTATAGGTTAGCCCATTTTTTTCTATTAAATTCTCTGAATCTCCATGCTTTATTTGAAGTCCGCTCAATGACTCTGGCGACACAATGTCCAATAGAATCGTGCCGTCTGCATTTCTAACAATTTTTGCAGATAATTGTGCTTTTTCAGAATTAACTTCTAAGTCACTTTTAAATTCCAAAACTGGGCGCTCATTGTTAGCCCCAATGCCGTTGTCACAAGCGGATAAAAAAAACGCCGGCAACAATATGCCGGTAACAATCAAAAACCGTCTCATATCTAAATACTCCCATATTTTTATTCAAAGCAGAGACAGCTATTTACAAAATTTTGCCATCTCAATATATTTATATTATTAATGACGGCATTTATTACACAAATAAGCTCTTATTTAGAAAAATAAAAATTATTTATTATAAGCAAAAACCACGACACTGGCGTATTTTTCGGTATGCGTTGCACTAACAGAAAACTGCAAATTTTGTTTTTCAGTTAAATTTAATGCTTTTCCAGATAATTTTAAATATGGCTGACCACTTTTTTTCCTCAATAATTCAATTTCAGCCAAATCAATTTCCCCAAGTCCTTTCCCGATCGCTTTTAAAAAAGCTTCTTTTGCACAAAAATTAACGGCTACGCTCTGTGGAAGAAAATTTCTTTTTTCAAGTTCAGTGTACTCATTTTTCCCAAAAATTCTTTTTAAAAATGAGCCTCTTTTCATAGAATTCTTTATCCTATCAATTTCTATTAAATCAATTCCCACCGAAGGCATCAACAGCCACCTGCCTTTTCAATGAAGGTTTTATTGCATTGAGAAATTTTTCATTTGGAGAAAAAATCACCCCTACCCTACCTAAATTGTTGTCATAAAAACATGCACACCAAGCTTCTCCATCTGTTTGTAAATGATATATTTTCTTCAAGCCTGACAAATTCGTATCTTTCCTATATTTAATAAACTTATACACATCATCTAATTCAAAAGAGACAATATTTTTTCGCGATCTTCGTGCAGTTATTTTATCTATTGTAATATTTCCATTTGTTATGATATATTCAAATTCCATAAATCTAAAATTTATTAATTTTAAACAAATACATACTGAAATTGCAGCGATTGGTAGTGATATCACTCCTAAATTCAAAGCAAAAATATTAAATAAAACTTCTAAAATAATAAAAGCCACTATTGCAAAAAATAAAATATAGTCAACTTTTTTTAACGGTTTTTTCGTAAGCTGTTCCATAAAAATATCCATTGTACACTTCCTAAATTTTTTTAATCACTTTCATTAAATTCTGTCTGACTGTTTTTCCATATTCTCAACAATAATGTCAAAAATTTCTCCAATTGAAGCACAGTACTTAAGAACTTCCCATGGTTCATTGGTGTGATAATGAACTTTAATTAAATTTTTATCTCCAACAGTCAAAAGACAGTCCCCTTTAAAATTGTTTATAAAGTAATTATTAATTTCATACTCATTAAGTCCATCACCTTCTATTAACAACTGTGTATCATATTTGTATTTTAACATCATAGAATCTCCCTTAAAATTTTTTATTGCAAATTTCGTTCACTCAGCTTTTCTCTTATTATCGGAAGCAAAATCGCAACTGCACTCACTGTAAATATCGACTTTATCACAGATAAAAACGTTCCATTTAAAGTTAATAACATTGCCGCCAATGGTTCCATTTTTATAAAATATAAGTTGATTATAAAAGATTTTATTGTTCTAAGAACTATGTAAACTAGACTTCCAACCGTTGCTCCTACTATATTGTAAATCTGATTTTCTCCACTTCTATCATTATTATAAGCAATTGTGCCACAAATGAATGTCATGATAAATTTGAAAACAAATGTAAACGGAATAGAAGTAATATATATTGGATTTAAAATATCAAAAATAACTGACCCAACGGCAGCTGCTAAGCTTCCATAAATCGGGCCTAAAATTATTCCCGCCAGTAAACACGTTATATTTCCAAGATGAAATGTCGTATTCGTGCCACCTATAGGAATTACAACACCCAAAAATGTTGAAATCGTTACAAAAGTTGCCATTATGCTAGACATAACTAAATTATACGTACTTGATTTTTTCAAACAATAAATTCCCCCTCAAAAAAACATTTTGCACTATCATTATATAACATCCGAGCATATTTTGAAAACCACATAAACAAAAATTTGTAACTTCATAAGTTGAAAAATTTTAAATATGAGTATATAATTATAAAAAGGAAAATAAAGGAGGTCTATAAAAATGTTTTGTACCAATTGCGGTCAAAAACTTTCTGACAATTCAACTGTTTGTAACAATTGCGGAGTCGTTCTTAATCCCCACCGAAATGAAACCACTTTGTCTCAAAATGGACAAGCCCAGCAAGATATTAATTTTAATTTAAATGAAGCCAATAATTTATCTTGTAAACGTACAAGGCCTTTGACCACTGCAAACTTCTTTTTTACTCAAATTTTATTCTTAATTCCAATTTTAAATATATTTTTCATTATATACTGGTCATTAAAAAAAGATATCAATGAGAATTTAAAAGCATATTCGCGCTCTATGCTTATTTGGACAATAATTGCAGCGATAGTTTCTGTATTTGCGCTTCTTACGTTTGCTTTTATGCAATCTCCATTGTCGTTTAGCTTAAAGTTTAACAGCTAGCCTTAAAAAAATAACCTATTAGCCCGTTTCTAATAGGTTATTTTTATTTTAATTTTCCTTTTGATATTCCATAAAAAACGACATAATGTAGCCTAGAATTATCCAGAAAAATATCCCCATAAAATTAATCTCAGAAAGTAAAGTTTTTTCGAACAAAGCAAAAATTAAATACGACAAAAAACTTATAAAAAGATTTACAAAAACGGTATCTTTCAAATTGGAGCAATTTTCTAAAAAAAATTTAATCACATTAATTAAAATCAGCAACAAAAACATCATAAACAAAGCAAATCCAATTATGCCATTGCACACTAATATGGAAACATACCCATTATGAAAATTAGAGAACGCTATACCAGATTCGAAATATATCTTTCCATAATCAACAATATTCGTGCTACCAATACCAAACAATGGATGCTTCGAAAAAATAAATGCCGCCTGCTTTAAAAGTAATCTTCTTCCACTTCCATTACGAATATCGTGGTTTGGTCTACCAAAACGTATATCGTCAATATATTCGGCAGAATTATTATTCATAATTATCGAATACAATTCGTCAAGGGCATTTGATGCGCTACTTTGAAAACAAGCTCTCAAAGTAAAAAGCCCAAAAATAAGCAGTAAGCAACCTATAAAAAATATCATTCCATGCTTTAAAATTGTTTTCATTGATGATATTTTATTTTCTAAAATCATTTTATAAAACAGCCATAAAACCGTATATCCAACTAAAAATAAAAATGACGCTATTGAATCACTCAAAATTAAGGCAGAAAAGTGCGTTGATGCTATTAGAGTCATGAATAAAATTTTTGTCCATTTTTTTTCTATATTAAAAAATTGATTTGTTCTATAAAGTATGTGACAAAAAATTATTGAAACGACTGAACTAAATGCCAAAATATTGGGATTAATAAAAACTCCAGTAAACCTAACTGAACCTGTACTTTTTACGATTCCAATAATTCTTTCGTAGTGTTCGTAATTGTCTATTATCGGAAACGTCCACTCAAATGAAAAAGAATCGCCAAACAAAAGTACAATAAAACTCAAAATCACCAACGATGTTGATATCGTTAATAAAATTTTACATAATAAAATTATTTCATTTTTTATATCTGAAAATTTCGTTCCACCATATGCTCCATAAAATATAAAAAAGCACACCGCTATATGATAAATAATGGCTAGTCCGGCAAAAAAATTAATTGGAAATCCCATGCTAATATTTATACACGCCGTGATTATCGCAAACATGAGAAATAAAAAAATAATTCTTGAATATTTTATGTTTAAAGTTTTGTTTTTCAGCCGATTTTTCAAAATAAAAAATGCCCAAATAAATATCACTACATCTAAAATTACTGATATTATGTCAAAAAAAACGACTCCACTAAAAAATAAACTTATAAAATATACTATTCTAAAAGCTGATTCATTAAAAAAATTCTCGGAACAAACTTTCTTTATTGATTTTATCAAATCAATTTCAACCCCTTATACGTCCAGTTTAAAGCTTAGTCCGATATCGCTTTTAAACAATCTTTAAACGAACTTATTACATAATTTACATCTTCATCAGTTAGCAACGTATGCAAAGGTAGCGTTATCTCATTTTTGTAAATATCATAAGCATTTCTAAAATCTTTAATATCAAATCCTAAATTTTTGTATGCAGTCAGCATTGGCAAAGGCTTATAATGTACATTAGTCGCAACACCTTTTTGCGCCATTAATTCTATCAATTTATTTCTATTTTTTTCATCCTGGTCATTTAACCTCACCAAATATAAATGTCCACTTGATTTATTATCTTTATCAAAATGCTTCAGCACCGTAACAGGTAATCCTTTTAAAGCTTCATCATAACTGTTTATTATCTGCCTTCTTTTTTCCAAAATAGAATTATATCTATCAAGCTGAACTAATCCAATAGCCGCCATCAAATCAGTCATGTTACATTTATAGCCAGGGTAAAGTATATCATACTCCCAACTACCTAAACTCGTTTTTGCTAAAGCATCTTTTGATTGCCCATGAAGAGACCAGAGCATAAATTGTTTATACAAATCCTCATCATTCAGTCCCACACAAGGTTTCCAAGTAAGAGCGCCACCCTCAGCCGTAGTTAAGTTTTTTACTGCGTGAAACGAAAAGCTGGTAAAGTCCGCAACAGAACCACAAATTTTTCCATTATATCTTGCACCAAAAGCATGTGCAGCATCTGCCACAACCGCAACTCTATTAAACGCCTTTTGAATTTCATTACTTGCGTTAAATAAAGCCTTTTTCCGCTCAACAATCTCAAAAATTTTATCATAATCGCACATTTTACCAGCTAAATCTACCGGAATTATCGCTTTTGTTTTTGAAGTTATCGCATTTTCCAGTAATTCGTAGTCCATTTCAAAAGAATCCTTAGCAGTGTCAATCAGTACAGGTGTAGCGCCAACATGACAAATCACACTTGCTGACGCCGTATATGTATATGCACTTGTAATAACTTCATCACCAGGGCCAATGCCCAAAACTCTAAGGATTAACTCCATGCAAGCCGTAGCAGAATTTAGACACACAGCTTTGTTAGTCTGGCAGTATTCTGCAATTTTAGCTTCAAAAGTTTTTGTTTTCGGACCAGTAGTTATCCAGCCTGAGCGTAATGCATCCGCAACTTCGCTTATCTCCCGCTCTGTAATGTCCGGCGGAGAAAATTTTATAAATTTCATAAAATACTCATCATTTCCTCATTGTAAATTCAGTTAAGCACAGCTAAAACTGTTTTAAACATCAATTTCATATCATAAAAAATATTAAAATTCTCAATGTATTCAAGATTATACTTCATTTTATCTGGCAAAATCTTATTTATGTACACATCTTCGACACTTTCGTCGCTGTTTAAATATTTTTCCTCGTCTTTAAAGCTAATGCTAGCCAAAGACGTAACTCCCGCAGGCATAAACAGCGTTGCAAGCATCTCTTCTGAATAGCAATTCACATATTTTTGCACTTCAGGTCTAGTCCCAACAAAGCTCATCTGACCAAACAAAATATTGAATAACTGTGGAAGCTCATCCAATCTAACTTTGCGCAAAAATCGCCCCAATTTTGTAACTCTTCCATCATTATCCATTGTTACTAAAGAACCAATTTTATCAGCATTTTCAATCATTGTTCTAAATTTAAAAATCTTAAATGCCTTCCCATAAGTAGTAATACGCTCCTGCTTATACAAAATCGGTCCCTTAGATGTAAATTTTACTAAAATTGCGATGATTATTAAAACCGGCAATAATAAAATTAGTAAAATTCCTGCAATGATGAAATCAAATAATCTTTTTAGTAAAATATCAAATTTTTTTTTACTTAAAATTTCATAATAATGCCGTGTGCTCTTGTTTTTTAAAGCCTCTGGGATTTTATCCCACTTGCGCAAAACCAAAATTATAACCTCATTTTTATTTTTGTATTTAACATTCCTTACTTAGTATATCAAAAATACACCTCTTTTTCAATAAAAAGAGCGTTTATTTGACATTCAAAATAAATTTATCTGCAAAAGTTATTGAATCAATTATAGACTGTTCATAAATATCAAAGAAGCTATCCGTACGATTTTCTTCAGCGTTCATTGGCCAATTCCAAATACTGTGTGTCAAATTTGAATAATCATAGCTGTCGTCCTCCGTCAAATCTCTTATAAAACTAGACATATACTCATCTTTACCTTGCCATTTTTCGACTTTCTTAACAAATGCCTTTTTGATACCGGTCCTGTCCGTCATAAGGCCAAAAAACTTTCTAAAATCACACATAGCCTCAAAAATGTCTTCTTCAGTAACATTCGCATCGTAATTTTCATTTAAAAGCTTACAAAAAAGCTCGATTATAAAATTTTGCACTTTTTCGTCTTTAGGCAATAAATTTTTTAGCCGAATTTCCGTCGGTAGCTGCTGCTTTTCGTATCTTAAAATTATCACATCCAGTGTTGATTTTACATTGTTTCTGCAAACTTTTAGCGGGCACTTTTTATTTAAATTTGCAAGACTTTGTGCGCTAAAATTAATAAATGGAAGCGCAAGCCTGTCTAAAATGCTGTGGCAAAAAAATCCTATAAGATAAGACTTTTCCATCTTAGTAAAAATCTCTTTGTTAAGCGCATCAAAAATTTGCTCCCATAAATTATTAATATCTTCATCCTGCAAATATGCCCCATATTTTTTTATGCTTTCGCCCGACTGTCCCGGCAAACACCTATGAGACAATATAAAGTCAGGCCCTTGTGCCCCCCATAAAATAGCATTTTTATTATATTCAAATCCCGGATGTAACTTTTTTAGTCCATTTACCACCCGTTCCACTTGCAAATAATGAGTTATTGCTGCTGGCATTTTTTTCACCTCTAAAAAATTTTTCGCGTCAAAATTATAACATTCACAAACATTTTATGCAAATCTTGAGCACATTAAAAGATTCTCAACCCTTTTGGATATTTATTTTTAAGGCGCCCATTTATAGCTTTAGCATAGCCTGCCACAATTCCGTCTACGCAGACGCCTACATATCCACACATATCTTCTGGTACCGAAATTTCCTCACCTTTCAAATAAGCCAAAATTTCTTTAGAATCACAAGAAAAGTCAATTTTAGTCCGCAATTCTTCAGCTTTTGCTGCCATGAATGCTGCATGAGCCGGCTCTAATATCGAACCTTTATTTGTTGCAAGTAGTACTCCCGCTCTTAAAACGTTCAGCCCAGAAATATCTGGCAACCCCTCAGGCAAAATAATAAAGTTATTAGAAATTTTCTCTATTTTGCCATAAGCTTCACACTTAAAAAGAGTTGAAAAATAATCATAACCAATTTTATTTTCTGCAGCCTTAGCTTTTTTATAATTAAAATCTTTAACTTTTTTTGAATTCGCGCTTTTTTTCTTAAACTTTGCAACAAAATGGCCTTCCCCACCATCTTGAGGAAAAATTCTTCTTGCTCTGCTTGTATCTACTAAGTTTTCATCCAAAATCAGCTGTTGAGCAGCTCTTCCAAAGTCACAATCTATATTTTCTAATGCGAAATCAGGATTTTCTTTTAAAAAATTATAGACCGTTTGCTCGTTCTCTTCCAGCGAAAATGTGCACGTTGAATATACCATTATTCCGCCATCTTTTAAGGCTTTAGTGGCTGTATTTAATATTGATAACTGCCTTTTTGCGCACATTTTAACGTGTTCTTGCGACCATTCTTTCATTGCATATGGATTTTTTCTGAACATTCCCTCTCCAGAACATGGTGCATCCACAAGAACTTTATCAAAAAATCCGGTCAGTCTTTTACACAAAGTTTCCGGGTGGCACGATGAAATTACGGCATTTTTTACACCCATACGTTCCATATTAGAAAGCAAAACCTTCGCTCTATTTTTGACTATTTCATTCGACCACAATAGTCCCTTGCCATTTAAGTATGAGGCTATCTGTGTAGATTTTCCTCCTGGTGCTGCACACAAATCTAAGACTTTGTCTCCAGGAACTGGACTCAGCACTGTAACGGCTGAAGATGCTGACGGCTCCTGGACATAAAAAGCTCCTGCATGATGAAGTGGTAAATTGCCAATAGAATCAATATTTTCTTCTAAATAGTAACTATTTTTTGCAAAATTTGATTTTTTTATCTTAAATTTAAAAATTTCTTTAAAACGATCTTCACTTACCTTTAGCGTATTTATCCTAATTCCTTTAAAACTTGGTTTGTTATAAGATTCTATAAATTTTTTGTACTCTTCTTCATTTCTTAAAATTTTTTCAATTTCTTTTTTATAATCCGTGGGCAAATTCATGCTACAAAAAAACTCCTTAAATTTTTAGAATATTCTTTAATTTTTCGTCAACAATACTATTGCGGCAAAAAAATCACTGAATATAAAACATGATTTAACGCCGTAAAGTATAAATTTTAAATTTCTCAATGTTTACCATTGACATGGGGGGTGAATTTAATGTCACAAAACAATCAAAACAATCAAAACAAAAATAACAACAACAATAATAAAAATGACAATAAAAAAAATAAAAACAGCAACGAAAATTGCTAGTGTATCCCCAATGAAATTATGTTTAGATTAGTATGAAAAAGTTATTAAAATAAGATAATTTTTAAAAACAACATTCCAAAAGCGTGGAATGTTGTTTCTTTTTTATACGTTTTCTAAGATCTCTTCATTTTCCATTTTTTTATTTGAAATTTTCTTGAAAAATTCTGAGCGCTCCAGTTCCTTGTCAAACTCTTTGAAGCCTAGTCCAGTTATTTCTCCAGCTTCTCCAATCATAACAAATGCATTTTTGTCTTCTTCTTTTATTATATCGTAAATTTTATGTACTTCTTGTTTTCTCACAGCACTGAGCAAAACTTCATTTTCTTGAGACGTATATGCACCTCTGGACTTTAATGCTGTAACGCCTCTTTTTACTTCATTCATTATGCGTTCAGAAATTTTTTTACTTTTATTCGACACAATAAACATTATTCTGCCATTGCCTGCACTGCTTCCATACATCATTGTATCTATAATTTTTGACATTATAAATATTAATATCGCTGCATAAGTTGCTCCATTGATTATAGCGAACGGGTCACTGTTGCCAATACTGTAGACTACCGCAGAAACTCCTACGACTGCACCGTCTATGCACAGCAAAATTTTTCCAACCGGAATGTGCGGAATATGTATTTTTGTCAGCGTGGCCAAAAGGTCTGTCCCACCCGTTGCAGCTCCTCGCATAAATATCAAGCCTAGTCCAAAACCACCGGTAATTCCTGCCAGTATTGATGCTATCATCATGTCCCCAGTATACGCTGGCAAAATTGGTACCGTTAAGTCTGCTAAAATATTCAATGCTACCGTCGCAAATAAATTTTTTATTAACCCACGCCAATTTAACTCTATAAATGCCCATAAAAATATTGGAATATTTATAATTAAGCAGAACATGCCTTTAGGAAAACCTGTTAAATCTCCAACTAACTGACCAATTCCGATAACTCCACCTGGAGAAATATTATTTGGGTCTGTAAAGCAGTTTATTGATATCGCATAAATAAAGCAGCCTAGCAAAATTATAGTAATATCCTGCAGCCATTGCCAAAAACTTGATTTTTTTAATGTAGACATGATTGAATTCACTCCAAATTACATTTTTCAATTAGTTCAAACAGTTCACGTAACCTTTCAATATCACCTTTCAAGTAAATATATCCAATAAGCGTCTCAAACCCCGTTGCAACGTGATAATCTGCAATGTCAGCATTTTTAGGCGTGTGATGCGTATGTGCATTTCTGCCTCTTTTAAAAATATTAAGTTCTTCACTAGTTAACATAGAAATCAACTTTTTCATAATCTCAGATTGCGCTTTGCAACAAACTTTTTTAACTTTCATTTTATGCAGCTTTCCAACAGGGCAATTTGCTTTGCATACAAGCTGTTCTCTAATAAGTAAATCATAAACCGCATCGCCAATAAATGCCAACGTTAATGGACTTAGTGTTTTGTAATCGCAATCAATAGTATTATACAATCGTTCCAATTTTTTACCTCCTGCCGATTACTCCACAAATTCAAACTCAAAATCGTATATATTTACCGTATCGCCTTCTTTTATGCCTGCATTTTGCAGCGCTTCCGAAACTCCTAACGTACCAAGCATTTTTTGAAAATATTGCAACGATTCATAATCATCAAAATTAACTGACTGAACCAATCGTAAAACTTTATCTCCAGTTACAAAATAGGTTCCATCTTGATTTTTCACATCAATAACGCCGCTATTTTTTTCAAATAAATCTTTTGGTAACTGTTCTACTTCGTAAATAGTAATAGGTGGCAATTTTGCCAGCTGAGCCTCTATATACTGCATCAATACGTCCACACCATGTTTTATCGGTGCCATTATTGGAAAAAATTTGTAACCTTTTGCCTCAACGTAATTTCTAAATTTTTCCACTTGCTCATCCGTAGCTAAATCGCATTTATTTCCGGCAACTATCATTGGCCTTTCCGCCAAATCTTCATTAAATTTCTTTAATTCTCGATTTATTATCTCGAAATCTTCAGTCGGGCTGCGACCCTCGCTTCCAGAAATGTCCACAATATGAACCAATAACCTACAACGCTCAACATGTCTCAAAAATTGATGTCCTAACCCCAGACCTTCTCCAGCACCTTCAATTAAACCAGGAATATCCGCAATCACGAATGATGAATCTTCGTGCATTCTCACAACACCCAAAACTGGTGTTATTGTTGTAAAATGATAATCCGCAATAACCGGTTTTGCCTGACTTACGACGGATATCAGCGTAGATTTTCCAACATTAGGAAAACCAACTAAACCTACATCTGCCAGTAGTTTCAGTTCAAGTTGAACTTCCAATTCATCGCCCTTTAAGCCTGGTTTTGCAAATTTCGGAACCTGCCTTGTCGGCGTTGCAAAATGCATATTTCCGAAGCCACCTTTGCCACCTCTTGCTATTACAACCTCTTCGTCAGTTGAAATGTCCGCGATTATTTTTTCGGTTGTCAGCTCTCGTACAATTGTCCCTCTCGGCACATGAATTACCAGATTAGGTGCACTTTTTCCTGATGAACGTCCCGCTTTACCATTTTCTCCATTTTTTGCTACATATTTTCTTTTATACCTGAAGTCCGCCAGCGTAGATAAATTACTGTCCGCGATGAAAATTATATCTCCGCCCTTTCCACCATCTCCGCCATCAGGACCTCCCGCTGCTACATATTTCTCTCTATGAAACGAAACCGCTCCGTTTCCACCATCTCCAGCCTTTAATTTTATTTTTGCAACGTCTATAAAAATAAAAATCACCTGCTTTCTATTATATTTTTGCTAAAAATTTTTAAATTAGCATTAAAAATAAACTAAAAAAGAACCCTAGGTATAGTTGACCTAAGGTTCTTTACAAATTTTACCTGTTTTTATTGTAAAAAAGTAAATTATTGTTCAACCGCATAAACGCAAACGCGCTTTCTATCGCGGCCAAAACGCTCAAACTTTACTTTTCCGTCAATAAGTGCAAAAAGTGTATCATCAGAACCTCGACCAACATTTTCGCCTGCATGAACATGAGTTCCCCTTTGTTTAACAAGGACATTTCCTGCACGCACAACTTGACCATCTGCACGTTTTACACCAAGACGTTTTGATTCTGAGTCACGACCATTTTTAGTCGAACCCATACCTTTTTTATGTGCAAATAATTGAATATCTATTCTAAGCATATCAGCTACACCTCCACATAATTCACCGTAATGTTTTCGGGATATTGCTCTTCCAAATTAATTAAATGAAGCTTTAATCCCGATAAAATATCGTTACATAAACTTGCGTTATTTTCGTTAATTTTCAGATGCATCGCGCCAAACTCATTTACGCCGGCATCCACAGGCACTTTAATAATTTCAGAAATAGTATTCACGACCAAAAACGCCGCTGATGAAACTGCTGCACAAACTACATCATGCCCGTGTTCATCGTAATCTGCGTGACCGTAAATATCAAATCCAACCAAAAGGCCTTTTTCTGTAGTTAAAAAATTTACATTTATCATACACTAAGCTTAAAAATTAAGCATTAATTGTTTCAATTTGCACTTTGGTATAAGGTTGTCTATGTCCGAGTTTACGTTTTTCGCTCTTTTTAGGTTTATAAGTGAAAACGGTAATTTTTTTGCCTTTACCATTTTTTAAAACCTTTCCTACTACTTTAGCGGAACTCACAGGATTTCCGGTAGTAACTTTGCCATCGCCAAAGACAGCAATTGTTTTAAACTCTACATTTGAACCTTCTTCAGCCGTAAGCTTTTCAACATAAATAGTGTCACCTTGTTGCACTTTATATTGCTTACCGCCAGTTTCTATAACTGCATACATAATATTTTGGCACCTGCCCTTTTACAAAAGTCTCGCTACTGATAGGTGAATTTTACAATTCTTCTGCAACCCACAATAAGCGGCTTATTAATGGTAACACACAAAGAAACATTTGTCAAATAAAATATTTATTTTTTAATTAGTGCGATATATTTTGTTTGACAAATTTAAAATTTTTGATAAAATACTTATTAATAGCTGTGAAAAGAAGAAGTAATTTGGGATAAGCCTCTCAAGAGAGTCTGCGGTTGCTGTGAGCAGATGAGGGTTCCTTTTGAAATACATCTTGGAGCTGCTGCTTTGAACTTTTTAGTAGAGGCAGTCGAGTTGTGTACGTTATAACACCGGGCAAAGTTTAATTTTGTCCATGAGGCTATGACCGCAAGGTTATGGCAAATTGAGGTGGTACCACGAATTTTCGTCCTCTGTTCTTCAGAGGACTTTTTATTTTCTAATACTAAATTTATTTTGAAAGGTTGTTTTTTATGGGAGTTTTCGAAACGTTACAAGAACGTGGATTAATTGCTCAAACAACAAACGAAGAAAAAATTAAAGAATTGCTAAATAATCAAAAAATTAAGTTTTACATCGGATTCGACCCTACTGCAGATAGCTTGCATATTGGCCATTTTATCCAAATAATGGTTATGGCACATCTCCAAAAAGCTGGTCATACTCCAATCGCACTTTTTGGCGGTGGAACCGGCTTAATTGGCGACCCTAGCGGCAAAACTGATATGCGTAAAATGTTAAGTTGTGAAATTATTTCACATAACATAGACTGTTTAAAAAAACAAATGTCTCAGCTAATTGATTTTTCTAACAACAAAGCCATAATGGTAAATAACGCAGACTGGCTTTCTAACCTAAATTATATCGACTTTTTACGCGATGTTGGTGTTCATTTTTCGGTAAACAGGATGCTCTCTTTCGAGTGCTATAAACAGCGTCTTGAACGCGGATTATCCTTCTTTGAATTGAATTATATGCTGATGCAAAGTTATGATTTTCTCGTTTTAAACAGAAAATATGGCTGTTTGCTGGAACTCGGAGGTGACGACCAATGGAGTAACATTATCGGTGGTGTTGAGTTGGTACGCAAAAAAGAAAATAAGGAAGTTTTCGGCATGACTTTTGCACTTTTGACCAACAGCGAAGGCAAAAAAATGGGAAAAACTGAAAGTGGTGCAGTTTGGCTCGATGCGAATAAAACTTCACCATACGATTTTTATCAATACTGGCGCAATGTCGACGATAAAGATGTTATAAAATGCCTCAAAATGTTAACCTTTTTGCCATTGAACCAAATAACTGAACTTGAAAAACTTGAAGGACAGGAAATAAATAAAGCTAAGGAAATCCTCGCTTTCGAAGTTACGGCACTAATTCATGGCAAAAACGAAGCTATTCGAGTTCAAAATGCTGCTAAGGCTATATTCTGTTCTGGGCAAAATACCGATAATATGCCGTTTACAGAATTTAATTCCGATTTATTTTCTGATAATAAAATTTCTGTTATAGAATTATTAATCGCTGCAAAATTGGTTGCCTCAAAAGGTGATGCCCGACGTTTAATTGAACAAGGTGGAATTTCTGTTTTATTAAAAAGCAATACGAAAAAAATTCAAAATATCAACGAAACTTTAGGTTTCTCCGATTTCGATGGCAACTTTGTTATAATAAAAAAAGGTAAGAAAACCTTTCACAAAATTATTTTAAAGAAATAAGATTTGCCAAAATAACGTCTGCTTATGTGATATTTTTCATTGAGCAGGCGCTATATTTTTTGCATTAGTTTAGATAAATACTTGAAAAATTTTGCAAAAAATGATAAAATTAAGTGTATTTTAAATAAAGTAGGTGCGCATATTGAAAATAAAAAATTGGCATTTAGCTAAATTAGACAAAGTCAATGCTCAAAAAATAGCTTGCCAAAATAATATACCTTTTTTTCTCGCAATGATGTTAGATGTAAGAAACATCGTTGATGAAAAACGCATACACGAATTATTATCAGATGAATTTGAAGTTTCAAATCCGTTTGAATTTATAGATATGGACAAAGCTGTAGACCGAATTCAAAAAGCAATTAATAGCGGAGAAAAAATTTGTGTTTATGGAGATTATGACGCTGACGGTGTAACTTCTACGGCACTGTTATACTTATATTTGGAAAATTGCGAGGCAAATGTAATTTACTATATTCCTGATAGAAATAGCGAAGGTTATGGGTTAAATTTTTCTGCTATTGATAAGCTTTTTGCAGAAAAAGTTTCGTTGATTATTACAGTTGATAACGGAATTTCTGCCTTTGATGAAGTAGCTTATGCAAATTCTTTGGGAATAGAAACTGTAATTACAGACCACCATCAACCACCAGAACTTCTTCCCAATGCCGTTGCAATCGTTGACCCACATAGAAGTGACTGCAAAAGTTCTTTTAAAAACCTTGCTGGAGTCGGCGTAGTTTTTAAATTAGTTTGTGCATTGGAAGGCTCTTTTGCGGATGTTGAATTTATTCTTGAAAATTACTCAGATTTAATTTTAATCGGCACAATTGGCGATGTTGTGCCTCTTATCGGAGAAAATAGATATCTAGTGAAACAAGGATTAAAATATATAAAAAATACAAATAATTTAGGAGTTCAGGAAATTTTAAATTTAGCGAAGCTTACAGAAAAACCAATTAATTCAACAAATATCGCTTTCAATGTCGTACCTAGAATCAATGCGTCTGGACGGTTAAGTTTTTCTAAAAAGTTAGTACAACTTTTAACCTCAGAAAATCAGTTGGAAGTTCAAAACATAGCCACTCAGGTAGAAGATGACAATATTAAACGAAAAGAAATCGAAAATGAAATTTTGCTTCAGGCTGAAGAACTTTTAAAGAATGAACCAGTGCGAGCATATCAAAGAGTTTTAATTGTAGAAGGCGAAAACTGGCATCCTGGAGTAATTGGAATTGTTGCAGCAAGGCTGTTAGAAAAGTATGGCAAGCCAACAATTGTCATTTCAAAAATGGATGTTGTTGCAAGAGGATCATGTAGAAGTATTGAAGGATTTTCTTTGTATGAAGCCATTAAAACTTGCGCTAAATATTTGGTACGATTTGGTGGCCATCCTTTGGCAGCTGGTTTTGAATTGAAATGTGATGACTTAAATAAATTTAAAAATGACATCAATAATTTTGCAAAAAATTTTGGTGTAATGCCATGTCTCAGCCTAAATATCGACTGTAAACTAAATTCAGAAGCCCTAAGTTTAGATTTAATCGAACAGTTGGAACCTCTTGAGCCTTTTGGAAAGGATAATCCTGAATTTACTTTCGGGCTGTATAACATGAAAATTTGTGATATTACATTTGTCGGCGCAGAAAAAAATCACTTGCGCTTGACTTTATCAAGAAATAGTCATAAAATCACTGCAATGAAATTTTTTACCACAGCACAAGACTTTTCTTATGAATTCAATGACGAAGTGGATTTAGCAGTTAAGTTGTCTAAGTCGGAATTCAGAGGTCAAGAAAGTTTGACATTAATTATAGATGGCATTAAATTTTCTGGTTTGGACAACAAGCTTCTGATAGATGAACAAAGAGTTTATGAATCTATAAAGAGAAATGAACAGGTAAATTCAAAGCTTCTTCAAGAACATACCCCCTCTCGAGCTGATTTTTCTGTTTTGTATAAGTTCTTAAAAGCAAACAACCCAATTAATATAGATATTTCTGTACTTTATTACCGATTAAAAGATTTCAAAATCAGCTTCTGTAAGCTACTTATCATGCTCGATGCAATGGCGGAATGTGTACTCATAACCATGGAAACAAGCGCTGACATGTATTCGATAAATGTCAATCCAGTAAATGGCAAAGTAGACCTTGAATCTTCTGTTATTATGAAATTTTTGAGGAAATGAGACGATTATAATGAAAGCTTTTTATAATGACTACGAGCAATTAAAAGAGGATATGTCGGCCTGCAATAAAAATTTTGATTTGGAATTAATCGACAAAGCTTATAATTTAGCCCTCGACGCACATGGAAATCAACGAAGAATATCGGGAATTCCTTATATTTTGCATCCAACATCGGTTGCGTGTATACTTGTTGAACTGGGTATGGACACTCAGTCAATAGTAGCGGCACTTTTGCACGACGTCGTTGAAGACACTGCATACACTGTTTCGGATATAGAAAAAATGTTCGGAAAAGAAATAGCTAACTTAGTCGACGGCGTAACAAAACTTGGAAAAATCCCCTACTCTTCGCAGGAAGAACAACAGGCTGAAAATCTTAGAAAAATGTTGATTGCAATGGCTGAAGATATTCGCGTTATAATAATAAAACTCGCCGACAGACTGCATAACATGCGAACAATAGAATGTATGGAACCTCAAAAAAGACGTGATAAAGCTCGAGAAAACATGGAAGTTTATGCACCAATAGCTCATCGACTAGGTATCCGTACGATAAAAGAGGAGCTTGAGGATTTATCTCTTAAATATCTTGACCCTGTTGCATATAAGGAAATCGAAAATGAACTTGAGCTTGGCAAAGATGACAGAGAACATCTTTTGGCGATTATAAAAAGAAGAATAGAACAAAAACTTTCGCCTATTATCCCAGATTTGCACCTCGAAGGCCGTGTTAAAAGTATAAACGGAATATATCGTAAAGTTTTCATAAAAAATCGTCTTATGGAGGAAATTTATGACATATACGCCGTCAGAGTCATAGTAAACACCGTCACTGACTGCTACAATATTCTCGGAATTATCCATGAAGCTTTTCGGCCAATTCCAAACCGTTTTAAAGATTATATTTCTACTCCAAAACCCAATATGTATCAATCACTTCACACCACTGTTATTGGCAAAGAAGGCATCCCTTTTGAGGTGCAAATTCGTACTTGGGAAATGCATCATATGGCAGAGTATGGAATCGCAGCTCACTGGAAATATAAGCTCGGGCTTAAGAGCAAAAAGGACTCTCTTGATGAAAGTCTAGCTTGGATTCGAAATATGCTTGAAAATCAAAACGAAAACAGTGACGCTGGCGATATCATAAGAATGATAAAATCTGATCTGGTGCCAGAAGAAGTCTTCATCCTCACTCCACGCGGAGATGTTATAAATTTACCAATGGGAGCCACCGTTATCGACTTTGCTTATGCTATACACACAGAAGTCGGAAATCACATGATTGGCGCGAAAGTTGATAAAAGAATTGTTCCAATCGATTATAAAGTGAAAACCGGCCAAATTGTAGAAATCCTTACTACAAAAGAAAGAAGTCGTGGACCAAGTCGAGACTGGTTAAAAATTGTAAAAACTAGTGAAGCAAGAAGTAAAATTAGACAATGGTTTAAACGTGAAAGACGTGAAGAAAATCTTGCTCAAGGTAAAATTGAAATTGAGCGAGAATTTGATAGACTTGGTATAAGGCTTAATGAAGCGCAAATGAAAGACTTTTTAATGTCTATTGCAAAAACACATCGCTGCGAAACAATAGACAAATTTTACGAGACAATTGGTTATGGTGGCATACTTTTAAGCCGAATAATGCCGAGGATTAAGGATGAATATAATAAATTAAAGCAAAAAAACGAACCATTAGCTGAAAACTTTATGGCAAAAAAAGAGGCTCACGTTGAGAAAAAGCCTGGTGTAAAGGGGGTAATTATCGATGGAATTGAAAACTGTCTTGTAAAATTTTCAAAATGCTGTAACCCCATTCCCGGAGATAAAATTATTGGTTTTATTACACGTGGTTATGGTGTTTCTTTGCACAAAAGAAACTGTAAAAATGTGCCTTCGGACATAAAAAAATCGCCTGAACCAAATCGTTGGGTTCACGCATACTGGGCAAACAGTGCAAAAGAAGAATTTAATTGTGATATAAAAATAATTACATTAGATAAAGCCAGCATTATTGCAGAAATCACTATGCAATTTTCATATATGCACGTGGAAATTCAGTCATTTAATCTTAATAAATCTAAAGATGGGAAATCTCAAATTTATATGTCGATATTGGTAAAAAATATGGAACATTTAAAGTCTGTGATGTCAAAAATTTCAAAAATAAACGGTGTAATTTCTGTAGATAGAGCTTAGCAAAAGGAGATATACTCATGTTAGCTGTAGAAAAATTCAAAGTAGGTCCGCTAGAAACAAATTGTTACTTTATAACGGACAAAAATACAAAAAAATCTGCAATTATAGACCCCGGAGGAATTTCTGCGGAATTAGATGCAAAAATTGATGTAATTGGAAAAGAAAATATCGAATATATATTGATGACACACGGGCACTTTGACCATATAAGAAAAGCTCCTCGATATCAAAAATTAACCGGAGCTAAATTAGTCATAGGTGCTAAAGAAGCGGATTTTACCAAAGATAGACATCTTAATCTTTGCAGAATCCCTCTTGCACCTTTTGATGTTGATATCTTAGTAAACGATGGAGACATAATCACTTTAGGTGAAACCAAAATAAAGGTTATCGCCACACCAGGGCATACCGTCGGCGGAATTTGTTTCATAGCGGACAGTAATTTATTTACGGGTGATACAATTATGAAAGGAACCGTTGGTCGCTGTGACCTTAAAACTGGAAATTTTGAACAAATGAAAAATTCTATTTTAAAAATTACAGCATTAACTGAAAATTATAAAATTTACCCTGGCCATGGAGATATTTCCACGCTTAATGAAGAAAAAGAAAATAACTTTTATTTAAAAAGGAGGTAGCTTACATTTACATATTTTTATTGTAGCTTTTTAATTTGAATAGAACAATTTTTATAATGTGAACATAAATTATTGAAAAAAGATAAGGTGTTGATTTTTTTATGACAATTTTCGAGAATTATTTTGAAAAAGATGGTTGGACTTTGAAAAAAATAAATGAAGATGCCCAAAAACATCCAAAAGAGTTTGTAAATTATATAGAAAAAACTTTTGAAAAACAGATAAAAGAAACTGTCGATTATATTGAAAAAAAACGTTCGGAATGCAAAATATTAATGATATCTGGGCCATCGTCAAGCGGAAAAACGACAACTGCAAATATGATTAAAGATGAATTAATGCGCCAAAATATTTGGACTACAGTGATTTCACTTGACGATTTTTATGTTGGAATTGCACGCCTACCATTGCTAAAAGATGGCTCAAAAGATTTTGAATCTATAAACGGACTAGACATAGAGCAAGTAAAGAAATCAATAAAAGGGATCGTTTATGAAGGCTTTTGTGATATGCCAATATACGACTTCTCTACTATGGCACCATCTACTAAGCGAAGACAAATAAAGTTACCTGAAAATGGAATGATAATAATCGAAGGATTACACGCATTAAATCCGATAATTACAGAAGGATTGCCACTTGATAGTGTATTTAAAATTTATGTAAGCGTAGAAAACGGTGTAAAGTTGGATGATGAAATGATTATTTCACCAAAATCAATAAGGCTTACACGTCGAGTCTTAAGAGATTTTTACTTCCGCGACACTTCCGCAGAACGTACTATTTTGATGTGGAATAACGTTTGTCGAGGTGAAAATCTTTATATTAAACCGTTACAAGCTGAAAGTAATATTGCAATAAACACATTTCACGCCTATGAACTTTGTGTAATGGGCTCTCAAATGATAGAATTATGCAGTTCTGTTTCAAAAGACTTAGAAATATATGATGCTATAAAACGCTTATGCAGCAAATTAGCAAAATTTGAAACAATTGACGATTTATCAGTGCCAAAAACTTCATTATTGAAAGAATTTATAAAATAAAGTTGTATTCGGGCGATTTTACTTGATTTTTGTTGCACAATGAAGTATTCTTTTTAGTGCATTAAAAATTAAGGAGACCAAAATGCGATTATATGTAAAAAATCAGACAATTGAAAAAATTGTGATAACAGCCATCATAGCTGCGTTATACGTCGTTTTAACATCTATTTCCGGCATATTTGGATTGTCTTACTCTGGGATACAGTTTAGGCTCTCTGAAGCATTAACAATTTTGCCGGTATTTTCACCTTATGCCATAACTGGCCTTACTTTGGGATGCTTTATTTCAAATTTGTCTAGTCCTTTCGGAATAGTAGACCTAATTTTCGGCACGCTATCAACATTCATCTCAGCTTACCTTACAAGAATGCTTGCTAATGTAACTTTTAAAAAGATTCCTGTACTATCTCCCCTACCTCCCATAATTATCGGTGCGACATTTATCGGTGCAATTTTGGCTTTTTTATTGCCACAAAAATTTAACTTCAGCACATTCATATTTTTCGCATTGAGTGTAGGTATCGGTCAATTTGTCATTTGTTACGGTCTTGGAATACCACTGTTTATTTTGATAAAGAAGTTAAAAATTTTTGAAAATGCAGAAATTTAATATTGGAGGGATTTTTTTATGGGTGAATCAGAAAAAAAAGTTCCTAAGACGTTAAAAGATATGTCTCCGGTCAGGCTGATTGTTTCAAGCTTTTTTGCAATAATTATTTTAGGTACATCTCTTTTGTATCTACCTATTGCTTCTAAAAATATGCATCCAGTTAATTTTATCGATGCGATGTTTACGGCAACTTCGGCGACTTGTGTTACAGGACTTACTCCATTTGATACTTATTCACAATGGTCTACTTTTGGTCAAGTGATAATAATGCTGCTTATACAGTTTGGCGGACTCGGGATTATTACATTTACAACTGGATTTACTCTATTTTTTCGAAAAAAATTAGGTCTTAGAGACATGCAAATAGCTAAAGAATATACCAGCGGAAGTGTACTTAATCTAACGCGGTTAATAAAGACAATTATCATTTGGTCGCTTGGCTGTGAAATTATTGGCGCATTACTTTTTGCTATTAGATTCATCCCTCAATTCGGCATATCAAAAGGAATTTGGATATCTGTTTTCACAGCAATTTCTGCATATTGTAATGCCGGCTTCGACATAATGGGATTTATTAAGCCTGGTTCAAGTTTTATTGAGTATGCAACCGACCCTCTTGTGTCCTTAACCGCTTCATTTTTGGTTATTTTAGGAGGAATCGGGTTTGTCGTTGTAAGTGATATTTATTCTTGTATTACACGAAAAATTGAAAACCCTAAAACTCACCCAAAACTAAATTTACATTCTTTTATAGTAATCACTATGTCTTTTACATTACTATTCATAGGTACCGTTTTGTTTATGTTTTTTGAATACGACCGAACTTTGTCTGGTTTTAACTTTTTTGAAAAACTAAACATCTCATTTTTTCAATCCACAGTCGCCAGAACCGCTGGATTTTTTACAGTTCCTATTGGTCAAGAAAAAACTTTAACAAAGTTATTAACGATAATTCTTATGTTCATAGGTGCTTCTTCAGCATCCACTGGTGGTGGTATAAAAACTACAACTTTCGTCGTAATTTTAGCAACCTTACGCAGTGTTGTTAAAGGCTACGACGATACAGTAATTCTTAGACATAAAGTTGAAAAATCCACTGTTTATAAAGCATTTTCTCTTACTATGTTGGCTTTCTTTTTGGTTTCAATCGTTACTGCTATTATTGCAGTAGCTGAGGCTTCAAAAAATATAACTGTTTTAGATATTACTTTCGAGACCGTATCTGCATTTGCTACAGTTGGACTAACAACCGGAATAACAAGCGCTCTTTCAACTTTATCAAAAATTTTTATTATGCTCATGATGTTTATTGGAAGAGTTGGGCCAATTTCATTTATTTTCTCAGTTTCTTTGATGAAAGACAAAAACTCTGCAAAAGTTTTACCGTCAAGCAAAATTATTGTAGGTTAAAAATGACATAAATTAAAAACGGCACGCACTATATCGCGCGTGCTGTTTTCTATTTTTTAACTATCCTTATTTGTAAAAACAATGCCTCTGAAAGCATTAACAGTTACAAATAAATCATCTTTTAAAAGATGGGTTGCATTTTTTGCACCTATAATCACAGGTTTATCAAGTGCAATTCCAACAACTGCTGCATGAGAATTTTCTTCCGAAACTTCCGTAATAATTGCACTTGCATCTTTCATGATATTTAAAATATTATTTGAAGTCGCTGGAATAACTAAAATATCTCCCGATTTAAACTTTTTATAAGCCTCTTCCTCAGTCTTACATACACACAGTCTTCCCTGCGCAGAGGCAGTTGTAATTCCATGTCCGGATATTAATATATCCCCAACTAAATGAACTTTTAAAAAATTTGTCCCATAAACTTTTCCCATAGGCAAACCCACCGTAATTACAACCAAATCACCGTCTTTTATGAGTTTTTCATCGCTTGCTGCTTTTATAACTTCTTTTGAAAGCTGATTTAAATCGTTAAAACTGTTTTTCATATAAAGTGGAATAACTCCCCATAAAAGATTCAATTGACGCAGTACAGTTTGATCAGAAGTTACTGCAATTATAGGACAACTCGGCCTATATTTAGAAACAAACTGAGCTGTTTTGCCTAATCTAGTGATCGTCAAAATTGCTGATGCCCCTAAATCTAAAGCTGTTGTACAAGTCGCATGAGATATTGCAGAAGTTATCGTGGTTTTTAAATCAAGTGGCAAATCAAAAAATCTTCTTTTGTAATCGATATCAGACTCTGCCTCTGTTGCAATAGATGCCATAAATTTTACCGAATCTATCGGATAAAGTCCTGCCGCAGTTTCTCCAGACAACATTATGGCACTCGTTCCATCATAAATTGCGTTTGCAACATCACTTACTTCCGCGCGAGTCGGGCGAGGATTTTTCATCATAGAATCTAGCATTTGAGTTGCAGTTATTACATGTTTACCAGCATAGCGAGCTTTTTTTATTAATTTCTTTTGAATAGCTGGAATACTTTCTAGTGGAATTGCCACACCTAAATCGCCTCTTGCCACCATAATTCCATCCGCAACTTTGATAATTTCATCTATGTTATTTATGCCTTCAGAATTTTCTATTTTAGCAATTATTTTTATATTTGCTCCACCCAAATCAAACAACGTCTTGCGTAATTTTTTAATATCATCAGCATTTCTTGTAAACGAAGCAGCAATAAAGTCAAAGTCTTGCTCAATAGCGAATTTTACATCATCGAAATCCTTTTGACTTATAAATGGAAGTGATAACCTCATCCCTGGAATATTTATTCCTTTGTTTGCAGACAAAAAACCATCATTTAAAACTTCGCAGTTTATAGAATTTTGGGCAATTTTCTTAACTAAAAGAGAAATCAAACCATCATCAACAAGAATTTTTTCACCAACCTTAATCTCATCTGCAAGTCCTTTAAACGTTATACTTACAATTGAGTTATCTCCAATAACTTCGTCTGATGTTAGTGTAAAAGTTTGCCCTTTTTTTAGGTGAATCTTTGAGGTGCTAAACCTTCCGATTCGAATCTCAGGACCTTTAGTATCCATCATCAACGCAATCGGCAAAGATAATTCATCACGAAGTTTTTTCAACATATTTATGCGTTCCAAATGTTTTTGATGGTTTTGATGTGACATATTAATTCGTGCAACGTCCATACCATTAAGCATCATTTCTCTTAATATATCCACGTTGTCTGTGGACGGCCCTAATGTACAGACAATCTTCGTTTTTCGCAAAATATTTCAACTCCTAGTTCCATATATAAATTTGCTTAGCTACTAAAGTTTTTATATTATAGCATAATATACTAAATTTTACAAAATTATTGACAAAAGTTTTTCTTGCAAACAAATTTCTCAGGGTGTAAACTTAAACTAAGGTAATTTTTTAGGGAGTTATGTTATTATATGAAAAAATTTGTTTTAAAGCACAATTTATTGCCAGCTTCAGTCAAACGCTTTTATGATATATCTGCTGAACCACTATTTGCATGCAAAAAAAAGAATTTTGTCAATCATCTCTTTGAAAAAAATGAATATGTTTGCAGAAAATGGACAAGAAAAAATACAGTAAAATGCTCATTAATAGTATTGCCAGTGTTAGTTGCAGCTATTTTAACCGGCGGAATTTGCGCTTCTGTAAACGAAAAGTCCGATATATTTTCAAAAAAAGGCAAAGACATAAAAAAAAGTTTTCTCCAAAACGATACTGTAAACAAAAACTTTCTCTTGGTTGTTAACGCAAAAACGCCTATTCCAGACGATTATGAACCGGACTTAACACATTATATGCAAATTGAATGCGATAAGAAAATAGTCAAAAATTTAGACGAAATGTTAACTACTGCTAAAAGACTGGGCTACAACTTTATGGTCTCAAAAGGTTTTGTTTGCAAAAATGATGTTCAAAAAAACTACGAAGAAAAATTAAATCAGCTTTTAAATGAGAATTTTACAAAAGTTCGAGCTGAAGCTACCGCAGAAAAAATAGTATCTTCACCTGGAAAATCAGAATATCAAACGGGATTACTGGTAGATATTTGTATTCCAAATATGAGTACTTCTGATTTTATCACCTCTGACGCTTACAAATGGCTTATCGATAATTGTGTGGATTTTGGATTTATTCAAAGGTACCCCGCTGATAAAACAGATAAAACTGCAAAAGATTTTAACCCATTTGCCTTTAGATTCGTCGGCGAAACTAATGCAAAAAAAATGCGCTCTCTTTCCATGTGTATGGAAGAATACTTTAGATATTTTCGTGCTAACAACTAAATCTTTATTTTCGAAAATTTAAATAAATTTCAACCTAAAGTAGGATTTTTATATCCTACTTTTTTTATTTTCAACTTCACTGTTATTATCAATATCACTTTCAAGTTCTTTAAAAAATACGGTTGAATAACCATAATATCCATTTTTAGTTGCCGCTTTACAAATCGAAATTGCTGATTTAAGTAATTCTAAGTCTGGTTTGATTTTATCACTGTTAACTAATCTTCCCATTTTTTCTTCCATTTCGTAGTTTTCTAAAACAATTTTTGCAACAATAACTCTCGATTGTAAAGATATTTGACAATACATTGCAAAAAGTTGCAATAAAGCCGGCCAAGAACTTCCATGAGTCCCACTCATAATATAAATTAATTCTTTTTTCTCTTTGGCACTGCTAATTTTTATTAAATTATTTAGTTTTTCATTCAATTCTGATTCATTGTCCAAGCTTGTTTTATCAAAAAAATTGGGATATAAAAACTCCATATAATATTTTATTGGATTAAGGCCCAAAACTCTAAACCATTCTGTTGCCTGAAATAAATTTGGAGAACTAAGGCCCTTCTCCCAATTTTGAATAGTCTTTTTTGAAACACCCATACTAAGAGCCATAAATTCTTGCGATTTTCCTACATCATCTCTAGACTTCCACCAAACTTTTGCAAACCTTTTTGCTCGTTCTATTCTTGATTCGTTGTCATACATTTTCCCACCACCGAAAAATAATTAGCCAATAAAGAAGAAAATAGAGTAAAAAATTTCCACTTGAAAATATAAAAAAATAGGGTGTCTAAACGACTCCCCAAAATAAGTTTAAAAAATACCTCAAAAGTAATTGACACAGCTTATAAACTGCAATAAAATCATGAAAAATAATTAAATTATAATTTAAGCCGAAAGGATGCTAAACTAAAAATATAATTCAATTTAAATAAGAAGGAAAGTCTATATAAAATTTGCGTTTAACGCTAAAAAAATATAATTTTTCAACCGCATAAATCTACTAAAATGTAAATTAATCGCGTTCATATTACATTTTATAACAAAAAAGTTATTATTTACCATATCATGATTTTTTACGATTGTCAATAACTAATTTATAATTTTAAGCGGAACTTCGACAAATAACAATATATAGATCGGTTATACTAAAAAAAGAAGACCAAAAATCTATTTTAGCAAGGAGCTATAAAAGCATGGAAAAAGTCCAAATTTGTAAATATGTAAAAAATTATTCTAAAATTGAGAAAATTCAAGATGAATACGAAGTCGAATATTCTGCTAATATAATAGCAAATGATATTTGCCTCTGCGTTATACATATACAAAATTCAAATAATTATTCTGTAAAATGTTCCTGTGAAAATATAAGCGAAAAGCAAGCAAAAAATATAATGCTGTTTATGTATGAAAACAGCATTGACGCATGTGGTTTTTTGGATGTACTGCAGGACCTTTCTGTAAAATATCAAGAAACCAAATAATTATTTTTTGAACGTACCTTTTTAAAAAAATTAATTAACAACTGTGCGCATTCTTCTTTCAGAATGCCACTTTTTATTTCCGGCTTGTGGTTATAATTTTCCTCAAACAAATTGATAACCGAACCACATGAGCCAAATTTTAAATCTTTAGCTCCAAAAACAACGCGCTTTATTCGAGAGTTTATGATTGCACCTGCACACATCAGGCAAGGTTCCAAAGTAACAAACAATTCACATTCCCACAATCGCCAACCATTTAAAACATTACAAGCATTATTTATTGCTTCAATTTCTGCATGAAAAAGCGCATTTTTTTTCGTTTCTCGACGGTTTCTACCCACAGCAATTATATTATTATTTTTTGTGATAACCGCTCCTACTGGCACTTCACCTTCACAATAAGCCATCCACGCAAGTTTTATCGCCTCCGACATAAAATAACTATCATTTGCAGCCAATTAATAACCTCCTTACTTACAACAAAAAAGTATAATTTTCAAAAGTTTAATTTTTCTTCAAAATTTCATCTGCTGCTAACATAATTCCCACTTTTGCACTGTGAAAATTAAGCCCCCCCTGCATAAAAACAGCATAAGGTTTGCGAAGTGGCGCATCTGCAGACAGTTCAATCGAAGCGCCCAAAGTGAATGTGCCCGCAGCCATTATAACCTGATTATCATACCCTGGCATATCCCATGGTTCCGGCTTAACAAAAGAGTCTATCGGTGATGCTGCTTGAATACTTTGACAAAATGCAATTAAATCTTTTGCGTTTCCTAACTTTAAAACCTGAATTATATCGCTTCGAGGTTCATTATATTTTGGAAAAACTTCATAGCCAAGAATTTCAAACAGCGCCGCAGAAAATACTGCAACTTTAAGTGCCTCTCCAGTTACATGAGGCGCATTAAAAATTCCCATAAAAAGTTCTCGGTTTACTCCAAGTGTCGCACCGATTTCTTTTCCAGTTCCTGGCGTTGTAAGACGGTATGAGCACATCTCTATTAAATCTTTTCGGCCTGCTATGTAACCTCCCGTTGACGCAATTCCCCCTCCTGGATTTTTTATCAATGAACCAACAATTAAATCAACACCGTTTAGCAACGGCTCATCGTAACCAACAAATTCGCCGTAACAATTGTCCAACATAATAATGCAATTTGGTGATTTTTTCTTCGCAATTTGTGCTACTTTTTTTATATCACTTACAAATAGTGATGGGCGCAAAGAATAACCCCTAGAGCGCTGCATGTAAACCATTTTTATCTTTGAATTTAGCGTATCTTCTATTGCTGAAAAATTGAGCAAACCATCGATTGTTAAAGGAATTTCTAAATAATTTATTCCAAATTCTTGCAAAGAGCCAGAGCTTTTTTTATTGGCACCTATAACCCCTTGAAGCGTATCATACGGTGCACCGGACACGCTGAGAATCGTGTCTCCCGGGCGGAGCACGCCAAAAAGAGCAACGGTAAGTGCATGAGTTCCACTTACAAAATTGTGCCGAACTAAAGCATCTTTTCCACCGAAAATTTGTGCAAAAACTTTATCCAAAACATCTCTGCCATCGTCGCCATAACCGTATCCGGTTGACCCGACAAAATGCCGTTCACTTACACTATTATCGATAAAAGCTTTCAAAACTTTTTGCTGATTATACTCAGTCATTGAGTCAATTTTTTCAAACTCGTTTTTGCATAAATTCATCGCTTTTTTTGATAAATTTTGAATTTTTTCGCTTATATTAAACATTTATTCGAAACTTCTCCTTAAATTTCTTTTTCACAAATCTTCTCGGCCAATTTTTGAACTAATTTTTGCGTTTCCCATATGTCATCAGCACAAATCATACTGCAAGCCGTATAAAGATATCTACAAGGCAATGAAACTGCTATTGTTTTAACTCCTCCACGAGTTGCATGAATTGCACCGGAATCATTTCCTCCTGCCACAAGCGACTTAATCTGAATTTTTATACCATTTTCCTTTGCTAGCTTTAATGCCAATTCATAAAGTTCTCTATCATATATTGTACTTTTATCCATAAAGGCAATAACTGCTCCATGTCCAATTTTGCAAACTTGTTTTTCAGCGGATGCTCCCTTGACATCTGCAGCTGTAGTTGCTTCAACAACAATCGCTATATCTGGATCTACACTGAAAGCCGCAACTTTGGCACCACGCACCCCAATTTCTTCTTGAGTAACAAATGTAAAATGCATGTCAAATGGCAAATCTTGTTTTATTAAATTTATCAAAATAAAGCAACCAACACGGTCATCAATAGCTTTAGATTTTACCATATTATTTTCTAGCTTAAAATTTGAAGAAAAACACACGCTGTCCCCCGGAGAAACATAAGATAATGCTTCATCTTTATTCGACGCACCAATATCAATATATAACTCTTCTATAGAAATGCTTTTTTGACGCTCCTTCGCATTAAGAAGGTGAATAGGTTTCAGCCCAATTACACCTGGAATACATTGCTCTCCAATTACAACACTTTTTCCACAAACAACATTTGAGCTTATACCTCCAACGGTGTTAAATTTTAGCAAGCCATCGTCAGTAATATAAGTTACAATAAACCCCACTTCGTCCATATGTGCTGAAATCATAATTTTCTTTTTTGGAGTGCATTTTCCCTTTTTAAATGCAATAATATTACCAAAATTGTCAACCTTCAGCCCTGATACAAACGGAGAAATTTCTTTTAAAATTATATCTCTTGTACGAGTTTCATCGCCAGAAACCCCATAAGAATTACATAAATTCTGAAGTATCTCTAAACCATCACGCATTTTTATTTCCTCCATTTAAAATGTACAAAGTTAAAAGCTTCGCAGTCGTTTCAATGTCAGATATATTTATAATTTCAACCGGTGTGTGCATATATCTCAAAGGAACAGATAAAAGTCCTCCAGGAATTCCACTTTTTGAAGTCGTAATTGTATCGGAAGTTGTGCCAGTCGACGAATTCATAACTTCTAACTGATACTGAATGTGATTTTGTTTTGCCAAATCTATAAGTTTATTTGAAATTGCTTTAGACAACGTAGGTGCAATACCTATCATTGGGCCGTAAGATAACTTTCCACACTTTTCTTCAGGCAAGTTGGGTTGCTTTGCAAAACTTACATCAACCGAAATAGCTTCAGTTGGATTAAGTGAAAATGCTGCAGTTTTAGCGCCTAGAGCACGAATTTCTTCTTGGCTGCTGAATAAAAATATAACCCGACACTCCAAGTTTTTCTCCTTTAGCATTTGTGCACAACGAATTAACACTGCAACTCCGGCACGATTATCAAGCCCCGGTGCAGTAATTTTATCTCCAAGTAATTTTTGTGGTTTAGTGCTAAATGAAACATAGTCTCCAACTGATATAATTTCTCTTAATTTTTCAGGCGCATATGCATACCCAGTATCAATTAATAAATCTTCTGTTTTTTCAAAACTATTTTCGTCTTTAGAAGTTAAATGAGGCGGAGTTGTACATACGATTCCAGTAATCGTTTCTTTTCCGTGAATAAACACAGTTGACCCTGGTAAAACTCTGCAATCAACACCTCCGCACGGAGAGATACTTACAAATCCCGCATCATCAATAGCGGTAACAAGCATGCTTATTTGGTCAATATGTGCATCGATTAAAATGTGACGTTCAGCGTTAATTTTTCCAATTTGACAGATAACATTAAAATTTTTGTCAATGTCTACTTTATTTGAATATCTTTGCATTTTTTCTTTTATAAGCTTTGCGATATTTTTTTCATTTCCTGCACCAGAAAAAGTATCACACAACCGATATATTAATTCATTAATCATAAAATTACCACCTTCAGTTTTACGGTAGTGTCAAAGACTACCTTGTTTTTTTATTGCTTAAACCTTGATTTTATGGAAGATTCAAATAAAAAGAGCATTGACCTCCCTTTTTTGGTAT